>Ga0189289_10006_pt1 | contig 395859 bp, 413 predicted proteins | sample UW106minimetaG_FD_130313 | JGI IMG/M metagenome (GOLD analysis project Ga0189289, IMG submission 130313) | Marine microbial communities from the Costa Rica Dome - UW106 mini metaG | ecosystem: Environmental > Aquatic > Marine > Oceanic > Photic zone | place: Costa Rica: the Eastern Pacific... | reverse complement strand
CATCAACACCTCAACTTGCCGTAACTTCGAAACTATCTCTTCCGGCTTCGGTCGCTTGTTTGCCATGCGTGGTCCTCCGTTTCCTAAACATAGCGGCGGACCAGTTCACTGGGGGAGGCTCATAGAGGCACCTGACAACTATCGATACATGGAGCCGACCACACTTCAGCTTTCAGTTCAAAGTGTGAGCCAAGCCGTCAACGCTCCATTGGGCAAAAATGGCGCAGGACGAGAACCGTTTAAAGTGCAACTGGCCCGCCAACGTTTCTCCGGCTCAGGCGCCTAAGCCCAGTGATCTGCCGTTGTTCTCAGAAACCACAGTTCGGGCAGCCTTAGCTCCCGGGCTGGAGATCAACACCCACGTCGCAAAAGCGGTCTTGCTTGCATCGTCAACGCCGCCAAGCAATTCTATGGATAGTGCCGCAACCTCAATAAGCTGTGATGCTTCATCGACGGACGGCCTACAGACAGGATCATAGTCAGCTCGTTTTCTGCACGTTTGCAGAGTCACGAAGTTTGAGGCGAAGAACTTTAGCTCCTCAGGAAAGGCGATTTTAACGGCTTTCTTACAGGAATCTTTGCAGACACCGTGAGCCAATCCGCGATAGACCTCAACCCAAGCCTTGTTTGCTCTGGTAGTACGGTCTGATCCAACCAATCCATTGGCCGACATACGGGCGAGCGCATGGTACATCGCAAAATAGGCCGTACTTATCGCGCAACGGACGTCGGCTTGAGAATGCTCCGCCTTATCGGCATGCACAAGTGACCGTGCCGTTTCTATTAATCCTTCGGCAATAGCCTCATCCGGCAAATGCTTTTCCACTCATTGCTGGTGTCAATATTGGCAAATAAGAATGCCAGTCTTCTTTTTGCTCGGCAACTAAACGCCGAACATTTGATGAAAGCCCAAAATAGCCTTTTGCAAAATCTTTAGGTTTAACCTTTGTACTCACTAATAGCTCAATGCGGATTTCTCCGGCTTCGTGGTCGATCGCTACATCCTCTACCGAGATGTTTTCAATCAACTCCGCCGGGACTTCCTCCAACACCAAAGCTACCAGTTGATCACGAACTGTGCTTGGTAAATCCATGTTGTTCTCCCTACCCGCGAAGTGTTGCACGGAACTTCTCCCGTTTAAAGGGGAAAATCCAATCATCGATGCGCCAAATACGCGCATTTCCTAAGTTGAACAACCATCTTTCGAAACGCGAAAAACACGAAAGGCCTTGACCACTCGTGCCGCCATATGGTGTTTAAAGTTCAGATGCCCGCCATCACCTCTATCTACCTTTCTTCGGCTTCTAAGGAGAAGACCAACGAAGGGCTTCTCGAGCGTGGACTTGTTTCCACTCACTCAAGAAAAAGGAGGTTCAAAGATGGCTGCTTGTAAAACTTGTAGTTGGCCGAAACCGGTTCGCGTTCGCGAATATGTCCGGTTCCGGTTTGGACGCTGGGAAACTGTTGTGACCCATTGTCGTTCTCATCCGTCTTAACGGCGCTGCAACGCCTATGACGTCTCTTTAACAAGATGGCGGGCATCTACCCTATTAGAGATAACGACCCAAGCCCTAATTTCTATAGTGGCGTGATATTTCTTGCGATTTCGTTACCTCACCGTGATTCAAATATCTCACTCACACCGTGCCGCACTGCCCGAGCAACCCGTGCAACATCCGTGCAAAGGGGTCCGCCTTGTGGGGTGTTTGTGTTGTTTTTTAGGGGTTTATGTGCAAGGTGATTTGACCTTAGCAGGGGAGCGCCTTCGACCACTCGGCCACGTCTCCGTCGACGGGTTTATCTAGGCTTGCAGGCAGGGACAAGAGGAAAATCGCACATTCTTCACAAAGCTTTCAATTGGCAGAAACAGCCCCTCTATTGCGCATGATTGCCCTGCCACTGTGGGCGGGAGACAACGCCGGGCATCAAGTGCCGGACGCAGTGCAATGAAACATGGACAGGATGGCGCAATTTCCATAGGCAGGAAGGGACTGATCTTTTTAGAATTTGGATTGCCGCTACCATGGTTCGCCATTTGCCTCCCCGCCCTGCCTCTGTGCATCGCCATCACGGCCTTACGGGTGTTGGAAATGGCAGGCGAAAAATTGCGTTACTGTCGGGGGTTGCGGCGGTTTGCCTGTGGCCGCTGCAGGCCGGCGCCGAGGATCCGTTTACCGCGCCTCTGGCCCCCTCGCATAACCTTTATGGCATGCCGGGGCTGATCGATATGCCGACCGCGGACATGTCACCTGATGCGCAGCTGACAACCACCGTAGGGCATTTCGCCGGCACCACACGTGCGAGCCTTAGTTTCCAGATCCTGCCACGGCTGACCGGCAGTTTCCGTTATTCGGCGCTGGAAGGCTATGTGCCGGACAACTACGATCTGAGCACCTATTACGATCGCAGCTTCGATCTGCGCTATCAGCTGGTGGAAGAGGGCGACCTGCGCCCGGCTATCGCGGTTGGTCTGCGGGATTTCATTGGCACCGGGCTTTATGGCGGGGAGTATATCGTCGCCACCAAAGGGATTGGTGACAAGCTGCGGGTGACCGCCGGCCTGGGCTGGGGCCGCCTGGGCAGCCAGGGCGCCATTGGCAGCACCGGCACCCGCCCGAGTGAGCTGCTGGGCGAAGGTGGCATCCCCACCTATGATCGCTGGTTCCGCGGTGATGTGGCGCCGTTTGGCGGTATTTCCTATCAGGTCACTGAGCGGCTGGCGGTTTCGGCCGAATATTCCTCGGACGCTTATGAGCCCGAGCGCGGCATCAGCCCGATCAGCGAATACGGCAATACTGAACCAGCGCTGTTTGACCGCAAATCCTCGCTGAACTTCGGGATCGATTACCGGTTCAAAAACGGCAATCAGCTGTCTGTCTATTCGCTTTATGGCGATACGATTGGCGCGCAGCTGACCCTATCGACGAACCCGCGTTATGCCAGTGCGCCGACCGGTCTTGAAAAAGCCCCTGCCCCGATCATCCCACGTCAAAGGGCCAGCCTGAACGATTTGGGCTGGAGCACAGATGACACCCAGATCAACAGCACCAAACGCACCCTTCGCGCCGCACTGGAAGGTGATGGGCTGGCCTATCAGAACCTAAGCCTGTCACCGCGCGAAGCGACGCTGCAGATCCGCAACCCGCGTTACAGCGCAGAGCCGCAGGCCATTGGCCGCGCAGCGCGCCACATGGCGCGGGTACTGCCTGCTTCGGTCGAAGTGTTCCACATCATCCCGACATCCAAAGGCATGCCGCTGGCGAACATCACCGTTAAGCGCAGCGATCTGGAAGCTTTGGAACACGCCCCTGCCGAGGCTTTGCTGGAACGGGTTGCGGTAACCGATGCGGCAGGTCTGGGCCTTGGGCAAGAGGCGGGACTGCCGGCGCGCAGCAGCCTCAGCCTGGCGCCCTATCTGACCTTCAGCGTCTTTGACCCTGACAACCCAATTCGGATCGACACCGGTCTGCGCCTGAGCGGCAGCTATTTCGTGACACCCGGACTGGAATTGTCAGGCTCCGTCACTCATAAGCTGGCGGGCAATCTGGACAGTGTGACCCGTGAAATCCCCTCCAACCTGCCGCGGGTGCGCACCGATTATGCCGAATACAGCCGGCAAGGTGACACCGCGATTGAGCATCTGACCCTCAGCCATTTTGGTCGCCCTGGCAAAGACCTCTACAGCCGGGTCACGGCGGGTTACCTTGAAACCATGTACGCCGGCATCTCGGGCGAGGTGTTGTGGAAACCGGTGGACAGCCGCCTGGCGCTTGGCGCGGAGGTCAATCACGTCAAGCAACGCGACTTCGATCAGAAGTTCGGGCTGCGGGAATATGAAACCACTACCGGCCATCTGTCGGCCTATTACGATTTTGGCAATGGCTTCCACGGTCAAGTCGACGCCGGGCGCTATCTGGCGGGCGATATCGGGGCAACCTTCTCGCTGGACCGCGAGTTTGCCAACGGCTGGCGCATCGGTGCCTATGCGACCTTCACCGATGTCAGCGCTGAGGAATACGGCGAAGGCTCCTTTGACAAAGGCATCCGCCTGACGATCCCGATGAGCTGGGCCTTGGGCAAACCAAGTCGCCGGGACAATACGGTGACCCTGCAGTCCCTGACCCGGGACGGCGGCGCGCGCGTGAATGTACGGGACCGTTTGTACCAGCGTGTGCGCGACTATCATCAACCCGAACTGAACAAAGAATGGGGGCGCGTGTGGCGATGATACGCGGACTGAGCCTTGTTTTCTGCGCCGCACTTGGCCTGGCAGGCTGTGGCACACTTTATGAAACCGGATCTGCAACCGGTGAAAGCAACGAAGGATTTGCCAGCCGCCTGTTAGGGCGCGGCAAGGACGCGGGACCACAGCAGGTGGACGTGCAGAAGATCCTGACAGAAACGACCGGTCCGCTGGCGATCCTGTCACAAGAACAAACGCAGGTGACAATCCTGCTGCGCAAGATTGCCCAGAATGGCGGACATAGCACCTATGTTAGTGATGATGGACAATCACTCAGCTTCCGGCGTGGCATCATCACCGCAACCCGCGGTGGCGGCAATGACTTGATGGCAACCGAACTGGAAAGCTCCGTCGCTCTGGTCAGCAGCAAACGCGAAGGCAAAAGCAACCGACGTATGTATTACGTGAACGGGGCGGGTGAGCGTTTTTCACTGACATTTGACTGTGAGGTGCTGCGGGGCAAACGTGAACCCTTTGTCAGCGGCCTGATTTCAACCACCACCCAGTTGATGGTCGAGCAATGTAAAAATGACCAGTATGAGTTTGCCAATACCTATCTGATCAGCAGTGACGGTCAGGTCCTTGGATCACGCCAGTGGATCAATCCGCAGGTGGGTAGCGTCCTTTTCCAGATGATCCGTCGATAATCGGCATCGGCTTGGTGGCCGGCCGTAAGCTCCACCAAGCCACTTTTACCGGCTAAGACGGTCAGTCAGAAAATGAAAAGGCCCGGCGCAGCGCACCGGGCCTTTTGAATTCATGTGATCGTTAGATCAGGAATCGCCAGCTGCGACCACCCCAACCAGGATCAGACCACCGAGGATCAGTGCGGGCGAGATGCCGCTGCCGGTGGTTACAACCGGTGCGTCAACAACGGGGGCGGTGAACGGGTCGATGGCACCTGCGGTTGCAGGAACTGCGGAAGCCAGGGCCAGGGTCGCTGCGATAGCGAGGGTAACTTTTTTCATAATGCTGCTCCAGACGTCAAGAATTGAAGGGCTCAGGGAATCCCCAAGCCAACTAGCCCTTAAACCGTAGCATGAAATTCTCCGCAACGCCTATAGCGGAAATACGGGAATCGGAAAAATATGTCCAAAATCCCACAATTTACGCTGACGAATTGGATTTTGCCGCCTGTTTGCGGGCATTGCCACAGGAATTGGTGGCTACGCAGACGCGAATCCCGGCAAATTCTGGGGAGTGGGAAGATGTCAGCGGGGTGGTCAGCCCACCCCGCGTTTTAGCTCAGGTGTTAAAGAGGAAGTGCATGACGTCGCCATCTTTCACTTCGTACCCCTTACCTTCAGCACGCATTTTGCCCGCTTCTTTGGCACCTTGTTCCCCATTGTTGGCAACGTAATCATCATAAGCGATGGTTTCCGCCCGGATGAAGCCGCGTTCAAAATCGCCGTGGATCACACCGGCGGCCTGCGGGGCCATGGTGCCGACCTTAATGGTCCAGGCACGCGCCTCTTTCGGACCAACGGTGAAGTAGGTTTCCAGATGCAGCAGACCGTAACCGGCGCGGATCAGGCGATCCAGACCCGGCTCTTCCAGCCCCATTTCGCCAAGGAACATCTCAGCTTCTTCTGCTTCCAGTTGGCTGATCTCTTCTTCGATCTTGGCGGAGATAATCACGTGGCTGTTGCCCTGCGCAGCCGCCATTTCGGCAACACGCGCGGAGTGTTCATTGCCGGTCGCGGATTCATCTTCGGCGACGTTGCAAACATAGAGCACCGGCTTGGTGGTCAGCAGCTGCAGCATTTTCCATGCCTTAAGGTCTTCGTCATCAACCTCAACCAGACGGGCGGGTTTGCCATCTTCCAGCATGGCCTGTGCTTCGGCCAGCAGGCGGTCCTGCTGCTGGGCTTCCTTATCGTTGCCCTTCAGCTTGCGCACCAGGTTAGCGCGACGCTTCTCGATCGATTCCAGATCGGCCAGCATCAGCTCGGTCTCAATGGTGTCAGCGTCCGTTACCGGGTCCACGCGACCTTCAACATGGGTCACGTCGCCATCTTCAAAGCAGCGCAGCACGTGGGCGATGGCGTCCACTTCGCGAATATTGGCCAGGAACTGGTTGCCCAGACCTTCGCCCTGCGAAGCCCCCTTCACCAGACCAGCAATGTCCACAAAGGTCATACGGGCAGGAATGATATTGGCGGATTTGGCGATTCCGGCCAATGTGTCCAGACGCTGATCAGGCACGTTCACCTCACCCACGTTCGGCTCAATGGTGCAAAACGGGAAGTTTGCCGCCTGCGCCGCAGCGGTTTTCGTCAGTGCGTTGAACAGGGTCGATTTGCCCACGTTCGGCAGACCCACGATTCCCATCTTGAAGCCCATGACCGGCCCTTTCTCAATCCTTGTTTCAAGGGGCTTCTAGGCAGTTGCTGACCGCGTGGCAAGCCACGTGTTCTGCGAAGGCGCCAAGCAGCATTGATTTTCGGCGACAAAGCAGGCACATGCAAAGGACGTGATTTTGAAGGACTGCCCGCATGACCCGCATTGACGCCAAATTCGCCGAATTGAAAGCTGAAGGCAAAAAGGCTTTTGTCTCCTATATCATGGCGGGTGATCCCGACTATGACACCTCGCTGGAGATCGTCAAAGCGCTGCCCAAGGCGGGTGTTGATATCATTGAACTGGGCCTGCCCTTCACCGATCCGATGGCCGATGGTGAAACCATACAGCTGGCCGGTCAGCGCGCATTGGAGGCAGGTCAAACCCTACAACGCACCCTGGATCTGGCAGCCGAGTTCCGCAAAGAGGACAGCACCACGCCGATCGTGCTGATGGGGTACTACAACCCGATTTATAATCGCGGCGTGGATCAATTCCTGCAGGACGCCAAAGCGGCCGGCATCGACGGGCTGATCGTGGTGGACCTGCCGCCCGAAGAAGACGACGAGCTGTGCATCCCCGCGCAGGCGGCTGGGCTGAACTTCATCCGGCTGGCGACCCCAACAACCGATGACAAACGCCTGCCGACCGTCCTGCAAAACACCAGCGGCTTTGTCTATTACGTGTCGGTCACCGGCATCACCGGTTCGGCTGAGGCGCAGGCTGGCAACGTCGGCCCTGAGGTTGCCCGCATCAAGGCGGCAACCGATCTGCCGGTCATTGTTGGCTTTGGCATCAACACGCCTGAGGCGGCAGAAAACATCGCCTCGGTCGCAGATGGCTGCGTTGTTGGCTCCGCTATCGTGAAGGAAATCGGCGCCGGCAAATCGGTGGAGGATGTGGCCAATTTCGTCGCCTCACTGGCAGACGGGGCCCATCGCGCCTAACCAGATTTTTTATGCAGATTTGAAAGGCACGCCATGACGGCGTGCCTTTTTTCTTGGGGCGCTGCCCCAAACCCCGGAGTATTTTGGGAAACATTGAAAGGAAAATGGGCGCGAGCGGCGCAAAATCCACGAAATTGGTCCGCATTCTGCTTCAGGGGATTGCCCCAATCCCACCTCATTGGTAAGGAAACTTCACCAATACAGGGCCAAACTGAGGGGAAAGTGAGTCACCATGCCCGTGATTACCAATATTGAAGACCTCAAACGGATCTATAAGCGCCGCGCGCCGCGGATGTTTTACGACTATGCGGAAAGCGGTAGCTGGACCGAACAGACCTTCCGTGAAAACTGTTCCGACTTTGATCAGCTGTATCTGCGTCAGCGGGTGGCCGTAGACATGACCGGCCGCACCACCGCCAGCCGGATGATTGGCCAAGACGTGGCGATGCCGGTTGCCCTGGCCCCGGTTGGCCTGACCGGCATGCAATGCGCCGATGGTGAAATTAAAGCGGCGCGGGCGGCGGAGAAGTTTGGCGTGCCCTTTACGCTTTCGACCATGTCGATCAACTCGATCGAGGATGTGGCCGAGGCGACCAGCAAACCGTTCTGGTTCCAGCTTTACACCATGAAGGATCAGGACTTCGTCAGCCGGTTGATCCAACGCGCCAAAGACGCCAAATGCTCGGCCCTGGTGATCACGCTGGACCTGCAGATCCTGGGGCAGCGTCATAAAGATCTGAAAAACGGTCTGTCTGCCCCGCCCAAACTGACCCCCTCGACCATCGCCAACCTGATGACGAAATGGTCTTGGGGTCTGCAGATGCTGGGGGCGAAACGGCGCAACTTTGGCAATATCGTCGGCCATGTCGACGGGGTAACCGACACCGCGAACCTTGGCGCCTGGACGGCGGAGCAGTTTGACCCTTCGCTGGACTGGGGCAAAATCGCCAAGATTAAAGAGGAATGGGGCGGCCCGGTGATCCTGAAGGGTATTCTGGACGCGGAAGATGCCAAAATGGCCCTTTCGGTTGGCGCCGATGCAATTGTGGTCTCAAACCACGGCGGCCGTCAGTTGGATGGCGCGATGAGTTCGATCAAGGCGCTGCCTTCCATTCTGGACGCGGTCGGCGATCAGGTTGAGGTCCATCTGGACAGCGGTATCCGGTCGGGTCAGGACGTACTGAAGGCATTGGCGATGGGCGCAAAAGGCACCTATATCGGCCGCGCCTTTGTCTATGGTCTGGGCGCCATGGGCGAAGCGGGGGTCACCAAAGCGCTGGAGGTGATCCATAAAGAGCTGGACGTTTCCATGGCGCTGTGTGGTCGCCGCCGGGTGGATGAGCTGGACAAGGACATCCTGCTGATCCCCGATGACTTTGAAGGGCGCTGGCAGTAACAGCGCCTATCACCGAGAAAGCAGGGCCCGGGGTTTTGACACTCCGGGCCTTTTCAGTGCAGGGTGAGCCGAAAGCGCCCGACGGCGCGCAAGAGGTTGTTCATGCTGGTTTTTGTCGACGCCAATATTGCCCTGTTTGCGGTGCCTAAAACCGGCTCTACCGCCTATCATCTGGCGTTGAAGAGCAAGGCCGACATCACGCTGGCGGGCAAACAGGCGCTAAAGCATATGCCCCTGCGCAAATATGACCGCCATTTTGCACCGTTTCTGAAAGAGGCCTACAACCTCAGTCCCGAAAGGGTCGCCGTGATGCGCGATCCCGTTGAGCAGATCCGCAGCTGGTACAAATACCGCAGCCGCGACAAGGTGCGCGGCGGCAATGCGGTGCCCGAGGGGATGAGCTTTGACGGGTTTGTAGCCGAGGTCATTGCCCGCAAACCGCACGCTTGCGCCAAGTTGGGCAGTCAGTTTACCTTTCTGACCTCCGACGACGGCGCATTGCGCACCGATCACCTGTTTGCCTATGAGCGCCCGGTAAAACTGGTCTCCTTCCTGCAGGACCGCATCGGCAAGCCGTTTGAGACCCAGCAGAAAAACGTCTCGCCCCATCGTGATGCACCCTTGAGCGGTGAGATGGAGGCAGAACTGCGCCAAGCCCGGGCCGAGGAATTTGCCCTTTATGACCGGGTGATGCAGGCCGGTGGGCATCTACACACGCCGGTTGAGACCTGATTGCGCCGCATCAGACTGTAGTGAACTCAGACCAACCTGCTGCACCCGTTTTACAGCGCGTAACTTTCGACTGAAACATTGACCACCACACACCTACAGCCGCCAAATCCCATCAGAACCGCACGGATCGCCCTTAAAGAGCTTGCGCGGGTCCTCGCCCTATTGCTGCCCGGGTTCCTTGCCCTGTTTTTGATCGTGCGAGCGTTTGTGAACGGTCACGTCAGCGACATCACCTTTGCGCTTTGGCTGCTGGTCATTCAGGCGCTGTCCCTGCTGGTGCCGAACCCGGTCAATGAAACGCGGGGGGATCGGAAGGCCATCCTGATCAAGCTGGCCGCGCTATTGCCGGCGATCTTATTGCTTTTCCCGCTGACAGTGGTGGTGTTGATTTTCGGTGAACTGGACACGGCCGCCTTTGTTTTCCATCTGGCGTTTGGCATTGGCGGCACCCCGCTTCGGGAGTTCGCCCCCTATATCGTGACCGTCACGATTTACTGGGCCGCGATCCTGATCACCCTCTACCGTTTGCGCAAATGGCTGCGCCGCATCCCGTTCTGGTGGAGCCTGTGCTGCGTCAGCCTGATCGCCGGAAACCCATTGGTCCGCGACGCGCTGTTTAATCAGTTTCAGGCAAAATACGGCCGGGGCGAAAGCCTGATCACCGCGTTTCAGGACCCCATGCTGATCGCCCCAATCGAAGGGGAAAACCCGGACCTCATCATCCTGTACCTTGAAGGGATGGAGCGCACCTACGGGATCAAAGACAGCTTTGGTGAGATCTATGTCCCGATTGAACGGCTTGCGGAAAGCGGCGTGTCTTTTTCCGATGTGGCACAGATCGACGGCACCGGCTGGAGCTTGGCCGGCATGACCGCCACCCAATGCGGGGTGCCGCTGTTGCCGATGGGGTCACTCCCCCTCAACCGCACCGCGGATATGAAGCAAATTGGCGCTGGCGTCACTTGCCTCACCGATATCCTTAAGGCGCGCGGATACCACTCAACCTATGCCTCCACGACAGAAATCATCGGCAGCGATCGGGGGCATTATGGTTTTGACAACTTCTACCGGACGCATCAACTCGACCAGATTGTCGACAAGGCCAATGCGATGACGCCCGGTGCGATTGCTGCGCGCGAGGCCGGTGATACCTCTTGGGCGCTGCGGGACGGTGAAGGCTACGCGATTGCCCTTGCCCATGTGGAGGCGCGGTTAAAAAGCGATCAACCCTATGCGTTGATCCTGTCGACGATGGATACCCATGGCCCCAAGGCGCATATGTCGGACCAATGCGTCGCAGACGGCCAGCCCAAAGTGTCTGATGACCTCACCGATGCTGTGGCCTGTACCAGCAAGCTGACCGAAACCTTCATCGCTGAGCTGCGCAAGCTGACCAAGGACCGCAGCACCCGCATTGTGGTGGCCAGCGATCATCTGGCGCATCACAACAACCTGTCCCCGCAACTGGATCAGCATCCGCGGCGAAACATGGTGATGTTTCTGAACGGGCCGGATGCGCCCCGGGTGATCGATAAACCAGCCGCCATGCCGGATGTCTTTCCGACGCTTCTACACTGGCTGGGCTGGCTGGACAGCGGCGCGCCGCAGGCTGCTGGCATTGGCAAATCCCTCTTCCATGATCCGGCCACTTTGATCGAAACCTTCGGGATCGAGGGGGTCAATGACAGGCTGCGCAGGGATGTGGAACTGGCCGCGAAGTTCTGGCATTCTGCCCCATAGGGCCCCGGCCAATGGGCCCAAGGAAATAAGCCCTTTCAAAATCCCCCGGACTCGTCTATACGCGCGGCTTCATGCGGGCATACAGCCTTGGAGGATGCCCGTGATTCTAACTAATTTATGGAGAATTCCAAATGGCTGGAACTATTCCTGACCTCCACGCAGAGGTCCGCACGGGGACAGGCAAGGGCGCCGCTCGTCAAGCACGCCGTGAAGGCAAAGTACCTGGTGTTGTATTCGGTGGCGAAGCTGAGCCACTGGCGATCAACGTTCCCTTCAACGACCTGCTGAAGCGCCTGAAAGCTGGCCGCTTCAAGTCGACCCTCTTCAACCTGAAAGTTGAAGGCCAGGAAGATGTACGTGTGATCTGCCGCGACGTTCAGCGTGACGTGGTCAAAGACCTGCCGACCCACGTTGACTTCATGCGTCTGCGCCGCACCACCCGCATCGCGCTGTTCATCAACGTGAACTTCGAAAACCAGGAAACCTGCCCCGGCATCAAAAAAGGTGGCGTACTGACCGTTGTACGTCCCGAAGTTGAGCTGGAAGTTCTGGCCGGTGACATCCCTGAGTCGATCACCATCGACCTGGCAGAAGCCAACGTCGGTGACGTTCTGCACATCAGCGACGTAACCCTGCCGGAAGGCGCCAAGCCGACCATCGATCGTGACTTCGTGATTGCAAACATCTCGGCTCCGTCGGGTCTGCGTTCGGAAGAGAACGAAGCCGAAGACGGCGAAGAAGCTGCAGCAGCAGAAGAGTAATCTCTGCGCCCTGTCGCACCCCGGTATTGATTGCTGAGGTGCTGACAAACGGCTTTGACGAAAACGAAACGCGGACCTTCGGGTCCGCATTTTTTTTTGTTTGGGGGCGCTTAGGCGCTTTCGTGCAGGACGGTTTTGAAACCTTCAAACTGCGGCGGGCCAACCAGAACGTCTTTGGTTGCTGAACGGCCTGCATTGGCATGGGCTGCACGGAACTGTTCCGATTTGGTCCAGGCAAGGAAATCCTCTTCGGTCGCCCACATGGTGTGAGACGAATAGAGGCAATAGTCCTCAGTGGCGGCGCCTTTCAGCATGCGGAACTCTTGGTAGCCCTTCATTTCATTCAGGCGCCCTTCGCGTGCGCGCCAGATCTCTTCAAATGCCTCTTCCTGGCCCAAGGCGACCTTGAAGCGGTTCATGGCAATGTAGGACATGCCGTTTCCTTTCACGTTTCTTATTATCGGGATAGCTGGCATGAACGCGCCCGTTCGGCTGGCAGCTCTTTTCTTGCACGGGATCGGTGCAAAAGGTCAATCGCTCTGCGCTGATTGAATTTGCCGCAGGGACGCTTTAGTCAGTGGACAAGATCTAATCGAGGGAATGCAACGATGCAGCTGTTTGTGGGACTGGGCAATCCGGGTGCAAAATATGCGGGCAACCGCCACAACATCGGCTTCATGGCGCTGGATGAGATTGCCCGTGACCATGGCTTTGCCCCCTGGCGGTCCAAGTTTCAGGGCCAGGTCAGCGAAGGCCGGCTGGGCCGCGAAAGGGTGATCCTGCTCAAGCCTGAAACCTTCATGAACCTTTCCGGCCAATCGGTGGGCGAGGCGATGCGATTTTACAAGCTGACCTCAGACGATGTGGTGGTCTTTCACGACGAGCTGGATCTTGCCCCGGGCAAATGCCGCGTGAAACAGGGCGGCGGCCATGCTGGTCACAACGGGCTACGGTCCATTCATCAACACATCAGCTCGGAATATACCCGGGTGCGCTTGGGCATCGGCCATCCGGGTCACAAGGACCGGGTTTCCGGCTATGTGCTGGCGGATTTTGCCAAGGCCGAACAGGGCTGGCTGGATGACCTGATGCGCGGCATTTCTGATGGTGCCTCCCATCTGGCCGGAGGCGATAACGGTAAGTTTCAAAATGCCGTGGCGCTGCGGGTCAACCCGCCGCGCAGTTCGGGCGGCCAGAAAAACGGCGCGAACAATGGTCCAAAAGGTGACAAGCCAAAGACCGCGGAAGGCAAACAGGCCACCGCGAAACCCGCCAAACCGGCCGCCCCGGCGCAAGATGATCAGCCTGACACTCGCTCCGCGATGGAGCGTTTGTTGAACAAATTCAAGTGACGGCCGCGCTTTCCGATCACCTCAGCAAACAAGCCGAGGCCTGTGAGGCGCTCGGTTCACCGTTTACGGCGCGCCTGCTGCGTGTTGTGCGTGACAGTCTAAGCCCCGGCACCGCAGTGGCCGACCGGCTGTTGACCTGGCCAGAGGCAACCCTGCGCGCAGATGCTGTGGGGCTGCGTCTGACGGGCGGGCTACATGCGCTGGTACTGTCTGATGCCGCGCCTCAGCTGGCGGCGCTCTACCCTGCAAGTGAGGATGATGCAGCGCTGTGGTCTGCAATTGCAGATGCGTTTGAAACCCATAGTGCCCAGCTGTTGCACTGGTTGGACAATGCGCCGCAAACCAATGAGGTGCGGCGTGCCCCTGCGATGATCCTCGCGGCCTCAGAGGCGGTCCGGCGGTTCCCGGGACTGCCCTTGAGGGTCAGCGAACTTGGCGCCTCAGCTGGACTGAACCTGCTGTTTGACCGGTTTGCACTGGATCTGCCACAGGGACCATACACCCCACCAAATGCGGTAATGACGCTGCGCCCTGACTGGCAGGGGCAACCAGCCGATATCGTGCCCTTCAACGTTGCAGAACGGCGAGGCGTCGATTTGAATCCGCTATCACCGGACCAGCCAGCAGACATGTTGCGCCTGCGCAGTTATCTTTGGGCCGATCAGCCTGAACGGATGCAACGCACCAACGCCGCGCTTTCGATTGCCACCCCTATGGTCGACGCTGGGGATGCGGGCCATTGGCTGGCAGAGCGGCTCGCCACGCCCAACCCTGGCACGCTTGAGTTTGTCTACCACACGGTTGCTTGGCAGTATTTTCCCGAACCCAGCAAAGCCGCCTGCGCAGAGGCGCTGACCATGGCCGCCGCACGCGCAACGCCGGAAACTCCGCTGGCCTATCTGACATTTGAGATGGACGCGGCCGGCCCAGCAGGCCCCGGCGCCCCGGTGCGGCTGCGATTGTGGCCCGGCGACATTCAAATTGATCTGGGGCGCATGGACTTCCACGGGCGTTGGTTTCAGATCAACTGACCCTGCGGCACCCTTGCCCCCTGCCCCATCCGCGTGATGAGTAAAGGCACTAACCTTTGGGAGGGGTTCAGATGTTGAGAGTGTTGCTGCGCGTTCTGGTGGTTCTGGTGCTGGCCATTGCCGTTGTCGCCTTTTGGAAGAAAGACGAAATCAGCCGTCTGTTGGCGGTGAACAGCCTGTTTGCCGAAGACAAGATCGTCCACAATTTCTCGCACATGGATCAGCTGTTCTGGACCAAGGAGATCAACCGCGGCACCGGCCCCGTGTCGCCCCTGCCCGCTGGCACTGAGATGACCCTGCCCTCTGGCAGCGATGATTGGATCAGCAGCCGCGCCCTGACCGCCCTTGTGGTTCTGAAAGACGGGGAACTGCGGCACGAAAGCTATTATCTGGACACCGGGGCCGAAGATCGCCGCATCAGCTGGTCGGTTGCCAAATCCTATATTTCGGCCCTGCTGGGCATCTTGGTGGCCGAAGGCGCGCTGACCCTTGAGGATCAGCTGACCCAACATGTGCCCAGCCTGGAAGGATCCGCCTATGACGGTGCGCGGATCATCGATGCGCTACATATGTCCAGCGGGATTGAGTTTGATGAGGACTATCTTGACTTCAACTCAGACATCAACAAAATGGGCCGTTTGCTGGCGCTGGGCGGGTCCATGGATGCCTTTTCTGCCGGCCAGGACCGCACCCGCGGCACCCCCGGTGCGGCCTGGCACTACGTCTCGATCGACACCCATGTGATCGGCATGGCCATTCGCGGCGCCACGGGTCGCGACATCCCCGATCTGATGCAGGAAAAGCTGATCGCCCCCTTGGGGTTGGAGGCCAGCCCATTGATGATCACCGATGGGGACGGCGTCAGCTTCGTGCTGGGTGGGTTGAACCAGCGCACCCGCGACTATGCACGTTTCGGTCAGATGGCCCTGCAGGACGGCATGTGGCAAGGCCAGCGCATCCTGCCAGAGGGCTGGATCACACGTTCCGCCCAGTTCACCGCCCCAACAGAGGCAGGTGAGGAAGCTTATGGTCTGCATTGGTGGGGTGCTGTTGACCCACGCGAAGGTGAGTTTTATGCGCGCGGTGTTTATGGTCAGTATATCTATATCAACAAACCGCTGAACGTGGTGATTGCTGTTAACTCCGCCGACCGGCTGTTCCGGGAAGACGGCGTGAACGTCGAAATGATCGCCATGTTCCGCAAAATCGCCGAAGCTGCGCAAAACTGATCTCAGTCACCCGATCACCGGGCGCGTGGCACAGTAGATGGAGATATCCATGGTCACGCCCCTGCCCGCCATCAATGTGCTTGGCACCGCGCTAAAGCCGTGTTCGCAGGATCCCAAAACCGGGTTCTTCCGCGATGGGTCCTGCAACACCTGCCGGGAAGATCGCGGTTCTCATACTGTCTGTGCGGTGATGACAGCGGAGTTTTTGGCGCTGTCCAAATACCTTGGCAACGATCTGTCCACACCTGTTCCGGAATACGGCTTTCCGGGGCTGAAACCCGGTGACCAATGGTGCCTCTGCGCCAGCAGGTTCCTGCAGGCGCATGCTGAGGACTGTGCCCCCAAGGTCCATCTGGCGGCCACCCACCAGCAGGCCTTGGAAATTGTACCCTTGGAAGTATTGGAGGCCTATGCCTGCGATTGATCTGCAGGCACAGCTACGACCGACCCGTCCATCATGTCCTCAATGAACAGGCTAAGCAGCTGCGCCCGGCTACTGACCTCCGCCTTACGGTAGATCGCATTGCTTTGCGCCTTCACCGTACCCGGCGAGGTTTGGCGTAGACCTGCGATTTCTTCCACGCTGAACCCTTTCAGGGAAAACAGCGCCACCTCGCGTTCGGCTGGGGTCAGCTGCCATTCCCGAAAGCGGCTTTCCAGATGGTCATGAAACGCCCCTTGCAGCAGGCGCAGGCTGGCTTCGGCGGCTTCCGTGCGCTGCATTGAGCGACGATAGGCAATCCAGCCCAGCACCACCCCCATCACAAGGCCCAGCGCCGCGCCGACCTCCAGCAATTCACGTGTTTGCCAGCTGATTGGGGCGGCGCGCACGCCAATGACCGTGGCCAGAATGTCTGAGACAAAGAAAACCGCGCAGACGCTTTGCAGCAGGATCAGAATGAGAAGAGGCCAGGGTGTTTTCACGTCAGGCCCCGTGCGAGATCTGGACCGAGAGCGGAAGGCGGCCATCAATCATCCTCGCCTTCATCATCATCGTCGTCGTCGTCGCCATCATCGTCGTCTTCTTCGTCCTCTTCCTCGTCATCCTCCTCATCGTCTTCTTCATCATCTTCTTCGTCATCTGCCTCATCATCAGAAGACTCGTCTTCTTCGTCCTCTTCATCTTCGGCATCATCTTCTTCATCTTCGGGGTCTTCCCCATCTTCTACAGTCTCATCCCCAGCAACCGGGCGCCCCGTCCTGATCAACCCGGCTCCAGCCTCGGCCTCTTCGGCATCCCAATAGTCGCGCAGGATTTCCCCGGTGCGCGGGTTCAGGATGATTTCGCGGCTGGCATTGCCGCCTGTCGCCTCAATTCGAACGCGCCCCAAAAACGTGCGCGAGATAACGATGCGCGTGTATCCCTGCTGGGCCAGCTGGTCAGTGACGCGATCCACCAAAGGATCGGCCTGCACCGGGATGGCAAGCACGGCAAACGCCAAGGCTACAATTGTCCTGCGGGTCATGTTCTTTCCTCACTTCGGCCCCGTTGCGCGCGAATGGATGCGCCGGCATCGGGTGGGGAACTCGATACCGGCCAGAGAGAGTGGGACCCTCCCCCTAGGGTCTGAGATACCAGTGGTTCTACCACTCCCTCATCCCGGAAGGCAAAACCATCGGCACTTAGACCGCCAGAGGCAACGGGCGCAGTGCGTTTGGATCAATCGTCGCCTTCTTCGTCATCTTCTTCATCGTCGTCGTCATCATCTTCTTCATCGTCGTCTTCTTCGTCGTCATCGTCTTCCTCGTCCTCTTCATCCTCCTCGTCTTCTTCGTCCTCCTCGTCTTCTTCATTCTCCTCGTCTTCTTCATTCTCCTCGTCTTCTTCATCCTCCTCGTCTTCTTCATCCTCCTCGTCTTCTTCATCCTCCTCGTCTTCTTCGTCCTCTTCGTCTTCTTCATCCTCCTCGTCTTCTTCATCCTCCTCGTCATCATCGTCTTCTTCGACTTCGTGCGAGAGAACATCACCGGTTTCTGCGTCATAGACAGTTTCGATGAAGTAGCCGTCTTTCACCGCCTCAACGGTGACTTCCATGCCATCGGCATAGACTTCCACTTCTTCGTAGCCTTCACGGGCAAAGTGCTCGACGACAGCGCGCACAAAGTCCGAGGCTTGCGCCTGCGCCTGTACGGCGAAACCAACAACAAGGGCGGTGGAGGTAATCAAAATGCGTTTCATGTGGGGGTTCCTTGATCTGCGATAGTGATCTGCAATTGGGTCTTTTCGGCACGCCTCATGCGTTACCTGCTGACAGATCAGCCGGTCACGAGGCCCAATAGCCATTCACCGCAGGATTAGACCGGCGCCCACCAAACGCCGGTTTATGCCCATAAACCTGAGTTTATGCGTTTTGTTTCAGTGGCTTCTAAAACAGCAGTACCCCCTGCCGTAGGATTAGAGCTGTTCTTCCATTTCAATCAGGTGATCTTCGAACTCAGAGCAGAATATCACTTCGCGCCGTTCGGGATCGTAGAAGGCATTGGCCTCGCCGCAGCTTTCCTCAACAATCCGCAGGGGCGCTGACAGGGACAGTTCCTCATTCAAAGCGGCCACTTCATCGGCAATGATCCGGGCGCTGAAACTGTCAGCCTCACCCTCAAACACCAGGGTCGCGCCTGCACCACGTTCAATCAACTCATCCAGCACCGCACCCCAGCTGGCCTCGGCCTGTTCAAATTCGATTGGGCAGTAGGCAGCGCGTTCCTCGGGCAGTTCGAACTCGGCTGCAAAATCTTCGCGGGCGTCGGGATTGGCGCCATAGAAGATGCAGACCGTGTTATAGAAACGTTGTTCATCCGGGCCATGCGTGTCCCACCACGGGATGTCTTCCAGACCGCCACCGCGCATTTCAGCTTCGCCGATGAACCCCCAGGCCGCGTCGTAGGCCAGTTCCTGCGCGACCTCTTCTTCGTAAAGCGCGTGGATCATGAGGATGGAAAACACATCCGCCGCATCCTCTTCCTGACCGAAGATCGGCACCCCTTCGATGTCAATCAGCGCATGGGCCAGTTCGTGGTAGAAAATCCCCAGAACATTGGCCTCAACAAAGGCGCTGCCCTCATCCTGCGCAGCGGCAGAAAGCGGCAGGGTCATAAGGGCAAGAGCGGCGGTGAGTTGTTTCATCATGATCTCCCTCGAAGCGGTGACATCAGTATGTCGCGCCCTGTCGCCATCGGCTAGGAAAATGCGCCCCATCCAAAACGGCCCGGGACAGGCCCGGGCCGCTCCTTCACTCTTTCAACGACACGAGGTCGCTCAGCAGCCCTTTGGTGCCGTTGTGCACTGTCAGGCGCTCAACCTTACCGGCCACTTTTTCCAGCGCTTCCAATTCTTTCAGCCGCAGCATGACCGGGTTTTCAGCCATGACTTTAGCCGTGTTCAGAAGCGCCCGGGTGGCGTTGGTTTCTTCGCGACGCCGGATCACGTTGGCCTCAGCCTCTTTTTCAGCGGTCACAACCTTGTTCAGGATGTCCCGCATCTCACCCGGCAGGATCACGTCCTTCAGCGCGATCTCACCGACCTCAAGGCCCAGTCCGGACATCTCTGCCCGCACCTTTTCAGCCGCCTCGGCGTCCACTGTCACCTTCTCGGCCAGGAGCCGGTCCAGCGTCAGCGCACCCAGCGTTTTCCGGAACGCCAGTTGCAGCGCCTTGTGCAGGGCTTCTTCGAAGTCCTTCACTTTGGTGACCGCCACTTCGGCGTCCACAACCCGGAACTGCGCCGTCAGGTTCACCCGCAGGGTCACCCGGTCTTTGGTCAGGATTTCCTGGCCCAAGACCTCATGGGTCCGCATCCGCAGGTCAACCTGCTTCAGCGACAAGGCACGACCGGCCTTCCAGAAACCGTGCACACCGGGCTGCAGCTGCCCTGAGGGTTTGCCATCAACGGACAGCAAACCAACGTGACCTTCCGCAACGGTGACTTGTGTCAGCCCTGCCGTCACACCGGCTGCGGTCAAACGCGACAGCAGCGCGCCCGGCACCTGCAGACCCTCAGACAGCTGAAAGGTCTCAAAGGCCCATTCCCCAGCGTCTTTCCAATAGACAACGCGGCTGTCGAGCATCCGCACCTCCAAGGGCCGTCCGTCGCGGGTGACCAGCACCAGCTCTTCCGGCCCGGTCCGCACCTCCAGCAGATGTGCCTCGGCCAGATCCGGACGGTGTCGGAACAGCGCCCGATCATAGGGCGATACGAAACGGAGCTGATCGATGGTGTGGACTTCGCGCAGGCTGTCTTTGACCTTCACCCGATGCCGGCCTGCGCCAAGGATGGCGGCAAAACGCCCCTCGTCCAGCACAAGCATCCGCTCGGTTTCCTGCAGTGTGACCCGCTCATAGCCGGCCAGTTTGTCCAATATTTTCTCAACGATATTCATACCTAAACTCCTTTTCGTATTGTCCTATCGTCGTCGCAAAGCGATCTCCTTTGGTTGGAATTGGGTTGGGGTCAGCATGACCCGCAGGTGTTATGCCCAAGATGGGCGATAGGTCCGGAACACGCCCCGCGCCAAAGCCAATGGCGAAAGCAGAACCGAGAGGGGCGCAGCATCGCGGCGCGCCTGTCAGAGAAACCTCTGATCAGCGGACCACAAAGCGGCGGAACCGTCATGTCCTGCTCCGGCCAAGACCAGAGCGGGCCGGGATGCCAATTGGCAGTGAAACCTCACCAGCCAATCTACCGGTCAAACTACCCCGCTGGGACGGTCCCGGACCCTGATATGTGAACCGTAAAGAACGGTCCGGCGTTGAAGGCCGGCGCTGACTTAACAGCTTTTCAAATGGTGGGAGTCGAACCCACTACCCCTTGATTAAACGTCAAGTGCTCTACCCGAATGAGCTACATTTTGTGCACGATGCAGGATTCGAACCTGCAACTCACAGAATCTAAATCTGTTGCTCTACCATTGAGCTAATCACGCGGTCCCGCTGTTGGGGCAACCTCCAGGCATACGGGAACGGCAGCGCCGACCGCACCGGACGTGTGTACAGCACGCACCGTTTGGATGATGGCCCCCGACATCGGAGTGCAGAAGTAAGGCGAGAGGTGGATTCGCTGCAATCACACACTTTTATCGTGAAATTCAGCGTTGCCGTCGGGACACTAAATTGTATCCGCACGCAACAATGCGTCGCGCCACTGGGTCATGCAATACCGGCACGACTGAATGTCACTGCCGGGATTGTCAGAAATGTCCGGAAATTGAACGGCTGTTTTCTCAGGCGGCGCCGGCCTGTGCGGCCGCAAGTTGCGTCAGGATGTTGGCGTAATTCTCAACGCCCTGTGCGCCGGTCACCAGATGCTGGCGCTCAAAGACCATCGCTGGCACGCCCGAAATCCCCTTGGAAGTCCAGAATTGCTGCTTCGCACGGACCTCTTCGGCGTAGTCATCGCCGGTCAGGATCTCCAACGCGCGGGCACGGTCCAACCCCAGTGCGGCGGCGACATCGGCCATCGCCTGCGGATCGTTCATCTCTTTGCTGTCGGTAAAGTAGGCCTCAAACAGGGTCAGTTTCAGCGCCCCGGCTTGACCGCTTTCGGCGGCCCAATGCAGCAGTCGATGCAGGGCGAAGGTGTTGTAGATCCGTTTTCCGTCGGTAAAGCGGATCGGAGCGTTCAACTCGTCCCCGATCGCCTCCAATCGGGCGCGGGCTTCGATGCTTTGCTCGACGGTGATGCCGTATTTCCCCATCAAATGTTCCCGCAGCTCTTCGCCCTCGGGCGCCATCTGGGGGTTCAGCTCAAAGGGATGCCAGAACACCTCAATCGGGATTCCGGTCTGTTCCTGCGCCAAACGCAGTTGGTGGTAGCCGACAAAGCACCAGGGGCACATCACGTCCGATACAATATCGATCCGCAGCGTCTGTCCCGTAGCCTGTGCCATGTCGGCCCCTTTCTCAGATCAATCGCTGTCGCGCCCTTCAAGACCCGAGAGGTCAACGCCAAGGTGACGCGCAACGGTGAAGATGTCCTTATCGCCACGGCCACACATGTTCATCACGATGATATGGTCCTTGGGCAGATCGCCCGCGATCTTCATCACATGGGCAAGCGCATGACAGGGTTCAAGGGCAGGAATGATGCCTTCGCTCTCACAAGAGAACTGGAACGCCTCCAGCGCTTCCTTATCGGTGATCGAAACATATTCGGCGCGGCCGATCTGATGCAGCCAGCTGTGTTCCGGTCCGATGCCGGGGTAGTCGAGGCCGGCCGAGATCGAATAGCCGTCCAGGATCTGGCCGTCGTCATCCTGCAACAGGAAGGTGCGGTTGCCGTGCAGCACGCCGGGGCGGCCGCCGGTCAGAGAGGCACAATGTTCCATATCGTCGTTGACGCCTTTACCACCGGCCTCAACACCGATGATGTTGACCTCTTTGTCATCCAGGAACGGGTGGAACAGGCCAATCGCGTTGGACCCGCCGCCAATGGCCGCAATCACGGTGTCGGGCAGTCGACCTTCGCCTTCCTGCTCGGCCAGCTGCCAGCGCACCTCTTTGCCGATGATCGACTGGAAATCGCGCACCATCGCCGGATAGGGGTGCGGCCCTGCGGCGGTGCCGATGCAGTAGAAGGTATCATGCACGTTGGTCACCCAGTCGCGCAGCGCATCGTTCATCGCGTCTTTCAGCGTGCCACGGCCGGATTCCACGGCGATCACCTCGGCCCCCAGCAGTTTCATGCGGAACACGTTGGGTTTCTGACGCGCCACATCGTGGGCGCCCATGTAGACCACACATTTCAGGCCAAACTTGGCACAAACCGTCGCGGTTGCCACACCGTGCTGCCCCGCGCCGGTTTCGGCGATGATCCGGGTCTTGCCCATACGGCGGGCCAGCAGGATCTGGCCCAACACGTTGTTCACCTTGTGCGCGCCAGTGTGGTTCAGCTCATCCCGCTTCAGGTAGATCTTGGCGCCACCAAGGCGTTTCGTCATGCCCTCAGCATAGTAAAGCGGCGAGGGGCGGCCCACATAGTGCTGCCAGAGATAATTCATCTCATCCCAGAACTCAGGATCGTCCTTGGCCTTTTCGTATTCCTCCTCCAGCGAAAGGATCAGCGGCATCAGCGTCTCGGACACGAAACGTCCGCCGAAATCTCCGAAACGGCCCTTGTCGTCGGGGCCGGTCATAAAGCTGTTGAAAAGGTCGTTGGCCATCGGGTGCTCCTCAGGTCAGAAAGTCTGTATCCCCATGTGCATAGGGCGCGGGGGACGGTTTTACCAGCCTGTTTTCCATGCATCAGGGCCGCGGGCTGAAATCGGGAAGATAACGCACAGCCAAGCCGTGACAAGCCCTGCGACAAAGACGCCGCAGCCATCGGTGTTTCATCGGTGTTTCTGGGGAAATTGCGGGGTGTTTTGGGACCAGTTTTAGATCTGAACGAGAGGGGATTGATGGAAACGCTAAGCTCAATCCAGCGTCTTTTTATAACCGACGTGGCTGTCAACATAGCCAAGTCGATCATAAAAGCGCTGCGCATCATTGCGCGCCTTATTTGTGGTCAGTTGCAGCAGGCCACAGCCCGCCGCCCGCGCCCGGTCCTCAGCGTCCGCAAACATCGCTTCGCCCAGGCCCTGGCCACGCAGATCACTGTGCACCCGCACGCTTTCGATCTGCGCCCGCCGCGCCGCTTTCAACGACAGACCCGAAATGAACGTCAGCTGATAGGTTGCTACCACACGCGTGCCTTCGGCGCGGCTGTCATCGACGCCCACAAACAGCAGGTTTCCGCCCTCAGCTTGCATCTGATCAAAGGCTGCGAAATAGGGATCCAGCGTTGCCGCTTCGCGCCCCTGCCCCAAAACGTCATCGCGCAGCAAAGCAACGATTTCCGGAACCTCATCACGGTTGGCTTCTCGGAAAACAACGCCCATTACCTGCCCCCTATGCCAGTGCGGCCTTGATAAAGGCCTCCATCAAAGCGGGATCTTTCACGCCCGGGGCGCTTTCCACACCTGAGCTGACATCAACCTGACGGGCCCCGGTCAGGTTTTGCGCCCGACCGACGTTTTCAGGGTTAAGCCCGCCGGCCAACATCCACGGCAGCGACCAGTATTTGCGCTTCACCAACTGCCAATCGAAGGACAGGCCGTTGCCACCGGGCAAAACAGCGTCTTTCGGGGCTTTGGCATCAATCAGCAATTGGTCAGCGACCTTTGCATAGCTGTCGATCTGGGCAACATCTGCCTCCGTCGCGATGCCGATCGCCTTCATGACGGGCAGGCCGTAGCGCGCCTTGACCTCAGCCACCCGTTCGGGGCTTTCCGATCCGTGCAACTGCCACATGTCGATGGCGACGTTGTCGTTGATCTGGTCCAGCAGCGTGTCATCGGCGTTGACCACCAGGGCCACCTTGGCCAACCCAACAGGGGCAGCCCAAGCCAATTCACGCGCCTCAGCCACGGTGACGGCGCGGGGCGATTTTGGGAAAAACACGAAGCCCACGTAGGCCGCGCCCAGAAACCCCGCCAATTCGACGTGATCAGGATCCCGCAGACCGCAGATCTTTACCTTACTGTCAGCTGGCATCGGATCAGGACGCTTCATCCAGAAGGGCGAGCACCTCGTCCTTCTGTTCCGCAGTGTCGGCGCGCCGCTTTTCACGTTTCAGCTGGCGGCTCAGATCCTGCACTTCCTGTGCTTTGCGTGCCGCTTCTGCCCGATGTTTGTATTCGCGCAGCCATTCCCAGACAAAACCGATCAGCAGACCCGCGATGATCGCACCAAGGATCACCAAAAAGAGCGGCATCTCAATCGTGTAGTTGAGGCCAATCACATTGGCAAAGGCATCCGGCAGCAGCGACAGCGTCACCGCATCGCGGTTGGCAAAGGCCACCGACACCAAAAGAAGCCCCAGAGAGCCGAGAAATACATAGCGAATGTAGCGCATGAGCGATTTACTTTCCGTTCAGTCGGTCGCGCAGCAGTTTGCCGGTCTTGAAGAAAGGCACGTGCTTCTCTTCAACTTCTACCGATTCCCCGGTGCGCGGGTTGCGGCCAACCCTAGCATCCCGCTTCTTTACCGAAAACGCGCCGAAACCACGCAGCTCAACTCGGTCACCGCGCGACATCGCGCCGGTAATCTCATCAAAGATCGTATTTACGATCTTCTCAACATCACGTTGGAACAAGTGTGGGTTCTCGTCAGCGATCTTCTGAATCAGTTCCGATCGGATCATCGGCAAATACTCCCCCGGCAAAATGCTTTGGCCAATATCAGCGCAATTAGTTGAACTATAGAAAGAAACAAGGGCTACGGAAACCTGCCTTTGCGGCAAATGGCAAGTTTCCGCGACAATTACTCAACCATCAGGTGAAATTGGGCTCCCATCCGGGGCCGGAAGTCACCGCGAGGCTGTATTGCGCCTGCGGCATGGCCTCGTTGAAGTCATTGATTCGGCATCGCTTTCCACTCACCTATCAGATGATTCTGTCAAAGCCCGTGGATAGAAAAACCCCGCGGTCCTTCCAGACCGCGGGGTTTCCCGGATTTAATCTCGCCTAAGCGGCGAAAGATCTTACTCGTCGCCGCCTTTCAGCGCTGCGCCGAGGATGTCGCCCAGCGATGCGCCGGAGTCCGAGGAACCGTACTGTTCTACGGCTTCTTTCTCTTCGGCGATCTCACGTGCTTTGATCGACAGGCCCAGACGACGGGTCTTGCTGTCAACGTTGGTCACGCGGACGTCAACCTTGTCACCAACCGAGAAACGCTCAGGGCGCTGCTCAGCACGATCACGCGACAGGTCCGAACGACGGATGAAGGACTTCATGCCTTCATATTCGACTTCGATACCACCGTCTTCGATCGCGGTAACCTCAACGGTTACGATCGAGCCGCGCTTCACGCCGCCGGTTGCTTCAGCGAACTTGTCGCCGCCCAGGGCTTTGATCGACAGCGAGATACGCTCTTTCTCGACGTCCACTTCGGAGACAACGGCCGAAACCATGTCGCCTTTGCGGTAGTTCTGAATCGCGTCTTCGCCACGCTCGTCCCAGGACAGGTCGGAGAGGTGAACCATGCCGTCGATTTCGCCGGGCAGGCCGATGAACAGACCGAATTCGGTGATGTTCTTGACTTCGCCTTCGACCTGAGTGCCCTCGGGGTGAGTTTCCGAGAAAACTTCCCACGGGTTGCGCATGGTCTGCTTGAGGCCCAGCGACACGCGGCGCTTGCCGGCGTCGATTTCCAGAACCATGACGTCCACTTCCTGCGAGGTCGAAACGATCTTGCCGGGGTGTACGTTTTTTTTGGTCCAGGACATTTCGGACACGTGAACCAGACCTTCAACACCGGGCTCCAGCTCAACAAATGCACCGTAGTCGGTGATGTTGGTAACGCGACCTTTGTGTACCGATTCCAGCGGGTACTTGGCAGCAACCAGATCCCACGGATCTTCCTGCAGCTGTTTCATGCCCAGGCTGATGCGGTGGGTGTCTTTGTTGATCTTGATGACCTGAACCTTAACGGTTTCACCGATCGACAGGATCTCGGACGGGTGGTTCACACGGCGCCATGCCATGTCGGTGACGTGCAGCAGGCCGTCTACGCCGCCCAGGTCAACGAATGCACCGTATTCGGTGATGTTCTTAACAACACCTTCAACCGCGTCGCCTTCGGCCAGTTTACCGATAACCTCGGCACGCTGTTCGGCACGCGACTCTTCCAGAATGGCGCGACGCGATACAACGATGTTGCCACGACGACGGTCCATTTTCAGGATCTGGAACGGCTGCTTCAGACCCATCAGCGGGCCAGCGTCACGTACGGGACGTACGTCAACCTGCGAACCGGGCAGGAATGCAACAGCACCGCCCAGATCGACGGTGAAGCCGCCTTTGACGCGGCCGAAGATCGCGCCGTCGACGCGCTGCTCGTCTGCGTATGCTTTTTCCAGGCGATCCCATGCTTCTTCGCGGCGGGCCATCTCACGCGAGATTACGGCTTCGCCACGGGCGTTTTCAGCCGCGCGCAGGTAAACTTCTACTTCGTCGCCAACAGCGATTTCAGGAGCTTCACCGGGGTTTGCGAATTCTTTCAGCTCAACGCGGCCTTCCATCTTGTAGCCAACGTCGATAATGGCCTGGCCCGCTTCAATTGCGATTACCTTGCCTTTAACAACGGAACCCTCAGTCGGGGTGTCCATTTCGAAGCTTTCGTTCAAGAGTGCTTCAAACTCTTCCATCGAGGTCATAGCCATCTGGCGTATCAATCCTTTACAAGTCGATTTAACTGGCCAACGGTTGTCTCCGCAGGTCTTGGTTTCATTTCGTCCCCCGCCGCTTGGAAAAAGCCCGGAACAAGATTGGACACAAACAAAAGAAGAAGGGTCTGAGGTCACCCACAAACCCTGCTCACCCTGTCCGCGACTCTTGACGGCCGTAAGACTGACGCGCGTATAGGTCGTTCTGGCCAATATAGCAAGGGAAATTGACTCCATCGACGTTGCTGCGCGGCAGTTGGCTGAGATCCCCCTTGCGGCACCGTAAACTGGCTGCTAGCCAAACCGCATGAAAAAGCAAGTTGTCTGCATTAACTGGGGTACAAAATACGGCGCCCCTTACGTGAACCGTCTGTACGAGATGGTGAAAGCCAATATCACGCCGCCGTTCCGCTTTGTCTGTTTCACCGACAATCGCGACGGGTTCCTGCCTGAGATTGACTGCTTCGACTTGCCTGAAATGCCGGGGTTCATGCCCCAGAACACGCTGGGACAATGGGCCAAGTCGCGCCTCTGGGCACCGGAACTGGGTGATCTGGATGGCCCTTTTCTGTTTATCGATCTGGATGTGGTGATTACCGGTTCACTGGATCCGTTTTTTGAGTACGGCGCGGAAGAGGATGTGGTGGTTGCCCTCAATGCGGCCAAACCATTGCATCGCCTTGGCCAGACCTCAATCTACCGGATGCCGGTTGGCGCGCTGGCCCCGCTGCAAGCGCTGTTTGCCGCAGATCCACAGGCTGTTGCGGACAAATATCGCTTTGAGCAGCACTTCGTCACTAAGAACGCCCCCAACGGGGTGAAGTTCTGGCCGAAGGATTGGGTGCAGCATTTCCGCATTCAGTGCATTCCGCGCTTCCCGTTGAACTTCTTCACCCCACCGAAGATTCCAAAGAATTGCCGGGTGGTGATCTTTGCCGGCGCCTTGAACCCGCCTGATGCGGCCCTAGGCCAATATCTGCCATCACGACCTCACCTGCCGCCACTGGCCCACATCAAACGGGCACTTGGCTTCAAGCGGCCGATTAAATCGATGCGCCAGTTCCTCTACCCGGCCAAATGGGTCGCTGAAATCTGGGACAAGGCGGACCGTGCGTCCGCGGCAGATGCGCAAGGTGGCAAAGACCAAGCAGAGTCGTAAAGGCCCATCGCCAGATGACAGACATCCGCGACATCTCCGCTGATGAGGCGCTTTGGATCCGCCACCAGGTCCTCTGGCCAGACAAACCAGCCGAGTTTTGCCGCGTCGAGGGCGATGATCAGGCGGTGCACCTGGGTGGTTTTGTTAACAACCAGCTGGTGTCAGCATTAAGCCTTTTTGACGAAGGCGCATTCATTCAGCTGCGCAAATTCGCGACATTGTCGCGCTATCAGGGCCAAGGTCACGGCACTGCCCTGATGCGGTCCGCTATGTACCGCGCGGATGGGATGGGCAAACCCATCAGGCTGCATGCGCGGAGCGGCGCCATAGCGTTTTATGAACGCCACGGCTTTACTCAACAGGGCGACCCCTTCCAGAAGTACAGCACCGAAACCTCAATCGGCCCGACCTATATCTGGATGCAGCAAACAAAAAACGGGACCTGATGACAGGCCCCGCTTAGATCACGATGTGATCGCAATCAGATGGTGGTGATGAATTTGTCGCGCGGGCGTCGGACCTTCTTCATATTGACCAGCCAGTCACCTTCCTCAGCGCGATAGCCCAGCGGCAGCAGCAGCACCGAACGCAAGCCACGTTCTTTCAGGCCCAGGATTTCATCCACGGCAGCAGGATCGAACCCTTCCATCGGGGTGCTGTCGACCTCTTCCACCGCGGCAGCGGCCAGAGCAAAGCCCAAGGCAATATAGGCCTGGCGGGCGGCGTGTTCAAAATTCACATCCGCGTCGCGCGGCAGGTACATGTTTTTGAGGTTGGTATAATAAGCGTCCAGCGTTTCGCTGCGGCCACCGCGTTCTTCGGCCATCTGATCGGTAACACTGTCGACGCGGGCTTCGGTGTAGTTGTCCCAGGCGGCGAACACCAACAGGTGTGACCCATCGACGATCTGTTCCTGGTTCCAGGCCACTTCTTTGATCTTGGCGCGCACATCGGGATTGGTCACGACCAGAACCTCATAGGGCTGCAGACCGCTTGAGGTGGGGGTTAGCTCGATCGCCTTCAGGATCGCTTCCAGCTTCTCATCAGAAACGGCTTTCGAAGGGTCCATCTTCTTGGTGGCATAGCGCCAGTTCAACTTGTCGTTCAGCATTTCAGTCTCGTCTTTCAAAAGCCCAAACAGGGAGGAGTCATTCGGAATTGGCTATCTAGGCTTTCCGCGTCACAGCACAAGGGTTCCCCCAATGCGCTATACCGACGGAGAGGTGTTTCGCTGCGTTACAGTTCTGCGCGGGGTTTACCGGCGCGCCTCAATCGCTGCAATAGCGGCGGCAATAGCGGCCTCGATCGACAGATCAGAGGTATCGATCTGCACAGCATCCTCAGCCGGCTTCAGGGGCGCTGTTGCACGTTCGCTGTCACGTTTGTCACGCTCGATCACATCCTGCAGGACCGTCTCATAACTCTGCGTACCGCCCTTTTCAGCCAGTTCCTTGTGGCGGCGCGTTGCGCGCACCTCGGCGCTGGCGGTGACGAACAGCTTCACCTCCGCATCCGGGCAAATGACCGTTCCAATGTCGCGCCCATCCAGAACGGCGCCACCGTCGCGCCGCGCAAACGCCTGTTGAAAGGCCACCAAAGCGGCCCGCACCTCTGGGATCACCGCAACTTTGCTGGCGGCTTGTGCCACATCCGGGGTGCGCAGATTGTCTGCCGCCAGATCTTCGGCCTGCAAAGCCTGGGCTGCAGCGATCGGTTCCGCGCCCTGCAACGTCCGGGCCCCTACCGCACGATAAAGCAGACCCGTGTCCAAATGCGCATAACCAAAATGCGCCGCAACGGCCTTGGATAACGTGCCTTTGCCGGCCGCCGCAGGCCCGTCGATTGCGATGGTGAACGCCATTGTCTGCTCCTCTTCCTGATCGCAGGGGTACTGCACCCCCTGCCCCACCTCAAGATGAAATCCAGACCCAATTGACATGCAACATGTCATTATGACACCATAGATGTCATGACAGATCCGCTCTATCATCTGACCTGGCTTTCCCGCCCTCTGATGCAACAGGTCGAAACCACGGTTGAGCATGGGCTGCAAGGCACCGGCCTGACTGTGCGCACCCGCGCCGTGATGGAGGTTCTGTTGCAGGGCCCGTTGACCGTGCCCACCTTGGCAGAGGCGCTGCATATTCAACGACAATATGTGCAGGTTATGGTGAATGAGGCTTTGGCGGCAGGGTTTGTCTGCAAACAAGCCAACCCAAGGCACGCGCGATCCCACCTGATTGCCCTGACCCCCGACGGCAGCGAGCTGATTGAAAACGTCATGGCGCAGGAACATGCATTGCTGGCAGAGCTTGCCGGCGACCTGCCCGCCGATGAGGTGGCCACGGCATTGCGCATTGTCAAAACCCTCATCACCCGTTTCCAATCCCATAACCAAGGCCTCACACTATGATCTGGATCCTCCCCGCTCTCGTCGCTATTGGCTGTTTCTGGCTGAACTACGTCTCAAACGTGATCGGCCAAGTCACCAAAGGCGAACCTATCCCCGCGCGTGATGGCAGGGCCCTGCTGCTGGTCGATCTACAAAGCTGCTTCTGGGAAGAGAAACTCTATCACGCCGACACCCGCGCCCGCGTTGAAGCCGCAGTGGGTCAAGCTGTGGCCGAAGCCAAAGCCGCAGGTCATCCAGTGATTGCACTGCGTCAGGAATGGTCCATCCCCAGCACCCGCGTGCTGGCGCGAATGTTCATGGGTGGTAAAGCACTGGCCGGCGGCACAGGCCTGGAGCTGGCCGCACCGTTTGCAGGCATGGCGGACCGGGAGGTGGTGAAACCCATCCAAGATGGGTTCAAAACCGGGGAATTGACCCATGTTCTGAATGAAATGGGCGTTGGTCATCTGACCATTGCGGGCCTTGATGGCATCTACTGCGTCAACAAAACCGCACAGGCCGCGTTGGGCCGGGGCTATGGCGTCACACTACTGGCGGATGGCATTGCCTCCACCGAACCGAAAAAGCTGGAAGAGGTTTACACCGACCTGCAAGCCAAAGGGGCAGAGGTGGCCTGAGCCACCCCATCCGGTCACAGGTCAATCGCGCCGCAGATCCGCGCCAAGGCCACCCATCAGCCCTTCAAAGATTGGGAAGGAGGTGGCGATCGGGCTGCCATCATCGACGCTGACAGGCGCCTCAGTGGCCATGCCCATCACCATGAAGCTCATCGCGATCCGGTGGTCCAGATGGCTGACACAGGTCGCCCCGCCCGGCACATTGCCGTGACCACGGCCTTTGACGATCCACCAATCGTCGCCGTCTTCAACCTCAACACCGTTCAGACGCAGGCCCGAGGCCATCGCCTCAATCCGGTCGGATTCCTTCACCCGCAGCTCTTTCACACCGCGCATCACCGTGTCGCCTTCAGCGAAGGAGGCCACAACCGACAGCACCGGATATTCGTCAATCATGCTGGCCGCACGGGCGGGGGGCACCTCGATGCCCTTCAGGTTGGGGGAAAACTTGGCGCGCAGATCGGCAACAGGTTCACCCCCTTCTTCTCGCAGGTTCTCATAGGTCAGATCCGCCCCCATATCGCGCAGAGTCTCAAACAGACCAGCGCGGGTGGGGTTCAGCCCGATGTTCGGCACCAGCACATCAGAGCCTTCAACGATCAGCGCCGCACAGACCGGAAACGCGGCCGAGGACGGATCACGCGGCACCACAATGGTTTGCGGTTTCAACTCAGGACGGCCTTTCAGGGTGATCACCCGGCCCTCATCAGTATCAACCGAGGTGATATCGGCGCCAAAACCGGCCAGCATCCGTTCGGTATGGTCGCGGGTAGCTTCCTTCTCGATCACAACGGTTTCGCCCGGTGCGTTCAACCCTGCCAGCAAAACAGCTGATTTCACCTGCGCCGAAGGCACCGGCGTTGTGTAGCGCACCGGCACCGGATCCGCCGCGCCAACAATGGTCATCGGCAGGCGTCCACCCGACCGGCCAACCGAGGTGGCGCCAAACAGCGCAATCGGATCGGTCACCCGCGCCATCGGACGAGAGTTTAGCGAGGCATCACCGGTAAAGGTCGCCGTGATGTTCGAGCTTGCCATCGCGCCCATGATCAGACGCACGCCGGTACCCGAGTTGCCGCAGTCGATAACATTGTCTGGCTCAGCAAAGCCGCCAACACCCACCCCATGCACATGCCAGGTGCCAGTCTCATCACGAGTTACCTCAGCGCCGAAGGCCTGCATCGCCTTGGCAGTGTCCAGCACATCTTCGCCTTCCAGCAGACCGGTGATGACCGTCTCACCCACCGCCATTGCGCCAAAAATCAGCGAACGGTGGCTGATGGATTTGTCGCCGGGCACATGGGCCTCACCCTGCAGCGGGCCGCTTTTATGCGATGACATCGGGATCGGGGTGCCGTGGCCGGACATATGTGCTCTCCTCATGCTTCCAAAGCCTGATAGCGCAAACCCTAAGGGCCGTCCATATCAGCCGAAACGACAAAAGGCAGAAGCGCCGCCCCTGGCTTTCACTGTTTCCAAAATACTCAAAAATCCCAACGCTTACAGGCGGCGGAACGTCAGATAATGCGGCGTGCGGCCTTCGCGCAGGGCTTTCTGCTCATAACGGGTGGAAATCCAATCATCCCAGGGCTGGCGCCAGTCGGTTGGACCTTCGGCCAGCCATTCAAAACCCGCCTTCGGCACCTCTTGCAGGGTTTGGCGCACGTAGTCGGGAATGTCGGTCGCCACACGGAAGATCGCCCCGGGTTTCAGCACTTCGGCCAGCGGCTGCAGATGTTCCTGTGTCACAAAACGGCGGCGGTGGTGGCGTTTCTTTGGCCAGGGGTCAGGATATAGCAGGAAGGCCTTGCTGATCGATTGCGCCGGCAGCACATCCATCATGTCCCGCGCATCACCGGGGTGCACTTTGACGTTATCGACCGCGGCATCGCGGATCTTGCCCAGCAACATCGCCACGCCGTTGATGTAAGGCTCACAGCCAATGATCCCAACGTCGCGGTTGCTGGCGGCCTGATGCACCATATGTTCGCCGCCGCCAAAGCCGACCTCCAGCCAGACGTCTTTGCCCGGGAACATTTCGCCCAGATCCAATTCGCTTCGGTCGGGATTTTCTTCCCAGGTCACCGCGCCGGGCGACAGGGCGGCCAGATCCTCATCCAGATACTTCTGCTGGCTGTCGCGCAGGCCTTTGCCTTTGAAGCGGCCGTAGAAGTTGCGCCATGGGGCGCCCGAAGGGTGCTTGTCGCTGGGTTGGTCTGCCATGATCTCGAACGGTCTCTTGCGCGGTTGATTGGCCCGAGCCTTTGCCGCAGAGCGCGGCAGGGGTCAAGTCCCCCTGCCCGATTGCGCCTTCTGATCGTGCCCAGGCGCAGGCTTAGCCTTTAGAAAACAGCGCCCGCAGCACAAACAACCCGGGAATGGTCACCAGATACATGGTGATCCCATAAAGTGCAGACGGCAGCGCGTATTCGGGAATGCCCGCCACCTGCGCCACCAATCCTGCAACCGTGATGCCCAGCGTGGCGTTCTGCACCCCCATCTCAACCGAGATACAGATCCCCTCAGCACCGCTCAGCCCCAGTAGCCGTGCCACAGCCACGCCAAGGATCAGCAAGACCACATTCAGCGCGATCAGGACCGGCCCCAGAACCGTGATGTTTTCAACGATCAGCGCCCAGTTGGTTGCAATCGCGGCAGCCACGATCAGCACAAACAGAACCATCGCCGCGCGTGAAATCATCCGCTCGGCTGCATCTGCCTTGGCGCCGGAAAACCGCCGCCCCAACAGGCCCAGCAGAACCGGCACCGCAGTGATGGCAAACATCGCCAGCCCGATCGACATCACATCGATCTCAGGCGCGGTTTCTTTCAGAAAGGTCTTCCCAGCCCAGCCCACAAGGAAAGGCACGGTCAAAACGGACAACAGGCTCACCACGGCCGTCAGGGTGATCGACAGCGCAACGGAACCGCCGCCCAGTTTGGTCAGGATGTTTGAGGTCACGCCGCCCGGGCAGAACGACAGGATCATCACCCCAAAGGCCAGGGCGGGCGGCAATGACATGACCTGCAACAACAGATAGGCAACCGCGGGAATGGCCGCGACCTGCAGCACCACCCCGGTCAGCACCGCCCGCGGCATGGTCAAAACCCGGCCGAAATCTGCAAAGGTCAGGCCGAAGCCCAGCGAAAACATGATGAACGCCAGCGACAGCGGCAGCCCCACCTCAAGCAACATTGCAAATCCTCCCTATTCGCAGCGGCAGGTTTACATGAAGCCTCCGGAGGCCAAAGCCTGCCGTTAGGTCAGGCGTGAAGGTTAAGGCGCGTCGCGCAGCACCCCGGCCGCGACCAATTCCTTGCGAGAGGGGAACCAAACCGCATCGCTTGACCCGATGGTCTCGATCGCGAAGGCCGGATCAACACCACGTTTCAGCAAGGTGGTCAGGTTGGTATAAACCTCGGTTTGGGTGTCCTGATACATCCATGAGGCAAAATCAAAAGGCGTCTGCCAGCCGCTGTCTTCACGACGGTCGTTGTAATAACCCTCAATCGAGCCGGCGGACCAATTGGTCTGATGGAACCCGATCTTGGATCCACGTGTCATCTGCCGTGACTGGCCTGCCAGGAACAGCAGCACACAGGTGCTGCTGCATTCGCCGTCAGCCACGGTGTCCAACTCGTAATCCTCGACGATACGCGCCATTTCTTCGCCCACCCAGACAATCCCGCCGGGGGAGTTCAGGCGCAACGTGGTGATGCCTTCGTTCTCTTTCAGCATACGCCGCATCACCGGCAGATCGGTCGCCACAATCTCCTTGCCTGAGGCCAACCCACCTTTATCGGTGTCGTAAATCAATTGATCGCCTTCAACCGTCAGCTTGTCGGCCAGAACTGGCCCTGCCAACAGCAGGGAAAACGCTGCGACGCCAATACCACGCATGTCATAAAACTCCGATAAATACTTGTTGGGAAACACCTTAGAAAGCTGGGACAGGTGATGCCAAGCAAAGTTTCCCTGAGGCTGTGATTTCTGAGGCCCGGGCAAAGAAAAAGGGGGCCGAAGCCCCCTTTTAATGTGTCATATGTCGAAGAACGGATCAGCCAACCGGCGCGAAGGCGGTTTTGCCAACCTCTTTTTTCAGCTGCTCGACCAGATCCACATTCTCCCAGGAGAAGCCGCCGTCGGCCTCCGGTGTGCGGCCAAAGTGGCCATAAGCAGCGGTGCGCGCATAGATCGGGCGGTTCAGGCCCAGATGGGTGCGGATGCCGCGGGGGGTCAGATCCATAACCTTCGGGATCGCCGCCTCAATCTCAGCAGGATCCACCTCACCCGTGCCGTGCAGATCTGCGTAGATCGACAGCGGGTGCGATACACCGATGGCGTAGCTCAGCTGGATGGTGCAGCGTTCAGCCAGGCCGGCCGCCACAACGTTTTTGGCCAGATAGCGCGCCGCATAGGCTGCCGAGCGGTCCACCTTGGTCGGGTCTTTGCCTGAGAAGGCACCGCCACCATGCGGCGCAGCGCCACCGTAGGTGTCCACGATGATCTTACGGCCAGTCAGGCCAGCGTCACCATCGGGGCCACCAATCACAAAGGTGCCGGTCGGGTTCACGTGCCATGCGGTGTCCGGCTGGATCCAGCCCTCGGGCAGGGTCTGGCGGATGTAGGGCTCAACAATCGCGCGGATGTCTTCGCTGGTCTGGCTTTCATCGGCGTGCTGGGTGGACAGAACGATCGAGGTCACGCCAACGGGCTTGCCGTTTTCGTATTTGACCGAGATTTGCGATTTGGCATCCGGGCGCAGCGTCGGCTCAGCACCGGATTTACGCTCCTCGGCCAGACGACGCAGGATCGCGTGGCTGTATTGGATCGGGGCCGGCATCAGCTCAGGGGTTTCTGTTGTAGCATAGCCAAACATGATGCCCTGATCGCCCGCGCCTTCATCTTTGTCGGCAGCGGCATCAACGCCCTGTGCAATATGGGCGGATTGTTCGTGCAGCAAGTTGGTCACTTCCACGGTTTCGTGGTGGAACTTGTCCTGCTCATAGCCAATGTCTTTGATGCAATCACGGGCGATTTGGTCAACCTTGCCCATAAATTCTGTCAGTTTGCCCTGGTCGGACAGACCAACTTCACCACCGATCACAACACGGTTTGTGGTGGCAAAAGTCTCAGCCGCAACGCGCGCCTCGGGCTCCTCTGCCAGGAAGGCGTCCAGAACTGCGTCCGAGATACGGTCACATACTTTGTCAGGATGCCCCTCCGAAACCGATTCAGAGGTGAAAATATAGTTCGATCTTGTCATGAAAATGCTCCATTAGGGTCTGCCCGCCACGTCAGGAAGCCGTTGTGGCAGGGGGATGTGTACTGGTTACGCTTCGGGTTCACCCGGGTCAATCTGCAAAACGCCGCTTTGGGAAGCGCCTGAGTGTGATAACGGCAAGAAACAGCCCCATGATAGCAACCAAGGCAAGATAATCACCGGTTCGGGTATAAAGTGTGCCGGGCAATGCTGGCGGCAGAGCATGGTCCAGATGACCGGTTTCCCCCAGCCCCAACTGCGCAATCACGCGGCCCTTGCCATCAATAACCGCTGAAACCCCGGTATTTGCCGCGCGCACCATCGGCAGCCCCTGCTCAATCGCGCGCAGGCGGGCCTGCGCCAAATGTTGGTAAGGACCCGAGATCTGGCCAAACCAGGCGTCATTGGTCAGCTGCATCAAAAGGTCCGGGCGCTCTGCTGCCGCGTTCACATCATTTGGGAACACTGCCTCATAACAGATCAGCGGCAGGGCACGCCCCAGGGGCCCCAACGGCATCAACTGCGCCCCCGGACCGGCGGAAAACCCATCCCCGTCACGCGCGGCCATGCCGTGAATGCCCAGGCGGCCCAACAGATCGCCAAAGGGCACGTATTCCCCAAAGGGCACCAGATGCGCCTTGTCGTAGATATTTGTGACCTGGCCCAGACCATCCATCAGGACTGCTGAGTTATAAATCTGCCGGCCCTCCCAACGTTGGATGCCAAAGACAACCGGCACCTCGCCCGCCGCCTGCGCCATCACCTGCAGCGTTTCCTCGGACCTATCCAGCGACACAGGGACAGATGTTTCGGGCCAGATCACCAGATCCGGGCGTGGTGCGGCGCGGGTTGCCTCAATCAGACGGCGGAAGAACACCGGGATATGGGCCGGATCCCATTTCTGATGCTGTGGCGCATTGGGCTGCACCAACCGCACGACCGGCCGGCCCTTTAGGTCCTGGGGCTCACCCGCCAGATAGGCCCCACCCAGCCAAAACAGCGCAATTGCTGACAGCGTTGCCATAGCCCCCGTCACATGTCGCACCGAGTGCGCCAGCCCCGTTGCAACGGCCAGCGCCAATAGGGTCAGACCATGTGGACCAATCAGACTGGCCCATTGCGCAACGGGTGTCGGGATCCACAGATGGCCGATCAGCGCCCACGGAAACCCCGTAAAGAGGTAGGAGCGCATCAGTTCAGCAGCAGCCAAGGTCGCAATCAAGGCAAGCGGGGCTCCCCCCAAGCGCTGCGCCACGGCAGCGGCGGCGCCCCAAAACAGCGCCAGCCCCCCGGCCATAAAGAACAAGGCAAAGGGCGCCATCCAGCCGTGCCGGGCAATATCGACAAGAAACGGCTCAACGATCCAGCTGAGGGCCAGCGCAAAATACCCAAGACCAAAACCCCAGCCACGCCAGAACGCTGCTTTAGCTTCGCCTGCGGCCTGCATACGCAACAGCCCCAGCGCCAGCCCTAGCAACGCCAGCGGCCACAAATTCAGCGGCGCCTGCCCCAGCGCGGTGATCCCGCCTGCCAGAACCGAAAGCGCAAAGCCATACAGGCCCTGCGCCGCCCCATATCGTGTCAGCGCAGCGGCCAGCACCCGTTACCCACCTGCATCCGTTTTCAGACGCACACGCAGGCGCTTGATCCGGCGGGGATCGGCATCCACCACCATGATCTCATGACCATCCGGGTGTTGCACCACTTCGCCACGCACCGGCACCCGACCACAGAGAACAAAGACCAGACCGCCCAGCGTGTCGATCTCTTCTTCGTCGATCTCAGGACTATCGGTGAGGGAGAAGCCGATCTCCTCCTCAAACTCGTCCAGCGGGGTTTTAGACAGCGCCAGATACTGACCGGGGTTTTCAGCGACCCACAACTGATCCTCTTCGGCGTCATGTTCATCTTCGATCTCACCGACAACCTGTTCGATCAGGTCTTCGATGGTCAAAACCCCGTCAACACCGCCATATTCATCGATCACCAGTGCCATATGCCGGCGTTCCGTCTGCATTTTCTGCAGCAAAACCCCCAGCGACATCGACGGCGGCACATAGAGCAGCGGACGCAGCATGCCTGCCATCGAAAACTCTTCGCTCTGGCCGCCGTTAAACCCGTGCTGCAGGGCAAAGTCCTTTAGGTGGATCATGCCCAGCGGGGTGTCCAAGGTGCCGCTGTAGACAGGCAGTCGAGTAAATCCGGTATCGCGGAAGACCTGCACCAGTTCATCTTTGGTGATGCTTTCCGGCACCGCCACAATATCCGCTTTGGGAATAGCCACTTCACGCACGCGGTAGCGCGCCAAAGTGTTCATCAATGTCTGGTGTTCACCGCGCGGGTGGGCGTGGCCATTTGCCGAGGCCTCAGCCTCCAGCGCCACTGCCGTGCCTTTGGCTCCGAACAGTCGTTTCAAAAGCCCCGGTTGCGGGGGGTCGCTCTCTGGCTGCGCGCTGTGCGCTGCCGTAGAAGAGCCTTCAGGTGCGTCGCCCATCTTACCTTTCCAAATTCAAACAGAACTCATCTGTCACGGGGGTGATCCCCGCTAAGACCCATTATATGGGTCAGCAAACCCCATTTTGCCAAGTATTTCGACCTCAATCGCCTCCATTAACGTGGCATCCTTGTCACGAATATGGTCATAGCCCAGCAAATGCAGGGTCGCATGGATCAACAAATGGGTGCAATGTTCGCTCATCGGCTTCGCGGCGGCCTCGGCCTCACGCTGGCACGTCTCAAAAGAAATGGCGATATCACCAAGTTCCGGGTCGGGACCTTCCGGGGCCAGCGGCGCGCCGCCATCTTCTGCAGCCCCCCGTTCTTCTGAGGGCCAGGACAGCACATTGGTTGCCTTGCCCTTATCGCGAAATTCTTCGTTCAGCTCGGCAATCCGGGCATCATCACAGCCCATCACACAAAGCTCCCAATCTTCTGGATCATATCCCAGATGGCGCAGGGTCGCGTCACTGGCAACCTCGGCCAGTTGCGCAAGCCCGGCCGCCTCCCAGCGTGTATCTTCAAAGATCACATCAACAGTCATAGGCCCGCCATATCCTGATTGCCCGCACAAGAAAAGGCGACAGCCCGCTGGCCGCCGCCCTTTTCAATGTTCCTCAAATACTCCCGCCGGAGGCGGCGCAACCGGGTCACCCGCGCGCTTCTTCTTCCTCATAGGCCTCGATAATGGCGGCCACCAGCGGGTGACGGACCACATCCTTGGAGGTGAAATAGTTGAAGCTGATCTTAGGGATCTGCTTCAACAGACGCTCGGCATCATGCAGGCCTGAGGAAACGCCGCGTGGCAGGTCCACCTGGCTGCGGTCGCCAGTGATCACCATGCGGGAACCTTCGCCAAGACGGGTCAGGAACATTTTCATCTGCATCGAGGTGGCGTTCTGCGCTTCATCCAGAACCACAAACGCATTCGCCAACGTCCGCCCCCGCATGAAGGCCAGCGGTGCAATCTCGATCCGCTTTTCCTCAATCAGCTTGGCCACCTGCTTGGCCGGCAGGAAGTCGTTCAGCGCGTCATAGAGCGGCTGCATATAGGGGTCGACTTTGTCTTTCATGTCACCCGGCAGGTAGCCCAGTTTTTCCCCGGCTTCCACGGCGGGGCGGCTGAGGATGATCCGGTCCACGGCACCGTCGATGAACATCGACACACCGGCGGCAACCGCCAGATAGGTCTTGCCGGTGCCGGCCGGGCCAATGCCAAAGGCCAGTTCATTCTGAAACAGGTTCTGCACGTAGGCCTGCTGCGCTTCGGTGCGCGGCTCAACCCGTTTTTTGCGGGTTTTGATCTCAACCCTGCCACCGCGGAACATTTCCAACTGGTCGCCGTCACGTGCGCCCTCTTCGACCGCGGCAGCGGGATCTGCGTGGCCCATGCGAATTTCGCGGTCGATATCGCCGGTTTCAACGTCGCGCCCTTCCTCCAGACGCTCATAAAGGCCGCGCAGCACCGTTTCACATTCGGCCACCGCTTCGCTGCCACCGTGTACTGACAGCTGATTGCCCCGGCGCAGGATATGCACCCCCATCTTCTGCTCTATGGCCGCCAGGTTGCGGTCATACTCGCCACAAAGGTCGATCAGCAAACGATTGTCGGGGAATTCCAGTACCGCTTCGCTGAGGCTGTCGGGGTCATTGGGGGTCAGAACGCTGGTAGGCAAATAGATCTCCTTAGCTGAGGTCAAATCCCAAAATTTGAGTCGGGGGCCTAGGACCAATGGTGCCAAACACGCCCCCTCTCCGCAAGATGTAGTGTCTAATTGTGACAGTTCCGGCACAGAAAAGCCGCCGGTTTGTGCACCGGCGGCTTAGCGTTCTTTTCGGAATGTCGCGCGCTTTACAGCGGGTCGAAGATCCGGGTGCCATCCTTGAACGGGCCAGTGGCCGTTTCCGGCGGTGCCACGTTGGAACAGACCGGCTTGCCGTATTTGTCACGGCGCGCATCCGCGTAGCCTTCCACACCATCATCGATAATCCAGTGGTCACAGCCGTTCGGGTCAACCCAAATGCCGGCCACCAATTGGCTGAGGTGCTTTTTGTCGGTGCCGCGGTCGCGGGTTTTATCCCCCTGCACCGGGGCATGACCACCGGTGGTACAGGCGGCCATCAGACCAGCAACTGCGAGGGCCATTGTGGCTTTTACCAAAGTCATAGTCTCTCTCCCTCGGTTACTGGAAACACAGGATTTCAACGCGGCGGTTTTTCTGCATGCCAGCCGCGGTCGAGTTTGACGCCACAGGCATCCGCTCACCGTAGCCGCGCACATCAATCACCTGCGCCCCAACACCAGCGGCCACTTTCGCCACCGAGTTGGCCCGGTTATAGCTCAACTTCATGTTGTAGCTGTCCGAGGCCCGGCTGTCGGTGTGACCAACAATCACAAAAGCCCGCGCCGACGCCGAGTTGAAGAAATCCGCCAAGCGTTGACGACCAGCAGAATTGATCCGGTAGCTGTCGGTTGCAAACAGCTGGTCAGTGTTCACGGTGCCACAGAGGTTCAGATCACGGCAGACCGGCAGCCCCTCTTTGGTCAGGTGAGGTGTCATGTAGCCTTCGGCGCCATCATCCATCACCCAATGCTCACAGCCGTCCGGGTCGATCCAAATGGTTGGAATATAACGTTCGCTCCGCACCGTGGTAGATTGCTGCGCCATAGCCGACTGCATTGTCGACGTTACGCCCAGAACCGACACCACAGCACAAGCCATTGCAGTACGAAATGCTTTGGTCATCATTTTCGCCAGCCCTGTCCTTATGTTTCGTGTCCCCACGAAGCCGCCCCAGGTTTCAGCAGAAAAGGGTGCTTCGACAAAGTAATTATTCGTTAAGCTTAACATTTCTCCCTCTTAAAGGAAGGAGAAACCTTGGCTGATTGCACAAGATTTGGAAACAATGACAATCAAGAACACTAATAGCAGTGGTCAGGGCGACAATTCGGCGGGTAAATCGCGTGAAACTTCCCCTTACCGCCACCTGAAAAAGGCCCACCCCGATGGGGCAGGCCTCAAGAGTCAGAGATTCTCTGATGTAAATCCAAGCCAATCAGGGGCTTAACGGATGATCTCACCGGCCAATGAATTGCTGCCGCTTTCGACAATTTTCACCCGGGCAATTTCGCCAACCTGCATGCCTGCATTGGCCACGTGAACCGCGTGCAGATATTCAGACTTGCCGACCATCTGGCCTTCAAACCGGCCCGCCTTTTCAAACAGAACCGACACTTCTCGCCCGACCATGCTGTCCTGGATGGCGCGCTGCTGTTCGGTGATCAGGGCCTGCAAACGGTGCAGACGTTCCGTCGCCACAGCGTCATCCACCAGCGGACGTTCTGCTGCCGGGGTGCCAGGGCGGGTCGAGTATTTGAAGCTGAAGGCCTGGCCGTAGTTCACTTCACGGATCAGCGACATGGTGTCTTCAAAGTCCTGATCATCCTCTTCCGGGAAACCAACAATGAAATCACCTGAGATCAGCATGTCGGGACGCGCTGCACGGATCCGTTCAATCAACCGTAGATAGCTTTCCGCGGTGTGGCTGCGGTTCATCCGCTTGAGGATCTTGTCGCTGCCCGACTGCACCGGCAAATGCAGGTACGGCATCAGCTTTTTGCACTCGCCATGGGCCGCGATCAGGTCATCATCCATATCGTTGGGATGCGATGTGGTGAAACGGATCCGCTCCAGTCCATCGATTTCATTCAGCGACCAGATCAGTTCGGCCAGCGACCAGGTGCCTTTCGGCCCCTGCCCGTGGTAGGCGTTCACATTCTGGCCCAGCAGGGTGATTTCGCGCACCCCACGATCCACCAGATCGCGCGCCTCATTCAGCACACGTTCCACCGGGCGGCTCACTTCGGCACCGCGGGTGTAGGGCACCACGCAGAAGGCGCAGAACTTATCGCAGCCCTCCTGAACGGTCAGGAATGCCGCCGGGGCACGGCGCGCCTTGGGGCGGTTTTTCAGCTTCTCGAATTTGTCTTCTTCGGGGAAATCCGTATCCAGCGCCTTTTCACCGGCGCGGGTCTTGGCCTCCATCTCGGGCAGGCGGTGGTAGGCCTGCGGCCCCACAACCAGATCGACCAGCGGCTGCCGGCGCATGATCTCTTCACCCTCAGCCTGCGCGACACAGCCGGCAACACCGATTTTCAGGTCCGGCTTTTCCGCTTTCAGCGTCTTGAAACGGCCCAGTTCTGAATAAACCTTCTCAGCCGCTTTTTCCCGGATGTGACAGGTGTTCAGCAGGATCATATCCGCGTCATCAGGGCTTTTGGTCTCAATATAGCCCTTGCCACCCAGCGCCTCTGCCATGCGCTCACTGTCATAGACATTCATCTGACAGCCGTAGGTCTTGATGAAGAGTTTCTTTGGCTCGCTATTTTTCGCTTCGCTCATGCGCTTATCCTGGCCCGGTCTGTTGCGCTCTATCTTGATGCAGCGCGGCTTGGTTTCAAGGCGGCGTCCTATACCACAAAGGGGGTGACTTGCAATGCAGCCCGATATGGCCGAGTTTGGGCGCAAAGCAGGCAGGACACAAGCAATGCACTACAATAGTTTGGCAGAGTTTCTCAAAACCAGCCAAGGCGCATTGGCCAAAGGGCCGATCGCGCTGGTCTTTGCCGAAGATGAGGCCGAGATTGACACCACCCTGCGCCACCATCTGAACACGGGCTTTGCAACCGTTTTGGTCTTCATGCCCGATGAATATGCTCTGGCCGAAGATGTTGAACCCACCGTCCACCGGATCAGTTTTGACACCCTGCAGCAGGGCGCGGTGCCGCAGGCCGTCAATCAGATCAACGACGCCGCGATCGGTCAGTGGATCTTTTACTGCTACAACGCGGAATACCTGTTCTACCCGTTCTGTGAGACCCGCACCGTTGGCGAAATGCTGGCCTTCCACACCGAAGAGCGGCGGTTTTCCATGCTGACCTATGTGGTCGACCTCTACGCTGAAAACCTGCAACGCCATCCCAATGCTGTCTCCCTCGACACGGCGCATCTGGACAAATCAGGCTATTACGCGCTGGCACGGCCCGATCCGGCCAATCACAACCACCCCAAAGAACGCCAGCTGGACTTCTTTGGCGGGTTGCGCTGGCGTTATGAGGAACACATCCCCGCCAAACGGCGCAAGATCGACCGGATCTCCCTCTTCCGCGCCAAACCAGAGCTGCGCCTTGGTGAAGATCACACCTTCAACGACGAAGAATACAACACCTACGCCTGCCCCTGGCACCACAATCTGACCGCGGCCATCTGTTCGTTCCGCACCGCCAAGGCGCTGAAACGCAACCCGGGCTCCAAGTTCGATATCGACAGTTTCCGCTGGCACAACTCGGCCCCCTTCGAATGGCATTCACGTCAGCTGCTGGACCTTGGGCTGATGGAACCGGGGCAATGGTTCTGACCCCCTGCGCGTGGCATCCAGATGAAAGCCAGCGCCGCCTCCGGCGGGAGTATTTAGGGATCGTTGAAAGGCGCTTTCAATGTTCTGAAAATACTTAAGAACCGGGCCGCAGGCCCGAAAAAAGAAAGAGCGCCCCGAAGGGCGCCCAATCTGAAAACTCTGTTTTCAAAGCTTAGTCGCGGTATTTCGACATCAGCATCGACCCATTGGTGCCACCAAACCCGAATGAGTTGGTCATCACCGTATCTAGGCCCGCGTTTTCGACCAGCGCGGTGGCAATCTCGGCCGGGTTCAGCGCCGGATCCAGCGTTTCGACGTTGATCGACGGGATGATGAAATCATGTTCCAGCGCCAGCAGGCAGTAGATGGCTTCCTGCGCACCGGTGGCGCCCTGGCTGTGGCCAGTCATCGATTTGGTCGAAGAGATCACCGGAGTCTGGCCTTCGCCAAAGACGCGGCGCACCGCCTCCACTTCACCAACATCGCCCACCGGGGTCGAGGTGCCATGTGCGTTGATGTAGCTGACCTTGCGGTCGTCGGCCAAGGTCGACAGAGCCTCACGCATCGCGCGCTCACCGCCTTCGCCCGAGGGGGCCACCATATCGGCACCGTCCGAGGTGGCGCCGTAGCCGGTGACTTCGGCGTAGATCTTCGCACCGCGCGCTTTGGCGTGTTCCAGCTCTTCCAGCACCACAATGCCGCCACCGCCGCCGATCACAAACCCGTCGCGGTTTGCGTCAAAGGCGCGCGAGGCTTTCTCGGGCGTGTCGTTGTATTTCGACGACATCGCACCCATCGCGTCAAACAGGCAGCTCAGGGTCCAGTCCAGCTCTTCACCGCCGCCAGCAAACATCACATCCTGCTTGCCCATCATGATCTGTTCGGCTGCGTTGCCGATGCAGTGCAGTGAGGTCGAACAGGCCGAGGTGATCGAGTAGTTGATGCCTTTGATCTGGAAGGCCGTCGCTAGGTTTGCCGACACGGTCGAGCACATGGTTTTGGGCACCGCAAACGGGCCGATCCGTTTGGTTGCGCCGGTCTTCAGCACGGTCTGATGCGCTGCCAACATGGCCGAGGTTGACGGGCCACCAGACCCTGCCACCAGACCGGTGCGCGGGTTGATGATCTCTTTTTCTTCCAGACCGGAATCAGCAATCGCCTGTTGCATCGCAATATGGGCGTAGGCCGCGCCGGGCCCCATGAAGCGCAGGGTCCGTTTGTCGACATGATCGGCGACATTCAACTTGATGTCGCCTGCAATCTGGCTGCGGAACCCATGTTCCTTCATGGCCTCATTGGCGGTGATGCCGGACTTGCCAGCCTTCAGCGAGGCCAGAACCTCTTCTGCATTGTTGCCGATGGACGAAACAACGCCCAAGCCGGTTACGACGACACGACGCATACGTGCACTCCCTTCATAGCTTATGCCTTAGTAGGGCATTGCGGTGGGAAGGTGCAAGGTGGGTTGGGGAAACCCATTTACCTGTGGCTTAGGGGGCAGGTGTTTCCGTTGCCCTCGCGGATCACGCAAGACTTTCAAGTTTTCGCACAACGACCTGCCGATCGACGCAAATCAACTCCAACTGGTGCTGTTCCTGCCGCAGGAAGGTATGGATCGCGCTTGCCGGGTTGTCAGAAGCGTCGGGATAGTAACGCCAGAAATAATCATCAAAGATCAGCAAGCCGCCGTTTTTGAGCACATCAAACGCCTCCATAGCATCCAAAAGCACATCCTCCGCGTGGTGCGAGCCGTCGACATAGATCAGGTCATACTTGGGTCCTGCATTTCCCCCACTGAAAAACGCCTGCGATGTGCCGCGAAACTTGGTCAGCCGATCCGCGAAGGAGGCAAGGTTGCGATCAAAGCTCTGTTCAATCCGGTGCATTGCGGGCTGGTCGACGCGAAGTCTATCCAAATGTTCATCCGCCCCTTCCCATGTATCGACGCAGGTGAGCGTCGCATTTGGCAGGGTGGTGAGCATGAAATGGGCTGAGAGCCCCTGCCAGCTGCCGATTTCCAGACAGCTCAACGGTGCCTCAGTGTCCAGATCCACCGCCTTGAAGGCCCGCAGCCAGATCGGCAGTTTGCGCGAAAACCAGTCCTGATCGATCTCCAAAGACTTGGCCTGCGCCCGAAACGCGGCCCGTTTTTTGGCCCAAACCCGATTGTCACCGGAGAGTTGGTTTGACAGCTTGTGCCGCAGGTAGAACGTGATCACCCAGAGCGGCGCGTTGGTGCGCCAAATGTAGCGGATCAAATCGACCTGCCGCGCTACCTGTCCCCATCTAGAGATTTTTCGCACCTGCCACGCATCCCCGCCGTTTCTCAGCCAGACGCGATCCGTTCGGCGTTAGTTTAAGAGGGTAAGGCAAGCGGAATGCCGCTGTAAACCTCTGTTACAAAACATGGAATGGCTGCGCTAATGGCGCCAATAGTGACACGGTGCCTAACCGCAGCGCTGGCCCAGCAGCAGCCAAAGACCAAGCGGCACTAGCAAGGTCAGCATCATGATAATGGCCGAGGCTTTGGTGTGGCGTACCTTTTCAACCCCAACCATCGCCTTGAAGGTTTGGGCAAGCGTCAGCTGGTATTTACGTTTCAGATAGGCGGCCAGGGTCAGCGCCCCGATGACAAACAAGATCGACGGCAGCGGAAAGGCGGCGTTGACGCAGGCGGTGATTTCTTCCGGGGTCATGGGGCGCTCCTGCAGCGGGGTCCTAAAACGATCAGACCGGCCCAGCGGGCCGGCCTGTAAAGCATCACGAAACCTCTGCGATCAGCTTTCGCTGAGGGCCACTTTCATGTCTTTCACCTGATAAATCACCTCACCATCCGCTTCGACGATACCGTCGGCAACGCCCATGGTCAGGCGGCGGGTTTGGATCGCCTTGGTGAAATCAATCTTGTAGGTCAGCATCTTACGGTCAGGGCGCACCATGCCGGTCAGCTTCACCTCACCGACGCCCAGCGCGTAGCCACGGCCCAGCCAGCCGCGCCAGCCAAGGTTGAAGCCGGTCAGCTGCCACAGACCGTCCAGCCCCAGACAGCCGGGCATGATCGGGTTGCCCGGGAAGTGGCAATCGAAGAACCACAGGTCAGGGGTGATGTCGAATTCGGCCAGCACGTGGCCTTTGCCGTGGGCGCCGCCATCTTCCGAGATTTCGGTGATACGGTCCATCATCAGCATCGGCGGGGCCGGCAGCTGGGCGTTGCCGGGGCCAAACAGCTCGCCTCGGGCGCATTTCAGAAGATCGTCTTTGTCAAAGCTGCTCGGATATTGTGCCATGCGTGGCGCCCCCTCCGGGATAATTCTGTTACATTCCCGCCCCCTCTAGCACCGTAAAAGCCGCTGGCGCAAGCCTTGCGGGTCTGGGCGCACCGCAACGGCGCGGCACGGCGCGTGCCACAAATCAGGCAAAGCTCACCCTAGGGAATGCAGCGGGATTCTGGTCACAGGAAATGGCGGAACGCAGTTGCAAATGGTTTTCATTTGAACATCCGGACCTAGAACCGTTATAAAAAGGGATATTGGAACTAGGACACGAGTCGATGACAGTATCGCCTGAGGCAACCCAGAGGGGCTCCAAATGGCTGGCAGGCGCCGGTCTCCGCCCTACAAGGCAGCGTCTCGCCCTCGCCACTTTGCTGGTCGGGGACGGGCAGGATCGCCATGTCACCGCTGAAAGCCTGTTTGCGTCCGTGCGCGACAATGGCGAAAGCGTCTCGCTGGCAACCGTCTACAACACCCTGCGCGCCTTCTGTGAGGCGGGTCTGATGCAGGAAGTTACGGTAGATGGCTCAAAAAGCTATTTTGACACCAACACCCATGATCATCCCCACTTCTTCTGGGAAGATGACGGCGCGCTGACCGATGCCCCGGCGGAGCAGCTGAAGATCATTCAACTGCCCGAACCACCCGAAGGCGCCGAAATCAGCGCCGTGGATGTGGTCATCAAACTGCGCCGGAAGGCCTGATCCATAACATTCCGGCCGTCACAGGCGCTTTAAACGGCGCAGCGGCCCCTTCCGCGTCAACACATCACCAACATACACCGGCCGGCCTGACGGCCGGGTGGCCACAGTGCCAAGCGCTTCCAAAATGCGGTCACGGCTGATCTGCAGCGCAACCGCGCGGTCAGGGTTCGGATGATCCACGCTGCGTCCCAGCGTTGGGTTGGTGTTCACCTCGTAGGCTTGCGGCCTGCCGTCAACCAGTCCGAAATCAAGGCGTCCGTAGCCAACATCAAGGCAGGCAAAAACCTCCCTCACCCATGCCTCATGGGGGTAGTCATCCATTTGGCGCCGTTCCTGCGCATATTGCTCTGGCGTCGCTAAATTTGCCTCACCGAACTTGGCCACCCAGTTGCGTTCATTGACGATGTTTGAAGGCACCACGGTGTCCTCAACAAAATACGCCGAATGCTTCTGAAAAAACCCGGTTTCAGGATGAGGCTGTGCCGCATATTCAATGAACACCAGATCATGCAGCGGATACCCTTGAGAAATGGCGCGTTTCAATGCGATCTCGCACTCTTCCTCGGAGTGCAGCAGATCGCTTAACACCCCCCGGTGGCCGGTGATCGTGCGCAGGAACACAGGGAACCTCTCGGGCTTTTCGCCAGACCGCGGACCGAAGCAAGTAAAGTCGCTCAACCCCGACTGATGTAGCCGCCTAATGGTGTCATCACGGTTAAGCGCCAAGGCCGGGTCATTGATCACCTTGGCGCCTGCGGCGGCAAGTTTGCGGTACACTGCGGCGGCGGCTGTCAGTTCTGTGGAGGAAAGCCGGTCAAAGTCTGAAAAAATGTAGCTGGCTGTGGTCAAACGTGACGCGCGAAACAACGCTTCATACGGAATGGTTTTGAACCTGACGTTCTGGCGCTGCAAATGCTGCGCGGGCAGCTTAACCGTGTAGCGATGGTCATGCGCGCACACAAAAAATAGCTGAGCACGTGATGGGTTGAATAGCATACCGAGCTGACCTACGATCCCTTTGAAAAGTCGCTTTTAAATCAATAACGGGGCCCGACACAATGCAAGACACCACCTCCAAAATCGACCTCGATCTGGGCAATATGCTAGGCTACCGTGTGGTGGCAAAACAGGCAGAATTCGAAGGTCACAAGCAGTTTTCCAGCGCCGATCTGGGTCCACTGGGTGCCAAAATGGGCAGCAAAATCGGTCTGAAACCAGGCATAAAACTGGCGACTGCATCCTGAGTCCGGTCTCCTAAGACGCAAAAGACGACCGAATGTTTTCTTACACATTTGCGCCAGATGCCCAGCGGGCGCGAGATCTCGATCGCGTCCGCCACTCTGATTTGGCCCAAAGCCTCAGGCATATCGCGGACCGCTGTCAGGCCGCCTTGCCCGCCGTATCCAATGCACTGTCACCGCTTTTGGCCCGCTTAGACGCTGGCGATCATCTGGCCGCGGAGACTTTCGGTGACTATTACACCCTGACCGAAGCTTTGATTGATGGCGATCGCGAAGTCGCTCTTCAAACGGCCCAACGTCTTTCGAACGCAGCATCCCGCAGCGACGAGTTGATCGTCCGCTATCGCGGCGCGACCGACAATCTCGCCTTGGACCAATCGCTGAACCACCGCCTGGGTGAAGGTTCGGAATTTGCCCCCCTCCCGCATGAGGATGCACCAGATTTTCCGCAGTTGCTGAACGAAGGCTTCGCCCTGCTGCGTGAGGGCTTCGAGGCACTTTACCTCGAAACCCGGGCCATCGTGCATCAAGTTGTGCTGGCACAGGCCCCCAAGGGATCAAAATTCGAATTTGATGGCGCGTCGCATTTTCAGTTCTGGGGACTTTTGTTTCTGAACCCCAAACACCACAAAAACCGGCTAGCCGTCGCCGAGGTGCTGGCACATGAGGCTGGGCATAGCCTGCTGTTTGGCCTGATGCGGGACGAGCCTCTTGTGAAAAACCCCGAAAGCGACCTTTACACATCCCCCCTCCGCATCGATCCCCGCCCGATGGAAGGCATCTATCACGCAACCCTCGTTTCAGCGCGCATGGCACTGGCGATGGAAACCCTCGCCCAAAGCGGCGTGCTGACGCAAGCAGAACGCGCGGAGGCCCAGCTGGCGGCGGAAAAGGACCGCGAAAATTTTGCTAAAGGGATCAGCACCGTCCATGAACATGGCGACATGACCGACAGCGGCAAACAGATCATGGACCACGCCGAGGCTTGGATTAACAACGGCTGATGGCCCAAACGCAAAAGGCGGGGCCGGTGAGCCCGCCCTTCTGTCTTCAGAAAATCGCTTAGCTGATCGAGACCAGCTCAATCGCGAAGGTCAGATCCTTGCCGGCCAGCGGGTGGTTGGCGTCCAGGGTGATCTCATCATCGGTCAGATCAACAATGGTCACTGGCAGAACCTGGCCATCCGGGGTCTGCATCTGCAGCTGCAGGCCAATTTCGGCCGGGATGTCGGCGGGGAAATCCGCGCGCGGCAGGCTTTGGCGGGCACCGGGCTGGATCGGGCCATAGGCCTCCATCGCGGGCACTTCGACGGTTTTCTTGTCCCCAACCGCCATGCCCGGCAGCGCCTTATCAAGGCCCGGGATGATCTGGCCGCTGCCCACTTCAAAGGTCAGCGGATCGCGCCCTTCGGAGCTGTCGAAAACCGAACCGTCTTTCAGCGTGCCGGTATAGTGAATGCCTACGGTGTCACCCGTTTTGACCTGGGTCATAGCTGTTCCAATACTGTCTGGGAGTGTGATTACATGAAGGGCGCGTCGCTTTCCACTCCGGTCGGGCGCCCTCGGCTGGCAGGCACCCTAGCGGTGCAGGCGCATGAATGCAAATTCAGCCTGATTTGGCACAATCTACGCGGTCATGTTGGTACAATTGCGTGCTTTCCTTCGCGGCAAGGCCATGCAACCCTGCGCCGCAAAAGAGGAGGCGCCGATGGCCATCACAACCTGTATCTTTGATGCCTATGGCACCCTTTTTGATGTGGCCTCTGCCGCCCGCCGCGCCGCTGCCGAACCGGGGCGCGAGGCATTGGCGCAATCCTGGTCCAAACTGGCAGAACATTGGCGTTTGAAGCAGCTGCAATACAGCTGGCTGCGGGCTGTCACGGGGGATTACACCGATTTCTGGCAGGTCACGCAGGACGGGCTGGATTGGGCGTTAGAGGCCACGGATCTTGGCGGTGATCCTGAACTGCGTGAGAGGCTACTGGCGCTTTACTGGGAACTGCAGGCCTACCCAGAAGTGCCCAAGATGCTGGCACGGCTGAAAGAGGCCGGGTTCAACACCGCCATTCTGTCAAACGGCAGCCCGGACATGCTGGACGGGGCGGTGCAATCCGCGGGCATTGGCGCGGCGCTGGATGATGTGTTGTCGGTGCAGGATGTCGGCATCTTCAAACCCGCACCTCAGGTCTATGACCTCGTCGGGCAGCGCTTCGGCTGCGCCAAGGGAGAGGTGTTGTTCGTCTCATCCAATGGATGGGATGCGGGGGCGGCAGCCGGATATGGCTTCACCACCGCTTGGGTCAATCGTGCGGCCGAGCCTGTGGACCGGCTGCCGGCCCGACCGCAGCACATTCTGACCGACCTGACCACCATTCCTGACCTCGCACGCGCCTGACCCCTTTTTAATTTCCCGAGTTTTCAATGCCCCGCTTTACCACCTCCGACGGTCTGTCCCTCTATTACGAAGATGAAGGCGAAGGGCTGCCAATTCTGTGCCTGTCCGGCCTGACCCGCAATGTGCGTGACTTTGACCATGTGGCGCCGCAGCTCCTTACAGGCCACCGGATGATCCGCATGGATTATCGCGGTCGGGGCCAGTCAGACTATGCCCCAGACCCATTGTCCTACACCCTACCCCGTGAGGCGCAGGATGCGCTGGAATTGATGGATCACCTCGGCATCGCACAGTTTGCCCTGCTAGGCACCTCCCGGGGTGGGTTGATCGGCATGGGGCTGGCCGCCACCGCCAAGACCCGGCTGCTGGGCGTTGCGCTCAATGATATTGGGCCGGTTCTGGAGGCGGAGGGCCTGACCGCAATCATGGGATATCTGGGCATAGAGCCCACATTTGCGGACCTCGACGCCATGGCCGCGGCCCGTCAGGTAGCGATGGAGGCGCAGTTTCCCGGCGTCCCGCTTAGCCGGTGGCGGCAGGAGGTGGCCACAACACATGTGCAAACCGCCGAGGGTGTCGCGCTGAACTACGATCCAAAGCTGCGGGACGCGATTATTGCGGCAGGGGCCGAAGGCGGCGTTGACCTCTGGCCTTTCTTTGAGGCGATTGCCCCCCTGCCCTGCGCGGTGATCCATGGTGCAAATTCCGACCTGCTCAGCCATGCCACCGTGGATGAAATGCAGCGCCGCATGCCCAGCCTGCGTGTGGCCCATGTGGCGGACCGCGCGCATATCCCCTTCCTTGATGAACCTGAAGCCAAGGCCGTTCTGGCCGATTGGCTCAACGATCTGCAAAAGGCATCCTGATGAACATCGACATGATCCGCGCCGCCGCCCAGCGCCTTGAGGGCCACGCCCGCAAAACGCCCCTGCTGTCCTCCCCCTTTCTGGATGAGATCGCAGGCCGCCGTCTGTTTGTGAAACCAGAATGCCTGCAACACACCGGCAGCTTCAAATTCCGCGGTGGCTGGTCGGCCCTGTCGGCCATGGATGAGGCGACGCGCAAAAAAGGCGTCCTGGCCTTTTCCAGCGGTAACCACGCGCAGGGTGTTGCCTTTGCCGCCCAGCAGCATCGGGTGCCAGCCGTCATCATCATGCCTGCAGATGCCCCGCAGCTGAAGATCGACAACACGCGCGCGCTGGGGGCAGAGGTTGTGCTTTACGATCGCGCCACGGAGAGCCGCGAGGAGATCGGCGCACGGCTGGAGGCCGAGCGTGGGCTGACGCTGGTCAAACCCTATGATGAACCTCAGGTGATCGCCGGTCAGGGCACCTGCGGGTTGGAAATTGCTCAGCAAGCGGCGGATCTGGGAATTTCCGAGGCTGAGGTGGTGGTCTGCTGCGGTGGCGGCGGATTGACCAGCGGCATTGCACTGGCGCTGGAGGCGGACGCGCCCGGCCTCAAGGTACGCCCGGCGGAACCGGAAGGGTTTGACGATGTGAAACGGTCGCTGGCCTCAGGTCAGATCGAGACGAACCCGGCGATGAGCGGCAATATCTGTGATGCGATCCTGACCCCAGCGGCGGGGGATCTTACCTTCCCGATCATGCACCGTCTCTGTGGCCCGGGCATCGCGGTGAGCGAAGACGAATGCCTGCACGCCATGGCACTGGCCTTTCTGCGACTGAAGCTGGTGGTGGAACCCGGCGGAGCTGCCGCGTTGGCCGCCGCGCTGTTTCATGGCGATGAGCTGGAGGGCGACACCGTCATCGCGACGATTTCCGGCGGCAATGTCGATCCAGAGATGTTCACACGCGCCCTGCAAAGCTACGCTAGCTGATACACCACACCGCCGGAGGACAAGATGACCCGCGTCACCGTTGCCAGTTTCAACCTGAAAAACCTGATTGGCGCCGATCAGGAATACTACAAATTCCAAAGCTACACGCCTGAGGAATTTGCCTGGAAACAAGATTGGTGCGCGGATCAGATCCTGTCGATGGATGCCGATGTGATCGGCTTTCAGGAAGTCTTTGAAGAGGATGCCCTGCGCGCTGTCATCGCCGAAGCGGACGCGCGTGGGCAGGTCCTGAATGAGGCGGTGCTGCCGGACCGATCCAAAAGCTACCGGAAGAAGGCGATCTTCCGAAAACTTGGCTACACCCCCTATGGGCAGGCCGCCTTGGCCGTCGCCCCAAACGCCAATGATGGCGCCCCGGGCGAACGTCGACCCGGCGTTGCGGTGCTGTCACGACAGGGCTTTGTCGGGACGCCAGAGGTGATCCAGATCCTGCCCGAACCGCTGGAAATCCCGTTTCGCGATCTGACGGGTGAAGAGGCCGGGCATTACCGCATCACCCGCCTGTCCCGCCCCATTCTGAAGGTACGGATCCCGATGGGATCGCAGATCGTGACGCTGTTTTGCTGCCACCTGAAATCAAAGCTGGGCGAATATGATCGCGCGCCCGGTGCGCCCTTCGCCCCTGCTGCCGATCTGACGCAATATGACCCAATGGCCCGCGCCCTTGGTAATCTGCGGGCCGGATTGCGCCGCATGGCCGAAGCCTGGGTGATGCGCCGCGCCATTGTGGAAGAACTGAGCGCAGGCCGCCCGGTTATTGCGCTGGGGGATTTCAACGATGGCGAACATTCGGTCAGTTCGGAAATCATTGCCGGCGAGGTGCCGTTCCGCAACTACGCCTGGATGCTGCGCCATGATGCTGAGGCATCAAATGACCGCTACAGTCGGGAAGAAAACGATCAGATCACCGAAGCGATCGACGCCCTGCGGCTGCATTCCGCAGAAAAATTGTTCATCCGCAAAAGCCTGCGCGATATGGTCTTCACCTCGGCCTTTGGCGGCAGCTACGAAAGCATCGATCAGATCTACCTCAGCAGTCATTTCCTGCCTGAAAGCAGTGGCGCGGTGGGCGAGATGGAATACTTCAGCTGCTTTAATGACCATATCACAGACGGCGCCCATGCTGAGGCCCCTTATAACAAACTGGCCTCGGATCATGGGCAGATCATGGCGCATCTGAACATACGCGACTGAACAGCGCTTGTGAGTGTCTGCAGACCGTGACTCACGATTTTAATTGACGATGACAATCAAAATCTGTTTTCTATCCGGCAACGCGATTGACGCATTGGCGCGACCAGATCAGTCTGTTGGCCAATTTGCTTCTAGGACAGGACAGATCGATGGCCACGGCACATCTGAACGACATCACCTTGCACTACGTCGAAGACGGTGACCCCGAGGGCGCACCGCTGGTCTTTATCAACTCACTCGGCACAGATGTGCGGGTCTGGGACGATGTCCTGCCGCTGCTGCCCAAGGGCCTGCGCATCATCCGCTTTGACAAACGCGGCCACGGCCAGAGCGATTGCCCCCCTGCGCCCTATGCAATGGGTACGCTTGTGCGCGACACCGAAGCGCTGCTGGATCACCTAGAGGTCAAGGATGCCGTTCTGGTCGGCCTGTCCATTGGCGGGATGATCACCCAGGGGCTGGCGGTCAAACGCCTGGATCTGGTCCGCGCCATGGTTCTGTCAAACACCGCCGCCAAGATCGGCCAGCCATCGATGTGGCAGGATCGGATCACCGCGTTACAGGCGGGCGGTATGGAAGCGCTGGTTGATAACATCCTGGAACGCTGGTTCACCAAAGCCTTCCGCGAAAGCGACGCCGCAGGTCTTTGGCGCCAACGTCTGCTGGACACCCCACTGGAGGGGTACATTGGCTGTTGTCATGCGATTGCCGGAACGGATTTCTATACCCCGACCAGCGGATTGCGCCTGCCAACGCTGGGCATTGCCGGCTCCGATGATGGCTCCACCCCGGCGGATCTGGTGCGTGAAACCACCGATCTGGTGCCGGGCAGCAAGTTCAAGCTGATCCGCCGCGCCGGACACATCCCCTGCGTGGAACAGCCCGAAACCTATGCCGAGGCTCTCACCCATTTCCTGCAGGAGATCGGCCATGTCTGAGCGCAATGATCGCTATGAAAAAGGCATGACCGTACGGCGCCGTATTTTGGGGGATGCCCATGTGGACCGCGCCGAAGCGGCCAAAACCCCGCTGGACGAACCGTTTCAGCAGCTGATCACCGAAGGCGCCTGGGGCAACGTCTGGGCCAGCGATGGGATCAGCGACCGCGAACGGTCCATGCTGACCTTGGCGCTGCTGGCCGCCTTGGGCAATTTTGACGAAATCCCGATGCATATCCGGGCCACCGCCCGCACCGGGGCCAGCAAGGAGGACGTGCTGGAGGTGTTCCAGCATGTTGCAATCTACGCAGGCGTGCCACGTGCCAATCATGCTTTGAAATTGGCCAAAGCCACCTACGCCGAAATGGAGACCACGCCAGAATGAGCGACCAAGCTTACATCGATCAGGGGCCGCTGATCCCGCGCAACCGCACGGCGCATCCGGTGCCTTACGACCCGGATTACAAAACCTCGGTGCCGCGGTCACCGAACCAACCGCTGCTGTCGATGGAAAGCACCCTGTCCGAGGAAACCGGCCCGCGTTTTGGCCACTCCATGCTGGGACCGCTGGATAACAACCTGATCCTCAACTACGCCAAAGATCCGGCCAAACCAGCCGTGGGCGAACGCATCCTGATGCACGGCCGTGTGCTGGATGAAATGGGCCGACCGGTGCCCCATACCCTTGTGGAGATCTGGCAGGCCAACGCCGGTGGACGGTATCGCCATGTGAAAGACGGCTATCTGGCACCACTGGATCCGAACTTCGGCGGCTGCGGTCGCACATTGACCGATGAAAACGGATGTTATGAGTTTCTGACCATCCGCCCCGGCGCCTACCCCTGGCCCAACCGGGGCAATGACTGGCGCCCGATGCACATCCACATCTCGGTCTTTGGTCACAGCTTCGGTCAGCGCCTGATCACCCAGATGTATTTCGAAGGCGACCCGTTGATCGATCGCTGCCCGATCGCCGCCACGGTGAAATCGCGCAGCCAGCTGGACCGCCTCGTCGCGCCGCTGGACATGGCCAAGGCCCGCCCGCTGGACTTCCTTGCTTACAAGTTTGACATCGTGTTGCGCGGCCGCCGCCAGACCATGTTTGAAAACCGGATGGAGGGTCTATGATGGTCCAGAAACTCGACACATTGGTGGAAACCCCCAGCCAGACCGCCGGACCTTACGTGCATATCGGCTGCATCCCCAGCTTCGCCGGTCTCGAAGGTGTCTATCCCGAGGACCTGGGCCTGCGCGCCATCGAAGCCGGCGCCGAAGGTGAGGTGATCACCATCACCGGTTCGATCTATGACGGCACAGGCTGGGCCATGCGCGACGCCATGTTTGAAAGCTGGCAGGCCGATGCCAGCGGGCGCTTTGCCGGTCAGCAGGGCGCGGACCCCAAGGTAAATGGGTTCTGCCGGTTTGCCGCTGATAAGGACACCGGGGAATTCACACTCACCACCGTCAAACCCGGTGCAACCCCGACCCGCGCGGGCGGCCAACAAGCCCCACATATTGCGCTGTGGATTGTCGCCCGTGGCATCAACATTGGTCTGCAGACCCGCATCTATTTCGAAGATGAAGACAACAGCGCGGATCCGTTGCTGGCGCGGATCGAACAACGCAACCGGGTTGAGACATTGATCGCCAAGAAGACCGGCGAAGGTCAGTACCGTTTTGACATCCATCTGCAAGGGGCGCAGGAAACTGTGTTTCTGGATCTCTGATGGCGCGATTTTTGTTGATCCATGGCTCCGCCCATGGCGCATGGTGCTGGCGCGATCTGATCCCAGCTCTTGAGGCACAAGGCCACACGGCCCACGCCATCGACCTGCCCAGCCACGGCGCAGACACGACGCCCTATCAAGAGGCGACGCTAGCCAGCTATGGTGCGCGGATCGTGGAAGAGCTGCAGGCGACCGGTGAAAAGGTCATTCTGGTCGGCCACTCCATGGGCGGTTATCCAATATCCCTTGCGGCGGAACAGTGCCCTCAGTTTGTCAGCCACCTCGTCTACCTCTGTGCCTATGTGCCGAAACCGGGTTTCTCGCTCAACGATCGCCGCCGCGAGGCGCCCGAGCAGCCTTTGATGGACGCGATCCAACTGACCGAGGATGGGCTGGGCTGGACCGTTGGGGATGGGGATCTTGAGCGGCTGTTCTACCATGACTGCCCCCCCGAAACCCTGAAATTTGCCCGCGCCAACCTGACCATTCAGGCACGCGAGCCTTCGACCCAGCCGGTTGCGACAACCGCACGATATGAGGCGATCCCGCGCAGCTATATCCGCTGCATGCAGGATGGCATCATCCCCCCGGCCTATCAGGTCACCATGTCCCAGGACTGGCCAAGCGCCCGGGTCTTCTCTATGGACTGCGGGCATTCGCCCTTCTTCGCCGACCCAAAGGGTCTGGCCGGGCATCTGGATACGATCGCGCGCGACACAACATAAGGGTTTCCCATGGCCGCCTCTGTCTTTGGTTCTGAGCTCTACAATCGTCTGTTCCCTGTGGGTGAGGTGGGAAAGCTGTTCACCGACACCGCTGAGGTGCGCGCAATGTTGCTGGTCGAAGGGGCCCTGGCCAAGGTGCAGGGACAGATGGGGATCATCCCCGAAGAAAGCGCCGCCTTTATCCACCGCTCCGCGATGGAACTGCAGGTCGATCCCGGTGGTCTGGCAGCTGCGACAGGTCAGAACGGCGTGCCGGTGCCCGGTCTGGTCGCCGCCTTCCGCAAACTGATGGAGGCCCCGGAACACGCACAATATGTGCATTTCGGCGCCACCTCGCAGGACATCTCGGAAACCGCGCAGATGCTGCGCCTGCGCCAGTTCATCAGCCATATGGACAAAGCGCTAAGCGCTATTTTGATCGATCTGGGCCGGCTGTCCGAAACCCACGCAGATCTGCCGATGGCCGCGCGAACCTATGGCCAGCACGCCACGCCCAACAGCTTTGGCGCTGTGGTGGCCGCTTGGGGGCAGCCGCTGCTGACACTGCGCAATGAACTGCCTGACCTGCGCAACCAGGTGCTGTTTGTGTCACTGTCCGGCGCCGCGGGAACCGCCGGCGCCCTGGGCCCGAACGCACCTGAGGTGCGCGCCGAACTGGCCAAGGCACTGAACCTACAAGATCCCGGCCGCAGCTGGCACGCAGATCGCAGCGGTGTGCTGGCCCTTTGTGGCTGGATGGCCCGACTGGCGGCGGCCCTCGGCAAATGGGGGGAGGATCTGATCCTGTTGACCCAGACCGGGATTGGTGAGGTCACGCTGGGGGCATCTGGTGCCTCCTCCACCATGCCGCAGAAACAAAACCCCGTTGCCCCCTCAGCCATGGTTGCGCTGGCGCGGCAGGCCATCGGCCTCAACGCGATTTTGCAAGGCGCAGGGCTGCACCGGCAGGAGCGCGACGGTGCCGCCTGGTTCACCGAATGGCTTACCCTGCCGCAATACTGTCTGGCGCTAGCCTCGCAGCTGGAACACGGCAAAGCGCTGGCCGCAGGTCTGCAGCCAAACCCGCAGGCTATGGCGGCCGCGCTGGCGGCGGGCCAAGGGCTGATCCATGCCGAAGCACTCTCTTTCCGATTGGCCGAAACCATGCCCCGCCCCGAGGCTCAGGCCGCGGTAAAGGCCCTGTGCCAATCCCTCGACCAGACGCATCTGGCCGAGGCGACCGCAGCAGCCTACCCGGATCTGGAGATTGCGGATATCTTTGATCCTGCACAACAATTGGGTCAGGCCCCGGCAGAAGCCCGCGCCTTTGCTGCGGCGAGCACTGCGAATTAGGCGCTACCTAATGGGCGTTTTCTGGCGCTTCCCCCGCGCCAGAACCCAACCCAGTTTAAGCGTCTGACAGGCCCACAAAATCCGCGTCAGCCAAATTCCACCAAACGCGCCCTAGAGTGGTGAGCGGCGTTGCAATTTTCCCGTTCTCACCTATGGTCGCAGTCACCATTTCACTCAGTCATTAGGCAGGTCCATGTCCGCGCGTCCCCCCTCTGAGACCTCACATCGTCTGCCGATCCTGTTCATCCTGATCACAGTGATGATCGATGCCATGGGCATCGGTCTGATCATGCCGGTGATGCCTGATCTGATCCGTGAAGTTTCCGCTGGCGGACTGGGACAAGCCGCGATCTGGGGCGGTATCCTGTCATCCTCTTTCGCTGTAATGCAGTTTCTCTTTGCTCCGATGATCGGGCGTCTGTCGGATGCCTTTGGCCGCCGACCGGTGCTGCTGGTGTCCCTTCTGGTGATGGCGGCAGACTATATCGTTGTGGCGCTGGCCGGCACAGTTTGGCTGCTGCTGGCGGGCCGGATCATCGGTGGCATCACCGCCGCCACGCATTCAACAGCCTTTGCCTATATGGCGGATATCTCCAGCGGCGAGGAAAAGGCCAAGCGCTTTGGCTTCATCGGCGCGGCCTTTGGCCTGGGCTTTGTGCTGGGGCCGGGCCTAGGGGGGCTGATGGCTGAGTTCGGCACCCGCGCGCCGTTCTACATGGCGGCGGCACTGGCCTTTACCAATGCGATATTCGGCTGGATGGTGCTGCCTGAGACCGTGACCGACAAGACCCGCCGGGCCTTCCGCCTGAAGGGGGTGAACCCGCTGTCTGCCTTTGCCACCCTGTCGCAACTGCCAGCAATCCGCCCGCTGACGGCTGTTTTCTTCCTCTATCAGATCGCAACCGTGGTTTACCCGGCGGTCTGGGCCTATTTCGCCACTGAGCGTTTCAATTGGACGCCCGGGATGATCGGCGTCTCATTGATGCTCTATGGGATCGGAGCGGCCTTTGTTCAGGGGGTTCTGGTCGGGCCGGTGATCGCGCGCCTTGGACAGCGCGGCGCGGTGATGTTTGGCCTGTTGATTGAGGTGGCCACCTTTGGGCTGCTTGGTTTTATCAGCTCGGGGCTGATCACCCTGATCCTGACCCCGTTCATCGCCATCGGCAACGTAGGCCTGCCTGCCCTGCAGGGCATTGTTTCTCAGACCGTGCCGGATGACAGTCAGGGGGAGTTGCAGGGCGTCTTGTCCTCGATCACCTCCATCGGGATGATCATCGGGCCCTTGGTGCTGACCCAGATCTTTGCCTGGGCCACGGCCGACGGCGGGGCGATCTACCTGCCAGGTGCGCCCTTCCTGTTGTCCGGGGTGTTCATGAGCATCGCCGCAATCATCTTCCTGAAGTCATCCCCGAAATCCGTAGCCACGCAGGACGTGCCGAAAGGCGCCAAATAAAGCCAAACCACAAGGATTGCCGATGCGCCAAATTCAAGCTGCCCTTTGCCACGAACACGGTGCGCCGCTCACGATTGAAACCGTCGGCCTACGCGCGCCACTGGCTGGTGAGGTTGAGGTGATCATCGACGCGGTGGCGGTCTGCCATTCCGATATCTCATTCTGGCAGGGTGGGTTCGGCGGCAGCCTGCCAGCTGTTTTTGGTCATGAGGCCGCGGGCCGCATCGCCTCAGTAGGTCTTGCGGTGCAGGGTTTTGAGGTGGGTGATGACGTGGTCGTCACCCTGATCCGCGCCTGCGGCCATTGCCCCTGTTGCGCCACCGGCCAGCCGACGATCTGCGAAACCCCGGTGGATGCAGCCAACAGCCCGCTGCACATGGCTGACGGCACGCCGATCTATCAGGCGATGGACACCGCCGCCTTTGCCGAACGGGTGGTGGTTGATCATAGCCAGATCGCCAAAGTCCCCGCCGACCTGCCAAAAGATATCGCGGCCCTTCTGGCCTGTGGCGTCATCACCGGCGTGGGGGCTGCCGTTCATGCGGCCAATTTGCGCGCCGGTCAGGATGTCGTCGTCATTGGGGCCGGCGGCGTTGGGCTGAACGCGATCCAGGGCGCCCGTATCGCCGGCGCACGTCGGATCATCGCCATCGATATGTCCGAAGACAAACTGGAAACCGCATTGGCCTTTGGGGCCACTGATGGCGTGCTGGCCACCCATATGAAACCTTGGAAACACGTGCAGCGCATTCTGGGCCGTGGCGCGGATGCGGTACTGGTCACCGTTGGCAGTGCCGCGGTCTACGATCAGGCGCCGCGTTACCTTGCCAATGGCGGTAAGGTGGTGATGGTCGGGATGCCACACGCCGGTGAAACGGCCAGCTATCCGCCGCTGCAAATGGCCTATGCCGGCCAGTCCCTGATTGGATCAAAGATGGGGGACGTTGTGCTCAACCGCGATATTCCCTGGCTGGTCGACCTTTATAAACAGGGCCGTTTGAAACTGGATGAGCTGATTTCGGGGCGCTGGGACTTCCCCCAGATCAATGAGGCGATTGCCGACACACTCAGCGGTGCGGCACGGCGCAATCTCATCATGATGACCTCAGAGACCACAACCACGCAGGACTGAGGCCGAAACACCCATGTGCCTGTAAAGATGCGTATTAATTACACCTTAGCGCATCGTAATGCTTGCAAAGCCTTGCAAACTCCACATTTTAAGGAATGCGATAACGCTATCGCATTATGCATTCGCATATACTAATATATCTAAGATCGAAACCGGACCCCACGCCGATGCCCTACCAGACCCCCTCTGCCCCGCCCCCTGCGCCCGCAGCCGCCGAAATGGCCGGCAATGCGCAGGCAGCTGCAGCCTACCTCAAGACACTTGCCCATGAAGGGCGGTTGATGATCCTGTGCCATCTGGGTGCAGGCGAAAAATCTGTGGGGGAGCTGGAAAACCTCTTGGAAATCCGGCAGGCCGCGGTCAGCCAGATGCTGGCACGGCTGCGCGAAGAGGGTCTGGTTTCTACCCGGCGCGAAGGCAAGACGATCTACTATTCCCTGGCGGATGAGAACACCAGCGAGGTGATCGCCCTGCTCTACCGGCTGTTCTGCGGCCCGGCGGCCCACAGCTGATCGCTTGAGCCCCATTGCCCTCCGCTTGTGATCGGGGTGTTGCCCCCCTGCCAGACGCGGGCTTGCCAATCCCCTGATATCGCAAGAAACTGCGCCCATGTTTCGTCGATACCGCCTCTGTCTTGCGCTGATGTTCAGCCTGGTCGCCGCCCCCCTATCGGCGGAGCAGATCACGGTTTTTGCCGCCGCCAGCCTGCGCAACGCATTGGAAGAGGTCGGTAGCACCTGGGCCGAAAACACCGGCCATCGTCTGCGCTATTCCTTTGCAGGGTCCTCAGCCTTGGCCCGTCAGGTTGAGGCCGGCGCGCCTGCCGATCTGATCATTCTGGCCAATGAGGCTTGGATGGATCATCTGGAGGGGCAGAGCCTGCTACGGCAGAACAGCCGCGTCGATCTGCTTGGCAACGCGCTGGCGCTGATCAGCCCGGCGGGCGCTGCGCCGCTGGACCTTGGCCCGGGCATCATCGAACGGCTTGGCGACGGTCGGATGGCCATGGCGCTGATCAACGCTGTGCCTGCTGGCATCTACGGCAAGGCCGCATTGGAAACCCTTGGCCTTTGGCAAGAAATTGCCCCGCAGGTGGCGCAGACGGACAATGTGCGCGCTGCCCTTGCGCTGGTCGCATTGGGGGAGGCCCCGTTGGGCGTTGTCTATCACTCCGATGTTTTAGCGGAGCCGCGTGTGCAGCAACTGGCACAGTTTCCCAGCGACAGCCACCCGGCGATCCTCTACCCGGCCGCCCTGACAACGGACAGCCGATCAGAAGCCGCAGCGGAACTGCTGGAGCATCTGCAAAGCCCCATTGCCAAAGAGGTTTTCCTGCGCCACGGTTTCACCATCCCAAGCGAATAGGCCGAGCCCGTGATGCAGTTTCTCAGCCCCGAAGAATGGACCGCCGTTGCACTGTCGCTGCGTGTGGCGTTCTGGGCCACCCTGCTGGCGATGCCGCTGGCGATTGCCGTGGCCTGGTGGCTGGCCCGGCGTGAATTCTGGGGCAAACAGCTGCTGAACGGGCTGGTGCATCTGCCGCTGATCCTGCCACCGGTGGTGACCGGTTACCTGCTGCTGTTGACCTTCGGGCGTCGTGCCCCTCTGGGGGCCTGGCTGGAGGACACCTTTGGCCTGATCTTCGCCTTTCGCTGGACGGGGGCTGCACTGGCGGCAGGGATCATGGGCTTCCCGCTGATGGTGCGCGCCATCCGGTTGGCGATTGAAGCGGTGGACCCAAAACTGGAAGAGGCTGCCAGCACGCTTGGGGCCTCCCGCGCTTGGGTCTTTGTCACCGTGACTCTACCGCTGATCCTGCCCGGTGTGATTGCCGGAACGCTTTTGGGCTTTGCCAAGGCGATGGGCGAGTTTGGTGCAACAATCACCTTTGTGTCCAACATTCCCGGCGAAACACAGACCCTGCCCTCAGCCATCTATGCCTTCTTGCAGGTGCCGGGCGGTGAGGCCTCGGCCCTGAGGTTGGTCATCATTTCGGTGGTCATCGCAATGACCGCACTGTTGCTGTCAGAGACGCTGGCGCGCCGCGCCGCAAAACGGGTGTCTGGCAGATGAGCATTTCGATCAACCTGCATCACCAATTTCCTGAACTGACACTTGATGTCGATTTTGACGCCCCTGCTGGTGTGACCGCCCTATTCGGCGCCTCAGGGTCCGGCAAAACAACAGTGGTCAATGCGGTTGCCGGGCTGCTGCAGCCGGATCGTGGCCGGATCAGCGTTGCGGGCACGGCCCTGTTGGACACCTCAGCAGGCCTGCGACTGCCACCCCACAAACGCCGCATCGGATATGTTTTTCAGGAGGGGCGGCTGTTCCCGCATCTGTCTGTGCAACAAAACCTGCGATACGGCCGCTGGTTCGCCGGGCTGCGTGGCCCCTCAGCGGCGGAGGATCATCTGGTCGAAATGCTTGGCCTTGGTGATCTGTTAAACCGGCGGCCCGGGGATCTGTCAGGCGGTGAAAAACAACGCGTCGCCATCGGCCGCGCCCTGTTGAGTGAACCGCGCCTGTTGCTGATGGACGAACCGCTGGCCGCGCTGGACGGTCCCCGCAAGGCCGAAATCCTGCCCTATCTGGAGCGTCTGCGCGACGAAACGCAGGTGCCCATCCTCTATGTCAGCCATGCGATCAGCGAAATTGCCCGGCTGGCCACCACGGTTGCCGTGATGGAACGTGGCCAGCTGTGCAAGGCCGGGCCAACAGGGGATATTCTGGCCGATCCCAGTCTGGCCCATGCCATCGGGTTGCGGGACACTGGCGCCCTGCTGACCGGCCGGGTGGTCGCGCATCACATGGACGGGCTGAGTGAACTGGCGGCGGGCGGCGGCAAGCTGTTCCTGCCGAAGGTCCCAAATGCCCTTGGCGAGCAGCTGCGTGTCCGGATCAGCGCTAAGGATGTGATGCTGTCCCGCGACCGCCCGGTCGGCATCTCAGCGCTGAACATATTGGAGTGTGAGGTCAGCGAGATTCGCCCCGGCCGTGGCCCGGGTGCCTTTGTCCGGCTGAAAGCGGGCGGGGATCACATTCTGGCCCGGGTGACCAAACGGTCGGTCGACGCATTGGGTCTGGCACCCGGTCTACCCTGCTATGCGGTGATCAAAACCGTTTCTGTCGCCCGTGCGGATGTAGGGGCTGATGTGGGCGCGGAGGCAAGTTCCGACCACGCAGAGGGCGTGGATTAACCCTCCCAGCCCTCGCGTTTCATGTAGCGCTGCAGCCCCGCCATGCCGCCCAGCCAGCGCTCATAGTCCTGCGCTTTGTTCTGCATATAACCCAGCACCTGCTCATGCGGCAGGATCAGGAACCGCCCCTCTGCCACCGCATCAAGGGTGAACTGCGCCACGTATTCAGCGCTCAGCACCCCGTCTTTGGATTGCGGCCCCTGCGAAATCCCCGCCAGCATCGCGGTATCCACACCCTGCGGGCAAAGGATGGAGACTTTTATCCCATCATCGCGGTGGGTGATCGCCAGATTTTCGGCAAACCCAACGGCCGCGTGTTTGGTGGTGGAATAGACCGCACTGCCCACCTGGCTCAGCAATCCTGCGGCCGAGATCGTGTGCAGGAAATGCCCCTGCCCGCGCGCCTTCATCCGCGGGATCAACACCCGCGCCGCCCGCACATGGGCCACCACATTGACCTCCCACGCTTGCTGCCAGACTGCATCAGACGCGCCACCTGCATTTTCAAATTCCGGGTCAAAACCCGTCGCAATCCCCGCGTTAGAGCAGAACAGATCAATCGGACCTTCGCGCCCCTCCACATCTTCGATCAGGGCTGTCAGCGCGGCCCCGTCACGTACGTCCAGTGCCACGCCCCGGCCACCGATCTGTTGCGCCAGCGCCTGCGCCCCCTCGCCGTCCAGATCTGCGACAACCACAGTGGCCCCGCGTTCAGCAAGTTCCCGCGCCAAGGCAGCGCCAATGCCTGCGGCACCGCCAGTGACCACCGCAACCTGTCCCTGAAACCCTGTTTGCTCTGCCTGCATGGTGTCCCCCTCTTGCCGCAGGTTGAGAGTGACCTGCCCGCCACGACCTTGCAATGGGCCGGGCGCTTTGACACAACGTCACTACCGCAACTGAGGCAAACCGCGATGTCGAAACCGATCCTGATCCTGAATGGCCCTAACCTGAACCTGCTGGGCACCCGCCAGCCTGAGGTTTACGGCGGCGACACGCTGGCAGATGTGGAACGGGATTGCGCCGCGCTGGCAGCTGAACTGGGGCTGGACGTTCAGTTCCAGCAATCCAACCACGAAGGTGCGCTGGTGGAGATGATCCAGGAGGCCCGCGAAACCTCGGCCGGGATCATCATCAACCCGGCGGCCTATTCGCATACCTCGGTGGCCATCCTCGATGCGCTGAACATGTTTGATGGCCCGGTGCTGGAGGTGCATATCTCCAACATCCACAAACGTGAAGCGTTTCGCCACCACTCCTACATCTCAGCCCGCGCAGACGGGGTGATTGCCGGTTTCGGAGTGGAGGGGTATCAACTGGCACTGCGTCGCATGGCCAGCCTGTTGGGCTAAGGCCTCAGTACGGCAGGCCCACGTAGTTTTCCGCCATCGAGATCTGTGCCGCCTCACTCTGTTCCAGATAGGCCAGATCCGCCAATTGCATCTTACGGTCAAACGCCCCCTGATCGGGATAGCGATGCAACAGGTTCGACATCCACCAGCTGAAGCGTTCAGCCTTCCAGACACGGGCCAGCGCTTTTTCTGAATAGCGCTCCAACCCCTCGTCTTCGCCGTGCAGGTAATGCTGCATCATTCCGTGGTAAAGATAGTAGATATCGGACGCCGCCGTATTGAGGCCCTTGGCCCCTGTGGGTGGCACGATATGCGCCGCATCGCCACATAGGAACAGCTGCCCCCAGCGCATCGGCTCGGTCACAAAAGACCGCAGCGGTGCGATGGATTTCTCAATCGAAGGCCCGGTGATCAACTGCTCCGCCGCAGCATCTGGAATACGGCGTTTCAACTCCTCCCAGAAGGCCGCGTCAGACCAATCTTCGGGCCGGTGATCCAGTGGACATTGCACGTAGTACCGGCTGAGGTTGTCATTGCGCATCGAACACAGGGCAAACCCACGGTCCGAATTTGCATAAATCAACTCATGATGCACCGGTGGGGTTTCTGACAGGATGCCCAGCCAACCGAAGGGGTAGATCTTTTCATACTCACGACGCTTTTCTTCGGGGATCGTTTTGCGCGACACACCGTGAAAGCCATCACAGCCCACCACGTAGTCGCAATCGATCCGATGCCCCTTACCGTCCATGGTAAACGTCACATGTGGGCTCTGCGTGGTGACGTCTTCGATCTGCACGTCTTCGACATTGTAGAGGATCTGCCCGTCCATCGCTTCGCGCGCCTCATAGAGGTCACGGGTCAGTTCCGTCTGGCCGTAGACCATGACCGAGGCCCCGGCACGGGCGGCAAAGTCGACGCGGAATTGGTGATTGTCATAAGCGATCAGTGTACCGTCATGGGTGAAACCTTCGGCATCCATCCGCGCGCCGACACCCGCTTCGCGCATGAGGTCAACAAACCCACGTTCCAGCACCCCGGCGCGGATCCGGCTGAGCACATAGGCTTTGGTCTTGCGCTCCAGAACGATGGTGTCGATGCCCTTGCGATGCAGCAGTTGCGACAGCAACAACCCTGAGGGCCCTGCCCCAATGATACAGACCTGCGTGCGCATATTCTTCTCCTGTTCGCTGGCCTCCACCCTACCAGCCCTGCCGAAAACGGGAATGGCACCAGACGGCAGAAGATGGTAGAAATCGAACATCGAGATCTCGGAGCGGCCCATGTCAGAAATTCCCGCCTATGCCCTTTACGGCGAAGAGCGTTTCTTGCCGGACGCCCTGCATATCGAAGCCATCAAAGATCGGGCTGGCACCCTGGATTGGAGTATCGCTGCACATCAGCACCCGCATCTGCACCAGCTGTTCCTGATTGAGGCCGGCGGCGTGACCCTGCGGGTTGAGGGCGAAGCCCAGCGCCCTGAGCTGCCCTGCCTTATCTCCATCCCGCGCGGCGTGGTGCATGGGTTTACCTTCACCCCCGGCACCCGCGGCTGGGTGATCACCGTGCAAACCGCCGCCCTGCCCGACATGTTTGCCCCTGCCAGCGATCTGGCCGGTGTTCTGGCCACTTGGGGAATCGTGCCCGGCACCGGTGTGATGCGGCAGACGGCAATTGCGCTGGCGGCGGAACATGCCCAGCCTGATAAGGGCCGTGCCACGATGCTGCGGGCCCTGGCGGCGCAGATGCTGTGCCAGGCCGCCCGCGCCCTGCCCGATCCGCAAGCCCAGGCGCCGGGCACCCGCGCCGCAGAAATCCTTGCCGGTTTCGAACATCTGCTGCAGTCCCATGTGCGCGACCGTTGGCAGGTGGCAGATTACGCGGCCGCGCTGGCGCTGACGCCCACCCACCTGAGCCGCGTGTTGCGCGCGGCGACGGGGCAGTCAGCCTCGGCCACGATTGAGGCGCGCACCTTTCAAGAGGCCTGCCGCCAGCTGGCCTATACGCGCCTGGACGTGCGCCAAATCGGTTTTGACCTCGGCTTTGAGGATCCGGCCTATTTCTCACGCCAGTTCCGCCGCCACGTCGGCGTGACGCCCAGCGCCTATCGCAAACGGGTCAACGCCGGCTAGGCCCTGATCCAGGCCCCTAGACATTCCGCCCCAGATCGGGTGCTCTGCGCGCAAGTGCATTGCAAGGAACACCCAGATGGCCCGTATCGTTTTTGACCTCGACGGCACGCTGATCAACAGCGCGCCGGAAATCCAATTTGTCGCCAACTCCCTTCTGGCGGATCGCGGGCTGGAGCCGCTGAGCCTGCAGGAAACCATCGGGTTCATCGGCAACGGGGCCGCCGTGTTGATCGAAAAGATTAGCCTGGCGCGCGGCATTGAGCCCAGTGAACACGCGACATTACTGGCCACCTTGGAGGAGCGCTACATGCATTCCTCGGACAAATCCGAGGTCTATCCGAATGTCGTCGCGGCACTGGACAGCCTGCGCGGGGCGGGTCATCGACTGGGCGTTTGCACCAACAAGCCACTCGCCCCGGCCAAGGCCGTGCTGGCCCATCTGGATCTGGCCAAACATTTCGATGTGGTTTTGGGCGGCGACAGCCTGCCCCAGCGCAAGCCTGACCCGGCACCGCTGCACGCCACGTTTGACGCGCTAGGGGATGGGCCGGTGATCTATGTTGGCGATAGCGATGTAGACGCGGAAACCGCCCATCGGGCCGGGGTGCCCTTCCTGTTGTTTACTGAAGGCTATTGCAAAGTGCCCCACGCAGAGCTGCCGCATCACGCACTGTTTGATGATTTTGCGCGGCTGCCGGAATTGGTTCAGGCGTTGGTTTCAGCTTAAGGGAATACCAAAGATCGCGCCCGACACCGAGGGCGGCCATCCTCAAGCGTGACAGCCATAGCCCTCATACCATTCGAACAAGCATCAACGTCGGAAAGTCGCGCCCGCCCTGGGGGCGGGGTCGGGCGCGATCGGGGCTGCGCCCCGAGGTTTAACGAAAAAAGCCGGACCAGATGGCCCGCCTTTTCTTAGCCACACATCAGAAACTCAGGCTGGCCAGCGCATCTGCGTAGATGTCAAACAGCTCATTCAGCTGCGTCTCGGTGATGATCAGCGGCGGACACAGGGCCACGGTGTCACCAAGGTTCCGCACAATCAGACCACGCTCCATACAGGCCGCCGACATGGCCGCACCTGCAACGCCAACCGCATCACCCTGCTGCTTCAGCTCCAACGCGCCGATCAGGCCAATGCCGCGCATCTCCTTGACCAGCGGATTACCGGTCAACGCCGTCAGGCGCTCGATGAACAGCGGCGACAGTTTGGCGGCATTGCCAACCAGATCACGCTCTTCGATGATCTTGATGTTTTCCAGCGCCACAGCCGCGCCAACCGGATGGCCGGACCCGGTGTAACCGTGACCAAAGGTGCCGATCTTATCGCTTTCGTCCGCAACCGGCTGATAGACTTGATCGTTCATCATCACGGCTGAGATCGGCATGTAGGAAGACGACAGCTGTTTCGACATCACCATGATGTCAGGCTCAATCCCCATGGTTTCACAGCCAAACATCTTGCCGGTACGGCCAAACCCACAGATCACCTCATCCGCGATCAGCAGGATATCGTATTTCTTCAGCACGGCCTGAATGGCGGCCCAGTAGCCCTCAGGCGGAACAATCACGCCACCTGCGCCCATCACCGGTTCACCGATGAAGGCGGCGATGGTGTCGGGGCCTTCGGACTGGATCATATCGTCCAGTTCCTGAGCCAGACGGGCGACGAACTGTTCCTCGCTTTCGCCGTCCTGTGCGAAGCCGCCGTAATGCGGGCAACCGGTGTGCAGGATGCCGGGCAGCGGCAGGTCAAAGGACATGTGGTTGTAGGGCAGTCCGGTCAGGCTGGCCGAAGCCACGGTGACACCGTGATAGCCTTTGATCCGGCTGATGATCTTCTTCTTCTCCGGAGTGCCCATCGCATTGGCGCGATACCACAGCAGTTTCACCACCGTGTCATTCGCTTCTGAGCCGGAGTTGGTGAAGAACACCTTGGACATCGGCACCGGTGCCATCTCGATCAGCTTCTCAGCCAGTTCGACCGAAGGGGTGTGCGATTTCTGCGCGAAGGTGTGGTAATAGGGCAGCTTCTGCATCTGCGCGTTGGCGGCATCGATCAGGCGCTGTTCACCAAACCCAACGGCAACCGACCACAAGCCAGACAGGCCTTCGATATAACGTTTGCCGGTATTGTCAGTGACATAGATGCCCTCACCCTCTTCCAAGATCAGGGAGCCTTCGGCCTCCATCTTGCGGGCGTTGGAATAGGAATGCAGCTGATAAGCGGCGTCCCGCGCCTCGATCGAGTTTGGCTGCACAGTCATGGGCGATCCTCCAAAGGGGCGGGCGCAGGGCCCGTCAGGTTGTCTTTGCAACTTGATGCGCGGATTCGACAGCGCGGCTCAAGTCGTTTTTCAGAATATGATCAAATTTTTCACCCCCTGCCAAGAGCGAACGACCAGCCAACCTTCCGTTGCGACATTCGCCGCCTAAATGCTGGACACATGTGCCCGCTCTCATCGAAGCTGTGGCAAAGACGCAAGCGGTGGAGGGGACAATGGAATTTGACTATGTGATTGTGGGCGGCGGATCCGGCGGGGCGACCCTGGCCGCGCGCCTCAGCGAAGATCCAGAGGTTTCCGTTTGTCTGCTGGAGGCCGGTGGCGCCGGCAAAAGCATCTTTGTGCGCGCGCCCATGGCGGTTGTTGCGATGCTGCCCAACTATGTGCGGCTGAACAATTGGTGTTTTGAAACCGTCCCGCAGAAAGGCCTGAATGGTCGCAAAGGCTACCAGCCGCGCGGCAAGGCGCTGGGGGGATCATCAGCGATCAACGCCATGCTCTACGTGCGGGGCCATGCGGGCGACTACGATGAATGGGCGGATCTGGGCTGCACAGGCTGGGGCTGGCAGGATGTGCTGCCCTATTTCCAGAAGTCCGAAAACAACGAACATGGTGGCGATGAGGTACACGGCGGCGATGGGCCGCTACAGGTCAGCGACCAGAAAGCCCCGCGCCCGATCTCCCGCGCCTTTGTCGAGGCGGGTGCGCAACTGCAGCACCGTGTGGTGGAGGATTTCAATCGCGGCGACAATGAAGGCATCGGCCTCTATCAGGTCACCCAGTTTCACGATCCTGCCAAGAACGGCGAACGCTGCTCAGCCGCCGCGGCCTATCTGCACCCGGTGATGGAGCGTCCCAACCTCACCGTCATTACCGGCGCGCATGCAGAACGGATACTGTTTGACGGCAAACGCGCCACCGGGGTCAGCTACCGCCAGAAACGGCAGAGCCATACGGTCAGCGCCAAACGTGAAGTGGTGCTGAGCGGCGGGGCCTTTAACTCCCCCCAGCTGCTGCAGCTGTCTGGGATTGGTCGCGCGGAAGACATCACGCCGCATGGGATCGACATGGTGCATGAGCTGCCGGGTGTCGGGCAGAACCTGCAGGACCATCTGGATTTCACCCTGGCCTATAAAACCAAGGATACGAACAACGTCGGCATCGGGCTGCGTGCCTCCTGGCATGCACTGAAGGAAATGCTGCGCTGGCGTAAGGATGGCAATTCGATGGTGGCCACCCCCTTTGCCGAAGGCGCGGCCTTCCTGAAAACCTCCCCTGCGGAGGAGCGGCCGGACATTCAGCTGCATTTTGTGATCTCGATTGTCGACGACCATGCCCGCAAGCTGCATCTGGGGCATGGCTATTCCTGCCACATCTGTGCGCTGCGCCCCTATTCGCGCGGTTCGGTTGGCCTGTCCTCAGCCGATCCGATGGCGCCGCCCCGCATTGATCCAGCCTATCTGAGCGACCAACGCGACCTGGATCTGATGATCAAAGGCGCCAAGATGACCCGCGACATCATGAAGACCGAGCCCCTGAAAGCCTACGAAAGCAAAGAGCTGTTCGGTATCTCCGACGGGATGAGCGATGCGGACTGGGCCGGAAAAATTCGCGAACGGGCCGATACGATCTACCACCCCGTGGGCACCTGCAAAATGGGCGTAGATGACATGGCCGTGGTGGATCCAGAACTGCGTGTGCATGGGCTTGAGGCGCTGCGGGTTGTCGATGCCTCGGTCATGCCGCGGCTGATTGGCGGCAACACCAATGCCCCCACCATCATGATCGCAGAAAAAGCCGCAGACATGATCAAGGCTGAGTATCGGAAAGCACCCTAAAATTTAGAACACTCAAACAAATTCAATTTTTTATTGACATGTCAGGCTTCCGATTGACCAAATAATGCATGCATTGCAGCGCTTGCGCGATGGATCAGAATGGGTGGGGGACAACATGGCACATTTAACCGAAGGTCTTGGCGTTTTGGCCATGGCTGCAGATATGGCAACCGGTCGCCCCAAGGGATCCGGCCTGACAGCTGCTATTGTTGCCGCAGAATTTGCCCGCCGCATCGGCGAAGACCTGAGTTTTCAGAAAGACGCCTATTTTCTGGCGGCGGTGCGCTTCATCGGCTGCACCATCACCAGCCACGAAACCGGTATGATGGCCATGCTGGACGATCAGGGCTTTGCCGTGGCCACCATGCTGGGGGACTGGGCCGACCGCGAAGACCTGAAACGCTATCTGGGCCGGTTCATCGCCCTCGACGCACCTGAGGAAGAGCGGGACCAGACCTTCAACATGATCTGCGATGTTCTGCCGGACGCGGCCGGTGATTTCACCGCCGCCCATTGTCGGCAGTCTTTCCTGCTGGCCAAGCGCCTGCCGGTGTCACAGGAGGTGCTGAACTGCATCCCCTATTACTACGCCCGCTGGGACGGCAAAGTTCTGACCCAAGGCGGCCTTGCAGTGCCGCGCCTGTCGCGATTGGTGCGGATCACAGAATTGGCGGAACTCGTGCGCCGCTTGGAAAACGCTGACCGTGCCAAGGAGGTGGTCGCGGCCAAGCTGGGCCATGAGTTGGATCCTGAGTTGGGCGCGGCCTTCCTCACCCATGCGGACGCCATCTTTGAGGTGGCCAGCGCGACGCCCGAGTTCGAAGCCTTCATCGCCGCTGAACCCGGCGATCCCATCCTGATGACGGACAAATGCCGCGAGGTCCTGGCCGAGGTTGGCGCCGACATGACTGACCACAAGGCCAACCATTTCCGCAGCCATTCCAGACGGGTCGCCGCCCTTAGCGCGGCAGCGGCGAAAGTGGCGGGCATGGGGCCTGAGCAGATTGACACCCTGCGGCAGGCTGCATTGGTTCATGACATTGGCAAATGCGCCATTTCCAACCGGATCTGGTATAAATCCGCGCCGCTCAGCGTCTCAGAACAGCTGGAAATGGAAGGGCATTCCTTTCAGACTGAATTCATCCTGTCCCATGGCGCGCCGTTCAAACCCTATGCGCATATCGCCGCCTGCGCCCACGAACGCGCTGATGGCAGCGGCTACCACCGCCGCGTGCCACTCAGCGATCTGGCCTGCAACATTCTGGCGGTTGCAAATACCTATGATGAGTTGATCCGCGGCAGCCTGAACACCGCCGCGGTGACCGAAAGCGAAGCAGCCAAACAGCTGACGCAGGCCGCCGCCGACAAGAAGTTTTTGCCAACGGCGGTCACCGCCGTGCTGAAGGCCGCAGGGCACCGCGACCGCGAATTGCGCGTCGCCTACCCTTTTGGCATGACCCGCCGCGAAGTGCAGGTGCTGGCGCGGCTTGCCAAGTCTGAAACCACGGCTGAGCTGGCCGAGGCGCTCAACATCTCACCCAAGACGGCAGATCACCACATTCAGAACATCTACAACAAAACCGGCATCCGGGCCCGCCCGGCCCTGGCCCTGTTGGCCTTGGAACATGGGATCGTGATGGATTAACCCGCTGGTCTCAGGACTTTTTCCAGTTTTCTGCCAAAAATAGGGAATCCTCCCGATACGCGTGATCGGCTGTCTTTGTCATCCTCGTCTCAACCGCAGCCACATCCTGCGGACGACACCATCAGAGGAGACAGACATGGGCACTTACAATTCAATTGTCATCAACGCATCAGCCGATCAGGTTTGGTCTGCGTTGCGCAATTTCAACGATATGTCCTGGGCCGACGGCATTGTGGAAAGTGTCGAAAGCACCAATGGCCGCGGCGGCACCGAAGTGGGCGCACAGCGGTTGGTCAACGGTGCGATCACGGAAACCCTGCAAAGCTTTGACGATGATGCGATGGCCTTCAGCTATTCGATCGACGACGGGCCCGAGGTGCTGAGCAAGGATCAGGTGCAGGGCTATCTGGGCAAGGCGCGCGTCGCCACCATCACCGCCACCGGTCAGAGCTTTGTCGAATGGTCCTCAAACTGGACCAGCGCCAAGGGCGATGTGAAAGGCTTCTGCGATCCGCTTTACGCCGGGCTGCTGGGCCTGCTGGCTGCCAAATTCAACTGATCCCGAAAACAGGATCAGACCCTCAATTTCCCTAAATTCCAGAAGGATAACAAAATGTTCAAGAAACTCATCACCGCCGCCGCCCTGTCCACCAGCCTGATGACCGGTGCCGCCCTTGCCGATCCGGTCTATCTGGTCGCCACCGTCTCCGTCACCGATTGGGACAAATACATGAGCGATTATGCCTCCATCGCGATCCCGGCCATCGTTGGCGCTGGCGGCGAGGTGCTGGTCGGCGCGCAGGAGGTCAGCGTTGTCGAAGGCAGCTATGATCACAACTGGACCGTGGTGGTCAAATTCCCCTCCGCTGATGCGGCCAACGGGTTTTACGGCTCCCCGGAATATCAGGCGGTGATCCCTGCCCGCCACGCCGCAACCAACACCGACACCTCGGTCCTGATGGTGGCACCGCAGTTCACGCCGCCCTCCTGATCACTGGTCAGACAAATGAAAAAAGGCCGCCCAACAAAGGGCGGCCAAAACGTTGCAGGTGGGGAGATCACGCCGCAACTGAAGGGGAATATCCTTGGTCTGGCACAGATTTCTGCGCCTTGCCCGCGACGTAGACCTGATCCACCGATCGGTCATCGCCCAGCATCTGCAGGATGAACAGCTCTTCCGACAGGCTCTCAGCGCGTTCCATCCGCAATTCCATCGCGGCCGTGGCCCGGGCGTTCAGCACCACAACATCTGCCTCGGTACCCGCCTCCAGCGTGCCGATCTTATCTTCCAGCCCCAAAGCCACCGCATTGCCGCGGGTGATCCAGTGGAAGGCCCGCAGCGGGTGCAGTTTCTGGCCATGCAATTGCAGGATCTTGTAGCCCTCATTCAGGGTCTGCAGCATCGAATAGCTGGTGCCTGCCCCGATATCCGTGGCGATGGCATTGGTGATCCCGCTGTCGCGCAACCCGCCATCGTCAAACAGACCAGAGCCCAAGAACAGGTTAGAAGTCGGGCAGAACACCGGCTTGGCCCCGGTGCTGGTCATCACATCAATCTCACGCTGTTCCAGATGGATGGCATGGCCCAACAGCGCCTTATCCGACAGCAGCCCGTATTTTTCATAGACGCCCAGATAATCCGGCGCGTCGGGGTAAAGCTCCTTGGTAAAGGCAATCTCATCATGGTTTTCGCTGAGGTGGGTCTGCATGTAGCACTCAGGGTGCTCAGCCATCAGGGTGCCCGCCATCTCCAGCTGTTCAGGGGTTGAGGTGATCGCAAATCGCGGCGACACCGCATAAAGCGCCCTACCCCGGCCATGCCATTTGGCAATCAGCTCTTTGGTTTCGTCATAGCCCGCTTGCGCCGTATCGCGCAGCGCGTCGGGGGCGTTGCGATCCATCATCACCTTGCCACCGATCATCCGCATGTCGCGGCGCGCGGCCTCTTCGAAATAGGCCTCGGCCGAGGTTTTATGCACCGAGCAGAACGCCACAGCCGTTGTGGTGCCGTGGCCCACGATCAGGTCATAAAACCGGCGGGCCATCGCAGCACTATGTTCCGGCGCGGAAAAACGGGTCTCTTCAGGGAAGGTGTAGTTGTTCAGCCAGTCCAGCAGCTGATCCCCCCAGGAGGCGATCACCTGCACCTGCGGGAAGTGCATATGGGTGTCGATGAACCCCGGCATCAGCAGATGCGGACGGTGGTCCACCACCGGCACGCCGGCTGCCTGGGGTGCAACGTCCTCATATGCGCCCATTGCCGCGATCCGGCCCCCTTCGATCAGCAGCGCGCCGTCTTCGATATAGCGATAGGCGTCTGTGTCGCGGTGATCCAGCGGTTCGGCGGTAAAGCTCAGCACGCGCCCCCGCAGGAGCTTCTTCTGTGGCGTTGCAGTCATCGGTTCAGTCATCCCTGCATGAGAGGAGTAAGGGGTAAAATTCAGGTCAATGTGGTGCGGGCCGTGACGGGGAAATGCCGGGCCCGCACCGTCAGGCTGTCGGATGCCGGACAGCCTATCTTGGTGGCTTATTCAGCCGGGTTTGCTGCGGGTTCATCCACCACGGCGTGTTCGTTCACCAGCTCGTCTTCCTTGTGGAAGGCGGGATAGATGAACAGGAACGCGGCCGAGATCAGATACCCCATGGAGACGGCATTCAGATCCGGCCAATGCAGGCTGGCCCCGTGGATGATGCCGACCATCGACATGCCGGTTGCCGCCAGGGCAAAGCCCCCTGCAGCGCGGAACTTGCCGTCGATGACATAGGCCACGATGGCGCCCCAGATCAGACCGGTCAGGATGGCGCCCTGGCTGAGGGCCAGATGCCCCTCAAAATGCGCGCCTTGCTGCAGCAGGGCGGCGGTCAGCGCCGGGTCGCCCATCTGCGGCAGTCCCTCAACTCCGGTGGCGCCAAGCGCCCCCATCAGCGATCCCCATTTGGTCATCAGGAAAGCCGACACATGCGGCATCATCGCGATGGTCACCGCGGCCATATGTTCGGTTTTGATCGAATGGGCCGTATTGGTGATCAGGCTCAGCGCCACAAAAACCAGAACCGGCGCAGCAGCGGCCACGGGGATCAGGTTGTTGAGGAACGCCAGCAGGCCAAAGAAGGCCGCCACCGGGATCACAACACCAACACCGATGATGTAGCCGGCATGTGCGCCCATCCGCTTATAGGCCGGGTGGCCGATATAGGCGGTGGTCGGGAAAGGTGAGCCAAAGACCGCGCCCACCATAGTGCCCAGACCATCGGTGATCTGGCAGGTGGCCACGGGGTAGTGATCGCCAGCCGCTTCTGCACTTTCGACGTTGTTCATGGTTTCGATGAAGTTGTAGATCTGCACCGGCACCAGAACCAGGAACAATTCCGGGTTGGCAAAGAGATGCTGGATCCCCGCAATCAGGTCACCCACATAGGGCAGCGGCGGGTAGAACCCGATCCCCTCGGCCGAGATCTTGGCTTCCCCCATCGCCAGCGCCACCACGGTGCCGACAATCAGCGCCAACAGACCCGCGGGAATGTTGAACGGCAGGCGGAAGCGACCAACCAAGCCCCAAAGGATGATGATCATCGAGGCAAAGCCGATAAACGGATGTTCAAACACCGTCGCCAGTGGCACCGTGCCGATAAAGACCAGCGCAATACCGCAGAGCGTGCCCAGCATACCGGCGCGCGGGGTGACCCTCTTCAGCCAGGGGCCAACAACAGCGCCAAGCGCCGCAACAATGCCGCCCATGAAGCCCGCGCCAATGCCAACCTGCCAGGCCAGCATCGGATCGTTTGTGGACCAGTAGATCGGGCCGATCACACCGAAAAGATAGACAAACATCACCGGGGTGGAGATGCCGTAAGGCAGTGCGGTGACATCGCGACCGTGCTGCTTTGCTGCGCGTTTGGCCAGGCCAACATAAACCGCGATACCAGCCAGTATAGCGACCGCAGCCCCCGGTACGATACGTCCAAAGACAATCTCGGCAGGCATGCCAAAGACAAACTGACAGATGCCCGCAAGCACCATCAGGTTGATCAGATTATCCGTAAAAAGCGCCCAAAAGGCACTGAAATCGCTGCGTGAAAACAGCGCATAGTTATAGCTCCCTGCCCGCATGGGTGGGTCCTCCTTTGTTCACCGTCGTAAACCGCTGCGCCTGTCCTCCTTTGGCGCGCGGGTGCGATTACTGCGCCGCCAGTGGCGGTTCAGCAGCCCCCGAAGGGGCGGTTGCGGCAGTTTCAGAGGTCAGCGCCGTGATCACTTCGGCCACCACAAGGGCGGCGATCACAGCAGGCCGCTTGTCGCGGCTACCGCCTGCCCCAATGGGGCAGTTCAATGCTGCGATGGAGTTCAACTCCTCGCAGTGTTTCTCGGTCCATTTGCGGAACTTCACCCGCTTGGTGGCCGAACCAATCATCCCGACATAGGCCGCATCACCACGGCTGAGCGCCGCCGATGTCAGCAGGAAATCCAACCCATGATCATGGGTCAGTACAATATAGGCGCTGCCGGGCGGCGCCGTCATGATGTCAAACTCAGGGATCGCGCTCTGGCGCTCTTCGACTTTGGCCTGCGACAGCGCCAGCTCTTTGCTGCGCTGATCCACCAGAACGCAATGCACAGGCATATGCTGGAACTGATCCGCCAGGGCACGGCCAACATGGCCCGCTCCCAGGATATAGACATGCGGCAGCAGCCCGGCCTCAACCTCGGCCCGGGTCAAAGCTGCATCGCGGTCGCCGTCGCTCATCCGGGTTAGGGATACCTCAACCCGGCCACCGCAGCATTGGCCAATTTCCGGCCCCAGCGGCAGATCCAACTGGCAGGCGATATCACCATTGGCCAGCAGGCGGCGTGCCGCATCGATGGCGCGATGTTCCAACTGGCCGCCTCCAATGGTGCCAAACAGTGCCTCTTCGGTGACAAACATCTCCGTCCCCATTTCCCGCGGCGACGAGCCGCGCACCCGGGTCAGGCGCACGCTGACCACAGGCTCACCCGAGGTGAGAAAGGTTTGAAGATCCGCCACCGAAGCCATCCCTTCAGCCTCCGGCCTTCAGGCGTTCACAGGCCATCAGCACCCGTTCCGGCGTGGCCGGCGCATCAAGGCGCGGGCATTCACGATACTCATTGACCGAAGCCACCGCCATCGACAGCGCCTCAAAGACCGAGATGCCCAGCATAAAGGGCGGCTCACCCACGGCTTTGGACCGTTTGATGGTGCGTTCCTTGTTCACCGACCATTCCGCCAGTTCCACGTTAAACTCACGCGGGCGGTCGCTGGCCAGCGGGATCTTATAGGTCGAAGGTGCGTGGGTCCGCAGACGCCCCGCATCATCCCACCACAGCTCCTCGGTGGTCAGCCAGCCCATCCCCTGGACAAAGGCACCTTCGACCTGGCCCTTATCAAGGATCGGGTTCAGCGAACGGCCCACATCATGCAGGATGTCAGTGCGATCCACGGTGTATTCGCCGGTCAGCGTGTCGATCGACACCTCAGAACAGGAGGCACCATAGGCGTAGTAAAAGAACGGGCGCCCCTTACCGGCCGCGCGGTCCCAGTGGATCTTGGGTGTTTTGTAAAAACCCGCCGCAGACAGGTGCACACGGGCCATATAGGCCTCTTTCACCAGCGTGTTGAACGGCACCATCTCTTCGCCGATCTGCACGGTGTTGGGCAGGAATTGCACCTGATCCTCCGACACGCCACGCGATTCAGCGGCAAAGGCCACCAGCCGCGCTTTGATCTGCTCCGCCCCGTCCAAGGCTGCCATACCGTTCAGGTCAGACCCGGACGATGCCGCCGTGGCCGAGGTGTTCGGCACTTTCTCAGTGGTGGTTTTGGTGATCTTCACCCGGTCAAAATCCACCTGGAAGGCATCGGCCACGATCTGTGCGATCTTGGTGTTGAGGCCCTGCCCCATCTCGGTGCCGCCATGGTTCAGGTGGATCGAGCCATCATTGTAGATGTGGATCAGCGATCCCGCCTGATTGTACCAGGTGGCCGTGAAGGAGATGCCGAATTTCACCGGCGTCAGCGCGATACCTTTGCGGATCACGCCACCTTTGGCGTTATGGTCCAGCACCGCCTGACGGCGCGCCTGATAATCGGCGTTTTCTTCCAGCTCTTCCACCACGCGGTGGATGATGTTGTCTTCGACAGTCTGGTGATACGGCGTCAGGTTGCGGCCATCTGTTTCGTCACCGTAGAAGTTCGCCTTGCGCACCTCCAGCGGGTCTTTGCCCAGCTTATAGGCGATCTCTTCGATCATCCGCTCCGCTGCCACAACACCCTGCGGGCCACCAAAGCCACGGAAGGCGGTGTTGGACACGGTGTTGGTTTTCAGCGGTTCGCTTTTCAGACGCACATTGGGGTAGAAATAGGCGTTATCGGCGTGAAACAGCGCCCGATCCGTCACCGGCCCCGACAGGTCCGAGGTATAGCCGCAACGCGCTGCAAACACACCGTCCACCGCAGTGATCTTGCCCTGATCATCAAAGCCCACATCATAGTCGACCACAAAGTCATGCCGCTTGCCGGTGGCGGTCATGTCCTGATCGCGATCGGGGCGGATTTTGCAGGGGCGGTTCCATTTCTTGGCCGCCAGCGCGGCAACCGCGCAGAACAGGTTCATCTGGCTTTCTTTGCCGCCAAAACCACCGCCCATCCGACGCACATTGATGGTCACCGCATTGGACGGCACGCCCAGAACATGGGCCACCATATGCTGCGCTTCGCTCGGGTGCTGGGTGGAACTGGTCACGACAACGTCGTCATCCTCGCCGGGCACGGCAAAGGCGATGTGGCCTTCCAGATACATGTGATCCTGACCGCCGATTTCCATCCGGCCGGTGATGCGATGCGGCGCTTCTGCCATCGCGGGCGCGACCTCACCCCGTTCCAGTTTCAGCGGATCGGTAACAAGCGCCCCACCCGCCGCACGCGCCGCCAAAGGGTCCAGCGCCAGCGGCAGTTCTTCATATTCAACCTTGGCCAGCTCCGCCGCACGCCGTGCCGCATCGCGGCTGTCCGCAACCACGGCAAAGATCGGATGGCCGTGAAACTCAACCTTCTCCGTCGGGAAAACGGGTTCATCGTTTTTGCCGGTTGGGCTGACGTCGTTGTGCCCGGCAATATCCTCGGCGGTCAGAACGCCGATCACCCCCGGTGCGGCAGCAACAGCGCTCAGATCCATCGACAGGATCCGGCCATGCGCCACCGTGGACGTGCCCAGATAGGCATGCATGGTTCCCACAGGTTCTGCGATATCATCGCAATATTCGGCGCGGCCAGTCACGTGTTTGATCGCGCTGTCATGCTGACGATCGGTGCTGACAAGACCTTTGAGTGCGGTTTGATGTTCCATGATCGCGCCTCCCTTCACGCAGTCAGGCGGACCGGTTGATCGGTCGCCTCATCATGTTCCAGGAAGAAGCGGCGCAACAGGTTCTGTGCCGACAGCATACGATAATCAGAGGATGCACGCCAATCTGTGAGCGGTGCGAAGTCTTCGCCAACCGCCTTGGCAGCCGCGTCAAAGCTGGCTTCCGCGAAGGGCTGGCCCACCAGTGCGGCCTCTGCAGCTGCGGCCCGTTTCGGGGTTGCAGCCATGCCGCCAAAGGCAATGCGCGCGGCGCTGATCTGACCGCCCTCAACGGTAACCGAGATGCCCACCGCCACGGCCGAAATATCCTCATCCCGGCGTTTGGAGATCTTATAGGCCGCGTTGATCTGCGACTTGCCCGGCAGCGGGATCTGTACGCTTTCCAGGAACTCACCTTCACCCAGGTCCTGTTTGCCGTAATCGATGAAATAGTCCTCCAGCGGCAAGGTCCGGCGGTCAACGCCGCGCCGCAGGGTGACGGTCGCGCCCAGCGCGATCAGAACGGGCGGCGTATCCCCGATGGGCGAGCCGTTGGCGATGTTGCCACCGACCGTGCCCATGTTCCGCACCTGCCAGCCCGCAATGCGGTTCCAGTATTCCAGCAGGAAGGGGAAATGCGCCTTCACCATCGGCAGGAAATCAGAATAGCTGACACCTGCCCCCAAGGTGATGCCCTCTTCGGTCATCTCGATCTGTTTCAGCGCATCAATCTGGTTGATGTGGATCGCCGGGCTGATCGAACGCAGGAACTTGGTCACCCAAAGGCCCACATCCGTGGCCCCCGCCACAATGGTGGCTTTCGGGTTTTCGACCAGAACCGTGGCAAAATCATCCAGATCCGCCGGCACAATCGCCTGATTGTCTGCCGGGCCGGTCACAACACGGGCGCCATCCTGTAGATCCTGCAGCTGCGCCACGATGCCTGCGCGGGTTTCATTCAGATAATCCGCCGACGGGGTGCCATATTGGCTGACAGCCACAGCCGCTTTGATGATCGGCTCATAGCCGGTGCAACGGCAAAGATTGCCCTGCAGAGCGACCTCAACCTGTGCCGGGGTCGGCTCGGGCTGTTCCATCCACAGCGCATAAAGCGACATCACGATGCCCGGGGTGCAGAACCCACATTGCGCGCCGTGAAACTCTACCATGGCCTGTTGCACCGGATGCAGCCCGCCATCGGCACCACGGATGTGTTCAATGGTCACCACATGGCAGCCATCCAGTGAGGCCAGGAAGCGGATACAGGCGTTGACCGCCTCATATTTCAGCCCACCGTCGCTCAGCCGACCAACCAGAACCGTACAGGCACCGCAGTCACCTTCGGCGCAGCCTTCTTTGGTGCCGGTGAGGCGCTGATCAATGCGCAGGAAATCCAACAGGGTTTGGGATGCTGTGACCGAGGGCACGGTCACCGGCCGCCCGTTCAACAGAAACCGAATGTCGCTGCGCAAGTTCATCTCGTCCTCCAACTGCGTGGCCACCCGTTTGTCTGCATTCAGTGCTGATCCAGTCACGGGCGCGGTATTTGCAGTAAAAATACCATTCCAAACTATCAATGAATATGACGCTATCCGCTAAATACTTTCTACATTTCGTTGATAATGCTACTCTGCCCAGATCTTGAGCGATCCGCTAAAAGGCCGCGCAGGACGTCAATGCACATTGGCCCAGAGCCGGCCCACACTCAGGATGACATAGCCCCAATGCCTTATATTGAAAGCCTCCAGGTCTTTGTTCGTGTTGTGGAATTGGGCTCGATCACCTCGGGGGGGCGGGATCTGCGCTTGACACCGGCTGTGGCCTCCAAACGCATCAAGGAGCTTGAGGCGCACCTGGGCGTGCGCTTGTTCAACCGCACCACCCGGTCGATCATCCCAACCGAGGTGGGTCAGCGTTTCTATGAGGAGGCCAAGAAAGTCCTCGATTCGCTGGAAGCGGCCGAAGCGGTGGTGGCCAACTTTTCCGACCGGCCGCGCGGGGTGATCCGGGTGACCGCGCCCCTGGGCGTCGGGCGACGGATCATCGCGCCCTTGGTGCCAGAATTTGTCAAAGCCTACCCCGAGACCGAAGTGCAGATGCGCCTGTCGGACCGGGCTGTGGATCTGATGAGCGAACGTCTGGATGTGGCGTTTTTTGTAGGGGTCCCGAAGGATTCCAACCTCAAACTGCGCCGGATCGCCGAGGTGGAACGTGTCTTGGTCGCCGCACCGGACTATATCGCCGAACATGGTGCCCCATCCTCCCCGCAGGATCTGCTAAAGAACCACAACTGCCTGCTGCTACGCTATCCGCGTTCGCCTGAATATTTCTGGCAGCTGCAAACCGCTTCCGGCCTGCGCAAGCTTGAGGTGTCGGGCAAGTTTGACGCGGATGACAGCGATGTTCTGACCGAATGGGCATTGGCAGGCCACGGCATCGCCAACAAACCCCGTTTCGATATCGCGCAGCACCTTGCCTCAGGGGCGCTGGTGCAGGTGATGGAGGATACGCCGCCCTCGCCCTCGATCTTCGGCTGTCTCTACCCACACCGGAAACTACAGGACCCGAAAGTCCGCGCGTTTGTGGATTTCATGACCGAACGCGGCCAGCGCGCCGTTGCGCCCCACAGCTAATCGGCTGGCCGCGCCCTAGATTTTCAGCTAGAAACGAACAAGAGCGCGACACTTTCATCAAAAACCGGACAATCCTATGGCCTATCTCGACAATATCCGCACGTTTGTTCGGGTCTATGAGCTGGGCAATATGTCCGCCGCCGCGCGTGACCTCCGGGTGTCGGCCGCTGTCGCCTCCAGTCGGATTTCCCAGCTTGAGGATCATCTGGGTGTGCGCCTTTTTCACCGCACCACCCGCACCCTGACCCCGACCGAACAGGGCAAGACCTTCTACAGCGGGGCCAGCAAAATCCTGGAAGCCGTTGAGGAAGCCGAGGCCGATATTTCCGACATCACCGACAGCCCGCGTGGCACGCTCTATGTGGCGGCACCGCTGGGGGTCGGGCAACGGTTCATCGCGCCCGCTGTCCCTGCTTTTAAGGCCGAATATCCGCAGATCAACATTCGCCTGCGTCTGTCAGACCGCAAGCTGGATCTGGCGGCTGAGGGGCTTGATGCGGCGTTCTTTCTAGGCCTGCCTGAGGACAGTAATCTGCGCATTCGCAAGATCACCGATTGCCCCCGCGTCCTCTGTGCCGCGCCCAGTTATCTGGACCGGATGGGCGCCCCGCAACACAGCGATGAGTTGCGCACCGATGCCCATGACTGCCTGAACCTGCGCTACCCCGGCGCGCCTGAATTTCAATGGCCGCTGGAAGGGCCAAACGGGGTGCAACGTGTGCCCGTCACCGGCCCGTTTGAAACCGACCATGGTGAGGTGCTGACCCAATGGGCCCTGGGCGGCCATGGCATTGTGATGAAACCCGTGTTTGAGATTGCCGAACATCTGTCCGCCGGCCGTCTTGAGGTTGTTCTGCCAGACGAACCACCGGTGCCAATTCAATTGGCCTGCCTTTATATGCACCGCCGTCGGCAGGACCCAAAGGCGCGGTTGTTCATCGATTTCATGGTGGATCACATTCAATCTGAAATGGCCCAGCTGCCACTGTAACAGAAAAGCCCCGGCACGTTCTGACGCACCGGGGCGCCCGTGTTCTATTCGGCAATGATGCGATCAGAAATCCACTTCGATCGCGGTGCCTTTTTCGATCGCCAGCTCCACCACACGGGCGGCAACCGCCAGATCCTGCAGACCAACACCGGTGCCATCAAACAGGGTCACCTCACTGTCCGAAGCCCGCCCGCCATGGGTGCCGTTGATAACCGCGCCCAGCTGGGTGATTTGATCCGCGGTGAGCGAACCATTCGCCACCGCATGTTGTGCCTCACCCAGGGTGGTGGATTGCGCAACCTCATCGGTAAAGACGGTGGCACGGGTCAGCAGATCCGCCGCAACCTCTTGTTTGCCAATGGTATCGGTGCCCATGCAGGCGATATGGGTGCCATCGCTGATATGCTCAGACAGGACAATCGGATCAAAGGAGGAGGTGATGGTGATCACGACATCAGCCTCTTTCAAACCGGGCAGGTCCACCGCTTCAAACGGCAGCCCGGCCTCAGCCGCAACCTTTTCCAGATTGGGCAGCATTTCGGGGTGCAGGTTCCAGCCGATCACCTTTTCAAAGCTGCGCTGCTCCAATGCGGCGCGCAGTTGGAACGTCGCCTGATGGCCTGCCCCAACCATGCCGATGACCTTGGCATCTTCGCGTGCCAGATGCTTAATCGAAACAGAAGATGCCGCCGCGGTGCGCAGTGCGGTCAACAGGTTACCGCCCACCATCGCCGAGACCTTGCCGGTGTCAGGGTCGAACAGGAACACGGTGGACTGGTGATTGATCAGCCCACGTTTTTCCAGATTATGCGGCCAATACCCGCCGGCCTTCAGACCCAGGGTCGAACCGGCGCGGTCAAAGCCCCCCTTGAAGCCATAAAGCGCCTCTTCATGGCCCAGTGCCTCGCGGATGACCGGGAAGTTATAGGCGTCTTCGGCTGCCATCGCGGCAAAGACCTGTTCAACCGCATCAAAGGCGGCGGCACGGGTCATCAGATCCGCGATGTCACGTTCAGGAACGATATACATTTGTTTTCCTTACGAGTTTGATCCCAAAAAGAACTGGCAGAGCCTATGATGGAAGGGACATGAAGCTCTGCCAGCGAGGGGGGGGGGATCAGTAGGCCTTGCCGCGTGCGGAGACGGGCCAGAGGGTTTCAACCTTGCCGTTGCGCACACCGACATACCAGTCATGGACATTGGCGGTCGGATCACAGTGGCCGGGCACAAGGCGCAGTTTCTCACCCACGGCCAGCTTGCCATCAGGATCGGCGACAACTCCGTGTTCGTCCGAGCATTTCACGTATTCCACGTCATCACGGCCAAAGATCACCGGCAGGCCGCTGTCGACCGACTGGGCCTTCAGACCTGCGTCCACGATCGCCTTATCCGCCTTCGCGTGGCTCATCACCTGGGTCAGAATGAAAAATGCGTTTTCCCATTCACCCTGATCGATGCGCTTGCCGTCCTTGTCGAGGATCCGACCATAATCCGCATCCATGAAAGCGTAAGAGCCACACTGAAGCTCGTTGTAAACGCCCGAGTTGCTTTCGAAGTAATAGGACCCGGTGCCACCGCCCGAAACCAGTTCGCAGTCGATACCTGCGGCTTTCAAACCCGCAACCGCGTCCTGAACCTGCGCGATGGCCACGTCCAGCTTGGCTTTGCGATCCTCATAGCTGTCCATGTGCTGCATCGCGCCTTGGTAGGCCTGAATGCCGGTGAACTTCAGCCCTTCGGCCGCGTCCACAGCCTGCGCGATTTCCACCACAGCCTCAGTGGTGGTCACGCCACAGCGGCCCGCGCCACAGTCAATCTCAACAAAGACTTCCAACTGGGTGCCGTGCTTCTGCGCCGCCGCCGACAGTTCGGCAACGTTGGCCAGATCGTCAACACAGACGATGATCCGGCTGCCCAGCGTCGGCAACTGCGCCAGCCGATCGATTTTCATCGGGTCCCGCACCTGGTTGGACACCAGCACATCCTTGATGCCGCCGCGGACGAACACCTCCGCCTCGGAAACCTTCTGACAGCAGACGCCAACCGCGCCGCCCAGACGTTCCTGCAGCTTGGCCACATCCACCGACTTGTGCATTTTACCATGCACCCGGTGACGCATCCCATGCGCCGCCGCATAGTCGCCCATCTTCTTGATGTTGCGCTCCAGCGCGTCCAGATCCAGCACCAGCGCCGGGGTCTGAATATCGGCCTCATCCATGCCCGGCAGCGCCGGAACATCATAGCCCACGATCATTTTCGACAGATCAGTTTGCACGTTCATTTTCCTTTTCCCCTTATACTTTAGCCGTTCAGCCAGGGCAGTTTGTCAAGATCGACATTGCCGCCAGTGACGATCAGACCAACGCGCTTGCCGGCGAAGGCCTCTTTGTTTTTCAGAATGCAGGCCAGCGGCACCGCCGAGGACGACTCCATCACGATCCGCAGGTGTTTCCAGATCAGTTTCATCGCATCGATGATCTCCGCTTCGGAGGCGGTGTAGATCTCGCTGACGTGGTTTGTAACGAAGTGCCAGGTCAGATCCTTCAGCGGCACCAGCAACCCATCGGCGATGGTTTTCGGCGCGTCATCCGCGATGATGTGACCTGCCTTGAAACTGCGGTAGGCGTCATCTGCTTGCTCAGGCTCGGCCGCGATCACTTGCGTTTCCGGCGCCAGCGTTGCCAGCGTCAGACAGGTGCCGGAAATCATGCCGCCGCCGCCAATCGGGGCGACAACCGCGTCCAGACCATCAACCTGCTCCACAAACTCGCGCGAACAGGTGCCCTGCCCGGCAATCACCCGCGGGTCATTGTAGGGATGCACAAAATCGCCACCGGTTTCTGCCTGCACCTCAGCGAACGTCGCTTCACGGGAGGAGGTCGAGGGTTCACATTCGGTGATGATGCCACCATAGCGGCGCACGGTGTCTTTCTTGGCCTGCGGGGCGGTGCGCGGCATGACCACGTTACAGGGAATACCCCGTTTCATCGCCGCATAGCTGAGGCAGGAGGCATGGTTGCCAGAGCTGTGCGTTGCCACACCTTTGGCCGCCTGCGCCTCATCCAGCCCAAAGACCGCATTGGAGGCCCCGCGCACCTTGAAGGCGCCCGGTTCCTGAAAGTTTTCGCATTTGAAGAACAGCTGCGCGCCGCTCAACTCGTTGAGGAAATCCGAAGTCCGCACCGGCGTGCGCCGGATGTAGGGCTGGATCCGCGCGTGTGCGGCCAGCATGTCTTCGTAAGTCGGGATATACATCGCGTTATCCTTCATCACGCCGCCGCCTTGGCCGGCGCGGCATCCTGATTGCGGTAGTAATCCTGTGCGGCAGCAACACCTGAGCCGAGCGTGATATCCAGCCCCAGATCGACCATGCACATTTCCGCTGTGGCGATGCCGGAGAGCGCCATGACATCGGTCAGGCTGCCGAGGTGACCAATGCGGAACACCTTGCCCGCGACCTCCCCCAGACCAACCCCAAAGGCGACGCCGTATTTTTCGGCCGCAAGGGTCACGATCTCGGTGGCGTTGAACCCATCGGGTGTGCGGATCGCGCTGACACTGTCCGAATAGACATCTGGCGACGCTGCACAAAGGTCCAGCCCCCAGGCACCAACCGCGGCGCGAACGCCCGAAGCAATGCGGTTATGACGGGCAAAGACGTTTTCCAGCCCCTCGCCCAGCAGCATATCACAGCTGAGTTTCAGCCCGTTCAGCAGGCCAACGGCTGGCGTGTAGGGGTAGGCATTGTTGGCATAGCCCGCCGCCATGTCGCGCACGTCAAAGAAGGTGCGCGGCAGCTTGGCGGTTTCAATCGCTACCATCGCCTTGGGGGAGAAGCCAACAATGGCCAGACCGGCAGGCAGCATGAAACCCTTCTGCGATCCGGTCACCGCAACATCCACGCCCCATTCTTCCATACGGAAATCCATCGACGCGATGGAGCTGACGCCATCCACAAACAACAGCGCCGGGTGACCCGCCGCATCCAGCGCACGGCGCACCGCCGCGATGTCGGATTTCACGCCAGTGGCGGTTTCATTGTGGGTGGCCAGAACAGCTTTGATTTCGTGGTTCGTATCTGAGGTCAGGATCTCTTCATAGCGATCCGCCGGCAGGCCTTCGCCCCACGGGGTTTCAACAATGGTGACATCCAGATCGTGGCGCTGGCACATGTCGATCCAACGATGACTGAACATCCCGTTGCGGGCCGCAAGGATCTTGTCACCCGCGCTCAGCGTGTTGGTCAGGGCGGTTTCCCACCCACCGGTGCCGGAGGCCGGGAAAATGAAAACCTCTGCCGATTTTGATTTCAGCACCTGTTTCACACCGGCAATTGCGGGATGCAGGATCTGACCAAACAGTGGTGACCGGTGGTCCAGCGTCGGCATATCCACCGCCTTGCGCAGCACCTCAGGCATATTGGTGGGGCCGGGGATGAATACGGGGTTTTGAAAGCTCATGATCTGCCCTCCTGTGGCGATTAGATCCAGCCTATCCCGGTCAAATGACGGATGAAATTTTTTTGAAAAACGTTTTCATAAATTGAAAATTCTTAAAATAATTGTTTAAAAACAATGCTATTGATTTTTTCATTGAGCAAAAGCTATTTTCAACAAAATGGAAAAACACCTCTACAAAACCATAAAGAGGATGAAAATGAGTGACGAAATCCGCCGCAAAGGCCGGCCCAAAGCCTTCAGCGCTGACCCCAAGGCCAGCACCATTCAGGCGTTGGACCGGGCCTTTGATGTGCTGGATGTCATTGCAGCGCACAGCGGCCTGACCCTGTCTGAAATCGCCACCACGCTGGATCAGTCGCCCGCCACGATGCACCGGGTGCTGGCCACGCTGGAGGCCCGCCAGGTGGTGGAAACCGACCCTGTCCGCCAGACCTGGCATATCGGCGCTGCGGCCTTTCGTCTGGGCTCCGCCTTTCTGCGCCGTTCTTCCGTGGTGGAGAGGGCCCGCCCGCTGATGCGCGCCTTGATGGAGGAAACCGGTGAGACGTCAAATCTGGGGATTGAGCGCAATGGTGAGGTGATGTTCCTCAGTCAGGTCGAAACCCATGAATCGATCCGCGCCTTTTTCCCGCCCGGCACCCTGTCGCCCATGCATGCCTCCGGCATCGGCAAGGCCCTGCTTGCCGCCATGCCCGAAGAGGAGGTCAGCAAGCGGTTACGCCACCTGACGCTGGAGCGGTTCACCGATAAAACCATCCTCACCTCGGCCGAGCTGCAGGCGGATCTGGTCCAGATCCAACGCCGTGGCTGGGCCTTTGACGATGAGGAAAAGGCGCTGGGGATGCGTTGCGTCGCGGCGCCCATCCGCAATCTGCATGGTGAACCTATCGCGGGCCTGTCCATTTCAGGCCCGGTGCAGCGCCTGCGGCTGGATCGGATTGAGCATATCGGCGCAAGGGTCCGCGCAGCCGCCCAACAATTGTCGCAGGATCTTGGTGCCCCAGACGGGCCAAACGGATCACCCACCAACTAGAAATGCGTCGCCCAGCGGGGATGGTCGCCATCGATGACCAGCGCGTGACTGTGGCGATGCCCGCCGCCCTGCAGATGCGGATGGTCGGCTGGCAGATTGTCATGGGTGTGCTCAACCTCAACCGGATCCCCAACCGGCCAGAGCCGCAGCGCCATCACCATGCCCAGCGTCGCCAATGCCGCCAGCACCAGCAATGCCGGCTGCAGCCCGAACCGCGCCATCAGCCAGCCGGCCAGCGGATAGGTGATCAGCCAACAGGCGTGCGACAGGGCAAATTGCGCGGCAAAGACAGCCGGGCGATCCTCCGCATGGGCCGAACGGCGCAGCAGCCGCCCCGAGGGTGTCAGCACCGCAGAATAGCCCAGCCCCATAATGGCCCATGTGATCAACAGCATGGCCCAGCTCAACCCGTTGAGCGCAGTTGTGAGCGAAAGCAGCAGCAAGGCCGCCACCATCGCGCCCGCCCCCGTCATCATCACTGGCCGGTCGGCCACCCGGTCCAACAGCCGCGGCAACAGGAACGCCGCCACCATCGATCCAAGCCCAAAGGCAAACATCGTCCAGGCCAGCGCGGTTTCCGACAGAGCCAAATCTGCGCGCACCAAAACGACCGAGTTCACCAGCACCATTGCGCCCGCCGCCGAGACAGCCAGGTTCAACCCCATCAACCCACGCAAGCGCGGTGTGGCGAAAAAGATCCGCGCGCCCAGTGTGGTGCGATCATAGACACCCCGTGGCGCGGTGGGTTTGGGGCTGGGTATCATCACCGAAACGATCAACATGGCCGAGGCCAGGAACCCCGCCATCGTGCCAACAAACAGCGCATTATAGCTCAGCACCATCAACACCAATGCTGCCAGGGTCGGGCTGATAATGTTTTCCAGATCATAGGCCAGACGCGACAGTGCCAGACCACGGGTGTAGCGGTCTTCTTCCGGCAGGATATCGGGAATGGTGGCCTGAAACGTCGGCGTGAACCCGGCCGAGGCCGCCTGCAGCAGGAAGATCAGTACATAGACCTGCCAGATCTCACTGACAAAGGGCAGAGCCACCGCAACGCCTGCGCGGATCAAATCCAGCGCCACCAACAGCCTGCGCCGGTTGATCCGATCCGCAAATGCACCGGCGACCGGCGCGATGGTCACATAAGCCACCATCTTGATGGTAAAGACCGCCCCCAGCACCATCCCCGCCTGATCACCGGCCAGATCATAAGCCAGCAGCCCCAGCGCGACCGAGGCTAAGCCAGTGCCCAAAAGCGCAACAATCTGCGCCCCGAACAGATGACGGAACCGGCGGTCTGACAGAATGGAAAACATGGCTAGCCCTTACAAATATCGGGAAATGGCTTTTAACTCGGCGCGCTGTTCCTCCAGCGTGCCCTCTTCCAGACAGTGGTCCATGTGGTCATGGATCAGGGTCTGTTTCGCGTTACGCAGGGCGCTTTCCACCGCCTGCAGCTGCTGCGCCACCTCGCGGCAGGGTTTGCCCTCTTCAATCATCCGAATGACGGCTGACAGGTGCCCGTTAGCCCTGTTCAAACGGGAAATGATCTTGGGGTGGCTCTCATGTCGATGGGGATGTGTCATGTTGACAATATCCTCCCCCGGGGGATAGATGTCAATATCCTCCCCCGGGGGTTACCGGGGAGTACTGAGGGCAAGTGTTCCGGAAAGGATTCCCCATCGTGTCACGCAGTGGACCGATCAATCTCAACGCGCGACGCCGCAGGCAGGCCTGCCTGTGGCTGCTCAGCGCTTTGATACTGTTCTGGTCGCTGACACCGATGGGGGCGTACCTGCCGTCGCAGACAAACCTCATCGCGGTGCAGGCCGAAATGATCGCGGATCACGGCCACAGCCATGATGATCTGTCTGATCGGCTCTGGGCGCAGCATGGGCACAGCCATGACGTCACCGACCATGACCATTCCGCTGCAATGATCCTGCAGCAGCCCCAAACGGGTTTTGAGGCCTCGTGGCGCGGCAATGCCTTCCTCTGGGCCAGCCTGCCCAAGGCGCCCCCGGTCTTTCGACGGGACCGCCCGCCCCGCCAACCGTCCGCATCCCTGAGCTGAGGCGCACCCGCGCCTTGCACCACTGATGCTGCGCGTTGGCTGCTGCCATCTGCGCATAATGACGGAGTCTCTGATGAGCATTCACTTACGGGTTCCGCCCGCCCTGCCGATCTGGCGGGGGGCGAACCTGATCCTATTCACCTGCCTGATGGTCCTGCTGGCGACACAGGCGCAGGCCCATAACGTCACCGAAGGCGACGCGGGCTATATTCAGGAAATCTGGGGGGTAAACATCATCCCCTTCCTCTACCTCGGGGCCAAACATATGGTCACCGGCTACGATCACATCCTGTTCCTGCTGGGCATCGTGTTCTTCCTTTACCGGATGCAGCACGTGGCGATCTATGTCAGCCTGTTTGCCCTTGGCCATTCAACCACAATGCTGCTGGGGGTGTTTTTCGGCTGGAACGTCAACGCCTATCTGATCGATGCCATCATCGGCTTTTCGGTGATTTACAAGGCAATGGACAACCTCGGTTGGCTGCGCCGCGCACTGGGGTTTCAGCCCAACACCAAGGCCGCGACGCTGATCTTTGGCCTGTTTCACGGGCTGGGGCTGGCGACCAAAATCCTCGATTACCAGATCGCACCGGATGGGCTGCTGACCAATCTGATTGCCTTCAATGTCGGGGTTGAGATCGGCCAGATCCTTGCCCTTGGCGCCATCCTGATCGTGATGGGTTTCTGGCGCCGGCGCCCCGGCTTCTGGCGGCAGGCCTATGGCGCCAATCTGGTGATGATGGCCCTTGGGGCCTGGCTGATGATCTATCAGATCACCGGTTTTCTGAACGCAGCTTAAGACGAGGTTACTCAAATGGAAAATACACCCAAACCCAACCTGGAAGAGCTGCCAACCAAGGCGCAGCTACGTCGCTCCAGCCTCATCGCCTGTGGTCTTGCCGCGCTACTGGCCATTGGCGTCGTCCTGCCAGCGGAAACCGGCAAGGATCCGATTGGGCTCGGGCGGTTGACCGGCCTGCAAGCGATGGGGCAGATCAAATCGCAACTGGCGGAAGAGGCGGAACAGGACCGTCAGGCGGAGGAAACACCCGCTCAGGAGCAAGCCGCCCTGCCACAACGGCTCTTTAACTTACTCATCTCCAGCGCTGCCGCGCAGGAGGCTGAGGTCTGGCGTGATGAGATTTCGTTCACCCTTGCCCCCGGCGAAGGGATTGAATGGAAGCTGGTCATGACCAAAGACGCCACAGCCGCGTTTCGCTGGTTCACCGATCAGGGGCGGGTCAACTACGACCTTCATGGTGATGGGGGTGGCCGGTCGATCTCCTACCAGAAGGGGCGTGGCACCGCGGGTGAGGCCGGCACCCTCACCGCGGCCTTCACCGGCAATCACGGTTGGTTCTGGCGCAACCGGGACCGCAAACCTGTGACGGTGACCGTGCAGCTTCGCGGGGATTACAGCGCGTTGAAACGCACCTACTAAAACAAAAGGCCAGCGCATCGGATGCGCTGGCCTTGTCCCTTATGACCAAAGCAACCTCAGTCCTTGGGCGCAACGCCCACCAGTTCCGCCAGACGCTGCCCGATGCGGGCCTTCAAGTCGGGTGAGATCGGCTCCGGCAGGATGGCGTCATTCAGCCACAACCCATCTGACGCCAGACGTGCGATGTAACGATCAAGCGCCGCCGCATCCCCCACGCCAGGTTCTTCCGGCGCCCAGCGATCCATCACTTCCCGCCAGAACCGGTTCAGTTCAGGATGGTCCAGGCTTTCCAGCATCAGCAGCAATTCAGCCCGGGTGGTCGCCGCCAATGAGCCCGCCGTATAGGCCGCAGCCCGCACCTTGGGGTCCGACAGATCCGCCCCCTCTGGCAGGGAGGAGGTCATCTCGGCCTCCCAGACGCTGGCCATATGCTCATGCATGGCGCTCAGTAGCGCGTCGCGGGTGGGGAAGTGATACATCAATCCGCCCCGGGTCAGCCCGGTGCGCTCTGCCACCCGGTCAAAGGTCAGGGCAGTCAGCCCTTCGTCTTCGATCAGCTCAACCATGCTGGCCAGAATGATATGCCGTTTACTTTTACGCATTTATGCCCCCGCTCCGTGGACTTGCCAGCAGGGCGGACCAAAGACACCGCCTTTGGTCACACCCCCTGCACAGCCGATTTAATGGCCGGCATGTAACACTGCCCGTGTGTGGAAACCATAGTCCCTGAGCAGCCGCGATGCCAACAACGCCCCTGCCCCGATGACACCGGCAATCACATAGAGCACCGCCACATAGGCGCGGTCAAAGGCCTCGGCCGCCGCAGCCTTCAGCGCCGCCTCCTGCGGCCCCATGCTGTCAGCCAGTGCCAGCGCAGCGGCGACACTATCACGCGCGCCGTCAGGTGCGCCCGCCGGCAGTTGCAGCCCCAGACTGTAAAGCCCCGAGATCAAGCTGCCGAGCAGCGCAACCGCCAGGAGCCCGCCCAACTCGTAAGAAACCTCTTCGACCGCACCAGCCATGCCCGCCCGATGTTCCGGCGCGTTGCCGACAATGGCCATTGAGGCGACCGAGAACACCGCCCCCAGCCCAAGGCCCAGCAACACCAGCCCATACACCATCCAGACCATGCCCTGGCCAAAGGTAACAGCGATCAAGAACGCCGCCGCACTGGACAGCGCCAGCCCCCCGGCGATCAACAAACGCAGCCCCAGAACATGCTGGAATGCGCCACCAATCAGCGAGGTTGGCAAGGTGGAGACCGCCACGATCGACACCAGATACCCCGCCTCAATCGGGGAATAGCCACCGACCAGTTGGAACCGCTGCGTGGTCACCAGCTGCACGCCGGAAATCGTAAACAGCGCAAAGGCCGCGGCCAGAACACCAGACATAAAGGCCGGGTTGCGGAACAGCGCAAAGTCCAGCAGCGGATAGGTCATCCGCGCCTGACGGCGCACAAAGATCACGCCGCCGATCAAGGCAATGACCAGCGCCAGGGCCGGACGCTCAAAGGAACTGGCATAGGCCGCTTCTTTGATAGCGATCACCAATGCGCCCAGCACCACCATGGCCTGGAAGGAGGAGATGAAATCCCAGCGTTTGCTGGCATCCGGCTGGCCCTTCGGTGCCACGATCAAGGTCGCTACAAAGGCAGCGGCGCCCACAGGAATATTGATCAGGAAAACCGCGCCCCACCAGAAATACTCCAGCAGCAAACCGCCCAGGATCGGCCCCAGCGCCGCGCCAACAACTGCCAGCATGCCCCAGATCGCAAAGGCCAGGCCGCGCTCGCGCTCGTCATCGAAACTCACCCGAATAAGCGCCAATGTGGCCGGCATCATCAAGGCCGCACCAACCCCCAGCACGGCACGCGCGCCGATCAAAACCAGCGGCACCGGCGCAAAGGCTGCAATGCCAGAGGCGGCGGTAAACACCACCAAGCCGATCATGAAGATCCGGCGATGGCCAAACCGATCCCCCAGTGTGCCTGCCCCCAGCAACATCCCCGCCATCACCAGCGGATAGGTGTTGATGATCCACAACAGCTCGGACTGGCTGGCCCCCAGATCCGCCGTCAATGTCGGCAAGGCCGTGTAAAGAATAGAGTTATCGAGGGTGATCAACATAAACCCAGTCGCCACGGTGACCAGCACCCACCATCTGTTCGCTTGCATCTCTGCACCTATTTGATTCGCAATTTCACTTCGTAACTATGCATTCATGAATGTTAAGTAAAGATTTCAAACGGAGAGGTGCCAGAGGCGGCGGCGCCATAGTTTGGAACAGCCCATTTCAAAAACTGCCCAACTCCAAAACGTATTTTGAGGACACAGCGCTGCAATCCCGCTGAATAGCGGGGCACTGTTTAGCCAAGTTTTCATTGGTATTCGGCTTTAGATCGCCGAAACACGATCTGGAGTTAGCCGGCATCCCAGCGCCGGCATCCTAGCGCCGGGATCACGCAAGCGGCCCGGCCAAATCTTGATGGCCTGCTTAGCTCACGGCGCGTCGCAAAGTTTCAAAAAACCGCTCCACCTCAGACATCAGCAGATCCGCATTGTCCCACCGGGCAAGCGCATCATCCAAGACAGGGGCATTGTACAATGCGCGCTCAATAGCCTCCGCGACCCCCCTGCCGGACAGCTCATGGATCAAAGTGTGCGGATAGCCAACGCGGGCCAAAATCCCGGCAAATGCACACTGCGATGACAAAATCAAATGACGGCGTGCCGCAACAGCCTCAAAGGCCACGCCAGATCCTGTGTCTTTGTAAAAGGCAGGATCGTAGGGCAGGATGACCGCATCAAGTGACAGCAGCGCGGCGTCATAGGCCATTTGGTCCAATGGATCGGGTTCCCAGATTATTTTCCGATCGGCAACCAAACGCGTCACTTGATCCTGCAGCGTTTCCTCACGCTCGGCATATTGTGCGTCAAATGTTGAAAAGCTTGCCTCCTGAGCCTGCACAAAAAGCTCAACATTCGATCCATCCAAATAGTCCGCAGCATCAAATATGTGATGATGCCCCCTCGAGGGCCGGCATGTTCCGACAGACCCAATCCGTCGCTCGGGCCGCGCCAGCTTTCCAACTGATGAGCCACCCTCAAACCGCAGTGAAGGCAAGAAAGGCAATAGGAAAATCTGCTCTTCCGCGACACCAAAATCAGCAACCAGTGCATTGATGGCATCCACTTCTGAGAAGACCGTCAGCGTGATTTTCGGATGCTGCTGCAACAAGGTGATTGCGCTTTTCAAAACGTCGATTGCGACCTGCCGCTCCGCCGGTGGATCCGACAAAAAATCGTTAAACAGCAAACCGATAACAAGCGTCACACCCGTTTCAGGAAAACTGCCCTGGACGAACCAATTGGCAAACCCCAAGAGGTCACCGGGCAGCGTATAAGGATAGATAACGATCGGCGCCGAAATTTCTGGCAGCCCGCCGAAAGTTTGCACCATACGCTGATACGTCACCTCATTAAACGCTGCAAGCGTCTCAGGATAGGCCGGCTGCCGACGGAAAAACCACGGCGTAATATTCAAGCTTGGGCGAACCTCCTGCGCCACAATCGCCGAAAGCGCCGGGTTGCTCCGCAGATCAGTACCACCATGATAATCCACGCGTGACACGGGCACAGATAAGCGCTCTTGCGCAGAGGCTAGCAAAAACTGCGCAAACATTTGCCCATGGCCGATTTCCCCGCTCATCGCCAGATCAAGCACCAAGACATCAGCATCAGGCTGCAGGGTCTGGACGGCACTTGGCTTGGCCTCCCTTGTAGGATCAAGGGGGCTTTCAACCACGCTGTTTGGCAATGAAAAGAGGTAGTAGATCAAATCCAAAACACCGGATTGGATGGTGTCACGGTAGGTCTCGCGATTCGGATGCACCAGCTCAAACAGGTTTCGGGCAAGCGACACACATCCAATATTGATCATGATCAGGATGGCCCAAATGACGGCCGGGTCGTCTTTGTAAATCGACGGCGCGCCACATCGCGCCATGACAGCAATCGCGCCAGCCCGATCACCGGTTGCAGCAAAGGCGTTGGCCAAGGAGGTCGCGATCTCAAGGTCGTTGGGATTATCTTGCGAAACCGCCATGCCGATCTGCACGATTTTCTCATCTTCGCGCCGACGCCACCATGCCTCCAGCGCGGCGCGACGGCCTCCTTTGTCTTGCAGCAGGAGCGTTTTGTTTTCATCGACAAACCGCGCGGCCTGTTCGATATCCTGTTCCAACAATGCCCAAACTTGTTGCGAAACAGAGAGCCCATCTAGGGACATAGGCCAGCCTTTCGTGCCAAAATCGGATTTCGTAAAACCACTGCAAGAACAAAAACTCAGCGCGAGGGTAGATAGCGGCGTGCGAGGATGCCAGTAAAAATTTCGCCATATGAGTGCTCAAAGCAGTATAGGAAATCGCTCTAGCCGCATGATGCCATCGCATTTTTACAATAGGCTGGGATAAAATCGCTTACGCTCGCTGCAAAAGCGACCCTCATGCGTCGCTTATCACCTTACCAAACACGAAACGCACCGCCTTCTCGAATTAATTCAGCGGCAGGTCTTGAAGCTGAGGTTTCTTCTCAAAGCTTGGAAAATGGCGATCCCTGAAGGACTCGAACCCTCAACCTGCTGATTAGAAGTCAGCTGCTCTATCCAGTTGAGCTAAGGGACCGCTCTGTGGGCCGGGGGCTGGTGGGGTATCTCACCCTCTCGGGCCCCTGTGGCACTCGGATCCGTATAGCGGATCGGATTTGAAAGCAAAAGGCCAGCGGCGCCGGTTGTGGCACAAAATCTAACCTGCCGGAAACCGGTGCTCAGAGGGTGGCAATCCAGGCCGCAGCGCTGTGGCAAATCTGGTCCAGCTGGCTGGCGTGATCACGGCCGGTGACACGCTTGCGGGGCTTTAGATCATGATCGCCGTCTTCGGCCCAACACATGGAAATCATGGGCGAGAGCGCGTAATCGGCCACCTCTTCCCGAGAGCCAAAAGGATCGCGGGTGCCGTGGCAGATCAGTGTTGGCAGGCGCAGGTTGGCCAGATGGGCGGTGCGCAGTTTTTCCGGTTTGCCTTGCGGATGAAACGGGTAGCCGAAACACAACAGGCCCTGCACCTTTGCCTGATCGCCCAGATCATCCGCGATCAGACTGGCCACCCGGCCGCCCATGGATTTGCCGCCGATGACCAAAGGACCGGCGCCAATTTGGCCCCGCAAGTCTGTGACGGCCTGACGATATTCTTCGCTCAGCAGTTCCACCTTGGGCGGGGGACGTTTCGACCCGCCGTTGCGCCGTGCCGCCATATAGGCAAACTCAAACCGTGCCACGCGCAGCCCGGATGCCGCCAGCCGTTCGGCCAGCATGGCCATCACCGGATTGTCCATCGCCGCCCCGGCCCCATGCGCCAGCAGCACGGTGGCAGGGGCCTTGTTTGGGCCGTCAAACAGGAACTGAACAGCCACGGCGGATTACACAGCCGCCGCCGCCACAGCCAGATCGGCCATGGCCAGGATCGCCGCCCGGCTGTTTGCCACCGCGATAAACAGGCCGTTGTGGCAGAACTGCGCGCCAGCGACGCCCGAGGCCTCTTCCAGCGCGGCGCCGGTCAGGCCGGCCCAGGCGGCGGGCAAGTCGGCGCGGGCTTCAAACGTGCCACCGCCTTTGCGGATGGTGGTCAGCGCCCAATCGCCGCCGTCGCGGGGATGGATGACAAAAAGCAGATGATCGGCGCCGGCTTTCTCAACCGCAGAGCGGAACGGCATGCCCATCGAAAGCTCCAGCACCTGCGATGGGCCAGCCGCAGTAATTGCCTGCAGCACCATAGCCTCGGCGCGGCATTTTCCCGCCTTTGCCCGCACTGCGGCTTCAACAAAGGCTCCGGCAATGGGCAGCGCCGCCATAAAGGCGTTGGTGTCCGCCTCAGGGCTGCGATCATCAAAGGCGGGTTTCAGCGTTTCCAGCAGTTGCGGCAGGGTGATGTCCGCCAAAGGTCCGGCAACTGACGGGTTCACCGCGCCATTGTCCAGGAGGTCCACCGGCAAAACAAAGCTTTGGTCGATGGCGCCATGCACCTCCTCCAGATCTGCCTCGGGCACATCAAGCGCCCGCAGGTAATCGCGGCCATAGTGGTGCCAGATCAGGCCAAAGGAACTGTAAGGATCACCGCTGGGGCGCAGGGGGTTGGGCCGCTGGTGGTGGTCAAAAATCCCCGCCTCGGCGTCATAGGCCCGGCCCACATCATAGATCAGCTTGCCTGCGCCCGGTGTCGTCATCGCCGCATCGCGGGTGCGGATCAGCTGGGCGTCAGGAAACAGGCGGGTCAGCACCACCGAGGACAGCAGCTCATCCGCGTGAAAGCCGCCGGAATGGGTGATCAGATGGGTGATGGTCATCGGGGGGTCCCCTGCTCAGAAGTAAAACAGGCGGCCCGCTGGCCGCTCTTCTGTCTGCGAGACCCGAAAAAGGGCCTTATCTCTGCGCTTAGTGGGTCCAGGGACCACGGCGATTGGTGGCAAAGTTCTCACCATAACCGCCAGCGCGCAGGTTGGGTTTGCGGGTCTGCGGCGTCAGCACAACGGCCTCCAGCCCCTTTTCCTCAGCGTATTCCAATGCTGCTTCTTTGCTGTCGAACTTCAGGCGCACCTGCGTCTGGGTGTCCCCGCTTGAGGTCCAACCCATCAGCGGATCGATATCGCGGGCCTCAGCCGGTTCGTAATCCAAAACCCACTGACGGGTTTTGGCCATGCCGGACTGCATCGCGTTACGGGCGGGCTGATAGATTCGTGCGCGCATCGGCGTCTCCTCTTGTTTGGGGTGTTATCGGGAAACTTGCCCCATTTTGCAAGCATCTCCTCACAGCCATCACCCTGCTGACAGAGGGCTGTCAGCAGCCCCCTGTTAGGAGGGTCCCATCACGAAAATCAGCATCCCAAAAGGAGACAAACCGATGCAAGACACAACACAGAACCACGTGATGGAAACCGTACTGTTCAAACTCAAAGACGGCGTGACCACCGATGCCTTCCTCAAAGCCGCCGAAGCCTCCGTCACCTATGTGGAAAGCTGCAGCGGTTTCATCTCGCGGCGCCTGTCCGGCGCAGCGGGCACCCAATGGGTGGAAACCATCGAATGGGCTTCACTGGCAGATGCCGAGGCAGCATCAGCAGGGTTGGCCGCAGCCGAGGGGATTGGCGATTTTCTGGCAGCGGTGGATGAGACCAGCGTCGCAATGCATCACACCCAGGTGCAGCTGAGCCTGCGCTGAGCCACATAAAACAAAGGCCCTCACCCGAAATGGGTTTGGGCCACGTTTTATTGAAATGTTCAAAACACTTTAACCAAGAACCCTAACAGGACATTGGCTGCCAGCCAAACCGCAGGGAGCGAGGGGTGGGTGAAGTGCGGTCCACCCGGCAGCCAAGCCTGCCACTTGCCCGTTAAGCGTAGTCCGGCAACCCCAATTTGGCAACTTTATTTCAAATGACGCTCAGTAATTTGAAATATTTATAAACCGCCAGTAGCACTCACTTCTGCCAGATGCCCGCCTAAGCCGAAGCGCGCGATGGCATTCAGCGTTTTCCCCATTGCGATTGCCCTTGAACCGGATCAAAAAGAGATCAAATCTGGGGTACCCGCCCGGGACTCAGCCCGAGACTCAGACATGAGAGCCGCACATGCCCTACGCCCATTCGGACAAGACCATGCCCATGATGACCGCCGCAGACGGCGCAGCCAAGGCACGCGACAAGCTTGAGGGCGGCAAACGCTTTGTCATGCATACCGAATTTTCGCCCGCCGGCGACCAGCCCACCGCCATTGCGGAACTGTCGGGCGGGATCACTGACGGTGAGCGTGATCAGGTTCTGCTGGGCGCAACCGGCACCGGCAAAACCTTCACCATGGCCAAGGTCATCGAAGAGACCCAGAGCCCCGCTATCATTCTGGCGCCGAACAAAACGCTGGCGGCCCAGCTTTATGGTGAGTTCAAAGGTTTCTTCCCGGAAAACTCGGTCGAGTATTTCGTGTCCTTCTATGACTACTACCAGCCCGAAGCCTATGTGCCGCGCTCGGACACCTATATTGAGAAGGAAAGCCAGATCAACGAACAGATCGACCGGATGCGCCACTCGGCCACCCGGTCGCTGCTGGAACGTGATGATGTGATCATCGTCGCCTCGGTCTCTTGTATCTACGGTATCGGTTCGGTCGAAACCTATTCGGCAATGACGCAGGATCTGGTTGCGGGCGAGGAATACGACCAGCGCCAGATCATGGCGGATCTGGTGGCCCAGCAATACAAACGCAACGATCAGGCGTTTCAGCGTGGCTCCTTCCGGGTGCGCGGCGATGTGTTGGAGATTTTCCCGGCCCACCTTGAAGATCGCGCATGGCGACTGTCCTTCTTTGGGGAAGAGCTGGAAACCATCACTGAATTTGACCCGCTGACCGGGGAAAAGACCGACACATTCGAAAAGATCCGGGTCTATGCAAACTCGCACTACGTGACGCCCAAGCCAACGCTGCAGCAGGCGGTCATTTCGATCAAGAAAGAGCTGAAGGAACGGCTGAACCAGCTGGTGGATGAGGGCAAGCTGCTGGAAGCGCAACGGCTGGAACAGCGCACCAACTTTGACATTGAAATGTTGGAGGCTACCGGCCATTGCAACGGCATTGAAAACTACTCGCGCTATCTGACGGGCCGTGCCCCGGGCGAACCGCCCCCCACCCTGTTTGAGTTCATACCCGACAACGCCATTGTCTTTGCCGATGAAAGCCACGTCTCAGTGCCGCAGATCGGTGGCATGTATCGCGGGGACCACCGGCGCAAGTTTACACTGGCCGAACACGGCTTCCGCCTGCCGTCCTGTATGGACAACCGACCGTTGAAGTTTGAGGAATGGGATGCGATGCGGCCCCAGTCGATCTTCGTTTCGGCCACCCCCGCCGCCTGGGAAATGGAGCAAGCCGGCGGCGTCTTTGCCGAACAGGTGATCCGCCCCACCGGCCTGTTGGACCCTGAGGTGGAAATTCGCCCCGTCGATATGCAGGTGGATGATCTGCTGGATGAAATCCGCCGCGTGACAGCGGACGGTTACAGGACGCTTGTCACCACGCTGACCAAACGCATGGCTGAGGATCTGACAGAATATCTGCACGAACAAGGCATCAAAGTGCGCTACATGCACAGCGATATCGACACGCTGGAACGGATTGAGATCCTGCGCGATCTGCGGCTGGGCGCCTTTGACGTGCTGATCGGCATCAACCTGCTGCGCGAAGGCCTCGACATCCCGGAATGTGGTCTAGTCGCCATTCTGGATGCAGATAAAGAGGGCTTCCTGCGTTCAGAAACCTCCCTCATCCAGACCATTGGCCGGGCGGCACGAAACGCCGATGGCCGGGTCATCATGTATGCGGACAAGATCACCGGCTCGATGGAACGCGCCCTGGCGGAGACCTCGCGCCGCCGCGAAAAGCAGATCGCCTATAATGAGCTGCACGGCATCACCCCGGAAACGGTGAAGAAAAACGTCGAGGATGTGCTGGCCGGCCTCTATCAGGGCGATACCGATCAATCCCGTGTCACCGCCAAGATCGACAAGCCAATGCATGGCGCCAATCTTGAGGCCCATCTGGCGGGCCTGCGTGACGAAATGCGCAAAGCCGCCGAAAACCTTGAGTTTGAAGAGGCCGCCCGCCTACGCGATGAGGTCAAGCGGTTGGAAGCGGTCGATCTGGCCATCGCGGATGACCCGCTGGCGCGGCAATCCGCCGTTGATGCCGCCGTGGAAGAATCCACCAACAAACGCGGCCGCTCCACCGCCGGCCGCGCCGGCCAACGCGGCGGCAATGTGAAACGGCGGGGGCGATGAGTCTCTCTCATCGTTTCCGCAGGGAACTCAATAAGTGCCATGTCAAGGCAAGCATGGTCCATGGCAAATACGTCATTGTGCTTGACGGCATTGGATATTCACTTGATCAGATTCCTAAAGGGAAAGTGAGAACGTGCTATGCTGCTGGCCTGACCCAAACCCAGTTCGAACAACTCTGTGCCAATGTTTCGCCCACGCTTATTGAATTCAAAAACCTGTTGGCACATGACTTTTCAGCAATAGCGCAGATGGAAAACTTAATTGGTCTGTCTCTTCTGCATTGCCCAATGTTCACTCAATTGAACGGCGTCGAGAGGCTGTCGAAGCTCGAATACTGCAGCTTAAACACATGCATGAAACTAGTAGAATTGGATCATTTGACCGACCTCCCAATACGTCATCTCAGGATTGCGGGCGGGATGTCAAAGCCGCTTTGGCTTGAGACGCTATTGCCGCTTTCAAAGATGTATCAGCTTGAAGAATTGAGCTTTGCGAATGTAAAAATCCGCTCCGGCGGCCTAGCGCCTTTGGCTAAGATCGGTAGCTTGAAGCATCTGTCACTGCCCAGTTTCTTTCCCAAAGAGGAATATGACGCACTGCACAGGCAACGCCCCGACATAACCGGCAACGTTGCTCCTTTCCAGCGGCGGCGAAACACTTTTTTGAAGCGACTACGCCTAGGTTATGAAGCATTAATTGCGCGCGTCACACCGTTTACCTAATCCACATTGACAAGGTTTTGGCAGCCCCATTGCCCTTCAAATTGTCCCAGACGCCCTCCCAAGCTCGGACGCGCCCCTTTAGTCCCCCCTCGCCGACTCACCCGAACAGGCGCAGACTGGTCCAATCAATCACCCCAAGACGTCGAGGATGTGCTGGCCGGACTCTACAAGGGCGACACTGATCAGTCCCGGGTCACCGCCAAGATCGACAAACCGATGCATGGCGCCAATCTTGAGGCCCATCTGGCGGGTCTGCGTGACGAAATGCGCAAAGCCGCCGAAAACCTTTAGTTCGAAGAGGCCGCCCGCCTGCGCGATGAGGTCAAGCGGCTGGAAGCGGTCGATCTGGCCATTGCGGATGACCCGCTGGCGCGGCAATCCGCCGTTGATGCCGCCGTGGAAGAGTCCACCAACAAACGCGGCCGCTCCACCGCCGGCCGCGCCGGCCAGCGCGGCGGCAATGTGAAACGGCAGGGGCGCTAAGCCCCCTCGTCCGCCAACCGCGTTGCAAGCCTTGGAATCTCGGGTGCTGCACCTTCCTATCAGGGCAGGATGAATTCTATTGCCGAAAAGCTCTCTTTGCGGGTATCCGTTGGGTCATTGCCGACCTAAAAGAGTTTTTCATCCAATGCCTTTTGCCGTGTCCACCATCGGTGCTGCCACCCGTCCCCTGCGCAGCACCGCCGCGCTGCTGGTTGCAGCGGCCCTGATCGCTGGCTGCTCCCAGACCTACGGCCCTTCAGTCCCGTCACAGCCCGGCAAAAACTTCCTCGCCGCCCGTGACGCCTACCAAAAGTGCCTGCCAACCGCGCGGGCCACAGGCCAGAACACCATGACATCCAGCTACATCATGAGTGTTCTGCTGGGGGGACTAGTGCTGGGGCCCGTTATTGTAGCCAGCAACCAAGATGGCATCCGCTACAGCGGTGAGGCCGGGGGCCTGGATAAGTGTCTGGCAGACGCAGGCTATGTCCGGCGTGACCTGACCCCACAGGAGATCAAGATCCTGAACAACAGCTTTGGCGAACGCCGCATGTTGTTGCTGGATCAGCTGGTCGCCGGGGAAACGATTGATCCGGGTTACTATCCGGGTCAGGTGTAAGCCCACGTGTAAGTCCAAGACGCCAACAGCAACGTGGATTAACCATCCAAACAGGCTGACATCTGCGCCTTGGTTTCCGATAGATCAAAGCAAAGCTGCCACTGCTGCAGCTCTTGCTGTAACTGCTCGGCTCGGTTGGCAGTTGCCTCATGCAGCTGTTTTTCGCGGCGCAACGCCTCGCTCATCGCCTGCACACCCTGCGCTGTTGCGGCGACATCCTCATAGGCCTCGGCGAGAGAATTATAGTTGTCGATGATCCCGTTGCATTCCGCCAGCAGCGCTGAATAGCTGTCATTTTTCTCCACCAGCGCCTGATCCAGCGTCGACTTGCAGACAAAGCCCCGACTGTCACAGGCGGTATCGGCAAAACAAATCTCCGTCTTGGCCGCATTCGGCACACCGACCGTCAACATCATCAAGGCAACGCCAGCCGCGCAGGTCATCGTCTTCATTTCACTTCCTTTTTGCCCGACCTAAGCGGCACAGATGCAAAAATGAAACCCGCGACGGTTAAACACCTGAAAAGGCATAAGAAGTGTTCCAACTTCGCAACGCCCGCTGAAACCAGTGCATCGCGAGGCGCAGCTGACCTCACGCGGTTGTGCGCAGTCCCGCGCCGATCTGCCGTAGGTGTCAGGGGAAGTGCTCTTCCCCTCCTCCGCCGCTTGCGTCATACTCGCCGCAACAACAAGACCAACAAATTCGGGGATCAATCCCCAACGGCCGAACCCTGAGGCACGACCATGAAACGCATTCTCAGCGCCGCCATGCTTGCGGCCTTTGTCGCCCCTGTTGCAGCGCCGGCCTTTGCCGGGCCGATTGAGCGCGCCTGCCTGGCATCCCCGCGCAAGGAATCCAGCCGCCCGCTGTGCAATTGCATCGGACAGGTGGCCAACCAGATGCTCAGCTCCGCTGATCAGCGCAAGGCCGCCAAGTTCTTCAAAGACCCGCACAGCGCACAGGAGGTCCGGCAATCCGACCGCCGCGCCGATGAACGGTTCTGGGAACGTTATGTTGATTTCGGCTCCACCGCGGCGGCGGTCTGCGGCTGATAATCTTGCGGCGATATGCGAAACTTGCCAGCATCCTATGCTTGCGTCATGATCCGGTCGCAGAGGGTCTGCCAGTGAGCAACCGTTCTGTGGGCAAGCGTTCTGTGGGAGGGAGCGATGCGTAAATTTCTGGTCATTCTGGATGACAGCCGCGAATGCCTGAATGCCATGCGCTTTGCCGCCATGCGTGCAGCCAAAACCGGTGGCGGTGTGGAAATCCTCTCGGTGATTGAGCCCGAAGAATTCAACCACTGGATTGGTGTCGGTGACATCATGCGCGAAGAGGCCCGGGAACGGATCGAAGTGCATTATGAAGTTTTTGCCAAATGGATGCGCGACCGTCAGGGCATCGACCCCGAATTGGTGATCCGCGAAGGCGAACCTGTGGCGCAGATCCTGGCGCAGATCCAAGATGACCCGGACATTGGCGTTCTGGTGCTGGGCGCGGGCACCGATAAAAAGGGCCCCGGCCCGCTGGTCACCCAGCTGAGCCGTTCGGCCGGCACGCTGCCCATTCCGATCACCATCGTCCCCGGCGATCTGTCCAAGGACCGGCTGGAAGCGATCACCTGATCTGGCGCAAAGACCGGCGACCTGCCCGCCATTACCCTATGGCTGATCCACCGCAGGAGCTGCCATGCCCGCCGCCACCACTAAAACCGACCTTCTGGCCACCACCGAAGCAGAATTCAGCAAGCTGACCCGCCTACTGGATAAGGTGCCCGTGGCGGCGCAGACACTGCCGGATGCCGATGCAGATGGCACAACGCTGAAAGATACCATCGGCCACCGCGCCCATTGGGTTGACCTGTTTCTGGGTTGGTACACAGCCGGTCAAACCGGTGCGCAGGTCGCCATCCCCGCCCCGGGCTACAAATGGAATGACCTGAAACGCTACAACGCAGATCTGCGCGTCGCGCAACAAGACATGCCGTGGGATGACGCCCGGGATCTGCTGACAGCCAACCACAACAGGCTGCTCATCTTTCTGAACGCGCTATCCGAAACGGACCTCTACGGCGCGCCGATGAAAGGGGGGAACAGCAAATGGACCACCGGACGATGGGCCGAAGCGGCCGGGGCCGCGCATTACCGGTCGGCAGCGAAATACATCCGGGCACGGTTGCGGGCTTCTGAGACCACGCGTCACGGTTAAGTTTAGAACCATTCTAATCCTTGACTCTGACCCTGACGAAGCGCATATCAAGGTCAAGCGATAAGGATTGCACGATATGTTTATTCAGACTGAATCCACCCCGAACCCCGCCACCCTGAAGTTTCTGCCCGGTCAGGCCGTTTTGGGTGCCGGCACCGCCGACTTCCCCAGCGCCGAAAGCTCGGACGCGTCGCCGCTGGCCAAACGTGTCTTCGCCGTCGCTGGCGTCACCGGCGTGTTCTTTGGCGGCGACTTCATCACCGTCACCAAAGGTGATGACGTGGAATGGGATCATATCAAACCGGGCATCCTCGGCGCGATCATGGAACACTTTCAGTCTGGCGATCCCGTCATGGCAGGCGAAGCAACTGCCGCCTCGGGTCACGCAGAACACACCGGCGAAGATGGTGAGATCGTTGGCCAGATCAAAGAGCTGCTGGACACCCGCGTGCGTCCTGCCGTGGCTCAGGATGGCGGTGACATCACCTTCCACGGTTTTGATCGCGGCGTTGTTTACCTGCACATGCAGGGCGCCTGCGCTGGCTGCCCCTCCTCGACCCTGACGTTGAAAATGGGCATCGAGAACCTGCTGCGCCATTACATCCCCGAAGTGACCGAGGTACGCCCCGTTGCCGTCTGACGCACTGATCCTGGGATTTGACACATCGGCCGCGCATTGCGCGGCCGCTTTGTTGTTGGGTGATCAGGTTCTGGCCCAACATCACGATGAGATGGGCCGTGGTCAGGCAGAACGGCTGATGCCCCTGCTGGAGGAGGTTCTGGCCAGTGCGGGCAAGACCTGGGCCGATCTGGACGCCATTGCTGTGGGCGTCGGCCCCGGCAATTTCACCGGCATTCGCATCTCCGTCTCGGCGGCGCGTGGTCTGGCCTTGGGTCTGGGCATTCCGGCAATTGGGGTGAACAGCTTTGAGGCCATCGACATGTCCGAAGGTTTGGGCGTGGCAGCCGTGCCGGGCCCGCGCGGTCAGGCCTATCTGGCGCCTGCGGACCGGGCGCCCTACCTGGCCTCCGCAGATGAGCTGAGCGATATTCTGCAGGATGTGCCACTCAAAACGCCTCAGGCGGATCGGATCGCGGTTCAGATCGCGCAAGTCGCGGCGCAGAAACTGCCCAACGGATCCCACGCCGCACCTGCGCCGCTTTACATCAAGGCCGCGGATGCCGCGCCTCCACGTGACCCAGCGCCGGTCATCCTGCCGAATGATCCCGCCCCATAATCTTACCTGTGCGCAGCAACATGACACCTGATGCCCTCGCCCGGACCCATGCCGCGGCTTTCACCGACCAACGCCCCTGGACCGCGGCGGAGTTTGCAGGCCTGCTCAGCGCGCCGCATGTCTTCGTGGTTGGGGACGCTGACAGCTTTGCCCTGGGCCGCGTCATCGCTGGTGAGGCTGAACTGCTGACACTGGCCACTGCCCCTACCGCACAAGGGCAAGGCAAAGGCCGCAATACCCTGCGCGCCTACCATCAGGCGGCCAGCACCCGCGGCGCGCAGGACGGGTTTCTGGAAGTGGCCGAAACCAACCGGGTAGCGATTCGACTGTATCAGAGCGAAGGCTACAGCCAGACAGCGAAACGTCCGAATTACTACCGCCTGACCAATGGTCAACGTGTTGCCGCCCTGATCCTGAACCGTCCGTTCTGAGGTCATTTCCTATTGGACAGAGCGTTTTTGACCGGATAGTCAAAGCAGATCATTCAGTTTCCTGTTGACCCTAGGCCGTGGCTGCGGCCTAAATCTGGGTTGGACAGACCTGATCTGCTCACTTGCCGGAGGTTGTAGAAAGCAGCCCCGAGTTTAACAATATGGGAGAGTACTATGACTCTGATGCAGAAGTTCCTTGGCGCTGCCGCCGCCGTTGCCCTGAGCGCGGGCGCCGTGGCCGCTGAGCCCGCCCTGATTTTCGACCTGGGTGGTAAATTCGACAAATCCTTCAACGAAGCTGCGTTCAACGGCGCATCCCGCTGGGCCGAAGAGACCGGCGGCAAGTTCCTGGAAATCGAACTGCAGTCCGAAGCACAGCGTGAGCAGGCGCTGCGTCGTTTCGCCGAAGCGGGCGCAAACCCGGTCATCACCACCGGTTTCGCCTTCGCAACCCCGGTTGAAGCTGTTGCCGGCGACTACCCCGACACCAAATTCGTCAACATTGACGGTTGGATGCCGGAAGTGCCCTCCAACGTTCAGCTGATCGGCTTCCAGGAGCACGAAGGCTCCTACCTGGTTGGCATGATGGCTGCCATGGCGTCGAAATCCGGCACCGTTGGCTTCATCGGCGGCATGGACATCCCGCTGATCCGTCACTTCGGCTGCGGCTACGCCCAGGGCGCCAAAGCAGTGAACCCTGACATCAAAGTTGTCACCAACATGACCGGCACCACCCCGGCTGCTTGGAACGACCCGGTAAAAGGCTCCGAGCTGACCAAGGCACAGATCGGTCAGGGCGCGGATGTTGTTTACGCAGCAGCAGGCGGCACCGGTGTTGGTGTTCTGCAGACCGCAGCTGACGAAGGCATCCTGTCGATCGGCGTGGACAGCAACCAGAACCACCTGCACTCGGGCAAAGTTCTGACCTCGATGCTGAAGCGCGTTGACGTTGCCGTTTACAACTCGATGAAAGCTGGCGCCGATCTGGAAACCGGTGGTTTCACCATCCTGGGTCTGGCCGAAGAAGGTGTTGGCGTTGCAATGGACGAGCATAACGCCGCCCTGGTCACCGAAGACATGAAAGCTGCCGTGGAAGAAGCCCGCGCCAAAATCATCTCGGGCGACCTGAAGGTTGAAGCCTACTACACCAACGACAGCTGCCCCGTACACCAGTTCTAATCGGCGCCTGTCGCACAGTCATCGGGGGCCGCGCCAATAAACGGCGCGGCCTTCTCCTATAGGGAAAATCAAATGACACATCCCGTTAATCTCTTCTTTTCTGCCTGGGGCGAGAGCGATGCCGATGCGCGGGGCACTGCCCTGTCCGCCGTTCTGGCCCAGGATGTTTACTACGCTGATCCCAACACGCCCGAACCATTACACGGTGCAGATGCGGTGATCGGCTATATCGCTATGTTTTCCGCCAACATGCCCGGCGCTGGCGCCGCTGTTGCCGCTCTGGATGAGCACAACGGACACGTTCGGGCCACGGTGGATTTCTTGAAAGACGGAACCGCGATGATGCGCGGCCAGTATTTTGCTGATCTGGAGGCGGGGAAAATCACGCGTCTGGTTGGCTTTACCGGAATGGGGGACAACACGTGACGTCAACACCGGCACTAGAACTCAAAGGCATCTCCAAAGCCTTTGGCCCGGTCCAGGCTAACAAGGACATTTCGATCTCGGTGCAGCCGGGAACGATCCACGGGATCATCGGGGAAAACGGCGCAGGGAAATCCACCCTGATGTCGATCCTCTATGGTTTCTACAAGGCAGACGCTGGTGAGATCTTTATCAAAGGTCAAAAGACCGCCATCCCGGACAGCCAGGCGGCGATCTCGGCTGGCATTGGCATGGTGTTTCAGCACTTCAAACTGGTGGAAAACTTCACCGTTCTGGAAAACATCATCCTGGGCGCCGAAGACGGCGGCCTGCTGCGTCCTTCGCTGGCCAAGGCCCGCAAGGAGCTGAAGCACCTCGCCGAGGAATATGAGCTGAACGTCGACCCCGACGCGCTGATCGAAAACCTCAGCGTGGGCCACCAGCAGCGGGTTGAGATCCTCAAAGCGCTCTATCGTCAGGCCGAAATCCTGATCCTTGATGAGCCGACCGGCGTGCTGACCCCGGCCGAGGCCGATCAGCTGTTCCGGATCCTGGATCGTCTGCGCGAAGAGGGCAAAACGATCATCCTGATCACCCACAAGCTGCGTGAAATCATGGACACCACCGACACGGTGAGCGTGATGCGGCGCGGCGAAATGACGGCAACGGTCAAGACCGCAGAAACCAACCCCGAACAGCTGGCGGAACTGATGGTTGGCCGTAAGGTGTTGTTGCAGGTGGAAAAAGCCCCGGCCCAACCCGGTGAAACCATCCTTGAAGTCAAGAACCTCTCGGTCACCGATGACAAGGGTGTGCAGCGTCTGAAAGACGTTTCGCTGAACATCCGTGCCGGTGAAATTCTGGGCATCGCCGGTGTGGCGGGCAATGGCCAGTCCGAACTGATGGAAGTGCTGGGCGGCATGATCTCGGGCAGCGGGGCTGTCACCCTCAACGGTGAACCCCTGGATCTGACCGGTAAATTCTCCGATGGTCGCTCGCGCCGGGCGCGCGGTGTGGCCCACGTGCCCGAAGACCGTCAGAGCGAAGGCCTGATCATGGACTTCCACGCCTGGGAAAACGTCGCCTTCGGTTATCACCACGACGAGAAGTACCAGAAAAACGCGCTGTTCATGGACAACAACGCGCTGCGCGAAGACACCCAGCGCAAGATGGACAAATTCGACGTACGCCCGCCCCTGCCTTGGCTGGCGGCCAAGAACTTCTCCGGCGGCAACCAGCAGAAAATCGTTGTTGCCCGTGAGATTGAGCGCAACCCCGACCTGCTGTTGGTGGGTCAGCCCACCCGTGGCGTCGACATCGGCGCGATTGAATTCATCCACAAACAGATCATCGAGCTGCGCGATCAGGGCAAAGCCATCCTGCTGGTTTCGGTGGAACTGGATGAAATCATGTCCCTGTCGGATCGCATCGCGGTCATGTTTGACGGGAAAATCATGGGCGAACGCATGCCCGAAGACACTAACGCACAAGAACTTGGCCTGCTGATGGCCGGTGTTGCCGGAAACGGAGGAGCCGCCTGATGGACAAGATGCCTAAATGGGCCGATGTGGTCCTGATCCCGCTGATCTCATTGATCCTCGCTGCTGTGATCTCCTCTCTGGTGATCCTGGCGATCGGTGAAGACCCGATTGCCGCCGTGAAACTGATGGTTTCCGGGGCGCTGGGATCCTCCAACGGCTGGGGCTACACGCTCTATTACGCCACCAACTTCATGTTCACCGGCCTTGCCGTGGCCGTGGCCTTCCACGCCAGCCTGTTCAACATCGGCGGCGAAGGTCAGGCGATGCTGGGCGGCCTGGGTGTTGCCCTGGTCTGCCTGTTCATTCCCTGGCCCCATTGGAGCCTTGCAATCATCGGCGCCGCGGGTGCTGCAGCACTGTTTGGGGCGGCCTGGGCGATGATCCCGGCCTATCTGCAGGTGCGTCGCGGCAGCCACGTGGTGATCACCACCATCATGTTCAACTTCATCGCCTTTTCGCTGCTGAACTACCTGCTGGTAAACCAGCTGCGCCCGCCACGGGCGATGGATCCGGCCTCGGCGAAATTCCCCGAAGCCACCCACCTGCCCAGCCTGCATGACATTCTGGGCACCGTCGGGATCGAGTTTTCCAAACACGCCCCGGCCAACGTCAGCCTGCTGATCGCTGTGGCCGCCTGTTTCGCGGTTTGGGCGCTGATCTGGCGCACCCGCTTCGGCTTTGAGCTGCGCGCCTTCGGCAAGTCCGAAAGCGCGGCACGCTACGCTGGGATCTCACCGTTCAAAATCACCATGATTGCCATGCTGATCTCTGGTGGCCTGGCCGGCATGATGGGCATCAACAATGTGATGGGTGAAAGTGAACGGCTGGTTCTGAACGCGGTCGAAGGCGCTGGCTTCATCGGCATCGCCGTATCGCTGATGGGCCGCAACCACCCGTTTGGTGTGTTCCTGGCCGCAATCCTGTTCGGCTTCCTCTATCAGGGCGGCGCAGAACTGGCGCTTTGGACCAACATCCCGCGTGAGCTGATCGTCGTCATTCAGGCGCTGGTCATCATGTTCACCGGTGCCCTCGACAATATGGTGCGGATGCCGCTGGAGCGGATCTTCCTGGCCCTCAATTCCAAGAAGGAGGGTTAAGCAATGGACTATCTCACATTCCTTCAGGTCCTCGACACCACTGTCCGTTTTGCAACTCCGCTGCTCTTGGCCTGTCTGGCGGGCCTTTATTCCGAGCGTGCCGGGATCTTTGACATCGGCCTCGAAGGCAAGATGCTGGCCGCGGCCTTCTTCTCTGCGGCGGTGGCCTATACCTCGGGTAACGTCTGGATCGGCCTTCTGGCCGGTGTGGCGGTCTCGGTGCTGCTGTCGATCCTGCACGGGCTCGCCTCCATCACCTTCCGGGGCAATCAGCTGATCTCGGGCCTGGCCATCACCATGTTGGCCGGCGGGATGACCGTCCTTGTTGCACAGGACTGGTTCAAACAGGGCGGCCGTACCCCGCAGCTGGAAGGTGCAGCGCGGTTTGAGCCGATCACCCTGCCCTTCGCCGAAGCCATGCGCGACGTGCCGGTCGTTGGCCCTCTGTACTATGAGCTGATCTCGGGCCACCCGATCCTGGTCTATCTGGCGATCGCGATGGTGCCGCTGACCTGGTGGGTGCTGTTCCGCACCCGTTTTGGCCTGCGTCTGCGTGCTGTGGGGGAAAACCCCGCCTCGGTGGATACGGCCGGTGTTTCGGTTGTGTCGCTGCGCTATTCGGCGGTGCTGATCTGTGGCGTGCTCTGCGGTTTGGCCGGGGCCTATCTGGCCACCGCGCTGCAGGCCGGTTTTGTCAAAGACATGACCGCTGGCCGGGGCTACATCGCGCTGGCAGCCCTGATCTTTGCCAAGTGGCGGCCGTGGTACGCGCTTTGGGCGACACTGCTCTTTGGTCTGTTCCAGGCACTGGAACTGCGCCCCGACGTGATCGAAAACGTCGTCGGCATCACCGTTCAAAGTCAGCTGTTGGGCGCCCTGCCCTATATCCTGACCGTGGTGATCCTGGCCGGTTTCGTCGGCAAAGCAATCCCGCCACGCGCCGGTGGCCAGCCCTATGTGAAAGAGCGCTAAGCCGCCTTTCACCCGCTAAACATCCAGCCCGGACGGTTCTGCACCGCCCGGGCTTTTTCTTTGCGGCATCAAACGTTCTGCGTCAGATTTCCACAGCTTCCCCTTGCGAAATGCGCGATGGGCGGGCTAGGAAAACATATGTATATCTACCTCCCTATCGCCGAAGTTTCGGTCAATATTTTCCTGCTCTTCGGGCTTGGGGGGATTGTGGGGGTGCTGTCAGGCATCTTTGGCGTCGGCGGCGGCTTCCTGATCACACCGCTGTTGTTCTTTGTTGGCATCCCGCCCGCAGTTGCGGTGGCCACCTCAGCCAACCAAATCGTCGCCTCATCCGTCTCAGGCCTCTTTGCCCATCTGAAACGCAAGACCGTGGATCTGCGCATGGGCAGTGTCTTGCTGGCCGGCGGGCTTGTCGGGTCGGCCTTTGGCATCATGCTGTTCAACTATCTGAAGGCTTTGGGGCAGGTCGATCTTCTGGTTCAGCTCTGCTACGTCATCTTCCTTGGGGTGATCGGTGGCCTGATGTTCATCGAAAGCCTGCGCGCCATCCGCCGGGCCCGCAAAGCCGGCGGTGTTCTGCGCAAACGCAGCCAGCACAACTGGGTCCACGGCCTGCCGTTCAAGGTGCGGTTTCGCGCCTCGGGCCTCTATATCTCGGTGATCCCCGTGCTGCTGGTCGGCGCCTGCGTTGGTGTTCTGTCGGCGGTGATGGGGGTTGGCGGTGGCTTCATCATGGTGCCGGCGATGATCTACATCCTTGGCATGCCGACCAAGGTTGTGGTGGGCACCTCTCTGTTTCAGATCATCTTTGTCGCCGGGTTCAACACGCTGCTGCATGCGATCACCAACAAAACGGTCGATCTGCCGCTGGCGCTGTTCCTCTTGATCGGCGGCGTGGTCGGTGCCCAGTTTGGCAGCTCCATCGGGGTGAAGCTCAAGGCCGAAACCCTGCGCATCCTGCTGGCGCTGCTGGTGCTGTCAGTCTGTGGCAAGATCGCGCTGGATCTGCTGCTGGAACCAAGTGAGCTTTATACGATCAGCCGTCCCAATGCAGCGGGGGGCAGCCAATGAACCGCCTGTTGCTGATCTTTACTCTTCTCCTGACCCCGTTCTTTGCAGCGGCGGAAGAGGAAATTGTGCTGGGTCTCAGCCAGGATAAGGTTGCCATCACCGCACAGTTCGATGGCTCAGACATCCTGATCTTCGGCGCCGTCAAGCGTGAGGTGGCAATCCCCGAAAACGATCTGGATGTGATCATCGCCATCGAAGGCCCCACCGGCCCGATGGTGGTGCGCCGCAAGGAAAAGAAGTTCGGCATCTGGATCAACGGCGCAGCGCTGGAGGTCGACAAAGCCCCCGCGTTTTACGCCGTGGCCTCCTCGGCCCCGCTGTCAGACATCCTGCGCCGCATCGAAAACGAGCGGTATCAGATCACCGTCGACAAAGCGATCCAATCGGTCAGCGCCACGGTCCAGTTCGGCAACACCCAGGCCTTTACCGAAGCCCTGATGCGCATTCAGGCCAACAACGGGTCCTACCAATTGCTGGAAGAGGCGGTGGAGGTCGATCAACAGACCCTGTTCCGCTCCTCGATTTCGCTGCCGTCCAACCTGACCGAAGGCGATTACAACGCCCGGATCTTTCTGGTGCGCAACGGCCATGTGGTGGCGGATCTGGAAACCGTGATCGATGTGCGCAAGGTGGGGCTGGAACGGTTCCTCTATAACCTCGCGCAGGAACAGGCGCCCATCTATGGGCTGTTGTCGATCCTGATGGCCATTGCCGCGGGCTGGGGCGCCTCGGCCCTGTTCCGCCTGATCCGGGACGGCTAAGCCGCCCCGGCTGAGCTCCCAGTCAACCGCGCCCGATATAGGGCATATTGGTCGCCATCAGCGTCATGAACTGCACGTTGGCCTCCGGCGGCAGCACCGCCATGTTCATCACCGCATCCGCCACGTGAGACACATCCATCGTGGGCGGCGCATTCTCAGGATCACGGTCGATAATGCCCTGCAACAGCTCAGTCCGGGCGTTGCCAATATCGATCTGACTGCAGGCAATGCCAAAGGCGCGGCCATCCAGCGACAGGGATTTGGTCATGCCGGTGATGGCATGTTTCGTCGTGGTATAGGTGATTGAGCCTTCGCGCGGCGCATGGGCCGAGATTGAGCCGTTATTGATGATCCGCCCGCCCTGCGGGTCCTGTCGGCGCATCAGACCAAAGGCAGCATGGGCGCAGTAGATCATCCCATCCAGATTGACCGCCCGCACCCGATCCCATTCCTCGGTCGCGATCTCATCGATGGGGGCTGCGGTGCCGAACATGCCCGCGTTGTTGAACAGCACATCCAGCCGACCGGCCTGCGCCACGAAACCTTCGAAGGTGTCCTTCACCGCTGCGGCATCTGTCACATCGCAAGGCAGAACCACCGCGTTGTCATAGCCCTTGGCCACCTCAGCCAATGCCTCAGCACGACGCGCCAACAGGCCAACCTGCCAGCCCGCCTGCAAAAACCGGTCCGCACAGGCGGCGCCAATACCGGCGCTGGCCCCGGTGATGATGATCGATTTCATGCCTCGCTCTCCTCTTGCGTGGTCAAGGTCAGGGTGGGCGCGGCTTTGGCTTTCAGATCGTCAATCCGCAAAGGCTCGCTGGGTTTTGACAGCCGTGGGCGCACAACCCAGTGCAACCGTTCCTCGGCCCGGGTGATCGCCACGTAGGCCAGACGTTTCCACAGCGGTTGCCCCGCCTCAACCCGCCCCATACGCGCCGCCGCATAAAGGTCCGGCGCAAAGACCTGCACGTCCTTCCACTGCGAGCCTTGCGCCTTGTGAATGGTCACCGCCGCCCCATGCAGGAACACCGCCCCCATACGGGCCGCGAAAGGGATAAACGGCTCTTCCTCTTCCGGTTTTTCGATCTTCACGATTGAGGCCGCAGACACCTGCGGGTCCTCCGCCCCCATCACATGCAGGCGGGAAAACCCCGGCTTGCGCCCCTTGCCCAGAAACACCACCTGCGCCCCTTTGATGAGGCCGCGTGCCTCCAGATCCAAGCGTTTCTTGCGGTGTTTCAACGGCAGTTCAATCCCGTCACAGATCAGCGGCTCGCCCGACAGCAGCTCATCCTCCGGCGCGCCATAGACCGAGCGGAAGGCGTTGATCAGCCGGATCCGTGTCGCATTGCGCCAGACCAGAACCGGGGAACGTGCCATCAGATCCACCTCCACCCGCTGACCCCAGACCACGCGATCATCCCGCCGCGCCGTGTCTTCGACCAGCCGTTCAAAATCCTCAAACCCTACCTGCGGATCGGCCAGCGCGTGGGCCAGGTCCAAAATGGGGTTATCCGCCTCCTGCCGGTGGATCCGGCTGAGGTTCATCACCGCCTCTTTTGGTAGCGTGTCAAAAACCATCTGGCCCGATTGCCCCACCGGGGCCAGCTGCGCCGGATCGCCAAACAGCACCAGCGTAGGGAAAATCTCTTTCAGATCGGTGACCTGTTTGTCATCCAGCATCGAACTTTCATCGATAAAGCCGATGTCCAACGGCTCATCCCGGCGTTTCCAGCCGGTGATGAAATCCGATCCACGCAGACCCGCCGCCGCCAGCGCGCCGGGGATGGATTTATGTAACTCGTAGAAGACTTTGGCGCGCTCCAGCGCCTCCTCTGTCAGCTCTTCAATCTCAGGCTTGTCACCGCTGCCCGCTAGCCATTCGGCAATCTTTTCATACTCCGGGTCATAAACCGGGGTGTAGAGGATGCGGTGGATCGTTGTCGCCGGCACGCCGCGCATGCGCAAAACGCTTGCCGCCTTGTTCGTTGGGGCCAGGATGGCCAACGTCCTGCGGTCTTTGGATTTCTTGCCCTCATAGTCGCCAGACACGACGCTGACGCCCGCCGCTTCCAAGGCTTTGTAGAGCTGCGCCAACAGCAGCGTTTTGCCCGATCCCGCCTTGCCAGTCACGGCCACCACACGGTTGCGCCCATCGTGCGGCGGTGTCAGCAGATCCTCATCCAGATCAACCCCCGCAGCGCGCAGGATGTCTGAAATACGGTCATAGGCAACAGCCTGATCATCGGAGAATTGCAGCGCGGGAACAGTCATGGCGCGACCCTATAGCGGGGCGTGACGAAGGGCCAGAGGCCATCGGCTGCAGCCCGGTTTCAAACGGCGCATAGGCCCTGTGCCACCTCCGCCGGATTTGCGCTGGCGAGCAGCGCGCCACCCGGCACAATGTGCGTGGTCCCATGGCGGCAAGTCGTTGAACTTTCGTGGCATTTGTCAGGTCCGCATGCAAATGGCCTACCGCCAGGACCAGCCCCGCCGCAGCCTCCGGATCACATAGATCGGTTTGCTGCAGATCCCCAAGTATGCGCCACCCCGCGGATCCACGTTGCAGGGAAACAGCCGCCTGCGGCACCATCGCCCGATCCTCCCACCAAAGGCGGAAACACCTGCCCGTTTGGGCGCTGGCAACAATGGCGCAGGGCTTCACGAAGGCAAGACGCAACATAAGCCCAGGATAGACAGCTCACCTTGCCAAAACCTGACCCTACCGAACGGTGATCAACGGCCTATCTGCCACCTGCCCGCGCCCTGCCCGTTTCAATGCCGCGACTTGCCTCCAGCAAGATCTCAGCCAGTGCCACCTGTTCCGTGGCTTCCAGCTGATGCGCCAGCACATCCAAACCGTTGAGATCTGCATAAGCTTTAAGGTCGCGCAGGACCTCCAATATCCAGTCGTTTTTCATAATGGACCCTTTTGTCGGTCCCTACGCCCGGGCGCACGTTAACATATCTTCGCGTTAAAGGAGAATGGCGGAATACCTCAAATTAGAAATGCCGCGCCCCGGGTCAGGGGCACGGCATCATTCTTTTCGCGAGTGGTGATCGGTGGATCAGGATTTCCCTGCGGCCAGCACATCCTCAAGGGTACGCAACCCGGTCTTGGGGGCCTGAACCAGCACCGACATGTTGCCGGGCTTATGTTCGTTGCGGTACATTTTCATATGTGCCTCAGGGATTTCCGCCCAGGGGAAGACCTCGGACATATAGGGGTCAATGCGGCGCTCAATCATCAGCTTGTTGGCGGCAGCGGCCTGCTTCAGATGGGCAAAGTGTGAGCCCTGCAAACGCTTCTGGTGCATCCAAGTGTAGCGCACGTCAAAGGTACAGTTGAACCCGGTGGTGCCGGCGCAGATTACAACCATGCCGCCCTTTTTGCAGACCAGGTTCGACACCGGGAAGGTGGCTTCGCCGGGGTGTTCAAACACGATGTCGACGTTGTTGCCTTTGCCGGTGATGTCCCAGATCGCCTTGCCAAAGCGGCGCGCCTCTTTGAACCAGGCCTCATATTCCGGCGTGTTCACCGTGGGCAGCTGGCCCCAGCAATCAAAGTCCTTACGGTTGATCACGCCTTTGGCGCCCAGCCCCATAACGAAGTCCCGCTTGTCCTCGCCCGAGATCACGCCAATCGCGTTTGCACCCGCAGCATTTGCCAGCTGGATCGCATAGGACCCCAGGCCACCCGAAGCACCCCATACCAGAACGTTCTGGCCCGGCTTCAGCTCATGCGGATGGTGACCAAACAGCATCCGGTAGGCGGTGGCCAGCGTCAGCGTGTAGCAGGCGCTTTCTTCCCAGGTCAGATGCTTAGGACGCGGCAGCAGCTGCTGTGCCTGCACCCGGGTGAACTGAGCGAAAGAGCCATCAGGCGTCTCATAGCCCCAGATCCGCTGGCTGGGCGAATACATCGGGTCGCCGCCGTTGCATTCCTCATCATCGCCATCGTCCTGGTTACAGTGGATCACAACCTCGTCGCCCACTTTCCAGTTCTTAACCTTGTCACCCACGGCCCAAACGATGCCCGAGGCATCGGAACCAGCGATGTGGTAGGGCTGCTTGTGCACGTCGAACATGCTGATCGGCACGCCCAGACCGGCCCAGATGCCGTTGTAGTTCACACCTGCCGCCATCACCAGAACCAGCACTTCATGGCTGTCCAGTTTGGGGGTGTCTACGACTTCGACCTGCATGGCCTTGTTGGGTTCACCCTGCCGATCGCGACGGATCGCCCAGGCGTACATCTTTGCCGGGACATAGCCCAAGGGGGGCATTTCGCCGACTTCGTAGAGTTCCTTTTCAGGCGCGTCATAGGGCGCAATGCCGGTGTTGGTATCCAGAGCCATCTGAGCCTCCATATGTGATCATGCCGCGACGCAGAATCGCGGGTCTGATCCGAGAGATAAAGATGGGCGCGAAACAAAGCAATCCTGTTTGCGCTTTTTTTGTAATTTTATGACCCAGCAGTCGCAGCATTATCCGGCGGATCTTCGCTGCGATCGCGAAATAGATGCGCAATGGAGGCCGCGTAAAACACCAGAATGTCGTGCTTTTCCTCAACAATTGTGACCTTATCGGCCTCGACGGTCACCACGCCCCGCCCCTCCAGCAGGGCGATAGATTGTTGCACGGCCAGGCTTGTGCGACGTAGCGGCAGGTAGATGTTGCCCTCGGGCAAACGCTTCATCGCTTTCTCCAGACGGATCTCCAGCGCGGTCATCTCGACCGGTCCGCCATCCTCCAACAGCAGATGCGCAATCAGTGGCACCGGCAGCACCGGCATGTCGCGCGAAATCTGCGCCATCAGGCCCTCGGCCAGATCCTCAACCTCACCGGTGAACTGGCTCAGCGCCACCGGCTGACCAAAGCGCACTGCGGCTGACCCATAGCGGCGGCGGCGTTCCTGGCGGCCCAGCCACCAGATCTTCAGCGTGCCCCACAGGGCGCGGCGCAGCTTGACGCGGAACTTACCTTTGCCCTTGGTCTGCGCCGCAATCAGCACCTGATCTTCCAGCAAACGGTCGTAGTTCATCGCCACCGGCACAAAGACCACTTCGCGCCCGCCCTCCTGATGAGCGTCAAAGATATATTTCAAGATACCCAACTTCGGCGGCGCCAGTTTTGCATCCAGGCTCAACCGTCCTTCGGGGAACACTGCCTGGCTGACGCCGGCCTGAGTCGCCTGCCGCACAAAAGTCGCCAGCACCACGCGGTACAGGTCATTGCCATCGCGGCGCCTGATAAAATAGGCCCCCATCGCGCGCACCAAAGGCCCCAACGGCCAGCCCCGCGCCCATTCGCCCACCGCATAGGACAGCGCTCCATTGCGGGACGCCAGGAAGGTCAGCAGCACGTAATCCATGTTGGAGCGGTGGTTTGACACCAGCACCACGGTGGCGTCTTTGTCGATCTCTTCGATCTTCTGCAGATCCTTGTTCAGCACCCGCACCCGGTAAAAACTGCGCCCCAGCAGTTCAGCAATGCGCGAGCCAAAGCGGAAATAGGTCCAGGCACTGAAGGCCGGCACGATTTCACGCGCGTAGCCGCGTGCCTTTTCAAACGCCACGGCCTCAGGAATTTTCTGGTCCTTAGCGTAGTCAGACACCGCCTGACTGACCTCGGGATCATAGATCAGCCGTTCGATCATGTCGTAGCGTCGCGCCAGTTTGAACGGCTCAATTGGCCGGCTCAACCGGGTGTTCAACTGCGCCACCAGACGCTCCATCCGTTTGCGGAAAAACCAACGGACCGAGGGGAATAGGAAGTGTGAGGCAAAGGTGACGGCGGCAAACCCCACCAGCAGAACCAGCGCCCACAGCGGCATTTCAACGCTTCTTGTCATGGGGGCACCATGCCGTGAAACGCGATTGGGGTAAATCTCGCACTGCAGCATTTTCTGACGCTGCGACGCGGCAAATTGACAAGGTCGCAAAATTCCACGTATCACTGTCGCAGCGAAATAAAGTTACCGAACCGATTCACAGTTCCCCGGTAAGAGGAGAGGCCGCCATGACCGAGACCGCCCCAGAGCGCCAAAAAGACCGCCCCTGGCTGTTCCGCACCTACGCAGGCCATTCCACCGCCAAAGCGTCCAACGCGCTTTATCGCTCCAACCTGTCCAAGGGCCAAACTGGCCTTTCGGTGGCGTTCGACCTGCCAACCCAGACGGGCTATGACAGCGATCACATTCTGGCCCGCGGTGAGGTTGGCAAGGTGGGTGTGCCGGTCTGCCACCTGGGGGACATGCGGACCCTGTTTGACGACATTCCGCTGGAGCAGATGAACACCTCGATGACGATCAACGCCACCGCGCCGTGGCTCTTGTCGCTGTACATCGCGGTGGCCGAGGAACAGGGCGCCGACACCAGCAAGCTGCAGGGCACGGTGCAAAACGATCTGATCAAGGAATACCTCAGCCGGGGCACCTATATCTGCCCGCCCAAACCCAGCCTGAAGATGATCGCGGATGTGGCAGAATACTGCTATTCCAACGTGCCCAAGTGGAACCCGATGAACGTCTGTTCCTACCACCTGCAAGAGGCCGGCGCGACTCCGGAGCAGGAACTGGCCTTCGCCCTTGCCACTGCGCAGGCGGTGCTGGACGAATTGCGCCCGCGCGTCCCGGCCGAGGATTTCCCGGCCATGGTTGGCCGCATCAGCTTCTTTGTGAACGCGGGCATCCGGTTTGTGACCGAGATGTGCAAAATGCGCGCTTTCGTCGATCTTTGGGATGAAATCTGTCAGCAGCGTTACGGCGTTGAAAACCCGAAGTTCCGCCGCTTCCGCTATGGGGTTCAGGTGAACTCGCTTGGCCTCACCGAACAGCAGCCGGAAAACAACGTCTACCGGATCCTGATTGAGATGCTGGCGGTGACCCTGTCGAAAAAGGCCCGCGCCCGCGCCGTGCAGCTGCCCGCCTGGAACGAGGCCCTTGGCCTGCCGCGCCCCTGGGATCAGCAGTGGTCGCTACGGATGCAGCAGATCATGGCCTATGAAACCGACCTGTTGGAATATGAGGATCTGTTTGACGGCAACCCCGCCGTGGACCGCAAGGTCGAAGCGCTGAAAGACGGCGCGCGGGCGGAACTGTCAAACCTCGACAGCATGGGTGGGGCCGTTGCCTCGATCGACTATATGAAATCGCGCCTTGTCGACAGCAATGCGGAACGCCTGAACCGGATTGAGCGTAATGAAACCGTTGTGGTTGGCGTCAACAAATGGACCCAGGGCGAAGACAGCCCGCTGATGACCGGCGATGGCGGCATCATGGTGGTAGATCCGGCGGTGGAGGCCGAACAGGTCGCCCGTCTGACCGAATGGAAAACAGACCGCGATCAGGATGCGGTGGCCAAAGCACTTGCCGCCCTGCGCGCCGCAGCGGAAGCGGGGGAAAACATCATGCCCGCCTCCATCGCCGCGGCCAAGGCTGGGGTGACCACCGGCGAATGGGCCGCCCAGATGCGCAAGGTGCACGGCGAATACCGTGGCCCCACCGGCGTGTCGAAATCCGTGAGCAACAAAACCGAAGGTCTGGAAGACATCCGCGAAGCGGTGGATATGGTCAGTGACCGTCTGGGCCGCCGGTTGAAGTTCCTTGTCGGCAAACCGGGTCTCGACGGGCATTCCAACGGGGCCGAACAGATCGCCTTCCGCGCCCGCGACTGCGGCATGGACATTGACTACGAAGGCATCCGCCTGACACCAGAGGAGCTGGTTGCAGCAGCACAGGAAAAACAGGCCCATGTGGTGGGGCTGTCGATCCTCTCCGGCTCGCACATGCCATTGGTGGAGGATCTGCTGGCGCGGATGCGCGCGGCGGGCCTCAGCCATATCCCGGTGATCGTTGGCGGTATCATCCCGGACGCCGATGCCCAGCGCCTGCTGGAAATGGGGGTGGCCAAGGTCTACACGCCCAAGGATTTTGAACTGAACGCCATCATGCGGGACGTTGTCGCGCTGGTGGACCCAAAGGCCGTGGCGGCCGAATAGCGCCCCCGGTCTGCGCGGCGAGGTTTTGGGGCGACTCAGGCGGATGTGTTAGGCTGAAGCCCTGCTCAGCCCAAAACCCCGGACCCCGCCATGCCCCATATCACCGTCGAAGCCCGCATCACCGGCAAGGTCCAAGGCGTCGCCTATCGCGCCTGGACCCAATCCCGCGCCCGCCGTCTGGCGCTGAACGGCTATGTGCAGAACGAACCTTTCGGATCTGTCCGCGCGGTCTTTGCCGGCGAACGCAGTGCGGTCAATCAGATGCTGGATGAGCTGTGGGAAGGCCCCGGCGCGGCCTCGGTGACGGATGTGCAATCCACCCCGGTAGAGGCCAGCAAAACCACGGTGGAGGCGACGCCCAGCGCAGCGGCGGACGGGTTTTCCATCCGCTACGGCGCCGACTGACTCCACAGGCGCCAATACCCCCCCAAGCGTCAGCCTTCACTCACCGCGTAGCTGCCATCTGCGCGATGCACCTCCTGCCCGCTGAGCGGCGGGTTAAAGACGCAGACAAGCCGCAGGTCAGCACTGGTGGCGCGCACGATGTGGCGATCATGTTGATCAAGCGCATAAAGGGTGAACGGCTCAAGTGTATGCCAGCGATCACTGTCATAGGCCCTGATCTGCCCCGCCCCCGCGATGCAATAGCAGGCCTCAAAGTGGTGGGTGTATTCCAGCTCCAGCTCAGCGCCCTTCGTGATGATGGTATCCGTCAGCGAAAACCCCATCCCATCTGAGGCCAGCAACAGCCGCCTGCTGTTCCAGCCCGGCCCGCTCACATCACGGTCAGTGCCAACAACCTCGTCCAACGCTTTCACAATCATCGCTTTATCCCTCGCTTATCGCACCGCGCGGTTCATACCGCCATCGGACAAAATGTTTTGACCATTGATATACCGCGCGCCCTCACTGGCAAGGAAAACGCAGGCCTGTCCAATTTCCTCAAAGGTTGCGGGCCGTTGGGCCGGGATTTCACGCAAGGCCCGCTCGGACAGGTTCACGTTTTCGCAGAACCCGGGCAGCAGGTTGTTCATCCGAATGTTATGGCGGGCGTAACGATCACCATAAAGCTTTGAGAAACTGTGCAACGCCCCGCGCAGCATGCTCATGGGGTAGGGCGCGCGCGGCTCAATCGTGTTCATGGAGGAGATATTCACAAAGGCCCCGCCGCCCTGTTCAATCAGGATCGGTGTGACGATGCGGGCGATTTTGACTACATTCAGCACATACAAATCCAGGCTCTCGTGCCAGAGGGCATCGCTCAGCTCTAACAGCGGCCCGTCAAAATCGGCATCAAACCCAACCGTTTTGATCGCCTCAGGCACCGAACCTCCATGCCCCATATTGCTGACGATGGCGTCAATCCGACCGTAGGTCGCCATGGTCTCATCCACCATGGCCTGCAGATCATCAACATCCAGCACGGATCCCTGACGGCCGATGCCCCCCAATTCTGCGGCCAGTTCAACCGAGCGGTCAGAGGGCGACATTAAGGAGACCTTGTAGCCCGCCTTGGCCATCTCAATGGCGCAGCCGCGGCCAATGCCTTGTCCCGTTCCTGTCATCAGTGCGACCTTCACCTCGGGCATCTTCGTTCCTTTCCAATGTCACATACTGTGTGAGAATTTCTCGAGTTCCATGAAAATAGGTATATGGAATGAAACAGATCCATCGATTTTACGGCGGCAAGCTGTTAGCTTTTCTCACATGTCAGAAAACCTAAGACACCTACGCGCGCTGCAGGCCTTTGACGAAACAGCAACCCACCTGAGCCTCAGCAAGGCCGCCGCTGTCCTAAATGTCACGCATGGCGCGATCAGCCGGCAGATCAAACAGTTGGAACTGCACCTTGGTGTGTCGCTGTTTCACCGACGTGCCAATGGTGTCGAACTCACCAAAGCCGGGGCGCGGTTACACCAATCCACCCGCAGCGCGTTTTCAGAGCTACAGCTGGGGGTGCGGGAGGTGAAGCGTCAGCGCCAGCGCCAATCCGTGACCGTGTCCCTATCAACGTCGCTGGCGTTGAAATGGCTGGTGCCGATGCTTGGCCGTTTTCAGCAAGCCCACCCGGGCATTTCCCTGTTGCTGGACACAAATGATGCCTTTGCGGATTTCGACACTGGCGAAGTTGATGTCGCGCTGCGGTTTGGCACCCCGCCCTGGGATGGGCTTTATTATGAGCAAATTAAAGAAGAGGCGCTGATCCTCGTCGCCGCCCCCAAGCTGGTGCAATCCTTTCCAAAGCCAATAGCCCCTGGGGCTGTGGCCGATCTGCCGCTGCTGCACGATGCCTTCAACGTTGGATGGGACAGTTGGGCCGATCAGGTGGGGCTAAGCGCAGATCGGATCAGATCGCAGAACATCAAATACGTCGACAGCGCCGTCCTACTGGAAGCAGCCATTGACGGTCAGGGCGTGGCATTGGCCAGGCATCTGCTGGCGGAACGGGATCTGCACCTTGGCCGTTTGACCCGGATCGATGACAGCCGGGTACCACTGGACCGCGGCCTCTACTTCGTGTGTCGCCCCGGCGATCAAGACCGCCCGCCGGTGCGTGTTTTCAAGAAGTGGTTGATGTCGCTTTGAAATTCGCCTTGCGATACCGCTGAAAAAACAGACCTGAATGCCAGCAGCGATCGCGACATTCAGGCCGGTGTCATTTACGCCGATCAGTCCAGCAAGGACCGGGCCACTTCACCGGTTTTCGCCAGCACCTCACTGGCTGATGCCGCCGCCTGGGTCGCGGCCTCCACCAGCGCCTGCGCTTTCGCCGGATCTTCCTGCGCGATTGCCCGCGCCACACCTGCCTCAGACAGGATCTGCATTCGGCGCATGTGATCGGTGGCATCCTGCAAGGCAATCGCGGCCGATTGTGACAGCGCCAGGCTCAGCCCGGCCTTGGCCAGTTCATTGGGGTTCTTGGCCACCAGTTCGCGCAGGGTTTTGGCCGCCTCCAACGCTTGCGAGTTCAGTGCTGTTTTCTCAGGTGCGGCGGTTGCTTTTCCTTCGCTCATGACGTGCCTCCTGCCTTGGGCTGCATCGCCGCAGCCAGCAGTGCCTCAGCCAGGGTCTGACCTGCCTGCTGCCGGGACACGGCGTTTTCAAATCCAAGGCCCATCGCGTGGGACCAGACCTGCTGCTGGGTCATCAATGCCGACGCAGGCGCAGATCCAAGTGACAAAACGACAGTTTGTGTCACCGCGTCAGTGATCTGCCCGTTGACTTCTGTTGGTTCCGCCATGCTCAGCCCCCTGCCTTCAGCAGCTGTTTCACCGCCGCCGTCATCACCGCCTGCATCAAGGTGCTGCCCGCCTGCTGTGCCGCCACGGCGTTCTCCATTAGGATGCCGGACGAATGCGCCGAGGTCTGATAAAGCCCCGCCGCCGCCATCGCGGGCGCTTCGGCAACAACTTTGACATTGGCCTGTGTCACCGCATCGGTGATCTGATCATTCACGCTGGTTGGAAATGCCATGTCTTAGCCCTTCCTCTTGTTTTTCACGTCATCAAATCCGGCAAGCCGCTCTGCGCTGACCTCGGATGCAACATCATCGATGGAATAGAGCATCATCACCCCTTGGTTGGTCGCCGCTTGGGTCGTGATGTTGGCTTGGTGCTGCGCCGCCACGGCGTTTTCCATCATGATCCCGGTGGAATGCGCCAAGCTCTGATAGAGGTTGCCCATCGCCATGGCCGGGCCTTCCGACAGCACCTTGACGTTGGCCTGCGTCACCGCATCGGTGATCTGCTCATTCACGCCGGGGGTTTCGGTTGCAGTGTCTTTTTTCGCCATAAATTCCCTCCACTTAAATATCTGTTGGGTCTTCAGTCAGTCTGCGCTGTCAGCGCCCCCGATTGGCTGGCCAGACAAAATCGCCTGACACCACTGCGCAACGTCCTGCATTTGGGCGTGCTGTGCTGCGTTCTGCCGTTCGGTTGCGGCAAGCAATTGACGTGAAATATCAGTCGCAAAGGTAAGGTACGACTGGGCCAAGTCTTCGGGGGTCTGAATATCTTCTGCAGTATCTTTTTGTGTCACCTTACTCTCCCATAAGGTGGAAATGCCGTCAGACTACGCCACAAAAGTGAATTTGCACATCCTTTTTCTCTGCCCCCGCTCCCCTTGACCCTCGGCAGGAAATCCCGTCAACCTAGCGCCTCTTACCCGGGCCATCGCGGCCAGAACCAGCAAACGAACAGGTCATCACATGGGATTGGACATTCGCCCCCTTCGCGCCGACGACGAAGCCGACTGGCGCCGCCTCTGGGCTTCTTACATTGAGTTTTACGAAAGCTCCGTCTCGGAGGAGGTCTATGCCACCACCTTCAAACGCCTGATCGATGAAAACCGTCCACAACAAAATGGCCTGATCGCCACTTTGGATGGTGTGCCCGTCGGATTGGTTCATTATATCTACCACGCGCACAACTGGCAGCTGGAAGACACCTGTTACCTGCAGGATCTCTACGCCGACCCGGGTGTGCGTGGCAAAGGCATCGGGCGCGCCCTGATCGAAGCGGTCTACAAAGCCGCGGATGAAAACGGCACACCGAATGTCTACTGGATGACACAGGAATTCAACGCAACAGCGCGCCAGCTTTATGACCGTGTGGCGCGGCTGACGCCCTTTATCAAATACAGCCGATAGGAGCTGACATGACCGTACATATCGGAGCAAAACCCGGCGAGATCGCCGAAACCGTCCTGATGCCGGGCGACCCGTACCGCGCCAAATGGGCCGCGGAAAACTTCCTTGAGGATGCCGTTCTGGTGAACGAAGTGCGCGGCATGCTGGGCTTCACCGGCACCTACAAAGGCAACCGCGTCTCGATCCAAGGCTCCGGCATGGGCATGCCGTCCTTCTCGATCTACGCCAATGAGCTGATCCGCGATTATGGCGCCAAAACCCTGATCCGCATCGGCTCCTGCGGTGGCATGCAGGATAAGGTCAAGATCCGCGACGTGATCGTGGCGATGACCGCCACCACGCTCAACAGCCCATCCAGCGGCATCTTCAAAGAGCTGAACTTTGCCCCCTGCGCCGACTGGTCGCTGCTGAAAGCCGCCGTTGCCGCCGCAGAAGCCAAGAATGTGCCGACCCATGTGGGTGGCATCTATTCGTCCGATGTTTTCTATGACGAACGCCCCGACCTGAACGAACAGATGACCCGTCACGGCATTCTGGGCGTGGAGATGGAAGCGGCCGAGCTTTATAACCTTGCCGCCCGTCATGGCGTGCGTGGTCTGGCCGTGCTGACCGTTTCGGACCACCTGCTGACCGGTGAGGCGCTGCCCTCGGAAGACCGTGAAAAGACCTTCGGCGATATGGTTGAGATCGCGCTGGACGCGGCCTTCGCCTAAGCGCCTTTCAAAGCTGATACAAATCGCGCCAGCGGGTCCCGCACCGGCTGGCGCATCTCAAGCGACAGGGCCAACCCCGTGGCCACCGGCCGTTTGAAGGGCGCCACCAACCGCCCGGCCTTCAACAAAGGCGCGATCAGGCTTTCGTGACCCATCAACACCCCCGCCCCATTGACCGCCTCCTGCACTGCCAGTGAGTAAAGCGAATAGGTCGGCCCGCGCAGGCTCAACTCCGGCAGGCCCGCGCCGTCTTTCAGCCAATGCGACCAGTCATTGGTCCACACACTGTCCACCAGACACAGGCAATTGCTCAGATCCTCAGGCCGTTGCAACTGGGCGGCCAGACTGGGGGCGCAGACCGGCTGGATCTGATCCGCAACCAGTGCCTGTCCCTTACCTGCCGGCATATAGAACACCGATAAATCATAGGGTTTCCGCTCCAGATTGGGCGGTTCTTCCAATGCGGTTACGGAGATTTCCAGCTCAGGCATTTTCTGCCGCAGCGCCGGCAGGCGCGGTGACAACCACAACTGCGCCACAGCCGGCAGGGCGGCGATGTGGATGCGGTTCGGGCTGGCCGCCACGCGAATACCTTGTGCAAGATCCGCAATTTGGTCAAAGGCCCGTTCCGCCATCGGCAGCAGCTGGCGGCCCAATGCGTTCAACTGCACGCCCTGCGCCTGACGGTCAAAAAACGGTGCCCCGGCCCAATCCTCCAACTGTTTGATCTGCTGCGCCACCGCGCCCGGCGTCACGCAGAGCTCCTCTGCCGCGCGGGAAAATCCACCCAGCCGCGCCGCAGCTTCAAAAGCCCGCAGCGCGTTTAGCGGCGGCCCCATCGGGCGGGGTGGTTTGACGGACATGGCGACCTCCGGTCTGGCGGGCATTACACCCATAGTTTTTCTACGCCTACCCTACAGGAAATCTGATTTGCGCCCAGCCCTTATTGCGCCAATCCTTAAACACAAGATCCAAGGCCTCAGGAAAGGATGCCACCATGACCACACTCGCCAAACGGGACTGGGTGCCCGCCCCTTGTGAGACCCGGGTGCAAGAGATCAGCACCAAGATCCCCGGCACCGGCAGCGCCGCACTGGCCGCCCGGGTGGAAGCGCTGGCTAGCCATAACAAAGAGATCCACGAACGCGACTGCTTCAACCTCAACCCGGCGACCAATGTGATGAACCCCCGCGCTGAGGCGCTGCTGGCCTCGGGCCTCGGCACAAGGCCGTCGCTGGGCTATCCCGGTGACAAATATGAGATGGGGCTGGAAGCCATCGAAGAGATTGAGGTGATCGCCGCCGCCCTTGCCGCCGAGGTGTTTGAAGCACAGTTTGCCGAGATTCGCGTGCCCTCTGGCGCCATCGCAAACCTCTATGCCTTCATGGCGCTGACCCGCCCCGGTGATGCCATCATCACGCCGCCCGCGGCCATTGGCGGCCATGTCACCCACCACAGCGCAGGCTGCGCCGGCCTTTACGGGCTGCAGAGCCATATGGCCCCGGTCACCGCAGATGGCTACACCGTCGACCTGCCCGCGCTGGAGGCACTGGTGCGGCAGGTGAAGCCCAAGCTGATCACCATCGGCGGCAGCCTGAACCTGACCCCACATCCGGTGGCCGAAATCCGCGCCATCGCCGATCAGGTTGGCGCCAAGGTGCTGTTTGATGCCGCCCATCAATGCGGGATGATCGCCGGCAAAGCCTGGCCCAACCCGCTGGCCGAAGGCGCGCATCTGATGACGATGAGCACTTATAAATCGCTGGGCGGCCCGCCTTCAGGGCTGATTGTCACCAATGAGGCCGCGATTGCCGAACGGCTGGACGCCATTGCTTTCCCCGGCATGACCGCCAATTTCGATGCCGCCAAATCCGCAGCACTTGCGGTCTCCATGCTGGATTGGCGCGACCATGGCAGGGCTTACGCGCAGGCGATGATCGACACGGCGCAGGCCCTGGTAACTGCGTTGGAGGCTGAAGGCCTCACCCCGTTCAAAACCCACGCAGGCGCCACACTGTCCCATCAATTTGCGCTGGAAGCGGCAGAGTTTGGCGGCGGCCAAGCGGCGTCAAAACACCTGCGCAAGGCAGGGTTCCTGGCCTGCGGGATCGGCCTGCCCATCGCTGAGGTTGCGGGGGATATGAACGGGTTGCGGATCGGCACGCCGGAACTGGTGCGCTTTGGCATGACGGTTGCGGATATGCCGCGCCTGGCCAAGCTGATCGCCGCCGCGCTGCGCAGTGATCAGCCTCAAACCCAAGCTGGCGAAGTGGCAGAGTGGCGCGCCAGCTTTGACAAGCTGCAGTTCATCCACGAAAGCTGAACCGCTTTCAACGTTTCAAAAATACTCCGGGGCGCGGGGCAGCGCCCCGCACTTTCCCTAATTTTTTCACCGCCCGTGGCTGCGATCATAGCCGTTGACCGGCGGGCTGACCCAATCGCCCAAGGCGCCCTCGGCCGGGGCAAAGACCTCCACCAGCATCGGGTGGCAGGCCGCCTCATCCGAGGAATGTTCAGACGAGCAATCGCCGCCGGGACAGGCAGACAGCACGCCCAGGAGGTCAATCTCGGCAAACATTTCCAGATAATCGCCGGGGCGCACCGGGCTTGCCTTCATGAAATACTGGCCTGTGTCACGGGTGAAGCCGGTGCACATGAAGACGTTCAGCACATCATGCACCTGCGGTTCCGCTTCGGCCAGCGCGATGCCTTCGTGATCGGCAAGGGCGCGGGTCAGATTGGAGTGGCAGCAATGATGATACTGCCCCCCGCTCAGCAGGTTGTTGGTGTAGGGATCACAGCGGGTGCCGATCACATCATGCACCGACCCACCAAACTCATCGATCCCATACCAGCCCAGCGTATCTTCGGTGATCGTCGCCATCGGGCGCAGATAGGGGTGGCTGGACCACATGCGTTCGCCGGTGGTGATATGGGTGCCGTGCAGCGCGCGGGTCTTGCCGGAGTAGAACTTCTCACTCAGGTCGTTGGCGTTGAACAGGTTCAGATCGCCCACCTGCGGCCCCTCAATTGAGGTGATGCGGAAAAACTGCCCGGCTTTGACGGTGAAACTGGCGCCGTCACGCGGGGGCACCGTGACCTCATCCACCTTAACCGCCGTCTGCCGCGCCGCGTGATAGAGCACCAGATCAGGCGGCGCCAAAGTGTCATTCGGGTAGCAAATCACCGGTTTGACGGCGCGGCGGGCCTCTGCGTCTTCCGGGGCCATTTTCGGGACAGTGGTAGCAACGCCAGCCGTGTCAGCGGGGATATTGGTCATCTGTGAACTCCTTGCAAACGGGGACCGCTGGCAGCGCAGCTAGAGCGACGGCGGCGGCACCTCGGTCCGGCAGATCTTTGGCGGCTTGCCATCGTTTGTAAAGCAGATCTCACCACAGACCACGCAACGGTGATAGCTTTGCCCATCGCGGTCACGCGACCGGTCCGCCCGCCATTTGCATTGGCGGGTTTTGCGATTGCTCAACAGCAGCATAAGGACAAAGGCGATGATCAGCCCGACGACGATAACCATGCCCGTGATGTGACAGAGCGGCGCGCGCGGCGAAAGCCCAAATCGGCGTTGAGGCGCTGCCTAGACCGCCCGGCCCGCCGCCCGGCCTGAGAAGATACAGCCGCCGAGGAAGGTGCCCTCCAGCGCGTTATAGCCGTGATAGCCGCCGCCGCCGAAGCCCGCGACCTCCCCCGCTGCAAAGAGCCCGTCAAAGACCGACCCATCCGGCCGCAGAACCCGTGCCTGTTCGTCCGTGTGCAGACCGCCCAGCGACTTGCGGGTCAGGATGTTTAGGCGCACCGCGATCAACGGCCCCGTCTCCGGATCCAGAATGCGATGCGGCTTGGCGGTGCGCACCAGCTTGTCGCCGCGATACTGCCGCGCTTGCCGGATGGCGATGACCTGCGCGTCCTTGGCAAAGGGGTTGTCCATCTGGGCATCGCGCGCCTCAACCTGTGCCTGGATCGCCGCCAGATCCAGCGGCGCATCCGGGGTGATCTGGTTCATGCCCTGCACCAGATCGGCCAGCGTGTCAGCGACCACAAAATCCTCACCATGTTCCTTGAAGGCCTCCACCGGGCCGGTGGCCTGCTTGTTGAGGATGCGGGATTTGATCACCTCCAGCCATTTGCCTGAGGTGAAATCAGGGTTCTGTTCGCTGCCCGAGAGCGCAAATTCCTTTTTGATGATCTTCTGGGTCAGGATGAACCAGCTGTGTTCATGCCCCGTCGACAGGATCCGCTTCAGCGTTGCCAGCGTGTCAAAGCCCGGCAGGCAGGGCGCCTCCATCCGTTGGCCCAATGCGTCAAACCACAGAGAGGACGGGCCGGGCAGGATGCGAATGCCATGGTTGGGCCAGATCGGATCCCAGTTCGCCAGCCCTTCGGTGTAATGCCACATCCGATCTTCGTTGATGGCGCCGGCGCCGGCGGATTTGGCGATCTGCTGCATCTTGCCATCCACGTAATCCGGCACGCCCGCGACCATCCGCTGTGGCGGCTGACCCAGCCGGTCCACCGGCCAATTCTGGCGCACCTGATCATGGTTGCCGCCAATCCCGCCCGAGGTGATCACCACCGCGGAAGCGCGATGTTCAAAACTGCCGATAACCTCACGATTGGTGGAACGGCCACGCGCGGCGCTGTCATCCGACAGCACATCGCCCTGCACCCCAACACAGGTGCCGTTTTCCACGATCAGACCGCTGACACGATGACGGAACCCAAAGGTGATTTTACCCTCAGCCAAATGCTGGCGCACCAACCGTTCGAAGGGGGCCACAACACCGGGGCCTGTGCCCCATGTCAGGTGAAACCGTGGGACCGAGTTGCCGTGGCCATCCGCCAGTGCGCCACCCCGTTCGGCCCAGCCCACCACCGGAAACCAGCGCATCCCCAGTGAGGCCAGCCAGGGCCGCATCTCACCGGCAGCAAACTCCAGATAGGCCTCAGCCACCTTGCGGGGATTGGCGTCCTCGGCCCGGTCAAAACCAGCGCTGCCCATCCAGTCGTTCAGCGCCAGATCCGCGCTGTCCTTGATCCCCATACGCCGCTGCTCTGGCGTATCGACCATGAAGAGACCACCCAGCGACCAGAAGGCCTGTCCACCAAGGCTCTGTTCACCCTCCTGATCCAGAAGCAGCACCTGACGGCCCCGCGATGCGGCCTCATGTGCGGCCACCAATCCAGCCAGACCGGCCCCAACAACGATGACATCGACCATAGGTTCTCCTCCCTTTCGGGAGGAAAGGTAAGGCCAGCCCCCGCCGTGCCCAAGGCAAACCTCGCGTCACCCAGAAACAGCAAAGCGCCCCCGATACGGGAGCGCTCCACGCTGGTCCTGCCGGATCCGAGGGGGATCAGGCGGCCGCAGCGTATTCGTAATATTCGACGGGTTCTTCCACCTCGGTCACCAGAACGGGGGTCGGAGTGTAGTACTCATATGCCTGGTTCAGCGCCTCAAGGGCCAGCTCTGCGTCGGTTTTCTGGATCTGTGCGTCGGTCATGTCTGCAGTCATTATATGGGGTGGAGGGAGTGTCTTTCTGCAATGCAGCATATAGGGATAGCGCGATTTTCTGCACCCACCAAACCGGTCATGCTGCTATGCAGCAGGCGCATGATTGACCACGGGGAAAGGGGCGGAACGAGTTACCCCAAACAAAAAGGCCCACCAAACCGGCGGGCCTTTCTGATAACTGTCTGTGCCTGGAGGCTGTGATCACACAGCGCGGCTCAGCTGCATTTTCTTGATTTCTGCAATGGCTTTTGCCGGGTTCAGACCTTTCGGGCAGGTCTTGGCGCAGTTCATGATGGTGTGGCAGCGGTAGAGCTTGAACGGATCTTCCAGCTGATCCAGACGCTCACCGGTGGCCTCGTCACGGCTGTCGATGATCCAGCGGTAGGCGTGCAGCAGGGCCGCCGGGCCGAGGTATTTGTCACCGTTCCACCAGTAGCTGGGGCAAGAGGTCGAGCAGCTGGCGCACATCACGCATTCATACAGGCCATCAAGCTTCTTGCGGTCTTCGATCGACTGCTTCCACTCTTTCGCCGGGCGGTTGGTCTTGGTTTCCAACCACGGCATGATCGAGGCATGCTGGGCATAGAAATGGGTCAGATCCGGGATCAGATCCTTCACCACCGGCATATGCGGCAGCGGATAGATCTTGACCACTTTGTTCTTCACCTCATCCATACCGTAGATACAGGCCAGAGTGTTGATCCCGTCGATGTTCATCGCACAGGAGCCACAGATGCCTTCGCGGCAGGACCGGCGGAAGGTCAGGGTCGGATCAATCTCATTCTTGATCTTGATCAGCGCGTCCAAAATCATCGGACCACATTTGTCCATATCGACAAAATAGGTGTCCACCCGAGGATTCTCACCATCATCGGGGTTCCAGCGATAGATCTGGAACTTACGGATGTTGTTCGCACCGGTCGGCTTCGGCCAAGTTTTACCGACCTTAACTTTCGAGTTTTTGGGCAATGCGAATTCGACCATCTGGGTATCCTTCTTGGCTTCCTGAATGTTCGGGTGCTCGGCTCTTCTAATATATCATTCTGTTGCACGATCAAAGGCTCTACCGACTTTTGAGAGCTTCAAAACACCCTTATTTCGATACTTTTTTACCTTTGTGATCACAAAATATCGACAGACAAACGCAAACATTCGAATCAAGAAATCCGAGGTACCAGCCCGGCGTGAGAGACCGCATTATCCTGCGTCCTGTCGAGCTTGAGTTCGTTGTTCGCCAAGGGTAGCTTCCCTTAACCGCTTAAGTTGGATGCTAAACAAATGAACAAACCCCGATTGGCGATTGTCGCCAAATCGTTCGACAAGCCTTCGGAGACTTTCATTCGGCAACATGCGACCGAACTGGTCCCGTCCAATACTGTATTGATTGGCACCCAACAAACCGAACAAGGCACATTTTCAGCCAGCGGTGCGCTTTGGGCAGAATATAGGGCCATTGAAAACCCGGTCCGACGTGCGCTGGAAAAGTTACGGTTTGAGCGCGATGTTCATAGTTTTTTGGACACCGAACGCGTCGAAGCTGTTCTCGTCGAATATGGCACGGTCGGCGCACGGCACATCAAGTCTTTGGCGCGATCAGGCCGGCGCGTATTCGTCCACTTTCACGGTTATGATGCGACCCGTACTGAGGTTACGAAACGGTTGCGCCGGCGCTATCGAGAGATGTTCAAGTTGGCAGATGGGTTCTTCACCCCCTCTCAGTTTATCGCTGACCGGATTGCTTCGCTGGGCTGCCCCCCTGACAAAATCACCGTCTGTCCTTGTGGCGTTGATCCACAGGCGTTTGAACCCAGTCTGCGACAGCCAGGCCGACTGATCGCTGTCGGACGATTTGTTGAAAAGAAGTCGCCACTGTCGACCATCAAAGCTTTTGAAATAGCTTTGAAGACACATCCGGAGCTTCATCTGGATTTTGTCGGTGACGGGGAACTTCTGCCCGCATGTAAAAAATTCGCCCGAGACGCAGGAATCGCAGACAAAATAACATTTCACGGCGCACAGCCGCACGATCGGGTACAGAATCTGATGGGGGAAGCCGCCATTTTCCTGCAACACTCTGTGATCGCTGCAGATGGCGACTGCGAAGGGCTGCCTGTTGCCGTGTTAGAGGCGATGGCATCTGCAATTCCGGTTGTAGCCACCCGACACTCAGGTATTCCCGAAGCTGTTACCGACGGCAAAACAGGTTGCCTTGTGGATGAACACGATATTGAAGCCATGGCCGCAGCATTGACCCGTCTGATATCTTCCTCTGATGAAGAATTGGAAGCGATGGCATCAGCCGCACGGGAACGGATCGAGACAGAGTTTTCTGCCGATCATTCGCTTCAACGTATTCGTCAGACTATGAGTCTGCCCAACCCGGATTAACGGGTTGGGAACACCTGATCGAAGTTGCCGTGATCGATCAGAGGGAGATTGGAGACAGGCGACAAATTGGTCACGCGAACCCCGTTTTTCTTGGCCCAATGTGACAGATAGGCCAGCCCTGCTCGCATCTTAGATTCTTTTGGAGAAGACACACGTCGTGCCCATTCGCGTTCGCGCGTTGTACTCTTGTAAAAATGCACATCTGCATTTGAGAAATTCAGATCAATGCCGGCCAAATAGACCTCAGAATACCCCATTCCGACTGCGATCTGCAGCGCAAGGCCGGCAACAGTGTGACAATGATAAAGCGGTTGACCAAGGTCGCTCTGTGCAAAGCCTTTGTAGACTTGGGGCTTGGCATAATACTCAAACCGGTACGCATGTGCAGCGTTGGTCTCTGGAGCATTTGCAGACAGCAAAACCTTGTCGAACTTTTCCAGAGGCACCGAACTCAAATCACCTTCGAAGGCGCGTGGGTCAGCAACAGTTAGGAACGTCTCATCCGCAGCAAGCTCCTGACACAGCTGTTGCGCACTGTTCAGTGCGAAAACATCGCAATCTCGAACCTTGGACAGGTCAAGCTCGCTGACAGAGGGTGCGCTGCCAACAATCAGGCAGCGTTTGCCAGTTTTTGTCCCCTGCAATTCACCAATCCGTTGCGTAACGTCAGCAGGCAGAGCGTCTTGCACCTTTGCTTTTCGCTGACGGATAAATTTGCTCGGAAGACGAGAGGCGACGATTCCGGCCCGCGCCGAAATCTGTTTTTCCGGTTTCTTTTTTTTCTTTACCGGCAGAGCCAGAGACTTCAGAGCATCAGGATATACCAGGTCGCGATCGTCCTGTTTGATGCAGGCCCAAGACGGAAACAGGTCCTGGGGGCCGGGATCGGAAGTGAGCTGCGTCAGCATTGGCTCCATTCCAGCATCTTTGGCAAACCGGTCAACACTTTGAACAACCAGCGGCCAATCTTCGTGATAATCATGCCCACCGATCAACCCGCCTACTTTGACTTTGGGGAACCAGTCATACAGCGTTTTTCCAGCATTTTCGCCCGTGTGTGCGTAGCCATCAATGTAAACAAAATCAAAATAGTTGTCTGGAAACAGCTCCAACGCGTCGTCAAAGAACATCCGCAGCAAACGATAGTTCGCGTCCAGCCCAACAAGGCGCAAGGCGTTCAAATACTCGCCGGTGTCGTGGTGGTCCCCATAGGCGTCTACGCCCCAAAGCACTTGGAAACGACCGCCTTTCCAGAGCTTCGCCGAAAAATCGCCAGTTGCGACCCCAAGCTCAATACCGACGAGGTCCGAGCCTTTGTTTACAAGGCTCGGGAGATCTGCGCGTTCAATTTCAAGCTGTTTCATTGGCCTCTACACCTTTCGGCGCTAGGCCGATGTCAGAATGTCCGCGCTTTCGGCGCGATCGTCTTCAGGCTGATGCCACCCTCAGTCTCATTCGTCAACGGGTCGACGATGACGGGGCGGTAAGACAGGTCCACCTTGGTGCCGGTCTCATCCACACGACTGACAGTGTGCACACGCCAGTTTTCATCGTCACGCTCGGGGAAGTCCTCATGCGCGTGGGCGCCGCGGCTTTCCTGGCGGGCTTCTGCACTGACGATGGTTGAGATCGCCGAGGGCATCAGGTTGGTCAGTTCCAGCGTTTCCATCAGATCCGAGTTCCACACCAACGAGGTGTCGGTGACTTTCAGATCGCCCATCTTGCCGGCAATCTCGGTCATTTTCTCAACACCTTCGGCCATGGTCTTGGCGGTCCGGAACACGGCAGCGTCGGCCTGCATGCATTTCTGCATTTCCAGACGCAGATCCGCGGTTGGGATCGCGCCTTTGGCGTAGCGCAGACCGTCGAAACGAGCGAAGGCCTTTTCGATCTGATCTTTCGGCGCCTGCGGGATCGGGGCCGCCGCATCGACAACCTGACCGGCGCGGATTGCCGAGGCACGGCCAAACACAACAAGGTCAATCAGCGAGTTCGAACCGAGGCGGTTTGCCCCGTGTACCGAGGCACAGCCCGCTTCACCAACAGCCATCAGGCCGGGCACAACGGCGGTTGGGTTCTCTTCGGTCGGGTTCAGCACCTCACCCCAGTAGTTGGTCGGGATGCCGCCCATGTTGTAGTGCACCGTCGGCAGAACCGGGATCGGTTCCTTGGTGACATCGACACCGGCGAAGATCTTGGCGCTTTCCGAGATACCCGGCAGACGCTCAGCCAGCGCCTCAGGCGGCAGGTGGCTGAGGTTCAGGTGGATGTGATCGCCTTCGGCGCCCACACCGCGGCCTTCGCGGATTTCCATGGTCATCGAACGCGACACATAGTCCCGCGGTGCCAGGTCTTTGTAGTTCGGTGCATAGCGTTCCATGAAACGCTCGCCTTCGGAGTTGGTCAGGTAACCGCCCTCACCCCGTGCACCTTCTGTGATCAGACAGCCGGAGCCGTAGATGCCGGTTGGGTGGAACTGCACAAATTCGAGGTCCTGCATCGGCAGGCCTGCGCGCATCACCATGCCGCCACCGTCGCCGGTGCAGGTGTGGGCCGAGGTGGCCGAGAAATAGGCACGGCCGTAACCGCCGGTCGCCAGAACCACCATCTTGGCGTTGAACACATGCATGGTGCCGTCATCCAGCTTCCAGCACAGCACACCCTGGCATTCGCCATCTTCGCTCATCAACAGGTCGATGGCGAAATATTCGATGTAGAATTCTGCGTTGTTCTTCAGCGACTGGCCGTAGAGCGTGTGCAGGATCGCGTGACCGGTCCGGTCCGCCGCTGCACAGGTCCGCTGAACGGGCGGGCCTTCACCAAATTCGGTGGTGTGACCGCCGAAGGGACGCTGGTAGATCTTGCCCTCTTCGGTACGCGAGAAGGGCACGCCGTAGTGCTCCAGCTCATAAACCGCTTTGGGGGCTTCACGCGCCAGGTATTCCATCGCGTCCGTGTCACCCAGCCAGTCCGAGCCTTTGACGGTGTCATACATGTGCCACTGCCAGCTGTCCGGGCCCATGTTGCCCAGGGATGCGGCGATGCCGCCCTGCGCCGCAACCGTGTGCGAGCGGGTCGGGAACACTTTAGTCACACAGGCGGTGCGCAGGCCCTGTTCGGCCATGCCCAGCGTCGCGCGCAGACCGGCGCCACCGGCGCCAACAACCACAACATCATAGTCGTGGGTTTCATATTCGTAGGATGCTGTCATGTTCTTATTCCTTCCCTACGCTTAGAGGGCGATTTTCAGCAGAGCGAAAAGACCGGCCGCCATCAGCGTGTAGCAAAAGGCCGTGACCGCAACGAGGGTCAGCTTGCGGTTGATGCCGCCAACGTAGTCTTCAACGGCTTCGTGGGCTTCCATCATCAGGTGGCGAATGCCAACAACCAGACCCAGCGCAGCGATCAGCGCCGGAACGGGACGGGCAAAGAAGGCCAGAACCTCTTCGCGGCTGCCGCCAAGGGCAGAGCCGAAGACCACGATAAACAGTGGCACCAGAACCACGATCAGGATCGAGGAGACCAGCATTTTCCAGTGGTGGTGGCTGCCGGCACCGCCAGCGCCCAGACCTTCGGCGCGTTTACGATCGGTAAGATACTTCATCGCCTCTCTCCTTACAGTACGATGGCTGCGATCAGCGCCAAAACCGTGGCCCCGGCAAACATGCCCCAGCCCAGTTTCTCGGAGATCTTGATGTCCAGGCAATATCCGAAGTCCCAGACCACGTGACGCAGACGCCCCAGCATGTGGTAGAAGATTGCCCAGCTTGCCAGGAACAGAACCAGATCGCCGATCAGGCTGGTCAGCAGACCGTCAATGAAGGCAAACGCCGCATCCGACGTTGCCGCCGCCAGCAGCCACCAGACCAACAGCGTCACAGTGCCCAGCGAAGCCAAAGCGGTGATGCGCACCAGGATCGAAGAGATCGAGGTGATTTGAGGTCGGTAATATGGTCCGATCATAAACGGGGAGAGCGGACGTTTGCCGCGGTTCACATCAGCCATACCAGTTCCTTTCTAGGTTCCTTTGCTTGGGTCTTTCATAGCGGTTTTTACATATATGTCACGACGTAGGGACGACGTGACGCGGCTATTCTTTTAACAAATTACAGAAATAATGCATTTTGTGATCACACGGATATAGCGCGTGATCACAAAAGGTTTTCCAAGTTTTTTAGTCAGAAAAGCACCGTGATTCTGCCATGCAGCATTCAGCCCGGTCAGGTTTAGCGCTACCTATTGCACTTCGAAGGCCGCGATTTCGCGCCTGCCGATTTTCTCAAAATGCGCTTTCAACTCAACCTCAATGGCGGCCCAATTCGCAATTTCAAGCGGTGGTTCCAGCAAGGCCTCAGGCAGGCCATTTATGAAAGCTTGGCGATAGGCTGTCGGCGGATGGGTGGTGTCGAGGCTCAGCTTTTCGGCCGAATGCGCGGCCAGTGCACGCGCGGCCTGATCGGGGGGCAGCTGATCCACTGTGCCGGCCAGACGGCTGAGAAAGTCAAAGCCCGCCTCGCCCTGGCGCGGCAGGATGCCGGAACGCAACGCGCCGCTGGCCTCGATCCGCACCAATAGATCCAATGCCGTAAGCGAGGCCTGCCGTCCCGCGACCCGCAGGCCGCTGGCATCAGCAAGGTATTCTGCCTTTTGCGACTCGGCAAAGCTAAGCTTCAAAATGGCCCAGGCCAGCGTATCGACGATACCGCGCAAGGCGGCAGAAACCAGATCGGCAAAGATGCCATTGCTTTCACGCTCCAAAACGCCGGTATGCGCATCAACGTAGTGATCCATATCCAGCAAATTCTGCCATGCATTCAGCACCATAAGGGCCCTGTCAGGCAGCGCGATCCGGCGCGTATCACGATGGGCCAGATGCCCCAGCTCATGGCCCAGAACCGCCAGGCGCTGCGGCCGGTCCGAGGCTAGCCACAACAGGGCGCCGATCCCGACAATGGGGGTGTTGCGGACCTCAGCCGCATAGGCGTTGAACTGGTTATCAAGCACCACTTTGGAAACCTTCGGGGCATCAAGCTGCGCTGAAATCGCATCCAGCAAGGCAAAGGTTTCCGGCAAGCTGTCCCGTCCAACCGCCCCCACAGGCAGCTGCGGTTTTCGCGGTCTGAGCATCCAACCCAGCCCAAGAAAGGCCCCGCCAAAGACCAGCGCCAGCAGGTTGGGGAAATCCACGAACAGCAGCCCCGCGCCCAGCGCGGCAAAGACATAGGGGCAGGCCACGACGAGGGCACTTAACCCCCACAGCAGCGCCCCGGGCCGTTCGCGTGACGTTCGGCCTGAGGCAAAGTCTTGCAGCGCGGAGAGGTAGAGGCCCTCGCCGATCTTTTGGTTGAGTTTCTGGATTCGCTTTTCAATCATTACATGGGCATCAAGGCCCAATAATCGAGATCCAGCAAGACCTCTGGCGCATATTTCCCGTCTTCGCCTTTCAGCGCGAAGGGCTCCCCGCCTTTGGTGGCCACCAGACGCAGACGGATCGCGCCAACGCCGGGCGCCGGGGTCTCCGCTTTGTCCAGCACCTCGGTCCAGGCTTTGATGGTATCGCCGGCAAAACAGGGGTTTGCATGCGCCCCACCGTTCAGCCCCACGATCATCTGGGCATTGGCCAGCCCGTTGAACGACAGCGCCCGCGCCATTGAGATGACATGCCCGCCATAGATCAGCCGCTGCCCATCAGGGCGGAAGGTGGCGTCAAAATGCACCTTGGCAGTGTTCTGCCACAGACGGGTCGCCATCATGTGCTCGGCTTCTTCGATGGTCACGCCATCGACGTGATCGATCTTCTCCCCCACCTCATAGTCGCCCCAGCGATGCGGCTCGCCGGATTGCTCAAAGTCATAATGGGTGAAATCAAGCCCCTCGGGGATCAGCAGATCCTCGGCCGGGATGGCGGCGCGCAACTCGGGGATCACTGTGTCGGGCGCCGGGGCGTCCAGATCCTTTTTGCGCACCATCACCCAGCGGACATATTCCAGAACCACCTCACCCACCTGGTTGAAGCCACGGGTATAGACCCAGACCACACCGGATTTGCCGTTGGAGTTCTGCTTCAGCCCGATCACCTCGGACACGGCGCGCAGGGTGTCACCGGGGAAGACCGGCTTCACCCAGCGCCCTTCGGCGTAGCCAAGGTTGGCAACAGCGTTCAATGAGACATCCGGCACGGTTTTGCCAAACACCACATGGAACGCTGCCAGATCATCGATCGGGCTGCCTTCAAGACCGCAGTCCCGCGCAAATTCATCCGAGGAATAAAGCGCATGACGCGCCGGGTAGAGCGCGTGATAGAGCGCCCGTTCCCCCTCCGCGACGGTGCGCGGTACGGCGTGGACGATCACATCGCCCAGTTTGTAATCCTCGAAAAAGCGGCCTGCATTGGTCTTTGCCATGTGCTTACTGAGCTCCTAGCTTGATGTCAGGTGTGTAGGTGCCTTCGACCTCTTTCACCACGGCCTGACCACAACGCATCACCCCGTTTGCCGCATCAAAGGCATAAGTGGGGGAGCCGTGCAGCTCCCAGCCTTTGTTCAGCGCGTCGGTGACCTTGTGGCAGAAGGCCGAAGTGTCGTCTTCGGTCAGCAGTCGATAGAGTTTCATGTCTTACCCCGGAAATGGTGATGGTCCGATCAGGCCATGGATATAGCCGATCCCCCCCAATAGAACGATTGAGGCGACAAAGAACATAGCGTCTTTGGCGATGCTGCCTTTTTCGTTCGGTGCCCCCCGCGGTTCAGACCGGTTGATGATGATCACCTCAATCACCGCCCAGGCCAACAGCCCGCCAAACAGGATCACCGAGGCCAGATCGCCATTGACCAGCAGGTGCGCCGCCGCCCAGATCTTGAACCCGGTCAGCATCGGGTGACGCATCTTGTAAAACAGCGCGCCCTTTTTCGGCCCGGGGCTGGTGAAGTACAGTGCAAACAGCATCAAGAGGTTGTTCAGGTGCAAAAGGAAGTAGGGCGGGTTGTAGACCGGGATAAAGTCCATCGCCCGGTAGCCGATCACCATCAACACGATGGAGCCCACCAAGATCAGTGCGATCAGCCCTTTGCCTTTCTCCCCCAGTTTGGCGCGCGCATCGGGCGCGAACCGTTTGAACAGATGTGCGCCGCTCCACAGCAGCACGCCCAGAATAAGCCAGATCATAGATGCCTCCGTATGATACGTGGGTGTCAGAATGTGTCTGGGCTGAGCTAAGTCTTATTCGGCGCGCTCCGCAATAGCTGCGGCTTTCGCCAGCAGTTTTGTCGCGGTTTCAACATGCAGGTTTTCCACGATTTTCCCGTCCACGACGGCCACGCCCTGCCCGGCAGCTTCGCTTTCTTCAAAGGCGGCGATCTGGCGTTTGGCCAGGTCAATCTCGGCCTCTGACGGGGCGAAGGCCTCATTCGTGACGGCAACCTGCGCCGGGTGGATCAGGGTTTTGCCGTCAAAGCCCAGATCGCGGCCCTGATCACATTCGGCTTTCAGCCCCTCATCATCCTTGAACTGGTTGTAAACGCCATCAACCGCCACCACGCCATGAGCGCGCGCGGCCAGCAGCATGGTCTGCAGCGCCATCTGCATCGGCAGGCGATCGGCGCGGTAGCGGCAGTTCAACTCCTTGGCCAGATCGTTGGTGCCTGCAACAAACCCCTGCAGCTGCGGGTGGGCGGCAATTTCCAGCGCGTTCAGCACCCCCAGCGGGGTTTCGATCATCGCCCAGATCGGGGTGTCATTGCCCAGCAGATCCGCCAGCGCCTGCACATCCGCGGCCGAGTTCACCTTGGGCAGCAGGAACGCATCAGCATCTGCGTCGCGCAGCGCGGCAACGTCGCCTTCGCCCCATTGCGTGTCCAACCCGTTGATCCGCACGATCTTGGCACGGTTGCCATAGCCGCCCTCCGCCAGTGCCGCCTTCAGGGTGTCACGTGCACCTTCCTTGGCATCAGGCGCCACCGCATCTTCAAGGTCAAAGATGATGGCATCCACCGCCAAGCCGCGGGCCTTGTCCAGCGCGCGATCCTTGGATCCGGGAATATAAAGAACCGATCGGTAAGGGCGGGCGGCCATGTCCATCTGTCGTCTCCTCGCAATATTGTTGCGCCACAAAGATCAAAAACGTTGCAAAACTTCAAGCCAAATTTCGCCGCATCGCAGAAAAACGCCGGATCTGCCGCAGCGTCTTGGTGCTGGATCAGCGGCCTAACGGCAGGAACACAAGGGAAACGCGCTGCAAATTAACCAGATTTTCAGGCCTCAGGCGCAACCTGTTTCGCAACGGACCAATGGGAGGCCCGCAACCCGGTGACACAAAGTCCGACCTGACAGGGGTGTGAAACACCCCGCCAACGCAACCGCACGGCGGGGGACACAGCCCCAGATTCGAAAGGATGAAACCATGAAACCGATGTTTACCGCCGCCATACTGCTTGCGCTGATCCTGCCCCACAGTGCCAACGCGCAACGGGCCTGCGCGCCGCGTGACGCCGTGGTACAGAAACTGGCTGAGGATTATGGCGAAAGCCGCCAGTCAATAGGACTGGGTCACGACAATTCCGTGGTTGAGGTCTTTGCCTCACTGGCCTCCGGCAGCTGGACCATCACCGTGACCCGTGCCAGCGGCCTGACCTGTCTGGTGGCCAGCGGTCAGGGGTTTGAAACACTACAGGAACAGGTCCCGGCACAGGGCGCGGAGCTTTAGCCTCAGGTCAGCCCGTCCCAGATCAACTTGGCACCTGTTACCGTCAGCATCACATAGGTCAGGGCAAAGAAGGCGGTTTCAGGGATCTTGAAATGCAGTTTGACGCCGATCCACGCCCCGATCAGCGCCACCGGCGCGAGGATCAGATCGATGGTGAAGGTCTCAATGGTAAAGATCCCCAAGAAAGCATAGGGCACAAACTTTGCGATATTGATCACCCAGAACACAATCACCGTGGTCGCCTGAAACGGGGTTTTGCCCAATCCGCGTGACAGCAGGTAGACCGCCGCCGGGGGACCACCTGCATGGCTGACAAAGCTGGTGAAGCCCGCAACACAGCCCGCAAGCGCCCCACCCCAGGGCGGCATGGCCCGCCGTGCCGCCGGGATCATCCCCGCCTTGAGGGAGATTTGCCACATCACAAACCCGAGGGAGATGGCACCGATCAGCACCCGGAACACATCCGCATCCGCCACCTGATAGAGCCAGGCGCCCAAAGCGACCCCCGGCAATGAGCCCAGGATCAACACGCGGGCATCGGGCCAGGACCAGCGTTTCCAATAGGGTTTCAGCGCGGCCACATCGACCAGCATCAACAGCGGCAACATGATGCCAAGCGCCTGCCCCGGCTCCAGCACCAGCGCAAGAATCGCTGCCGAAGCAAAGGCCGCGCCAGAGCCAAAGCCCCCCTTTGAGATCCCGGCAAACAGCACTGCGGGGGCGGCAATCGCCAAAGTCGTCAAATCCAGCCGCACCATCTCTCCCCTCTGGTGTTAGCGCTATCTGGACTGATTTAGCAGGTAAAACCGTCACAAGACAGTCACAAAAATCCGCTTGCCGCATTGCAGCACTCTTGCGCGAGTCGCCGGAACAGACTACCCCATGCGCGATTTCAAAACGGACCGGAGATGAATTCCATGGCCAGACCCAAGATTGCCCTCATCGGCGCTGGACAGATCGGTGGCACCCTTGCACACCTCGCAGCCCTGAAAGAACTCGGCGACGTTGTACTGTTCGACATCGCGGAAGGCACCCCCGAAGGCAAAGCCCTCGACATCGCGGAATCGGGCCCCTCGGAAGGCTTCGACGCGAACCTGAAGGGTACCCAGGATTACGCTGACATCGCAGGCGCAGACGTCTGCATCGTCACCGCCGGTGTGCCACGCAAACCCGGCATGAGCCGTGATGACCTGCTGGGCATCAACCTGAAAGTGATGAAGTCGGTCGGCGAAGGCATCCGCGACAACGCACCGGACGCTTTTGTGATCTGCATCACCAACCCGCTGGACGCAATGGTCTGGGCCCTGCAGCAATTCTCGGGTCTGCCCGCGAATAAAGTCTGCGGCATGGCCGGCGTTCTGGACAGCGCCCGTTTCCGCCACTTCCTGGCAGATGAGTTCCAGGTGTCGATGAAAGACGTCACCGCCTTCGTTCTGGGTGGCCACGGCGACACTATGGTTCCGTCGGTGCGTTACTCGACCGTTGCCGGTATCCCGCTGCCCGACCTGATCGAAATGGGCTGGACCACGCAGGAAAAAATGGACGCCATCGTTCAGCGTACCCGTGACGGCGGTGCCGAAATCGTTGGCCTGCTGAAGACCGGTTCGGCGTTCTACGCTCCGGCCACCTCGGCGATCGAAATGGCCGAAGCCTACCTGAAAGACCAAAAACGCGTCCTGCCCTGCGCCGCCTACTGTGACGGCGACCTGGGTGTGAAAGACATGTATGTTGGCGTGCCCACCGTGATCGGTGCCGGCGGTGTTGAGAAAATCGTCAACATCAAGCTGAACAAAGAAGAGCAAGAAATGTTCGACGTCTCGGTCAAAGCCGTTCAAGGCCTGGTCGAAGCGTGCAAAGGCATCGACAGCTCGCTGGCGTAAGTCCAGTTTCAGAATTGAATGCAACAGGGTCCGGCCGCTGCGCCGGGCCCTGTTTCTTTTTGCCATTTCGAATTGTAAAGCTTAGGTCGAACGAGGGCCGATTTTTGTGTCGAAGGAAGTAACCTTGAACCAAAGCAATCCAGCGCAGCCGTCACAGGGCTATATCTACGCTGCCACAGGTGAAAAATACGTCACGCTGGCACGCCGCGCCGCCCGTGCGCTGCGCCTAATTCATCCCGATGCTCAAATTGACCTGTTCACCGATGAACCGCTGACGGATTCCGTGTTCGATGAAATTCACATCCTTGATCGGGCGACCACCCGGCCAAAAATCGAAGCTTTGGGTCGCAGCCGGTTTGATCAGACCCTCTATCTGGATGCGGACACTTTGGTAATTGCGCCAATCGATGATGTCTTTGAATTGCTTGGAAAATATGAGTTTCTCGCCGCGCAGGGGCGTGGCAGCAATATGTCACCCGCATATTCACGCATCTCCCGCGGGGTGCCGCATAGTTTCCCGATGGTAAATTCGGGTGTGGTGGCGCTGAAGAAATGCAAAAACAACGAAGCCCTTCTGGCCGACTGGGCCGAGAGCTGGCACGGGCGCGAGGCTGGTCCAGATCAGCCACATCTGCGGCAACTGCTGTTCAACAGCCCCGTCCTTTTCGGCACATTGCCCCATGAATACAACATGATGATGCTCGCGCGGCTTCATGCCTGGAGCAGCCACAGCCGCGCGCCCAGGATTTTACATGCCTCGCGGTTGCATCGCCGCAGCCATCAAGGCCGCCCTGAAAATCCCCTCACCCTCGAAGACGTACTGACGAAAGAGCTGTGCAAACATGTTCGCGCCCTGCTGGCGGCAGATCGTTCGATCAAGGGAAACCGCGGGCCCCATGTGCCCAATTTCGCGCATATGCGCGGGCGCTACTCCCCCTTGCGGCTGTTTGATGCGGCTGTAACACATGCGAAGCGGCGCAAAAGTTAAGCGTCGCAACGCGCCGCAGCGCCTCACTCTGCCGCTTCAGTACGACCTTTTTGGCGTTGCGCTGCTTCGAACTCAGCCTCAGTTTTGGCACGTAGTTGAATGTGCGCTGCAAGCGCTTTGTCGATTGCTTCTGGTGACAGATCGACCGTCAGATCCGGAAACTGCGCCTTCAGCGCGGCCGGGACGTCGCAGACCATGCGGTGCACCCGCCGCCAGCGCCGCAAACGCAACATTTGCCAAAGACTTAGCGTTTTGACCCTGCGAAACAGCTCGCGCCGCTTTTTCTGGTCGTCGCCTATTTCCCACAATTGGCGCACCTGGTTCTGCCGTTCTGGCACGGCCGGGTGGTTGGTCCGGCCCTTGTCAGATTTGCGGGTCATCTTGTCGATCCAATGTTTGGCGGTGAAGCCGTCAAAATGCACCACGCCCACCGCTTGGTAATTGGCGATATGGGGTTTAGCCGATCCTGGTTCTTTGTTCTGGAGGGAGTGAATACCGTAGTCAAAATCGCTTTTGACCCGGAAGAAACATTTCCCAATCGCGTATCCCGCTACACCGCGTCTGAGAAACCCGCTCCACTCACCGTGGATCGCCTGAACGGCAGGGTGTTCCACATTGATGAACGGCGTGCGCAGCCAACCGGAATAGATGTGTTTTGGGCGACTACCGCGCAGTTCAACCCGTTCGGCGTTATGCATGTGCACGCAATAGATGTGATCCGGTTGCTTTGCCGCAAAGGCCATGACGCTTGGGATGTGAACCGCAAATTCGTCAACGTCCAAATGGCCAATCCAATCCGCTTGCGACAGGTGTTTCACGATACGCCCGTTGGCGATCTGCCTTGACGGCAGCGGCCCGCCAAATTCGCGCCCGTGCAGTTCTGGCCAATCGGCACGTCCCGCGGGGATCAATGTCACGCGGTCCAGATCTGCAACGATCTCCGCAAGGTCGGGATCTGGCGTCTCCATGAACATCCAGATGTGGTTGGCCCCCTGCTGCAAATGATGCGCGATATAGGCCAAAAGGGTCGGCGTCGGCTCTGACGCCGTGCAAAACAAATCCCATTTCATCTGAAATCCCCAGTTCCCCGTAAAAACGCAACTTTTCTAGAATATTCCGCCAAACGGCTCAACCGTCACGGCGGATCTGCCGTTATGTAGCATAATCGCACGATTCGAGCCTGTGGATAACTTTCCGTCCAGCAAGCGGCATGCGATTTGTGATCACGCTTTTTCCACGTGTGATCACAAATCGTAGAAAATCGGCCACAATCCCCCCCTCGCTTCAAAAACAGCTTAAATAATTGGTCACCCTGTGCGTATAGGGAGTCTAATCGTAGCAAGACGGGATAGGTTCATGAACATTCATGAGTATCAGGCGAAAGCACTGCTTCGCGAATACGGCGCCCCGGTTTCTGATGGACGTGTTGTCCTGAAGGCCGAGGATGCAAAAACCGCAGCTGGTGAACTTGACGGCCCGCTGTGGGTGGTTAAGGCCCAGATCCACGCAGGTGGGCGCGGCAAAGGCACCTTCAAAGAGGCTGACGCTGGTGAAAAAGGCGGTGTCCGTCTTGCCAAGTCGGTAGAAGAAGCTGCCGAAGAAGCCAAGAAAATGCTTGGCCGCACGCTGGTGACACACCAGACCGGCGAAGCGGGCAAACAAGTCAACCGCATCTACATCGAAGATGGTTCGGACATTGAGCGTGAGCTCTATCTGGCTCTGCTGGTGGATCGTCAGACCTCGCGCATTTCGTTTGTATGCTCGACCGAAGGCGGCATGGACATCGAAGAGGTTGCCGAAGCGACCCCTGAGAAGATCCTGAGCTTCTCGGTTGATCCGGCCACTGGCTACCAGCCTTACCACGGCCGCCGCATCGCCTTTGCTCTGGGCCTGGAAGGCGCAGCGGTAAAGCAGTGCGTTAAGCTGATGAGCCAGCTGTACCAAGCCTTCACCGAGAAGGACATGGAGATGCTGGAGATTAACCCGCTGATCGTCATGCCCGGCAACGAGCTGAAGGTTCTGGACGCGAAGCTGGGCTTTGACGGCAACGCGGTCTACCGCCACGCCGATGTTGCGGCCCTGCGCGATGAGACCGAAGAAGACCCTAAAGAGCTGGAAGCGTCGAAATACGACCTGAACTACATCGCTCTGGACGGTGAGATTGGCTGCATGGTGAACGGCGCCGGTCTGGCGATGGCCACCATGGACATCATCAAACTCTACGGCGCGGAGCCTGCAAACTTCCTCGACGTTGGCGGCGGCGCCACCAAAGAGAAAGTGACCGAAGCCTTCAAGATCATCACCTCTGACAAAAACGTCAAAGGCATCCTGGTGAACATCTTCGGTGGCATCATGCGGTGTGACGTGATCGCAGAAGGCGTTGTTGCCGCGGTGAAAGAAGTTGGTCTGGAAGTGCCGCTGGTTGTGCGCCTCGAAGGCACCAACGTCGAAAAAGGCAAAGAGATCATCAACACCTCCGGCCTGAACGTCATCGCAGCCGACAACCTGTCGGACGGCGCTGAGAAGATCGTTAAAGCGGTTAAGGGGTGAGTTAATGCGCCTCGGCTCTTGCTTTGCTGTTATTGTTGCCGTTGCACTCAGCGCTTGCGTTGGTGTCCCGGCACTTAACACCGAAACAATAAGTTCTACGCCTGCGTCGAAAAATGGCATCGCAAAGGTTCGCCGGTTTGCGAGTATTTGCTCTCGGTTTCCCAACCGAGATGCTGTTTTCCAAGGGTTTCAGGCGATGGGCCACCCATCTGGCCAAATCCATATCGTGTTGGACAACGGGAAAGAATTGGTTGGGGGCCGGAGTGTGCAATTTGATGATGGCGAGGTAATTGTCAGCGTAAACGAAGAACAATGCTTCATTGGCCTTCGCAGCATGACGCCTGATCAGAGTTTTGCGCTTGCAAAAATCTGGGCCACTCATTTTGACCTGATCACCAACGCCGAAGCTGGCGATGGCCTATCAGATCGCGTTGTACAGGCTTGGCGTGCAAAGACCTACCCAGGTGTGCAAATCCTTGTTGCTGCCCATAAAACCTGGCCTAACCAAGGTTCTCCCTGGCCTAAAGAACCGGGCGCAGCAATCACACTGAGATACAGAAACTGAACTCGACAATTTGCTTGCCGAGATGCTTGGCAGGCCATCAGCAAGTAAACAGAAAATGGAGAACGCCAAATGGCCATTCTCGTAGATGAAAATACCAAAGTGATCTGTCAGGGCTTCACCGGCTCGCAGGGGACCTTCCACTCGGAACAGGCGATCGCATACGGCACCAAAATGGTTGGCGGTGTGACCCCCGGCAAAGGTGGCAATGAGCACCTGGGCCTGCCCGTGTTCAATTCGGTGCACGAAGCCAAGGCAAAAACCGAAGCCAACGCCTCGGTGATCTATGTTCCGCCGCCGTTCGCGGCCGACTCGATCCTGGAAGCGATTGACGCGGAAATGGAACTGATCGTCTGCATCACCGAAGGCATTCCGGTGCTTGACATGATGCGCGTGAAGCGTGCGCTGGAAGACAGCACCAGCCGTCTGATCGGCCCGAACTGCCCCGGCCTGATCACTCCCGGCGCGTGTAAGATCGGCATCATGCCCGGCCACATCCACAACCGTGGTTCGGTTGGCGTTGTGTCCCGTTCCGGCACCCTGACCTATGAAGCTGTGAAACAGACTTCGGACATCGGTCTGGGCCAGTCGACCGCCGTTGGTATCGGTGGCGACCCGATCAAAGGCACTGAGCACATCGACGTACTGGACATGTTCCTGGACGATGATGAAACCACCTCGATCATCATGATCGGTGAGATCGGTGGTTCGGCGGAAGAAGAAGCGGCTGAGTTCCTGGCGGAGCAGAAGAAAAAAGGCCGTTGGAAACCCACTGCTGGCTTCATCGCTGGCCGCACGGCGCCTCCGGGCCGCCGCATGGGCCACGCAGGCGCAATCGTCGCCGGCGGCAAAGGTGGTGCAGAAGACAAGATCGAAGCCATGAAATCGGCTGGCATCGTTGTTGCAGACAGCCCTGCAACTCTGGGTGAAGCTGTCCAGAAAGCCATCGAGCTGGGCTAAGCCATTCGTGGGCGGGGTTTTTAACACCCCGCCCGCATTCCCATTTGCCGAAGCATCGCGGCAGGGACCGGAACCAAGATCACTCGGGTCTCTCTCCTGTTGCTTCAGGTCGGACACAAGGAACGCAAAAATGAACGATCAAAGCCCCAACGACCTCTTCCATGCCTCCTCTTTCATGCAGGGGCATAACGCGGAATATCTGGAACAGATGTACGCCCGCTACGCCGCCGACCCGAATGCGGTCGATGAGGTGTGGCAGGAGTTCTTCCGCCAGCTGGGTGATGCTGAGCTGGACGTGAAGGCCGAGGCCGCTGGCCCCTCCTGGGCGCGCTCTGACTGGCCGCCGATGCCCAATGATGACCTGACCGCCGCGCTGGACGGTCAGTGGCCCGCCCCGGCGGCCGAGGCAAAAGGCGCTGGCAAGAAGATCAAGGAAAAAGCCGCCGAAAAGGGTGTTGAGGTTTCTGATGAGGCGATCAAACGCGCAGTTCTGGATTCGATCCGCGCGCTGATGATCATCCGCGCCTACCGGATCCGCGGCCACCTGATCGCGGACATCGACCCGCTGGGCATGCGCGACCAGACCCCGCATCCTGAACTGGATTACAAATCTTACGGCTTCACTGACGCCGATCTAGACCGCCCGATTTTCATCGACAACGTGCTGGGGCTGCAGATCGCCTCACTGCGTCAGATCATGGACATCGTGAAGCGCACCTATTGCGGCACCTTTGCCCTGCAGTACATGCATATTTCGAACCCCGAAGAGGCCTCGTGGCTGAAAGAGCGGATCGAGGGCTACAACAAGGAAATCACCTTCACCCGTGAGGGCCGCAAAGCGATCCTGAACAAGCTGGTTGAGGCCGAGGGCTTTGAGAAGTTCCTGCACGTGAAATACATGGGCACCAAACGCTTTGGTCTGGACGGCGGCGAAGCGCTGATCCCGGCGATGGAGCAGATCATCAAACGTGGCGGCAGTCTGGGCGTCAAAGAAGTGGTGATCGGCATGCCGCACCGCGGTCGTTTGAACATCCTGGCCAACGTGATGAGCAAGCCTTACCGCGCCATCTTCAACGAATTCCAGGGTGGCAGCTTCAAACCCGAAGACGTCGATGGCTCTGGTGATGTGAAATACCACCTGGGTGCCTCCTCCGACCGTGAATTTGACGGCAACTCGGTGCACCTGTCGCTGACCGCGAACCCCAGCCACCTTGAGGCTGTTAACCCGGTTGTGCTGGGCAAGGCCCGCGCCAAAACCGACCAGCTGAAAGATGACGAGCGCACCTCGGTTGTGCCGGTGCTGTTGCACGGTGACGCGGCCTTTGCCGGCCAGGGTGTTGTGGCGGAATGTTTCGCCCTTTCGGGTCTGCGCGGTCACAAGACCGGCGGCACCATCCATATCGTGGTAAACAACCAGATCGGTTTCACCACCGCCCCGCATTTCTCGCGCTCCTCGCCCTACCCCACCGACAACGCGCTGGTGGTTGAGGCGCCGATCTTCCACGTGAACGGGGATGATCCCGAGGCAGTGGTTCACGCCGCCAAGGTCGCAACTGAGTTCCGTCAGAAGTTCCGCAAGGACGTGGTGATTGATATCTTCTGCTACCGCCGGTTTGGTCACAACGAAGGCGATGAGCCGATGTTCACCAACCCGCTGATGTATAAAAACATCAAGAAGCATAAGACCACGCTGCAGCTTTACACCGACCGTCTGGTTGCCGACGGGCTGATCCCCGAAGGTGAGATCGAGGACATGAAGGCCTCGTTCCAGGCGCATCTGAACGAAGAGTTCGAGACCGGCAAAGAGTATAAGCCCAACAAGGCTGACTGGCTGGATGGCCGCTGGTCGCATCTGGACAAACAGGATGAGGACTACCAGCGTGGTCAGACCTCGATCAAACCGGAAACCCTGGCCGAGGTTGGCGGCGCGCTGAGCCGCCTGCCCGAAGGTTTCCCGGCCCACAAGACCGTGGCCCGTATTCTGGATGCCAAGGCCAAGATGTTTGAAACCGGCAAAGGTTTTGACTGGGCCACGGCCGAAGCGCTGGCTTTTGGCTCGCTGCTGACCGAAGGCTATCCGGTGCGCCTGTCCGGGCAGGATGCCACCCGCGGCACCTTCTCGCAGCGTCACTCGGGCATTGTGAACCAGGAAACCGAAGAACGCTTCTTCCCGCTGAACCACATCCGTGACGGCCAGTCGCGCTATGAGGTGATCGACAGCGCCCTGTCCGAATATGCGGTTCTGGGCTTTGAGTACGGCTACTCGCTGGCCGAACCGAACGCGCTGACCATGTGGGAAGCCCAGTTTGGCGATTTCGCCAACGGCGCCCAGATCATGTTCGATCAGTTCATCTCCTCGGGTGAATCGAAATGGCTGCGGATGTCCGGCCTGGTCTGCATGCTGCCGCATGGTTTCGAAGGCCAGGGTCCTGAGCACTCCTCGGCCCGACTGGAGCGGTTCCTGCAGATGTGCGGCGGCGACAACTGGATCGTGGCCAACTGTACAACGCCTGCAAACTACTTCCACATCCTGCGCCGTCAGCTGCACCGGACCTTCCGGAAGCCGCTGATCCTGATGACGCCGAAGTCGCTCCTGCGCCACAAGCTCTGCATCTCGGAAGCCGAAGACTTCACCACCGGCTCTTCGTTCCACCGGGTGCTTTGGGATGACGCGCAGAAAGGCAACTCGGACACCAAACTGGTGGCTGATGACAAGATCAAGCGCGTGGTCATGTGTTCCGGCAAGGTCTACTTCGACCTCTTGGAGGAGCGTGACGCCCGCGGCATCGATGATGTCTACCTGCTGCGTGTCGAACAGTTCTACCCGTTCCCGGCCATGTCGCTGACCAAAGAGCTGGAGCGTTTCAAAAACGCCGAAATGGTCTGGTGTCAGGAAGAGCCGAAGAACCAGGGCCCCTGGTCGTTCATCGAACCCAACATCGAATGGTGCCTGAGCCGCATCAAAGCCAAACACACCCGCCCGGTCTATGCCGGCCGCGCCGCCTCGGCTTCGCCGGCGACCGGTCTGGCCAGCCAGCACAAAGCACAACAAGCCGCGCTCGTGAACGAAGCGCTGACCATCGAAGGGAAATAACCCATGACGACTGAAGTTCGCGTCCCCACCCTGGGCGAATCCGTGACCGAAGCCACTGTCGCCACCTGGTTCAAGAAGCCGGGCGATGCCGTGGCTGCTGACGAAATGCTCTGCGAGCTGGAAACCGATAAGGTCACCGTCGAAGTGCCCAGCCCCGCTGCGGGTGTCCTGGCCGAGATTGTGGCCGCCGAAGGCGAAACCGTAGGTGTTGACGCCCTGCTGGCCAACATCACCGAAGGTGGCGCCGCTGCTGCACCGGCCCCCGCCGCCGCAAGCGCCCCGGCCGCTGCCCCTGCGGCAGACGCACAGGCGATCGACGTTATGGTGCCCTCCTTGGGTGAATCGGTGTCTGAAGCCACCGTTTCGACCTGGTTCAAAAAGGTAGGTGACAGCGTTGCGCAGGACGAAATGCTGTGTGAGCTGGAAACGGACAAAGTGTCGGTTGAAGTGCCCGCGCCCGCCGCTGGCGTTCTGGCCGAAATCGTTGCCCCCGAAGGCACCACCGTGGATGCCACCGCCAAACTGGCCGTGATCTCTGCCGGTGCTGGCGCAGCTGTTTCTGCCGCCCCGGCCGCCGCTGCAGCCCCCGCCGCAGCCCCGGCAACCGGCGCCAAGGACATCAAGGATGGCCCGGCCGCTGAAAAAGCCATGGCCGAGGCTGGCCTCAGCCGTGACGCGGTGACCGGCACCGGCCGCGATGGTCGCGCCACCAAAACCGACGTGGCCCGCGCCGCAGCCGCTGCAGCCCCGGCACCCGCCGCCGCACCGGCCCCTGCCGCGGTTCCGCGTGGTCCGGTCAGCGCCGATGATGCCTCGCGCGAAGAGCGCGTGAAGATGACCAAGATGCGTCAGACCATCGCCCGTCGTCTGAAAGACAGCCAGAACACCGCCGCCATGCTGACCACCTACAATGAGGTCGACATGACCGAGGTGATGGCGCTGCGCAAAGAGTACAAAGACCTGTTTGAGAAGAAACACGGCGTCCGTCTGGGCTTCATGTCCTTCTTCACCAAGGCCTGTGTGCACGCGCTGAAAGAAGTGCCTGAGGTGAACGCCGAAATCGACGGCACCGACATCGTCTACAAAAACTACGTCCACATGGGCGTGGCTGCGGGTACCCCGCAGGGTCTGGTGGTACCGGTGATCCGTGACGCCGACTCGATGTCTTTTGCTGAGATCGAGAAAGCCATCGGTGAAAAAGGCCGCCGCGCCCGTGACGGCAAACTGTCGATGGCCGAAATGCAGGGCGGCACCTTCACCATCTCCAACGGTGGTGTCTATGGCTCGCTGATGTCCTCGCCGATCCTGAACCCACCGCAGTCCGGTATCCTCGGCATGCACAAGATCCAGGACCGCCCGATGGCGATCAACGGTCAGGTTGTGATCCGTCCGATGATGTATCTGGCGCTCAGCTATGACCACCGTATCGTTGACGGCAAAGGCGCCGTGACCTTCCTGGTGCGCGTCAAAGAAGCGCTGGAAGATCCCCGCCGCCTGCTGATGGATCTGTAACAGGTCAAGCAACGTAATTATTGAAACTTAAGGCACGCCAAATGCACGTTGATCGCCAAGATATCCAAAACGCGCGTTTTTACTTCATTTGGCGTGCCTGCCCCACACTCATAGGTTTGTGGTTGACCGCGCAGTTGTTTCTGCCGAACACATCTCACTCACTTGGGGCCAGTCTTGCTCTACATTACAGCTTTCTTTTATGTTTCTTGACATTGATGTTCCTTAACAAGGCCGCCCTCGCTTTGTTGGCGGGCCTCCAGCCAAGACTGCCGATACAGGCGATGAAGTACTTTGGTTTGGCCTTTGGTATGTTTTATGCCTTGACCGGGTGGGAGTATCTGAACTTCGAAAAGCTCCGGCCTTTTTTGTTTCTGACCTCCAGTTTGTATTTCAGCGTTCATGCGGTCGGGATCATCACCGCCCTTTTGAAACCCGCAGAGGCAGCTTTGGTTGTGAAACTACTGAAGCAGCAGCGTAACCGATAGACTGCCTCACATGTTTATCTCGCAGCTATTTCCGTGCCACAGCCCATTGCCCAACAGGCACGGCGAGCCTTGTTGGTCAAGCACTTGTAGTTCACCACCGTTTTTCAGGGAAAGCCCGGAAAAATGGCTGTAACATTGACCCTCACCTCTTGCATGCGCAATGAGGGGATCTTTGTGCTGGAATGGATCGCCTATCATCAGACCCTTGGGTTTGATGAGGTGGTGATCGTGACCAATGATTGCACCGATCACTCCGACCAGTTGCTGGACCTGCTGGCCCAGCACGGCGAGGTGAGCCATATCCGCCAGACGCTGACCGCCGGGGACAACCCGCAGGATAAGGGCATGGATCATGCCCTGGCCCATCTGCGCCGGAACACCACCACCTGGTGCCTGCACATCGACAGTGATGAGTTTCTGTTGATTGAGGCCGGCGATGGCAAGCTGCCGGCACTGCTGCAGAACGTGCAGGATGCCGATTGCGTGCCGATCATCTGGCGCACCTTTGGCGACAGCGGGCGGACCCATTGGGCCGCCGGAGACAATGTGGTTCAGGCCTTCACCCGCGCGGAACCCGCGCCGGAGCCAGGTCAGAGCAAGTCCAAATGCCTGTTCCGTGTCGCCAGCTTCAAGGCCGCCACCGACCACAACCCGCGCCAGCCCACCATGGCGGATCCCAAAGTGGTCAATGCCGACGGCACGCCTCTGTCAAACGCCTCGCTGCACCAGCGCAAATCCTCGCGCTTCCGCCCCCATGATCTGGCCTGCGCCGCCAAAACCGCGCGGATCAATCACTATGCCGTAAAATCGCAGGACCTGTTCCTGATGAAAAACGACCGGGGCGATGGTCAGGGGAAGGTGGGCGAGCGCAAGTACCACCTCGGCTCGGCCTGGCATCGCAAGGCCAATCGCAACGATGTCGAAGACCGCGCCATCCTGCGCCATCTGCCCTCACTTGAGGCCAATCTGGCCCGTCTGCGCGCCCTGCCCGGCGTCGCTGAGGCGGAACAGAAATGCCGGGACTGGTTCGAAACCCGCCGCAACGCTATCCTCACCGAAAGCCAGCGCAGACTATGGTCAACGGAGCATGCAAAATGACTTCTTCGTTTGCCAAAATAATTCTCCGGGGAACGGTCCGTTTGGGCCGCAGGGCGCATTGCCTGAACCCCATCCGAAACATATGTGACACCAATAAAGAGACCTGACGGAGACACCTCATGGCACAATATGACGTCATCGTAATCGGCGCCGGCCCCGGCGGCTATGTCGCAGCGGTCCGCGCCGCCCAGCTGGGCCTGAAAACCGCCTGTGTAGAAGGCCGCGAAACGCTTGGCGGTACCTGCCTCAACGTGGGCTGCATCCCCTCCAAGGCGCTGCTGCACGCCAGCCACCAGCTGCACGAGGCCGAGCACAACTTTGCCAAAATGGGCCTGAAGGGCAAATCCCCGTCGGTCGATTGGGACCAGATGAAGGCCTACAAAGGTGAGGTTGTCGAAGGCAACACCAAGGGCATCGAGTTCCTGTTCAAAAAGAACAAGGTCGACTGGCTGAAAGGCTGGGGATCGATCCCTGAGGCCGGCAAGGTCAAAGTGGGTGATGAGGTCCATGAGGCCAAAAACATCATCGTCGCCTCGGGTTCCGAACCTTCCTCGATCCCCGGTGTTGAGATTGATGAGAACCTGGTTGTGTCCTCCACCGGCGCGCTGGATCTGCCGAAGATCCCCAAGAAGATGGTTGTCATCGGCGCCGGTGTGATCGGTCTGGAACTGGGCTCGGTCTATCAGCGACTGGGCACTGAGGTGACCGTTGTTGAATACCTCGACAAAATCACCCCCGGCATGGACGGCGACATCCAGAAAAACTTCCAGCGGATGCTGAAAAAGCAGGGGCTGAAGTTTGTGATGAGCGCTGCGGTTCAGAAGGTGGAAACCACCAAGACCAAAGCCAAGGTCACCTATAAGCTGCTGAAGAAAGACACCGAAGAGACGCTGGACGCCGATGTGGTGCTGGTGGCAACCGGCCGCAAACCCTTCACCGATGGTCTGGGTCTGGAAGCACTGGGTGTGGAAATGTCCCCGCGCGGTCAGATCAAGACCAATGCGCATTGGGAAACCAACGTCAAAGGCATCTACGCGATCGGCGACGCCATCGATGGCCCGATGCTGGCCCACAAAGCCGAAGACGAAGGCATGGCAGCCGCCGAATGCATCGCCGGCAAACATGGTCACGTGAACTACGACGTGATCCCCGGTGTGATCTACACCACGCCCGAAGTTGCCAGCGTTGGCAAAACCGAGGAGCAGCTGAAAGAAGAAGGCCGCGCCTATAAGGTTGGCAAGTTCCCCTTCATGGGCAACGCCCGCGCCAAAGCGGTGCACCAGGGTGAAGGCTTTGTGAAACTGCTGGCCGATGCGGAAACTGACCGCATCCTCGGCTGCCACATCATCGGCCCGGCCGCAGGTGACCTGATCCATGAGATCTGCGTCGGCATGGAATTCGGCGCCTCTGCCGAAGACATCGCCCTGACCTGCCACGCCCACCCGACCTTCTCGGAAGCCGTGCGCGAAGCCGCCCTCGCCTGCGGCGACGGCGCCATCCACGCCTAATCAAACGGGTCAGAACGACCATGAGAGGCCACCCTTCGGGGTGGTCTTTTTGCTTCAGACTCTGTTTGTCGCTCACGCGCCGCGCGTGCTAACGTCTGGCGATTGAGACAGCAAAGGCATTGGTTATGGTATCGGAACTTGCAGGCAAACGCGTATTGGTCGCCGGGGGCGCCGGGTTTGTCGGCTCCCATCTGGTGGACGCGCTGATCGCACTTGGCGCAACCCCGGTCATTCTGGACAATTTCCACACCGGTGATGCCGCCTTTCTAAGCCATCTGGATCAGCCCGAGATCATCGAACATGACATCACCCGGCCTTTGCCTGCCGGCATTGGACCCGTGGATCTGGTCTATAACCTCGCCTGCCCTGCGGCGCCGAAACACTATCAGGCCGATCCCCTGCGCACCTGGCGCACCTCGGTCTATGGCACGGACAATCTGGCTGAATTTGCCCGCGCCCAAGGCGCACGGATGGTCCAGGCCTCCACCAGTGAGGTCTATGGCGATCCGCTGGTGTCGCCACAAAGCGAAAGCTACACCGGCAATGTCTCGATGCATGGCATCCGCGCCTGTTACGATGAGGGCAAACGAGCCGCTGAAACGCTGCTGATGGATATGATCCGCAGCTATGACATGGACATCCGCATCGCCCGGATCTTCAACACCTATGGGCCGCGCATGGCGCTGAACGATGGCCGGGTGGTGCCCAACTTCGTGCGTCAGGCACTGGAGGGCAAACCGCTGACCGTCTATGGCCACGGCCAGCAGACCCGCTGTTTCTGCTATGTGGCGGATACGGTGGATGGGTTGCTGCGGCTGGGCGCCAATGACGGGCTGCAGGGGCTGGTGGTTAATATCGGCAGTGATGTTGAACAAACGGTCTATAGCCTGGCCGAAGCTGTGGCCGCGCTGGTCGGCGTGCCTTTGCAGACGCAGGACTGCGAAATGCCGCAGGATGACCCACAGGTGCGCCGCCCTGATCTGACCCGTGCGCGGGACCGTCTGGGCTGGTCGCCCAGCACCCCGCTGGACAGTGGGTTGCAACAGGTGATCCGCTATTTCCAGGACGATCACCGGGTGAAACGGGCGCTGTCCGTCTAACTCCGCAATCTGTCACGGGCGATCGTGAGGCCACCCTCAACGGCCTGTGTCCGGGGGCGAAACCCGCCCCCGTTTTTGTTTGTCTCTCACAGCGTCAGGCGTTTTGGAACCAACCCAAGCGGCGCAGCAGCAGCCGGTCCAGGATCAGAGCCAGGATCAGGCTGGCCCCCATCAGTGGCAGCAGGGCTGACAGCACCACAACCAGTGCAATCATCCCCCAGCCCAGCGAAGCCTCAGGCGCCGCAGGCACCCCAAGCCGCCCGGCAGGGCGCCGTTTCCACCACGCCACAAAACCGCTGAGCGACAGCACAAAGGCCAGCACTGCTGCCAGCGTGTTCTGCGCCAGGTTCAGCCAGCCATACATCTCCCCCTGATGGAAGGAGATGCCCCAGCTGACCGCCCGCGCCACCACGGGGTTGTCACCGAACTCATGCCGTTTCAGCACCGCGCCGCTGTATTGATCGATGATCAGCTCAGTCTGCTCAGCCCGGTCCCGGCTGGCGGAGCGCAGCCAAAACGCCGCGCTTTCGTTTTTCGGCGGCCGCATCTCATAGGGGGCCACCAACCCTTCCGCCTCTGCGATGGCAAAGACCTCTGCATAGGCCAGGGTCTCCCCCTCACTGGTGGTGGACCCGGGCACTTTGCGGGAAAACCGCAGGCTGCCGCTGCTTTGTCCGGTCTGTTTCTGCACATAGCTGAGGCCACCGCCCCAGACATCGGTCCAGGGCAGACCGGTCACCAGGATCGGCACCACCAGAACGGTGGCCAGCATGCCGGTGAACAGATGGGTCTCGCGCCACCAGCTGCGTCCCCGGGTTTTCGGGGTACCGCGCGGCGGCTGCACCGCCTTTGCCAGGGACCGCCTGCCACGCGGCCACCACAGGTAGGCACCGGTGACAAACATCACGATGGCCCAATGGGCAGAAAGCTCGACAAACTTGGTGCCGAATTTTCCCAACAGCAGTTCACCGTGGAACTTTTTCAGCATCCGCATCAGGGTCTCATCCCGGGCCACATGCCCCAAGAGCGTCCCGGTATAGGGATCGATCCAGGCATAGCTGCGGATGTTGTCGCTGGTGTTGAACTCCACAAAGGTGGAGCGGCTGGGATCATCAAACTGGGTGATGCCGCGCAGCCGTTTCACGCCGGGGCCCCCCTGCAATGCGGTCAGCTGATCCTCAATCGGCAGGGGGGTGTCGCCCACAGCCACATACATCTGATCTGCATACAGCCAACCTTCGATCTGCGGCTTGTAGAGGTAAATGCCGCCAGTGATGGCCAGCATGGCCATGAAGGGCAAAACATAAAGAGAAGCGAGGAAGTGCCACTTCCACACAAGACGATAAAGCGCACCGCCCGAGACAGTCTCGGAGGGCGCCGACGACAGGGTTGCGTCGGTCATTAGAGTAATTTCCTACGTTTGGTTAGATTTGGGTTTTGGGGAACTCAAATCAGCGCAGGCGGCCCGCGGGGCGGGTCCTGCTGACGTAGGTAATCGCAGGTCTGATAGGGGTTGGGTGTTGCCACAAAGGGGCAGCGGTAGCTGCGCGCCAGGGCGACCCAGGGGGCTTCGGGCTGTGGCTGGTCCTGGATCAGATCGGCCAGCACACAATGATCCACCGCCGGCTCAACCTCTTCGACGGGTTCGCCATCCGCGTTGAGCGTCAGCGTCACCATTTCACTGCCGGTACAGATGGTCACCACCATAACGCCCGGCACCAGCGAGGCGACCACCGCCGACATCTTCGGCAGCAGCAGGCCCACCACAGTGGCCAGCACCAGAAGCGTATGAAATCCCACCCGGATCATGCCCGGCAAAGAGCATGAGGAGATGGTCAAAGGCAAGCCTCTTTCCACCGCCTGCGGCACGGCGTCCGTCGCGTTACCTGTGACGCCCCGCCCGCAGGGCAAATCTGCGCGAGGGCTCGGCGGGTCCGGGTGGGACGCCCGAGCGCAGATTTACATGCGGCTTAAAGCGCACTTACCACATCGACTGGGCGGCGCGGTCGGGCCATTCGCGGTCATAGGCGTCGCCGTCGATGTCGCCATCGGTCATTGCGCTGAGGATCTCACCGATAGAGGGCAGATCGCCGCTTTCGTCCTCACCCGACCACAGTTTGGACCGCATGATCGCGCGGGCGCATTGCACATAGATCTCGTCAATACGGATCACCGTGACGCTGCGCGGCTGCTTGCCCTGTTTTTCAAACCGGGCGCACAGCCCTTCGTCAAAGGTCACCCGCGCCTGGCCGTTGACCCGCACCGCATTGGTCGATCCCGGCACCATGAACATCAGCGCGATCCGCGGGTCGCGCACGATGTTGCGCAATGTGTCGATCCGGTTGTTGCCCCGCCAGTCGGGCAGCGCCAGCGTGCGTTCATCCAGTTCCACGACCACCGGACCCTCATCGCCACGCGGGCTGCCATCGGCGCCCTCTGGCCCCACCGTGGAAACCACGCAGAAACGCGAGGTTTCGATCCAGCGGCGGTATTCCGGTGTCAGCCGTTTTGCGACCTTGGAGATTGAGGCGCCGCGCGCCTCACCATAAACGGCTTCCAGCTCAGCAACATCCTCAACCCATTTCATCGCATCTCACTCCTCAGCGAAGGTAAACCCAGCGTCGCGCATCAACGCATTGGACCGGCTTTCCACATCCTGTTCCAACCGGGCCATAAATTCATCCCGCGGCAGGCCCGCAGGGATACGCGGCAGGAACTCCACCACCGCAATACCTGCTTTGCGCACCACGCCACGTTTCGGCCACAGGACCCCGGCGTTGGTGGCCACGGGCACCACATCCTGTCCGGTTTCCTCAGACAGCACATGGGTGCCGACCTTATAGGGCAGCTTGGCCCCGGGCGCGACGCGGGTGCCCTGCGAATAGATCACCAGCTGGCCGGGATGCTGCGCCCCGCTGGCCACATCTGCCACCATCTTCTTGATCGCTTTGCCGCGTTTGCCCCGGTTCACCGGCACACAGCCGATGCGGTAGCCGTACTGGCCAATGATCGGCATGAACAGGATTTCGCGTTTCATGATGAACTTGCCCGCGGGGATCGCGTTGAAGATCATCAGGATGTCGAGGAAGGACATGTGTTTGGCCGCAACGATCACCTCATCGGTCGGCACTTCACCGCGCACCTCGGTCTTCAGCCCCAGCATCCAGCTGGCGGTCCAAAGAACCCAGCGGCAATAGGATTTGCAGGCAGCAAAGGCGCCTTTGCGGCTGAACAGCGCCCAGGGGAAGAAGACCACCCCCAGAACCGCCATGGCCACATACATCTGAATATTGAACACAAGGCTGCGCAGCCAGCGCCAGGCATAGGCCATCACGGCAACTCCTTCAGTTTACGTTTTGCAGCGGCGCGTGTTGCGGCAAAGGCCACCGCCCCGCCCAGGAGCGGGATGCCCAGCGGCCAGAGCCACTGCAGCCCCTGAAAGCCAAGCCCGGTCAGGAAGCCGCCGGCAGCCTGCGCTTCGGGCAACAGCCAGACGGCCAGCGCGCCCAGCCCGGCCCCGATGCCCGCACCGGAAAAGCCGCGATAGGTGAAGCGGCGCACAAAGGCCCCGGCAATATAACTGTCGCGCGCGCCCACAAGGCGCAGCACCGTGATCACCTGGGTGTTGGCCGAAAGCGCGGCATGGGCCGCCAGGGTGATCATCGCGGCCATCGCCCCGCCGATCAGCAGAAAGGCCGCCCAGCCCAGAATGCGGATCCGCGTTGCCGCCTCGACCAGCGGTTTGCGCCAGCGGGTATGGTCATCCAGCACCGCGCCGGGCACCTCAGCCGCCAGCCGCAGCCGCAGCCCGGTGCTGTCATAGCCCTGATCGGTCTCATTGATCTCAATCAGCTGCGGGATTGGCAGTTCCTCGATCGGCAGGTCGGGGCCAAAGAAGGGCTCCAGCAGCGCCTTTTGTTCCTCTTCGCTGAGCGCGCGGGCGCTTTCGACACCGGGGGTGGTTTCCAGCACCCGCAGCGCCGCCGTGATCTGGGCCTGCATCTGCTCCTCCGGGGCTGAGATCCGCAAGGTGGAGGATCGCGCCAGCTCGTTTGACCAGCGATCCGCCAACCGGCCCGAGGCCAGTGTCAGCGCCAGCGCAAAGACCGCAAGGAAGCCCATCGCAATGGCGCTGAAGGTGGTCAGCGTTGCGGTGAACCCGGTGGGGGGCACCACACGGTCGGCCTGCGCATCGGGCACAAACAGGGCGGTGAAACCCTTCAAAACGCTCATAGGTCCGCCCCCGCCAGCTGCACCCGACGATTGGCAATCCGCAGCACCCGCGCCTGCACCTGCCCTTTGGCGGCGCGGATCAGGTTCATATCGTGGGTGGCCACCATGATGGTCTTGCCCATCCGGTTCAGCTCGACCAGCAGCCGCAGCAGCCGCTGCGACATTTCCCAGTCAATGTTGCCGGTGGGTTCATCGGCCAGGATCACATCCGGTGACATGATCACCGCACGCGCCAGCGCGGCGCGTTGACGTTCGCCGCCCGACAGTTCCGGCGGCAATGCCTCAGCGCGGGATTTCAACCCAACCCAGGCCATCAATTCCTTGAGGTTGGCCAGTTCATCAATGTTGTCGCGGCCCGACACGTTGAGCGGCAGCGCAATGTTTTCGGCAATCGGCAGGTGATCCAGGAACTGACAGTCCTGATGCACCACCCCGATCCGGCGTCGGTTCAACGCCACCTCATCGCGGTCCATCAGACGCACATCGCGGTCAAACAGGCGCACGTGACCCGCCGTAGGCAATAGCGCGCCATAGCAGAGCTTCATAAAGGTGGTTTTCCCCGCACCCGATGGCCCGGTCAGGAAATGGAAGGACCCCGGCGACAGCTTGAGTGAGATCTCACTGAGAAGCTCACCACCCCCATAGCTATAGGCCACATTTTCTAGCTCAATCACCGGCTGCCCCCGTTTTTGCCTGCCTTTTCTGCACGAGCCTCGGCACAGATGCAATGCGCCAAAAACCGGGACGGCGGCTGTGTGCCAGACCGCAGAACAGGGTCAAAACGCTTTACACTTTTCCAAATGCCTTTTCCGCCATATAGTTGCGCCATTCAGGTGTGTGTTAACGAAGGTTAACAAAAGCTGGGACAGACCAGCTGAGCAGGTGTGAGAGGCAAGCCAATGCGTTTGATCTGCCCGAATTGCGGGGCGCAGTACGAAGTGCCGGATGACGTGATCCCGGACGCCGGGCGCGATGTGCAGTGTTCAAATTGCGGCAACACCTGGTATCAGCACCATCCCGACAATGATCCGGAACTGCGCGAAGAGCTGATCGCCAGTGGGCTGGAGCCGGAAACCACCGCCGGTGAGATGCCAGAGACCGAAGTGGAGGCCCCGCCAGAGCCAGAGGCCCCACCAGAGCCGGAACCCGCGCCCGCAGAACCCACTGCGCAGTCTCCGCAACGCCGGTCGCTTGATCCGTCGATTGCCGAGGTGCTACGCGAAGAGGCAGAGCGTGAGGCCCGTGCCCGCGCCGCAGAGGGCGGCATTGAAACGCAGCCGGATCTGGGCCTTGGTGAGCCAGAGGATGAAGCTGACCGCCGCGCCCGTCAGGTGCGCGAGCGCATGGCCCGGATGAAGGGCCTGCCGGACGAACCAGACCCTGTGCCCGAGGTGGCTGAGGATGACACGCCGGTCTCCCGTCGTGATCTGCTGCCCGACATTGACGAAATCAACTCCTCCCTCCGTGCGGCCTCGGACCGGCGCCCCGCTGAAGCGGCCGATCACGAATTGCCCGGTGAGATGGAGCGCCCGGAAACCACCGTCGCCAGCGGCAAAAGCGGCTTCCGCCGTGGCTTTGCATTGGCCTTGCTGCTGACCGCATTGCTTTGGGCCGCCTACAGCTTTGCCCCACGCATCAGCGCGCAGGTGCCCGCGCTGGAACCGACGATGACGCGTTATGTCGCCATCGTGGATCAGGGCCGCGCCCTATTGGACGAACAGGTGCGCAAGCTGCTGACCCAGGTCGACGCGATGAGCGCCGAACAGGGCGACAGCTGATCCTTAGCTGAGTTTGTTGTAGAGGCTGCTCAACCGGGCGGCCTCTTTTTCTGTGCCGAAGGGTGTGTTCACCACAAACATGCCCGACCCAACCATCCGGTGGCCTTGGCGGGCCGGCCCAAATGACACCTCATGGCGCAGCACCTTGGGCAGATCCAATGCCTCCAGCGCCTTGAGCATCGGCTTGTGCGCCCCGGTGGTCAGCACTGGATACCAGATCGCGATCACCCCCACGTTCCACTTGCGATGCAGCTTGGCGACGAAGCTGGGAATGGCGTCATATTCCGATTTCACCTCATAGGCCGGATCAATCAGCAACAGGCCCCGGCGCGGCTCAGGCGGTGTGCGTTCCATCACCATCTGATAGCCGTCTTGTTTGACCACATTGGCCTGCCGACGGGGGAACAAATCATCCAATGCCGCATGTTCCTGCGGGTGCAACTCGGCCAGTGACATGCGGTCCTGATCCCGCAACAGCTGCCGCGCCAACAGGGGCGATCCGGGATAGCTGCGCGGCCCGTGCTGGTCCCGCACCGTCTGCAGCGCCTGCTCGTAGGGATGTGCCGCATCAAACCAACCCAAGTCGGCCACAGCATCGATGCCCGCCTTAGCCTCCCCGGTTTTGACGGCCTCCGCCGCATCCAGCCCATAAAGGCCGCGGCCCGAGTGGGTTTCGAAGTAGCTGAGCGGTTTGTCCTTCACTGTCAGATAGGCCAGCATCTGGCACAAAAGCGCGTGTTTCTGCACATCCGCCAGGTTTCCGGCGTGGTAGATATGTTGATATGACAGCATGTTGCGCTTCCTTTCACTTCGCAGGCCGGCCCGCTGATGCGGCCTGCCCCTTACCCCCATCCTTGCCCCAGTGCCACGAAATTGACCAGCCTTGGCAAAAAGGCGCTGATCGGGTCCGGATGCACCCTTTCCCAAAGCGGCACAGGCCCGTATAAGCGTTTCTGCCTCCGACGGGGATCGGCGGCATTTGAAGGACTATCACCACCGCGGGGCACCATCCATATGGGAATCATCGACAATCTGCCGGGCCTGTTTTCGTCTGACATGGCGATCGACCTGGGCACGGCAAACACGCTGGTCTACGTCAAAGGCAAGGGCGTTATTCTAAGCGAACCGTCGGTGGTGGCCTATCACGTCAAAGACGGCGTGAAGAAGGTGCTGGCCGTCGGCGAAGACGCGAAGCTGATGCTGGGCCGGACCCCCGGCTCGATCGAGGCGATCCGCCCGATGCGCGATGGTGTCATTGCCGATTTCGACGTTGCCGAAGAGATGATCAAACACTTCATCCGCAAGGTGCACAAACGTTCGACCTTCTCCAAGCCGAAGATCATCGTCTGCGTGCCTCACGGTGCAACCCCGGTTGAAAAACGGGCGATCCGTCAATCCGTTCTCTCGGCAGGTGCACGTCGTGCGGGTCTGATTGCAGAACCGATTGCTGCGGCCATCGGCGCCGGCATGCCCATCACCGACCCCACCGGCAACATGGTTGTGGACATCGGTGGTGGTACGACCGAGGTGGCGGTTCTGTCGCTGGGTGACATCGTTTACGCCCGCTCAGTCCGTGTTGGCGGCGACCGCATGGATGAGGCGATCATCAACTATCTGCGCCGCAACCAGAACCTCTTGGTCGGTGAAAGCACCGCTGAGCGGATCAAAACCACCATCGGCACCGCGCGGATGCCCGATGATGGCCGTGGTGCCTCGATGCAGATCCGCGGCCGTGACCTGCTGAACGGTGTCCCGAAAGAGACCGAGATCAGCCAGGCACAGGTTGCCGAAGCGCTGGCCGAACCGGTTCAGCAGATCTGCGAAGCGGTGATGACCGCGCTGGAAGCCACCCCGCCGGATCTGGCAGCTGATATTGTCGACCGTGGCGTGATGCTGACCGGTGGCGGCGCGCTGCTGGGCGATCTGGATCTGGCGCTGCGCGAACAGACCGGCCTGTCGGTTTCCATCGCGGATGAAAGCCTGAACTGTGTGGCCATGGGCACCGGCAAAGCGCTGGAATACGAAAAGCAGCTGCGCCACGCGATTGACTACGACAGCTAACCTCCCCACCTTTTCCTGAAAAGGGGGTACCTTGGCCAAGGACCGTTCACAGAGCGAAGACTATCTGGGACCGCTGAAGCGTTTGCTGACAGGGGTCCTGATCCTGTGCCTGATCGGTCTGTTTATCCTCTGGCGTATCGACAGCCCCCGCGTGGAACGGTTCCGCGCGCAGGTGGTTGATAAGGTGGTGCCGTCCTTTGACTGGGCGATGGCGCCGGTCACCGGCATGGTCAATTTGGTGCGCGACTTTCAAAGCTATCAGCGCATTGTTGAGCAGAACCAGGAACTGCGCAGCGAATTGCAGCAGATGAAAGCCTGGAAAGAGGCCGCACAGCAGTTGGAGCAGGAAAACGCCCGGCTGTTGGATTTGAACAACGTGCGGCTGGACCCGCGACTAACCTATGTGACCGGCGTGGTGCTGGCCGACAGCGGCTCGCCCTTCCGGCAGTCGGTGCTGCTGAACGTCGGCGCACGCGACGGGATCCTTGATGGCTGGGCCACGATGGATGGCATTGGTCTGGTCGGCCGCATCTCTGGCGTGGGTCAGAACACGGCGCGGGTGATCCTGCTGACCGATACCTCCAGCCAGATCCCGATCACCATTCAGCCCTCAGGCCAGCAGGCGATCCTCAGCGGTGACAACACCGCCGCGCCTTTGATCACTTTCCTTGAAAACGGCGATTTGGTGCGCGCCGGTGACCGGGTGATCACCTCAGGCGATGGCGGTGTGTTTCCTGCCGGCGTTCTGGTGGGCCATCTGGCCGAAGATCCTTCGGGCCGGTTGCGGGTGCGCCTGTCGGCAGATTATGAGCGGCTGAAATTCCTACGCGTGCTGCGCAATCAGGCGGCGCCGCTGATCAGCGATCCCGGTGCACTGATCACCCCCGGCGGTGCGCCGCTGGCGCGGGCGGACACCGAGGCGGAGGAAGGGGAGGTCAGCCAATGAGCGACAGCGCCCCAACCAAACCCTGGGTGATGCAATGCGCCTTTGCCGCGCTCACGCTTGCGGTGATCTTTTTCCAACTGCTGCCGCTGGAAACCACACCCCGGCGCTGGACCGGTCCGGATCTGGTCCTGCTGATCAGCTTTGCCTGGGCCCTGCGCCGCCCGGATTACGTGCCCGCCTATCTGGTTGGGCTGATCGCTTTGATGGCGGATCTGATGCTGCAACGTCCCCCCGGGCTGATGGCTGCCCTAGTGGTGATCGCCGTGCAAACCCTGAAAAAACGATCCCGCCTGCTGCGCGATCAGGGGTTTGCGGTGGAATGGCTGACGGTGGCCTCAACCCTGCTGGCGGTGATGCTGGCTTTCCGTCTGGTGCTGACGCTGACCGCCGTGCCACAGGCGCCGATGGGGCTGACGCTGATCCAGCTGGTCATGTCCGTGGTCTGTTACCCCGCTGTGGCCGCCCTGGCGCATTTCGCCTTTGGGGTGCGCCGCGTGGCGCCCGGCGAAGTGGATGCATGGGGGCATAAGCTATGAAGCGCAACAATCGCGATAGCGCCGACAGCGCCCGCCGCATCACCCGCCGCGCCCTGCTGCTGGGCGGTGCCCAGCTGGCCTTTGGCGGCGTGCTGGCCATGCGGATGCGCTACATGCAGGTCGATCAGGCCGATGAGTTCCGCCTGCTGGCTGAGGAAAACCGCGTCAAGGTGCGCCTCCTGCCGCCCGCCCGGGGCGAGATGTTTGACCGCAACGGTGCGGTGATCGCCAAAAACGAACCCAGCTACCGAATTGTTCTGGTACCCGAGGATGCCGGCGACGTCGAACAGGTGATCGCTCGTCTGGCCAATCTGATTGAACTGGACCCCGATGAGCTGGCCAAGGCGCGCAAGGAAATCTCGCAGAATGCGCCCTTCCGGCCGGTGACATTGGCCGATCGCGTCAGTTGGGAGGCAATCAGCCGCGTCGCCGTCAACGCCCCCGCCCTGCCCGGCATCACGCCCGAGGTGGGCCTGTCCCGACAGTACCCGCTGGGCCCGGATATGGCCCATGTCGCGGGCTATGTCGGACCGGTGTCAGATTATGACCTGTCAAAAATCGATGCCCCGGACCAGCTGCTGCTGATCCCGCGCTTTCAGATCGGCAAGGTTGGGGTTGAGGCCAAGCTGGAGGATTCCCTGCGCGGCAAGGCTGGCAACAAGCAGGTTGAGGTGAACTCCGCCGGGCGCGAAATGCGCGAGTTGAACCGCCGTGAGGGCCAGCCGGGCGCCAACCTACAGCTGACCATCGATCACCGGCTGCAAAACTATGTACAGGCGCGGCTGGGCCGCGAAAGCGCCGCCGCCGTGGTGATGGATTGCGAAAGCGGTGATATCCTTTGTGCGGCCTCCGCGCCAAGCTTTGACCCCAACCTGTTTGTGCGCGGCATTTCCGTCAAAGACTACCGCGACCTGACAGAAAACAAATACCGCCCGCTGGCCAATAAGGCGGTGCAGGGCCTCTACCCGCCCGGGTCCACCTTCAAGATGGTCACCGTTCTGGCCGCGCTGGAGGCCGGGGAAGTCACCCCCGATGAAACCGTCTACTGCCCCGGCCATATGGAAATCTCCAACCGTCGGTTCCACTGCTGGAAACGTGCCGGGCACGGGCAGGTGGATTTGCTGACCTCGCTACGCGAAAGCTGCGACGTCTATTATTACGATCTGGCGCTGCGGGTCGGCATTGAAAAAATTTCGGAAATGGCGCGCAAGCTGGGCCTTGGGGAACGCTATGACATCCCGATGTCAGCCATCGCCCGAGGCCGTGCGCCGACCAAGGACTGGAAGCTGGAAACCTACGGTCAGGATTGGGTGGTGGGCGATACTGTCAACGCCTCCATCGGGCAGGGCTACGTGCTGGCCTCCCCGATCCAGCTGGCGGTAATGACCGCACGCATGGCAACGGGACGCGCCCTAGCCCCACGTCTGGTGAAATCCATCAACGGGGTTGAACAGCCGATACCCTCGGACGCAGAGCTGGACGTGAACCCCGAACACCTGCGGCTGGTGCGTCGCGCGATGTATTCGGTCTCCAACCACCGCAAGGGCACCGCCTATGGCTCGCGGATCATCGAGGATGAGCTGCGCCTTGCCGGCAAGACCGGCACCAGCCAGGTCCGAAACATCACCGCCGAGGAACGCCGCCGTGGCGTGACCCGCAACGAGGATCTGCCCTGGGAACGCCGCGACCATGCGCTGTTTGTGAACTTCGCCCCCTATAAAGATCCCAAGTTTGCCGTGGCCGTGGTTGTCGAACATGGCGGCGGTGGCTCAACCGCGGCAGCACCGATCGCACGCGACATCACGCTACAGGCCCTTTACGACGGTGAACCGCCGCTGGAGGCCTACCCGAAAGCCGCACGTTCCAAGGTGAAAGCACAGCAGGAACGGCTGCGCCGCGAACGGCGTGAGTTCCTCAAGCGGGAAAGTGACCGCGCATGAGTTATCTTGAGTATGCCGTCAAGACCGTGCCCTCGGGCCTGCGCAAGGTGTTTTACCTGAACTGGCCGCTGATCCTGTTGCTGACGGCGGTCTGCTCGGTCGGTTTCCTGATGCTCTACTCAGTTGCGGGCGGGTCTTTCCAACCCTGGGCAGAGACGCAGATGAAACGCTTCGGCCTAGGCATGGCGGTGCTGTTCGTCGTGGCCATGGTGCCGATCTGGTTCTGGCGCAACGTCGCGGGGGTGGCCTATCTGGCCTCACTGGCGCTGCTGCTGTTTGTGGAGTTCTTTGGCTCCGTCGGGATGGGGGCGCAGCGCTGGATCGATCTGGGCTTCATGCGGTTGCAGCCCTCCGAGATGGCGAAGATCACATTGGTGATGCTTTTGGCCGCCTATTATGACTGGCTGCCGATGAAAAAGGTCTCGCACCCGATCTGGGTGGCGGTGCCGCTGTTCCTGATCCTGCTGCCCACGGCGCTGGTGCTGAACCAGCCGGACCTTGGCACCTCACTGCTGCTGGTCTTTGGTGGTGCGGCTGTGATGTTCTTTGCCGGGGTGCATTGGGGCTATTTCACTGCCGTCATCGGCATTGGCATTGGTCTGGTGACAGCCGTGTTTCAGACCCGTGGCACCCAGTGGCAGCTGCTGAAGGATTACCAATACCGCCGCATCGATACCTTCCTGGACCCCGCCAGCGATCCCTTGGGCGCCGGCTATCACATCACCCAGTCCAAGATTGCGCTTGGCTCAGGCGGCTGGACCGGCCGCGGTTTTATGCAGGGCACGCAGTCCCGGCTGAACTTCCTGCCGGAAAAACACACCGACTTCATCTTCACCACCCTGGCTGAGGAGTTTGGCTTCATCGGTGCGGTCTCCCTCCTGGTGCTCTATGTGCTGATCATCATCTTCTGCGTCGCCTCGGCCGTTGCCAACCGCGATCGCTTCTCCTCACTTCTGATCCTTGGGATCGGGGTGACCTTCTTCCTGTTCTTTGCGGTGAACATGTCGATGGTGATGGGCATGGCGCCCGTTGTAGGCGTGCCGCTGCCGCTGGTCAGCTATGGTGGCTCGTCGATGCTGGTGCTGCTGGGCGCCTTTGGTCTGGTGCAAAGCGCCCATGTCCATCGCCCCCGCTAGGGGATTGCCTTAACCGCTGATCCCCAACACCTGCCGCAACACCTGCTGCACCGGGCGGCGGCTGTCACGCTGCCAGGACAGCAGCCCAACCTGCCGGGTCGCCCCGCCCAAGGGGGTGAACTGCGCGGCAGGGTGGCGGCGCTGCAATCCGGCCCATTCCGGCACAACGGCGCGGCCGACGCCGTCCTCAACCAGCTGGGCAATGGTCTCCAACGCATCCATTTCACACAGCACCCGTGGCGTGCCAAACCGCTGCTGCAACAGCCGATGGCAGGCCGCCCCACCCCAGGCCGCCCGCGCATAAAGCAGGAAGGGCAGGTCCACCTCGCCCCCGCGCGGCTGCAACAGGCCAAGGCGCTGCTCAGCCATGACATCAAAGCGCATGGTTTTGGGCAGGGCAAAAGGCGGGGCAACGATCAGCGCCGCCTCCAACCGCCCGGCCTCAAAAGCATCATACAACTCGGCTGAGGCACCGGGGCTCAGCGTCAGGTCCACCTCAGGCGCGGCCTGTTTCAACCCCTGCACCAGATCCGCAGCATGATCCCCCAAGGCGGTCGAAATCAGCCCAAGGCGCAATGGCCCCACCAGCTGATCCTGTGCCAGAACCTGTCCCAGGCATGCCCGGATCGACACTAGCTTGCGCAGCTCCGGCAGCAGGGCCTCACACTCGGGGGTTGCCGCCATGCCGCGCCCGGACCGGATCAGCAGCGGCACCTGCAACTCGGTCTCCAGCGCCTCCACCCGCTGCGCCACGGCGGCAGGGGTCACGCCAAGACGCCGCGCGGCGGCGGCCAGTGAAGCCTCATCCACCGCGGCAATCAGGGTTTCCACAAATCGCAAATCCATAGAAAACCTTATGTTTGAAGTCACAAAAACAAGCTAGCCTTTTTATAACCGCCTCCGCTATTCCTGTGCCCAAGCAACATTGCACCGACGAACAAAGGACCGCTTTGATGAGTATTTTCCACCTCGCCTATCACGTCGATGACCTCGACAAGGCCCGTGCGTTTTACGGCGACCTCCTGGGTTGCACCGAGGGCCGCAGCACTGAAACATGGGTCGATTTCAATTTCTTCGGCCATCAGATCAGCCTGCACCTGGGCCCTGTTTTCGCCACCGCCAACACCGGCAAAGTGGGGGAGCATTTGGTGCCGATGCCACATCTGGGGGTGATCCTGCCGACCGATCAATGGCAGGTGCTGGCCGAAAAACTGACCACTGCGGGCGTCACCTTCACCATCGCGCCTACCACCCGCTTTGCCGGTGAGCCCGGGGAGCAGAACACCATGTTTTTCCACGATCCCGCCGGAAACCCGATTGAAATCAAAGGATTTGCAGATATGGCCGGGGTGTTTGCCACATGATCAACGTCCTCTTCGCCGCCCTGCCCGAACGCTGGGACAGCTACGCCCCCGCCCTGCGCAAAGCCTTCGACGATGCCGGGCTGCAGGTTGACCTGCAACAGGACTTCGCCCCGGACGTGGTCGACTATATCGTCTATGCGCCAAACTCCACGCTGCAGGATTTCACCCCCTACACCCGCTGCAAGGCGGTGCTGAACCTCTGGGCCGGGGTTGAGGCCATTGTGGGCAATCAGACCCTGACGCAGCCGCTGGCGCGCATGGTGGATTTCGGCCTGACGCAGGGCATGGTGGAATGGGTCACCGGCCATGTGCTGCGCCATCATCTGGACATTGACTATAACCTCGAACGTCAGGCCGGCGTCTGGGACAAACATCTGCCGCCGCTGTCACGTGACCGGCCAGTGACCGTTCTGGGCATCGGCGAATTGGGTGGCTCCTGCGCGCAGGCCATTGCCGGGCTGGGTTTCCCCGTCACCGGCTGGAGCCGCACCCAGAAAGAGATCAACGGCATCACCTGCCTTTCGGGTGAGGCGGGTCTGAAACAGGCGCTGTCGACGGCGCAGATTCTGGTGCTGCTGCTGCCGCTGACGGCGGGCACGGAACACGTGATCAATGCCGAGAGTTTGGCGCTGATGCCGAAAGGCGCCTATATCATCAACCCCGGCCGGGGCCCGCTGATCGATGATGCCGCGCTCCTGGCGGCGCTGGACAGTGGCCAGATTGCACGGGCCACATTGGATGTGTTCCGGGTTGAGCCTCTGCCTGCCGAGGACCCTTATTGGTCCCACCCCAAGGTCACGGTCACCCCGCATATTGCGGCGGAAACCCGGCCGGAAACCGCGGCAAAGATCATCGCCGACAACATCCAGCGTGCTGAGGCAGGGGAACCGCTACGCTTCCTCGTTGATCGCGGCGCTGGCTACTAAACAAAAGAACGGGGGGCCCTGCCCCCCGCTTTAGAAACCGCAAAAGCGCTTTCACTGTTTCCTAAATACTCATGTCACAGCATCAGCGCAGGATCGGCGGCTTCTCGGGGTCAGAACCGGGGGCTGACAGCCCCACTTCCTGTGCCTCTTCGTGCTGGGGCAGGTCAAACCGCAGCCCCCATTGTGCCAGTTTCGCCGCCAGCGGATCACTGGCCCGCAGGAAGCTGACATCCAGCGCACCGGCCTCAATCCCCGAAAAAGTCAGCGCCTCAGACACCGCCTGCGCCAACGCCCCTTCGGCGGCAGGCACCGCATCGATAAAGGCCAGCAGGTGGTTGCGCGCGCCGCCCTCATAGGTGGCGCCTGCCAGATAGGCCGAATGGGCCAGCCCGGTGGCAGTGGCCAGTTTTGCGTCCAATGCCGTCAACAGCGCCTCTGGCAGCCCCATGGGGCGGCCAATTTCTTCGATCCGCGCCTCGGCCTCCTCAGGGGCCTGCCCCAGGGTCTGGTCCAGCCAGACTACCGCCTCGGACGGGATCAGGATCGACGATGGCGCCACCTCAAGGTTCACCCCCAGCCCAATCCCCTGCCCGGCCAGGATCGAGGCAATCATCCGCCCCGACAGCGCAGCATAGGGTGCTTCGCGGCCAACGAACTGCGCCAGCCGGTCTTCGCGGTCAAAGATCAGCACAAAGCGATCATCGGAAACCTCAAACAGCTCGGGCGTCACATTGTCATCAACCGGTTCTTCCGCCAGCAGCAGAAACATCTCGCTATCGGCCAGACGCTCGTAAAACCGCAGCCGCGCAGTGTCATCGCTTTCATCCGCCAACATGGCAGCATGGACAAGGTCCAGTGCGGTCTGATCAGTGGGGGCGTTTGTCATCTCGGGCTTCCTGACACTCGTTGCGCAATTGGGGCTTGCCCTGCGGTAGCCTGCGCGCCAGCTTAGGGCAAGAGCTGAGCAAGGACAGATATCCCGATGCCCCCGCAAAAGCCCGCAGCGTCACAGCCTGACCTGCAGCGGGAGATCGCCCGCTGTCGTCTCTGTGCGCCGCGCTTTGCCGCCACCAAAACCGCCCATAGCCCACGCCCCGTGCCCTGGTTCAACCCCAAGGCGCGGATCCTGATCGCCGGACAGGCCCCGGGACTGCGGGTGCACGAAAGCGGCCGCCCCTTTGATGACAGATCGGGGGATCGCCTGCGCGATTGGCTGGGGATCAACCGGGCCACGTTTTATGATCAGGAGCTTTTGGCCTGTGTGCCAGCGGCCTTCTGCTTCCCCGGTTATGACGCCAAAGGATCCGACCTGCCGCCGCCAAAACTCTGTGCTGAAACCTGGCAGGACCGGGTCATGACCAGCCTCTCATCTGTGGAACTGACGGTGTTGGTGGGCGGCTATGCCCACCGCGGCCATCTGGGGCTGAAAACCAGCGTCACGGAAAATGTCCGGCGCTGGCGTGACTATGCACCTGCAAAGTTCTTGTTGCCGCATCCCTCCTGGCGCAACACTGGCTGGCTGCGCAAAAACCCCTGGTTCGAATCCGACCTGTTGCCCGCCCTGCGCAGCGCTGTCCGCCAATCTGTGCATCGGTAAGCGGGCCGGACCCGTCCAAAACGCGCTGTTCCGGCGAATTGCGGCCGTTTTTCAATGAGTTTCGTCGTAATCTGCGGCGTTTTAGCGCGCTGCGAACTTGCTGCATCCGGCCAAATGGCCTAGTTCTCTGCCATCTCCGGGGGACATCTGCCACTAGGCAAACTGGGGACGAACAGGGCAGGAGGTATCATGTACCGCGTTTGGAATTTCATCACTAACTACTCACTATTGCTGATCCTTGGGGCTCTGACCGCCCTGGTTTGGGCAAATGTGAACCCGCACAGCTACCACGCATTCGTTGAATTCAAGATCTGGGACCACGCCCCGATTGGCCATCTGCATGACGGCCACCGGACGTTGACCCTGCACTATCTGGTCAATGACATGTTGATGGCCTTCTTCTTTGCCATTGCGGCCAAAGAAGTTTGGGAAGCCATTGCTCTCAAGAACGGCTCGCTGCGCGGCAAAAAGGCGGCCACCCCGCTTTTTGCCACGGTTGGGGGTATGATTGGACCAATTGCGGTTTACCTCGGGCTGGCGCTGCTCTTGGGCTCGGAAACCTATGATGCTGTTAAGAACGGCTGGGCGATCCCAACCGCAACGGACATCGCATTCTCATATCTTGTGGGCCGTATGGTCTTTGGCGCCGGTCACCCGGCCGTGCGCTTCCTGCTGTTGTTGGCCATTGCCGACGATGCGGCAGGTCTGATCATTCTGGCCGTTTTCTACCCCTCGGCTGAGTTGATGCCGGAATGGCTGCTGCTGTCTTTAGGATCGGCGATTGCGGTTTATCTGCTGGCCAACTGGCTGCCACGCCGGCTGGACCGCCACAACCAGCTGCGCCCCAACTCAACCTGGATGCGCAAGAAGCTGGGCTTCTGGCCCTATCTGATCGCGGGCTGCGCCAGCTGGTATGGCTTCATGATGGCAGGGATTCACCCGGCGCTTGGCCTGTTGCCGATCGTGCCAACCATCCCACACGCTGACCGCGCCTTCGGGATCTTCAGTGAGGCAGAGCAATATCTGACCGACCTGCTGAACCATATCGAACACGCGCTGAAACACCCGGTTGAGGTGGTGCTGTTCTTCTTCGGCCTGTTGAACGCAGGTGTCGAATTTTCGGCAATCGGTGCCCCGACCTGGCTGGTTCTGGCCGGTCTGATCATCGGCAAACCCATCGGTGTTCTGATCTTTGGCGTCATCGGCGCCCATGTGCTGCGGCTGGGTCTGCCCCAGGGGATGCGCACATCGGATCTGTTCATCATCGGCTGTGTGGCCGCCATCGGCTTTACCGTTTCGCTCTTTGTGGCTTCGGTCGCCTTCCCACCGGGTGAGGTTCAGGATGCCGCCAAAATGGGGGCGCTGTTCAGCTTTGGAGCAGCGGTGCTGTCCTGGCTGGTGGGCAAGCTGCTCAGGGTCGAAAAACAGACGTTGTAACAGCCCAACTTCTGTAAACAATCTTGTGAAACCGGCGCCATTAGGTGTCGGTTTTTCAACATTAGGCCTTAATTTTGCCCCCTTGCCCGTGTCATAATCTAATCAAAAGCCCAAATGGGCCGTTCTTAGGAACATCCCACCTCACCAAGGGCGAGCAGGAGAGCACAGGCCGCACATGCTTGAGTTTGACAATGTCAGCAAGTCCTTCTGGACCGGCACCCAACGCAAAGTGATCCTTGAGAAAGGATCATTCCGGGTAGACTTGGGCCAATCGCTGGGCATCCTGGCCCCCAATGGCACCGGGAAAACCACGCTGATCAACATGATGGCCGGTTTGGAAAAACCGGACGAAGGGGTGATCCGCCGCGGCTGCAAGGTCTCATTCCCGCTGGGGTTCATGGGCGGCGTTGTCTCCAAACACACCGCCGTGGAAAACAGCCGCTACATCGCTCGGCTTTATGGCTTGGATCCCGACTATGTGGAATCCTTCTGCCGCTGGCTGTGTAACTTGGGCGAATACTTCAACCAGCCGCTTGGCACCTACAGTTCCGGGATGCGCGCGCGGTTTTCCTTTGCGCTGCTGCTGGCGCTGGATTTTGACATCTACCTGATCGACGAAGGCATGCCCTCCTCGACCGATGTCGATTTCAACAAAAAGGCCGGGGATCTGCTGCGTGAGCGGCTGAACCGGACCACCGTGATTATCGTGTCGCACTCGCCCGCGACGCTACAACAATTTGCCCGTTCAGCGGCCGTTCTGATGAATGGCAAGCTGCATATGTTTGACACCTTGGAAGAAGCGAAACAGCTCTATGACTACGAAACCCAAGGCTAAAAAGTTCCGCATCCGCCGTGGTGGCTCGTCTGACGGGGCCACCGGTGCACCTGCGGCCAACGCCCCGGCCCCTCAACCTGAGGCGCCCGCCAATGAGGCGGCGCAAACGCCGCGGCCAACCCGCCCGCAACAGGGCGCGCGCGACTATGCCGAGCAGATGCGCAAACAGGCCGCCCAATCGCAGCAGCCGCAAGAAGGTGGCGAAGAGGAAATGCAAAGCCTCGCCGCCATTGCCGCCCGCCGTAAAGCGCAGGCTCAGGCACAGCCGCAGGCTCAGGCACAGCCCCAAGCGCCGTCACCAGCACGCCCAGCAGCCCGGGCCCAGCAGGCCCAGCCGCAGCAAACTGCCCAGCAACCGGCCGCACAGCGCCCGCAACAGGCTCAGGCCCAGACACAGGCAGCACGTGAGGGCATGGTCGCCTCGCCGCAGGAAGTGACCGCCGATCAGGAAATTGACGCCATTCGCCGCGAAGGGCTGACCGGGCGCCAGCTGCGCATGGCCCGCCGGGTGGCGCAGAAACACGGGCTTGCCCCAACCTCGGATTTTGACGCCGTGCGCCTGTTGCGCGCCAGCGGCATTGAGCCGTTCAAACGCACCAACCCGCTGGAACTCGTGGTGCCCTCCGCCGCCAAAGACGGCGCTGAGGCCGCAACGCAACTGCCCCAGACCGTTACGCCTGAGGCCAGTAAACTGCCCTCAACCGAAATGGCCCCGGCAGAACGACGTCTGCAGGAAATCAGCGAAATTCAACGCGATATCATGCGCCGCCGCCGTCGCAAGATGATCCTGCTGCTGACGCGTCTCAGCTTTTTCGTATTCCTGCCGACCCTGCTGGTGACCTGGTACTTCACCTTCATCGCCTCCCCGCTTTACTCGACCAAGTCCGAGTTTCTGGTGCTTCAGGCCGATTCCGCAGGCGGTGGCAGCATGCGCGGCCTGTTGGCGGGCACACAGTTTGCTACCAACCAAGATGCCATCGCGGTGCAGAAATTTCTGACTTCAAGGCCAGCGATGATCCGGCTGAACGAAGAGTTCGGCTTCAAGGAACACTTCAGCCAGGACAGCATCGACCCGATCAAACGTCTTGAACCCGATGCCACCAATGAAGCCGCCTATAAGCTGTTCAAACGCTACGTGAAAATCGGCTACGACCCGACCGAAGGTGTGGTGCATATGGAAGTGATCGCCGCCGATCCGGTGGTGGCCACAACCTTTGCCGAGGCACTGATTTCCTATGCTGAGGAAAAGGTCGATGAATTGTCGCTGCGCAAACGGGATGACCAGATGCGCGAAGCCCGCGCCAGCCTGGAACAGGCCAAACAGGAACGGACCGAAGCACAGCGCAAGCTGGTAGAACTGCAAGAGGGCACGCTGCTGGATCCGCAGGGCGAAATGGCCGCGATCCGGGCGTTGATCAACAATGTTGAGATCCAGCTGCAGGACAAGGAACTGCAACTGCAGACCCAGCTGAACAACCAACGCCCAAACCAGCCCAAGGTTCAGGCTCTGGAGGTTGAGATCCGCATCCTCAAGGCCGAACTGGCCCGCCAGCAGGCCCGCCTGAATGAAGCGCAGAACGGCGACAGCTCACTGGCCGCCAAGGCAGCGCAGATCCAGATGGCACAGGCTGATCTGGCCACTGCAGACCTGTTCCTGCAATCCGCAGTACAGAACGAAAAGCAGACCGCCCAGGCCGCCGCACGGCAGGTGCGCTACCTGACAACGGCTGTGGCCCCGGTTGTGCCCGACGCGGCCTCTTACCCGCGGGTCTTTGAAAACTCGATCCTCGCCTTCCTGGTGCTGTCGGGCGTCTATCTGATGATCTCGCTCACCGCATCGATCCTGCGTGAGCAGGTTTCAACCTAAGCTCTTACCCCCTGTTCATCCCGAACGGGGGCTAACCCTCTGGATAGGGGGTATCCCCGTCTGTTTTGTTGAATCGTAACGGTTTGCTGGGCATAACAGGTCCAGCATTGCCTTCCCCCGCCTCCCGGGGTGGGCGCGCCGAAACATGGCGGACCAACCCTTTCAAAGTGAGTAATTTCAGTGACCAAACCTCTTGCAGATGTGACACCAAACACTTGGGATTTCCTCAAACTGCCGATGATCAAACCCACCGGCTTTCGCGAATATGACGCCCGCTGGAAATTCCCGGATGAGATCAACTTGCCCGGCATGACCGCCCTGGGTCTGGGCATTGGCACCCAGATGCGCCTGCATGGGCTGGAGCCGGTGATCGCCGTCGGCAATGATTACCGCGACTATTCGCTGTCGATCAAAAACGCCTTGATCGTTGGTCTGATGCAGGCCGGCATCAGGGTGAAAGACATCGGCCCCTGCATCACCCCAATGGCCTATTTCAGCCAGTTCCATCTGGACGCGCCCGCGGTGGCGATGGTCACCGCCTCGCACAATCCAAACGGTTGGACCGGTGTCAAAATGGGTTTCCAGCGCCCGCTGACCCACGGCCCTGATGAGATGGGGGAACTGAAAGACATCGTGCTGAACGGCAAGGGCCAGCCGCATGAGGGCGGCATGTACGAATTCGTCGATGGCGTTTGGGACGCCTATATGGATGACCTCGTCGGTGATTTCAAAATGACCCGCAAGCTGAAGGTTGTCTGCGCCTCAGGCAACGGCACCGCCGCCGCATTTGGCCCGGCGCTGTTTGAACGGCTGGGCGTTGAGATGGTCGATAGCCACAACCGGCTGGACTACACTTTCCCCAACTACAACCCAAACCCCGAAGCGATGGAAATGCTGCATGACATGTCAGACAGCGTGAAAGCCTCGGGCGCGGATTTTGCGCTTGGCTTTGACGGCGACGGCGATCGCTGCGGCGTTGTGGATGATGAGGGGGAAGAGATTTTTGCCGATAAGGTGGGCGTCATCATGGCCCGCGATCTGGCCAAGCTCTACCCCGGGTCGACCTTTGTGGCGGATGTGAAATCCACCGGCCTCTTTGCCTCGGACCCTGAGCTGCAGAAATATGACATCAAGGCCGATTACTGGAAAACCGGCCACAGCCACATGAAACGCCGGGTGCACGCGATTGGCGCGCTGGCAGGCTTTGAAAAGTCGGGCCACTACTTCCTGTCGGGTGACATTGGCCGCGGCTATGACGACGGCATGCGCGTCGCGGTGGAGATCTGCAAACTGATGGACCGCAACCCCGACATGAAAATGTCGGACCTGCGCAAGGCGCTGCCAAAAACCTGGTCCACCCCCACCATGTCACCCTATTGCGCCGACACCGAGAAATACGGCGTGTTGGACCGGCTGGTGGAAAAACTGGTGGCCAAGGCAGAGGCTGGCGAAACCCTGGCCGGCAAGGCGATCAAAGAGGTTGTGACCGTCAACGGCGCCCGGGTGATCCTGGAAAACGGCTCCTGGGGGTTGGTGCGCGCCTCATCCAACACGCCGAACCTGGTGGTGGTCTGCGAAAGCAGCGAAAGCGAAGCGGAAATGCGCGCCATCTTTGCCGAGATCGACGCGGTGATCAAAACCGAGCCGCTGGTCGGGGAATACGACCAGACGATCTGAGCCACTCTCGAAGTGTCGGAAAACATCCCCGTTGCGCTCACCCGCGGCGGGGTTTTCTTTTGGAGTGCGCCCCAACAAATCCGCATAAGCCAGATGCAAACTCGTAAATTCCGCATGACCCTTTCTGTCGCTATCTAACCGCCATCGCCCAAACGGGCCCATCAAAACGAAAAAGCGATTAGAGAAAGCGAAGCCTCCCATGCATCTGAAATTTCATCACCATATTCTTGCCCTGTCTGCCCTGATCACCCTGGCTGCCTGCGCCGATCCGCTGGATCGTCAGGTGCAGCTCTCTGGCCCTGCCGGGGCTAACTTTGCCGCTGATCAGGCCGCCTGCCGCCAAGTTGCCAAAGCCTACACCGATGAACGCGCCCGCCGCGGCACATATGCCGGCGTTGCCGTGGGCGGCTTGGCAGGCGCTGCTGAGGAAGAAGACCTAGAAGGCGCGCTGATTGGTGCCGCGCTTGGCGGCGTCATTGGCCGCGCCGAAGCCGAGGCCGAAATCAACGAAGACCGCCGCGCCGTGATGCTGCGCTGCCTGCAAAACAAAGGCCACCCCGTTGTGGGGTGACCTTCGATCACATCAACTCTGCATCCCGGGCCCTGCCCCGGGGTGCATCACTTAGCTGAGGCCGCGCCCTTTCAGCAGCGCCTCAACCCCGGGCATCCGGCCCCGGAACGCCACATAAAGCTCTTCCGCCTCTTTCGATCCGCCGGTGGACAGGATGTTGTCCTCCAGCGCTTTGGCCTTGGCCGGATCAAAGGCGCCGCCGGCCTCTTCAAAGGCGGCGAAAGCATCGGCATCCATCACCTCGGACCACATGTAGCTGTAATAGCCGGACGAATAGCCGTCACCGGCAAAGACATGGGCAAAATGCGGCGTCGCATGGCGCATGGCGATCTGTTTCGGCATGCCAAGTCCGGCCAGAACCTCCGCCTGTTTTGCCATCGGATCCGCAGCTGCCGCGCCGCGGTGGAACGCCAGATCCACCATGGCCGAGGCGACATATTCCACTGTTTGGAAGCCCTGATCAAAGTTGGCCGCGCCCAGCACCTTCTCCAGCATTGCGGCAGGCATGGCCTCGCCGGTTTCGGCGTGGGTGGCAAATTCCTGCAGCACGTCAGGCACCTCAAGCCAATGTTCATAAAGCTGGCTGGGCAGTTCCACGAAGTCCCGCGCCACCGAGGTACCGGAAATGCTTTCATAGGTCACATTGGACAGCATCTGATGCAGCGCATGGCCAAATTCATGGAACAGGGTGCGCGCATCGTCATAAGACAGAAGCGCCGGATCACCCTTGGCAAAGTTGCAGACGTTGATCACCACCGGCGCCTGCACCTTCGGGAACTTCGCCTGTGCCCGCATCGCCGAGCACCACGCGCCGGACCGTTTGGAGCCACGGGCGAAATAGTCACCAATGAAAACGGCCACATGTTCACCGTTCCGCGTCACCTCCCAGGCGCGACAATCCTCATGGTAGAGCGGCACATCCAGCGGCGTGAACTCCAGCCCGAACAGGCGGGTGGCACAGGCAAAGGAGGCCTCAATCATCCGCTCCAGCTGCAGGTAGGGCTTCAGCTCAGCCTCATCCAGATCATGTTCCGCCTTGCGCCGTTTGGCGGCGTAATAGTGCCAATCCCAGGCTTCCAGATCGCCGTTGATGCCCTCGGCATGCATCATCTCTTCCAGCACGTTGGCATCTGCCTCGGCGCGGGCCTTGGCCGGTTGCCAGACCGCTTCCAGCAGTTCGGCCACCCGATCTGGCGTCTTGGCCATTTCGGTTTCCAGTTTGTAGCTGGCAAAATCCGCATAGCCCAACAGATGCGCACGTTCTTCGCGCAAGGTGAGGATCTCAGCCGCGATGGCGCGGTTGTCATTGTCATTGCCGTTGGCCCCCCGCGCGGTGAAGGCTTGATAGGCCTTCTGACGCAGATCGCGGCGGGTGGAAAATTGCAAAAACGGGGTGATGATCGACCGACCCGTGGTCACCACCGGCCCGGCCGCGCCCTTTTCAGCGCCCGCCGCGCGCATCGCCTCCACAGCAAAATCGGGCAGACCGTCCAGATCCTCCTCGGTCAGTTCCATGAACCATTCGCGTTCATCCGCCAGCAGGTTCTGGGTGAACTGGGTGCCCAGCACCGCCAACCGGCCCTTGATTTTGCCCATGCGCGCGTCGGCCGCGCCTTCCAGCGCGGCACCAGCGCGTACGAACCCGCGGTGGCTCAGCATCAGGACGCGCGCCTGTTCCGGGCTGAGGTCCAGATCATCGCGTCGCGCCCAAAGATCAGCCAAACGGGCAAACAGCGCCTTGTTTGAGGAAATTGCAGCGAAGTGCGCCGCCATTTTGGGCGAAAAGTCGCGCTGCAACGCCTCACGCGCCGGGTTGCTGTCGGCGCCTGCGACGGTGAAGAACACCGAAAGCACCTTGTTCAGCGCCTCACCCGCGGCCTCCAGCGCTTCGACGGTATTGGCAAAGGTCGGGGTGTCCGTGTTTTCGGCGATGGCCGCAATTTCAGCGTTATGCGCGTCCAGCGCGGCCTCAAACGCGGGGGCAAAATCCTCATCCCGGATGGTGTCAAACGGGGCAAGTTCAAAGGGGGTGTCCCATTGGGACATCAGCGGATTGGTCATAACGATCTCCTTTGAGGGAAAGCTATGCCCGCGCATTGGGATCGTCCAGAGGACGGGGCGCAAAAAGGATGTGATCAGGGGTGCAAACCGGACCACAGCGCGCCCCAGTAGAAGGCCGTCACCCCACGTCCTTGCGCCGCAGATGCCGTTCAAACCGTCTGAGCAGCAGCGACAGGCCAATCGTCATGGTCAGATAGATCAGCGCCACCACATTATAGGTCTCAAAATACCGGAAGTTGCTGGCGGCAGTGACCTTGCCCAACTGGGTGACATCCAGAACCCCCAGCACTGACACGAGAGAGGAATCCTTAACCAAGGCCACGAAATCATTGCCCAAAGGCGGCAGGATCGTGCGGATCGCCTGCGGGAAAATCACCAGCCGGAACCGATGCCAGCGGCTTAGGCCCAAGGCCTGCGCCGCCTCAATCTGGCCGGTGTCAACAGATTGCAGACCCGCGCGGAACACTTCGGAAATAAAGGCGCTATAGGCAATCATCAGGGCAAGGATGGCGCGCCACAGCAATGGGAAATGCCGGGTGCGGATCGGATCAAGGCCAATCATCTCCCCCAGATAGTTGTAAAAGGCGACCAGCGCCGGGGCGAGGGCGAAGGCCACATAAAGCAGCAGCACAATGATCGGCACGCCGCGCACCACTTCGACGTAGAACCGGCAGAGCTGACGCACCACCAGATAGCGTGACCCAGACCCCACCGCCAGGAGCAGCCCCAGACCCGAAGCCAAGACAAAGCTGACCAAAGTGACAAAAACTGTCAGTTTGACACCTTTGCTGAGGGTCGAAAGGATCTGCACATAGAGGTCATCCGTGACCACTTGCCAGCCCAGATACAGCCCAATGGCCACCACGGCGACCAGCCACCAGGGGAAGTCTTCTTTGTTCTCGCGGACCGGGCCCATCTTGCCTGCCTTTCAGAAAAATCCCCGACACGCAGGTTGCGGCCGGGGATCTGTCATCAACTTTATTCGATCTTACTGACCCAGTTTATATTCCAGGAACCACTTGGTGTTCAGCGCTTCCAGCGATCCATCCGCCTCCATCGAGGCGATCGCGGCATTGATCGGGTCAACCAGATCCGAGCCTTTGGGGAAGATGAAACCAAAGTCCTCAGTACCCAGCGGATCGCCGATGATTTTCAGACGACCGTCAGATGCCGCCACATAGCCGTTGGCCGCGGTGCTGTCGGACAGGGCCAGATCCACATCGCCCACGCGCAGGGCCTGAATGGCCGCGCCGAAGGTTTCAAACAGAGTGATGCGCGGGTTGGCCTCATCGCCGTCCAGAATGTCATAAACGGTGACGTAGAACGGCGTGGTGCCCGGCTGCGCGCCGGCCAGCAGATCGGCATTGGCGGCAAAGCTTTTGGCATCGTCGAACCGGGTTTCATCACCCGCAACAATCATCCGCATCTGCGATGTCATATATTTGTCCGAGAAGTCGACCTTTTCCTTGCGGTCTTCGCGGATGGTGATGCCGGTCATGCCCAGATCGAACTGCCCCTCCGAGACCGCGGGGATCATCGCGTCCCAGCTGATGTTTTCGTAAACAACGGTGATGTTGATACGCTTGGCAATCTCCGCCATCGCGTCATATTCCCAACCGATCGCCTCGCCGGTTTTGGGATCAACAAACTGCAGCGGCGGATAGGCGTTTTCGGTCACAACAACCACTTCCTTGCCGCCCAGATCCGGCAGGTCCGCCGCCATAGCGGTGGAGGTCAGGCCCAATGCGGCCACCATCGACAGAACAAATTTCATGCTTAAACCCTCTCTGTTCACGCCGAAGGCTCTCCGGCTTGTGGCACTGTTTTAACGGATCGCGGCGGTTGCTCAACCATCCGTTTTGCCACAAATCGGGCAATCAGCGCGTGGTTTTACCGTGAATTTACGGGTTTCGCCCCAAAGCGCGTCGTAAATCATCATCTCACCGCGCAGCACCGCGCCTGCACGGGTGATCAGTTTCATCGCCTCAACCGCCATCATCGTGCCAATGACCCCGGGCAGCGGTGCGATCACCCCGGCCTCGGCACAGCTGGGGGCCAGCCCGGCAGCAGGTGCTTCGGGGAAGACACATTGATAGCAGGGTCCACCCTTTTTGGGATGAAACACGCTGATCTGCCCTTCCCATTGCGACAGCGCGCCAGAAATCAGCGGCTTGCCCTGGTCTACGCAGATCCGGTTGGCCAGATAGCGGGTGTCAAAGTTATCGGTGCCGTCCAGCACGATGTCATACGCCGCAATCAGATCCGCGGCTGTCTCCGCCTCCAACCGCCGTTTGTAAGGACGCACCTCCACAAAGGGGTTTTGTGCCTTCATGGCCTTTTCAGCGGAAAACACCTTGGGCAGGCCTATGTCTGCATCGCGGTGGATCACCTGACGCTGCAGGTTGGAATTGTCGACCTCATCATCATCAATCACCCCAATGGTGCCCACACCCGCCGCCGCCAAATAAAGCAGCGCCGGGGAGCCAAGGCCGCCCGCACCAATGACCAGAACCTTGGCGTTTTTCAGCCGCTTCTGACCGGTGCCGCCGACCTCACGCATGACGATATGGCGGGCGTAGCGGTTCAGTTCTGTCTCAGAAAATGTTGGTTTCGGCGCGCTATCTTCCACCTCATCGGGTTGGGCGCGCTGGCGCAGCCAGCCAAGGCCCATCCGGTAAAGCCAGACCAAGACACCGGCCCCCGCCAGCATCAGCCAGAGCGCAACCGATCCACCCGTGGCCTCCCGCAGGGGATGGCCCTCAGGCAGGGTCAGCTGGGCCAGAACCACGGCGGCCCACAGCAGGAAGGTCAAGGACCAGCGCATGCCTTTGGGCAGGCCGATCAGCTGCCCTACGCCCCAGATCATCCCAACAAGTGCAAATACCAGCAGCATTGACCGCCTTTACCTTTCTGCCCCGTTTACTGGCGCCCAATTACTGACGTCCGGTGGAGCCAAAGCCCCCCGCGCCGCGCGCCGTGTCCTCTAGATCTTCGGCCACCGCAAAGGCCGCCATCACCACAGGGGCCACCACCATCTGCGCGATCCGGTCACCGTGATTGATCTGGAACGCCTCCTGACCGGCGTTCATCACAATGACACCCAACGGGCCGCGATAATCGCTGTCAATGGTGCCGGGGCTGTTGGGCAGGGTGATGCCATGTTTCAGCGCCAGACCCGAGCGGGGGCGCAGCTGCACCTCATAGCCTTCGGGGATCGCCATCCGCAGCCCCGTCGGCACCAGCGCGCGGGCCCCGGGTGCCAGTTCGATACCGCTGGCGCGAAGATCCGCGCCAAAATTCGCCCGCAGATCCGCGCCCGCGGCGCCCACGGTGGCATAGCCCGGCAGGCCAAGGGATTGATCCGCCTCGGGCAGCCAGCTCAGCACAATTTCAACCATGGTCACGTACTCTTTCAATGTTCCCAAAATACTCTCGCCGAAGGCCGCTGCGCCTCAGCGCAGCACCGCTTCAGCAATGCGGTCGGCCAGTTTCACCGCCACCGCGTCTTTACCCATCCGCGGCCAGTTTTCCGCCCCATCCTCGGAAATCAGGGTCACGGCATTTTCGCTGCCCCCCATGATGCCGGTTTCCGGGCTGACGTCATTGGCCACGATCCAGTCACAGCCTTTGCGCTGGCGTTTGGCCGTGGCATTGGCGATCACATCGTCGGTTTCCGCGGCAAAGCCCACCACCAGACCGGGGCGGCCCTGATCCAGCTGGCTGATCGTTGCCAGAATGTCGGGGTTTTCGGCAAATTCCAGCACCGGCAGCTTGCCGTTCTGTTTCTTGATTTTTGAACCTGAGGCCGAGGACACACGCCAATCCGCAACGGCGGCAGCAAACACACCGGCATCCACCGGCAACGCCGCCTCAACTGCCGTTAACATATCCTTGGCGCTTTCCACCCGGTGCAGCACCACCCCCTCCGGCGGGGGCACATCTGCGGGCCCGGTGACAAAGATCACTTCTGCCCCCAGCGCCAGCAGGGCCTTGGCAATTGCCGTGCCCTGCACCCCGGAGGAACGGTTGGCGATATAGCGCACCGGATCAATCGGCTCATGGGTCGGGCCCGAGGTCACAAGGATCCGTTTGCCTTTGAGGGGACCGTCGGTCAGCGCCGCCTCAATCCCGGCCAGGATCTCCATCGGTTCGACCATGCGGCCCGGACCATATTCGCCGCAGGCCATATCGCCCTCATTCGGGCCCAGAACCGTGATGCCATCGCCCTGCAACAGCGCCAGATTGCGCTGGGTCGCCGGGTGATCCCACATCCGCACGTTCATCGCAGGCGCAATCATCACCGGGGTGTCGGTGGCCAGCAGCAGGGTCGAGGCCAGATCGTTGGCCTGACCTTGCGCCATTTTCGCCATCAGATCGGCGGTCGCTGGGGCCAGCACCACCAGATCCGCCACGCGCGACAGCTGGATATGGCCCATCTCGGCCTCATCGGTCAGGTCAAACAGATCCGTGTAGACCTTTTCGCCTGCCAGCGAGCCGATGGTCAGCGGGGTGACAAATTCCTGCGCGGCCTTGGTCAGAACCGGCGTCACCGAGGCCCCTCGTTCGCGCAGGCGGCGGATCAGCTCGGGCAGTTTAAAGGCCGCGATCCCGCCCCCGATAATCAACAAAATGCGCTTGCCGTTCAGCATGTTCACCCCCGGAGTAACCTGTGGCGGACAGTAGGGCGCTGCGCAGCCAAGGACAAGGGCGCGCGCAGGTCGGGGCGGCGCTTAGCGGAAGGCATCGCAGGGATCCCCCCGGTCAACACCGGGGCTGTCAATGATCAGATCAAAGCCACCGTCGGGCGTTTGCCCATCCTCGGATTGCCCCAGCGCGATGACCTTCACCTCAGCGTCCAGCTGGCGGATCAGCGCGGTTGCCCCCCAATCGCTGCGGGCATGGCCATTGCCGGTGATCACCGCAACCGGACCGCCGGTTTCCAAGAGGGCCTGCATTGCAGCACGCGCCAGATAGGCATCCCGCAGGCGTTGCAGCGCCACCATCGGGGTCAAGTTTTCACGTGGGATCGCCTCACAATGGGCCTGAAACTGCAATGTCAGACGGGCCTGCATCTGATCTGGTGGCAGATCCTTGGTCAGCCCATAGGCCTCAGAAAAGGCGCCAAAACTTTCGGAGATACCGTTGGAATAGGCGGCTCTGGCCTCCGCCCTAGGTAACCCGGCACCATAGAGCTGCGCCATGGGGGCGGCCGCAAACACAGGTGCGTAGATCTGGAAATCGGGCCAGCCACTGTCAGCCCAGCCCAGCGCCTCGGCCAGTGCGGCCAAGTCCTGACGATCCACCCCTTCTGCCGCGGTCACCTGCGCCGGTGTCAGCATTTCAAAAACCAGCGCCGCGGGCTGCATCGCTGTGACGATGCGGGCCTGTTCAAGGTGATGGTCGGGATTATCGTGCACCTCTCCCAACAGGGCGATGTCGGCGACAGTGAACAAAGCATCCGCCGCCTCATCTGCATGAAGCGGCGGTGCAGCGAAAGTAGCCAGAACGGCAGCAATCAACATCCTCATAGGAGGAGATCTTGCACCTCTTCGCTTTCGGCTTCCAGCTGTTTCCGCATCTTCTTCAGCGCTGCGGCCTCCAGCTGACGCACTCGTTCTTTCGACAGGCCCAGCTCAATCCCCAGGGATTCCAGCGTGCGCACAGGTTCGCGCAGTTTCCGTTCCCGGATGATGAACTGTTCGCGTTCATTGAGGCGCGACACCGCATCGGTCAGCCAGCTGCGCAACGCCTTGCGATCATGTTGATCCGCAACGATCTCAGCCGCCTGTGAACGGTCATCTTCCAGCGTATCAATCCATTCCCGCCCCTCATCTTCGGAGCTTTGCGTGGCGTTGAGGGAGAAGTCACTGCCGGACAGTCGCCCCTCCATCATCTCCACATCATGGATCGGAACGCCGATTTCCATCGAAATGGCCTGACGCATCTGATGCCGATCCAGTTCTTCGCCGCGGGAAAATGCCTCCCGCTCCAGCCGGGCCTGAACCCGACGCATGTTGAAAAACAGCGACTTCTGCGAGGAGGTCGAGCCGGTGCGCACCATAGACCAGTTGCGCATCACATAGTCCTGAATGGATGCTTTGATCCACCAGACCGCATAGGTTGAAAAGCGAACGCCGCGATCGGGATCAAATTTGTCCGCAGCCTTCATCAGACCCAACCCAGCCTCCTGGATCAGGTCATTCATCGGTGCGCCATATCGTTTAAATTTGGCCGCCATTGAAATGGCGAGGCGCATATAGGCAGTAATTAATCGGTGCAGGGCTGCTTCATCGCGATGATCGCGCCATGCATATGCTAATTGTCTTTCCGTTTCCGCGTCCAGCAATTCAGCCTTCATGGCTGTGCGGGACAGCGATAGGTCCTTGGGTGAATCAAGTGCCATGATATTCCCCCATGTTTGTGACGCGTGAAATAATCTTGCGTCTTGTTATCTTAGCCGCATGAATGCTACGCACCGCAAGGTGTACTGGATCACAATAAGGTGTGAAAAACATGCTGCAGAAGCTGACTCTGGTCCTTGGCGGGGCCTCCTCCGGCAAGTCTGCATTCGCCGAAAACATCGTGATTCAAAGTGGTTACACCCGCATCTACCTGGCCACATCGCAGGCCTGGGATGATGAAATGAAAGAGAAAATTCAAAGACATATTCAACAGCGTGGCGAAGGCTGGAAAACCGTTGAAGCGCCTTTGGACCTCACGGAGGCGTTGGCCGCTGTGAAGAAGAAAGAGGTCGTGCTGCTGGATTGCGCCACCATGTGGCTGACCAATCATCTGCTGGCGGACCACGATCTGAAGGCCGAAAGCAAACGACTGCTGAAAGCGCTGAAAGACTGTAAAGGCCATGTGGTTGTGGTCAGCAATGAGGTGGGGCTTTCGGTTGTTCCGGAAAATGCGCTGGCGCGGCGGTTCCGTGATGCGCAAGGTACTTTGAACCAACAGCTGGCCGCCCGTGCCGATACGGTGGTTGCGGTGATGGCGGGCCTGCCACTGGCACTGAAAGGGACCTTGCCATGAGCCGTTTCTTCTGGGTGCGCCACGGACCAACCCATGCCAAGACCATGGTCGGCTGGTCCGATTTGCCCGCCGATCTGTCTGATACCGCACAGGTTGAACGGCTGGCCGGGCATTTGCCACAAAACGCGCTTGTGATCTCCTCCGATCTCAGCCGGGCGCGGGCCACGGCAGACGCCATTCAGGGCCAGCGCGACCGCTTGGCGCATGATATGGATCTGCGGGAAATCCATTTCGGCGACTGGGAGCTGAAACGTTTTGATGAGATTGAGGATGAGGCGCTGATCCGCAATTTCTGGGACAATCCCGGCGATGTGCGCCCGCCCAACGGCGAAAGCTGGCATGAGGTCAGCGCCCGTGTCGACCGCGCCGTCGCCCGTGTGATGGCGGCCCACCCCGACCGGGACATCATTGCCGTGGCGCATTTCGGGGTGATCCTGACCCAGGTTCAGCAGGCGTTGCAGATCGGCGCTTATGAGGCCTTTGCCCATCGGATCGAAAACCTGTCGGTCACTGAGCTGCATTGGCAGGGTGGACGCTGGCACGCCAAGGGCATCAATCACCTTCCGTGATGCAGTTACCGCACAGATTTTCGTTTCACAGATAAGGTGTTGCCGCCTAGCTTGCCACCAGAACAACGCGGACAGGCACGGAGGCCCCCATGAGCTACGAACTCTTCATCGGTGATCGCACCTTTTCCAGCTGGTCCCTGCGCGGCTGGCTGATGCTGGAAAAGTTTGACCTGCCGTTTCAGACCACCACGCTGAGCCTTTATGACGGCAGCTTCCGCAGCGCGCTGGAACCTCTGGCGCCGGCCCGGCTGGTGCCAGTTGTGCGTTGTGCCGACGGGACAGTGATTGGCGAAACACTGGCGATTGCTGAAGAGCTGAACGAGCGCCACCCCGAGGCGCAGATGTGGCCCGCCGACCCTGCCGCCCGCGCCTTTGCCCGCTGGATCTCGGCCGAGATGCACGCCGGGTTCATGGCGCTGCGCAGTGAATGCCCGATGCAGCTGATCCATCAATATCAGGATTTCCCGGTCAGCGATGCCGTCGCCGCTGATCTGGCTCGGATTGAGGATCTGTGGACCCGGGCGCGCCAACAGTTTGGCGCCGAGGGCCCGTGGCTCTTTGGGCGCTACTCGCTGGCGGATGCGTTTTACGCGCCGATTGCGGCCCGGATCGCAGGCCACGGCTTGCCGGTAGGCCAGATCGCTGCGGACTATGTGGCAACCACGCTGGCTGATCCCAGCTTCCGCCGCTGGCGCGCCCTTGGTCTGACCCGCAGCTATGATCCTGTGCCTTACGCAAACGATCATGCCACAACGGTTTGGCCCGGACCTGCGCGCCTGTCTGCGGTGGCGGCTGAAGGGAAAGCACCGGTCAATACCGCCTGCCCCTATTCAGGCCGCCCCTCCACCCATTGTCTGGAGCTGGACGGCATCATCTACGGGTTCTGCAACGCCACCTGCCGCGACAAGACCGTTGCGGATGCCGAAGCCTGGCCAAAGTTCACCGCTCTGCGGGCCGAACACGGGGCTTGAAGCCGGCGTTCCGCTCGATCGTTAACGCTTCGGTAAGCACTGCGCGGTTAACGTTCCCCTAACCAAGGGGGAAAGCTATGGTTGCGCGGGCCTATACCGTTGCTTTTGAAGGTGTATCTGCCCGGCGGGTTGAGGTGCAATGCGCCCTGTCGCCGGGCTTGCCTGCGTTTTCCATCGTGGGCCTGCCGGATAAATCCGTCTCAGAAGCGCGGGACCGGGTGCGCGCCGCGCTCAGCGCTTTGGCCATCGCGCTGCCGTCCAAACGGATCACGATCAACCTCTCCCCCGCCGATCTGCCCAAGGAGGGCAGTCATTTTGATCTGCCGATTGCCATGGCGCTGCTGGCCGCGTTGGAGATCATTCCGCCAGATGCCGCCGAGGCGATCACCGCCTTGGGCGAACTGTCCCTTGATGGCGCATTGATCCCGGTGATCGGCGCCCTGCCCGCCGCCATGGCCGCCGCGGAGGAGGACCGCGCGCTGCTCTGCCCAGCCGCCTCAGGGGCGGAGGCCGCCTGGGTCGGGGCCTGTCAGGTCATTGCCGCACCGGCGCTTTCAGACGTGGTGCGCCATTTCACCGGCCAGTCCCCGCTGCCCCCTGCCGAACCCGGGGAGGTCACAGGCACCTCCGGCAGCCGTTGCCTGCGCGATGTCAAAGGTCAGGAACGGGCGAAACGGGCGCTGGAAATCGCTGCCGCCGGACGCCATCACCTTTTGATGAGCGGCCCGCCGGGGTCCGGCAAATCGATGCTGGCGGCCCGACTGCCCGGCATCTTGCCACCCCTCAGCGCAGCGGAGGCATTGCAAACCTCCATGATCCATTCCCTTGCCGGCCTTTTGGACGAAGGCGGCATTTCACGCAGCCGCCCGTTCCGTGAACCGCATCACACCGCCTCAATGGCGGCGATTGTGGGCGGTGGGCGCAGTGCCAAACCGGGGGAGATTTCGCTGGCCCATAATGGCGTGTTGTTCCTTGATGAATTGCCTGAGTTCAACAGGTCCGTTCTGGAAACCCTGCGCCAACCCATTGAAACCGGGGAGGTTATGATCAGCCGCGCCAATGCCCATGTGACCTACCCATGCCGATTCATGCTGGTGGCCGCGGCCAATCCTTGCCGTTGCGGCCACCTGACAGATCCGGCCCGCGCCTGCAATCGCGCCCCCAATTGTGGTGAGGATTACATGGGCCGGATCTCAGGTCCGTTGCTGGACCGGTTTGACCTGCGCCTTGAGGTGCCGCCGGTCAGTTTCACCGATCTGGACCTGCCCGCCACGGGTGACAGCTCGGCGCAGGTGTGCAGCCGCGTCGCCCAAGCCCGGGCGCGACAGGCCGCGCGGCATGGCGCCGAAGACGGTTTTGCCAATTCCGATCTGGAAGGCGGCGCGCTGAGCGAAGTGGCGACGCCTGATGGGGAGGGCCAAGCCCTACTGGGGCAAGTGGCGGAGCGTTTTGGCCTGACGGCGCGGGGCTATCACCGGGTGCTGCGGGTCGCGCGCACCATCGCAGATCTGGATCTCAGCGACGCGGTGCGACGCCCCCATGTGGCCGAGGCGATCAGCTACCGGCTGATGCAGCCGCAATCGGGTTAGCAAAAGCGTCTTAGAAAATGGGCAACGTCGCGCAGGGCGGCGCGTGCTTCGGGAAACCAACCATCAAAAATCTGCCAGACATGCGGGGCGTCCTGCCAGATCTGCAGCGTGACCTCCGCACCTGCGTCGCGCAGCTTATCGGCCATCCGACGGGCGTCATCATAGAGGATCTCAGCGTCCGAGACCTGGATCAGCACCGGCGGGCAGTCCGGGAAATTGGCATAAAGCGGTGAGGCGCGTGGGTCTTCGGGCGCCAGATCCCCCAGGATCATCCGCGCCAGATAGGGCCCGCGGTCGCCAGGAAAGAAGTGATCCCGCTGCCCGTTGTCCCGCACGGAGGCCCCGGTGAAGGCAAGATCACAGAAGGGCGAAAGCGCAAAAGCGGCGGCCGGGGGCTGACCGCTTTGACAGAGCTCCGCCAACAGCGCCAGGGCCAGACCGCCGCCGGCACTGTCACCGCCCAGGATGAATTGTTCGGGTCGATAGCCCCGTTGCAGCAGATGGGCATGGGCGGCCCTGGCGTCCTGCAACGCGGCGGGCAACGGATGTTCCGGCGCCAGACGATAGTCCGGCACAAAGACCCGCAACCCGGTCATGCGGGATATCCGGGCCACCAAGGCCTGATGGGTTTTCGGGCTGCCGGCGATATAGCCGCCGCCATGCAGATAAAGCAGCACCTGATCTGACATCACCGGCCCCGCCCCGACCCAGAGCGCATCGCGGGCCGCGTGTTGATCTGACCCGGGGGTGGGAAACAGGCTGGGAATGGCGTGCATATGCGGCACTGGCCGGAACCAGCGCCGCGCCGCACGTTCGAAATGGTGCCGCATGTTCTGCGGATCGGTGGCGCGCCGCATGACCGGGCGCACCGTGAGGCGCATCATCGCACCCATAAGGCGCAGCGTGAGGCTCACGCCCGCTTGGCCTCAATCGCCTCCCAGATTTTCTGGGCGGTGTTGGTGCCGTCAAACCGCTCCAGCTCCTGAATGCCGGTGGGGGAGGTGACGTTGATCTCGGTCAGGTAGTCGCCGATGACGTCAATGCCGACAAAGACCTGGCCCTTTTCGCGCAACAGCGGACCGATCCGATCACAGATTTCACGATCCCGATCGCTGAGCGCGATTTTCTCAGGCCGGCCGCCCACATGCATGTTGGAACGGGTCTCGCCGGCCTGCGGTACACGGTTGATGGCGCCTACTGGTTCACCGTCCACCAGAATGACCCGCTTGTCGCCTTTGGAGACATCCGGCAGGAACTTCTGCACAATCAGCGGTTCGCGGCTGAAGCCAGTGAACAGCTCATGCAGCGAGGTCAGGTTGCGATCACTTTCAGTCAGGCGGAAAACACCAGCGCCGCCGTTGCCGTAAAGCGGTTTCAGGATGATGTCGCCGTGTTTGTTCTTGAACTCCCGAATGGTTTGCAGATCACGCGCGATGGTGGTCGGCGGCGTCAGGTCGGGGAAATCAAGCACCAGCAGTTTTTCCGGGTAGTTGCGCACCCAGAACGGATCATTGACCACCAGAGTGTCCGGATGGATCCGGTCCAGCAGATGGGTGGTGGTGATGTAGAACATGTCAAACGGCGGGTCCTGACGCAGCCAGACCACATCAAAACTTGCCAGATCCACCTCTTGCTCAGGGCCGGTGGTATAGTGATCCCCTTCGACCTTTTGCACGGTCAGCGGCCAGCCGCGGGCGACGATGCGCCCCTCCTGATAGGACAGGCGGTCGGGCGTGTAATAAAACAGCTCATGCCCGCGCGCCTGCGCCTCAAGCGCGATGCGGAAGGTGCTGTCTGCATTGATGTCGATGGGACCGATCGGATCCATCTGAAAGGCGATTTTCATGTCTGCCACCTGTTCTGGCCAAGGGAGGTATCGACAGAATACATGACCCAAGCCCGCCAGAGTGGCAAATCAGAAATCAACAATCGCACATATCAGTGATCGCAACAGTGGTCCCAGCCGCCCCCGGCGAAGGCATTTTCCAGCACTTCAATCTGGCCCTGCGCATCAACCATGGCCACGTCAAACCGCATATTGGTCGACAGGCCCGCCCCGCAATGGCCGATGAATTCCTCAGCCGCGCGCATGATCCGTTGGGCCTGGCGAGCACTGACCCGCGCCAAGGCGTGGTCGAAAGAACGTGATTTCTTAACCTCAACAAAAACGAACCCATCGCGCTCCGGTGGCCGCAGGATCAGGTCAATTTCCCCGGCCTTGCCACGCCAGCGCGCGGCCACGAGGTGGTGGCCGCGGCTCAGATAATGGGTCACCACCTGATCTTCGGCGGCGAGCCCGGCCAGATGGGCCAATTGGCCACGGTGGTGTTTCGGGTCGTGTTTAGGGCCGTGTTTATGTTGCCCGTGAGGCCGCGGGCACGCGGGTGGCGCGGCCAAAGGCATATCCAAATCAAAGCACAGCTGGGTCAATCCGCCCCCGTTTCAGCCCTGATCGAGTGCCAGCGCCATCTGATAGATTTTCCGGCGTTTCACACCGGTTTTTGCTGCCAGTTCATCCGAGGCATCGCGCACAGACATGGTTTCAAGCAGCAGCTTCAGCTCTGCTTCTATATCAACTTCGCTAACATTTGGTGAACGCGGCCGGTCGATCAGCACCACGATTTCCCCTTTCAGGGAACGATCCGCGCAAATGTCTGCGAGGTCCTGCAATGGTGCACGAATGACCTCTTCGAATTTTTTGGTCAGCTCGCGGCACACTGCCGCGTCGCGCGCGCCGCCCATGACGTCGGCGGCATCTTTCAGCATGGCCGCCACCCGCTTGGGGCTTTCGTAAAACGCCAATGTGGCGGGGATCGCTGAAAGCTCCTCCAGCATTTTGCGGCGGGCGCCTTTAGCGTTGGGCAGGAAGCCTGCAAACATAAATCGGTCGGTGGGCAGGCCCGCGAGTGTCAGCGCCGTCACCACGGCGGAAGGACCGGGGGCGGAGATCACGTCATAACCTTCGTCGCGGGCGGCGCGGGCCAGATCAAAACCGGGATCGGCCACCATCGGCGTGCCCGCCTCAGAGGCATAGGCCAGCGATTTGCCCTCTGCCAAGAGCCCCATCAAGCGTGGCCGCATCTGGGCGCCGTTGTGATCGTGATAGGACAGCACCGGCCGATCCCCCAGGGGGACGCCGTGGATCTCCATCAGTTTGCGCAGGCTGCGGGTGTCCTCGGCCACCAGCACATCCGCGCTGGCCAGAATATCCAGCGCACGCAGCGTGATGTCACGGGCGGTTCCAATGGGTGTGGCCAACAGGTAGACACCGGGCGCCAGTTTTTTCGGTTGCAGATTCAGCACTGGACCCGCCCCTTCCTGTGTTTATTATCGGCGCAAAGACCATTCTGCGCATTTTCGCCGGTCCCGAAGGAGCCATTTATCCAATGTTCGCCGTTTTCAGCAGCGCCCGCAAGACTGCCCGTCGGGCAATTGTCCCGCTTTTCTCCGCCCTTTCGCTGACCGCTTTGGCCGCCTGTGTGCCAGCCACCAGCGGCGGCCCCTCGATCAACACCTCCAAACCCGTGCCCGTGGCCCTGCTGGTGCCCGGTGGCAGCGACAACGCAGGCGATGTCATTCTGGCGCAAAGCCTTGAAAATGCAGCCCGTCTGGCGATCACCGATCTGGACGGCGTGAACATTGATCTGCGCGTCTACAACACAGCCGGCAATGCGGATCAAGCCGCAAGTCAGGCTGTGGCCGCGGTACAGGACGGCGCCAAAATCATCCTTGGCCCGGTCTATTCTGCCTCAGCCAATGCGGCGGCGGTGGCGGTGGCGCCCCGCGGCGTGAACGTGCTGTCGTTTTCCAACAACACCTCGGTTGCCGGTGGTAACCTGTTTATCCTTGGCCCGACCTTCCAGAACACCGCAAACCGGCTGATTGCTCATGCGGCATCGCAGGGCAAAGGCAATGTTGTGATTGCCCATGACGCCTCGGTCGCGGGGACCTTGGGGCGCGATGCAATCTCGGGCGCGATCAGCCGCACAGCCGGTGCCTCGCTGGCTGAGGCCGTGCCCTATGAGCGCTCACAGCAGGGTGTTATTCAGGCGATCCCCACCATCCGGTCCGCGGTATCGAGCGGCGCCAGCTCGGTCTTCCTGACCGCAAGTTCCGAAGGTGCGCTGCCGCTTCTGAGCCAGCTGCTGGATGAATCCGGTGTGGACCCGGCCGAGACCCAGTATATCGGCCTGACCCGTTGGGACGTGCCGCCGCAGACACTTGAGCTGCCCGGGGTGCAGGGTGGCTGGTTTGCCAAGCCGGATCCGGCGCTGACGCAACAGTTCAGCAGCCGTTACAGCGCCGCCTTTGGCGCCACGCCACACCCGATCGGTGGTCTGGCCTATGACGGCATTGCCGCGATCGGTGCTTTGGTCAACGCCGGCAACCGTGACGCACTGACCGCCAGCGCGCTGACGCAGGGCGCTGGTTTCCAGGGGGTCAACGGGATCTTCCGTCTGCGCCCGGATGGCACCAATGAACGGGGTCTGGCCATTGCCCAGATCCAGGACAAGAAAGTGGTTATCATCAGCCCGGCGCCCCGCAGTTTTGGCGGTACCGGTTTCTGAACCAACATCCGGGGGGCCCAGCGCCCCCCGTTTCTGTTGCCCAACCACCGGCGCCCACCCTCCGCGGCCCTGCCGTGCTGATCCGGGCCTATGCAGCCGCCCTGTTCCGCGACCACACAGGCCCCGCCTGACCCGATAGAAGACGCCCCAAAGACAAAGGCCCACAGATGCTGAACCTCCCCAAAGCGCCGGACAAGCTGATTTGCCCGGCAGGCGACATCTTTGATGCCCAAGCCGTTGGCGCCGAAATCGCTGAGGCGGCGCAAACCGCACCGGATGCGGCCCTGTTGCGCAGCGCCGTGGTGCCGATCCTTCTGAAAGCGCGCAAGGCCGGGATGGCCGCCATTGCCGAAGCTTTTGCTGCCGATCCCTTCAAGGCGCGCCCCACCACACGGGCCTACACCTGGCTGACCGATTGTCTGGTGGTGACCGCCAAACATGTGGCCACCCAGTATATGCATCCAAACCCGGATGCCGGCGAAGAGGACCGGTTGAGCCTGCTGGCCGTCGGCGGCTACGGGCGTGGTGAAATGGCGCCGCAGTCTGACGTCGACCTGTTGTTCCTGACGCCGAAACAGATCACCCCCTGGGCCGAGAAGGTGATCGAATCGATGCTCTATATCCTGTGGGATCTGCGGCTGAAGGTCGGCCATGCCTCCCGCACGGTGCGCGATTGCCTGAAGCTGGGGCGCGAAGATTTCACCATCCGCACCGCATTGATGGAACATCGCTATCTGACCGGGGACGCGGAACTGCCGACGGAACTGGCGAAACGGCTGACCTCGGAGCTGTTCAAAGGCACTGCGGCGGAATTTATTGAGGCCAAGCTGGAAGAGCGTGACGCCCGTCATGAGCGCCAGGGCGGCCAGCGCTATGTGGTGGAGCCAAACGTCAAGGAGGGCAAAGGCTGCCTGCGTGACCTGCAATCGCTGTTCTGGATCGCCAAATACGTCCATAACGTCCGCAACGTTAAGGAGCTGGTGAAGCTCAATGTCTTCAGTGAGGATGAGTTTCAGCTGTTCAAACGGGCTGAGGATTTCCTTTGGGCGGTGCGCTGCCATCTGCATCTGATCACCAACCGGCCCTCGGATCAGCTGACCTTTGACCTGCAGGTCGAGGTTGCGGCCCGGATGGGCTATGAGGACCAGGACGGCCGCCGCGCGGTGGAACATTTCATGCAGGAATATTTCCGCAATGCCACCGCCACCGGCGATCTGACCCGCATCTTCCTGACCAAACTGGAAGCGATGCACGTCAAAAACGAGCCGCTGCTGCAACGGATTTTCCGCCGCAATCCGCGTGTCAAAAAAGGCTACAAGGTGGTCCACAACCGTCTGGCGGTGGACAATGAGAAGGCCTTCCTTGCTGACAAACTGAACCTGCTGCGCCTGTTCGAGGAGGCGCTGCGCACCGGTATGTTGATCCACCCGGATGCGATGCGTCTGGTTTCAGCCAACCTTGATCTCATCGACGATGAGATGCGCAATGACAAAGAGGCGCGGCGGCAGTTTCTGGATCTGATGCTGAAACACGGCAACCCCGAACGCGCCCTGCGCCGGATGAATGAACTGGGGGTTCTGTCAGCCTTTATCCCCGAGTTTGAGCCGATCGTGGCGATGATGCAGTTCAACATGTACCACCACTACACCGTGGATGAGCACACGATCCAATGCATCCGCAACCTCAGCGAAATCGAACATGGCGATCTGGTGGAAAGCCTGCCGTTGGTTTCGGGCATCCTGAAGGAAGGGGTGAACCGCAAGGTGATCTATGTGGCGCTGCTGCTGCATGACATCGGCAAAGGCCGTGATGAAGATCACTCAATCCTTGGCGCCAAGATCGCGCGCAAAGTAGCGCCGCATCTGGGCCTGTCCAAGTCTGAGGTCGAGACGGTGGAATGGCTGGTGCGCTATCACCTGTTGATGTCGGACATGGCGCAGAAACGCGATATCTCGGACCCGCGCACAGTACGTGCCTTTGCCAAGGCGGTGAAAACCCGCAAGCGGTTGGATCTGCTGACCGTGCTGACGGTCTGTGACATTCGTGGCGTGGGCCCTGACACCTGGAACAACTGGAAGGCCGTGCTGATCCGCCAGCTGCACCGCGATACCGCGCAGGCGCTGGAACACGGGCTGGAAGAGGTCAATCGCGAAAACCGTGGCGCCGAGGCGCGCAAGCTGCTGCGCGAGCGGCTGTCGGACTGGGACAGCGCCCCGTTGCGGACGGAAACCGGCCGCCATTACCCGCCTTATTGGCAAGGTCTCGACACCAACACCCATGCGGTCTTTGCCACCTTGCTGCGCGACATCCCCGATGATGAGGTGCGCATCGACCTGCACCCGGATCTGGACCGCGATGCGACCCGCGCCTGTTTTGCCCTTGTCGATCACCCCGGCATCTTTTCCCGCCTCAGCGGCGCGTTGGCACTTGTCGGGGCCAATGTGGTGGACGCGCGCACCTATACCTCCAAGGATGGCTATGCCACTGCGGTCTTCTGGGTGCAGGACGCGGATGGCCACCCCTATGAGGAAGAGCGCCTGCCCCGGCTGACCCAGATGATCAAAAAGATCCTGCTGGGTGAGGTGAAAGCCACCGAAGCGATGAAATCGCGCGACAAGATCAAGAAACGCGAACGTGCCTTCCGGGTGCCGACCTCGATCACCTTTGATAACGAAGGATCGGATATCTACACCATCATCGAGGTGGACACCCGCGACCGGCCCGGCCTGTTGTTTGATCTGACCCGGACGCTGGCCAACAACAACGTCTATATCGCCTCGGCCGTGATCGCGACCTATGGCGAACAGGTGGTCGACAGCTTCTACGTCAAAGACATGTTCGGGCTGAAGTTCCACTCGGCCCCGCGCCAAAAGACGCTGGAAAAGAAGCTGCGCGAAGCCATCACTGAGGGCGCGGAAAGGGCCATTTCATGAAGTCGATCCGCCTGATTTCCGGCTTCCTGACGGTTGGCGCCTGGACCTTGCTGAGCCGGGTTCTGGGGTTTGTGCGCGATGCGATGATCCTGGCCTATCTGGGCACCGGCCCGGCCTATGAGGCCTTTGTGGTGGCGTTCCGCCTGCCCAATATGTTCCGCCGGTTCTTTGCCGAAGGCGCATTCAACATGGCCTTCATTCCGCAATATTCCAAACGGCTAGAAGGCGATGAAGACCCCAGCGGTTTTGCCAGTCAGGCCATCAGTGGTCTGGCCACGGTGCTGATCGTTCTGACCCTTCTGGCGCAGCTGACGATGCCCTGGCTGATCTACGGTCTGGCCTCGGGCTTTGCCGGGCAGGAACAGTTTGACCTCTCCGTTGCTTTTGGGCGGATCGCCTTTCCTTACATCCTGTTCATATCCCTCGCGGCACTGCTGTCTGGGGTATTGAACGCCCATGGCCGGTTTGCGGCTGCAGCGGCGGCGCCGGTCCTGCTGAACATCCTGATGGTCGGGGCCATGCTGGGGGCGGTTCTGGCCGGGGGTGATGTGGCGCAAAGCCTGGTCTGGATGGTGCCCTTTGCCGGTATCGCGCAGATGGGGCTGGTCTGGATTGCGGCACAACGTGCGGGCATCAGCATCCGCTTGCAACGGCCCCGGTTCAGCCCCGAGATGAAGCAGCTGGTGATCGTCGCCGTGCCCGCCGCCCTGGCAGGTGGTGTGGTGCAGGTGAACCTGTTGGTCGGCCAGCAGGTCGCCAGCTATTTCGACCGCGCCGTGGGCTGGCTCTATGCAGCGGACCGGCTGTACCAGCTGCCGCTTGGTGTGGTGGGCATCGCCATCGGTGTGGTGCTGTTGCCGGACCTGTCACGCCGGCTGAAGGCCGGGGATCACGACGGATCGCGCAACGCGCTGAGCCGGGCGGCAGAGATTTCACTGGCGCTGACCATCCCGGCGGCTGTGGCTCTGGTGGTTGTTCCGCTGCCGCTGGTTTCGGTCCTGTTTGAACGGGGTGCGATGACCTCAGATGACAGCGCGGCCATTGCGGTGGCAGTTGCGATCTATGGCCTAGGTCTGCCGGCCTTTGTCTTGCAGAAAATCCTGCAGCCGCTGTTCTTTGCCCGCGAAGACACCAAAACCCCATTCCGTTATGCCCTTGGGGCTATGGTTGTGAACGCGGTGATTGCCGTTGGCCTTGCGCCGTTTATCGGCTGGATCGCCTCGGCGATTGCGACCACGCTGGCGGGCTGGGCGATGGTGGCCAGGCTGGGCGTTGGCGCGCGCGGATTTGGCGATGTGGCCCGCTTTGATCGCCGGTTTCACAGTCGGATCTGGCGCATCGTCGCCGCCTCCTTTGCGATGGGGGCGGTGCTGTGGATGGCCAATGTGGCACTGACCCCGTTTCTGGGCATGGCCGGCCTGCGCTATGGCGCCTTGGCCGTGCTGGTTCTGATCGGAATGGCCAGTTACTTCGGCATTGGACAGCTGATCGGAGCCTTCCGTCTGGCCGAGTTCAAAAGCGCGATGCGAAGAGGTGGCTGAAGACTAGGCTGAAGACGGGGCGAATAAGGACGGGGCGGCTGAGACTGCCCCGATCTATTGCCCCCAATCAGTGCCAAATTCAGCGGGTGCGCAACCGATCCCGCAACCGGCGCAGCCCGCCGGGGATCAGGAACACCGCCAGAACCAACCCGGTGACAAAGCCCGCCACATCAGCCAGCCAGTCCGGCGTGCCGCCAAACAGCGCACCAAAGAGCAGCTGAATGCCCAGCAAGAAACCGATCAGCGAAAACGCCCGGATCTGCTGTTCGCCCAGCATGCCAAGACGCAGCCACAGCAGGTAGGTATAGGCGCCGATCATCGCATAGGCGCCGGGATAGGCCCCGATCAACGGGGTATCCACATCCAGCACCAGCCCGTAGATCAGCGCCCCATTGGCCGCTCCCATGACAAAGAACAACAGCAGTGCAAATTGGTTATAAACCTCCCCCGCCATCTTGCCGAGCGCCAGGAGGATCACACAGCCAAACAGCGCATGCACAAAGCTGAGATGCACAAACCCGTAGGTGACAAAGCGCACCATATGTTCAAACGGGTACTGCCCGGTGGCCCGCATCCATTCAAAGATCTCATCCGAGAAGGCGTATTTTTGCAGCGCCGCCAACCGCCAGCCCACCGCCTCGGGCCCGCCAAGAATGCCGCGCGCGCCGAGATTGAACAGAACCTCGATCCCCAGAATGAACAGGAACAGCGCCACGATCACCGGCGGCAGCGGGTTCACCGGGTTGTTGTCTGCTTGCATGTTTTCGTCGTTCATTCCCTGCTCCTCAGATGCCCGCCTTGACGGGGGTATGGGGCATGGGTAAGCCACCAGAACAGATAAATCCAGACGGAGAACCACCATGTCGGATGCGGTCCAAACGCAATCCACCCCGAACGCCGGGTTTACCCCCCGGGTGTTTTCGGGCATCCAGCCCTCTGGCGGGCTGACCCTTGGCAACTACCTTGGCGCAATCAAACGTTTCGTTGAGAAACAGGCAGAGCAGATTGAGCAGGTCTACTGTGTTGTGGACATGCACGCCATCACCGTCTGGCAAGACCCTGAGGCCCTGCGCCGCCAGACCCGCGAATTGACTGCCGGCTACCTGGCCGCTGGGATCGATCCGACCCGTTCGATCCTGTTCAACCAAAGTCAGGTGAAAGAACACGCCGAACTGGGCTGGATCTTCAACTGCGTCGCCCGCATGGGCTGGATGCAGCGCATGACCCAGTGGAAGGACAAGGCGGGCAAGAACACCCAGAACGCCTCGCTCGGGCTCTTGGCCTACCCGTCGCTGATGGCGGCGGACATTCTGGTCTACCACGCCACCGAAGTGCCGGTGGGTGAGGATCAGAAACAGCACGTGGAACTGACCCGCGACATCGCAACCAAGTTCAACCACGACTACGGTGTGGATTTCTTTCCGATCCCCGAACCCCGGATCGAAGGCGCGGCCACCCGTGTCATGTCGCTGCGCGATGGCTCCAAGAAGATGTCGAAGTCCGACCCTTCTGACGCCAGCCGCATCAACATGACCGATGACGCCGACACGATCGCCAAGAAGATCCGCAAAGCCAAAACCGATCCCGAGGCGCTGCCGTCTGAGGCCAAAGGCCTGGAAGACCGCCCCGAGGCCCGCAACCTGGTGAACATCTACGCCGGTCTGGCCGAAATGTCGGTGGATCAGGTGCTGGCCGAAGCCGGTGGCAAGCAGTTCTCGGAATTCAAACCAATGCTGTCGGAGCTGGCGGTGGCCAAGCTGTCGCCGATCTCAAATGAAATGTCCCGCCTGATGCAGGACCCGGCTGAGATCGATCGCATCCTGGGCCAAGGCGCCGATCGCGCCCGCGAAATCGCCGCGCCGATCCTGACCAAAACCAAAGAGATTGTCGGCATGGTCGGGTAAGACCCGATACCAGACAGGAAAAGGGCCCCAGCCGGGGCCCTTTTTGTTTCTAGGGCGATGTTACAGCGCGGCCGCGCGTTCGCCGGCGGCGCGCATGGCTCGATAGGCCAGCAACGTGCCCGGCAGACCACTATAGTCGACCCGCAGGAACCCGTCGTCACCGCGCTGCACCAGATGCGCGTAGCGGCTGTCGGCCAGCAGATCCTCCGCCAGAACACCCACAAACATCTCGTCACTGCCAATATAGCGATAGGCATAGAGCGACGGGCCGCCGTCCAGCGCGCCCACCCGGGTGACATCCGTCTTCAGTCGCAAATCTGACGGCAGCGGCGCTGGGACCGGTGCGGGCGCGGGTGTAGGATCAGCGCCGTTGCTGTTTGACGCGATCAGGCCGCCCACAATCACGGCCCCGACAAACAGACAGACCTCTTTGTTGGCTTCGCAGAACCGCGGCTCCCCCGATGGTGTGTAACCGCAGCCGGCTACCAGCAACATCGCTGACGCGCAGGTTGCGGAAATCAAAGGTTTAATCACTCTACCCCTCCTTGTTCATTGTAGAAAAACAACCATTGCAAGTGTGATACCAATTCACGCGCGTCACTGCGATAAGGCTGGCGCGGGTTGTACAGCGGTCCATCCGCTACCGTAGCTGCCCCCACTGGACGCCCCGGCGGATCCCCCCTAGGTTGCCCCCACGCAAAGATCACGATCACGGGGTTCAAACCATGGCGCTCAGCAACACCATCCGCACTTATTACAAAGGCACCTGGCATCAGGGCGATCTGCCGGTGATGAACGCCGCCGATCACGGCGCCTGGCTGGGCTCTACCGTGTTTGACGGGGCGCGGTTTGTGAACGGGTTGACCCCGGACCTCGACAAACACTGCGCCCGCACCAACCGGTCTGCCAAGGCGCTGATGCTGAACCCCACCGTTTTGGCCGAGGAGATGGAACAGATCGTTCTGGAGGGGCTGCGCGGCTTTGATCCCGGCGCGGCGGTCTATATCCGGCCGATGTATTGGGGCATTCACGGCGATGCCACCGGCATTGTCCCGGTGCAGGAAGAAACTGGTTTCTGCATCTCGCTTGAAGAGATCCCGATGGCCCCGGAAGGCGCCTCCACCACGCTGACCCGCACCCGATTCCGCCGCCCGGTGCTGGAGGATGCGGTGGTTGATGCCAAGGCCGGCTGCCTCTACCCCAACAACGCCCGCATGATCGCCGAGGCGAAATCCAAAGGGTTCGGCAACGCGCTGGTGGCGGATGCCATGGGCAATGTGGCAGAAACCGGTTCCGCCAATATCTTCATGGTCAAAGATGGTGAGGTCTTCACCCCGATCCCCAATGGCACCTTCCTGGCCGGGATCACCCGCGCGCGCCACATTGCAAACCTGCGAGCGGACGGTGTGACCGTAAATGAAACCGTGCTGAGCTTTGAGGATTTCCACGGCGCGGATGAGGTCTTCATGTCCGGCAATATGAACAAGGTCACCCCTGTCACCGCCTTTGACGACACCAAGTATCAGATCGGTCCTATGACCAAACGGGTGAAAGAGCTCTACTGGGACTGGGCCGCCAGCGCGCGCTAAGCTCGCGCTTTCACTGTTTCAAAAATACTCAAAATCCCGCCGTGCGTCCCCAGCGCGGCGGTGTCTTTTTGGGCAGGGCTTATTGCGGCCGGTCTTATTGTGGCTGGGGCAGCGTCGCCAGAAACCCGTCTGCCGCCGCTTCGATCAGCTCAACCACGGCATCAAATTCGCCGGTGTAATAGGGATCGGGCACATCGCCGATGTCACGCCCGGCGAAAGGCGCAAACCGTTTGACCGGGGTCAGATTGCCCGGCGGGCGCATCGCCTCCACATCGGCCTGATTGCGGCCATCCATCACCAGGATCATATCAAAGCGCATGAAATCGGCCGGGTGAAACGGGCGCGAGACCTGCTCGGTGATGTTATAGCCTTTGCGCAGGGCTGCGTGCTGCATCGGCACATAAGGCGGATCCCCCGCATGCCAGTCCGAGGTGCCGGCAGAATCGACCAGCAGATGCGGCGCTTTCTGGCGCAGCACACCCTCTGCCATTGGGGAACGGCAGATATTTCCAAGGCACACAAAGAGGATACGTCTGGTCATCACCTTCTCCTTCGGGGCAGAGTGTAGCGGCCCCCGATCCCACCGCAAGGAGACCCATCCCAATGAGTGCTGAAAAAATCGTTATCCTGACCGGGGCGGGTATTTCCGCCGAAAGCGGCCTTGGCACCTTTCGCGATGAAGACGGGCTTTGGGCGCAGCACCGGATTGAGGATGTGGCCACCCCGGAAGGTTTCGCCGCCAATCCGCAGCTGGTGCATGATTTCTACAACGCCCGGCGCGCCCAATCGGTTGCTGCCACCCCCAATGCAGCCCACCAGGCGCTGGCCCGGCTGGAGGCGGCGCACCCCGGTGAGGTGCTGGTGGTGACCCAGAATGTCGACGGGCTGCATGAGGCGGCCGGATCAAAGGCGGTGATGCATATGCATGGGGCGCTTTCAGGGGCGCTTTGCGCGGCTTGTGAGCACCGCTGGCCGGCCCCTTTGGTCATGGCGCCCAGTGATCCTTGCCCTGCCTGCGCCAAGCCCACCACGCGGCCTGATATCGTCTGGTTTGGCGAAATGCCCTATGACATGGACCAGATCTGGGACCACCTGCGGGCGGCGGATCTGTTTGTGGCGATTGGCACCTCGGGCAATGTCTATCCAGCGGCAGCCTTTGTGCAGGACGCCGCGCGATACGGCGCCCATACGGTTGAATTGAACCTGGAAGCCTCCGCCACCATCAGCGATTTTGCAGAGGCCCGGTTTGGCAAGGCCAGTGAGGTGGTGCCAGCCTGGGTGGCAGAGGTGCTGGGCACATAAAAACGGCCCCGAAGGGCCGTTGATCTGTTCAGCAGTGTGATGCCCTTAGTGGGACATCTTGTGGTCACCGTGGCCGCCTTTGCGCTTCAGGTCGACAGGCACGTCAACCACCACGTCACCGGCTTTTTCAAAGGTCAGCGTGACCTCAATCACCTTGCCCTGCTCGAAGCTTTCGGTCAGGCCCATCATCATCACATGGTGGCCGCCGCGTTCCAGCATCAGCATGTCACCCGCTGCGATCTCAAAGCCCTCCGGCACATGCATCATCTGCATCACGCCGTCGCTGATTTCTTTGTGGGTGTGTAGTTCGACCTTCTTGGCCACCGTTGCCTTGGCATCGATCAGCCGGTCATCCTGACCGGAATGGTTCATGATCATCATGAAGGCCGCACCGGTTTTCGCCATTGGGGTGGCGGCACGGGCATAGGGGTCTTTGACCATGATGCCTTCGGCCAGGGCAGGCATAGCAACAAATGCGGCAGCCGCCGCAGCGAGGAGGGTGGTTTTCAACGACATAATTCTGGTTCCTGTAGTCTGTCTGTCTTTGGGGGCCCGTTGGAGCGGGCGATAAGGATCAGGACAGAACCGGCGGACCACGAGCGCTGGCTGGAATGACCTCAGCGGCAATCGCCTTTTGGCCACGCTCGATTCGCAGCACCACACCCTGCCCCAGAGGACGCAAATTTGGGACAAAGCTGGACTGCAGGAGCGCCACCAGACTGACCGAGCAGTCGGGGCAATAATGCGGAGGATCAACGGGCTGGCCGTCGTCGTCGTAGTATACTGTAACGGTCTCATTGCCGATACACAGCACCATTTCGCCCACAGGGTCCGACATGCCACGCGCCAGTGCCATGGTCTGTGTGGTCAGAACCATGCAAAGCGCGATCAGCACCGCCAGATATGTGCGCAAAAGTGCCATACATCCCCTATAGGCCGATCTGATCGGAAGGGGAAGATGGCAAAAGGAAACAGCCCCATCCCAAAGGGGATGAGGCTGCTTTATCCTTGAAGGATCCGGAAGAGATTAAGCGGAGGCCTGTGCCTTCGCGATCTGCTTCTTGATCTTCAGCGCGTTGGCCGACAGCTCAACGTCTTTGGCTTTTGCCAGGAACGCGTCCAGACCACCACGGTGGTCAACGGAGCGCAGAGCAGCCGCCGAAATGCGCAGTTTGAAGCCGCGGCCCAGGGCCTCGGACTGCAGGGTAACGTCGTTCAGGTTCGGCAGGAAACGACGTTTGGTTTTGTTGTTAGCATGGCTGACATTGTTGCCAGACATCGGGCCTTTTCCGGTCAGTTCGCAACGGCGCGACATGGGTCTATCCTCGTCTCTTCGCGGGGCGCTAGACGACCCCTTCAACATAAATGGGTGCCGCCAACAGCGGTGCCCAGAATTCCGTTCGGCGTCATTAGGCGGAATCAGTAGGGAGGTCAAGGGCCAGATCCGAAGCCGCAGCGGATTCCTTACCGCTTTGACCGTCCTGATCCCCAACGTCCCCGATAAACCCACCAGACTGACGCGCCCAGAGGCCCGCATAGACGCCGCCCTTGGCCAACAGATCCTCATGGCTGCCATCCTCAATGATCCGGCCTTCGTCCATGACGACGATCCGGTCCATCTGCGCAATGGTCGACAGGCGGTGGGCAATGGCGATCACCGTCTTGCCCTCCATCAAACCAAAGAGCGTGTCCTGTATGGCGGCTTCCACCTCACTATCAAGGGCCGAGGTGGCCTCATCCAGCACCAGGATCGGTGCGTCTTTCAGGATGACGCGGGCGATGGCGATCCGCTGCCGCTGTCCGCCGGACAGTTTCACACCCCGTTCACCCACATGGGCATTATAGCCCTTGCGGCCTTTGGGATCTTCCAGCGTGGCGATGAACTGATATGCCTCTGCACGGGCGGCGGCGGCCATCATCTCATCCTCGCTGGCGCTTTGGCGGCCATAAAGGATGTTGGCGCGAATCGACCGGTGCAGCAGGGAATTGTCCTGACTGACCATGCCGATCTGCTGGCGCAGCGAGGTTTGCTTGACCTCACGAATGTCCTGACCGTCGATCAGGATCTGGCCGTTCTCTGCATCGCGGAACCGCAGCAAGAGGTTCACGAGCGAAGATTTCCCTGCCCCGGAACGCCCCACCAGCCCAACCTTCTGGCCCGGTGCGATGGACAGGTTCACATGGTCCAATCCGCCACGCCCTTTGCCGTAGTGGTGGCTGACATCGCGAAACTCGATCGCCGCCTTTTCCACTGACAGCTTAGGCGCAACCTCCCGGTCGGTCACATCATGGGCCACCGCAACGGATTGCAGACCCTCCCGGATCACACCGGCGTGCTCAAACAGGCGCACCGTGACCCACATGATCCAGCCGGACATGCCGTTCAGACGAATGGTCAGCGCCGACGCAGCCGCCACCTCACCGACCGAGATCACACCGTTCGACCACAGCCAGACCGCCGGGCTCATCATGCCAAGGATCAAAACGCCATTGATGACGTTCAGACCAAAGCTCAGCTCAGTCATCAGGCGCAGGAACCGCTGGAAGCGCAGGCGCAACCGGCGCATGGCCGACAGGACATAACGTTCTTCGGTGCCTTCATCGGCAAACAGCTTGATGGTTTCGATGTTGGAATAGGCATCCACCACCCGCGCTGTCACCATGGACCGTGCGCCCGACCACTTCTCAGAGGCATGAGCGACGCGCACAGCGATGTAGCGCACGTAGAAGACGTAGATCACCACCCAGACCAGCAGCGGCACAGCCAAGAGCGGATGCACGCCCGACAGGATCAGCGCGGCGGACACCACATAGGTCAAGGCATACCAGATGCCCTCAAAGGACATGTAAACGGCATCTTCAACCGCGCCGCCCATCTGCATCACGCGGTTAGAAAGACGCCCGGCAAAATCATTCTGGAAGAAGCTGGTGGATTGCCCCAGCAGGTGTTTATGCGCGCGCCAGCGCACCTGTTCCTGCATGTTACCCGCCAAGAGCTGTTCCAGGAACAGGTGGTTGATGGCGATGAACAGGGGCCGGATCATCAGGATGAACGCTGCCGCCAGCAGCAGTTCAGTGCCGTGATTGTCAAACAGTTCAGCCGGGGTGTTGCCGCCCAAAAGGTCGATCAACCGGCCGGAGTAAAAGATCAGCCCAGTTTCCACGAGCGCCACAAGGACGCCGGTGATGGCCATCGCCACCATCCATTTGCGGAACGGGCCGACTTGGGTTTTCAGATAGGCCCAAAGGGTTTTGGGCGGTGTGGCCTCATCAAACGAGGCAAAAGGATCAACAAGGTTCTCAAAGAATCGGAACATGACGGGACCTACGGGTTAAATGGAAACCGCAAAACTGAAGATCAGCAAAGCGTTTCAGTGTCTGAGTGTCAGAAAGTAACGGGCAAGGATGTATGCGAAGATACGGGGCGGTGGCTTAGGGTCACCGTCACGCAGGGAACGGCGACCTTAGGAAAAGGTGCGTGGAATTCCCTGATACATCTGATTGCCTCCGTCATTAGGTGAGACAGTGCTAGCGCAAGCAATTTGCGCTGTCACGTCTTTTCTAGGGTTTTCTGAGTATGCAATTGCACACCTTTCAGCTGTGCTTCAGCTGCTCCAGCATCCGCTGCGCCGCCACAGTTGGGCTGACTGCACCGGTGGCCACATCCAGCCCCAGCTGATCCATCGCGCCTTTTGCCGCCGCGGTCTGCAGCTGGGCCAGCAGCGCCTGCTTGACCTCTTCTTCGAACCAGAACCGGGCCTGCGCGGCGCGGCGGCCCTCAAAATGGCCATTCTCACGCCGCCAGTCTGTCAACGTGCACATTTCTTCCCAGGCCTTGGTCAGACCGTCCTCCTCCAGCGCCGAAACCGTCATCGCCTTGGGGAAGCCTTGGGGATCCTGGGGCCGTTTGCGCAGCAGCCTGAGGGCGCCGGAATAGTCGGCGCAGGTGCGGGTTGCCGTGGCTTTCAAATCGCCATCGGCTTTGTTCACTAGGATGATATCGGCCATCTCCATGATGCCACGCTTCACCCCCTGCAATTCGTCACCACCCGCAGGCGCCAGCAGCAGGATGAACAGGTCCGACATTTCCGCCACAACGGTTTCGGACTGGCCCACGCCCACGGTCTCAATGAGGATGACGTCAAACCCCGCCCCCTCGCAAAGCGCCACCGCCTCACGGGTGCGCCGCGCCACGCCGCCCAGATGCGACTGGCTGGGCGAAGGGCGGATAAAGGCGTTGGGATTGCGGCTGAGCCGCTCCATCCGGGTTTTGTCACCCAGGATCGAGCCGCCAGAACGCGCCGAACTGGGGTCCACCGCCAGCACAGCCACCCTGAGACCCCGTTCGGTCAGAAAGGTGCCAAAGCTTTCAATAAAGGTGGATTTACCCACCCCCGGCGTGCCCGACAGGCCGATGCGCACCGCCTGATGCGGGGCTTTGCGGCGGATCTCCTCCACCAGCGCAGCGGCCTGGGCGCGATGATCTTCGCGGCTGCTTTCCACCAGGGTGATGGCGCGGGCCAAGGCCCGTCGGTCCTGTGCCACAACCTTGTCGCTCAAGCCCTGAATATCCATGCCGCCCCCTGCTGCGCCGCTTCCTTGTCGCGTTTCTGCCAAGGTGGCGCGGCGCTGTCCAGTGCTGGTGCCCGCCTGCGGCTTTACCCCGCGCCCTCCATGGCGGATAAGCGTGCCATGTCCCAATTGACCCAATTGCCGATCCACGACGCCCTGCCCGATCTGATCTCTGCGCTGAAAACGCGGGGACGTGCGGTGTTGCAGGCGCCGCCCGGCGCGGGGAAAACCACCGTGGTGCCGCTGGCCATGCTGGAGGCAGGCCTGACCGAAGGCCGCATCCTGATGCTGGAACCGCGCCGCCTGGCGGCACGTGCGGCGGCAGAACGTATGGCGCAAACCTTGGGCGAACCGTTGGGCCAGACCGTGGGCTACCGCATTCGCGGCGAAAGCAAACGCTCAGCCGAAACCCGGATTGAGGTGGTGACCGAGGGCATCCTGACCCGGATGATCCAGTCCGACCCTGAACTGACGGGCATCGGCGCGGTGATCTTTGATGAATTTCACGAACGCTCCCTCACCGCGGATCTGGGATTGGCCTTGTGCCTGGAGATTGCCGAGGCGCTGCGCGATGACCTGATCCTGCTGGCCATGTCGGCCACATTGGACGCAGAACCGGTGGCGGGGATCATGGGCGACGTGCCGGTGGTGACCTCCGAAGGGCGGGCCTATCCGGTGGATCTGAAATGGCTCGATCGGCCGTTGCCGCCGAAACATCGCCTGCCCGAAGAGGTGGCCAAGCTGGTCGCCCATGCGGTTGCTGAAACCGAAGGCGGCGTGCTGGTGTTCCTGCCCGGCGAAGGCGAGATCCGCCGCACCGAGGCGCTGCTGAAGGATCGGCTGCCGCCGGAGTGTTCATTGCACATGCTGTTTGGTGCAATGGAGTTTGCCAAGCAACGCGCCGCGATTGAGCCGGCCAAACAGGGCCGCAAGGTGGTGCTGGCAACCTCAATCGCAGAAACCTCACTGACCATTCAGGATGTGCGGGTGGTAGTGGACGCAGGCCGCGCCCGCCGTGCACGGTTTGATCCCGGATCAGGCATGTCGCGGCTGGTGACGGAAAAGGTAACGAAGGCCGAGGCCACCCAGCGCGCCGGACGTGCAGGCCGTGTGGCTGAGGGCACCTGTTACCGGCTGTGGACCAAGGGCGAAGAAGGCGGGCTGCAGCCCTTCCCACCGGCGGAGATTGACACCGCGGATCTGTCGGGACTGGCGCTGGAACTGGCGCTTTGGGGCGCGGCGCCGGCTGATCTAGCCTTCCTGACGCCGCCCAATGCGGGCACCTATGCAGAGGCGCAGGCGCTATTGCGGATGCTGGGGGCGCTGGATGAGGCGGGCCGGATCACCGAACATGGCCGCCGCATTGCCGCCCTGCCGCTGCATCCGCGTTTGGCCCATATGCTGAGCGTTGCAGGCCCGGACGCCGCGCCTCTGGCCGCACTCCTGGCCGATCGCGATCCCTTGGCGCGGTCCGCACCGGCGGATCTGGCGCTGCGCATTGCGGCGGTGCGCGATTTCCGCAGCTACAGCGATCGCCATCCCCATGCCGCCAATCGCGGCGCGGTGGAGCGGATCAAACAAGAGGCCAAACGGCTGGCCCGTCAGGCTGACAAAACCGATGGAGGCTATTCCGACGCGGAACTGGCCGCATTGGCCTACCCCGACCGTATCGGGTTACGCCGCAAAGGGGATGCCGCGCGGTTTGTGCTCTCGGGGGGCAAAGGCGCGGTGATGGAGGATCACGACCCGCTGGCCAGCAGCCGCCTGATCGTGGCCACAGATCTGGACGGCAACCCGCGGGAGGCCAAAATCCGCCAGGCGATCCAGATTTCAGAGGCTGAGGTGCGCAGCCTTTACGGCGACCAGATCAACTGGATCGACAGCTGCGCCTGGTCGAAACGCGAACGTCGGGTGATTGCCCGGCGGCAGGAACGGTTCGGTACTGTGGCGCTGGATGACCGCATCTGGAAAGACGCCCCCGATGAGGCCGTGGCCGAGGCGATGTTGGACGGGGTGCGCGATCTGGGGCTACGCCCATCGGACGCCGCGAAACGGTTCATTGCCCGTGTCATGCTGGTGCGGGACACCTTACCGGATCTGCCGGACATGTCCGAAGACGCGCTGATGGCGGGTATTGAGGACTGGTTGCTGCCGCATCTCGGCGGGGTGAAAACCGCAGACCAGTGGAAGAAGTTTGATATCCTCAATGCGCTGCGCGCCGTGTTGGACTGGAACCAGATGCAGGCGCTGGACAAGGCGGCGCCGGCGCATTTCATCACCCCGCTGGGGCGGCAGATCCCGATCGATTATTCCGGCGAGGTGCCCGAAATCAGCCTGCGCCTGCAGGAAATGTTCGGCCAGAAAACCCACCCGATGGTCGGCCGCACCCCCTTGCGGGTGACCCTGCTGTCCCCGGCACAACGCCCCGTTCAGACCACCATGGATATCCCCGGGTTCTGGGCCAGTTCCTATGCGGATGTGCGCAAAGACATGCGCGGTCGCTACCCCAAACACCCCTGGCCCGAGGATCCCACCGAGGCCGATCCGACCCTCAGGGCGAAACGGCGCGGCACCTGACATCCAATTGATACATTCTGCAGGCACTTTTGCCTTTTGTCACAATTCCTATATAAGGCTCTGTCAAAACAAACGAGCAGCCGCAAATTGATGCAGAAGACCGTGCGTAAAGCCTGGACCGAGTTTATCCAACCGCTTCTTTATCGCCCGCCCCAGGTACAGGTGGCGGCGCTGCCGGTGCGCGGCAAAGGCAAAGACAAAGAAGTGCTGCTGATCACCTCCCGCGGGACCGGGCGCTGGATCATCCCGAAGGGCTGGCCGATGACCGGCAAGACCGATGCCGAAGCAGCGGCACAGGAAGCCTGGGAAGAGGCGGGAATCAAGGCCCGCAAAGTCTCCCCCGCGCCGATCGGCAGCTACCGTTATGCCAAATCCGGCGCCGGCGGTATCGTCACCCCGATGCAGGCGATGGTTTACCTTTTGAAGGTGGACACGCTGGCCAAGAAATACCCCGAAGTCTCTGAACGCAAACGCAAATGGTTCTCCCCCAAGGAGGCGGCGCAGCGGGTCGATGAAATGGGGCTGAAAGATCTGCTGTTGAAGCTGTAACAGTTTTTCAAAGTTTTTATGACAAAAACCTTGAGTTTAGAGCGCGTGCGCTCTAGGCCGCAGGCAAATTTTGCAAGGTGGATGTCATGGCCGACAAACCGACTGGTAAGAACTGGAAGACGCTCGATAAGGATCTCGGGCGGATCAGCCAATTTGAAAACGCAGCAAGCTATGTCTCGCGCCCGATGGTCGCACCGGGCATCGCGCTGATCTTTATCGTGCTTGCCGGTCTGGCGGCAGGGATCTTCTTTGGTGGTGCCTCAGGCTCAGCCATTGTGGTGGTTGCAGCCATCTTTGGCGCCTATATGGCGATCAACATCGGTGCCAACGATGTGGCCAACAACATGGGCCCTGCGGTGGGTGCAAATGCGCTGACCATGGGCGGTGCGATCCTGATCGCGGCCATCTTTGAAAGCGCCGGTGCGCTGCTGGCAGGTGGCGATGTGGTTTCCACCATCTCCAAAGGGATCATCGATCCGGCCGGGATCGCGGACAGCAGCATCTTTATCTGGGCGATGATGGCGGCGCTGGTGTCGTCTGCGCTTTGGGTCAACCTGGCAACCTGGGTTGGCGCGCCGGTTTCGACCACCCATTCGGTTGTTGGGGGTGTGATGGGTGCAGGGATTGCGGCGGCCGGCATGGCGGCTGTGAACTGGCCCACCATGGGCAAGATCGCCGCCAGCTGGGTCATCTCGCCTGTCTTGGGCGGTGTCATTGCAGCGATGTTCCTGGCCTTCATCAAAAACCGGATCGTTTACCAGGAAGACAAGATCGCCGCCGCGCGCCGCTGGGTGCCGCTGCTGATTGCGATCATGGCCGCAGCCTTTGCCGCCTATCTGTCGCTGAAGGGTCTGAAAAAGATCATCAAGATCGACATCACCACCGCGCTGATGATTGGTGTCGCGGTTGGGGCCGCCTCTTACTTCATCTCAAAGCCGCTGATCGCCAAACAGTCCGAAGGGCTAGAAAACCGCAATAAATCGCTGAAAGTGCTGTTCTCGATGCCTCTGGTCTTCTCGGCGGCGATGCTGTCATTTGCCCATGGCGCCAACGATGTGGCCAATGCTGTTGGTCCGCTGGCCGCCATTGTCCACGCGACCGAGTTTGGTGATTTCGCCGCCAAGGTGGCCATCCCCAGCTGGGTCATGGTGATCGGGGCCTTCGGGATCTCCTTCGGTCTGTTCCTGTTTGGCCCCAAGCTGATCCGCATGGTCGGCAGCCAGATCACCAAGCTGAACCCGATGCGCGCCTACTGTGTGGCGCTCTCGGCAGCGATCACGGTGATTGTGGCCAGCTGGCTGGGTCTGCCGGTCAGCTCCACCCACATTGCAGTGGGTGGTGTCTTTGGCGTGGGCTTTTACCGCGAATGGCACACCGAGCGCCGTCGTCGCCAGAACCTGGCCACCAAAGCCATCAAACCGGTGACAGCCGAGGAGCGCCGTCGCCGCAAGCTGGTGCGCCGCTCGCACTTCATGACCATTGTTGCGGCATGGGTCATCACCGTGCCTGCAGCCGCCGCCATGTCGGCAGTGATCTTCACGCTGCTGCACGCGGTGGCCGGCTAACGGTCGCCACAGCAACACGACAAACGACAAGACGATCGGGCGGCCTGCGGGTCGCCCTTTTCTTTGGCTGGATCACAGGGCGGCACAATCGGCCAAAAGAAAACGCCCCACACCAGAGGTGCAGGGCGTTGTCCTAATATCGTCCTGTCGCTTAACGGCGACGATCGCGGCGCGATGACATCGGCTGGAACGCCACACCCACATGCGCTTCGCAATAGGGTTTGCCGGACTGCACCGGCAGACCACAGAACCAGAAGTCATCGGTGGCCGGATCCCCCACGGGCCATTTGCAGGTCCGCTCGGTCAGCTCCAGCAGGCTGAGCTTCTTCGATTTCTTTTCGACCTCATTCACCTTGGCCAGCGCTTCGGGGCTGATCTCATTGGCGGAGGGTTGCGGCGGCAGCGGCTGGCCGGCAGGAATGATCGCCTTGCGCGCCGGGCTGACCGCCGGGCGCGGCGCCGGGGCGGCAGCAGGCTCTGGCGCGGGGGTGGCGGCCTCTTTCACCTTAGGCTTTGCCGCCTCTTTCTTGGCGGCAGGTTTGGCCTTGGCTTCGGTCTTCGACGAATCGGTTGAGCCGCCACCGCTGGAACGGTTGGACAGACCCAAACGATGCACCTTGCCGATGACCGCATTTCGGGTCACGCCGCCCAATTCTTTGGCGATCTGGCTTGCCGATTGGCCTTCGCCCCACATTTTCTTCAGAAGTTCGACGCGTTCGTCGGTCCAGGACATGCCGGTTTCCTTCGGTAAAAAGCGGCCCGTGGAATCGAGCCGCCCTGAAATTCTTGATCAGCCCCTATTCTAGCCAACAGGGGCTGAGTTACAAGGCGTCGAATCGGGCTGTGCAGAGGCGTGGCTGCGACAGCACATTGAGACAGGCCCAAGGGCCGGACAGAGGAATGCAGATCATGAGCCAGACCAGCGACAGCACAACCGTTGCCAACAGCAGCCTCGCCAATATGGGGGATCGCCGCTTTGGCCGGTTCAACTGGCTGGGCATGGTGACCTTGGCCCGGCGGGAGATCCTGCGGTTTCTGGTGGTCTGGACACAAACCCTGCTGGCACCGCTGACCACGGCCGCGCTGTTTCTGATGATCTTCTCAGTGGCGATCGGTCAGACACGGGGTGAGGTGATGGGCCTGCCGTTCACCCATTTCATTGCCCCCGGCATCCTGATGATGACTGTGATCCAGAACGCTTTTGCCAACACCTCCTCCTCGATTGTGATCGCCAAGGTGCAGGGCAATATCGTTGATACGCTGATGCCCCCCCTGTCCCCGCTGGAGCTGGTGCTGGGCTACCTGGCCGGGGCCGTAGCACGCGGGGTGATTGTGGCGCTGTTGTTGAGCGCCGGGCTGGTGCTGTTCCTTGGCATCGTGCCGGCCCATCCGCTGCTGGCCCTGGCCTTCGTCATTCTTGGCGCGGCGCTCTTGGGGTCAATCGGCATGGTGGCCGGGATCTATTCCAACAAGTTTGACCAGATGGCGGCGATCACCAATTTCATCGTGACGCCTTTGGCCTTCCTCTCGGGCACCTTCTATTCGGTGCAGGCCCTTCCGCCGGTGATTGCCGATATGACCCGTTTCAACCCGATCTTCTACCTGATCGACGGGGTGCGCTTTGGCGTGCTTGGCGTGTCTGACAGCGCCCCAATGCTGGCGCTCACCGTTTCGGCGCTGGTGACACTGGCGATTTCCGCGCTGGCCTGGGCCCTGTTCCGCAGCGGCTACCGGTTGAAGGACTGACGCCGACGCTCAAGCCTTCTGGCGTGTGGCAAGCCCTGCCTCGCGCCAGGCCAGCAATGCGGCGCCGCTGACGATGATCCCTGCCCCCAGATAGGAAATCAGATCGGGCAACTGGGCAAAGACCACCCAGTCATAAAGCGTGGCAAACACCAGCGTGGCATAGGCAAAAGGTGCAACAAAACTGGCCTCAGCCCGCGCCACCGCGTTGATGAAACAGGCCTGCGCCAGCGCCATGCAGATCCCAAGGCTGGCCAGCACCGCCCATTGCGCCAAACTGGGCCCCTGCCAGAAAGCAATGACCGCGATCGTTGCGATCACCACCCCGATGGCATTGTTGATCAAGAGGATCTGCAGCGGCGGCTCACGCCCGGCCAGCTTCTTGATGAAGATCAGCTCAAACCCCATCGCCACCGCCGCCGCCAGCGCCACCAAGGCCGCCAGCTGAAAGCTTTCCGGCGTGGGGCGCAGCAGCACCATCGCCCCAATCAACGCAATGCCCGCCGCCGCCCAGCGCACCGGGCCCACCCGTTCCCCCAGAAAAGGGATCGCCAGCATCATGGCAAAGACCGGGTTCAGAAAGCTGATCGCAGTGGCATCGCTGAGCGGGATATAGGCCGCCGCCGCAAACATGCAGGTGGCCCCCAGCCAGCCGAAAAACGTCCGCCCCAGATGCAGCCCCCAGGCAGGGCGGCGGATTTTCAACCGCATCACTGAGGCCACGCAAGCATAGAACAGAAAGGCAAAGACAAACCGCCCGTGGCTGACCTGCAGCGGATGCAGCGGATCGCCCAGCGCGTCGGTGCCCAGCGCCTTGGCCATCAAGGTGGTGCCCGCGATAAACGCCGTGGCCGACAGCATCAGCACAACGGCAAGGCGCGGGTTTGCAGCAGGGGGTTTGGAAACGTGTTCGGAGGGGGCAACAACATCGGACATGCCTCAGCTATCGGCCAGAGTTGCCTTTCCTACAAGCCCCAAACCGCCGCCAAAATGACTAGCGCGCCACGAAAACAGCGCAAATTGCCAAGCCTGATAAAAAACGCTTTGCATTTTGAAAATTCCTGCCTATGCAGACGCCATGTTCAAACGACGCCATATCCTGACCAGCCGACGCCGACGCCGTAGCGCCTGACGTCCGCCCTGCTGTGTGCGCCCCGTAGAAGTACTGTGCACAGACTGTTTGAACCGCTGCAATCGCAGCAAAACCACCCGAAATTGTTGACACCCCTGCCCCGTAATGCATCTTCGGGGCTTCCCAAGGAACAAGGATGATCCAATCATGATCGCTTCCGTCTTGCCGACCTATTCCCGTGCCCCCCTGACCTTTGTCAAAGGCGAAGGCTCCTGGCTGATTGAGGCAGATGGCCGACGTTTCCTGGATCTGGGCGCAGGCATTGCGGTGAACGCCCTGGGCCACGCCCATCCGGCCTTGGTTGAGGTGCTGAGCACCCAGGCCGAGACCCTCTGGCATGTCTCCAACCTTTATAACATCCCGCAACAACAGGCGCTGGCCGATCAACTGGTTGAACACAGCTTTGCCGATACGGTGTTTTTCACCAATTCCGGCACCGAAAGCTGTGAACTGGCGGTCAAAATGGCGCGGAAATACTGGTTTGAAAAAGGCCAGCCCGAAAAGGTTGAGATCCTGACCTTCGAAGGCTCCTTCCACGGCCGCTCCTCCGCCGGTATCGCTGCGGCAGGGTCGGAAAAGATGACCAAAGGCTTCGGCCCCATCCTGGGTGGTTTCAAATCCCTGCCCTGGGGCGATCTGGACGCGGTGACCGCCGCCATCGGCCCGCAAACCGCGGCCATCATGGTGGAACCGGTACAGGGCGAAGGCGGCATTCGCCCAATGGCGGACGCCGATCTGAAGGCGCTGCGCCAAATCGCCGACGAAAACGACCTGCTGCTGATCCTTGATGAGGTACAATGTGGGGTCGGCCGGACCGGCAAACTGTTTGCCCATGAATGGGCCGGCATCACCCCTGACATCATGATGGTCGCCAAAGGCATCGGCGGCGGCTTCCCGCTGGGCGCCGTGCTGGCCCGCGAAGAGGCTGCCAGCGGCATGACCGCGGGCACCCACGGCTCGACCTATGGCGGCAACCCGCTGGCCTGCGCTGTCGGCGGTAAGGTGATCGAGATCGTCTCGGATCCGGAGTTTCTGGACGCCGTGCGCGCCAAATCGGGCCTCTTGCGGCAAAAGCTGGAAGGGCTGATCGCCGACAACCCCGAGGTCTTTGAAGAGGTGCGCGGCACCGGGCTGATGCTGGGCCTCAAATGCAAGGCAACCAATATGGATGTGGTCAACGCAGGCTACGCCCGTGAGGTCATCACCGTGCCCGCCGCCGACAATGTGATCCGCCTGTTGCCGCCCCTCACCATCACCGAGGCCGAAATTGACGCCGCCATCACCCGTCTGGATGCCGCCGCCAAATCACTCAGCTGAGTCACCGTTTCCAAAATACTCCGGGGGAGTCGCGCATCGCGCGGCGGGGGCAGCGCCCCCACCCCGCCCTCCAGAAAGCAAAACCCATGAACCATTTCCTCGATATTCACAAAACCGCGCCCGAAGATTTGCGGGCCATGATCGACAATGCCCGCAGCATCAAAGAAGCGCGCAACGGCAAACCCAAAGGCACCCCGGATGCCGATCAACCGCTGGCCGGTCACATGGTGGCACTTATCTTTGAAAAGCCCTCCACCCGGACCCGCGTCAGCTTTGACGTGGGCGTGCGGCAGATGGGCGGCGAGACCATGGTGCTCTCCGGCGCGGATATGCAGCTGGGGCATGGCGAAACCATTGCCGACACCGCCCGCGTACTCAGCCGCTATGTCGATCTGATCATGATCCGCACCTTCGAAGAGCAGACGCTCTTGGAAATGGCCGAATATGCCTCGGTCCCGGTGATCAACGGGCTGACCGACCGCACCCACCCCTGCCAGATCATGGCGGACGTGCTGACCTACGAAGAACACCGCGGCCCGATCAAAGGCAAAAAGGTGGTCTGGTGCGGCGATGGCAACAATGTCTTTGCCTCCTTCGCCCATGCGGCCGGCCAGTTTGGCTTTGACCTCACCTTTGCCGGACCTGAGACATTGGATCCCGAAATGGTCTTCGTCGAAGAGGCCCGCGCCAAAGGCTCCAAGGTTGAAATCATGCGCGATCCCATTGCCGCCGTGCAGGGCGCCGATCTGGTTGTCACCGACACCTGGGTCAGCATGCATGATCCGCAATCCGCCCGCGAACGCCGCCACAACCAGCTGCGCCCCTATCAGGTCAACGAGGAGCTGATGAGCCACGCAAAATCGGATGCGCTGTTCATGCACTGCCTGCCGGCGCACCGCGATGATGAGGCCACCAGCGCCGTGATGGACGGGCCGCATTCGGTGATCTTTGATGAAGCTGAAAACCGCCTGCACGCGCAGAAGGCAGTAATGCGCTGGTGTCTGGGCAAGTAAGCCCCTAACACCGGAATGCTTGGCCTCCTGCCCTAAGGCAAAAGGGGCTTTGCCCCTCTACAGCCCTCTATGAGGGCCGTATTCACCCCAGAGTATTTCGAAAACGATGAAACGCCCTCGGCAGGAAACGGCCGGGGGCGTTTTGCCATCTGGGACTGGCGGCGGGCCTTGGCTAAGCTGGCCCCAGTCTGGCCGCGTTGGAGGGTCCTGTGATGCGTTATTCCCGTCGTTTCTTTGTCCTATCCGGGCTGATGCTGGCCGCCTGTGGCCGCCGCCGCGCGCCGGAGCCAGTGGAACCACCGCTTTATCCCAATGAGACGCCTGAAATCCGGGCGCTGATCAACCAATATGCCGACCTCTATGAGGTGCCCCGCACCCTTGTTCACCGGGTGGTGCAACGCGAAAGCATGTATCGGCCCGGCGCGCGCAATGGCCCCTATTGGGGGATGATGCAGATCCTGCCTGCCACCGCGCGCTCCATGGGGTTTCGCGGCCAGCCCAGCGACCTGCTGGATGCGGAAACCAATCTGAAATACGCGGTGAAATATCTGCGCGGTGCCTGGCTGGTGTCTGACGGCGATGAGCCCACCGCGGTCATGTGGTACGCCCGCGGCTACTACTACGAGGCCAAGCGTCGTGGGATGCTATATGAGACGGGTCTGCGCACCTAGGCACAGTGCAGCCAAGCTGATTGACACTTAAGGACGTCCTGATTACCAAAAAGCCACCTTAAATTGAATATCAATCAGGATTTCCAATGTTCAAGCGATTTAGCCTTATCACACCTGTCCTCCTGCTCGCGGCCTGTGGTGCGACGTCCTCCAGCAACCCTGAAATGTTCTCCTTCTTTGCCAGCGAAAGCGGCATCAAAGGCAGCTACAACGCGGCCACCTATAGCCAAGCGCATGTACGCGCGCGGGTGGCGGGCCTGGCCTGCAAATCCGGCAAGCTGGCGTCGTACTCCGAAACAAACAAGGACGGAATCGTAAATTTTGACAGCGCTTGTGTGGGCCCGCAAAGCTATGAGGAAAGCACTGCGTTCACCGTAAATGATGTGCAGAAAACCGGCCATATCACCACATCGATGGACGGCCAACTGATCCAAAAGAAGCTGTGATTTAACACGCTCCCAACCGCCGCGCCCGACCAGACTGATTTGGTCTGATCGGGCGTGTACCCTGACCGCGCATCAGCGCAAGAGCTTGCCAAGCCCTTTCAGCAGCTCATCTTCCAGCGTGCGTTTGGCGGCATCTTCCAGGCTTTCACCTTCTTCCTGTTTGATGCCCAGCTCTTTCTTCACCTTGTTTTCCAACTCGGCCTTGGCTTTGGCTTTTTCCTCTTTCAGGTTCAGATCCACAGCCTTTTCCAGATCCGGCCAGACCTTGGGCGCGGCCCAGGGGCCTTTGATCCGCACCGGGATCGCCAAGCCGCCCTGGCTTTCCAGACTGCCCAGCTGCGGCGTGAAGAGGTAATCGATGTCCTGTTTGCCAAGCCCCACCCGGCCTTTGCCGGTGGCGGTGACCACGGGCAACTGCAACAGCAGATCGGGGTTTTGCAGATCGCCGTTTTCCATCGTGAAACTGGCTGAGAGCTGATCAAACACGGTGGTGCCGCCAGTGGCCAGACCCTGCCGCATCAGACTGTCCAGATCGATGCCCTCAATGGTGCCACGCCCCATATGGATGTGCCCGTCACCCGACAGGGAATTCATGATCTGATGCAGGCTTTCCCCCACACCCAAATAAGCGACGCGGGCTTCGGCCTGACCGGTGAAACGGGTCACCCCCACCAGATCCCCCAGCAAGGTTTTCATCTCCACACCGCTGGCCTGCACATCGCCGCCAACGCTCAGCCCGTTGCGATTGTTGGCCACCACCTGACCGGCAAAGCCCCCGCCATAGCCCTGCAACTCATTCAGTTTGACCACAAGGCGCGCCCGATCCAGCGTCGCCCGCACGTCCAGCGTTTGCAGACTCAAACCCGCCACCGATAGGGATGGTGCCGTAAGCGAAATATCCGCGTTCAACAGATGCAGGGCAGAGGCATCAATCGGCGCTTTGGACCAGCCCGTCTGAACAGGGGTGTCCGTTGTTGCGGTGCCGGTATCGCCAGAGCTGAGGCCATTCAGATCCAGCGCCGAAGCCGCCAGCCGGGCGGTCAGATAGGGACGCTGCTGGGCCAGATCCAGATCCAGATCCAGCCCGCCGTTGATCTGATGCTGATCCAGCGTCAACTGCATTTCCCGCAGGCTCAACTGCAATGCCTCGGTCAGGGTCACCTCTGCCGACAGACCAGCCGCCCGGCCCAGGCCCTGCGGCAATGCGATCCCCGGCAGACCCGCAGCCGCCAAAGCGGCACTGGTGTCCGGGCTGTCCAGGGTAATCCGCCCCTGCACCTGCAGCGGCATCCCAACCTGACCTGTAAACGCGGCCTTGCTGCCGCCCAGCTGGGCCGTGGCCGCAACATCGGTGATATGCCCCTCAATCAGCGCGGCCAGATCGCTGACGTCCCCCGTGAGGCTCACCGCCTCCGCCCCATTCGGGCGCAGGCTCAGCGCGAATTCTGCAACGCCGCGATAGACCGGCCAGCTGAGATCCAGTGAGATATCGCGGAAGGTCATATCGCTGCCCGCCGCATGATCCAGATAGCGCAGTTGCCCGCCTGAGATCAGCGCCCGGTCCAGTGACAGCGCCAGCGCGTTATCCGCCCCCGCAGCCGGGGCCGACTGCCCCGAGGGGCTGACCCCATCCACGCCGATTTCCCAATTGGCGCGGCCATCAGCGTGGCGTTCCATCAGGATCTGCGGTGACAACAGCTCCAACCCGGTGATCTTGATATCGCCCTGCAGCAGCGCCGCCAGATCCACACCGATCTTCAACGCCTCAGCCCGCAACAGCGGACCGGCTTGCGACCAATCTGCATTGGCAATCTCAACCGCGCCGGTGCGGGCGCCAAGGATCGGGTAATAGCTAAGCTGCACCTCCCCGTTCAGACGCACCTGCCGGCCGGTCTGCGCCTCAATCTGATCCAGCGCCACCCGGGCAATCCGTTCCCCCGGCAACAGCAACAGCCCAGCCACCGCCAGCACAGCCAACAGCCCCAGCATCACCACAACACGCAACAACCACCGCATTCTCGGTCCCCCTACCGTCTTTGTGCCAAGGTTAGGCGAGCCGCCGCCGCAGAACAACAAAGCAAGGGGCGCCACGGCGCTTTTTGGCGCAAAAGCCTTTGCCACAGTCGCATCGCTCTACTATATGCCGCCTCATGACCAGCAATCCGCCAGATCTACGCCCCGACCTCGCCCCCCGTGCCCAGTTCAGCGACACGCCCCGTGACGGCCAGCCGACCATCGGCATGGTCTCGCTTGGTTGTCCGAAGGCACTGGTCGACAGTGAGCGGATCCTGACTCGGCTGCGGGCCGAGGGTTATGGCATCTCACCGCAATACGCGGGCGCCGATGCGGTGATTGTGAACACCTGTGGTTTCCTGGACAGCGCCAAGGCCGAAAGCCTGGAAGCCATCGGTGAAGCACTGAACGAAAACGGCAAGGTCATCGTCACCGGCTGTCTGGGGGCGGAGCCTGAATACATCACCGGCGTGCATCCCAAAGTGCTGGCCGTCACTGGCCCCCATCAATACGAACAAGTGCTGGATGCGGTGCATGGCGCGGTGCCGCCCAGCCCCGATCCCTTTGTCGATCTGCTGCCGGCCTCCGGCGTCAGCCTGACCCCGCGCCACTACAGCTACCTGAAGATCTCCGAGGGCTGTAACCACAAGTGCAAATTCTGCATCATCCCCGATATGCGCGGCAAGCTGGTGTCGCGCCCGGCCTTTGCGGTGATGCGTGAGGCTGAGAAGCTGGTGGAAAACGGCGTCAAGGAACTGCTGGTCATCTCGCAGGATACCTCGGCCTATGGGCTGGACCGCAAACATGAGACGGAGCGGGGCTATCGCAGCCACATCACCGATCTGGCGCGCGATCTCGGCTCACTCGGGGCGTGGGTGCGCCTGCATTACATCTACCCCTACCCCCATGTGCGCGAAATCATCCCGCTGATGGCCGAGGGGCTGGTGCTGCCCTATATGGACATCCCGTTCCAGCACGCCCATCCCGACACGCTGAAGCGTATGGCGCGCCCCGCGGCCGCCGAACGGACGCTGGACCGGATCGCTGAATGGCGCTCAATCTGCCCTGAGATCACCCTGCGCTCGACCTTCATCGTCGGCTACCCCGGTGAGACCGAGGCAGAGTTCCAGACCCTGCTGGACTGGATGGATGAGGCACAGTTGGATCGCGTTGGCTGTTTCCAGTACGAAAACGTCGAAGGCGCCCGCTCCGCCGCGCTGCCCGATCATGTGCCGGATGAGGTCAAGCAGGAGCGTTGGGAACGCTTCATGGAAAAGGCACAAGCCATTTCCGAGGCCAAACTGGCCGCCAAAGTGGGCCAGGTGATGGATGTGATCGTCGATGACATCGACGCAGACGGCATCGCCACCTGCCGCACCAAAGCCGACGCCCCCGAGATTGACGGCAACCTGTTCATCGACGAAGGCACCGAAGGCCTGTCCGTCGGGGACATCGTCAGCGTCGAGGTGGATGAAGCTGGCGAATATGATTTGTGGGGTCAGCTGAAACGCTAGGGCCGGTGCGGCCCTAGCGTTTCAGCTAGATCCTCCTCTGTATCAAACGCATCCGGCTTTATTCGTGGAGCGGGGCGGCGCCATGCCGCCAAGTTCTGACCAATATCCCGGTAGAATTCTGGTACGTTCTTTTCGAGGTCAACGATGAAGTTGGCTTGTTGAGTAAAGCGTGCACCGAGGCGTTTAGCTAAGAAAATCCGAAAACTCACCACCTGCAGGCCTGACTTCCCCTCTTCACAAATCGAGGGGTTTGCCATCAAGTCCGCTAACGCGTGTTGAGTTGTTTCACTCCTTCCGGGCCATCGACATTGCACAAAGAGGTCAGCCCCATGCTCATCCTTAATTTGGCGGAGCAACCAGTTTATTCGGGCTTTCGAAGACTTCTTATCCTCAGGTGCTCGAAGGGTCATTCCAACTTCGATTGTCCGGCGATTTAGATCGGCTTTAACGGCCAAAGGCGCGGCAGCATCGGGAATATCGAACTGAACCTGCAAACAATGCGTATCTCGCAAAGCGCCGAGTTCTTCTTTAATTCGAAGGGCAGGATCTACTGCGTGCTTGCGACTGAGCCGCTGATGAACACTTGTTTCGGTCTGTCGGCTCAAGATCAACGAAAGATCGCGAGTTTCCTGATGCCATGCCTCAACCGTTGCAATTGCTTCAACTGATTTAGCGGGAATAGTCCCCCCGGCGGAAACAAGCCGGTTGAGCTCTGCCCATTCAGGGGGCATTCGCTCGAACCCTTTTATCCCGGCACTTTCATGTGTCAAAAATCTACAAAGCTCCTCCAAGAGAATTTCTTGGTCTCGATCTTCCACATCATCATTTCTTAACAGCAGGTCCGCCTGAGTAAAAATTGACATCCAGGACCAATGGAAAACCGGTATTTTTGATCGACTTTTGCGAAGCTCCTATAATGGATGATTTTGCGCCGTTGTGGCAAATTGGTTGGAGATAGTGATTACACAATCAATCCCATTCTCTTTCGCAATTCGGCGGTAGTTTTCTACCTGCTCAATTGACAGTGCGGCGTTGCCCACCTTTGCCTCGACCAAAGCGCGCCATTCGCGTGATCCCGTTCTAACAACAATTAGTCCGTCCGGTCTTTCTTTTGGTGCATTAGCCTCATTTGCGAAAACCACTTCGGTGAAACAAGTTACTTTTGAGCGCACCCCAATCCGCTGCCCTAATGTCGCCAAAAGTGATGCACCAAGCTCATTAACACGACTGAGACACGCCAAAACAATTGACGTTGTTCTCCCCTCTTTGGAGGTATTGGACAGTACCGGAAAAAGCCGAGCGCGCTCGCCTTGAATCAAATAATCAGGCCGTTCCATGAATATCTCCTCAAATAAATGAGGAAAAATTGGCGCGATCCGAACTGAATTGTCAATTAAAGAGTGTATTCACTGCCAGAAATTGAACCCTTGATTTCGCGCCTGACCCTGGGTGGGTGCGAAGCGCCCTCCCGTGGGGAGGGTCGGGCGCTGCCAAATCTTTGATTTGGTTTTCAAGTCAGTAACGGGGTATCACCCCCAGAGCACCACCACCCAGGCGACACCGGCGGCAATGCCGGTGACGGCAACCGCGGCGGAGCCTGCGTCTTTGGCTTGTTTGGCCAGCTCATGCTGGTCCAGCGAGATGTAGTCGACCACCCGTTCAATCGCTGAATTCATCAGCTCCATCGCCAGCACCAGAATGCCCAGCGACAGGATCAGCGCGCGTTCGCCAGGGCTCAGCGGCAGGGTGAAGGCCAGCGCGGCCGAGGCCAGATTGGCCCAGATCCAGCTGCGGAAACTGTGTTCAGTGCGCCAGCTGTCGAGCCATCCGGCCCAGCTCCAGATGCAGCGCAGTTTCAGGCGATGTAGAAAGTCAGTCATTGGTCCTCCGGTCCGTTTTCTTGAACCGAAGGCTCCGTTGCGTCAAGGGTGAAGGCCTACGGGTTTTAGGCGGATTTTCAGGGCGCCGCGCGACGGAACCTGTGATCGGCCCCGTATAAGCCCCTGTTCCGGATGCAGATGGGGCGTTAGCCCAACCCGCAGCCGGGGCGCAGGGCGGGGCATATTCACATCCCCTACTGCACCTACCCGCCCTGCTCTATTCTCTGAGGGGATGAAAACCCAACGCCGCCTTGCCTCACCAAAGCGGCGTCTTGGGTCAACCCTGTTTTTCGGTGTCTTTTGCCAGCCGTTGCAACATCTCTTTGTTGCGGCAATAGTCTGGCGCGGCATCGGCCTGATGCGCCCGCTCAACCCAGGCACGACAAGCGCCATCATTGGGACATTCGGCACAGCGCATCAGCGCATGACGGTATTCTGCTGCGGCATAGGGGCTGCGGTCCATCCGATCCGCCCAATCTATCCCTAATCGCTGCGCAAGGCGCGGCATCAGGTCCACATTGCGGACCAGTCGATCGAAGAAGCTCATATTGGGGTCCTTATCTGAGTTTCTTGTGGTGAAGGTTAGTGCCGTAATCGGTTGAAGATTGCGGCGTTGAGACAGTGATCCGGCGCCTCAGGGGCGCAGGTGCTTTGGGCCAGCCAGGCCTGACAGGCACCAACATGCGGGCATTGGCGGCACCGGGTCACCATCGCGGCATAGGACTGCGGCGAGAGCAGATCATCGGCCATCGCCTCGCTCAGGTTCACGCCAAGCCTGCGCGCCATGGAACGGGTCAGCCAGAAATGAGTCTCGGGCGAGCCAAGCGGAAAGATCTTGCCCATGTCACTGCCCCCGATCGGAGGCTGCATCCTCCGGGTTCAGCGCCCGGCGCACCTCAGAAAACCGATCCCCGTTGAGGCAGAACGACGGTGCCTCGACCCGTCCCCCCGACTGCTCTGCCGTCGCCAGCCAGCGGGTACAGCGCTCAGGTTCGCTGCAACTGCGGCAGCGTGTGACCATCGCGGCCCATTCCGGTTGACGCAGCTGACCCGCCTCACGCGCGGTTGCCAGATCCGTCTTGGTTGCCTTGGCCATGCGTTTGGCCAGCCAGAAATGTCGCTTAAACCGTCCTAGGGGTTTCATTGCCTTGCCCTCCTGTGATCAGCCGGAGCTTATACAGTCAGGGCGGGGTCTTCTTTGACCCGCATCAACCAAGACGCAGGTTGCGCTGGCCTGCATCAGTCCTGCGGCAGCTTGCCCAGCACCCGCTGGATCCGCAGGAAGGTGGCATTGCGGCAATAGCCCGGCGGCAGATCTTCCTGGCCGGGGGTGGCGTGCTCCAGCCAGACCTTGCAGGCACCGGGCCCAGCGCAGCCTTTGCAACGTTCAATCGACTGGCTCAGATCTTCGAGCTTCAACCGTCCGGACAGAAGTTCTTTTTCAAGGTTAACGCCCATGGCATCCGCCATGTGGTGGAAAAGAGCCGTATGGTTCTTTTCAGGGGTGCTATCACTCTGCATCGGGGGCCTCTCTGCAGTTATGGTGAGAGGTCCTTAACTAATGAACAGATCTTAAGGGGGCTTTGATCCAGATCAACTAATGCAGGTATTCAGTTTCTTAAAAGCTCTTCCAAATAGGCATTTACACAGGTCTGCACATGGCGAAACCGGTCGCCGCCCAGATGTTTTCCGCCATACCAGCGTGTCACCACCACGATATGGTCACGCAGGTCTTCGCGTTCCAGCATACGTAGAATCACATTGCCCGCGCCGCTTTCGCCATCATCGCCTTTGCGCTGCGTCCCATCGCCCTGCAGCATCGCCCAGGTGTTATGGGTCGCCTTGGCGTATTTCTTGGCGCGTTTCAGCTGTTTTAGGAAGGCAGCCACCTCAGCCTCATTGCGCACCACCCCGCCCGAAACCGCATAGCGTGAGCCGCGGTCGCTGACGACATTTTCAATTTGCAGCATGATCTTCTTGGCCCGCCTCGTTACATCGCAGCCGCGGCTTTGCGCACGGTGGCCAGACGGTCCGCATTGGGCGGATGGGTGCCAAGGAACTGGTTGCCGGGATCAGGCAGGCGGTTAAAGAACTCGGCCCCGCGCACCGCGTCATAGCCCGCTTTCAGCGTGATGATCGTGCCCAAAGCATCCGCTTCCAGTTCAAAATCCTTGGAGTAGCGTCGCGCGCCCAGGATTGCGCCAAGCTCTTGAGCTTCTTCAACTTCTTTGGCATTGCCCCCCTGCATGGAGACCAATCCCCCCATGATCGCCGCGCCCTGCAGTGCGCTTTGGGTCTGCTTTTCCAAATGGCCCGCAATATGATGCGCCGCCTCATGGCCCATCACAAAAGCCAGTTCATCGGCGTTGCGCACGGAGCGGATAAGCGCAAGGTTGAAGGCAATGACCGGCTGGCCGCTGTCACTCAGGAATTGGTGGGCGTTGGGCGGCTGGTTGGGGCGATCATCGACAACAATCAGGAAGTCACAGTTGGACCCGAACGCACGGCGGCGGCATTCCCGCTCGGCCACAGGTTCCACCGTCTCCACCACGGCAACAAACTGCTGCGCTGCTGCGCGTGAGGGCACTTTTTCCAGCGATCCGTTCACGCCAGACACAGGTGCCACGGTACAGCCCGCCAGCGCCAGACCTGCCACCACTATCATTGCCCAAATACGCATAAACACCTCTCCTTCCCCACATATGTATCACTGTTTGGCAGCCTTACCAGTCTGAAGCCACAGCAAAACCTTGCGGAATGGGTTTAATCGCCTATCGTTGAGATATGTTTACGATCGAACACGATTTCGACGCCACCGTGGTGACACTGATTGATGAGGGCGACAGCCCCCTCCAAGAAGACATCACTATTCACGCTTTCCAGGAATGCGTCACGCTGGAACAGTATGATCCCCGCGATGATGAGGTGAAAAAGATCACCCTCTCACTGCATCAACTGCAGGAACTGGCCGCCGCGCTTGATCTGCCTGAAGGGGTCTACAAACTGCAGGGCAAAGGTACCAGCGCAGGCTGAGCCACGGCTAGCCGTCGATCTGAAAGACCTTATCGCGGCTGGTCTGGCCGCGGATCAATCGCAGCTTGCTTTTGGCCAGCCCCAATTCCTTGGCCAGCAGCTTCTGCACGGCGGCATTGGCTTTACCGTCTTCGGGCACGGCGGTCACATAGACACGCAGCTGCCCGCCGTCGATGACGATCCGGTTGCGCGCCGCTTTGGGGGTGACTTTCACACTCAGCTGGCCATCGCGCAGACATTGCCACAGATCGCTCTGGCCCATACACCTTCCCCTTGCAGCCATTGATGATGGACAACCCAATCCTCGCGCCAGATAGTGGCCCCCAAGTCAGGGAGAAGACAAGATGAGCACGGGATTTTTCTGGGATGAGCGGTGTTTCTGGCATGGCGGTGGCGACTATGCGCTGACCCTGCCCCTAGGTGGGGCAATGGGCGGCGATGTGCAGCCCCTCGCCGCGGGGGGATTGCCGGAAAATCCGGAAACGAAACGTCGCCTGAAAAATCTTATGGAGGTCACCGGGCTGATCGGGGATCTGAGTGTCCGCACTGCACCGGCCGCCACCACACAGGATCTGGCGCGGGTGCATCCGGAAAGCTACCTGCAAAGCTTCAAGACGATGTCGGATCAGGGTGGCGGCGAATTGGGCCTGCGCACCCCATTTCTGAAAGGTGGCTATGACATTGCCACCCTGTCTGCCGGTCTGGCCAAAACCGCCCTTGATGCGGTGCTGAAAGGCGAGCTGCGCAATGCCTATGCCCTGTCACGCCCGCCCGGGCACCATTGCCTGCCCGATTGGCCTAATGGCTTCTGCCTGCTCAATAATATTGGCATCGCGATTGAGGCCGCCCGCGCCGCAGGGCTGGCCAAACGGTTCGCCGTCGTCGATTGGGATGTGCATCACGGCAATGGCACCGAGGCGGTGTTTTATGACCGCGAGGATGTGCTGACGATCTCGCTCCATCAGGAATGGAACTACCCGCTGAACACTGGCGCGGTGACCGATCGCGGCACTGGTGCGGGCCTTGGCTATAACCTCAACGTGCCGCTGCCGCCCGGCGCGGGGCATACCGCCTATCTGGAAGCGATGGAGCAAATCACCCTGCCCGCGCTGGCCCAGTTTCAGCCTGACGTGATCATCGTCGCCTGCGGGTTTGATGCCTGCATCTTTGATCCACTGGCCCGCATGATGGCGACGCCGGAAACCTTCCGCCTGATGACCCGTCAGGTGATGCAGGCCGCCGATCAACTGTGTGACAGACGCCTCGTCTTGGTGCATGAAGGCGGCTATAGCGAGGCCTATGTGCCTTTCTGTGGTCACGCCGTGATGGAGGAGCTGTCAGGCTCTGACAAAACCGCCGTTGATCCCATGGCTGAGGCCGTGAAAATCCGCCAGCCATCAGACCGCATGAATGCCGTCTACAGCACGCTGATCCGTGAAATCGCTGCTGAACTGCTGCCCCTTGGCGCGCCAGCCTGATCCAAACCTTGACCCTTGCGCCCCGAGGTCCGACATAGGGGCAACGCCAGAACAGAGAGGCCCCATGCCTGACACCACCACACCTGTAATCAAACCGCTGGAAAAGGATGAGGCCGCGCTGGCCTTCCTGCTGAGCCGCCGCTCGCGCCCGGCAAAAACCCTTGTCACCCCGGTGCCCAGCCGCAATGAGCTGCTGCCGATGCTGACCGCCGCCGCCCGCACCCCGGACCATGGCAAGCTGGAACCCTGGCGTTTCATCGTGCTGGAAAAACCGGCGCTGGACCGTCTGGCCGGCGTTGCCCGCACCCGGGGGGAGGCGCTGGGGCTGGAGCCCGCACAGGTGCAAAAAGGCGTCGATCAATTTGCCAATGGCAACCTGGCCGTTGCGGTGATTGAGATCATCAAACCCAATGAAAAAGTGCCCGCCGTAGAAATCACCTATTCCGCGGGCGCCGCCTGCCTGCAGCTTTTGAATGCCGCGCTGGCCTCAGGCTGGGGCGCCAACTGGCTGTCCGGCTGGGCCAGCCATGACCGCGGCTTTTGCACCGAAGCATTGGGTCTGGCGGAAAATGAACGTATCGCCGGGCTGATCCATATCGGCACCGAAAAAGCCACCCCGCCGGAACGCCCGCGCCCAGATCTAGAGGCGATCACGACATGGCTTTCGGAATGATCTTTTCGTCTTTTTTCAGCACATTAGGCCAGCTGGACGATCCGCGCTTCCGGCGTGTTCTGGGCCTTGGCATTGTGCTGAGTATCCTCTTGCTGATCCTGGCCTATGTGGGGTTCCTGTGGTTCCTGCAGGCCATCCTAGGCGAAAGCAGTACCCTGCCGCTGGTGGGTGAGGTCACATGGATCAACGATCTGGCCACCTGGACCAGCCTGCTGTTGATGATCGTGCTGTCGGTGTTTCTGATGATCCCGGTGGCCTCTGCCATCACTTCGCTGTTTCTTGATGATGTGGCCCAGGCGGTGGAGGATAAGCACTACCGCCATCTGCCACCAGCGGTGAAGGTCCCCTTCGCCGAAGCGTTCAAAGATACCGTGAACTTCCTCGGTGTGCTGATCGCCGCCAATATCCTGGCCTTCATCCTCTATGCGATGTTTGCGCCGGTGGCGCTGTTCATCTTCTGGGGGTTGAACGGCTTCCTGTTGGGACGGGAATATTTCACCCTGGCGGCCATTCGCCGGGTCGGACGGGTGCGCGCCAAAGAGCTGCGGCGCAAACATCTGGGCACCATCTGGCTGGCCGGGACGCTGATGGCGGTGCCGCTGTCGATCCCGCTGATGAACCTGGCCATTCCGATCCTTGGGGCTGCGACCTTCACCCATATCTACCACAAGCTGACGCAGGCTTGATCGGCCGCGGACCTCAGTCCAGAAACAAAAAACGGCGCCTCACCCGGGCGCCGTTTTCGCATCTTCCCTTTGGGTGGATCAGCTCAGATCCGGCTGGCTCATCTTGTTGAACCAATCCAGATCGCGCACGGTGATCGTCTCAGTCAGGATAATCCCGGCGATGATCCCCCACAGAACGGCCGCAATCACGGTGGTGATCAGGGCCTTTTTCTTGAGGTTCGTCTCATAAGGTGCACCGGCATGAGTGCCGGGCACAATCTCCCCGACATCGCCTTGGGTTTTCAAACGGATCGGCAGGACGATGAAAAGCGTCATGAACCAGATCACTGCATAAAGGACGATTGCCGAGGTGGGGCCCATCAGACTTGCTCCAATTCTACGAGGCAGCCGTTGAAGTCCTTGGGATGCAGGAACAACACGGGCTTGCCATGGGCGCCAATCTTGGGCTCGCCAGAGCCCAGCACACGTGCGCCGGTTTCTTTCAGATGATCGCGGGCGGCGATGATATCATCCACTTCATAACACACATGGTGGATGCCGCCTGCAGGGTTTTTCTCCAGGAAGCCGTTGATCGGGCTGTCCTCGCCAAGCGGGTAGAGAAGTTCGATCTTGGTGTTTGGCAGTTCGATAAAGACAACGGTCACCCCGTGATCCGGTTCATCCTGCGGCGCGCCAACAGTGGCCCCCAAAGCATCACGATACTGCGCCGAGGCAGCTTCGAGGTCAGGCACGGCGATGGCGACATGGTTCAAACGCCCAATCATGGGGATCTCCTTTGGCTTGGCTTTTAAGTGGGGCTCTTATGCGCGGCGTCGAGGGGTCACGCAAGCGGCTAAGGGACGCAGCCGCGACGTTAACCTGCTCTTAGCCTGTTTGTTGTCATTGTAGACGGATCAGGAGGACAAGCGTCATGGACGACACTGAGCTTTTCAATACCGCCCGTTACCCGACCCCCGCCCGCCCGCTGCTGGGCATGACCCTGCTGGTGGTCGAAGACAGCCGTTTCACCAGCGAAGCACTGCGGCTGATGTGCCTGCACAGCGGCGCCCGCATCCGCCGCGCCGATACGCTGATCGCAGCAGAACGGCACCTGAAAGTCTATTGCCCCACCGTGATCCTGATCGATCTGGGCCTGCCGGATGGCAGCGGTCTGGATCTGATCCACCGCCTGTCCCGGCACAGCCCAAGGATTGAGGTTATTCTGGCAATCAGCGGCGATGACGGCATGGAAAGGCGCAGTCTGGAACAGGGCGCCGACGGGTTTCTGGCCAAACCGATCCTGTCGCTGGCCAGTTTTCAGGAAACTATCCTGCACCACCTGCCCGCAGCGCAGCGCCCGATGGATCCGCGTTTGGTCAATGAGGCTGAGATCACGCCGGACCCGATCAGCTACCATGAAGATCTGCAACACGCCGCCAGCCTGCTGGACGGGCGGCCGGATGAACGCACGCTGGACTATGTGGCGCAGTTTCTCACCGGTCTTGGCCGCAGCGCCAATGACGGTGCGGTGCGCGATGCTGGCCAAACGCTGGGCATCACCCGGATGCGCCGGGCCTCACCGGAAAAGGCATTGCTGGCCCTGCGGGGATTGCTGCAGCAACGGCTGGCTGCGGCACCACTGTTTTAAGGCAAAAGCGCCGGATCCCCGGTCACCCGCACCAGACGGGTCAGATCGGCCAGGCTCTCCTTCTGCTGACCGGCGGCGTCAAAATTGCCGGGATCCAGCCAAACCTCAAAGGCCTGCTGCAGCGCCGGCCATTCCTGATCGATGGCGGCAAACCAGGCGGTATCGCGGTTTTTGCCCTTCACGATCAAATGCTGGCGGAACACGCCCTCATAACTCAACCCCAACCGCTGCGCCGCCCGGCGTGAGCCGATGTTGCCCGCATCACATTTCCATTCGAAACGACGGTAGCCATTCTCAAAAGCCCACTTCAGAATGAGGTAAAAGGCCTCCGTCGCGGCGCGGGTTTTCTGCAGCTGCGGCGACAGGTTGATATGCCCCAATTCGATCGAGCCCAGCACCGGGAAAATCCTGAGGTAGGAGGCCACACCGCCATATTGCCCGGTTTCCAGATCCTTGATCGCATAGAAATGGGGATCGTCCTGCGCCGCCATCTCTTTGGCCCAGCGATGATAGGCGGCGGCCGAATGAAACGGGCCGTAAGGCAGGTAATCCCAGACCGCATCATGCCCCTCAAAGGCGCGGAACAACAGCGCCGCATGCGCCTCAGCCGAAAGCGGCTCCAACCGGGCATAGCGGCCCTGCAAGGGCATCTCACCGGGCGCAGGTGGGGCCTGCCATGTGCTAAGGTCTGTCATGTGCTGAGGTCTGTCATTGGGCTGTCCTTTGTCTGACGTCACGCTAACGAGACACCGGCCCAAAGGAAACCGCCAAACCCGCGCCTGCACGCGCTGGCGTTACCAGCAACCGCAAACTGGCTACAGCAGCAGATCCGGCGTGTCAGACATATCCAGACCGGGGAAAATGCTGCCCTCGATCACCGCCCGTTTCAGACCAAAAAGATCCCGCATGATCCGCCCGGCATAGGCCCGTACATCCCCCTTCGGCATCAGGTCGCGCCGGTCAAACAGATCCGCCTCAGACAGGCCGGGCCATTGCCCGTAGACCTTGCCGCCCCGCAGGGCGCCCCCCGCCAATAGCATCGCCCCGCCGGTGCCGTGATCGGTGCCTTTGGTGCCATTGACCCGCGCGGTGCGACCAAATTCGGTGACCGCCAGCACAGCGGTCTTCTGCCAGGTTGCGCCCAGACCGGCATGTAGCGACAGGATCGCCTGCGCCAGCTGATCCAGCGCCGAGTTTAGGCCGCGGGCCTGATTGCGATGGGTGTCCCAGCCACCAATGGAAAAGGCAGCGATCCGGGTGTCTTGCAGCAGCCGTTCAGCCGCGAAACCGGCGATCGCCTTGATCCCGGCGGGCCGCCCATTGGTCTGGCTGTCCATCACCATCCCCATATCCGGCGCCATATCGGCCAGGTCATCCGCCATGCCCGGATCCTTGCCCCCGCCAGTGATCAGCGCCTGCGCCTCCATAAAGGCATCGTGAAAGGCCGGATCATCATGCATCACCAGTTCCGCCAGCCGGGTGCCCTGTGGGCTGAGGGCCAGCGCGGTATCAGGCGACCAGTTCGCCACCTCCGCCGTGCCGCGCAACAGCAGCATGTTTTCATGCCCCACCGCAAAGGCCGTCTGCCCGCTAAGCCCCTGTTCTGCCTGCAACATCCGGTTCAGCCAGCCATCCCGTCCCCCCCGGGCCAGATCCGCAGTGCCTGCTTCCAGCAGGTCTTGACCGTCAAAATGGCTGCGTTTGTTGCGATAGGGGGTCGACACCGCATGCACAAATCCCAGCTGCTGGCGCTGCCACAGCGGCATCAACGGCGCCAAGGCAGGGTGCATGTGGTAAAACCCATCCAGATCCAAACCCGGCTGCGCCCCTTGCGTCAAACCAGCGCGCAACCCGGCATAGTGCGGATCCCCCGCCGGGCGCAGCACGTCCAGCCCATCCATGCCCCCGCGCAGGATAATGACCACCAGACGGTGATCCCAGGGCGCACTGGCCAGGGTGATCGGCGTGATCAACGGGCTGGCGGCGGCAGAACATCCCAGCAGGGTGGCGGCGCTTAAGACGCTACGGCGGCTCCAGTTTTTCTGGCTCATCTCCTACCCCTCACTTCCGCTGAAACGCTGGTGAGGCCAACACCAGGGCCACCCCTTCGCGCCGGTCCTCAGCGGCGCTGGCGGCAAAACCCACCGCAGGCGGCGCCTCGGTCCCAAGGGCCTCCGTGACCAGAACCCGAGGGTCCGGCAATGCATCGGTCAGACGCTCCGGCGCCTTCAGCGCCCAATGCAACCGGCTGGTGAGGCCCTGCGGCGTCAACCAATTGGCATCACCCTCCTCCCAGCCGTCCGGCCCAAGCGGCGACAGCCAAGGTTGCCCCATGATCTCCATCGGACGCTGAAACAGCTGCACAATGAACTGATCCCGCGGGCGCCCCCGTTTCAGCTGGTAATAGCGATCCGGTGACACAGCCAAAGCCCGCATCGCCGCCGCCATAAACTCATCCGGCAGCCGGATGTTATGCAGCACCGGATCCATTGCAGCGGGATGGTTCAGCAAAACCTCATAGAGGGTGGGCAGATTGCCCTTGCTGTCCAGATAGGCGCGTTCCAGCGCGGTAATTAGATCTGTCGGGGGCGTATCCGAAATGAAATGCACCGCAAGTTTTTGCGCGATGTGACGGGCGGTGGCAGGATGGCGGGCCAGATCCTTTAGCACGGCATGGATGTCACCCAGCCGCGCCCGTCCGCCGCCATAAAGCTGGCCCAGAACCTCCTCCGCGCCGGGTTCCGCCAATTCGGCGCGAAACACCCGGCCCTTTTGCGGTGTGGCGGTCAGCCCGGTCAGCAGCTCCGCCAGTTGGCGGACATCGCGTTGGCTGTAGATGCCGTCCACGCCCAATGTGTGGAGTTCCAGCACCTCACGGGCCAGATTTTCGTTCAGACCCAGCTGGCCGTTTTTGCGCCGTGCTTTCAGGCTGTTGGGGCCGGTAGATTGGATCTGATCCAGATAATGCAGCATCAGGGGATGGGTGACCGCAGCGATCAGAAGATCCTCAAACCGGCCCAACAGATAGGGCCGGATCGCAGTGTCGACATAGGCCGCAGCTGCGCGTTTGACGGCACCGTTTTTGCCACGCGCGGTGAAATGATCCCCCCAGAAGGCCACCAGCCGTTCGCGAAATGCATCACGCGTCCAGACCCGCCGCATCATCACGGACCAGAGCCATGCGCGTTCCGACTGACGGCCAGCCTTGAACAGGGTTTTCAGCCGTTTGTCCGCCGCCGCCTTCTGCGCCGCGCTGCGGGCTTGCCGGATCTGACGCTGGATTTTCTGGGCCGTGGCGGCGCGTTGCTGCACCCGATCAAAGCCATCCACCGGGAAGGTCACCAGCATACGGTCGGCAGATCGCAACCGCGCCAACATCTCGGCAACCGAGTGGGGCGGCGCCAATTCGGGCCGCGGCGACAGGCCATAGCCAAATCGTTTCTCCGCCAAGATGGGGTCAAATGTCATCCCAAGGGTCCTCAGTGCTGCCAGCCCAGTCCAGTCCAGCCCGGTCCTGCTCCAGCCCCAACTGCAAATGCCGCGCCGTTTGCCCAGCCAGCGGGCCAGATACCGCGAAAATACCGCCATTCCCTTACGGAATCCTGAGCAACACCCTGCCCGCGCACAAGAAAAAACCCGGCTGCCAGGGCAACCGGGTTTTCATCGTGTCAATTTGGTCAGGATCAGTCCTGTGGGATCACCCGCAGGCCCAGCTCCATCAGCTGATCGCTGGTCGGATCAGAGGGCGCGTTCATCATCAGATCCTCAGCCCGCTGGTTCATCGGGAACATCACAACTTCGCGGATGTTCTGCTGATCGGCCAGCAGCATCACGATGCGGTCCACACCGGCGGCACAGCCACCGTGCGGCGGGGCACCGTATTGGAAGGCTTTGTAAAGGGCGCCAAAACGCTCCTTCACTTCGTCTTCACCGTAGCCGGCCAGTTCAAAGGCCTTCAGCATCACCTCAGGCTTGTGGTTCCGGATCGCGCCCGAGACCAGCTCATAACCGTTACAGGCCAGATCGTACTGGTAGCCCAGCACCTGCAGCGGATCGCCGTTCAGCGCCTCAAGGCCACCCTGCGGCATCGAGAAGGGGTTGTGTTCAAAGTCGATCTTGCCAGACTCTTCGTCCTGCTCATAGATCGGGAAGTCCACGATCCAGGCAAAGGCAAAACGGTCCTTGTCGATCAGGCCCAGCTCTTCGCCAATGACGTTGCGGGCACGGCCGGCAACTGCCTCAAACGCTTTCGGTTTGCCGCCCAGGAAGAAGGCCGCGTCGCCCACACCCAGACCCAGCTGCTGACGGATCGCCTCGGTGCGCTCGGGGCCGATGTTTTTGGCCAGCGGACCAGCGGCTTCCATACCGTCAGCGCCTTCACGCCAGAAGATGTAGCCCATGCCCGGCAGGCCTTCGCCCTGGGCAAATTTGTTCATGCGGTCACAGAACTTGCGGCTGCCACCGGTCGGGGCCGGGATCGCACGGATCTCAGTGCCTTCGTTTTCCAGCAGGTTGGCAAAGATCGCAAAGCCCGAACCACGGAAGTGCTCAGACACAACCTGCATCTTAATCGGGTTGCGCAGGTCCGGTTTGTCGCTGCCATACCACAGCGCCGCATCACGGTAGCTGATCTGCGGCCATTCAGCGGGGTTGTCGACCTTGCGGCCGCCGCCGAACTCTTCAAACACACCGGCCAGAACCGGCGCAATGGTGTCAAAGACGTCCTGCTGCTCCACAAAGGACATCTCCATGTCCAGCTGGTAGAAGTCGGTCGGCGAACGATCTGCACGCGGGTCTTCGTCACGGAAGCACGGTGCGATCTGGAAGTACTTATCGTAGCCCGCCACCATCATCAGCTGTTTGAACTGCTGCGGGGCCTGCGGCAGGGCGTAGAACTTGCCCGGATGCAGACGCGAAGGCACCAGGAAGTCACGTGCGCCTTCAGGGCTGGAGGCGGTGATGATCGGGGTCTGATATTCGCGGAAGTCATTGTCCCACATGCGCTGACGCATGGAGCGCACAACGTCCGAGCGCAGCTTCATGTTTTCCTGCATCACGTCGCGGCGCAGGTCCAGGAAGCGGTACTTCAGACGGGTTTCTTCCGGGTATTCCTGATCGCCAAAGACCATCAGCGGCAGCTCATCAGCTTTGCCCAGCACCTCAAGGTCACGGATGAACACTTCGATCTCACCGGTGGGGATCGCCGGGTTCACCAGGCTTTCGTCACGCGCCATGACGTTGCCTTCGATCTTGATGCACCATTCGGAACGCACCTTCTCCAGCTCGGCAAACACCGGGCTGTCAGGGTCAGCCATCACCTGGGTGATGCCATAATGGTCGCGCAGGTCGATAAACAGCAGACCGCCGTGGTCACGGACCCGGTGGACCCAGCCCGACAGGCGGACGGTTTCGTCCACGTTGGATTTGTTCAGCTCAGCGCAGGTATGGCTGCGATATGCGTGCATGGTGTGACCTTTCGTGATCGGGTCGTCTCTTCGGACAATCTTAGTATGTGCATCGTGGCGGATAGGGTGCGCCCACGGGCACACGGAATTCATCAAGGCCGATACACAAGGTTGCGACCGTGTTGTCAAGCAATGTGGGGAAATGAGCACATTCTAAGACGCAAAATCAGGAGATAGACCAAAGCGCAAACTGAACCAGTCGACGACAACAAAGTGTCCGCTTTAGCGTAACGGCCCCATAGGACCCAAATATTCGACAGCGATCTCTCCCCTCAGAGAGTTTCCTACCGTTACAGATTGCGCATGCCGCAGATCTTTGAGGGTGACAATTTGTTCTTTGACGCGCCCTTTATCCAACAGTCTTTGCCGTAAAACCCCCGGCAAGCACCCTGAGCTTAGCGGCGGAGTAACTTCCCCACCACGATGCAACCGTACGAAAACATTAGTGATCGTACCTTCGCAGATCTCATCGCGTTCATTGAGAAACAAAAGTTCGTCCACACCTTCTGGCAAATTTGAACGCACTTGGTCGTATAACTCACGCTGTGTGGTTTTGTGCTGCAGTCGCCAATCATCAGACCGAATCCGCTGATCAGCAATCGCGACTCTCCAAGGTCTGCGCAAAGGGGCCAGCGGCTGCGCTTCGAACTCTATGTCTCCAACCATTCCCACCGTCAAGCGACAGCGCATTGTCTCATCTGCAGCATAACTAGTTAATTGGCGCTCGATCCCCTTGCGATCCACAACGAAGCCTAAAGCTCGGGCGGACCGCTCCAATCGGCGGAGATGGCGTGACAAATCATGCATCCCCTGCCCCGGCACATAGCGGAAGGTCTCAATCAGGCGACATTTGGGATCGAGGGCGCGATGTCCTGCTGCGTCCGGGCAAAACGGCTTTTCCATAGGGCTTCCTCATATTCCGATGTGGCGGTGCTGTCCCAGACGACGCCGCCCCCCACGTTCAGCCGCGCCGTGTCACCCTCCAGCATCACGGTGCGAATGGCCACGTTAAATTCGGACCGCCCGTCTGGCGCGGCCCAGCCGATGGCGCCGCAGTAGATGTCACGCGGCCAGGGTTCCAGATCCCGCAGGATCTGCATAGACCGCAGCTTGGGCGCGCCCGTGATGGAACCACAGGGAAAGAGCGCGGTGAAAATCTCACTCAGGGTCACATCGGGGCGTAGCTCTGCCACCACTTTTGAAACCATCTGGTGCACGGTGGCATAGCTTTCGACCTTGAACAGTTCCGGCACCTTGACGCTGCCCGCCTCTGCCACCCGCGAGATGTCATTGCGCAGAAGGTCCACGATCATCAGGTTTTCCGCCCGATTCTTTTCATCCGTAGCCAGAAAATCGCGATTGCGCTGATCCTCCACCGGATCGGCGCTGCGGGGCTGGGTGCCTTTCATCGGGCGGGTCTCAATCGCGCCCTCAGCGGAAGTGCGGAAAAACAACTCGGGCGAACGCGACAGAATCGCCGGTCCCCGGTCGGGCAGCACCAAAGCGCCATAGCCCACCGGCTGCTGCGCCATCAGGCTGCCATAGATCGCCTCCGCCCCACCTTCGGCGCGCGCATCGATCGGAAAGGTCAGATTGGCCTGATAGATATCGCCGGCGCCAATATAGCCATGAACGGCATCAAAGGCGCGGCGGTACCGGGCGGCATCCCAACGCGGACGCAGATCCTGCAGGCCACCGCCGAGGGGCAAAGGTCCGGCCGCCACCGGGGCGTCATAGATGCCAAAACTCAGCAGAGGCAGGTGCCGGCCTTCGGGCATCAGGGGGGCAAGACGCGCCTCAAGCGCATAGCCCAGCTCATAAGAGGCATAGCCCGCAACCCATTTGCCCGCCGCCAAAGCAGCGTCCACAGCGGCCAGGGCCGTGGGCACATCCCCGGCCTCCTGCGCGGTGATCACAGCGCTGGCGTTTCGGAACCAAACCGGCGTTTCCTCCGGTCCTCGATCCATTCTGATCTGCATGTCGCGTCCCCGCGTTGCCCCTCAAGGCCTCCCCGCCCTGTGTATAGGGTGAAACGCAGGATTTGACAGGTCCCGGATGCGGCACATTACACTAGTTTTCCGAACCCTCTTGCGCCTTGCCCCGCGATGTCTATAACCCACGACAATTTGCGCGGAGCCGAGTCACCTGCCCCGCGTCCAGCTGCCCGCGAAACTATGAGGTCCGTCATGCCCAAAAGAACCGACATCTCCTCGATCATGATCATCGGCGCAGGGCCGATCGTCATCGGTCAGGCGTGTGAATTCGACTACTCCGGTGCCCAAGCCTGTAAAGCACTGCGAGAAGAGGGCTACCGCGTAATCCTCGTGAACTCGAACCCGGCCACCATCATGACCGACCCGGGTCTGGCCGACGCCACCTATATCGAACCGATCACCCCCGAGGTTGTTGCCAAGATCATCGAGAAAGAGCGCCCCGATGCGCTGCTGCCGACCATGGGGGGCCAGACCGGTCTGAACACCTCGCTGGCGCTGGAAGAGATGGGCGTGCTGGAGAAGTTCAACGTCGAAATGATCGGCGCCAAGCGCGATGCCATTGAAATGGCTGAAGATCGTAAGCTGTTCCGCGAAGCGATGGACCGTCTGGGCATCGAAAATCCGAAAGCCACCATCGTCACCGCACCGAAGAAAGAAGACGGCTCTGCCGATCTGGACGCCGGTGTGGCTCAGGCACTGGAAGAGCTGGATGAAATCGGCCTGCCCGCCATCATCCGCCCCGCCTTCACCCTCGGCGGCACCGGCGGTGGCGTGGCCTATAACCGCGAAGATTACATCCACTTCTGCCGCTCGGGCATGGACGCCAGCCCGGTGAACCAGATCCTCGTGGATGAGAGCCTGCTGGGCTGGAAAGAATATGAGATGGAGGTTGTGCGCGACAAAGCCGACAACGCCATCATCGTCTGCGCGATCGAAAACGTCGACCCGATGGGCGTGCACACAGGTGATTCGATCACCGTGGCCCCGGCGCTGACGCTGACCGACAAAGAATACCAGATCATGCGGACCCACTCGATCAACGTTCTGCGCGAGATCGGCGTGGAAACCGGTGGCTCCAACGTTCAGTGGGCGGTGAACCCCGCCGATGGCCGGATGGTTGTGATCGAAATGAACCCGCGGGTGTCGCGCTCCTCGGCGCTGGCTTCCAAGGCGACCGGTTTCCCGATTGCCAAGATCGCGGCCAAGCTGGCCGTTGGCTACACTCTGGATGAGCTGGACAATGACATCACCAAGGTGACCCCGGCCTCGTTTGAGCCGACCATCGACTATGTTGTCACCAAGATCCCGAAATTCGCCTTTGAGAAATTCCCCGGCTCCGAGCCCTACCTGACCACCGCGATGAAATCCGTGGGGGAAGCAATGGCGATCGGCCGCACCATCCACGAAAGCCTGCAGAAAGCGCTGGCCTCGATGGAATCGGGTCTGACCGGCTTTGATGAGGTCGAAATCCCCGGCGCGCCGGAAAAGGTTGCCGTGATCAAGGCGCTTGGCAAACAGACCCCGGATCGTCTGCGCACCATCGCTCAGGCGATGCGCCACGGTCTGACCAATGCCGAGATCCAGAACGTCACCTCGTTTGATCCCTGGTTCCTGGACCGCATCCGCGAAATCGTTGAGGCCGAAGAGGTCGTGCGCGCCGATGGCCTGCCGGTGACCGAAGAGGGCCTGCGCAAGCTGAAGATGCTGGGCTTCACCGATGCCCGTCTGGCCATCCTGACCGGCCGGACTGAGGCCAACGTGCGCCGCGCCCGCCAGAACCTGGGCGTCAAAGCCGTGTTCAAACGCATCGACACCTGCGCCGCCGAGTTTGAGGCGCAGACCCCCTACATGTATTCGACCTACGAAGCCCCTGCGATGGGCGACGTGGAATGCGAAGCCCGCCCAAGCGACCGCAAGAAAGTGGTCATTCTGGGTGGCGGTCCAAACCGGATCGGTCAGGGGATCGAGTTCGACTACTGCTGCTGTCACGCCTGCTACGCGCTGACGGATGCGGGTTATGAAACCATCATGATCAACTGCAACCCCGAGACCGTGTCGACCGACTATGACACCTCGGACCGTCTGTATTTTGAACCGCTGACCTTTGAGCACGTGATGGAAATCCTGCGGGTTGAGCAGGAAAACGGCACCCTGCACGGCGTGATCGTTCAGTTCGGCGGCCAGACCCCGCTGAAACTGGCCAACGCGCTGTTCGAAGAGGGCATTCCGATCCTCGGCACCAGCCCCGACGCGATTGACCTGGCCGAAGACCGCGAACGCTTCCAGGCGCTGGTCAACAAGCTGGAGCTGAAGCAGCCGAACAACGGCATCGCCTCGACCGACGCCGAAGCGCTGAAAATCGCCGAAGACATCGGCTTCCCGCTGGTGATCCGCCCCTCCTACGTGCTGGGTGGCCGTGCGATGGAAATCGTGCGCGACATGGCGCAGCTGGAACGCTACATCGCTGAGGCGGTTGTGGTCTCCGGTGACAGCCCCGTCCTGCTGGACAGCTACCTGTCCGGTGCCATCGAATGTGACGTTGACGCCCTGTCGGACGGCAAGACCGTTCACGTGACTGGCATCATGCAGCATATCGAAGAGGCCGGCGTACACTCGGGCGATAGCGCCTGTTCGCTGCCGCCCTACTCGCTGCCGGAAGACATCATCGTCGAAATCAAACGTCAGACCGAAGCGCTGGCCCTGTCGCTTGGTGTTGTTGGCCTGATGAACGTGCAGTTCGCGGTCAAAGACGGTGAGATCTACCTGATTGAGGTCAACCCGCGCGCCAGCCGGACCGTGCCGTTTGTGGCCAAAGCCACCGACAGCGCCATCGCCTCAATCGCCGCCCGCCTGATGGCCGGTGAGCCGATGGAGAATTTCCCCTTCCGTGGCGCCTACCCGTCGGATGCCAAACCCGGCACCCTGCCGATGGCCGATCCGATGACGCTGGCCGATCCCAACATGCCGTGGTTCTCGGTCAAAGAGGCGGTTCTGCCCTTCGCCCGTTTCCCCGGCGTGGACACCATTCTGGGCCCGGAAATGCGTTCGACCGGTGAGGTTATGGGTTGGGATACGTCCTTCCCGCTGGCCTTCCTCAAGGCGCAGCTGGGCGCGGGTACCGATCTGCCGCGTGATGGCCGTGTGTTCTTCTCGATCAAGGATGAAGACAAGACCGCAGCCAGCGCCGAAGCCGCCCGCACTCTGCTGGATCAAGGTTTCACCATCGTGGCCACCATCGGCACCAAGACCTGGCTGACCGAACAGGGCATCGACTGTGAGCAGGTGAACAAAGTCTACGAAGGCCGCCCCAACATTGTGGACGTGCTGAAAGACGGTGGCATCTCGCTGGTGATCAACACCACCGAAGGGGCGCAGGCTGTGAAAGACAGCTCCGCCATCCGTTCGGTCGCGCTCTATGACAAGATCCCCTATTTCACCACCGCCGCTGGTGCTCAGGCCGCCGCCGAAGCGATCAAAGCCCGCTCGGAAGGTGATTTTGGGGTGATGCCGCTGCAGGGCTAAACCCACTTCATACCCAAAACAAAGCCCCTGCCATCTGGCGGGGGCTTTTGCGTTTCATAGAATCGTTAACAGATAAATCACTCTCTGCACACGCACTCACCTGCTGTTTCATGCAGGTATCGGAAATGAACCTGCAACTAATTGCAGTCGCATTTGGCAGATCTTCTCAAATTCAATCACGACAACGTCACGAGGGATCCACTATACTTTTGGGTAGGGCAACACGGTAGCGGTATCCCCAACGCCCGCCCCAAGGCCCCAAACCAAGAAGTACCTATAGGTGTCGGCCCGTCCCGATACGGCTTTCCATAAGTCATTTTAGACTGCTTCGGGGGCTCCCTTCACGGGGAGCCTCTTATTCTTTGTGCCGCAATGATGGGTCTCTGCGTTGCCTTGAACGTCGCTGAAAATGACCGGTGCCAATGCCCGATACAGCGCCCTCAGGACAGGCTATCATCGCCCAGATCCGTGCCGTCCATCTGCAGCAGCACATTCTCTGAGTCCGGGTCAAGCGCCCGCTGCGGATCCGGCAACAGCCCAGCGCTCATCGCCAGCGCAGCGATTTCGGCACGGTTATGCGCTCCCGCCTTGGCCATCAGATTGTGCATCCGCTGGCGCAATGCGGAAACCGAGATGCCCAGCTTCTCGGCAATCACCTTGTCCTGATATCCCAGCCCCACCAGCGCCAACATCTCACGCTGTTTTTCACTGATATCATTGCGGACAAAAAACTCATGGGCAAAATGCGTCATGTAGCGCTGATGCGCAGACAGGGCAGCCACATGCAGAACCCAACCATGTGCTTTCACGATGGCCAGCATATCCCGCCGGGAATGATCGCCCAGAAACGCGATCAATCCCACCTGCGGTGGCGCATGCACCCGCAGAGGCACCGCAAAACCTGCCCGCAGACCACGACGCGCCGCTTCGCGCAGGACACCGACCCGCGCCTCCGGCAGGTGGAAGTTTTCCTCCACAAACTCCAACCCCAGCAGGATCGGGGTCAGGTGATGTCTGGCGTGCCCCTGAAAATAGGACCACCGCATCACCTCAGGATCTTGGTTTGCCTCATGCAGCCAGCGCGAATCGTAGGACGTGCGTGAAAACAGCATATGGTCCCAAGTCGGCGCCGAACTGGCGACATTGTAATCCACAAACGGCAGTTCAAGTGACCGGGCCAGCTGAACCAGCCGCAGCCAGACCGCTTCGGTCGTGTCGCAGTCTTCCAGATCACGCAGAAACCGGTGCAGCAGCTCAGGCGTATGCTGTTCGGCAGCGAACAACGCCCGAGGTGTATGCGATCCGGTTCCTGTCATATGGCTATACGCTCTCTTCTTCCAAATGCAGCTTCATCTCAATCAGCACCTGCTGCAGCGCCAAAGTTTCGCGCAGCATGCGTTTGGCTTCATTGATGCTGATCACACCGTCTTCGATGGATTGGTTATATTCAGCCATCAGCATAGCAAAGCGCTGGCTGAGTGTAATCACATCCGCATTAATACCGCCTGAACCTTCTGAATTGCGCCGCTCTTCGTTCAGCGACAGCGTGATCCCCTTCAGATCCGCCAGGGCCGAGGTCACATGCGGGAACGACGCCGCCTCTTCCAATGCGGCCACCGCATCCACCGGCATGAACCGGTCAGCATGTTCCGCATGATCCGAGTAATAGCGGCCCAGCGTTGCTTTGGATTTGCCGGTCAACTGACAGGCGGCTTCGATGCCAACGTCCTTCACCAGCGCCTCAGTGTGTTTCTTCAAATAGCCGGAAACCACAGTCATACTTTACCCTTGTCTGTCCCCAATGGGGAAATCACCCCTACCTTTCCCATTAGCGCGATGTCATGTTTTTGTCATTTATAAATCCACGCGGCACCCCTTGTGGCCGCGCGGGCAACCCCTCGGAACAGCCCTTAATTTATGAGTGCAGCGCCTCCTCCCGTCCGGGTTGGGCGTTGATGAGTGACACAAGGCACGATCAGGGACATCCCCGGAAGGCCCCCGCCTTCCCCCTGATCGGACAGACCCATGTCCCCAATCTCCTGTGTGATGTGGGTCTGTCGTGCCACGTTATTGCCGCCATCTGCTGCATGGCTCAAAACCCGGCAGGATCAGTCTTGAAACTGTCGCCCCGGGCGGCGATAGATGCGGGCATGGCCAAGCTCTATTTCAATTTCTCCACCATGAACGCCGGTAAATCGACGGTCCTGTTGCAGGCGTCCTACAACTACCGTGAACGCGGCATGCAGACCTATCTGATGACCGCGCAGTTTGACAATCGCGCCGGCGAAGGCCGCATTGCCAGCCGCATCGGTATTGGCGATGACGCCGACACCTTTGCACCGGGCGAAGACCTCTTTGCCAAGGTGGCGGCGCGGCTGGCCGAGGGTGGGGTTGCCTGTATCTTCATCGATGAGGCGCAGTTTCTGGAGAAAGAGCAGGTCTGGCAGCTGGCCCGTGTCGTCGACGACCTGAAGGTGCCGGTGATGTGCTACGGGCTGAGGGTGGATTTCCGCGGGGAGCTGTTCCCCGGCTCCGCTGCATTGCTGGCGCTGGCCGATGAGATGCGCGAAGTGCGCACCATCTGTCACTGCGGCAAGAAGGCAACGATGGTAGTGCGGATGGGCCCGGACCGGATCGCGCTCAAAGAAGGGGCGCAGGTGCAGATCGGCGGCAATGAGACCTATGTCAGCCTCTGCCGCAAACATTGGCGCACCGCGATGTCGGGTGAACCGGTGGCGGGCTAATGCCACGCAGATCGAGTGCTGCGCCTGACCCTAGGTGGGCGCAGTAAGCCAATCAGACCTGACGCGCCCGGACCGAGGGGAGAAGCGAAGCGCCCGCCCCGTTGGGGGCGGTTCGGGCGCTGCCAAATCAGAGATTTGGCTTCTGGTACCTTTTACGTAGCGAGATTGGCCTTTACCCTTCACGCCTTCTCAACAATCACCGAACCGACCGAATAGCCCGCCCCGAAGGAGCAGATCAGCCCGATATCGCCTTTGGCCATATCGTCGGAGTATTTCGAGAACGCAATGATCGACCCGGCGGAAGAGGTATTGGCGTAGTCCTGTAGAATGTTGGGCTGCTCGCCTTTTTCCGGCACCCGGCCCAGGACCTTCTTGCCGATGAAATCATTCATGCCCTTATTGGCCTGATGCAGCCACATCCGCGACAGCTGATCCGAAGATCGGCCCTCTTCCTCCATATGCGCCAGAATATGGGCCGACACCATCGGCACCACCTCTTTGAACACCTTACGGCCGTTCTGCATGAACTGCATGTCCCGGCGGTCCGCCACGCCATCGGGGCGGGTGCGGCGCAGGAAGCCGTTGTTGTTGCGGATATTGTTGGAAAACTGCGTGGCGCAGCGGGTCGAATGGACGATGAAATGGTCGCCCTTGGCATCCTCAGCCCGTTCAATCACCACGGCCGTGGCCACATCCCCAAAGATGAAGTGGCAATCACGGTCGCGCCATTCCAAATGGCCCGAAGTAATTTCAGGGTTCACCACAATCGCGCAGCGGATCGAGCCCGAGCGCACCATATCCGCCGCCGCCTGAATGCCGAAGGTGGCCGAAGAACAGGCCACGTTCATGTCAAAACCAAAACCACCCGCGCCCAGCGCTTGCTGGATCTCAATCGCCACGGCGGGGTAGGCTCGCTCCATGTTGGAGGCGGCACAGATCACCAGATCAACCTCTTCACCGCTGCGCCCAGCGGCGGCCAGCGCTTTCTGGCAGGCGTCCAGTGCAATCTCGGTCATGATACCGGGTTCATCATCCGAGCGCTGGCGGAAATGCGGATACATCCGTTTCGGATCCAGCACACCTTCCTTGTCCAGCACATAGCGCTGCTCAATACCGGAGGCCTTGAAGATGAACTCGGCCGAGGAGTGTTCCTTCGCCTCAACCTCACCGGCGGCAATCGCCTCGGCGTTCTCTGCGTTGTAGAGATCAACATAGGCGTTGAAGCTCTCAACAAGCTCGTCGTTGGTGATGACATTGGAGGGGGTGAAGACCCCGCTCCCGGTGATGGCTGGCGTATACATGGGAACCCCCGGAAAATCTGGCTACCAGATCACCCGAGGGGGACCAAATGGTCAAGAGTTACCGCTAGGGCAGTGTCAGCGAAATCGGCAGCAAATCCACCGATTCCTCGGTTGCCAAAGGTCAAAGCGCGTTTGGCGGTGTCTCACCCTTGAAGAAGGCTTCGAGGTTGTCGAGCACCAGCATCCCCATATCCGTGCGCACATCCAGCGCCGCCGTACCCAGATGCGGCAGCAGCGTGACATTGTCCATCTGGCGCAGGGCTTCGGGCACCTCGGGCTCAAACTCATAGACGTCCAGACCCGCGCCACCGATCTGCCCCTGTTCGAGCGCAGCGATAAGCGCGGCCTCTTTCACCACATCGCCACGGGCGATGTTGATGAAATGGGCATGGCTTTGCATCGCGGCAAAGAAGGTGTCATCGATCAGGTGGTAAGTCTCGGCACTGCCGGGCACAGCAACCACAACCACATCGGCGCGCGCTGCCAGATCCAGCATAGACACTTGTTCGGCGTCAAAATCCATCTCCTTGGCCGAGCGATTGGCGTAAAGCACCTTCATGCCAAAACCAAAGTGACACCGCCGCGCGATGGCCTGACCGATCCGGCCCATGCCGACGATGCCAACCGTCTTACCCGAAACATGCAGCCCCAGCATCTGCGTCGGATGCCAACCCTGCCATTGCCCGGACCGCACCAGCCGCTCGCCTTCACCCGCCCGACGCGCGCTCATCAGCAACAGCGTCATCGCAGTATCGGCGGTGGCATCGGTCACCGCACCGGGGGTGTTGGTCACGGTTACGCCATGGCCGCGCGCGGCCTCAACATCAATGTGGTTATAGCCGACCCCAAAATTCGCCAGAATCCGGCAGCGCGGGCGACCAAATTCGGCAAAGATCTTATCCGAGAATTTATCGCCCAGCGTCGGCATCATCCCATCATAGAGCGCCAGCGCGGAGCGCATTTCGGCCTCACTCATCGGCAGGTTGCTGTCGCGCCATTCCACGTCAAACAGCGCCTCAGCCCGTTGCGCAACCGCGTCGGGCAAGGGGCGTGAAATCAACACCCGTGGGGTTCCGGACCGCGCCATCAGTGCATCCTCCCGCCCAAAGGAACCTCTTGGTCCGGCGACAAGAGCACAATGCCGCCCTCTGCGTCCGATACACCCAGCACCAGCACCTCAGACATGAAGCGACCGATCTGGCGCGGCGGGAAGTTCACCACAGCCATGACCTGTTTGCCGATCAGCGCCTCGGGCGTGTAATGCGCCGTCACCTGGGCCGAGGTCTTCTTCTCCCCCAGTTCGGGGCCGAAATCGATCCACATCTTGATCGCCGGTTTGCGCGCCTCCGGATAGGGTTCAGCACGCACCACCTTACCGGCGCGGATGTCCACCTTCAGGAAATCATCAAAACTCAACTCATCAGCCACGGGCCAGCTCCTTTGAGCGTTTGACGGCCGCATCCACGGCCTTGTTCAACAAACAGGGGAAGCCTGACTGGTCATCCATCAGCACCTCCAGCGCGGCCTGGGTGGTGCCATTGGGGCTGGTCACATTCACCCGCAACTGCGCCGGATCCTCTGCCGCGGCCTCAGCCAATGCACCCGCGCCGCCAACAGTGGCCTTGGCCAGCTGCATCGACAGTTCCGGCGACAGACCCTGTGCTTCGCCGGCCTTGGCCAGCGTCTCAATCAGGTGGAAAACATAAGCGGGTCCCGAGCCAGAGACGCCGGTCACCGCATCAATCTGATCTTCGGTCTCCAGACGCACCACCTGCCCCACCGCCTGCAACAGCGCCTCAGCCAGATCCAGCGCAGCGGCGCTGACATGGGTGTTGCCGATAATGGCGGTGATGCCACGGCCAATGGCGGCCGGGGTGTTGGGCATCGCCCGCACAATCGGGGTTTGCCCACCCAGCACGGCCTCAAACTGCGCGATTGGGGTGCCCGCCGCGACCGAGACAAACATCGTCTCACCATTGCCCATCGCCGCCAGCACCGGCAGGGCTTCACCCATCATCTGCGGTTTCACCGCCACCAGCACAATCGCCGGGTCGGCAGGCAGGTCGGTGTTGATGTGAACGCCCGTGCCCTTCAGCCAGTCGGACGGATAGGGATCCAGCACATAGACCGAACCCGCAGGCAGACCGTCGTTCAGCCAGCCCTCCAGCATGGCCGATCCCATCTTGCCGCAGCCCAGTAGCACCAGCCCTTTGCTGGCCACATGTTGCATGTCCATGATTGCCCCTCCCGGTATCTTAAACCCTTTGGGGCGGAGTGTTACGCGCGTCCGTAAGCCTCTGCAATGGCGACTTGGATCGCCTCTTTCGGCGAACGGTCGCCCCAGATCACCAGTTGCAGCGCCGGATAGTAGCGTTCAGCGTTGGCCACAGCCGCACCGATCATCATATCCACCTGTTCCGCACAGGCGTCCTGACCGCCAGCCAGCAGCAGACCGTAGCGGAACACCATCAGGTTCTGCTTTTCCCAGAAGGTGAAGCTGCCGCTCCAGCATTGGTCATTCACGGTGTTGAGCATCTCATACACCGCCGGCAGCCGATCCTTGGGCGGTTCCAGCTCAAAGGTGCAGATCAGCCGCAGCGCCTCTTCGTGTTCGGACCAGGCCAATGTCAGCGTATAAGTCCGCCACTGACCTTCGACCGCCATGGCGATCTGGTCTTCGGCGATACGGTCAAAATCCCATTTGTGATGTTCAGCGATATATTCGACCAGATCGATCGGATGCAGATCACCCGCCATATACTCTTCAGTCAAAGCCATCTTGCCACCTCATGCTCTTGCCTCGGCAACCCATTTTCAGGTGTTTCCCTGGGAGGCTTGGCAGCGCCTCTATGGTTTGTTGCCTGCTCTAACGGTCGGTGAATTTCCCCCAGACCTTACAAGATATGGTGCCTGCGGCGCTGAATCCTGTAAACCCCTATCTTTGGGGATAACCTCAATAACTTGTGGATGAAATAAATCGAGACGCGAAAAGCTGTGGGTATCTCTAGGCAAAATACAGCTCCGCCCCAAAAAGAAAGGCGCCCCCGCATCCGGGGCCGCCTGCCAAAATCTTAGGCTGATTTGCGCCGATGACGTGGTCAGATGGCCCCAGCTACTGTGGGACCGAACCGATCACTTATCCGCTTCCAGCGCATCAAGGCGCGCTTTCAGCGCTTCATTTTCTTCGCGGGCCTTCTGGGCCATCGCGCGCACGGCGTCGAACTCTTCGCGGGTGACAAAGTCACGATCGGCCAACCAGCGGTCCATCACGCTTTTCATCGCGTTTTCCGCTTCGTCTTTGGCGCCCTGTGCCACGCCCATGGCGTTGGTCATCAGCTGCGACATATCATCGAGAAACTTGTTGCGGGTCTGCATGAGGCTCTCCAGCGTTGCAATTTGATCCCTATATGGGGTGGAACGACAAAAGTCACAAGGTTGACTTCACCCCAAAGCCAGAGGCACAGAGACGCATATGCAGGCTATGATCCCCTTTCCCGATATTTCGCCCGAGATCTTCTCGATCTCGCTCTTTGGCATCACCTTTGCGCTGCGCTGGTATGCGCTGGCCTATATCGGGGGCATCCTGATTGGCTGGCGGCTGATCGTCATGGCGGTATCACGCCCGCAGCTCTGGCCCGGTGACACGGCGCCGATGAGCAAAGAACAGGTGGAGGATCTGCTGACCTGGATCATCCTTGGCGTCATTCTGGGCGGCCGACTAGGCTATGTGCTGTTTTACAAACCCGCCTATTACCTCAGCAATCCCAGTGAGATCCTGATGGTCTGGGAGGGCGGCATGGCTTTCCACGGCGGGTTCCTTGGGGTGGTTGTGGCTGCCTGGATCTGGGCCGGACGGCAGGGCGTCAACCGGTTGAGCCTTGGTGACAGTCTGGCGCTGGCCGTGCCGACCGGCCTGCTGCTGGGGCGGGTTGCGAATTTCATCAACGGTGAACTTTGGGGCCGCCCAACCGATGTGCCCTGGGGCGTGGCCTTTCCCGGCCCCTCCGCACAGACCTGCGAAGGGGTGATCGGACTTTGCGCGCGCCATCCCTCGCAGCTTTATGAGGCGGCGCTTGAGGGGCTGATCCTTGGCACGTTGCTATTGGTACTGGCCTTCCGCCGCGGCGGGTTGAAAGTACCCGGCCAGTTGATGGGCCTTTTTGTTGCCGGTTACGGGCTGTCGCGGTTTATTGTCGAGTTCTTCCGTCAGGCCGACGATCAATTCATCACCCTCGACAATCCGATGGGCTATGTCATCCAGCTGGGGCAAGCAGGGGTGACAATGGGACAAATTTTGTCACTTCCTATGCTGCTGATTGGTCTTGCGATCTTCTTCTGGGCGCGCCGCCAACCGCGCCAAGGGGCCCCTGCATGAGCGCCATGCTGGGCCACCTGCTGGAACGCATCAATGACACCGGCCCCCTGACCGTGGCCGATTACATGGCCGAATGCCTGCTGCATCCGACCTTGGGCTACTACACCACCCGCGATCCGCTTGGGGCCGCGGGCGACTTCACCACCGCACCGGAAATCAGCCAGATGTTTGGCGAATTGGTCGGCCTGTCGCTGGCGCAAAGCTGGCTGGATCAAGGCGCCCCATCCCGCATCATTCTGGCCGAAGCTGGCCCGGGACGCGGCACGCTGATGGCTGATATCCTGCGGGCCACCCGCGCCGTACCGGGCTTTCACGCCGCCCTGTCGGTGCATCTGGTTGAGGCCTCGCCGGTGTTGCGCGACCGCCAGCGCGACGCGCTGCAAGGCCATGAGGTGACATGGCATGACACATTGGCGGATCTGCCCGAGGCGCCGATGTGGCTGGTGGCAAACGAGTTTTTTGATGCCCTGCCGATCCGTCAGTTTATTCGCGACGGCGAGGGTTGGCGCGAAAAACGGGTGATCACTCAGGACGGCGAACTGGGGTTTGCCCTTGGCGGGATTGCCCCGGTTGCCGCGCTGGACCACCGTTTGGCCGAGACGGAGACCGGCGATCTGGTGGAGGTCTGCCCCGCCGCCTCGCCACTGGCGGCGGAGATTGGGCGACGCATCAATGAACACGGCGGTGCGGCGCTGATCTTTGACTACGGCGACTGGCACAGCACCGGCGACACGCTGCAAGCGGTGAAATCGCACCAAAAAGTGAACCCGCTGGCCGGCCCCGGTGAGGCGGATCTGACCGCCCATGTGGATTTCGAACAGCTGGCACTGGCCAGCCCCAGCGCCCATAGCCTTATGACATCACAGGGTGTTTTCCTGGAACGACTGGGCATCACGCAGCGCGCACAGGCCCTGGCCACACGCGCCACCGGTGCCGCGCTGGACGATCTGATTGCCGCACATCGCCGCTTGACGCACCCCGAGGAAATGGGGACGCTCTTCAAGGTGATCGGCCTTTACCCCGCACCCCAACCCCCGCCGCCCGGACTTGACGCATGACTTTGGAAATCCTGACCTCTGACCTGCTGGCGCCTGTGCGCCACGGCTTCTTCACCCGCAAAGGCGGCGCCTCTTCGGGCATTTTTGAAGGGCTGAACTGTGGTCAGGGCTCCAGCGATCAGGCAGAAATTGTCGAAATCAACCGCAGCCGCGTTGCCGATGCGATGGAGGTGGCGCTGCAGGGTCTGGTGACAGTGCATCAAGTCCATTCGGCCGAGGTTGCAGTGGTGGACGCGCCGTTGACCGACAGGCCCAAAGCCGACGCGATTGTGACCAAGACCCCGGGTCTGGCGCTGGGTATCCTGACCGCCGATTGTCAGCCCGTGCTGTTTGCCGACCACACGGCAGGCGTGATTGGTGCCGCCCATGCGGGCTGGCGCGGTGCGGTGGCAGGCGTTTTGGACAATACGATCGCTGCAATGGAAGAGCTGGGCGCAAAGCGCGATCGCATCCACGCGGTGATCGGCCCCTGCATCAGCCAGCGCGCCTATGAAGTGGGGCCGGAACTGCTGGATGATTTCATGGCCGAAGACGCCACAAACAGCCGGTTCTTTGCCCAAGGCGCAGGTGACCGATATCAGTTCGACTTGCCCGCCTTTGGCCTGCACAAGCTGCGGACGGCGGGCATTGGCCAAGCAGAATGGAGCCGGCATTGCACCTATTCCGACCCTGACAGGTTCTATTCCTACCGTCTGAGCACCCATGAAGGGCAGGCCGACTACGGGCGCTTGATCTCCTGCATTCGACTGTAGCGCGATTTCGACGCAACAAAGCGGCACAATTGCGACCGTCTTGGTGGTAGCGGGTCGCTGAATGTTGGAATTTAGTGTTTAAATGCAGCGCTTTACGCGGATTTACACCCGCGCCTTCACATTTCACCAAATTGCCTTATTTGCCCAGCCAGGCGCCGTATCTTGGCCCAAATGGACCCTCATATTGATCTCAACCAACCGGCACAGCAAGTGCCAGAGATTGAGACTAGAGTGAGCAGGAGCCAAGTGATGAAACGTCAGAAACGCTGGATGAAATCTGTGATCGAAACCTCGAAAACTGATCTGCCGGCGATGCCCTGGGCCGCCCGCAAGCTGGCGGTCAAACCATCCAAAGCTCCGATCAAACGTGCCGCCTAACGGTGGCCCACCCGAGTTTACCTGCATTCTTAACCAGTGAGGATGTTGTGTGAGTGAAGGGCCGCCCCGAAAGGGGCGGTTCTCTTACAATTCAGGGTCGCGATTTTTGCGCCGCCCGCCTGTTGTAAACGCGCCCGCCCCCGATGGGCGCTTCGAAGAAAGAGTATTGTTTTGAATTCCATCCTGCCCACCGCCCTGACGGCCAAGCCGCATCGCCGCCCTGCCCCGCAAACTTCCAGCGGGCGGACCCTGACGAAACGTCCGCTGATGCGCCGCTATGAATGCCTGACCCAGACCACCACCCACACATTGGTTGCGCCTGCGATGCCGCTGTTTGAGGCAGCGTTTTCCGCCTTTGCCCGCGGAACGGTCTTCAAGACAAGTCAGGGCGCCTGCCCGGTGGAGGATCTCTATCCCGGGATGATGTTGGAAACGGTGGAATTTGGCGCCCAGCCGCTGTTGTGGCGGGGATCCATGAACATTGTGCCCAATACCCCTACCGATCATCCCGAAAGCCAGCAGCTGGCGCGGGTGATGCAGGGGTCGTTTGGGTTTGCCCGCCCTGAAAGTGATCTGATGCTTGGCCCGGCAGCGCAGGTTGTGCGCCCTGGCGCCGGCGGCCTGAGCGGCCCGGCGCAGCAGCTCACACCAATCGCGGATCTGGAGGATGGCAACACGGTGTTTCGCACCGCGCCGCCGTCATCCGTGCAGGTGTTTCATCTGTTGCTGCCGCAGCAGTCCAGCCTGATTGCCAACGGCGTGCAATTGGCCAGCTATCATCCGCAGATGGAAAAGGTGCGCCTCTTGGGGCCGAACATGAAACAGCTATTCATGTCCTTCTTCCCGCATATCAAACGGCCCGAAGATTTTGGCGCCCCACTGGTCGGCGGCAGCACGCGGGTGCGGGATGCAGAACTGAATTGGGCCTAACGGGTGGTTTTAGGCTCAGGCCATCCGGCTGAGCCGTTCCTCCAGCACCTCAAAGGGTACGCCCGGTTCATCTTTGGCGCTGCGGATCACCAGTGAGGTTTTGACTGAAGCCACATTCGGCGCCTTCAGCAGATCACCGGTCAGGAAGGCCTGAAACGTGCTGAGATCCGGCGCGACGCATTTCAAGATGAAATCCACCTCACCGTTGAGCATGTTGCATTCGCGGACCAGCGGCCAGTCACGACAGCGGGTTTCAAACTCACTCAGATCGCTTTCGGCTTGGCTCTGCAGGCCGACCATCGCGTAGACCTGAACCTCAAAGCCCAGCTCCCGCGAATCAACCTCAGCGTGATAGCCCTTGATATACCCCGCCTCTTCCAGAGTGCGCACACGGCGCAGACAGGGCGGCGCTGAGATGCCCACACGTTTGGCCAGCTCGACATTTGTCATGCGGCCGTCAGCTTGCAATTCAGCGAGGATTTTACGATCGATGGGATCCAGCCGCGATGAGGGCATAACACACTCTCCTTTGATCGGTTTCTTATACCACCACGCAAATCACGCGCAACATTATTTCGTTGACCCAAGGACAGCTTTCCAGATGTTTGGAATTTGCACCTAAACGCGCTTTTGAAGAGCTGGGCCTTTTCTGACCTCACCGCCTTGTCTATATGCGTTTGTGACTGAATTTTCTGGAATGAGAGGGCCCCGAAATGGCCGAAACACGTCACACCAAGGTTCTGATCGTCGGCTCTGGCCCGGCAGGCTACACCGCCGGCGTTTACGCGGCCCGCGCCATGCTGTCGCCGATCCTAGTTCAGGGTATTGAGCCCGGTGGTCAGTTGACCACCACAACCGAGGTGGAAAACTACCCCTCCTTCGTCGAGGTTCAGGGCCCTGAGCTGATGATGAAGATGGAAGAGCACGCCCGCGCCATGGGCACTGAGGTGATCGGCGATATCATCACCGAGCTCGACACCAGCAAACGCCCCTTCACCGCCAAGGGTGACAGCGGCACCATCTACACCGCCGATGCCGTCATTCTGGCCACCGGTGCGCGCGCCAAATGGCTGGGGCTGGACAGTGAAGAATCCTACAAAGGCTTCGGCGTGTCGGCCTGTGCCACCTGTGACGGGTTCTTTTACCGCGGTCAGGAGATCGTTGTAGTCGGCGGCGGCAACACCGCTGTGGAAGAGGCGCTGTTCCTGACGAACTTTGCCTCCAAGGTGACCTTGATCCACCGCCGCGATGAGCTGCGCGCGGAGAAGATCCTGCAGGACCGTCTGTTCAAGAATGAGAAGATCGAAACCCTCTGGTTCCATGAGCTGGAAGAGGTTGTGGGCGAAGACAACCCCAAGGGCGTCACCGGTGTGAAGGTGAAACACACCAAAACTGGTGAGATCTCTGAGATCCCGGCCAAAGGTGTGTTTATCGCCATCGGCCACGCCCCTGCCAATGAGCTGGTGAAGGATGTGCTGGAACTGCACAACGGCGGCTATGTCAAAGTGACCCCCGGCACCACCGAAACCTCGATCCCGGGTATCTTTGCCGCGGGCGATCTGACCGATCACAAATACCGTCAGGCTGTGACCTCGGCTGGCATGGGCTGTATGGCCGCGCTGGATGCTGAGCGTTTCCTGGCTGAGCAGGAGTAAGCGCCGTGGCGCATGATTTTGACAGCCAAAAGGCCGAGACATTCTCGGCCTTTTCCGATCTGCAGGCCGAGGGTCCATTGCCCACCGAGGCAGATCTGGACCTGTTCTTTGTCCCCGTCGATGCGGATGCTGATTGGCGCCCCGCCGCCCAGGCGCTGGCGGATCTGGGGTTTGAAACCCAATGGATCACCGGCGCCGAAGATGAGCCCGACACCCTGATCGCCACTATGGCCGATCACCTGATCAGCGCCGCCGCCATCTGGACCGCTGAAGAGCTGGCCACCAAGGCTGCGCTTGAAAATGGCTTTGCCCCGGACGGCTGGGGTTTTGCGGAAAACTGATCTAACAGAACCACATCCCACGCCAGCAAGGTGGCGTGGGAAACCTGTCTTACTTTCCCTTCAAATGCTGCAACTGCAAAAAATTCCTTTGTGAAAACTGCATTCTGTGCAATGTGTTCACGCGTGAACAAACATTGAGTCGCAGTAAGAGTCGCAAAGAGTCCCGGTATGACCGCCCCAAAATCCAATATCTTAGCCGCTGAGGAAGACATGCGCTTCCGTCTGCTGCGCCAGCTGGACACTGCGCCTGACGCAACCCAGCGCGCCACGGCCGAGGCCCTGGGCATTTCGCTGGGACGATTGAACACGCTATTGCGCAAAACGGCCGAAAAGGGGCTGATCGACATTTCAGCCCGCGATGGCCCCGACAAGCGCCAACGTTATGCCTATGCCATCACGGCGCGCGGCGCGGCCGAGAAGAACCGGCTCACCGATCAATTCCTGAAACGAAAATTTGCAGAGTATGAAGCTCTGCACGCAGAACTTACCGGAACAACCAGCGGGTTGGTTCCCTTCAAGAGTAGGATGCAAATCATGCAAAACAATCTGGCTCCCATCCCTGAGCTTTATGTCTCTTATGAGTCGGCCCAGAAAATGAAGACCGAAGCAGCTGATCTGGTCAGCTGGGATCTGACCCCGCGCCAGATCTGCGATCTGGAACTGCTGATGAACGGTGGCTTCAACCCGCTGAAGGGCTTCCTAAGCGAGGAAGACTACAACGGTGTGGTTGAGAACATGCGCCTGGCCGACGGGTCGCTGTGGCCGATGCCGATCAACCTGGATGTGTCCGAAGAGTTTGCCAGCAAGCTGGAAGACGGTCAGGACATCGCCCTGCGCGATCAGGAAGGTGTGATCCTGGCCACCATGACCGTCACCGACAACTGGGTGCCGAACAAAGCACGTGAGGCCGAGAAGGTTTTTGGTGCTGATGACGATGCCCACCCGGCGGTGAACTACCTGCACAATCAGGCCGGCAAGGTCTATCTGGGCGGCCCGGTAACCGGCATTCAACAGCCGGTTCACTATGATTTCCGCGCCCGCCGCGACACCCCGAACGAATTGCGCGCCTATTTCCGCAAGATGGGCTGGCGCAAGGTTGTCGCCTTCCAGACCCGCAACCCGCTGCACCGCGCACACCAGGAACTGACCTTCCGCGCGGCACGTGAAGCGCAGGCCAACCTGCTGATCCACCCTGTTGTCGGCATGACCAAACCCGGTGACGTGGACCACTTCACCCGCGTGCGCTGCTATGAGGCGGTGCTGGACAAGTACCCGCAGGCCACCACCTCGATGTCGCTGCTGAACCTGGCGATGCGGATGGCGGGCCCGCGTGAAGCGGTTTGGCACGGTCTGATCCGCGCCAACCACGGCTGCACCCACTTCATCGTTGGCCGCGACCACGCTGGCCCCGGCAAGAACTCGGCCGGTGAAGACTTCTACGGTCCTTATGACGCGCAGGATCTGTTCCGCGAGTATCAGGATGAAATCGGCATCGAAATGGTCGACTTCAAACACATGGTCTACGTGCAGGAGCGCGCCCAATACGAACCCGCCGATGAGATCGAAGATAAGGATGACGTCACCATCCTGAACATCTCGGGCACCGAGCTGCGCCGCCGTCTGGCTGAAGGTCTGGAAATCCCCGAGTGGTTCTCCTTCCCTGAGGTGGTGCGTGAGTTGCGCCGCACCAAACCGCCGCGTTCCAAACAGGGTTTCACCGTGTTCTTCACCGGTTTCTCGGGTTCCGGCAAATCCACCATCGCCAACGCGTTGATGGTCAAGCTGATGGAGATGGGCGGCCGCCCCGTGACCCTGCTGGACGGGGACATCGTGCGGAAGAACCTGTCGAGCGAGCTGGGCTTCTCCAAGGAGCACCGCGACCTCAACATCAAACGCATCGGCTATGTGGCCTCGGAAATCACCAAGAACGGCGGTATCGCCATCTGTGCCCCGATCGCCCCCTACGCGGCCACCCGCCGTCATGTGCGTGAAGAGATCGAGCAATATGGTGCCTTTGTGGAAATCCACGTCGCCACTTCGATCGAGGAATGTGAACGCCGCGACCGCAAGGGCCTCTACAAGCTGGCGCGTGAAGGCAAGATCAAAGAGTTCACCGGTATCTCGGATCCCTATGACGTGCCCGCGAACCCCGAACTGTCGGTTGAGACCGAAAACGTCGAGGTCGACAACTGCGCTCATCAGGTTCTGCTGAAGCTGGAATCCATGGGCCTGATCTCGGGCGCCTGGGCCTAAGCACCGGGACATATGACAGAGGAAGCCCTGCCAACTGGCGGGGCTTTTTCTTTGCGGCAGGCGAAATTTTCCTTGATCTAAACCACCCTTGAGGTCCTAGAGAGCCTGCATCATCCCATAAACACACAGGCCAAAGATGCACGTTCTCACCGTTCTGGATCACCCGAATCTCAACTCCTTCAGCCATGCTGTGGCGCAGTCCTTTATGGCAGGCACCGAGGCGGCGGGGCATACAACTGAGCTGGCGGACCTCAACGCCGAAGGCTTCAATCCGCTATGGTCCCAATCTGACATTGACCCGGATGCGCCGGGCGCTGACCTCTCGGATGTGAGTGCTGAGCAAGAGCGCATCGCGCGGGCTGATGCGGTCTGTCTAGTGTTTCCGCTGTTCTGGTGGGGGATGCCGGCGATGACCAAAGGTTGGGTGGATCGGGTCTGGCGCTGGGGTTGGGCCTATGACCAGCTGGATGACCCGGAAAAATCGCTGCAACGGCCCCGGAGCGGGGTTTTGCTGATCCCGGCCGGTGCGCGGTCAGATGAGATTGAACAGGAAGGTTATGGCGCCGCGCTGGAAACCGCCTGGATCAAAGGCACCTTTGGTTACTTTGGCCTCAGCCCGCGGAAGATGGAGCTGCTGTGCGGATCCACCGGATCTGAGCCGCGGCGCAAGGCCTTGTTGGCGCGCAGTTTTGAGGTGGGGCGCACCCTGCCCCCACCCGCCAGTTAACGAAAGCCCCGCGACGAAAGCGGGGCTTTTCTTTAGGCGTGGGATTGCGCGTGATCTACTACCGCGCGCCGTTCCGCCAGGGCCTGCTTGATGATCTGGAAGGCCGAGGAGAGGAACAGCGTGGCCATGATGCCCGCCACGATCACATCCGGCCAACCGGTGCCCGAGCCCCAGACCCCCAAGGCTGCAAACATCACCGCCACATTGCCGATGGCGTCATTGCGCGAACACAGCCAGACCGACCGCACATTGGCATCACCGTCTTTGTATTTCACCAGAAGGGCCACCGAAATCAGGTTGGTTGCCAAAGCCATAAAGCCGACAACGCCCATGATCTCAGCCTCGGGCACGCCAAGGTACATCACCCGGTAGATGGTCGAGCCAAAGACCCAGACGCCCATCAGCAGCAGGCTGATACCCTTGCCCATTGCCGCCAGGGTCCGCACCTTGATTGAGGCACCGATCACCGCCAACGACACGCCGTAGGTCAGCGCATCGCTGAAGAAATCCAGCGCATCGGCCTGCAGCGCCTGCGACTTGGCCATATGGCCTGCCGTCATCTCCACCGCGAACATGATGGCGTTCAGCGCAATCACCAGCCAGAGCCGGCGTTTGTAATCCTTCGACACCCCGTCGAATTGCGCATTTTGCCCACAGCAACCTGCCATGATTCTCTCCTTGATTTCGTCTCTAGCCTATCTGTAATTTCTCTAGCAGCTAGAGGTTCAAGAGGTTTCTCACATGTTTTCCATCGGCGCGTTGTCCCGTGAAACCGGGGTCAAAGTTCCCACCATCCGCTACTATGAACAGATGGGGCTGATCGATGCCCCGGCCCGCACCGAAGGCAACCAGCGCCGCTATGGCCATAGTGAGTTGGAGCGGCTGGGCTTCATCAAACACGCCCGCGATCTGGGGTTTTCAATCGAAGCGATCCAGTCCCTGATTGAACTGCAGGATCACCCGGATCGCTCTTGTGCCGAGGCCAATGCCATTGCGGCCGAGCAGCTGGTGGATGTCCGCGCCAAGATCGAGCGATTGAAACGGCTGGAGGGGGAACTGGCCCGCATTTCTGAGGGCTGTTCAGGCGATGGCACCTCGGCCAAATGTTATGTTCTGGCCTCCCTGGCCAGCCACGATCACTGCAGCAGTGAACATTAACCACCGCCATAGATAAGCGCATGAAAAAGGGGCGCCCAAGCGCCCCTGCATGTTCTTTGAAATTGGTGAAACCGGCCTTAGTGCAGCGTCACCGGATCCAGATCGTTTTCACGCGCCAGGAAATAGGCCGTATCCCGGTCCCCGGTCAGCGCCAGCTGTTCACCATCCGGGCGCGCCACCTCATAGAGCACCTCACGGCCGCCGGCCTGATCGCGCACCTCTTGTGGCAGATCCTTCACCCGTACCGGGCGGACATAGACGATCTGCTTTTTCGCAGTCAGGTCGAACCCCTGCATCGCAACTTTCGTATCCATATGTTTACCCTTTCTTGATGTTAATCGTTTGCACCACAGTCTCGGGCTGGATGCGCGACAGATCTACGTGTAGCAGCCCGTTTTCCATCACAGCCTCGCCCACTTCGACGCCATCGGCCAGCACAAAGGAGCGCTGGAACTGGCGTGCCGCGATGCCACGGTGCAGGAACACCCGGCCTTCGCTGTCGTCGGACTGGCGGCCCCGGATGACCAATTGCTGGTCCTCAACGGTGATCGCCAGATCATCCTCACCAAACCCCGCGACCGCCAGCGTGATGCGGTACGAATTCTGCGAAGTCTGTTCGATGTTAAACGGCGGATAGCCTTCGTTGCCGGATTTGGCATTGCGTTCCAGAAGGCGTTCCAGCTGGTCAAACCCCAGCAGGTAGGGATGCGATCCCAGGGTAAGCTTTGTCATCGACACGTCCTTACGATCAAGCGACTGTGCAATCAGCCCGGCCTGCACGACGGCAGGTGACGTAACTGACTGAATCAGGCCCCATTTCGGCGGCCCTCATTGAAATATGGGCACCCGTTGGCCCGTGCGCAAGGTCTTTGCGGCGGCGGCTGATTGAAGTATCCTGTTGCAGTAGCCAGCGAAACGGAATCACGGCCATGAATATTACCGCCGACATCTCGATGAAAACCGATGACGTGCTGCGCGTGGAACTTGAGGTGTTTCGCGAAGAACACCGCGATCTGGATGCCGCCATCAAGGCCCTGATTGAGGTTGGAACGGCCGATCAGCTGACCATTCAGCGTCTGAAAAAGAAAAAGCTGCGGCTAAAAGACATTATCGCGATTATCGAGGATCGTTTGACCCCGGATATCATTGCGTAATCCGCAAGGCTGGCTATAGTGCGCGCTCCTTCATCTGGGGACGCTAAATGACACAGATCCAAGTCGGCATCATCATGGGCAGCCAATCTGACTGGCCCACGATGAAAGAAGCCGCTGATATTCTCGACGAACTCAACATTCCATATGAGGCCAAGATCGTCTCGGCCCATCGTACGCCGGATCGGCTGTGGGATTACGGCAAGACCGCGGTGGACCGCGGGCTGCATGTGATCATCGCAGGCGCAGGCGGCGCGGCGCATCTGCCGGGCATGATGGCCAGTAAGACCCGCGTGCCGGTGATCGGTGTGCCGGTCCAGACCAAGGCGCTTTCGGGGGTTGATAGCCTCTATTCGATCCTGCAGATGCCGCGCGGCTTTCCGGTTGCCACCATGGCCATCGGGGCAGCGGGTGCGAAAAACGCCGGCCTGATGGCGGCGGGGATTCTTGCCAACAACGACGCTGAGATTGCGGCCCGGCTGGATGCCTGGCGTGATGCGCTTTCAGCCTCCATCCCGGATGAACCTGTCGATGAGTGAGATGCTGAAAACCGGCGCCGTGATCGGCATTCTGGGCGGTGGTCAGCTGGGGCGGATGCTGTCAGTGGCAGCCTCCCGTCTGGGGCTGCGCACCCATATTTTTGAACCCAGTGCCAACCCGCCCGCGGCGGATGTGGCGCATCAGCTGACCACGGCCAGCTATGAAGATCACGATGCCCTGCGCGCCTTTGCCGCCACTGTGGATGTGATCACCTATGAGTTTGAAAACATCCCAACCTCGGCCCTGGATGTGCTGGAAAGCCTGCGCCCGATCCGGCCAGGCCGCGAAGCCCTGCGGGTCAGCCAGGACCGCCTGACGGAAAAGACCTATCTGGCAGAACTGGGCCTGAAAACCGCGCCCTTTGCAAACGTGGAAAACGCCGAGGACATGGAAAAGGCCGTTGCCGAAATCGGTGCGCCCTCGATCCTGAAAACCCGGCGGTTTGGCTATGACGGTAAGGGCCAGTCGCGCCTGAAATCGGCGGAGGATGCCACCCAGGCGCTGGCCGATATGGCGGGCGCCCCTGCGGTTTTGGAAGGCTTCGTAAACTTCAGCCATGAGGTTTCAGTCATCGGCACCCGCAGCGCGGATGGTCAGGTGGCCTGTTTCGATCCCGGTGAAAACGTCCACCGCGACGGCATCCTGCACACCACCACCGTGCCGGCCCGTCTAAGCGCTGGCCAGCGGATGGATGCGGTTTTGATGACCGCCAATATCCTGAACGCGCTGGATTATGTCGGCACCATGGGGGTGGAGCTGTTTGTGACGCCTGAAGGGCTGATCGTGAATGAAATCGCACCGCGCGTTCACAATTCGGGCCATTGGACGCAGAATGGCTGCGCCGTGGATCAGTTCGAACAGCACATCCGTGCCGTTGCTGGCTGGCCGCTGGGTGATGGCAAACGTCACAGCGATGTGGTGATGGAAAACCTGATCGGCGACGATATGGAGCGGGTTGGGGACATCGCGCTGGAAACCAACGCCGCGCTGCATCTTTATGGCAAGGCCGACGCCAAACCGGGCCGTAAGATGGGCCATGTGAACCGCGTACAAGTTGCGGCTAAAGGATAACGCTGTTGTAAAATAAGGGCTGCGCCTACCTGGGTGGGCGCGAATGCGCCTGACAAGGGGGCAGGCAGGCGCAGCCCGACCTATCAGCCGAGCGAAACATCAACGCATGAAACACTCAGCCACCGCACCGCTGAGGTAGGTAATCCGCCCGCCCGCAAGGGTCGCGCCGATCCGGCCAGCCGCATCCAAAATCACCAGATCCGCACGTTTTCCGGGGGTCAGCTCACCGCGATCCTGCAGCCCCAGCAGCGCCGCGGGGCCAGAGGACACCAGCGCCCAAGCACGTTGCAGCCCGACCTCCTCCGCCAAGATCAAAGCGGCCTGTCGCGGTGCCGGGTAGTGGTAATCCGACGCCAAAGCATCGCCAAGGCCGTCCGCGATCAGGTCCGCGGCGCTGACATTGCCGGAATGGCTGCCGCCTCGCACCACATTGGGGGCGCCCAGAACGATCCCGCCCTCAGCCGCCTCAGCCGCCACGCGGGTTTCAGGAAACTCACTGACAGAAACACCACGGGTCTGCCATGTGGCGCGACCTTCCGCCGTTGCATCGTCATGGCTGCCCAGAATCACCCCGCGCGCCGACAGACGCTTTGCCAGATCTGCCACTGCGTCCTCTGCCTGCGGCATGGCAGCATGCAGCCCCTGCATCAGCTGCAGATGCGCCTCAGGGCTGCGGCCGCCCTTCAGGGCCTGACCGGTCAGCCGAGGTGGTTTCTTACCTCTTTCCAGTGCCTTATGCGGCAGGTGATCGTTGAAGACGACATAGGGCACCGCGTATTCGGCCACCGTCGCCTCAAAGGCGGCGTAGTCTTCCAGCATGGCATATTCGAACCGCAGCTGGACCTGCAGATCGGTGCCTGTGCCTTGATAACCTTTGAGGGCGTTCAGAAACCGCAGGGCAAAATCGCGGCCGCGCATCCCGCCCTCCCAGGACCAGAATTGCGCCAGAACCGCGGTGGTGATGCCATTGGCCGCCAGCTCTGCCTCGGCGCTGGCCAGACCTTGGCCCAGATCCTTCATCGCGCCACGGCGGGGGGCCAGATGACGTTCAAACCCGTCGCCATGCATGTCGACGATACCCGGCAAGACCCGCATGCCCGAAAGATCAATGACGCGGCCCACCTGCCCTTCGACGATCTGCCCGTCAGACAGGCTTAGCACGCTGGTGCTTAGCCCGTCGGGGCGCAAGACCTCAGCACCGGTGAATGTCAGTTGCAGCATCGCGGCCTTCCCTCTTGCGCTTGAGCAACGGCCCGAGGCACGCAAGGCACGCCACCGTCAGTCCGCCTCTTCCAGACGCTCCACCGCATCTGCCCAGGTCATCTCATGTTTGAAGGCCCCGTTTTCGATGAAATTCAGGGTCTGTGCAATAACCAAGGGATTGTTCATCATGAAGGTGTGGGTCACCGGCAAAACGATGTGATCCGCCATGCCCTCCACCCGGGTGGATTCGACCGAAACCTTGCCGTCATCCTCACCCTCAATCATCGCTGAAAACAGCGGGTTCAGCGACTGGTTGCCGGCAATCACCCCCAGTTCAAAATTGATCGGCGGCAGATGCGCCGGCAGACCGCGATCATCGGTGCGCAGCTGTTGGCCGGCGGGACCGTTGAACCACTCAAACGGCTCAAGATCGCCCAAGACATCAACAACCTCAGACCCTTTGTTTGGCGGTGACAGCATCACCACCCGGCCAAGGTCAGGCTGCGGATTGCCGCTGAGCCAGACGCGCAGCAGGATGCCGCCCATGGAATGGGTGACAACATGGGTGGTCTGGCCGTCACAGGCCGCCATCGCCTTGGGCAGGGTGTTCAGCGCCAGGTTGGCAATGGTTTCTTCGGTCGAAGGATAACCCGGGCGTTCCACATCATAGCCGTGATAGCGGAAGACCTGTTCCATGATCAGGAACGAGGCATCGGTTCGCGCCAGCCCGTGCAGCAGCACAACGCAATCGGCCCTGAGGGGCAGGCTGCTGAGCAGCAGGAGAAGGGAGGCGATGAACCATTTCATGAGGCAAAGATAGTGCGGTGCGACCGGCGAAAGAAGCCCCGGGCGAGTTGCCCCTACGTGAACGGCCAAAAGGCGCCTGTGGTCGGGACCTTAGGGGCGTCACGCCCCATCGTCATCCGTCGCCAGCAGCGGCGGCACCCAGTGGCACAGCGCTTCGGCGATGCGGGTGTGGTAGGCGGCGGAAATCGCGGCCGCTGGACCTGCCCCGCCGGAGGGACGCAGGATCATCTGCGACGCCCCGCCCCGTTCGGGCCGCACCCGCAGCAGCGGCACCTGGCCCAGACCAAGTTCGCGCAGCCGCCGCCGTGACAGCCCGGCGTTTGCCATGCCCATGCCAGCGTCCAGGCCGTGATCAATCCACAGAAACACGATTGGTTTCTGGAAGAGCCGCTGCATTGCCCGGAGGTGAGCAGCCCATTCCACCTGCAACCCATATTGCAGCCGGCGGTGGGCATAGCCATCCACCCGTTGCAGCACATCCAGCATATGGCCCACAAAGGAAAACTGCGAAAAATCCACCTGCGGAAACAGGTCATGCAAAGGCGCAAAGCCCTGCAGGAACCGATCGTTACGCCGGGGGTGGACCTGGAAAAACCCGTTGGAGCGATGCTGCGGCCCCATCAACTGTATCACGTTCAGCGCCGCCTGCCGCGACCGCGCCACCACAGCCGGATCATGTGCCAGCGCCTCCCAACCAGCATTGGCGGCGCCAAGGTTCAGGCAAGGCACACCACTGCGCCGCTCAAACCGCTGCACGAAGGGGCGCGCGACACAGCGTCCGAAGGTTTCAGATCCGCCGACAAACAGCACATAGGGCCGTGCCGGCAGCTGCAGCGGACCGCGGAAGCGTAGCTTGCTGGCAGCACTGCCACGCTCCCCCTCCGGCCGTGGCGGGAAGGCATCTTTGATCAGAACCATGGGACCCCCAGACTGTTTCACCCGGGACAGAATGCGCCCTGATTCCTTGCCAAAGGGCTAATCGCACCGTGGAACCACGGTTTACGGTTAATTTAACCATATTGCCCGGTGGCTCGGCCCTTGCGGCTCCTCCGGGAACAAGCCTATGGTTCGGCCAGATTTATAAAGGGATGGATCATGGAGATTCAGAAAATTGGGGTGATCGGGGCCGGCCAGATGGGCAATGGCATCGCCCATGTGATGGCAGTGGCAGGCTATGACGTTCTGCTGAACGACATCGACCAAGACGCGCTGGACAAAGCCGTGGCGCTGATCGCGCGCAACCTGGACCGCCAGGTCACCAAGGAAAAGATCACGGCCGCCGACAAAGACGCCGCCATGGCGCGGATCAAGACCACGTTGCAGCTGTCCGATCTGGGCCAGACCGATCTGGTGATCGAGGCGGCAACGGAACGCGAAACCGTGAAACAGGCGATCTTTGATCAGCTGACCCCGCATCTGCAGCCGCATACGATCCTGACCTCAAACACCTCGTCGATCTCAATCACCCGTCTGGCCAGCCGCACCGACCGGCCGGAGAAGTTCATGGGCTTCCACTTCATGAACCCGGTGCCCTTGATGAAACTGGTTGAGCTGATCCGCGGCATCGCCACGGATGAGGAAACCTACAAGGCCTGTCTGGCCATTGTGGAGCGTCTGGGCAAAACAGCCGCCAGCGCCGAGGATTTCCCGGCCTTCATCGTGAACCGCATCCTGATCCCGATGATCAATGAAGCCTGCTATACGCTCTACGAAGGGGTTGGCAATGTCGCCTCGATCGACAGCGCGATGAAACTGGGTGCCAACCATCCGATGGGCCCGCTGGAGCTGGCTGACTTCATTGGTCTGGACACCTGTCTGGCGATCATGAACGTGTTGCATGACGGTCTGGCGGACACCAAATATCGTCCCTGCCCGCTGCTGGTGAAATACGTCGAAGCTGGCTGGCTGGGCCGCAAAGCAGGCCGCGGCTTCTACGACTACCGCGGCGACAGCCCCGTTCCGACCCGCTGATTTTGATCCCCCAACACGGGTCCACCAAACAACAAACGCCACGAGGTCCGCATGGTCTTCGTGGCGTTTTCATTTCACGCGGCGCTTATGGATCGTGGCCCTTGGGCAGATCAGCCTTTCAGGGCCCCAGATCAGCCTTTCAGAGCCAAGGTGTGGTCCCGCAGCCAGGCGATAAACCCACGCGGGTCGGACTTCAGGCGCTCCATCTGTTCATCGCTCAGCGGCTCACCAACAACGGGGCGCTGCGGATGATTACAGCTGTGCACGATCTCATGCAGCAGCAGACCCTGGCGTAAGGTTGGCGACAGACGGTTGGCGATCTGATACCAGCGCGAGTTCTGACCGGGGAATTTGATCGGCACCACTTTGGCACCCGACCGGCGGATCATCTGCGCGGTGAAGACGTTCCATTCACGTTCCTCAACCGGACCAAACATCGTGTCGGAAGAGGCGACAACCCCGGATGGGAAGACCGAAACCACGCCGCCTGCCTTCAGATGAGCCATAGCAGCAGCGCGCATCTCAACGCTTTTGCGCTGCGCATCTTCTTCATGCGGAAAGGGCACAGGGATCAGGAACGACGACGCAACCTCATCAATGCCGGTCAGCAAGGCGCGGGTCAGGATGCGGTAGTCAGGACGGCGGCGGCCAATCAGATCGGCCAGGATCATCCCATCAACCAGCCCATGCGGGTGGTTGGCCACGATCACAACAGGGCCGGTTTCGGGAATGCGGTTGATCTGCTCCTGCGGGGTGTCCAGCGGGATGCCCATGACATCCAGCGCACCGCGCCAGAAGGCCTGCCCCTCAGGCGCGCCCTGCTTCTCGAACTTGCGGATCATGCGCAGGATTGACCACTTGCCGGTCAGCCACTCGATGGTTTTGATCGCCAGCACCTGGGCACGGCTGTCAAAGGAGTTGGCATAGGTGAGCGAACGGCGGTCGTAGGTCGTGGGGCTTTCGGCCGGCGCGGCCTGCTCCATCCCGCGGTTCTGAGAGCTGTCCACCAACGCTGCGCCTCTTACGTCTTTCCGGCACGCGCCACGGCGTGCTTACATATCCTCACCAAAGCGATCCGCCACAAGGGCTTCGATCGCATCCGCCAGCGCCTCTGCATCAGCACCGGAGGTCTGAACCTCAATAGTGGTTCCCTTGGACGCTGCCAACATTAAAAGCCCCATTATGCTGTCGCCTGAGGCGGACATGCCATCTTTGGAAACCTCTGCCGAGGCGTCAAATCCTTCAACAACCTCAACCAATTTGGCGGAGGCGCGGGCGTGAAGCCCTTTGACGTTGATAATCTCAAGCTGTCGCAAAGTCGTCTGGCTCATGTCTTAGTGGTCTTTTTTAACGATCTGGCTGTCAATATATTTTCGACCAGCCTCGGTCGCGGTGCGCACCGCATCCGCCACAGAGAGGTGGCGGGTCTTGGCCAGTTTGATCAACATTGGAAGGTTTGCACCATACATGATGCGACGGTTTTCAGGCTGGCAGGCCATCAGCGACAGGTTTGAGGGCGAACCGCCAAACATATCGGTCACCACCACGACGCCCTGGCCCTGATCCACCTCATCCGCAGCTTTGCAGATCTCGCCCTGTTTGGTCTGGCGATCATGTTCCGCTTCGATGGAGATGGCCTTGATCCCGGGCTGATGCCCTACGACATGTTCAATGGCCGCCAGATACTCTCTGGCCAATCCACCATGCGCGACGATGACGATACCGATCACGCTTGCTTCCTTATCCTTGATCCGCAGCCTTGGCGGAGCGTTTAGGCTGATCTGCCCGTTCTAGCTCGCGGTGTCTAGTTGACACCTGCCAGCCACGCTCTGCAAGGGCTTGCGACATCTTTTCTGCAATTGCAACTGACCGGTGCTGACCACCCGTACAGCCGAACCCTAGCGCGAAGTGCGCTTTTCCTTCCTCTAGATATGCGGGCAGCAACAGCTCCGCCATCTCAAGGGTCTTGTCAAAGAACGGCTGAAACCGTTCGTCTTCAGCCACATAGGCGGCAACTTCGGCGCTGGTGCCGTTGAAACTGCGCAGCGCTGGCTCCCAGTAGGGATTGCGCAGGAACCGGCAGTCCAGCACCATATCCACACCGCGGGGCAGGCCCCGCTTGTAGCTGAAGCTGTTCACCGAAACCGCCAGCCGCGCTCCGCTTTCCGGGGTGATCAGGCGATCCACCTCGGCGCGCAGGTCATGCGGCGTCATCTCAGAGGTGTCGATCAGAATATCGGCGCGGGCGCGGATCGGAATCAGCAGGTCCAACTCACGTTGCACGCCCTGATCGGGGCTTTCGGCCGGGGCCAGCGGGTGACGCCGCCGGGTTTCGGAAAACCGGCGCAGCAGCACATCCGCACGACAATCGATATAGAGCAGTTCGGGCGTGATGCCCTGCATGCTCTGCAGCCGGTCCAACGTCTGGATCAGCGCATTGGCCGAGAAATCGCGGTTGCGCACATCCAGACCCAGCACCAGATCATGGCTGATCGGCGGGCCGTCCAAAAGGCGCGGCAGCAGGCTCAGCGGCAGGTTATCGATGGCCTCAAAGCCCAGATCCTCCATCGCACGGATCGCAGTGGACCGTCCGGCGCCCGAAGGCCCGGTCAACAGAATGATCCTTTGATGTGCGTCCGACATGGGTCAGGCCCACCTTCCTGCTTTCAGAAACTGTAGAATCGCCGCCGCAAAATGCTGCGCTTGCACATTGTGCAACAGTGGTACGGAAAGGCCCAGCACAGAAATCTGACGCAGGGGCGGCAGACGCTGATCCTCAACCGTATCAAGCTGGATATAGGCAGCCACCTGCACCGGGCCAACGGCATCGGCGTTCAAGATTCCGAGATGACGCGCCTCAATCCGGCCCCGGATTGCTGCGGGCGCATCCACCATCAGCTGCTGATCCTGCCGCCAGAGGCAGCAACGGTCATCCGCCACCAGCCCGGCCCCCAGCGCCATCAGCTGCAGGGCCAGGGCAGATTTTCCGCTGCCCGAGGCCCCCGCAATCAAAACGCCGCGGCCCCCAAGGGCCACGGCGCTGGCATGTTCTATATGGCAGTCCTGATCTGCGGGGCGGAACACTGTTGCCTCAGATCGGCAGGCCAACAACGAAACGCGCGCCCAGCGGTTCCGAGGTGGGATCCGCATCGGTCGGGCGAATGTTCTCGGCCCAGATCACGCCACCATGGGCCTCAACGATCTGTTTCGAAATCGCCAGACCAAGGCCCGAGTTGTTGCCAAACTGGTTTTCAGGCCGTTCCGAATAGAACCGTTTGAACACTTTGGTCAGCGCCTGTTCGGGGATGCCCGGGCCGGTATCTTCGACCACGATCAGCACCCGGTTTTCACGCCGCCGCGCCCAAACGCGGATCGCGTCGCCTTCTTCGCAGAAAGAAATCGCGTTGGTGATCAGGTTGACAAAGACCTGCGCCAGCCGTGCCTCCAGCCCCATCATCTGCACCGGTTCGCCAGGCAGATCAGTGATGAAATCAACGCCGTTTTCGCCCGCCTGCTGGCCCAGATATTCGCTGAGGTTGCCCATCATCTTCATCAGATCGAAGGCTTCCTGCTCTTCCTTGACCAGTTCGCTGTCCAGACGCGAGGCGTTGGAAATGTCGCTGACCAGACGGTCCAGACGGCGCACATCGTGATCGATCACATCAAGCAGCTTCTCGCGATGTTCCTCTTTCTTGACCATCCGCAGGCTGCCAACCGCAGACCGCAGTGAGGCGAGCGGGTTCTTGATCTCATGCGCCACATCAGCTGCAAACTGTTCGTTGTTGTCGATGCGGTCATAAAGCGCTGACACCATCCCGCGCAGCGCGCCAGACAGGCGGCCGATCTCATCCGGGCGGGCAGTCAGGTCAGGGATCCGAATGCGGCCACCGGCCTTTTGTTTGTCATCCCGGGCGCGGCCAAGTTCAGCGGCAGCGGCCAGATCCGATAGCGGGTTGGCAATGGTCGAGGCCAGAACAAGGCTCAGGCCGATCGACATCAAGGTGGCGATCAGGAACATCTGCAGCACGCGCTCCAGCTCCTCACGCTGTTGCTGATCAATCTCACCCGCCGCACTGGACAGCGCCACGACACCCAAGACACGGCCATCATGCTGCACCGGGGTGGCCACGGTGAAAATCGTGCCACCGTCAGCGGACATACCACTTTCAACCTTGGTGACACCGGCCATGGCCTGCTGTGACAGCTGCGCGGCGCGCTCTTCCACGCTGGGCAGTTGTGCTGCACTATCAGGCTGGAACGGTGCGGCCACTTTCGACCAGATCCAGGACAGGCTGTCGACAATCACGGTCGAGCCTGCTTCGGGCATTTCGGCCTGTAACGGCAGCCCCTGCCCCTGTGCCGAGGCAATGGATTGTGCTTCGGAATCGAAAACGTAGAGGGATATCCCCTGCCGCAGATCCAGCCCTTCCAGCGTGCGGCTAACATCGGGCACACCGCCCAGCTGCAGCGGCTCGGCTGCCTCTGGCAGCTGCGCCTCCACCACGTCTGCAATCAACTCCGCCTGGGAGACCAGCGCATTGCTGCGCTCAACCGCCAAACTGTCCTGTGAGGTCGACAGCATCAGCACCCCGACCACCAGGAAGTTCAGGGCGATCAGGTTGAAGAAGATGATCTTGCGGGTCAGCGGCGACCGGTTCAGTGACAACAGCCCACGGCGGTTGCGGCGGGCCTGCATCTCTTTTTCCACCAGGGCCTCAGGCGCGACGAAGTCATCGCCCAGAACAACATCCCCATCCTGACGCGGCCGCTGCGGCATGTTTATGCGCTCTGCCAGTGCCATCAGTCTTCGTTGTACCGGTAGCCGATACCGTAAAGTGTTTCGATGGCGGCAAAATCATTGTCGACCGAACGCATCTTCTTCCGCAGGCGTTTGATGTGGCTGTCGATGGTGCGGTCATCCACGTAGACCTGATCGTCATAGGCCACATCCATCAGCTGATCGCGCGATTTCACAAAACCGGGACGCTGGGCCAGGGCCTGCAGCAACAGAAACTCAGTCACGGTCAGGGTGACGTCCTGGCCTTTCCAGCTGACCGAATGGCGCAGCGGGTCCATCCGCAGCTCACCACGTTCCATCACTTTGGTTTCTTCGGTTTCGGCAACCACATTGCCGCTGACCGCATCCTGACGACGCAGCAGCGCGCGGATCCGTTCGACCAGAAGACGCTGCGAAAACGGCTTTTTCACATAGTCATCAGCGCCCATACGCAGGCCCAGAACCTCATCGATTTCATCATCTTTGGAGGTCAGGAAAATGACGGGCATGCTGGTTTTCTGCCGCAGACGCTGCAGCAGATCCATGCCGTCCATACGGGGCATTTTGATATCCAGAACGGCCATATCGGGGAGCTTCTTGTTGAAAGCATCCAGCGCCGACTGGCCATCGTTATACGTTTCCACCTCAAACCCCTCAGCCTCAAGGGTCATGGCGACGGATGTCAGGATATTCCTGTCATCATCCACAAGGGCGATCTTTGACATAGGAGAATTCCTCTACTGCTCTTTTTGCCTTATTATGCCCAAGTTTCACTGGGGCAATCAATCGAAATTCGCGAATCAGCCACGCCAGAGATTCGATTTGAGCGTGATTTCCTGTAGGAATGGCTAATTTGCCTCACATTGGCGGATTATGACTGCGCCTATCGGAAACTTTGTGCACGCTATATCCCACTGATTGCGCTAACCCTCCAATGGTTGCGCTAACTGCGCGAAAGCGTCCTGTTCCTTCACATAATCGACATGTTATGAGCCAGTTATTGGACCCAACGTCTGATCTGGCGTGAAAGTGGAGTTTCGCGCCCGGTGGCAAAAATTCCGCGCCCCATCGCGCGGATACAGGAGCTAGGCAACATGACATTTGGACGGGTAAACCCGCAATTCCGGCTTGAAGATCAAGGGATCAAAGGGCTGGGCGATGTCTATTATAACCTAATGGAACCCGCTCTGATCGAAGCGGCTCTTAAGAACAACGAAGGCACCCTTGGACAGGGTGGTGCCTTTCTGGTGACAACCGGCAAATTCACCGGTCGTTCCCCCAAAGACAAACATGTCGTGAAAACCGCCGATGTTGCAGACAAGATCTGGTGGGAAAACAACAAAGCGATGTCGCCCGAAGGGTTTGATGCGCTTTATGCCGACATGCTGGAGCACATGAAAGGCAAGGACTATTACGTACAGGATCTGGTGGGGGGGGCTGACCCGACCCATTCGATCAACGTGCGTATGGTGACCGAGCTGGCCTGGCACAACCTGTTCATCCGCCACCTGCTGCGCCGTCCTGAACGTGAGGCCCTGGACGGGTTTGTTTCTGACTTCACCGTCATCAACTGCCCCAGCTTCAACGCCGACCCCGAGCGTCACAACTGCCGTTCGGAAACTGTGATCGCGATGAACTTCGAAAAGAAGCTGATCCTGATCGGCGGCACCCAATATGCCGGTGAGAACAAGAAATCGGTTTTCACCCTGCTGAACTACCTGCTGCCGGAAAAAGGCATCATGCCGATGCACTGCTCGGCCAACCACGCCATTGGCAACCCGGTCGACACCGCTATCTTCTTTGGCCTGTCGGGCACCGGCAAAACCACCCTGTCGGCAGATCCGTCGCGCACCCTGATCGGTGATGACGAACATGGCTGGTCCGATCGTGGCACCTTCAACTTCGAAGGTGGCTGCTACGCCAAGACCATCGGTCTGAACCCCGAAGCGGAGCCTGAGATCTACGCCACCACGTCAAAGTTTGGCACCGTGATCGAAAACATGGTCTATGACCAAGACACCTTCAAACTGGACTTTGACGATGCCAGCCTGACGCAGAACATGCGTTGCGCCTACCCGCTGGAATACATCTCGAACTCCTCCGAGAGTGCTCTGGGGGGCCATCCGAAAAACGTGATCCTGCTGACCTGTGATGCCTATGGTGTGCTGCCGCCGATTGCGCGTCTGACACCGGCGCAGGCGATGTACCACTTCCTGTCGGGCTTCACCTCGAAGACGCCGGGCACCGAACGTGGTGTTGTTGAGCCAGAGCCGACCTTCTCCACCTGTTTTGGTGCGCCCTTCATGCCGCGCCGCCCGGAAGAGTACGGCAACCTGCTGCGTGAAAAGATCGCCAAGCACGGTGCAACCTGCTGGCTGGTCAACACCGGCTGGACCGGCGGTGCCTTCGGCACCGGTTCGCGGATGCCGATCAAGGCAACCCGTGGCCTGCTGACCGCCGCCCTCGAAGGCTCGCTGAACGAAGCAGAGTTCCGCAAGGATGCCAACTTTGGCTTTGATGTGCCGGTTTCGGTGCCTGGTGTTGACACCGCGCTGCTGGACCCGCGTCAGACCTGGACAGATCAGGCAGCCTATGATGCGCAGGCGGCCAAACTGGTCGGCATGTTCGCCGACAATTTTGAGCAGTACCTGCCGCACATCGATGAGGATGTGAAAGCCGCCGCAATCGGTTAACTTTCACAGCCCTAACGCGAAACATCTGACAACGCCCCGGCCCCTCTCCGGGGCGTTGTCTATTCAGCTACTCAAGCGGAATTAAGCCGTCACCCGTTCGTCCAGCGGCACATGCATCACATGGCGCAGGTCATTCAGCGCCATCCAGACCATGTTGCAATCCAGCGGCTGATTGCGCCCCGCCACCTTCCAGCTGAGGCAATAGGGGTCGGTGTGCATATAACCCTCGCGTTCGGCCAACCCACGCCGCGCCACAGGGCGCAGAATAAAGCCAAACACATGGTCCGGCTGCCAGTGCAACATGGCCGTCAGAAAGGCAAAACGGGCCAGAACATCGATCAATCCACGGCCCCGATAAGCCGAATCATCGGCCAGCCACATCTCACCGTGATAAACGGCGCGGCCTGAAATCTGCGCCGCCCCGGGCCCCGGGCGGAACCAGGATCCGGCCATATCAACCTCCATGCCACCGGGGGGAAACTCGGCAAAACGGGCACTGAGATAACGCGCCAGGGTCTGATCACAGAGGTCCAGCAGCCGCATGGCTTGGGTATGCACAACCGCCCCCTTGGCATTGCGCCCAACGACCCAAATCCCTCGAGACTTTGGCAAAAATGTCTTTACGGGATCAAACGGTGGGCCAAGCGGCTGTTCGCCCCGGTGCTTTTCGACGATCCGGGCGTAATCCTCAAAGTCATCCCCAACGGACAAATCCAATTGATGCGACGTGAGAGTATTGATCGTCTGAGTGAGATAGCGGGCGCCATCAAAGACATCATGAATTGTCATAGTGTTCTCCTGTGTTTCACACAGGAAATGATGGCCAATCAAACGCGAATTGTCTCTGAGCAGCCTCAACCGAGGCGAATGTCGTCCATGATCAGATCTTCGGGCATACGTTCAATCATGCTTGTCGGGACGCCCTGAATTTCCAGCGCATGGCTGCGCACAACCAGCGAGGCGAGGGCAAAACTGTTGTCAGGGTAGCGACAGCCCAGCAGCAGGCGTTTGAAGCTGATCGCCTCACTCGCACCGTCTTCGCCGCGATCCATACGGGTGTGAATGTGGTCGTAGCGCAGGCTGCCTGTCCCGCGAATTTCCTCAAAGGGCTGATGCAACTGTGATGCGTGTGTCGCCCCGCCCGGCAGGCGTGGCACTTCGCGGCCAACGGCACTGTATTCCCAGCGGCGCCCGTACCATGTGGCATAAGAACTGTCGCTGCCCACCGCAGAGCAGACCCAGCCCACAGAGGCGCGGCGAAACACCATCAAATAGGATCGGATTGGGTCCAGTGCCTCAGAGGTGATGTCCCCCTCAGCCTCCGCCCAGCATTGCACCCCTTGCCGCAACAGCGCGGACTTATCCCGCCAGAGCTTGTCCAGCGAATGCTGCTGCAGATAGAAGTACCAGCCGTCCTCATCATCCTTGGCGATGTGGTGCAACCCGCCGACATGACCGGTTTCATTGTTTAGCCAGGCCAGCCCGCGTTCCTGCAAATCCTGCGCTTCCTGCAGGGCATGGCGGCCCGCTTCGGTCAGGTGATATTGCCGGTCATCGACGATGAAAAGACGTTCCCCCTTGATCTCCTCAAGGGTGTTGATATGACGGCGCACAGTCTGCCGTGTTGAGCCCAAATGGTCCACCGCGCGGGAGAGATTCAGGGTCGCCGCAAGGGTTGTAAACGAGCGCAACATTTCAAACAGCAATGGGTGATTCTTAAGCTCAGCCATGGCCTTCCTTTCAGGTTGCGAGGGGGTGCCAGAACACCCGGTTATCGTTAACAACCGCTAAAGTTGCGGAGACAAAACCCGGCAAACGCCTTAATTTACAGCAATCACAGTACCGGTAAATAAATCATACATCAATGGGTGATCTCGTTAACCCCATGAAGAATTTCTAATCAATTGATTGAAACCGTGCATCCGAAATACTTCTTACGGTAGTCTCATTAACGGGAGAATTGCATGTCACACCCAGTTGATATCCATGTGGGTAAGAAACTAAAGAACCTGCGCGTTCTGCGCGGTCTCACTCAGACCGACGTCGCAAAAGGTTTGAACATCTCGTTCCAGCAGGTCCAGAAATATGAGTTGGGACGCAACCGTATTTCGGCCAGCAAACTGTTCGAAATCGCCAACATCCTGAACGTGCCGCCGGCATACTTCTTCGAAGGTCTGGATCAGACCGCCGATGACTCCACCCCTGTCATCGATGAAGAAACCGCCCGTATCGCCGCCGTGTTCAGCAAGATCCAGGACGATCGCCTGAAGGCCCAGATCCGGTCTTTTATTGACGCCGTGGCTGGTTACGTGCCTGCCGAAAACAACAACGGCGCCTAACCGATCAAAGCGCGGCGCATCAGGTTGAGCGCCGCGACCAGCAGAACGATCAGCGTTGCCTTTTTGAATGCGGCCTGATCGATCCGCTCATGCAGTTGGAAACCAATCCAGGTTCCCAAAAGCGCTGGCACCAGCAGGGATGCGGAAAAGACCACCGTGTCCTTTGTCACCACTCCGGAACTGATGTGTGCCATGAACAGCGCAAGCGCCCCCAGGCCGTAGATCACGCCCTGGATGCGCAGCTGCTCTCCCTTAGGGGTCTCCAGCGCGGTGAGATACATCACCGTCGGAGGCCCCCATACCCCCGAGAGCCCGCCGATAAACCCGGCCACCAGACCAATCGCCACTTCGATCAATCCGCGCCCCTTTTCGGGCAGGCGCAGCTGTACGCCCAGCAGCTGGATCACCGCAAACACGGTGACCGGCGCACCGATCATCAGCAACATGGTTTCGGGATCAAGGTAACGGACCAGTTGGGCGCTGCTGATGATGGCAAGGCCGCCCACAATCATGAACCAGCGGAACCGCTTCATCGAGTCCCAGGCCGCCTGTCGCCCCTGCCGCAGGGCCTGCCAGCCGTTGGTTGCCAGGGTGGGCAACATCAGACCAGCCAGCGCCAATTCAGGCGAAATGACCGAGCTGAGGCCGGAAATCAGGATCATCGGCATCGCGAATCCCACCATGCCTTTGATCACCCCGGCACCCAGTGCGACGATGAAGGCGAACAAATATAACTCGGGGCTCAGCAGCGAAAAAAGCGTGTCCATGTGGCCTCTTACCACGATGGCGGCGAAAGCGGCACAAGAAACGTAAGGGTAATTTATGAACTAGAATTAGTACGTATGGGTATTTTTGTTGCGCTGCAGATGCAAAGTGGATATGCACAGTGCAGCATTTTGACAGCCAGCGCCGATGTCGTAATGGTGTAGCATAAGAGGAACGTAATCATGGCCCATGACGGACAGGACGTGACAATGACCCAAGACGCCCTTATTCCTGATCTTCTGACCCTCACCGGTGCGGCTGTGGCCCCGGTTGAGGCGCTGCTGGAAACGGCCACCGCGCGGGTGCGTGAAACCGTTTCGCTGGAGGGCCGCGTGTCTGGTGGCCTGCTGGAAGAGAACCAAACCGCCGCCCATGGGCTGGCCTGGCTTGCGACCTATGCCTTTTCACTGAAGCAGATGCAGGCCTGGGCCGAGAAACTGTCGGCCGAGGGAAAATTCGGCAAGATGGAACAGCTGATGCACCAGATCGCCTTTGGTGAATACCTCTGGCAGATCTACGGCGGCATCCCGATGAGCCAGAATGAAATCATCCGTCTGCAGGATCTGGGCCTGACCCAGGATGAGATGCGCGGGCTGATGCAGCCGGCGGTGATGACCCTGTGTGACAGCGGCAACAGCCAGACCGCACGCGCTGCGCTGGTTGAGCTGATGCAGGACAACGCAGGCTTCGCCACCTTTGGCGCCACCGGTCTGGACGAAGAGCTGGAAATGATCCGCGATCAATTCCGCCGCTACGCAGACGAACGTGTGGTGCCCAATGCCCATGAATGGCATCTGAAAGATGAGCTGATCCCGATGGAGGTCATCGAGGAACTGGCTGAGATGGGCGTCTTTGGCCTGACCATCCCCGAGGAATACGGCGGGCTGGGCCTGTCCAAAGCGTCGATGGTGGTAGTCTCCGAGGAACTGTCACGTGGTTACATCGGCGTGGGCTCCCTTGGCACCCGGTCTGAGATTGCGGCGGAACTGATCCTGGCCGGCGGCACCGACGCGCAGAAAGAACAGTGGCTGCCGAAACTGTCCAGCGGCGAAACCCTGCCCACCGCCGTCTTTACCGAACCCAACACCGGCTCGGACCTTGGGTCGCTGCGGACCCGCGCAGTGAAGGGCGACGATGGCGATTACACCGTGACCGGCAACAAAACATGGATCACCCATGCAGCCCGGACCCACGTCATGACCCTGCTGGCACGCACCGATCCTGACAGCAAAGACCATCGCGGCCTGTCGATGTTCCTAGCTGAGAAGACCCCGGGCGATGATGCCAACCCTTTCCCAACCGAGGGTATGACCGGCGGCGAGATTGAGGTGCTGGGCTACCGTGGCATGAAGGAATACGAACTGGGCTTTGATGGCTTCAAGGTGAAGGGTGAAAACCTACTGGGCGGCGTCGAGGGTCAGGGTTTCAAACAGCTGATGAAAACCTTTGAAGCGGCCCGCATCCAGACCGCGGCACGCGCCATTGGTGTGGCTCAGAACGCGCTGGAGGTCGGCATGCAATATGCCAACGACCGCAAACAGTTCGGCAAGTCGCTGATCCACTTCCCGCGGGTGTCCGGCAAGCTGGCGATGATGGCGGTGGAGATCATGGTGGCGCGTCAGCTGACCTATTTCTCGGCCTGGGAAAAGGACCACGATCAGCGCTGCGATTTGGAGGCCGGCATGGCCAAGCTGCTGGGCGCCCGCGTGGCCTGGGCCTCGGCAGACAACGCGCTGCAGATCCACGGCGGCAACGGGTTTGCGCTGGAATATCAGATCAGCCGGATTCTGTGTGACGCCCGGATCCTCAACATCTTTGAGGGCGCTGCGGAAATTCAGGCACAGGTGATTGCACGCCGCCTGTTGGGCTGATTGCACAGCAGCCTACCTCAGATTTTTCCCCGACTGATGCGGCCCCTGCGGGGGCCGTCTTTTTTGGGTATTTTTGAAACAGTGAAACCTAGTCCGGCACGCAGATCTCACCCTGGCGGACCGCTTTCAGGGTGCGCAGCAGCAGACCGATGATGATCACGCTCAGCACCCCCAGCAGGATCGTTCCGATCCACAGATGGGCGGTGCTGTCGGTGTTGGCGGCGAAGGTGAAGCTGGCGATGGTCACCGCTGCAAACGGGAAGCTGAGCGCCCAGAAGCTGAGCGCAAAGGGCAGCCGCAGGATGCGGGGCAGCTGCAGCGCCACCAGCAGCGTGAAGAAATAGGCCGCGTTGATCAACAGACGTGCCAGCGCATCGACCTCACCATACAGGCGGACCCAGGCCAGAAAGGCCACCGCAGGCGGCGCGATCAGGATCACCAGCGTCGGCTGCAACCGGCCCGGCAGCGGGTCGTGAAAGATCAGCCGGTTCATCACCAGCGCCATCAGAACGCCCCAGAAGACAAGCCCCACCGACATGAAATACCAGCTGAGCTCAAAGTAGCCCAAGGGCACGCCCGCGATCGGCACAAAGACGTTGCCCACCGCCGGAATGAACCATGCGGGGCTGAGGTGTCCGGTCTGAAACGACCGGGCCGAGATCCAGCCCGACACCACCGCCAGCGTCAGCACCGCCTGCATCACCATGCCGATCAGCCACAGCGCCTCGGCCAGTTGGGCGTGACGACTAAGGCTGGCCACCCCGAGGAGCAGGAGTGAGATCGAGATCGCCGGGAAAAAGGCCATTTTCACCGGGTGGCGCCATTCAGCCAGCACCGCCTGCGGGTATTGCAGGCATTTCGCCGCATAGCCCATGAGCAGCAGGAAAAACAGGAAGCCGGTGATCCCGTAAAGCCCATGCGCCAGCCCCGGTCCAAACCCCAGGTTCTGCCCCGCCGATTGCACCGCAAGGGTCAGGCCGGACAGCCCCATGATGATGGCAAAGATGGTGATCGGGTAATGTTCCAGCTTGCTGTGGGTCAGATCATCGGCACTGGTGGCCATTGGTACGTCCCTTTCTTGAGGTGTGACGCGCTAAGGCCGCACCACATTCCCTTAAATCCCTTCGCCGCATATTGGGCCACGCTTTCGGCACGCGGGCCTTGCGACAGATCAAGCCGTCGCCCGACTTGAACAGCTACAGCCGGCTAAGTCAAAGGGCCGGAGTTTCCCCCGGCCCTTTTTGATGTCACTGCAATCCTGCGCTTAGTGGAAGATCCGCAACAGGAACAGGGTGATGCCTGGAAAGGCCACGAGGATGACCACCCGCACGATGTCGGAGGCGACGAAATACATCACCGCTTTATAGGTTTCGACCATCGGGGTCAGGCGATCCATCGAGTTGATGACAAACAGGTTCATCCCCACTGGCGGCGTGATCAGCCCGACCTCAACCACGATCAGCACGATAATCCCGAACCAGATCGCGGTTTCCTCCATCGTCAGACCAAAATCCAAGGTCGAGATAATCGGGAAGAAGATCGGGATCGTCAGCAGGATCATCGACAGGCTGTCCATCAGGCAGCCAAAGACCAGATAAAGCGCCAGAATAATCGCCAGGATCGCCCAGGGGCTATAGCCCAGACCGACCACGTAGTTCGACAGTTCCTGCGGCACCTGTGTCAGCGCCAGAAAGCCGTTGTAGAACCCGGCGCCCAGCACGATGAAGAAGATCATCGCGGTGTTCTTGGCGGTGGCGGTGAAACTGCCGATGAGGCTGGATTTGGTCAGCCCGCCGTTCAGGAAGGCGATCAGACCGGTGCCAAAGGCCCCCACAGCAGCGCCTTCGGTCGGGGTGAAGACACCTGCGTAGATGCCGCCAACAACCGCAACGAAGACCAACAGGACCGGCCAGACATCGGCCAGCGCCCGTAGCCGTTCCCCCATCGGGATCGGTTCGCGCACACCAGCGCTGTCAGGGTGCATCCGCACATAGATCGAGATGGTGATCATATAGCCGATCGCCGCCAGAATGCCGGGGACGAAGGCCGCAAGGAACAGCTTGGCGATGTTCTGTTCGGTCAGGATCGCATAGATCACCAGAATGACAGAAGGCGGGATCAGAATGCCCAGCGTGCCCCCCGCCGCCAGCGTCGCGGTGGAGAAGCCGCCGGAATAGCCGTAGCGGCGCAGTTCCGGCAGGGCGACCTGGCTCATCGTGGCGGCAGTTGCCAGTGACGATCCGCAGATCGAGCCAAAGCCGGCACAGGCGCCAACAGCGGCCATGGCCACGCCACCTTTTCGATGGCCAAGGAAGGCCTCCGCCGCTTTGAACAGCGCTTGGCTCATGCCGCCGAGGGTGGCGAAATGGCCCATCAGGATGAACATCGGGACAATCGACAGCGAATAGCTGGAAAAGGTCGAGTAAGTCTCATTCTTCAGCTTCGCCATCGCCATATTGGGCGTGCCCGTGACGAAGTAGAGCCCGCCGAGGCCGACCAGAAACATCGACAGGCCGATCGGGATCCGCAGGAAGATCATCAGCAGAAGGACTGGGAAGGACGTCAGCCCGATTTCAAGGTTAGTCAATGCTCCGCCCCTTCCTGTGCGGCGATGATCTCGCGGTTGGTGAGAAATTCGCCCAAACGCACGACGGCAACATAGGCAGAGACAACAGCAGCCAGCAGGGCCGCGGCAAAGCTGGCGGCATAGGCCCACCAGATAGGGAATTGCAGCAGGAAGGTGGTTTCACCGTAAAGCATCTTGGACTGCATCCCGGCGTAAAGACGCCACGCGATCAGTGCCAGCACCAGTGCAAACAGCACTTCGCCAACCAGCGTGATGAAGCGGTTCACCCGCACCGGAAGTTTTGAGGTGAAGATGTCGACAGAGGCGTGGCCCCCGGTGATCTGGCACAGCGGCAGGAACGCAAAGATCGAGAAGGCAATCCCGGCTTCCACCAGTTCGAAGTCCCCAAGGATCGGGCCGACGCCCGTGTCCAGCAATGTCTTGGCAAAGCCACCCAGCACGGCTTCGGCCAGCCCGCTGTGCAGCATGGTGTTGAGCGTACGCCCCAGAACCGACACACAGGTGATCAGGATCAACGCGGTCAGCACCACGCCCCCCAGCATCGCCATCGCGCGCGCAAGTCCAGTCATGAACCGATGCATTGTTATCCCCTTTTCAGGCCTGAGTGTGACCCGCTAAGCAGTCCGAGGCAGCTGCGCGCCCCGTGTGTTGCAAGGGCCACGGCGTCACCGCCGCGGCCCATCGTTAAGATCCCGTCCGGGATTACATGCTGTGCTGTTTGATCAGCGCTTTGGCCTGATCCAGCAGCGCCTGACCGTCAAAGCCCTTGCCGTTCATTTCAGCGACCCAGTCGGCCTCTTCATTGGCGGCGGCGGCTTTCCATTCAGCAACCTGATCGTCGGACAGTTCGATGATGTTGTTGCCACGCTCCATCGCCTGTTTCAGGCCCGGCTCATCATAAGCCTGCATGGTTTTACCAGCCCAAGCCGAAGTGTCGGCGCCCGAGTTGGCATCGATCACGGCCTTCAGATCATCCGGCAGCGCCATGTACTTCTCTTTGTTCATCGCAAAGATGAAGGTGGTGGTGTAGAGCGAGCTGTCACCGAAGGAGGTGTGGTTTTCCACCAGTTCCGGTACTTTCAGGGCGCCGGTCACTTCCCACGGAATAACAGTTGCGTCGATCACACCTTTCGACAGCGCCTCAGGCACGGCCGGAACCGGCATGCCCACCGGGGTGGCGCCCAGCGACGAGAACATCTTGTTGGTCACGCGGGTCGGGGCGCGCAGTTTCACACCGTTCAGATCCGACACCGAGGTGATCGGCTCTTTCGAGTGGATCAGGCCCGGGCCGTGAACCCACAGCGCGATGATCTTGAAGGGGGCATATTCCTTGTCCAGCATGTTGGCTTCGGCATATTCCCAATAGGCGCGGCTGGTGGCTTCGGCATTGGTCATCATGAAGGGCAGTTCGAACACTTCGGCCTGCGGGAAACGACCCGGCGAATAGCCACCAACGGTCCAAACGATGTCTGCCACACCGTCCTGTACCTGACCGATCAGCTCAGGCGGGGTGCCGCCCAGCTGCATGGCGGGATAGCGTGCAATTTCGATACGACCGTTGGAGTCGGCTTCGACCTTGTCAGCCCAGACATCCAGAATGTGCTTTGGCACGTTGGCCTGCGCCGGCAGGAACTGGTGCAGGTTCAGCGTCACCTCAGCGGCAAAAGCCGTTGCGGCTGTGCCCATCAGTACAGCGGCGGTTGCCGCACCACGCAGAGCGTTTTTCAAAATGGTCATGTCTTTCCTCCCATGGACCGTCTTCGTTGCCCCGCATGCGCGGGATGTGATGAGCGCCCGCCCCTCCTCGGGCGAACGCGGCACCCTTTTCAGGGCTCAAAGTCCGGCTGCTTGGCCGGGTGGGCCGCAGCAAAGGCCGACAGGTCTGCGCAAGCGTTGCAGACCTCCCGCACCCGGTGCAGCCCGGAAATATCAACGCCGAACCGTTCGGCGGAAAACACTTGCGGCACCAGACAAATATCGGCCAGCCCCGGCGTATCGCCGAAACAGAACCGACTGTCTGTACCTTCTTCCTGCAGCAGCGCCTCACAGGCGGTGAGCCCGTCACCAATCCAGCGGTGCAGCCAGTCCATGACCGCCGCCTCATCCGCGCCCAAGGGGCCCTTCAGGTGCTGCAGGACACGCAGGTTTTGCAGCGGATGGATTTCACAGGCGATGGACTGGGCAAAGCCACGCACCTTGGCGCGTTGATCCAGATCCTGCGGCAAGAGCGGCACCTCCGGGTGACGTTCATCCAGCCATTCCAGGATCGCAAGCGACTGACGCAGCACTGTGCCCTCAGGGGTCACCAGAACCGGCAGCAGCTGTTGCGGGTTCAGCGCAGCAAACGCGGCCTCTTTCTGGGCGCCGTTTTTCAGGTGAACCGGCTCAAAGGTGTAGTCGAGACCCTTCAGGTTGAAGGCGATGCGGCAGCGGTAGGAAGACGACGAACGGAAGTAGCCGTAGAACTTCGGCCCCTCTTCCAGTTTGATCGCTTCGTTTTGCATAACCGTCCTCCCCGACAAGTAATGCACATGTTAACTACATTCTGTTTTGACTGGCAACATTTTCATAAGATTCATTGACCATGTCAATTAAATCAAAACCAACCCTACGGTCAGCTTTGCTTGAAAGTAAAAGAAAAGGCAAGCATTTATGGTGAAATTTGGAACTTTGTTTGCCGACAAAAAAATGGGCCGCCCACTGGGGCAGCCCATCATTGTCCCTGAATTCTCAGAGAATCACTGATCAAACCATCTGATTAGTTCAGCGCCTTGTCGGTGATCGCATGGGTCCAAGCGCCCTCAGGCTTCTTGGTGATGACCGGGTCCGAGCCACCCGACATCAGCGACATAACCGTGCGCTCATAGTCGGCCGGATCCAGCGCGCCGTTGCTGCCTGCGGTCAGCTTGGCGATCTCACCCATCATGCGGATCTGGTGCTCTTCGGTCTGTGCGCCCGAGGCATCGTTGTCCAGCACGATCATCGCAGCCTCTTCGGCGTTCTCTTCGGCCCATTTCCAGCCCTTCATCGAAGCACGTACAAAACGCACCATCTTATCTTCAAAGGCCGGGTCTTTCAGGTTCTCTTCCAGCACATACATGCCGTCTTCCAGCGTGGCGACGCCCTGATCTTCATATTTGAACACCACCAGATCGTCGGGACTCAGACCCGCGTCGATGATCTGCCAGTATTCGTTGTAGGTCATGGTCGACACACAGGCCGCCTGACGCTGCAGGATCGGATCCACGTTGAAGCCCTGCTTCAGCACGGTCACGCCACCATCGCCACCTTCGGTCGACAGGCCCAGTTTGCTCATCCAGCTGAGGAAGGGATATTCGTTGCCGAAGAACCAGACACCCAGGGTCTTGCCGGCAAAATCTTCGGGGCCCGACACGCCTGCATCTTTGCGGCAGGTCAGCATCATGCCCGAGGATTTGAACGGCTGGGCGATGTTGACCAGCGACAGACCCTTTTCACGGCTGGCCAGCGCCGACGGCATCCAGTCCAGCACAACGTCTGCACCGCCCCCCGCGATCACCTGCGCCGGGGCAATGTCCGGGCCGCCGGGTTTGATGGTCACGTTCAGGTCTTCTTCGGCGTAGAAGCCCTTGTCCAGCGCCACGTAGTAGCCCGCGAACTGCGCCTGGGTCACCCACTTCAGCTGCAGGGTCACATCATCTGCGGCCTGCGCCATACCGGCCCAGAGGCCCAGCGCAGCCGCGCCCAGCGATTTCACCATGGTTTTCATCTCATACACTCCTTGTTTTATTCCCTTGTTGGATTTTGGCTGCGTTGATTTTTAGTTGCGTCAGCCACGTTGCGACGGGTGCCAGAAGGTCATTGCCTTTTCCAGCAAAGCAACCCCGCCGTAGAAAGCCGAACCAACGATCGCGGCAACCACGATCTCGGCCCAGACAAGATCCAGCGCCAGTTGCCCGACACTGGTTGAGATACGGAACCCCATGCCCCTGATGGGGGATCCGAAGAACTCTGCCACGATGGCACCGATCAGCGCCAAGGTGGTAGTGATTTTTAGCCCGTTGAAGATGAAAGGCATCGCCGCAGGCAGCCGCAGCTTCAGCAGGGTCTGCCCATAGCTGGAGGCATAGGTCCGCATCAGATCCCGCTGCATCTTGTCGGTGGCCTGCAGCCCCTCAACCGTGTTCACCAGCATCGGGAAAAAGACCATGACAACCACAACCGCCGCCTTGGACTGCCAATCAAAGCCGAACCACATAACCAGGATGGGTGCCATGCCCACAATCGGCAAGGCCGCCACGAAGTTGCCCACCGGCAAAAGCCCGCGCTGCAGGAACGGGAAACGGTCGATCACAATGGCAATCAGGAAGGCCGAACCACAGCCCAGCACATAGCCCGACAAGGCGCCCTTGATCACGGTCTGCACAAAATCCTGCCACAGGATATGGGTCGACTGCGCAAAGGTCACCGCAATAACCGATGGCGCCGGCAACAGCACCGGTGACACTTCAAAGCCGCGCACCACGGCCTCCCAGATCAGGATAACGGTCACCCCAAAGATCACCGGCACCGCCAGTGAGGTGAAGCGGGATTTCGGCTGGGCGGCCAGCCACACATTGGCCCGCCAGCCGATCAGCCAGCTGATAAATCCAAAGGCAATCCACATCATTGCGCCATCCCCATCTTCTTCAGGGTCATCCGTTGGATCAGACCAATGAGCGCCACCAGCGCCGCCGCCAAAGCCGCCGCCATGATCAGCGCACTCCAGATCTGGATGGTCTGACCATAATAGCTGCCCGCCAGCAGACGCGCGCCAAGGCCGGCAACCGCCCCGGTGGGCAATTCACCCACGATGGCCCCGACAAGCGACGCCGCCATCGCCACCTTGAGCGAGGCAAAAAGGAACGGCATCGAGGAGGGTAGACGCAGACGCCAGAACTCCTGCCCTGAGGTCGCATTCCAAGTCCGCATCTGATCCAGCTGCATCTGATCAGGGCTGCGCAGCCCTTTCACCATGCCAACCACAACCGGGAAGAAGGACAGATACATCGAAATCATCGCTTTCGGCAGCAGACCGGAAATGCCCACCGCATTCAGCACCACAATGATCATCGGCGCCACCGCCAGGATCGGAATGGTCTGACTGGCAATGACCCAGGGCATCACACTCATGTCCATCACGCGGTTGTAGACAATGCCGATCGCCAGCAGAATGCCGAAGCCCGTGCCCATGACAAAGCCCAGCATAGTAGCCGAGAGCGTGATCCAGCTGTGATAAATCAACGACCGCTTGGAAAAGGCGCGCCCCTTAGCGACCATCTCCCCAGTGGTTTTCCAGATCTCTGCCACCACCTGATGCGGCGCGGGCAGCTTGGGCTTTTTCTGGCTCCATGTGTCTGCGACAAGTTCGGTGAAGCTCAGCTCCACATTGTTGCGCTTGGCCTGATCCTTGGCCCAGGGCGTGTTCAGCGCCACCGCTGCGCCATACCAGATCACAAAAATCGCGGCGACCACGGTGAAAATTGGAAGGAGGGATCTCATGCCACGCCCCCCTGCGCTTTCAATGATCCCCAAATACTCAAACCGCCTGCCCAGCCGCGTGCACAGGTTTTTGAGTAATTTAAGATCATTGAAAGGAATTGGTGGTTAACTGCGGCCACGGTACAGGCTGGAGAGCCGATGACCGTGATCGTTGAAAGGGCCCGCCCCCTTAACCCAAAGGCGGGGCGATGGTGCAGTGGGGGACGCCCCGCTGCGCCGCGTCGCGTTAGGTTCTGCGGATCAATCATAGGCATGCCCCGCGCGCAAACCGTCACGCACCCGGTGCGCGATTTCCAGGAACTCCGGCGTGTCACGGATGTCGAGCGGACGCTCTTTTGGCAGGGTGCTTTCGATCACATCGGTGATCCGGCCCGGCCGCGGGCTCATCACCACGATCTTGGTCGAGAGGTACACCGCCTCAGGGATCGAGTGGGTGACAAAGCCGATGGTTTTGTTGGTGCGCGCCCAGAGTTTCAGCAGCTGTTCATTGAGGTGATCGCGCACGATCTCATCCAAGGCGCCGAAAGGTTCATCCATCAGCAGAATATCAGCATCAAAGGCCAGCGCCCGCGCGATTGAGGCGCGCTGCTGCATACCGCCGGACAGTTGCCAGGGAAACTTCTTCTCAAAGCCTTCCAGCTCCACCAGTTCCAGCACCCGGGCAATGCGGTCCTGCTGATCCTGTTTCGAATAACCCATGATTTCCAGCGGCAGGCTGATGTTGCCGCCAATGGTGCGCCAGGGGTAAAGGCCCGCGTGTTGGAACACATAGCCATAGGCGCGGGTTTTGCGGGCCTCTTCAGCACTGACGCCGTTTACGGTGATGCTGCCTGCTGTGGGGTGTTCCAGATCGGCCATGCAGCGCAAGAATGTGGTCTTGCCGCAGCCCGACGGGCCGATAAAGCTGACAAAATCCCCTTTGTGGATGTCCAGATCGACATCTTTCAAAGCATGCACGGGTCCATCATTGGTCTCAAATGTCAGCGACAGATTCTTCGCGCTGATCACGGTGGTATTGGTCACGTCCCTGTGTCTCCGTTATTGCGCTTGAACTGCGCAATTATTTTACCTTTTGGTCAATAACGAACGCCCCGAACACGGGTCCGGGGCGTCGCCAATTCAGATACCTGCTGGAATATTAAGCGGATCGCGGTTGATCTGCTTCGGAGCGGTCAGTTCCTTCCACTTCGACAGCGCCACGGCGGCCGAATTGAAGGCCGGACGCGGCACAAAGCGGCCCCGGCCCGGCTGCGGCTGGCTGTTCTGGCCCCAGGCCCAGATGACCTCGCCGCGGCTGAGGGTGTAACGCGCCTGCGCTTTGACCTGGAAATCCTCAAACACGTTGTAATCCAGCACCGAATGGTGGTTCGACGCCGAGATGGTTTTGGAAATCTTTGGATCCCACACCACGATGTCAGCATCCGCACCTTCCACAATCGCCCCTTTCTTGGGATAGATGTTGAGGATCTTCGCCACATTGGTTGAGGTGGCCGCGACAAATTCATTTGGGGTCAGACGGCCGGTTTCCACCCCTTCGGTCCAGAGCACCGCCAGACGTTCCTCCAACCCGTTGGAACCATTGGGGATCAGGCAGAAGTTATCTTTGCCCATCAGCTTCTGCTCGGAGGTGAAGGCTGCATGATCGGTGGCCACCACCTGCAGGCTGCCCGATTGCAGACCGGCCCAGAGGCTGTCCTGATGTGCCTTATTGCGGAACGGCGGTGACATCACCCGGCGCGCCGAATGCATCCAGTCACCTTTGAAATACTCGCTTTCATCCAGGGTCAAGAACTGGATCAGCGGTTCCCCATAAACGCGCATACCCTTCTGGCGGGCACGGCGGATCGCCTCATGCGCCTGCTCACAGCTGACATGCACGATATAAAGCGGGGTGCCAGCTGCATCCGCGATGGTGATCGCGCGGTTGGCGGCCTCCCCTTCAAATTCAGGCGGGCGCGAATAGGCGTGACCTTCGGGACCGGTGATGCCCTTGGCCAGCATCTCTTCCTGCAGATCGGCCACCAGGTCGCCGTTTTCGGCATGCACCATCGGCAGCGCACCCAGTTCCTTGCAGCGCTTGAAGGATGCGTACATCTCATCGTCCTCAATCATCAGCGCGCCCTTATAGGCCATGAAGTGTTTGAACGAGTTGACGCCCATATCGACGGCGTCTTTCATCTCGTCAAAGATGGTCTCATTCCAGCCGGTGATCGCCATGTGATAGCCGATGTCGGCACAGATCTGCGGCGCCGACTTGCGGTGCCATTCATTGATCGCGTTTTTGATCGAGCCGTCTTCACCCGGCAGGCAGAAATCAACCAACATGGTGGTGCCGCCCGTGGCCGCCGCCCAGGTGCCGCTTTCAAAGGTCTCGGCCGCGGTGGTGCCCATGAAGGGCATCTCCAGGTGGGTGTGCGGATCAATCCCGCCGGGGATCACATAGGCGCCTTCAGCGTCGATATATTCATCGCCTTTCAGATCTTCGCCGATCTGTTTGATCACCTCGCCCTCGATCAGCACATCGGCCTTCCAGGTGCGGTCGGCGGTGCAAACCATGCCACCTTTGATCACTTTGGTTGTCATTGTCTTTCTCCCTGAAACTGCCCCGGTGTCTTTGTTTTTTAGGTATCCCGGGGGGTCGGGGGCGTGGCCCCCGATATGTTATCTGATCACTCAACCACCTGTGCGGTTTCCAAAACGGCATGCAGCAGCACATCGGTGCCAGCAGCGGCCCAGTCTTTGCTGATCTCCTCGGCCTCATTGTGGCTGAGGCCATCGACACAGGGGCACATGATCATCGCGGTTGGGGCCACATCATTGACCCAGCAGGCATCGTGGCCGGCGCCGGACACGATATCCATATGACTATAGCCCAGACGTTCCGCCGCATCGCGCACGGCGTTGACGCAGCCCTCATCAAAGGCGGGCGGATCAAACTGGCCGACGATCTCCCACTCCAGCCCAACCTCAATCTCCTCGCAGAGCTTCGGCGCTTTTTCAGCAAACTCTGCCAGCATCGCATCGATCACCTCTTGCAGGTGCGAGCGGAAATCGATGGTAAAGACCACCTTGCCCGGGATGATGTTGCGCGAGTTCGGATAGACATCCACATGGCCAATCGCGCCCACCGCATTGGGCTGATGTTTCATCGCAATCTCATGCACCAGCTCGGTGATGCGGGCCAGACCACGGCCTGCGTTCTTGCGCATCGGCATCGGGGTGGAGCCTGTGTGGCTTTCCTTGCCGGTCACGGTGCATTCGATCCAGCGCAGGCCCTGACCGTGGGTCACAACCCCGATGTCTTTGCCCTCAGCCTCCAGAATCGGGCCCTGTTCGATGTGCAGCTCAAACATCGCGTGCATCTTGCGCGCGCCGACCTCTTCATCACCGATCCAGCCGATCCGCGCGATCTCATCCCCGAAGCGTTTGCCTTCGGCGTCCACACGGTCATAGGCCCAATCCTGGGTATGACGACCTGTGAACACGCCCGAGGCCAGCATCGCCGGGGCAAAACGGGTGCCCTCTTCATTGGTCCAGTTGGTCACGACAATGGGGTGTTTTGTTTTGATGCCCAGATCATTCATCGTGCGGATCACTTCCAGCCCGCCCAGAACCCCCAAAACACCATCGTATTTGCCACCCGTCGGCTGGGTGTCCAGATGGCTGCCCATATAAACCGGCAGCGCCTCAGGGTCGGTGCCGGCGCGGGTGGCAAACATATTGCCCATCGTGTCCACGCCCATGCTCATACCCGCTGCATCACACCACTGCTGAAACAGCGCGCGACCCTCGGCATCCTCATCGGTCAGGGTCTGGCGATTGTTGCCCCCGGCAATCCCGGGGCCAATTTTGGCCATTTCCATCAGACTGTCCCAAAGACGGTCGCCATTGATTTTCAGATTTTCACCCGGCGCGGACATGCCGATCTCCCTCTCCAGTGGTCGTGAGAGGGCGTGCCGCTGACTGCTCTAGCCCTGTCCCGGACCTTCTTCTGGCTGGAGAGCGGCGCCCTCTTGCTGCTTTTTTACCATTTGGTAAAGTGACGATTGCGAACGCAGGGGCACCTGTCAAGAAAACTCTTTCATTGGCGCCGCTGCAATGGCCAAGTTATCAGACCGCGATGTTTTTCGTGGCACCGCATTCAGAGGTCCGCATGACGCAAAGTGATACCGCCCAAGATCAGGCCCAAGATCAAGCTCAGGAAACCGCCAAGGAAACGGCGCAAACGCCCCCCGCTGAGAAAAAGCTCAGCCGGATTCAGCTGCGCAACCGCAAACGGATCATCGAGGCCGCGCTTGAGGTTTTTGCCCAGCATGGCTACCGCGGCGCAACGCTGGACCAGATCGCCAAAACCGCCGGATTGTCCAAACCCAACATCCTTTATTACTTCGATGGCAAAGAAGCGATCCATGTGACCCTGCTGAACCAGCTGATGGAAACCTGGCTGGACCCATTGGCCGAGATGGATCCCAATGGCGACCCGCTGGAAGAGGTCATGGCCTATATTCACCGCAAGGTGCAGATGAGCCGGGAATATCCGCGTGAATCCCGCCTGTTTGCCAATGAGATCCTACAAGGCGCGCCCCGGATGAAACCGCATCTGATCAGCGGGCTTAAACCCCTGGTGGATGAAAAGACCGAAGTGCTGCGCACCTGGATGCAGGCCGGCCAGCTGGCCACGGTTGATCCGCGCCACCTTCTGTATTCAATCTGGGCAACAACCCAGCACTATGCAGACTTTGAGGTGCAGATCGGTGTCCTCAGCCCCGATGAACGTGACCCGATCGACGGCGCCGATGCCTATCTGGACACGATGTTCCGCAAATTGCTGACGCCGTAAACCACATCGAATACCGCGGCGCGGCAGCGGCCGTACCACCTGCGCCTTTCAATGATCCTCAAATACTCAAATGCCAAACATTGAAAAAGCGCCCCAGCTTTCGGCCAGGGCGCTTTTCATTGGCTTCAGGTACCTAGAACAACTGCCTTATTCAGCCGCCTCAAAGTTAGAGGGGTTGTTCGGATGCTGCGTCCAGTTGCCGTATTCTTCCGGCACTTTTTCACCAGTGCGCTCATCCAACTGACCGGCAGCGACCTGCTCCATCGTGATGCAGTTCTCGATCGGGCAGACATTGACGCAGAGGTTACAGGCAACGCATTCGTCATCCTTCACCGTGAACACCCGATCCTCAGACATCTCGATCGCCTGATGGCTGGTGTCCTCACAGGCCGCAAAGCAGCGGCCGCAGCTGATGCAGGCGTCTTGGTCGATCTTGGCCTTGGTTACATAGTTCAGGTTCAGATACTGCCAGTCGGTGACATTGGGCACCGCGCGGCCAACCAGCTCGCTGGTTGAGGTCATGCCTTTGCGATCCATGTAATCGCTGAGGCCTGAGATCATCTCCTGCACCACTTTGAACCCATAGGTCATCGCGGCGGTACAGACCTGCACATTGCCCGCCCCCAGCGCCATGAACTCGGCCGCATCGCGCCAGGTGGTCACGCCACCAATGCCCGAAATCGGCAGGTTTGCGGTTTCCGGGCTGCGGGCGATTTCCGCCACCATGTTCAGCGCAATCGGTTTCACCGCCGGGCCGCAATAACCGCCGTGGGTGCCTTTGCCGTCAATCGTTGGCTCCGGTGCAAAATCATCCAGATCGACCGAGGTGATCGAGTTGATCGTGTTGATCAGGCTGACCGCATCAGCGCCGCCGCGCAGGGCGGCTTCGGCCGGTTTGCGCACATCGGTGATGTTCGGGGTTAGCTTCACGATGCAGGGCATCTTGGAATACTGTTTGACCCAGGAGGTCACCATTTCGATGTATTCCGGCACCTGCCCCACGGCAGAGCCCATACCCCGTTCGGCCATACCATGTGGGCAGCCAAAGTTCAGCTCCACCCCATCTGCACCGGTATCTTCGATACGGTACAGGATATCGCGCCAGCTCTCCTCATCGCAGGGCACCATCAGTGAGATGATGACCGCGCGATCAGGATAGTCGCGCTTCACCGATTTGATTTCGCGCAGGTTGGTTTCCAGCGGACGGTCGGTGATCAACTCAATATTGTTGAGCCCCAGGAGGCGACGGTCAGCGCCCCAGATCGCGCCATAGCGCGGGCCGTTGACGTTAACCACCGGCGGGCCCTCGGAGCCCAGGGTTTTCCAGACCACGCCGCCCCAGCCGGCCTCAAAGGCGCGGCGGACGTTGTATTCCTTGTCTGTCGGCGGCGCAGAGGCCAGCCAGAAAGGGTTTGGGGATTTGATCCCGATGAATTCGCTTGTGAGATCGGCCATTGTGCTATCTCCCTTTGCTTACGCCGACAGCGCGGCGTGAATGTCTTCGGCCGCATCGCGACCCTCGGCCACCGCGGTCACGGTCAGGTCATCACCGCCTGAGGCACAGTCCCCCCCAGCCCAGACCCCTGCCATGCTGGTACGCCCTGCGCCACTTACGGTGATCTTGCCACGCTCCACCGCGGGCAGGTCATCACCGCCCAACTGCTGACCGATGGCCTTGAACACCTGATCGGCAGCCAGACGTACCGTCTGACCTGTAGGTTTCAGATCATTGTCGGTGTATTCAAACTCGATCTCCTGCACCGCGCCATTTCCGATCACCGCTTTGGGCGAAGCATTGGTGATGATGCGCACACCTTTGGTGGCGGCCAGTTCCTGCTCAAACGCGGAGGCGTTCATGCGATCTTTGCCGCGGCGATAGACTAGGCTGACGTTCAAGGCGCCCAGCAGCTTGGCCTGCACGGCAGCATCCACAGCGGTCATGCCGCCGCCAATGACCACAACATCCCGGCCAATCGCCACCTGAGACAGGTCATCGGCCTGGCGCAGCTCGGCAATGAAATCGACCGCATCCAAAACGCCGTCTTTGTCCTCGCCCTCAACATTCAGCGCGTTTACACCGGCCAGACCGATGCCCAGGAACACCGCGTCATAATCGGCCTTCAGCTTCTCCAGTGACAGGCCGGCGCCCAAGCCTTTGCCGTGCTCCACGGTGATGCCCCCGATCTGCAGCAGCCAGTCGACCTCTTTTTCGGCGAAGTTATCGACCGACTTGTAGGCCGCGATGCCAAATTCATTGAGGCCACCGGATTTAGCGCGCGCATCATAGATGGTCACGTCATGGCCTTTGCTGGCCAAACGGTGCGCACAGCTGAGGCCCGCAGGACCCGCGCCCACAACAGCCACTTTCTTGCCCGTTGCGGCCGCACGGGTGAACGGATGCACGCCCGATGCCATCAAAGTATCGGTGGCGTAGCGCTGCAAATTGCCGATCTCCACCGGCTTGCCCTCAGCGGTTTCGCGCACACAGGCCTGTTCACACAGCGTTTCGGTGGGGCAGACACGGGCACACATGCCGCCCAGAATATTCTGCTCCAGAATGGTTTTGGCCGCCGCATCCGGGGTGCCGGTGGCGATTTGCCGGATAAACAAGGGAATATCGATATCTGTCGGACAGGCCGTCATACAGGGCGCGTCGTGACAGAAGTAACAACGATCCGCGGCGACAAGCGCCTCGTGATCGTCAAGCGGGGGATGCAAGTCCGAGAAATTCTCGAACAGGTCCTCCGCAGGGAGCCGTCCAGAAACAATGCCTGGCGTCAGCGCGTTTGAAGTCATGAATACCTCCACTGAGCTTGGTTTTGTCTTCTTTTTTGCAATCACTCTGCACCCTTTTTGTTTTTTTCCAAATGGTAAAATTTAAGCAGTTGAAAAAAACTTGCCTGGCGCCGACGGGCCGACCCTCCTCAGAGATGAGGATTTTCTGCGGTCTCCCCGCCCGATAGTGGCTGTCTTCCAAAGCCACCTGCCCGGAATGCCGCCCCATAAAATATTGGGCTCTCGGGCCGCCAGCATGAAGGAACCGCCGTCAATGGGATTGCGCTTTTTCTCGGACAAATCACGACCGGTCCATCTGGGCCCTTACCCGATGGAAAATCTGCGCCGCCAAACGGAGCTGCCTGATCTTTCAGCACTTCCCGCCTGGTCCCCTGTCAGCTTCCGCCGCCCCGATGCGCCTGAAAGCATCGTCAACGCGATGGGCGAATATCAGGCCATGCTGGATGCGATCCGCGACGGGGGTGTGAACCGGCTGCAGTCCGACATCCCCGCCGACCTGGAAGAGCGCGCCAATCATCTGAAATCATTCGGCTATTTCAGTGACGCCAGCATGGTCGGCATCTGCCGTCTGCCCCAGGCCGCGCGGCTGGAGGCACCGGTTCTGAACCCCGATATTCAGCGTCTGGCTGAGGCGCTGAAAACCCGGCAGACGAAGACGCTGGCCTCGGGCATCGACATGATCATGGCCGAGCTGAAAGAGGCCATGGCCGCGCCGCCCTCGTCGATTGACGATCACGAATATGCGCTGGTCTTCCTCTATGAATACCCGCGCGATCCTGGCCCGACTGAGGCAGGCACGGACTGGATCAAAGATGCCCAGGCGCAACGCGCCTGCCTGCGTGCCAATGAAACCGCGGCGGTGCTGGCCAACTACATCCGCTTGCTAGGCTGGGGCGCCAAAGCGCATTCCGGTGGCTCCTCTGACGTAGATTTGAACCACCTCGCCGTGGCCGCAGGTCTGGCCAGTTTCGAAGGCGGCGAACTGGTTGCGCCCTGGGTTGGCCCCCGATTCGGGCTGGCGGCGGTGACCTGCACCCTGCCGGTTGCCACCGATCAGCCGCTGGCGCCGATGGTGCAGCAACCGTGGAAGGCCACCAATGGCCCCGCCTGGTGGCTGGGCACCAACAGTTCCAAATCCGCCCTCAACCGCGATCCCTTTGCCAAACGTCGTTTTGCCGATGGCGGCCATCCCTTTGAACGGCTGAAACGGGTGGAGGACCCCACCACCTATATCGATGAACCCAATGTGGCCCGGGTGCCCAAACGGGCCGATATGTTTGCCCGCGCCCTTTTCGGTGACATGGGCAAACACGTGCAGGAGGCCACTAAAAACGGCCACTACGTGCGCAAGTCCGCGCCCAGCTTTGCCCAACGCCGCGCGCTGGGTGCCTTTGTGGTGATCCAGAACGGCGACCCGAACCCGGCCGGGTCCCATCCCGCTGATCCCATGATCAACGCTTTGAACATCAAGGCCACCAGCTACTTCCTTGGCGCCGATGCCGTTGGCCTCAGCCGTTGCCCCGATTGGGCCTGGTACAGCCACGATGCCGCCGGGGAAGAGATCACGCCGCGCCACGACAACGCCATTTCGATGATCATCGATCAGGGCCGCGAAACGATGGAGGGCTCCTCAGGCGATGACTGGATCGCGGTGGCGCAGTCAATGCGCGCCTACCTGCGGTTCTCGCTGCTGGGGGGGGTGATTGCCCAGCAGATCCGCAACCTGGGTTATTCCGCCAAGGCCCACACGGTGATGGACGGCGAAGTGCTGCAGCCGCCCCTGTTGCTGCTCAGCGGTCTGGGGGAGGTCAGCCGCATTGGTGAGGTGATCCTGAACCCCTATCTGGGGCCGCGTCTGAAATCCGGCGTGGTGACCACCGACATGCCGATGGCGCATGACAAACCGATCGATTTCGGCCTGCAGAAATTCTGCGAAAGCTGCAATAAGTGCGCGCGCGAATGCCCCTCTGGTGCGATCACCGCCGGGCCGAAGCTGATGTTCAACGGCTATGAGATCTGGAAATCCGACAGCCAGAAATGCGCCAGTTACCGGATCACCACACCGGGCGGCGCGATGTGTGGTCGCTGCATGAAAACCTGCCCCTGGAACCTGGAGGGCCTGTTTTCCGAGGCCCCATTCCGCTGGGCAGCCTCTAACATCCCCGCCGCCGCCCCGGTGCTGGCCAAGCTGGACGACAAGCTGGGCAACGGTGGCCTCAACGACGTCAAGAAATGGTGGTGGGATCTGGAGCTGTCAGATGACGGCGCCTATTACCCCAGCAAACACCCGCTGAACCGGCGCGACCTACAGACCGATCTGGACCTGAAGTATGAGGATCAGACACTTGCGGTCTACCCCGCCCCGCTGGCGCCGCCGCCCTGGCCCTACCCCTTCCCGATGGACCGCGAAGCAGGCATTGCCGCCTATGAGGCGATGATCCCGGCCGAAGAATACCGCGCCAAACTGGCCGCCGGCGATCTGAGCGTGGTGCACCGGTACGAGACCCCCACCGATGCCCCCGTGATCCGGGTAGAGGTCAGCAAGGTCGAAGCAATGACCGCCGATGTGACCAAATATGAGTTTGCCACGCTGGACGGCGCCCCGCTGCCGGATTGGACGGCAGGCGCCCATCTGGACGTGCTCGTCGCGCCCGAATTCCTGCGCCAATATTCGATGTCGGGCAACCCGTCCGAAACCGGCCGCTATCAGATCGGCGTCCTGCGCGAGGACGAAGGCCGCGGTGGCTCCGCTCTGCTGCACCGCATCTTTGAGGAAGGGCGCAAGGTCTTCATCTCCAAACCGATCAACCACTTCCCGCTGGTTGAAGAGGCCGAGAAGACCTTCCTCATGGGCGGCGGGATCGGCATCACGCCGATGATCGCCTTTGCCCACCGTCTGCATGACCTGGGCCGTGATTTTGCCCTGCACTACTCCTGCTCCAGCCGCGCCAATGCTGGATACCTGGAGGATCTCACCGCCATGCCATGGGCGGATAAGGTGCATTACCACTTCAGTGATGAAGGCACCCGCGCCGATCTGGATCAGGTGCTGTCGGGCTACCGCGAGGGCTGGCACGTCTACACCTGTGGCCCGGATCGCTTCATGGCCGGTGTGATGGAGGCCGCCGAACGCCAGGGCTTCCCCGAAGAGGGGCGGCATCTGGAATACTTCAACGTGCCCGAACAGCCCGAATACGAAAACCACCCCTTCACCCTGAAACTGCAAGACGGCCGCCGCCTTGAGGTGCCAGAGGACAAGACCGCCAGCGATGTGCTGATCGAAAACGGCGTGCATGTGGATGTGAAATGCGCCGATGGCATCTGCGGCGTGTGCAAATGTGGGCTGGTGGCCGGTGAGGTGGAACACCGCGATTTCGTCCTGTCAAACAAACAGCGCGAAACCGGGATCATCCTGTGCCAGTCCCGTGCGGCCGAACCGGGGGGTGAGATCGAAATCGACCTCTAGGCTCAGCACCCACCTTCTGTGACAAAATGCGCCCGGGGAAATTCTGCAGTTGCAAAATGAAATGCTGCAGCGTAGCATTTCCCCATGACCAGCAAACCGCGCCTTTCCAAAGCCGACTGGTTAAAAACCGGTTTCGCCGCCCTGACAGAGGACGGCCCCAACGCGTTGAAAGCCGAACCTCTGGCCCGACGCATGAAGACGACCAAGGGGTCCTTCTACTGGCACTTCGCGGATGTTCCGGCCTATCAGGCCGCCATGCTGGACGTCTGGGAGGCTGAGGCGCTGACCGCGCTGACCACCGTCATCGAAGAAGAGCCGAACGCCATCGCCCGCCTGCGCCGCCTTGGCGCTGAGGTGACAAGCTATGACAGCGCCGTCTTAGCCGATGCCAATCCCGAACACGCCATGCGCGCCTGGGCCAAGGATGATCCCAAGGTGGCCGAACGGGTCGCCAAGGTGGATGGTCTGCGGCTGGATCTATTGGACGGCTTGTTGAAAGAATCAGGCATCTCAAACCCGGAATGGGCGCGGCTGATCCTTGCCGCCTCGGTCGGGCTGCGCGAATTGCCCGCCAATGACGATGTGGCGCCGATGGATTCGCTGATCGATCTGGTGATGTCGCTGCGCTGACCGCTTATCTTAGAGATCCATTTATCTAAGCAACCGATCAATAAACCGTTGCCGCGCTTCTGGCAGGGGCCGCCCCCGTGTGCCAGAGGCCAGCGATTTCTGTAGGAAATGTCCCGTTGTGCGCAGCCCCAGGGCCACCTCTTGCGGATCCGGGTCCAGCCCGCCCTTCAGCGCAAAGGGCAGCGGCAGCATCCGGTCTGCCCAGTCCCCCGCCCCTTCACGCGATACGGCACGGCCGGTTTTGGGCGACACGTAAATCAGGTCCTGCGTCTTGCCGGTCACCGCACATTCATCGAGGTCCAGACCGTAGCCCAGCTCCTCCAGCAGCGCGACTTCCCAACGCAGATAGGCCAGCGGCCACAGCTCTGTCTCATCCAGAATGTCAAACAGCGCCTCGGTGCGTTCATAAAGCGCCGGGTGCGGTTCACGTTCCGGCAGCGAATGCACCAGCAGCGCACAAACCGCATTCAACCCGGCCAGCGCCTGACGGTCCTGCATCACCATCGCCGCCCGGCTGCGCAGCGGCTCAACACTATAGCTGCCAATGTGATCTTCCAGCCGGGCGCGCCATTGCACATCCAGCTGGGCACCGGGCTGCAGAATGGGGGCAATCTTGCGGCTGGTGGCACCGCGCATCACACCGGCATGAATCCCATGCGTCGGGGTGAACACCTCAAGGATCGCTGAGGTCTCCCCGTGTTTGCGCACTGCCAGCAATATGCCCTGATCCCGCCACTCCATAAGGTCAGCTTTGCGTTTATCAGGCGAAGTTACAAGCGGCGATCAATCCGCCAATCCCGGCTCATCCAGCAGGTGGCGGCCGGCGCGATCTTCGACCTCGATCACCCAGAGGTCGGGATCAAAGGACCGCTGCTTGCTGATCGATGCATCCACCTCCCGCTCATCCCCCGATGACAGTTCCATCCATTTGCGATCGCCGGTCATCAGGTCAAACGAGCGTTGGAATCCAACCGCCTGACCATCCAGTGTGTTCAGCTTCACCAGCACCGCCCCAGCCGTGTCATCGCCATGGGCCACCACAAAGGCCGGAATATCACTTAAGCGGAGTCTGGTCAGATAGGCATCAACCCAAGTGCGAGCAGTCAAACGCATAATTAAAAGTCCCGGTGAAAGTGACGTAGAGTCTACCAGCTTAACGAGTCAAACCACCAGTCATGAGGTTTACATGTCGAATTTCCGCAGACGGACAATTGTCCCGCGTTTTATGGTGACGATGGGTGTTGCGCTGATGGGCGCGGCCTACTTCGAACTGCATCTGATGCCCGAGCCCTACCAGATGAGCCTGGGCGGCCTGTTCGGCTTCCTTGGCACCTTCTGGTTCTTACACGCCTCAGGCATCTTCAAAAGTTAAGAGCCGTCTTTGAAATCGAGCCCCATCTCTGAGTAGCGCTCTTTTTCTTCCAGCCAGTTGCTGCGCACCTTCACCTGTAGGAACAGGTGCACCTTGCGGCCCAGGAACTCACTCAGTTCTTCACGAGCCGCTTTGGAGATGGCTTTGATGGTTTCGCCGCGATGGCCAAGGATGATCCCCTTGTGCCCGTCGCGCGCGACGTAGATCACCTGATCCACCTTGGCAGAGCCATCTTTGCGCTCTTCCCAGTTCTCGGTTTCCACGGTCAGCTGATAGGGCAGTTCCTGATGCATGCGCAGCGTCAGCTTTTCGCGCGTCATCTCGGCCGCGATCATGCGCATGGGCAGGTCCGCGATCTGATCCTCAGGGTAGAGCCAGGGGCTCTCCGGCAGTTCCTTGGCCAGCCATTTGCGCAAATCCTTCACACCGCGGCCCTTCTCGGCCGAGATCATGAAGGTGTGCACGAAGTCATAGCGTTCGTTCAGATCGGCGCTGAGTTTCAGCAGCACCTCGGGTTTCACCCGGTCGATCTTGTTGATGGCCAGCGCGATTTTGCGCCCCTCACCAATCTCCTCCAGACCTTCCAGAATACGCTCCACCCCTTCGGTCACACCGCGGTGGGCTTCGACCATCAGCACGATGACATCCGCATCCACGGCGCCACCCCAGGCCGCAGCCACCATGGCGCGATCCAGACGGCGGCGCGGTTTGAACAGGCCGGGCGTGTCCACAAACACCAGCTGCGCATCACCTTCCATCGCCACGCCACGGATCCGGGCGCGGGTGGTCTGCACCTTATGAGTCACGATGGAAACTTTGGCCCCCACCATGGCATTGGTCAGGGTGGATTTGCCCGCATTGGGCTCTCCGATCAGGGCGATAAATCCGGCGCGTGTGGTCATATGTGTGAATTCCTAAGGTAGTCAGTCTCCGCGACAGACCTCAGTGTCTGCCCGGCAAGGGGGGCAGGTCTAGCCGATTTCACCGGCTTTGACCAGAAGGGCGGTTAGGCCTGTGTCAGGCGCTCCAGCAGGGTCTTGGCGGCAGCCTGTTGCGCCAACCGCTTGGAGGCCGCGGTGGCCTGTTCGCTTTCGCCGCTTTGCAGGGTGACGGAAATGGTGAAGACCGGCGCATGGTCTGGCCCCGACCGTGACACTTCCGCGTAGCTGGGGGGCGTCTGTTTGCGCGCCTGGGCCCATTCCTGCAGGGCGGTTTTGGGATCGCGGGCATCCGCATCGACGCTGTCCACCCGGCTGCCCCAGAGCCGCAGCACCATCGCCTTGGCGGTTTCAAAATCCGCATCCAGATAGACGGCGGCAATCACCGCCTCCATCGCATCGCCCAGCAGCGCCAGTTTGCGCCGGCCACCGGACATCTGTTCGGACCGGCCAAGTTTCAGCACCGCACCCAGATCGATGTCTTTGGCGACATCAGCGCAGGCCTCTTTGCGCACCAAGGCGTTGAAACGGGGGGCAAGCTGGCCCTCACTGGCGCCTTTGTCACGCTCCAGCAGCGCCTCGGACATCACCAGCCCCAGCACCCGGTCGCCCAGAAACTCCAGCCGCTGATTGTCTTCGCGTGTGGGGGAGGATTTGGACGAATGGGTAACAGCCCGAAGCAGAAGCTCGGGCTGTTTAAAGTCGTAACCAATCCGGCCCTGAAAGGCCTTCAGTTCTGCAGAAAGTTTCATTCCACCGCCTTGAAGAAACGATCCCCGCGCCAGGTCCAGAAGGCCAGCATCGAGGTGCCGCCCGAGGAGAACATGATGCGATCGGCGCGGCCAATCAGGTTTTCATAAGGCACAAAACCAACCCCGCCGGCCTGCTGCGGCACGCGGCTGTCGGTGGAGTTGTCACGGTTATCACCCATGAAGAAATAATGGCCCTGCGGCACGGTATAGACCGGCGTGTTGTCCGAGCTTTGGTTGCCGATGTTCAGGATGGTGTAGCTGCGGCCGTTCGGCAGGGTCTCAATCGCGGCCTCTTTGGCGCAATCGCCGCCCTGACCCACCGGGCCATTAGAACACCGCGGGCGTAGACGCTGCGGGCCCTGGGCCTCAGCAATTTCAACGAAATCCTCTACCGGTTCCTGCGACACGGCTTTGCCATTCAGGTGCAGAATCCCCTGTTTGACCTGCACGGTATCACCCGGCATGCCAATCACACGTTTGATGTAATCCAGCCCGGTCACCGGATGGCGGAACACGATGACATCACCACGCTCCGGCTCAGACCCCATGACGCGGGTGTTCTCACCATCGATCACGGCACAGATGTTTTTCGCATCCAGACCCAGCATGCGGATGTTCGGGCAAGAGGCGTAGGAGTAGCCATAGGCCATCTTGTTCACAAAGAGAAAATCGCCGATCAGCAGCGTCGATTTCATCGAGCCCGACGGGATCCAGAACGGCTGAAAGAACAGGGTGCGGAAAATACCCGCAATGGCCAGCGCCCAAACCACCGTCTTGATGGTCTCAACCACCGCATTGCCCTTTTTGGCCTCTGCTGCCATCTGTTCTTTCTCCTAGAAATCTTTGATTTGGTAGATGAGCGGTTGTGCCCGGTGTGTCAACCCGACCCTTCGTGCAGGTCTGCCTTCGGCGGGATCGGGCGCGCCTCAATCACCACAAAGGCCTGTGCCCAAGGGTGATCGTCGGTCAGGGTGACATGCACCGTCGCCTCATGGCCCTCAGGCGTCATCGCCTCCAGCCGCTCTTTGGCCCAGCCGGTCAGTTCCATCACCGGTTGCCCGGTGCGCAGGTTCCGGACCGACATGTCCTTCCAGGCGATGCCCATCGCCAAACCAGTGCCAAGCGCCTTGGAACAGGCCTCCTTCGCGGCCCAGCGTTTGGCATAGGTGCCCGCCACATCCTTGCGACGTTCCGCCTTGGCCTGCTCAAGATCGGTGAAGACGCGATTGCGGAACCGGTCGCCAAACCGCTCCAGCGTGCCTGCGATACGTTCGATATTGGCCAGATCTGTACCGATCCCCAGGATCATTGGTGCCATACCCCGATCTGACCCGTCGCCTGATTAAGCGTGACCTCCAGCGTGATCGGCAGGAAGTCGTTATAGTCGGAGTCAAACCGCTGTGCCTCAAAATTGAAGATCAGCCCGATCGACAGATCATAGGCGGCGGCGACATTGGCAAAGTCGATGCCGGAAAATCCTGCGCCACCGCCAAGGGTGACAACGCGACACTGTCTGTCACCTAGTTCATTATAGGGCGGTGACAGAACCAGCAGATGGAACGCCCCCGCTGCCGGCTCCACCGTATCCAACAGCGCCAGCCGCACCGCGCCATTGGCAAAGGTGCGGGTGCTCTCCTCCCAGGGTTCCGCCAGATTGCGGGCCTGCGCTTGCCAGTCACACTCAATCACTTCCCCCGCTGTGGCCAGCGCTGGGATGCAGGCGGTCGACAAGAAAACGGACAGGGCGGTTAAAGCGTTACGCATTAGGGGGCCTCCACACGGGTTGTGAAGATCTTGGCCGCTGCAGCGCCAAACATCAATCCAAACACCAGATCAAATCCGCGCTTGGCCCGTGCATAGCCTGCCGCAATCGCTGCAGTGCTGAACAATAGGGCATAGCCAAAAAACACCAGCATTGAGACTGCAATCAACGCTCCAAACAGCGACCAGACCGCAGCCATATCAGCGCCCGCAGGCAGGGCCACGGCATAGACCGCGCCCCAGGAAAAGATCGCTTTGGGATTGGTCAGATGCAGGGCCAAACCTTTGGCAAACAACCGACTTCCCGCCTGCGATGGGGTGACCGCAACCACGCCACCACGCCAGGCAGCGCGCAGTGATTTCAGCGCCAGAAAGCCAAGGTAAGCCGCGCCTGCATACCGCAGCACCTCAAAGATCCAGGCATGGGCCAGCATCATCGCTGACAGGCCAAGCCCTGCCGCGATTCCCCAGGAGGCGGATCCACAGACAACACCTGCCGCCAGCGTCAGTCCGGCGCGACGGCCCAATCCCATCGAGGTGCCAGAAATGGCCAGCGTGGCCGGGCCGGGGCTGCCCCCGGCAACCGCCCAGGCGATCAGGATAAAGACCAGCCCCTCAGCCATGACTTAGCCCTCTGCCAGTTCAGCGCGGGCCTCATCCATCAGGCGGCGCATTTCGCTGATGGCCGGGGTCAGACCACGGAAGATCGATTCCCCGATCAGGAAATGCCCGATGTTCAGCTCCATCACCTCAGGGAAGGCGGCGACAGGTTTCACCGTGTCATATGTCAGACCATGGCCGGCATGCACCTCAAGACCCAGCGAATGGGCATAGGCTGACATGTCGCGCAGCGCTTTCAGCTCCACCTCAACCTGATCCATGTTGCCTTCGGCGAAGTGGTCACAATAAGCGCCGGTGTGCAGTTCGATCACCTCAGCCCCGATACGGGCGGCAGCTTCGATCTGTTTCATGTCCGCAGCGATAAAGATCGACACGCGGCAGCCGGCCTCCCGCAGGGGGGCGATGAAATGGGCCAGTTTGTTTTCCTCACGCGCCACTTCAAGGCCACCCTCGGTGGTGCGTTCCTCACGCTTTTCCGGCACGATGCAGACGGCATGCGGTTTGTGACGCAGCGCGATCTGCTGCATTTCGTCAGTCGCGGCCATCTCAAAGTTCAGCGGCACCGACAGGACCTCCATCAACCCATCGATGTCAGCATCGGAAATGTGACGGCGGTCTTCGCGCAAATGGGCGGTGATGCCATCGGCACCGGCCTCTTCTGCCAGTTTTGCCGCGCGCAGCGGATCCGGATAGGCCCCACCACGGGCGTTTCGCACTGTGGCCACATGGTCAATATTCACGCCGAGACGCAGTTTTCCCAAAGGCTTCATCGCCTTCTCCTTCGCAATAGGCTTCCCCGTCGCGGGCCAACCTAGTCCGGTTTTGAACTGTCGTCAGCCTTGAGATGCGCTTTTTTCGCCAACTCATCCAATTTCGCCTTCAGCGCGCCTTTGCGGCGGTTCTGATAGGCCCGGATCAGCGGGACGGAAATGTAATAGCAGATCGCCCCGGCGATGATTCCGGGCACAATGCCGCCGATCATGAAGGGGTAGAACACCTCATCATAAAAGACCGACAGATCGCTCCAGTCCATCTCGGCCCCGGTGAAGAGGGCGCGGAAGTTATCCCAGAAGGCATCGCCTGCCTGCAGGAACCGTTCGCCGACGGTGGCGGGATCCCCTTCGACATGACGGCCAAATCCCAACTGCCGACCATCCATGCCCAGCATCCAGTAGCCGGTCTGCATCGAGGTCATCACAATCGGCACATAGGTCAGCGGGTTGCCAAAGAATGTGGCGAGGAGCGAGGCCAGCACATTGCCGCGCATCAGAGTCGACAGGATCGCCGCGACCACAAAATGCATGCCGTAGAAGGGGGTAAAGGTGGTGAATACACCGGCAAAGATACCGCGGGCGATCTTTTCAGGCGAATCGGGCAAACGGTGCAGGCGATGTTTGACGTAACGCGCCGCCCGCCCCCAGCCGCCGCGCGGCCAGAAGAACTCGAACACGATCCGCCAGATCGGTCGTTTGTCGCGGCGCTTGAAAACCAAGGCGGTCCGCCCTCCTACTCACCCGTTACAAAACTGGCGCGCGACGGATCCCGATAGCGCGCAAGGGCCGCAACATCACTCTCTGCTTCAAGCGCAGACATCACCGTATGGAGATGTTCTGCGTCGCGCAGTTCCACATCAACCAGCAGCCGGAAGTAATCCGGCTTGCGGTCCACAAACTCAAGGTCCGAGATATTCGCCTTACACTCACCGATCAATGTGCAAATTCGTCCCAAGACGCCCGCGTCATTGCCGATGGTGAGTTCCAGCATCGCATGGTGAATCGCCGGGTGTTTGCCGGCATGCCAATGCAGGTCCAGCCAGCGGTTCATCTGATCTTCGTATTCCTGCAGGGCTTCGCAGTCGATCGCGTGAACCATCACACCCTTGCCGCGGCTGCCGATGCCCACAATGCGTTCACCCGGCAGAGGCTGACAGCATTTGGCAATATTGAAGCTTTGATCCGGCGACAGGCCGACAACCGCGCGGCGCGGCTCAATATTATCAGCCTCAGTGTCTTTCAGTTCAGGATAGACCGAGTGCAACACGTCCGATGCAGTGATCTCAGCACTGCCCAGCCGGGCCAGCAGTGTATCCACATCCTCCACCCGCATGTTGCGGGCGGCGGTTTCCAGCACCTTATCGGTGACCTTCTTACCGGCATGATCAAAGACCGAGCGCACCAGTTCACGCCCCAGTTTGCCGAAACGCTCTTTGTCCACCTCACGCAGGGCGCGGCGAATCGCTGAACGGGCTTTGCCGGTGATGGCGATATCCAGCCATGTGGCCTGTGGTGTCTGACCTTCGGCGGTGATGATGGTGATCGACTGGCCGTTTTTGACCCGCGTCCACAGCGGCACACGCATGCCGTCCATTTTGGCGCCAACACAGGCGTTACCGATCCGGGTGTGGATGGCATAGGCAAAATCAATCGGAGTGGCGCCCTTGGGCAATTTCACCACTTCGCCTTTGGGGGTGAAGCAGAACACCTTGTCCGAATACATCTCCAGCTTGACCGCTTCGAGGAAGGCATCGTGATCCTCCTCAGCGTCGAACTGTTCTGTGAGGCCGGCCAGCCATTTGGCCGGATCCACCGCAAAGGGGTTCATGGAGCGCACGCCGTCCCGGTAGGACCAATGCGCCGCAACACCGGTTTCGGCAACATCATGCATCTGCCGGGTGCGGATCTGCACCTCTACCCGTTTGCCGTCACGCCCCGACACCGTGGTGTGGATCGAGCGGTAGCCGTTGGATTTCGGCTGACTGATGTAATCCTTGAACCGGCCGGGCACAGCACGCCACCGCTGGTGGATCACGCCAAGCGCGCGGTAACAGTCATCTTCGCGGTCGGTGATCACGCGGAAGCCGTAAATGTCTGAAAGGCGGGAGAAGCCCACGTCCTTTTCCGACATTTTCCGCCAGATCGAATAGGGTTTCTTGGCGCGGCCAAAAACCTGCGCTTCGATGCCCGCGGCCTCAAACTCGGCCCGCATATCGCCAGTGATGCGGTGAATCACATCGCCAGTTTCTTTCTGCAGCATCACGAACCGCCGCATGATCGAGGCGCGGGCGTCCGGGTTCAGCACCTTGAACGCCAGATCTTCCAGTTCTTCGCGCATCCACTGCATACCCATCCGGCCTGCCAGTGGTGCAAAGATCTCCATCGTTTCGCGGGCTTTTTGCGCCTGTTTCTCAGGTCGCATCGCTTTGATGGTGCGCATGTTGTGCAGACGGTCGGCCAGTTTGACCAGGATCACCCGCAGGTCCTTGGACATGGCCATGAACAGCTTGCGGAAGTTTTCCGCCTGTTTGGTTTCTGACGAGGACAGCTGCAGATTGGTCAGCTTGGTCACACCATCCACCAGATCGGCCACTTCGGGGCTGAAGCGCTCGGCAATCTCACCGTAGGAGGCTTTGGTGTCCTCAATCGTGTCGTGCAACAGGGCCGTGATGATCGAGGCATCATCCAGACGTTGTTCCGTCAGGATGGCAGCAACAGCGATGGGATGGGTAAAATAGGGCTCGCCCGAGTGGCGGAACTGCCCTTCGTGTGCCGCAAGGCCATAATCATAGGCCTCGCGTATCAGTGTTTCGTTTGTTTTGGGGTTATAGTTGCGAACCAGTGCGATCAGATCGTCAACCGCAATCATATCCTTCGCTTCCCTATACCCTGAGCTGGGGCTTAGCCCTGGCCTTGTGCTTCCATCAGCTGACGCAGCAGCATTTCTTCGGACATGTCGTCCTCTGCCGGCTTGTCAGCTTCACCACCACCCATGAGCAACGCCATGGAATCTTCTTCCGGCTCGTCCACTTCGATCTGGGTCTGGTTGTTTTCGATCAGACGCTCACGCAGGTTGCCTGCCGACTGGGTCTCATCCGCGATTTCACGCAGAGCAACAACAGGGTTCTTGTCGTTGTCACGGTCCACGGTCAGCGGCGAACCAGATGCAATTTCACGTGCGCGGTGCGACGCAAGCATCACCAGTTCGAACCGGTTCGGAACCTTGTCTACGCAATCTTCAACGGTAACGCGGGCCATTAAGACACTCCGATCATGGGAAGGGCTAGAGAGGCAGTATTTATGCCGGAACAGCAGGGTTGACAAGCCACAATTACAGGCGAACCACGGTCTCCACCTCTTCTTTCGGCAGTTCCGCACAGATTTCTTGAACCGTTTTGCCCAGAACCGGGTGTTTCCAGTCGGGCGCCACATCTTTAAGGGGGATCAGAACAAAAGACCGGTCCTGAATCCGCGGATGTGGAAGAATCAGTTGCTCTGGCGCTTGGCGTGTCTGCTGTTCCAGCGGCAGATCCACCCAATGACGCTGCGTCACAAGATCGGGCAGGATCAGGTCATCAACCGCCAGCAAATCCAGATCCAGCGTGCGCCCGGCCCAGCGTGATGTCCGCTCGCGGCCAAACTCATGTTCCACTTTATGGAGGGTTTCAAGGATTTCTGCTGGCGCCATATCGGATCCAATAGACAATGCGCCGTTCACATAGTCAGGCCCAGCCCCCTTTGGAAAACAAGGGGTTTGGTAAAAAGAACTAACCGCATTCAAGGAAAACCCAAGATCTTGCAATCGCGACAACGCACGTTCGATCACTTCCAGGGGAGGTTCGCCTTCAAGAGGAAGATTTCCGCCGAATGCGACCAAGATTTGCTGTTCTTTAAGCATTTTTGACCTATCCTAATGAACCAGAGGGGTCCCTTGCGCCCCCTAGCGCAACAACTTATTTTTGATCAATAGCAGCGTGGCACATATTTCAAACCATTCACGGATCGCCGCGCGCTGATAATCGGAAGGAAATTTGATGTTCTACAAAGACGAACGGCTGGCGCTGTTCATCGATGGGTCGAACTTGTATGCAGCAGCCAAGGCCTTGGGCTTTGACATTGATTATAAGCTGCTGCGCCAGGAATTCATGCGCCGGGGCAAACTGCTGCGGGCGTTCTACTACACTGCGTTGCTGGAAAACGACGAATATTCGCCGATCCGCCCGCTGGTAGACTGGTTACATTACAATGGCTTCACCATGGTGACCAAACCCGCCAAGGAATACACCGACAGCCAGGGCCGTCGGAAGGTTAAAGGCAACATGGATATCGAACTGACGGTCGATGCCATGGAACTGGCCCCACGAGTTGACCATGTTGTGCTGTTCTCCGGCGATGGCGATTTCCGCCCGCTGGTCGAAAGCCTGCAGCGTCAGGGCGTGCGCGTTTCGGTCGTTTCGACCATCCGCAGCCAGCCGCCGATGATTGCTGACGAACTGCGTCGCCAAGCCGATAATTTCATCGAGCTGGACGAGCTGAAAGAAGTGATCGGCCGCCCGCCGCGGGAAACCCCTGCGGAACGCGACATGGCCTATACCGCACCTTAAGCGGTTTAAGCATGAAACGAAAAAACCGGGGCCAGCGTGCCCCGGTTTTCTTTTGCCCCGGTTTTCTTTTGCCAGATCGTTAGACAGTGACCTCAGCCACCCTGCGCCGCGGCGGCGGCGTCGCGGGCATTGTGCTGATCAATGATCGGCGTCGGCCAGGTGCTTTTGATGAAGGCCAGGATCTGCACGATCTCCTCATCGCTCAGGATCTCCTCATAGGCGCCCATCCGGCTTTTGTAGCCGTTGCCGACCATCGCTTCGGTGCCAAACTTGGTGATCATGAACAGCTGCAGATCCGGGTGGTGCCATGTATGACCCGACGGATCATGAGGCGGCGCGGGCAGATAGCCGTCGGCATCGCGTTCGCGCCAATTTGCTTCGCCCTGCAGCTGTGCGCCATGACAGGCGGCGCAATTGTCCGCATAGAGTTCCTGACCAGCCGCAACGGCCGCAGCATCCTGATACGGCAGAAAGCCGGCTGGCTGCGCCTCCGCCCGTTGCAGCCAGAGGCCCCCAAGGGTCACCCCCGCCAGGGCCAACGCCCCAACCGACAACCCAATCGCGTTTTTCCCAATCGCTTTTTTCACCGCGTCTCTCCTTCTTTTGGCCCCTCTTCGCGGCTTCCCCCGCTGGAAGGTCAAGCCCCCCCTTTACCCGGCCCGCTTTGCGCCTTACCTCTGCCATAAGCCACGGAGACCCGCGCCACATGACCGACTCGCCAAACATGGGCAAACCGCCCCTTGATCTTTACCTTGCAGCGCCGCGCGGCTTCTGCGCCGGGGTCGATCGCGCCATCAAAATTGTGGAAATGGCGATCCAGAAATGGGGCGCCCCGGTCTATGTGCGTCACGAAATTGTGCACAACAAATTTGTCGTCGACAGTCTGAAGGCGCAGGGCGCGATCTTTGTTGAAGAGCTCAGCGATTGCCCCGATGACCGGCCGGTGATCTTTTCCGCCCATGGGGTGCCGAAATCCGTGCCGGCCACCGCGCAAGCGCGGGAGATGGTCTATGTCGATGCCACCTGCCCGCTGGTGTCCAAAGTGCACATCGAGGCCGAGCGTCATTCCAGCAACGGTTTGCAGATCATCATGATCGGCCACGCGGGCCACCCGGAAACCGTCGGCACCATGGGGCAGCTGCCCGACGGTGAGGTGCTGCTGGTGGAAACCGTGGCGGATGTTGCCACCGTCGATGTGCGCGATCCCGAGCAGCTGGCCTTTGTGACGCAAACAACGCTGTCAGTGGATGACACCAAGGATATCGTCGCCGCGCTGGAGGCCCGGTTCCCCGCGATCCAGGGCCCACATAAAGAAGACATCTGTTACGCCACCACCAACCGCCAGGAATCAGTCAAAGCCATTTCGGCCAAGATTGACGCGCTGCTGGTGGTTGGGGCGCCAAACTCCTCGAACTCGCGCCGTTTGGTTGAGGTGGGCGCGCGCAACGGCTGTTCTTACGCGCAGCTGGTGCAGCGGGCCGAAGACATCGACTGGCGCGCCATTGAGGGCATCAAAGCCATCGGCATCACCGCCGGGGCCTCGGCCCCCGAGGTGCTGGTCAATGAGGTGATCGATGCTGTCAAAGCCCGCTATGACGTGACCGTCGCCGAGGTGGAAACCGCCAAAGAAAACGTTGAGTTCAAAGTGCCTAGGGTCTTGCGCCAACCTGCGTGATCCTGAACCATTTCGACCGGGCAATTTACGCCTCTCAGGAGACCCCAAATGATTTCGCTACAGTTTCTTATCACCGCCTTTGTTGTCGTTATCGCCCCCGGCACCGGGGTGATCTACACCCTTGCGCTGGGGCTGGGACAGGGCCGCCGCGCGTCACTGATTGCCGCACTGGGATGCACCTTGGGGATCGTGCCGCATCTGGCCGCTGCCATTCTGGGGCTGGCGGCGGTGCTACACACCTCTGCGCTGCTGTTCCAGATCGTGAAATTTGCCGGCGTCGCCTATCTGTTGTGGCTGGCCTATCAGGCGCTGAAGTCCGGTGGTGCCCTGTCCGTCAGCGGGGATGCACAGCGTCAACCGGCCTGGGCCATTGCCCGTCGTGGTGCGCTGATCAATATTCTGAACCCGAAATTGTCGATCTTCTTCCTGGCGCTGTTGCCGCCATTTCTGTCCGGTAATGCTGCAACCGCCAGCGTGGAGATGGCGACGCTGGGCGGCATCTTCATGGCGATGACCTTTGCGGTGTTTGTGATCTACGGCGTCTTTGCCGCCGCGGCGCGAGATTTCCTTCTGGGGTCTGAGCGGGTGATGACATGGCTGAACCGCAGCTTCGCCGGGATCTTCACCCTGCTGGCCGGACGACTGGCGCTGGAGAAAGCATGACAGACGCAGAAACCCTACAGGTCTACGCCGAGGCCGCGGCGCGTTACGCCGAAGGCTTTGCGCGGACCAAAGACACCGATCAGGAAGAAGACTACGCCGCCTTCACCGCGTTGTTGCCGGATGGGGCCAAAGTGCTGGATCTGGGCTGTGGCCCCGGTCACTGGACCGCGCGGATGCGGGGTGATGGCTACGCCGCGGAGGGCATGGATGCCTCGCCCGAAATGGCGGCCTATGCCCGGGACGCCTACGGCATCGAAGTCACGCTTGCCGATTTCAGCGCGCTAGCGCAGCTGGCGGGTTATGATGGCATCTGGGCCAACTTCAGCCTGCTGCCCGCGCCCAAGGCCGCGTTTCCGACCCATCTGGCGCATATCCGGCAGGCCCTGCCCGCGGGCGGTGCGCTGGCCCTTGGCATGAAGCTGGGCAGCGGAGAATCGCGCGATCATCTGGGCCGGTTTTACGCCTATTATAGCGAAGAAGACCTGATTGAACGGGTCACCCAAGCCGGTTTTGACGTGCTGAGCACCCGGCGGGGTCATGGCGAAGGTCTGGCGGGCAAACCCGATACCTTTGTGGTTCTGATCGCGCAGGTGCCGCCGCAGGGCTAAGCTATCCCTCTGAACACCTGCGTTTTTCTTGGCGACCGCCCGTGCCAATCGATCACGACGCCCTAGCTGATGGGGGAATAGGTTCCACCAAGCTGCAAAGGCCTCACTATGTTCAACTGGTCCGCCATTCCCCGGCCCGCCCTGACCTTGGGCTTTGCGGGCACCCTGCCCTTTCTGTTTGCCGCGCTGGCCCCATTGGACGTTACAGACCGCTATGTGCTGTCGCTGGCCTATGGGCTGGTGATCCTATGTTTCATGGCCGGCACCCTCTGGGGTTTTGCCGCCCACCGCAGTGATGCCTTTGGCTATGCCGCCAGTGTCATTCCGGCGATCCTGGCCTTTGGCTTGCTCACAGACCATGTGCTGTCACTGGGATTGGGGACGATCACCCGCCATTGGTTGCTGATCGCGCTGTTTGTCGGGCTGCTGCCCTTGGACCATTGGATGCAGAAACAGGGCCTGGCGCCGCCGTGGTGGCTGAGCCTGCGCCTGTCGATCACTGCTGTGGTCCTGGCCTGCCTGATTTTTGTGGGCCTACAGCCGATCCCCTGACACGCCATCCGCCGCAAACCTCTTGACGGCCCGGCGTGGCACTGGCACTTCGCCTTTATGCCCGAACTTTATGCATATACCGACGGAGCCTGCTCCGGCAATCCCGGCCCCGGCGGCTGGGGCGTTCTGCTGCGCGCGATGGAGGGCGACAAAGTCCTGAAAGAGCGTGAGTTGAAAGGCGGCGAAGCTGCCACCACCAACAACCAGATGGAGCTGATGGCGGCCATCTCAGCCCTTGAGGCGCTTGAGCGGCCTTCGACGCTGACGGTGGTGACCGACAGTGCCTATGTGAAAAACGGGGTCACAGGCTGGATCTTCGGCTGGAAGCGGAATGGCTGGAAAACATCCAACAAAAAGCCGGTGAAAAACGTTGAGCTGTGGCAACGCCTTGATGCGGCACAGACCCGTCACACGGTGACCTGGGAATGGGTCAAAGGCCACGCCGGCCACCCGGAAAACGAACGCGCCGATGAACTGGCCCGCGCCGGAATGGCCCCGTTCAAGGACTAAGCCCCTACTTCACCCCAAAGGACACCCGATGCCCGACCAGCTGAGCCTGCAGATCCTCCTCGACAGTGCATCGGTTCTGGTCTTTGCGCTGACCGGCGCGCTTGCGGCGTCACGGGCCCAGCTGGATCTGGTTGGGTTTCTGTTCATCGCGGCGCTGACGGCCATTGGCGGCGGCACCCTGCGCGATGTTCTGCTGGACAGAAACCCGGTGTTCTGGATCGCCCAGCCCTGGTTCCTGGCGGTGGCCGTTGCCGCCGCAACCCTGGTGTTTTTCACCGCACACCTGTTGGAAAGCCGCTACCGGACGCTGCTGTGGCTCGACAGCCTGGCGCTGGCGGTTGCGGTGCCTGCAGGGGCAGCCGTGGCGCTGGATCTGGGTGCGCATTGGTCCATCGTGATTGTGATGGGGGTGGCCACGGGCACCTTTGGCGGCATGATGCGCGATGTGGTCTGCAATGAGGTGCCGCTGGTCCTGACACAAGGCGAGCTTTATGCCACCGCTGCGGCGGCCGGGGCGCTGGCAACGGTTCTGGCTACAGGCCTGACCGACAGCGCCGGACTGGCCCGTGAATGGGATCTGTTGATCGGCGGGTTGGTCACCTGGGGGTTGCGCGCCGGCTCCCTGCATTTTGGCTGGCAGCTGCCGGTCTACAAAAGCCGACCGCCACGGCAATAAGCGGCGTCAGCCCTTGAAGCGCTGGTAGAACCAGATCAGCAGCATGGCGCCAAGGATCGCACCCACAAGACCTGCCGCCATGCCGGTCACAACCAGCAGGAACCGCAGGATCAGCCCGCCAATCAGCGCCCCGGCAATGCCGATGCCAATGGTGGTGATCAGGTTCGCCTCCTGGCCCATCAGCTTGGTGGCGATGACACCGGCAGCGGCGCCGATGATGATCAGAAACAGAATGGACATTCAGAACCTCCTAAGGGGCAAACCATTGCCACTATTATCTTATTTCCGCCAATGCGTCGGCACCACGATCAGCGCCCCGACCGAGGCTAGGATCGCATCGACACCGGGCGGGCCAAAGCTGACGCCGAACATCACCCGGACAAAATAGAACAGGAAAGCCCCGCCAACACAGATGATGATCGAGGGCAGGATCCCATTGTGGGTGAAGCCCGTCTTTTCGACCAGATAGCCCACGATCCCGGCAATCACCACCGTACCGATCAAGGTTGGAAACATGGGCGTTCTCCTTTGGTTACAGCTGCGTTCCCTTGGGCAGGGGTAGGCCGCGCAGGAACACCTCGGCATCCTGCGCTGCTTTGCCCGCGCGTTGCAAGCGCAAGAGTTGCACGGCCCCGCTGCCACAGGCGACGGTCAGCTGATCGTCCAGCACCTCACCAGGCGCCCCTGCACCATCCACCAAGCGGGAGGCCAGGAGTTTGATGCGCTGGCCGTCAAATTCGACAAATGCCCCCGGGAAAGGCGACAGGCCGCGGATTTTGCGATCGACCTCAGCAGCGGGGGCAGACCAGTCAATTGCCGCCTCGGCCTTGTCGATCTTGCTGGCGTAGGTGACGCCGTCCTCAGGCTGCACCACAGGGGTCAGGGTGGGCAGTTTTGCCAGCGCCTCAACAATCAGCGCTGCCCCCATATCAGACAGGCGGTCATGTAGCTGTGCGGTGGTTTCTTCGGCCTCAATTGCAGTTTCTTCCCGCAAGAGAACCGGCCCGGTGTCCAACCCGGCCTCCATCTGCATGATGCAGATGCCGGTTTCCGCATCGCCCGACATGATCGCACGATGGATCGGCGCAGCCCCGCGCCAGCGCGGCAGCAGTGAGGCATGAATGTTCAAACACCCCTGTGCAGGCGCGTCCAGAATGGCCTGCGGCAGGATCAGACCGTAGGCGACAACCACCGCAACATCCGCGTTCAATGCGGCAAAATCCGCCTGGTCTTCGGCACCTTTCAGCGACACGGGATGGCGCACCTCCAGTCCCAGTTCTGCTGCGCGGGCGTGGACCGGTGTTGGGCGTTCTTTCTTGCCGCGACCAGCCTGACGGGGGGGCTGGCAATAAACGGCAGCGATCTCATGCCCGGCCTCTACCAAAGCCTCCAGAACCGGCACCGAAAACTCCGGCGTACCCATGAAAACTACCCGCATCGTCCTGCTCCTTCGTCCGGCTTAGTTCAGTCTGGCTCAGCTCTGTCCGGCTCAGCGTGCTTTACGTGACTTGCGGATCAGCATGTCGCGTTTGGTCTTGCTCAGGTGATCAAAGTACATCTTGCCATTGATGTGGTCGATCTGGTGCTGCACCGAGGTCGCCCAGAGCCCAACAAAATCGCGCTCTTCCATCTCACCCTGCTCGTTCATGAAACGCACGGTCACCGCGCGGGGGCGGGTGATCTTGGCCGAAACCCCAACAAGGTTCGGGCTGGCCTCTTCATGATCGCGCGGCTGGGTGGAGGCATGCAGGATCTCAGGGTTGGCCATGCGGATCGCCTGATTGCCCTCCTCGGTCGCATCCACAACGATCAGCCGCAGCATCTCACCAATCTGATTGGCGCCCATGCCGACACCGGGCATCGCATACATCGTGTCGATCAGATCCTCCCAGACCTGACGCACGTGATCGGTGATTTCCGCCACCGGCTCCGCCGCAGTGCGCAGACGTTTGTCGGGCCAGGGGATACATTTGCGAACGGTCATTTCAGCGCCTCCTGATAGGCGGCTTCCAGCCGCGCGCGGTCGTCTTGGCCCAGATGGTCAAAGATCACCACACCGTTCAGGTGATCCAACTCATGCTGGGCGCATTTTGCTTCAAAGCCTGTCATCCGGCGGGTCTGGCGCTGCCCCTGCAGATCCAACCAAGTCATCACCACTTCAGCGGGGCGCTGCACCTCAGCGGGTGCGTTTGGGATCGACAGGCAGCCCTCTTCCCCGCCTGCAAGCGCATCTGAGGCCTCAAGGATTTCGGGATTGATCAGCACCTGCGGGGCGCGGGTGCCTTCCTTCCAGGTGACATCCATCACAAAGATCCGCTGCATCACGCCCACCTGCGGCCCGGCCAGCCCCCGGCCATAGGCCGCATACATCGTGTCCAGCATGTCCTGCGCCAGCGTGCTGAGGTCGCTGCCGTCCGCCACCTGGGCGCAGATCTGCTGCAACCGCGGATCAGGCCAGCGCAGGATATCCAGCTGGGCCATGACTTAGCCCCGCGCCAGTTCGCGTTTCAGCTTCTGCATTTTGCGGGTGATCATCTGGCGCTTCAGTGGCTTCAGATAATCGATGAACAGCTTGCCATCCAGATGGTCAATCTCATGCTGCACACAGGTCGCCCAGAGGTCGGCAAAGGTACGTTCCTGTTCCTTGCCATCCACATCCATCCAGCGCACCGTCACCTCGGCGGGGCGGGTCACTTCGGCGAACTGATCCGGGATCGACAGGCAGCCCTCTTCGTAGCTGGATGTTTCATCCGAGGCGGCCACGATTTCAGGATTGAACATCACCAGCGGGCTGTTCTCTTCTTCCTGCGTGGTGCAATCCAGCGTGATCACCCGATGCAGAACACCGATCTGTGGCGCGGCCAGCCCAATGCCCGGCGCGTCATACATGGTTTCCAGCATATCCTCTGCCAGCGTGCGCAATTCGTCACTCATGTCTGCGACCGGATCACAGAGCTTTTTCAGGCGGGGGTCGGGATGGATCAGGATCTTGCGTTTCATGGCGTTGATGTAGGCGATGGGAGGGCATCACGCAATGGGGCAATCCCCAAGCGCCGTAGGGTTCTACCGTGAAAATACGGGCAGCCTGCATTGCTGCAGGGCTGGGCTGCGATGGCTGTGCGTCAATCCACAGGAAAGCGCCAATTGCCACCTTGCTGCCGCCCCCCATCTGCCCCTAGGCTCGCCCCGATCCGGCGGCCCATTCAGGCCACCCAAGAACCGCACAAGACCACCGCATACCCTGAGGGAGACCCGTATGAATTTCGATGAGATCCACAACCGAGTTGGCAGCCATTCCGTCAAATGGGACATGATGGAGACCCTCTATGGCGTTTCCCCCGAAGACGGGCTGTCCATGTGGGTTGCCGATATGGATTTCAAAGCCGCGGATGTCATTCAGGATGCGGTCAAGGCAATGGCTGATCACGGTATCTATGGCTATTACGGCGATGACGCCAGCTATCGCAATGCGATCTGCTGGTGGATGGAAAACCGCCACGGCTGGAAAGTGGATCCATCGTGGATTTTCACCACCCATGGTCTGGTCAATGGCACCGCGATCTGCGTCGATACCTTCACCGCGCCGGGTGATGGCGTGGTTCTGATGACGCCGGTTTATCACGCCTTTGCCAAGGTGATCCGCGCCAACAACCGCCGTGTGGTGGAATGTGATCTGCGCAATGTTGATGGTCGCTATGAGATGGACTTTGACGCTTGGGATCAGCAGCTTGATGGCTCTGAGAAGATGGTCATCCTCTGCTCACCGCATAACCCCGGCGGCCGCGTCTGGACCCACGACGAACTGGAAGGTGTGGTTGCCTTTGCCAAACGCCACGATCTGATTCTCGTCTCGGATGAGATCCACCACGATCTGGTCTACCCCGGTGTGACCCACACACCGATGGCCAATGTGACCGGCGCCGAAGAGCGGCTGATCATGATGACCGCCACCTCCAAGACCTTCAACATCGCTGGCACCCATTGCGGCAATGTCATCATCCCCGATGAAACACTGCGCGCCAAATTTGCCGCCCGGATGGCGGGCCTTGGCCTGTCGCCCAACTCCTTCGGGCTGCATATGACCGAAGCCGCCTATTCCCCGGAAGGCGCCAAATGGGCCGATGCGGTGCTGGAGTACATCGATGGCAACCGGCAGATCTTTGATGCGGGCATCAACGCTATTCCCGGCCTCGCCTCAATGAAGATGGAAGCCACCTATCTGGCCTGGGTCGATTTCTCGGGCACCGGGATGGCGCGGGAGGAGTTCACTGATCGTGTCTCCAAGGAGGCAAAGATCGCGGTGAACCAGGGCCCAACCTTCGGATCTGGCGGCGAAAACTTCCTGCGCTTCAACCTGGCGACGCCACGCGCCCATGTCGAAGAAGCGGTGAAGCGGATGCAGGCTGCCTTCGGCGATCTGCAGTAACCCCACATCAGGCATCCAATCAGACCGGCCCCTGCGGATCATCGCGGGGGCCTTTGCATGCGGCCGGTTGCCACATCCCTTCTGCCAGCACCCCGGCCTGCCTATATCTGTTTCACCCCAGTGAGGGGCTAACACAGTTGGGTTTTCGCCATGTCACATCCCATGAATGCCGCCATTGAAATGGCCATGCAGGCCGCTGATCGCTCGGATGAGTTCAAAAACCTCCCCGGCGCGGGCAAACCGTTGGCGTTTCTCCACCAGCCCAAAGATGCGGTGCTGGACCACTTGCTGAAAGAAAACCAAGCCAAGCCGCTGGCGGTGGAGCTGAAACGCCAGATCGCCACGCTGCACGCCACGTTGAAAGCCACCACTGATCCCGAGGACCGCAAAGCGGTGATGAAACAGATCGCGGACAAACAGCTGCGCCTGGACCTGGAACTGGAAGCGCTGCGCAAATACGGCTGATCTACACCCGGCAGGGGCCACAGCCCCTGCCCTTGACCTTCGCACCCTCCACTCATAGGTAGGCCCTGCCGAAATCAGAGTTGCAGGGTGGTGTCTCCTGCGCTGGCCGCAGGGCCGGTTCTGCTTCGACCACGGCGCAACCCTTACCTCAGGGGCAGCGCGTGGACTCGAACGATCTTCTTGCCAGTAAGCCCCTGACCTTACCGCAAGAGAGACAAATGACCGACTATCTGACCTGGTTTCTGGTGGCCTTCTTCATCATCGGCACGCTGACAAATGGGCTGGGCCCGCAGAAGATCCGCGAAAGCTACGCCGCTTGGGGCTATCCCGCATGGTTCCGCTTTGTGACAGCAGCCCTTGAGGCGCTGGTTGCCACGCTGCTGCTGTTTCCGCTCAGCCAGCCCTTTGGCATCGGGCTTGGCGTGATGATCATGCTGGCCGCCGCCGCCACACTGATCCGCGCCAAGGACTACGTGCAACTCAGCGGCCCTGTGGTGATCCTCACCCTGCTGCTGGTGCTGGCCTACCTCAGCGCAGCCACCTAAGAGCTGCGTTTTTACAAAGCTGACCAAGGGCGGTCGTCACCTCGTCCGCCCTTATCCCGCCTACCCTGTCAGCCAGTGCGGTTTCTGACAGGCCCCGGCGCATCGCCAAGCTACAAAAACAAAAGCGGCCCCGGTTGGAGCCGCTTCAATTCGCGAAAACGCATCAGAAACGTGTGGGCTCAGCTTTGGTGCCCCAGAAGCGCGATGACCTCATGATCCTCTTTCACGAAATCCGCCGGCGGTTTGCCGTGGATCGCGGTGAGGCGTTTGAATTCATAACACATCTCTCCGGCCTCTTCTTCCGAGGCAAGGATCAGACACTGATAGAGGTGTTCGCCCCGGTCAAACAGATCCACAAAGCCACGCAGATGTGGCGCGGAGTCCGCATCCAGCGCAAAGCCAGTTTCCCAGAATCGCAGCACACGATAGGTCTGGCCATCGGCCTCCACCAACATGCGGCTGTTGCGTTTCTGGTCTTTCTTGCGTGCAGCATCCAGACCGGCCTGAACCTCTTTGGGCAGAAATGTCGTCATTTCGCTCCTCCTTCTGGCCCCAAGATGGGGGATTTCCAGTTAAGGTCAAGTAAACCTTTGACGAAATCTCACTCGTCGATGGGCTCTTCCAAGACCGCTCCCTCCACCGGACGCAGCACATGCGGCATCTTCGGATCATAGAGGGCTGAGTCTTTGAAATCACGAACCGTGCCAAGTGCCGGCCCCACCAGAATCAAAGCGGTGCGGGTGATCTTTTCAGCCCGCACTTTTTTGCGAATGTCGCTCAGCGTGCCTTTGATGAACATCTCATCCGGCCAGCCGACGCGGTAGCCCACCACAACCGGACACTCCGCGCCATAATTGGGCACCAGCTGGCGCTCAATCTCACGCAGATTGCGGATCCCCAGATGAATCGCCAAGGTCGCGCCGGTGCGGGCGAAGTTTTCTAGGGTCTCACCTTCTGGCATTGAGGTCGATTTCATCGACACCCGGGTTAGCACAATCGATTGCGCCACCTCAGGGATGGTCAACTCCTGCCCAAGGGCTGCAGCCATTGCCGCATAGGCCGGCACACCAGGGATGATCTCATAGGCAATGCCCTCGGCCTGCAACCGACGGATCTGTTCGGCAATTGCACCATAAAGCGACGGATCACCGGAATGCACCCGTGCCACATCCTGCCCCTTGGCATGGGCCGCCACGATCTCGGCATGGGTCTCATCCAGCGTCATCGGCGCCGTGTCCAGCACCCGCGCACCTTCCGGGGCACAGGCCACCACCTCTGGCGGCACCAAGGAGCCCGCATAGAGACAGACGGGGCATTCGCCGATCACCCGCTCGGCCTTTTTCGTCAGCAATTCGGGATCGCCCGGCCCCGCGCCAATAAAGTAAACGGTCATGCGCCGCGCCCCTCTTTCATCTTTCCAAAAATACTCACTGCGCTGCCTTCTCGGCCAGATCACCGTCAATTTTGCGCGCATAGCCCCGTGGCGTGAACATGCGGGGGCCTTCGCCCAGCTCCGCCAGTCGCGAATTGCTCGAACCGATCAGAACCACGGTCAGCATGTCGACCTCATCGACCTCCAGCTGGTCCAGACGGCGATAGCGCACATATTCCTCAGGCCGCCCCAGGGACGAGGCCAGCATCACCGGCGTATCGGCCGGGCGGTGCTGCAACAGGATCTCCCGCGCCTCGGCCAGCAGGGTCCGGCGGGTTTTGGACACTGGGTTATAGAAGGCAATCACGAAATCGCCCTCTGCCGCCGCTTTCAACCGGCGCAGAATGTCATCACGCGGGGTCAGCAGATCGGACAGCGAAATGGTGCAGAAGTCGTGCCCCAAAGGCGCCCCGGCCCGTGCCGCAGCCCCCTGCAATGCCGAAACGCCCGGCGAACAGATCACGTCCACCCGGTGCGCCGCGTCAGAGACGCCATGTTCCTCCGGCCCGCGATCCAGCAGTTCAAAGACCAGCGCGCCCATCGCGTAGATGCCCGCATCGCCCGAACAGACCAGAGCCACGTTCTTGCCCTTCGCCGCCTGTTCCAGCGCGTAGCGACAGCGCGCCTCTTCGCCGCCCAATGGGAAGTCCGACCGTTCCTTTCCGGCGGCCAATGGGCCCAGCAGATCGATGTAGAGGCCATAGCCAACCAGCTCTTCCGCCTCAGCCACCAGGCGCGAGACCTCGGGCGTGCGCCAACTGGCCTGACCCGGGCCAATGCCCACAACCGACAGACGGCCACGGGCGCGGCCCGCCACCGCGGTCACAGGGGCCTCGGCCATCGCCAGCGCCGCTGTGCCCATGGCGGTTTTGCGTTTCGGATGGGTCAGTGTCACAGCCGCGCCCCCCGCGGCCAAGGCCGCGTTTTCGGCCACACCGTGGGTGCCAATCTCGGCAAAAACCACCTCGGATGTGGTGGCGCAACGCGGGGTTTCCGCGTCCAGCTCCGCCGCTGTGAACAGGCGCAGCGGCACGTTGAACTTCGCCGCCAGTGCGTTCATCGCAGGCTCATCCGCTTTCAGGTCCGCCGTGGCAATGGCCGCCAGCGCACCAGACGCAACACCCGCATCCGCCAGCAGCTCTGCGACCAAGCCATCCAGCTCCTCCGCCGGGCAATTGCGCGAACAGCCAATACCCAGAATTGCGCGCTGCGGGTGGAAGACCAGCGTGGTCTCCTTCGTCACCTCAACAGGTGCCACAGTGCAGTGAATGGTCACCCCGTCACCTTTCGGCAGATCCGCCAGCCAATCGGCCGCCTCAACCGCCTCACCCACCAACGTAGCACCAGCGCCCGACAGCAAGGCCGCCATCGCCGCCTTGGCGTTTTCAGGGTTGGCCAGAACCCAGCCCTGCGGCGGTTCATCCAGCGCCACGCCCATGGCGACATCCCCGGCTGTGGTCACAGCCGCGGTCGCCTCCAACGCCGAAGCGATCTCACCGGCCAGACGGTTGGCGCCGCGATGTCCGCCCAGAAGCGGCACCACAACGGACCCGTTATCAGACACCGACACAACCGGCGGCTCCGCCCGTTTGTCACTCAGCAATGGCGCAACCGCACGGATCAGGATGCCGCTGGCACAGACGCCAACCACCGGCACACCGGCCGCAAACAAATCCCGCGCATGGTCCAGCGCATTGGGGAAAAAGGCATCGGCCTGTGCCACACGCCCCTCACGGCCGTGCACCTCAGCACCCAGAACCGCCGCCACTTGATGCGCCACCGCCTCGCCCGAGGCACTCAGCGCCAGAACAACCGGCGTCACATTTTCGCCCGCAGGCCCAGAAGTTACAGCCATGGGTCGCCCCCCTTCACCAGTAGAATCATTGAGAAATAGGGCGCCTTCTCCGGCGCCTCCTTAAGCGGGCAAACCACCTCTTCGGGCAGGCTGGCACGCTCGATATACATGGCCTTTTCGGTCAGGCCCAAGGCCTCGATCACGCCACGGATCTTGGCCAGATGGCGGCCGACCTTCATGATCGCCACGCTTTCCGCGCCTTCGATCCGGCTGCGTAGCTCCGCCTCCGGCAGGGGGCCGGGCAGCACCGTCAGCCGTTCATTGCGCGCCGCCAAAGGCACACCGGCCCGCGCCGCGCAGGTGGTGATTGAGGTCACGCCGGGTACCACCTCAACCTCAAACCGTTCGGACAAGCGGGCAAAGAGATACATGAAGGAACCGTAGAAAAAAGGATCGCCCTCACAGAGGCAGATCACATCCTCACCCGCCTCCAGTGCCGCAGCGATTTCCGTTGCGCCCTTGTCATAGGCGGCCTGCGCCGGGGCACGGTCCACCGTCATCGGCACGTCCATCACAATTTCACGCGCGCCCGCAGGGATCACATCGGCCGCGATGGCGCGGGCAAAGCTGTCGCCACCTGCTAAGGCCGGATAGGCCACCACCGTGGCCCCCGCAATCAACCGATGGGCCCGCAGGGTCATCAGGTCGGGATCACCCGGCCCCAGCCCCACACCATAGAGTTTACCGGTCATCGTTTGATCAGGCTCCACTGGGTGACGGTGCGCAGCGGTTTCCAACCGCTCAAAGGGCCAATCGCCTCCGCCCGTTCGACCGAGATCTTGACCAGCTCACCACCGTAATCCTTCTGCAGCGCAATCAGCGTCGCCTCACTTTCGATGGTCACCGCATTGGCCACCATCCGGCCCAAAGGACGCAGCGCCTCCCAGGCGAACTCGAATGTCTCCCGGCTGAGACCGCCGCCAATGAACACCGCGTCGGGGGCCGGCAGATCCTGCAGGGCGGCGGGCACGGTGCCATCCACCAGCTGCAGCTTCGGCACCCCCAGCGCCAGCGCGTTTGCGGCTGCCATCGACCGGCGATCAGCACGCGGTTCAATCCCGATGGCCTGCGCATAAGAGGCCGAGCGCATCCACTCCACCGCGACCGAACCACAGCCGGTGCCAATGTCCCACAGCAGTGCGCCGCGCATCGGCATCAGCTTGGCCAGCGTCGCCGCACGGACCTCTTGTTTGGTCATGGTGCCGTCGTTCTGAAACAGATCATCCGCCAGCCCCGGCACCCTCGGCAAAAGCGCCGCATCAGGTGCAGCGATGCAATCCACTGCCAGCGTGTTGAACGGCGGCACCTCGTGTTCCCAGCCCTCTGCGACACCGTCAAACCGCTGTTCTTCCTCACCACCCATATTGGCCAGCACCGTCATCTTAGATTTGCCAAAACCACGGGCGGTCAGGAAGGCGGCAATCTTGCCAGGGGTGTCCGAACCGGTGGTCAGGATCAGCAACCGTGCATCCGGCTGGATAAAGGCGATCATCTGCTCCACCGGACGGCCATGCACCGTCAGCGTCTCCAGATCCGCCATCGACCAGCCCATGCGCGCCGCCGCCAACTGGAAGGCCCCGACCTGCGGGTGATAAACCAACTCGCTCGGATCAATCTCACGCCCGATCCGTGCCCCGACCGAAAACCACAGGGGATCGCCGGTGGCCAGAACCACCACACGTTTACCTTTCAGCTCCTGCAACATGCCAATAAGCGCATCAAAGGGCGAGGGCCAGGCCAGCCGCTCGGCCGTGACCGCCGCAGACAGTTCATGATGGCGTTCCCCACCCACAATCACCTCTGCTGCTTCGACAACCGCGCGGGTGGCGGGCAGCAGCCCGTCCATACCGTCCTCACCAATGCCAACAATATGCAACCAAGGATCAGACATGGGCCGCCCCTTTCAATGTTCTGCAAATACTCTCGCCGAAGGCATGCCGATCTTTCATCGGATTGCCTCCGCTTGTTCTTCTGGCAGCCCCGCTGCCAACGCGTTCACTGCGGCTGAGGCAATGGCTGAGCCGCCGCGACGGCCACGCAGGGCGACAAAGTCACAACCGCGCGGGTTGGCGGCCAATTCGGCCTTGCTCTCTGCCGCGCCGACAAAACCCACCGGGAAGCCAAGGATCACCGCCGGTTTCGGCGCGCCTTGGTCGATCAGCTCCAACAGATGAAACAGCGCGGTGGGGGCGTTGCCCACGGCCACGACAGCCCCGTCCAGATGATCGGCCCAAAGCTCTACCGCGGCGGCAGAGCGGGTGTTGCCAATGCCTGCCGCGATGCCGGGTGTACGGGCATCGTTCAGGGTGACGATCACCTCATTTTCGGCCGGCAGGTAGCGCCGGATGATGCCCGCGCCGACCATTTCGCAATCACACAGGATCGGTTTGCCCGCCTGTAAAGCCGCGTGGCCCGCCGCATAGGCGTTTTCAGAAAACGCCAGCCGGTCCGCAACCTCAACCATGCCACAGGCGTGGATCAGCCGGATCGCCATACGTTCCATGCCGGCATCAAACCGGTCCAGACGCGCCTCACGCCGGACGGTGGCGAAGCTTTCGGCGTAGATCGCCGAGGGGTTCTTTTCATAGGGTCGCATCTGTCCCCCTTTGTGCATGTGGCTACCGCAGGATGCCTCCGGCGGGAGTATTTTCAGGATCATTGAAAGGGCGTTCAGCGCTTGCGGCGTGCACTTTCCGGCCCCAGCGGGTGTTTGGCATGCGGATATTCGGCATGCACGTGGTCATGATCGTGGTGATGATGATGGTGATGGTGATGGTGATGGTGATGGCCATGTTCGTGATCGTGGCTGCGACCATGTTCGTGATGATGGTGGTGGTCATGCCCGTGATCATGCCCGTGGTGGTGATGCCCCATATCGAGACGACACTCCCCAGTGCAGAACAGATCGCAAAGTTTACAATCCGCCACGTTTGACCCCGGCGCCGAGGCGCCCTGACCTTCGACGTGGTGGTGGTGGCTTTCCTGGACCGAGCCGACCTCATCCTCAAAGCCCAGCACCTGCACGCGGTATTTGCACATCACGCAGGTGGGCGGCGGCACGGAGGCCAGCGCCGGATGCGCCGTGCCTTCGGCAGCCTTGGCGCGGTCCTCGGCGGAGATGACGATTTTGCCCTCTTCCAGCGCCAGTTCCTGGGTGCGGAACAGGCAGGTGCCACAGTTCGGCGGCGGCACCGCGCCCACCTGTTCGGTGATACGCTCGGCAAAAGTGGCCAGAACATGTTCGTGGTCGTTGAGATAACCCGCTTTGACAAAATCGATCTCAGGGTGATCGGCGGCCACCTTATCAGTGAAGCCATAGATCCGGTCGATCAGGATGCCGGTGAACAGGAAGTAGGGGAAAACGATGACACGTTTGTAGCCCAGCTTGGTCACATGGCGCAGGCAGGGTTCCACCAACGGGAAGGTCACACCGGAGTAGCCGACCTCCAGCCAGCCAAAGCCCATGCCCTCCTGCAGCAGGCGGGCGATCTTGGAGACATTGGCGTTGGCATCCGGGTCCGAGGCACCGCGGCCGATGACCACCAGACAGGTGTCATGCAGGGCAACCTCACCCAGTTCAGTGTTGGCCTGATCCACGGCGTCCTGAATACGGGCCCCTGCAGCGGCGACCATCTTGGGGTCGACACCCAGTTCGCGGCCGTAAGACACATCGATGCCGTGTTTGGTGGCATAGGTGTTCAGCACCGTTGGGATGTCATTTTTGGAATGCATCGCCGCAAACAGCATCCCCGGCACCGCCAGGATCTTTTCGCAGCCCGCTTCGCGCAGACGGTCCAGCCCGTCGCGGATCACCGGATTGGCAAACTCCAGATAGCCGTATTCCACCATCCAGTCCTGCGGCAGCAGGGGGGGCAGTTTTTCGGCAAGGACAGAAAATTCGTCAACTGCGGCCTGGCTACGCGAGCCGTGACCGCAGATCATCACTCCAATTTTGCTCATGGCTTAAGCTTCCTGCAGCTCTTCTTCGCTAGGCTCTTCATCGGTTTCAGATTCGGTTTCGGCCTCGGGGTCTTTTTTCTTGCCCTTCAGACCGGCAATCAGCGCAATCGCCCCTGCGGCGCCCAAAGCGCCCAGCGCGATCCAGTGATCGTGACCGGCAAGTTCGCCCAGATGGCCGATATGCGCCTGTGCGGGCGCGGCCAACAGGACGCTGCCGGATGCAACAACAGAATAGATAGCTTTCATGCCTCTCCCCAGTTCAACTCTTCTCTCAGAGAGAATGCCCGGGTACGGGCACCTGACGACGTTTGCCCCTGATCCCCTGTTTGGGTCGATCGCACAAACACACCTCTCCGGCCCCGTCATTGGGGCTTCGTCTGAGGCGCACTATAGGCAGCGTGCCGCAGTGCCGCAATGCGGTTCGCGGCATGTGTGGCAACAAAGCCGACCTTAGGCTCAGGACCCATTAATGTTCCGCACCGGCGCCAAAATCGCAAAATCTCAATGGTTTGAGGCGCGCCGGAAAGAGTGGTTCTCTTTTCAAGCGCCTCACGCCGTTGAGATGCAGCGATTTTGGCGTCTTCGATTTGGCGGTTTTTCGAACTGAGCGGCGTCATATAGCCTTGAAATAGATCACTATTCCTGCGGCCATGTTCCTTGTCAGTTCGAAAATCTGCCAAACCGGTGCAGGAAGATTAATGGGTCCTGAGCCTAGGCTTGAAGCAACTGGTCCACCGCCTCATAGGCGGAAAAGGCCGCGCCATGTACGGTTGATCGCACCTCACCGCCCAGCGCTTCGCCAGCGAAGAACAGGCGCCCCGCCACCGGACGGAAGGCATAGACCAGAGTACCTTGGTCGCCTTCGTCATAATCGTTGGCATAGGTGCCATTGATGTAGGGCACGCGGTCCCAGTTCTGAACCTGAACCTTTTCAACCAGTTGGCTGGCGGCGCCGTCATAGATCCGGTCCAGTTCCGCCAGCAGATCGCGTTCGATCTGCGCATCGGACTGCCGGGCGGTGGCCAGGGGCACATTGCTGTTTTGGAACAGGCCCAGCACATGGTCACTGCTATCCTTGCCAAAGGCCGCGTTGTAGAAAATCCGCTCGGACCAGGTATCGGCGGTGAAGCCGGACACGCCTTGCGGCAAAGTGATGTCGCCGTAGAAGCGTTCCTTGAATTTGAAGAACGCCTTTAGCCCGCTGCCAAACACCGTATCACCCAGCGCCGCCTTGATCCGGCGGGGCAGGCCGGGGGCGAAACTGATTCCCCCTTTCTGCAGCACTGACAGGGGGATGGTCACAATCACATGGTCCGCACTATAGCGGGCTTTTGCGGTAGTGACTGTCACGCCAGCGTCTGAATGTTCAATCCGGGTTACCGGTTCGCTGAGGCGCAGGGATGCGCTGACCGACGGCAGCATGTGACGCTCAAAGAAGCCATACCATGTGGTGCGTTTGAACTTGCGTTCCGCATAGGCCAGCCGCAGCCAGTTGGCACTGCCACGGCTTTCGCCATCCCAGGTGTCATAGGTCTTGGGCCGGTAGGTGATCGTTTCCTCTTCCACCTTGGCGGCGGGGTTATCCACGATCTCGCTCAGGACGGAATGATCGGCATGGATCCATTCGGCCCCCAGATCGATGGGAAAATCGGCAAAGCCCTGCAGCCGTTTGATCCGCCCACCCCAATGCGGTGCGGCCTCAAGGATTGTGACCTCCGCCCCTGCACGGCGCAGCAGATACCCGGCGGTGATCCCCGCCACACCTGCGCCGACAACGATCACCCGCTGTCCAGCCTTCGCCCGTCCAAGGCCGGGTCCAAACAAGGTTGCCGCCAAAGCGGAGAGGCCAAATGCGCGCCGTGAAATCATAGGAATACCCTTTCCATCGCAACACTGTGCAGAAATGCAGAAAACCTGCGCCCGCATAGGCCTGTGCGCGCCCAGCGCTGCGCCCTACCTTCTGCACAGAAACGCATAGGAGCATGAAATGGGTAAGCTGGTCGACGGAAAATGGCATGATGTCTGGTATGACACCAAAGACAGCGGCGGCGCCTTCAAACGGACCGAGGCCACGTTCCGAAATTGGATCACCGCAGATGGCAGCGCTGGCCCTTCGGGCGAAGGGGGCTTCAAGGCCGAAAGCGGTCGCTATCACCTCTATGTCTCTTACGCCTGCCCCTGGGCTCACCGCACCCTGATTTTCCGCGCCCTCAAGGGCTTGAGCGACCATATCACCGTGTCCGCCGTGCATCCCGACATGTTGTCCGACGGCTGGCATTTTGGCACCGATTATGAGGGCGCGACGGGCGACACGCTCTACGGTATGCCCTTTGCCCGCGACATTTACCTGAAGGCGATGCCGAACATGTCGGGCCGGGTCACCGTGCCGATCCTCTGGGACAAGGAGCGGGAGACGATCGTTTCCAACGAAAGCTCCGAAATCATCCGTATGTTCAATTCCGCCTTCAAAGGGATCACCGGCAACACCGATGACTACTGGCCCGAGGGTGAACGGGACGCGATCGAAGAGGTCAACGCGCGGATCTATGACACGCTGAACAATGGCGTCTACAAATCCGGCTTTGCCACCACGCAATCCGCCTATGAGGCGGCGGTTTACCCGCTGTTTGACACGCTCCACTGGCTGGAAGACCGGCTGAGCCAGAACCGCTACCTGATGGGCGATCACTTGACCGAGGCTGACTGGCGCCTGTTCACCACGCTGATCCGGTTCGATCCGGTCTATCACCTCCATTTCAAATGCAATCGCCAGCGGATCGTTGATTACCCCAATCTCTGGGCCTATACGCGTGAGCTTTATCAAGTGCCCGGCGTGGCTGAGACGGTGAATATGGACCACATCGTGCGCCATTATCACTACAGCCATGACAGCATCAATCCGCACCGGATTGTGCCGATCAACCCGGTTCTGGACTATCTGGAACCACATGGTCGTGAACACCTCAGCTGATTGCCCACTTGTGTCGCTGCGCGTTTTCCGCTTTCTCTGCCTGAAAGAAGGAGCGCGCGCATGACAACCTGGATCACGGTCTGTGACACCTGCAAGCTAGACGATTGGGAGGCCTCGGGCCGCGAGCAGAAAGATGGTGAGGTCTTGGCCGAATTGGTTGAGGCGGCAGCTGCTGATTGCGCGGACGTGCAGACCCGGCGGGTGTCCTGCCTGATGGGCTGCAGCCACGGCTGCAACATTGCCATCCAGGGCACAGACAAGCTGAATTATACGCTGGGCCGGTTTGAACCGGGTGTTGAGGCGGCGGAGGCCATTGTGGAATACGCCGCGCTGCATGCCGAAAGCGCCAGCGGCCAGGTGCCGTTCCGCCAGTGGCCGCAAGGCGTCAAAGGGCACTTCGTGACCCGCCACCCGCCGCTGCCGAAACCTGAGGTCGAAGCTGAGGCCGCAGAATGATCCAGGAGGCCCGGGACCATGGCGGTGGCGTTGACGCCGCCGCAGCCCGATACGGTGGCACCCGCGCCGATTGGCTGGACCTGTCGACCGGCATCAATCCGGTGCCCTATCCGGTTGGCACCTTCGACATGGACGTCTGGACCGCCCTGCCCGACAAAGGCGCGCAACAGGCGCTGATCGCCGCCGCCTGTGATTTCTGGCAGGTGCCAGAAGGCGCCACTGTGCTGGCCGCGCCCGGGGCCTCCGCCCTGATTGCCCGCATCCCCGCGCTGGCGCCCAAGGGCCGCGTGGACATCCCGCGCCCCACCTATAACGAACACGCCGCCGCCTTTGAGGCCGCAGGCTGGCAGCTGTCCGACACTCAGGCAGAGGCCCGCGTGATCGTGCACCCGAACAACCCGACCGGTCAGTTCTACGACGCGGAACCCACCGGCCCCGCCCTGCATATCATCGACGAAAGCTTCTGCGATATCGCGCCGGATCGCTCCCTGATCAAACTTGCCACCCAACCCGGCACGGTGATCCTGAAAAGCTTTGGCAAGTTCTGGGGGCTTGCCGGCGTACGATTGGGCTTTGCCATCGGTGATCCCGCCCTGATCGCGCGTCTGGAACAGATGCTGGGCCCCTGGCCGGTTGCCGGGCCAGCGCTGCGCATTGGACAGCAGGCGCTCACCGATCAGAAATGGGCCGTGGAAACCCGCGCCCGTCTGACCGCAGACAGCACGCGGCTGGATCAGTTGATGACCGGCGCGGGTGCAAAGCTACACGGTGGCACGCCGCTCTTCCGCCTCTATGAGGTCGAGGATGCCGCCCAGTGGCAGACCCGCTTTGCCGAGGCACGGATCTGGACCCGCACCTTCCCTTATTCGCGTCATTTCATCCGCCTTGGCCTGCCCGGCCCAGACCAATGGCACCGGCTGGAGACCCTGCTATGACCCTCATCCTTGCCATGCTGCTGGACGCCGCTGTGGGCGAACCCAAGGCGATCTACAACCGCGTGCCCCATCCCGCCGTCCTGATGGGGCGGCTGATCGGCTGGGCCGACGACAGGTTCAACCAAGGTGAAAACGCAAAGAGCGACCGGCGCCGCAATGGCATCCTGACCATGCTGGCACTGGCCATCGGCGCGCTGATCCTGGGAAAACTGCTGGCCGCCTTTGGTCCGCTGGTGGAAATCCTTGTGCTGGCCGCCCTGCTGGCCCAGCGCAGTCTGGTTGATCACGTGCGTGACGTGGGCAACGCCCTGCGCCTTTCCGAAGGCGACGGCCGCATGATGGTCGCCCGCATTGTTGGCCGCGATACCTCCGCGATGGATGGCCCCGCGATCAGCCGCGCCGCCATCGAAAGTGCGGCCGAGAACTTCAGCGACGGGGTGATTGCGCCGATTTTCTGGTTTGCGCTTTTGGGCCTGCCGGGGCTGCTGCTTTACAAGATCACCAACACTGCCGACAGCATGATCGGCTACCGCACCGAACGGCACCGCGATTTCGGCTGGGCCGCGGCGCGGTTTGACGACCTCCTGAACCTAATCCCGGCCCGGCTGACCGCCGTTTTGATCGCTGCAACCCATCAGGTGTTTCACGGCTGGCCGCTGCTGGTGCGGGATGCCCGCCAGCACCGGTCCCCCAATGCTGGCTGGCCCGAGGCCGCGATGGCCCGTGCGCTCAACGTCGCCCTGTCCGGTCCGCGATCCTATGACGGGGAAATGCGCGATTTTCCTTACGTGAATGTCGACGGCAGCCATAACGCCAATCCAGATCACATCGATGCCGCCTGCACAGCGCTTTGGCGGGTCTGGGGCGTGGTGCTGGGGCTGGCACTCCTGCTGACCCTGTTCTGACCACGCCGCACGCTGGCGACTGGCTAGCGATTGACGGACGATGGTGCTACCGTCGCCGCACCCATTTCAATTTTGAGGCATTTATGAAACGCCCCCTGATCACCAAAGCACTCACCACTTTCGCCCTCACCGCGACCCTTGCCACAGCCAGCTACGCCGCCGAATGTGGCGGCGGATTTAACGGCTTCGTCAAAGGCCTGCGTCAGGAAGCCCAATCGATGGGCTATGACGCCGGGTTGACCAAACGCTTCTTTGCAAATGTCGCGCAGGACCAGAAGGTTCTGGCCGCCGACCGCCGTCAGGGCGTGTTTCAGAAGAACTTCACCGAGTTTTCGCGCCACCTGATTTCCCAGAACCGGATCAACACCGGCAAGAAGAAGGCCCAGCAATACAGCGCGATTTTTGACCGGATTGAACGGGAATACGGCGTCTCGCGCGGGGTGCTTCTGGCGTTCTGGGCGTTTGAGACCGACTACGGCGGCTACCAGGGCGATTTCAACACGCTGAACGCGCTGGTGACCCTGTCACATGACTGCCGCCGCCCAGAATTGTTCCGCCCGCAGGTCTTTGCCGCCCTGGAACTATATGCCCGTGGCGAATTTGATCCGAACCGCACCACCGGCGCCTGGGCCGGTGAGATTGGCATGGTACAGATGCTACCCGCCGACATCATCGAAAACGGTGTGGATGGCGATGGTGATGGCAAAGTCTCGCTGAAAACCTCCGCCCCTGATGCGCTGCTGTCGGGTGGCAAAATGCTCAGCCATCTGGGCTGGCGCGCCGGTGAGCCGTGGTTGCAAGAGGTCACTGTGCCTGCCGAAATGGACTGGTCCCTGTCGGGCACCGCAAAGGCGCTGCCAATCAGCAAATGGCAGGCGATGGGCGTGCAACCCCGTTCAGGCGCCTGGCAGGCGAAGGGCCTCAACGGCAAGCTGATCCTGCCCCAGGGCCGCAAAGGGCCGGCCTTTATCGCCTATCCGAACTTTGACGTTTATTTCGAATGGAATCAGAGCTTTACCTATGTTCTGACCGCAGCCTACTTTGGCACCCGCCTGATGGGTGGCCCGGTGTTTGACGGTGGCGCACCGGAACAGGGGTTGAGCGGCCCGCAGATGAAACAGCTGCAGAAGAAGCTGGCCGCGCGGGGTCACGACGTGGGCAAGATCGACGGCATTCTAGGCGCGGGCACCCGCGCGGCAACGCAGGCTGAGCAGAAACGGCTGGGTCTGCCCGCCGATGCATGGCCCACGGCAAAGTTGCTGAACGCACTGTAAAGGGCTCACCCCGAAGGACGACTGGAAAGACCGGCCGCGCGCCGGTCTTTTCATGTCAGCGCCGGGTTAATCCCGCACCGGAAACCGCTGCCCTTCGGCGGTCAGCACCACCAGCCGGCCGCCATTTTCCACGACCCGGTCACAGCGCGTCACCTCGGTGATGAAATCCACACAGACCACACTGCCCGCAGTGACCCGCCATTTGCCATGCCAATCGCCACCGCCCGCATAGGACCACATATAGGTGCCATCTTCGCGATAGTGAGACTGCCCGCCGTCATAAAATTCCAGCGTTTTGCCCATCAACCGTTCGCTTAAGTCCGCAGGGTCAAACAGTTGATCGCCCGCCCGATCCTGCCAGTCCTGCGCGAAGGCAGGCAGGGCCAGGCCGATCGCCAAAACCACGCTGGTCATTTTGTGCCACATGCTATGCCTCACTGATTGGATCACCGCACAGTGACACGCATTGCAGCACAAAGGTGGTCACAATGCGATAAAGCTTCAGTGAAGATCGGCACAAGCGATCAGCCGGATCACGCCACCAGCGCTTCGGCCTTTTTCAGGTCAACGCTGACCAGCTGGCTGACGCCCTGTTCCTGCATGGTGACGCCAAACAGGCGGTCCATCCGCGCCATGGTCACTGCATGGTGGGTGATGATCAGGAAGCGGGTATCGGTCCGACGGCACATTTCGTCCAGCAGGTCGCAGAACCGGGTCACGTTGGCATCATCCAGCGGCGCATCGACCTCATCCAGCACACAGATCGGCGCCGGGTTCGCCAGGAACACCGCAAAGATCAGCGCCATGGCGGTCAGGGTCTGTTCGCCACCCGACAGTAGCGACAGGGTCGAGAGTTTCTTGCCCGGGGGCTGGCACATGATCTCCAGCCCGGCGTCCAGCGGATCCTCACTCTCGATCAGTTCCAGATTGGCCTCACCGCCACCAAAAAGATGGGTGAACAGCAATGAGAAGTTGGAGTTCACCTGCTCAAAGGCCGTCAGCAGACGTTCGCGCCCCTCTTTGTTGAGGTTGGCAATGCCCGAGCGCAGCGCCTTGATCGCCTCCTCCAGATCGGCCTTTTCATCAACCAACGAGCCGTGTTCCTCACGGACCTCTTTGGCATCTTCTTCGGCACGCAGGTTCACCGCCCCCAGGGCATCGCGCTGGCGTTTCAGGCGGTTCACATCCTGTTCCAGCGCTTCGGCATCGGCCATGTCTTCGGGGTTGGTGTCCAGTGTTTCCAGCAGTTTCTGCGGCGTGACCTGCATCACCTCATTAATGCGCTCAACGGTCAGTGCCACGGTTTCACGGGCGGCTTCGGCACGGGCTTCGGACCCGGCGCGGGCTTCGCGCGCATCGGAGGCGGCGCGTTCCGCATCCCGTTCGCCCTGTTCCGCCAGACGCAGCGCCGCTTCGGCCTCGGCCAGAACATCGGCGGCCTCCTTGCGGCGCGCCTCAGCGGTTTCGATCGCCTCCCCCAGATCTTCGCGCTTTTCCGCGATCTCTTCGGGCAGCGCCATGGCTTCGGCCAGTTCTTCCTCGGATTCCTCTTTGCGGTCTGCCAGTTCCGAGCTGCGTTTGGATGCGGTCTCCAACCGGTGTTTCCAGCCCGAGATTTCCTTGGTGACCTCCTGGCTGCGACGCAGGCGCGCCTCGCCTTCGCGGCGCACCTCATCATGGGCCGAGCGTTTGGTCATCATGGTCATCCGCGCGGCCTCAACCGTCAGCTTCAGATCCTCAACCGCGGCGCGGGCTTCGCTGAGGTCATCAAGCTCACCCAGGGCCTCCTCCGCTTCGACAACACGGGCGCGGGATTCCATCGCCTCATCCTCATGACGTTCAACTGCCATGCCGAGGCTTTCCAGTTTTGATCCGGCCAACGTCATATCCGCTTCGGCGCGCGACAGACGGCGGCTGGCCTCATTGACCAGACGGTCCGCATCCCGTCGCGCCTGACGGGCGGCCTGATCGGCGCGGGTCAGATCGGCCAGGCGCTGGGTCAGCGCCTCATGTGCCGCACGGGCCGCTTCGGCGCGGGTATTGGCATGCTCTGACTGCTGTTTCAGCTCTTCCAGACGGTTCAGCTGCTGCAAACGCAGCGCCGCGGCCGAGGGCGCATCCTCGGCCCAGGCGCGATACCCGTCCCAGCGCCACAGATCCCCTTCGAGGGAGACCAGACGCTGACCGGGCTGCAACAGCGGCTGCAGGCGCGGCGCATCTTCGGGATCGATCAGGCCGATCTGTGCCATCCGGCGGGCCAGAACATCGGGCACAGACACATGGTTTGACAGGGGCGGCACGCCGGGCGGCAGCGCCTGAGCCTCATCATAATCGGGCAGTTCGGTCCAACCCGAAGGGCCATCGCCCTCAACCTGGGGCGCGCGCAGATCATCAGCCAGCGCCGCACCCAGCGCCTTTTCAAAGCCCATTTCCACCTGCAGACGGTCAAGGATCTGACCACCCTCAGCGGTGTCACGTTCCAATAGCTTGGCCAGCGCCGTGACCTCAGCCCGCAGCGCGTTCAACTCACCCTCGGCCTCGGACCTCTCTGCGCGCACATCAGCCTCGCGCGATTGCGTCTCAGCCCGCGCGGCCTCCGCCTCCATCAGTGTTTCTTCGGCGTTTTCTGCCGTCGCCTGCGCCAGCTCTGCCTCTTCCTCGGCCGCTTCGAAATTCGCCTGCGCCTGTTCCGAGGCCTGCTGCGCCGCAGCAACCGCATCGCGCGCTTTCAGCGCCTCAGCCTCGGACCGGGCCAGTGTTTTGCGCACATCATCCAGCATCCGCTGCGCCGATTGGTGACGGGCCGACAGGCGGGCCACATCTTCGGTCTGCTGCGACATCTCGGTTTCGCGATCCTGCAGAACCAGTGCCGCCTCATGCGCCATCTCTGACGCAATTTCCAGCTTATCTTCATGGCCTTCGCTGGCCTTCTGCAGCTCACGCGCTTCCCATTCCAGCCGCTCAATCGTTTCGCCTGCATCGCGGTTCAGACCCGCTTCGCGCTCGATATCCTTACCCATCTGCAGAATGCGATTTTTCAGGGTTTCGATCGACTGCAGCGCCTGCGCTTCCTGATCTTTCAGCGTGTCGCGCTGAACCGCCAGCCGCTGCAGGATCGCCGCGGCAATCGCCTCTTCTTCGCGCAGGGGCGGCAGGCCGGCATCCAACTCGGCCCGCATTTTGGCGATTTTGCGCGCCTCGGCCTCGGCCTGTGCGGTTGCGGTGACACGGCTGCGCAATTCTTCCTCGGCAGCAAGCCGGGCCTCATCCGCTTCGCGCCACCGCCGGTAGAGCAGCAGCCCCTCCGCTTTTCGCAGCTCTTCCCCGATGGTGCGATAGCGCGCCGCCTGACGGGCCTGACGATCCAATGTCGCCAGCTGGCTGGCCAGCTGATCCACCACATCATCCACCCGGGCGAGGTTCTGCTCAGCCCCTTTCAGTTTCAACTCAGCCTCATGACGGCGCTGATAAAGACCCGAGATCCCGGCCGCCTCTTCCAGAATACGCCGCCGTGCTTTGGGCTTGGAGTTAATCAATTCCGAGATCTGCCCCTGCCGCACCAGCGCTGGCGAATGCGCCCCGGTGGAGGCATCGGCAAACAGCATCTGTACGTCACGGGCGCGCACATCCTTGGTGTTGACCTTATAGGCAGAGCCGACGTCACGGGTGATCCGGCGGACGATTTCCAGCTGGTCCTCTTCGTTGAAGCCAGCAGGTGCCAGCCGCTGTGAGTTGTCGATGACCAGACTGACCTCAGCGAAATTGCGCGCCGGACGGGAGGAGGCACCGGCAAAGATCACATCCTCCATGCCGCCGCCGCGCATTGCCTTGGGGCGGTTTTCCCCCATCACCCAGCGCAGCGCCTCAAGAAGGTTCGACTTGCCACAGCCATTTGGACCCACGACTCCGGTCAACCCGTCCTTGATCAGCAGATCGGTCGGATCGACAAAGCTTTTAAAGCCGGTCAGTCTGAGTTTGGAAAACAGCACGTGCTGTGGCGTCCCCTAATGATTCCAGTTGTGATTCCAAAGTCCCCCGATCCTGAGAGCCGCAGCGCCGTTGAGTCAACGCAAACGCCCCTTATTTCGGGTTATCCCAGCAGTTATCCACAAAATATTGCGATTCTTCGCCGATATTGACCCTAGATTAAGGGGGCTTCTGGTCGTTTTTGGCCCGCCAATGCGCGCAAAACGCGCTTGACGCATTGCAGCATTCCGCGCGATTAAAGGGCTTAGTATGGTTCCCATCTCAGAGCGCAAAGCGTTCGGGACGAAGAGGGAATGTGGAATGGGTGACCCAATCCGGGGCCCACAGCCGCAGCCGCCCCCGCGACTGTCAGCGGAGAGTGCCTGCAAGTGCCACTGAGCCACCGCTCGGGAAGGCCGCAGGTGCATCGACCCGCCAGCCAGGAGACCTGCCATGCGATAACGATAACCCAATCCGTCGGGGATGACGGAAGAGGAGACAGAACAAATGACCACTATGACTGCGACGAAGACCGCCGCAAAGTCCAACACCTCGGCGCTGGTTGGTTTCATTTTTGCCGCTGTGATTGGCATGGGCATCGTCACCGTTGCCGGCCACGTACAGGCAGACACCCTGCATGATGCCGCACATGACGTGCGCCACGCCACTGGCTTCCCCTGCCACTGAGCTGACCAGACATCATGTTTGCTAAAATCGGGACCAGCGCGTTGTTCGCTGGGTTTGCAGCAGGGCTGATTGCCGCCGTGCTGCAACTGGTATTCGTGCAACCTGTGCTCTTGCACGCCGAACTCTACGAGGGCGGCGATCTGGTGCATTTCGGGGGAACACTGAACGCTGTTGAACAGGAGCTGCCGGGCTTTGACGCGATGCGCGACGGGCTGAGCGTTCTGTTCACCGCACTGATCTACACCGGCTATGCCTTCATGCTGGTGGGCGCCATGGCGCTGGCCAGCGACCGCGGCCATGCCGTGACCGCGCGCAACGGTATCATCTGGGGCATTGCAGGCTATATCGCCTTCCATTTCGCCCCCGCTGTCAGCCTGCCGCCGGAACTGCCCGGTGTTGCAGCGGCCGATGTTGTGGACCGCCAGATCTGGTGGTTCGGCACGGTGATTTCCGCCGCGATCGCGATGGCGCTGATCGGCTTCGGTTCGGGCTGGGCCGCATGGGGTGTTGCCGCCGTGCTGCTGCTGGCACCTCATTTGATCGGCGCACCGCAGCCTGAACATTTCGCCGGCCCCGTGCCGCCGGAACTGGGCGGGGAATTTGCCGGTCGCGCCCTTGGCGTTGGCCTGGCCTCCTGGGCGATCCTTGGCTGTTTCGCCGGCTTCTTCTGGAGCCGCGCCGAGGCTGAAGGTTAATCCAATACACAGACGCTGGGCCGGGGGCATTGTTCCCGGCCTTTAGCCGAAAGGACCCGTAGAGATGAAGAGCCTCTACCTTGCGATCATCGCCCTGTTTTTTGGCACTGGATTTGGCTTCCTGCTGGCGGTCAGCAGCAACGCGCAGCTGGAAGGCCACGACCATAATGACCCCGCCGCGCACGGCGCAGGCACCGGCCATCTGGCCCATGACATGCCCCATGACACGACTGCAGGTGCCATGACCGGTCACGATCACAGCGCCATGCTGGATGTCACGAGTGAGGCCACTGGTATGCCAGACCTGTCGCTGGAGCTGCACCATGACGGGGGCAACAGCTATAACCTGCAAGTGCGCTATCAAAACTTTGCCCTGACCCCTGAGGCGGTGAATGGTCCGCATGTGCCCGGCACAGGCCACGCCCATATCCATATCGATGGGGTCAAGCTGACCCGGCTCTACAGTGACTGGTTCCTGCTGTCGAACCTGACACCGGGCGCTGAGGTCAAGGTGACCCTGAACGCCAACAGCCATGAGCAGCTGATGCACAGCGGCAAGATGGTTGAGGCGGTGATCACCGTCCCCGCCGCGCAGAACTGACGCAGAAACACACACATCAACTGCGCTCCGCCTCACTGGCCCTCGGCCGCGGAGCGCAGTAGACAGAACCCAACGCCGCTGCCCCGCGCAGACACGCCCGAAACGGAGAGCCCACATGCCCGCCAAGATCCCTGCAACCGTTGTGACCGGTTTCCTCGGTGCCGGTAAAACCACCCTGATCCGCAATATGCTGGCCAATGCCAATGGCAAGCGCATCGCGCTGATCATCAATGAATTCGGCGATCTTGGTGTGGATGGTGACATCCTGAAAGGCTGCGGTGATGAGACCTGCACCGAAGATGACATCATGGAGCTTTCGAACGGCTGCATCTGCTGCACCGTGGCCGAAGACTTCATCCCGACGCTGGAAAAGCTGTTGGATCGGGATCAGAAACCCGATCACATCGTGATCGAAACCTCCGGTCTGGCGCTGCCGCAGCCCTTGGTCCGCGCCTTCAACTGGCCCGAAATTTCCACCCGCGTGACCGTGGACGGTGTGGTCACCGTTGTGGATGGCCGCGCCGTGCAGGATGGCCAGTTCGCCCACAACATCGCCGCCGTGGACGCGCAGCGTAAGCTGGACGAAAACCTGGATCACGAAACCCCGCTGTCGGAACTGTTCGAAGATCAGGTCACCTGCGCCGATATGATTGTGGTGAACAAAACCGACCTCCTCAGCGCAGAGGAAGCCACCCAGCTGACCACCCGCCTGAAAGACGAAAGCCGCGACGGCGTGCAGGTGGTCAAAGCCTCCATGGGGGTTCTGCCGGTGGATGTGCTGCTGGGTCAGGGTGTGGGCGCCGAGGCTGATATGGCCGCGCGTCACGAAAGCCACCATCACCACCATGATCACGATCACGAGGTTGGCGACGATCATCACCATCATCACCACGATCACGACCATGACGATTTCGAAAGCTTCGTTGTGGAACGCGCCGAAATCACCGATCCCAAAGCCTTTGCCGATCAGGTGGTCAGCGTCATTCGCGATCACGGCATCCTGCGCCTGAAAGGCTTCGCTGCAGTGACCGGCAAGCCGATGCGCCTGACCCTGCAGGCGGTTGGCCCGCGCATCGACACCTATTTTGACCAGCCCTTCGGCAGCAACCCACGCAAAACCCGCTTGGTGGTGATTGGGGAGTCCGGCCTGGACCGCGCAGCAATTGAGAAGGCACTGCAAGCATGATCACCATCGCGCAGGAATCGCCCCTGACCGAGGATGGCCGCACCCTGTTGGCTGGCTCAGACGCGGCCCTGCGCGCGGTCTACTCGGCAGAGGAATGCTTCACCCTCGATCCCGAGGAGCTGGTGGATGACAGCATCACCTTCCTCGTCGCGCGGGAAGAAGGCGCCGCCCTTGGTTGCGTGGCGCTGGTTGATTGCGGCAGCTACAGCGAGGTGAAACGCCTCTTCGTGACGCCTCAGGCGCGCGGCAAACGCCTGGCGCGCCTGCTGATGGCCGAACTGGAAGCCCGCGCAGCCGCATTGGGCCATCAGGCGGTCAATCTGGAAACCGGCGACAAGCTGGAAGCCGCGGTCGCGCTTTACAAACGCCTCGGCTACGCGGTCATCGGCCCTTTCGGGGACTATCCCGATCACCCCGCCAGCCTGTTCATGGGCAAAGCACTTTGACCGGCTCAGCCCTTGTGCTCTTTTTCCGGCGCTTTACCTTCGGCGGCCGCTTTCTTCATGCGCTCCAGCAAGGCCGCCTTATCGGTGCCCTTGTCGTTGTTGCGGCGGTTGTTTTCATTGCGCGGTTTGTTTTTGCCGTAGGTGGGCTTCACCCCGCCCATTCTGCTGTAATCCATCTGATCACCCTTCCACTGGTTTTGACGGCTCTTGCCGCAATCTACCACAAAGCTCAAGCAAAGGTCCGCTAGATGCATCTTCTCGCCGCCACTCCGGGATCGATTGATGACGGGCAGGAACCCGTGGATCTGGGCCAAAGCCCGGCTGATGTGATCTTCATCTCTGCGGCCGACACGGAACTGGCGGCCCTCAGCCAGGCCCGCGCCGATCTCAGCGATGCGCCTAGCCTGCGCCTGTCCAACCTGACCCATCTGCAGCATCCGATGTCTGTGGATCTGCATCTGGACAATTGCGCCACGAAATCACGGCTGGTGGTGGCACGCATTCTGGGCGGGGCGGGCTACTGGAAATACGGGTTCGAACAATTTGCCGCCCGTCTGGCGGAGGCCGGTGTGCCCTTTGTGGCCCTGCCCGGGGACGACAAACCCGACGCCGAGTTGCGCGGCCTTTCGACCGTGTCGTCGGAAGACTATGATGCACTCTGGGCCTATCTGGTTGAGGGCGGGCCGGACAACGCGCTGAACTTCCTCAGCTATTGCAACTGGATGCTGGCGGATCATCAGGGTGAGGCCCCACAGGCCGCTGCCCCCCTTCTACGCGCCGGGGTCTACTGGCCCGGCGCCGGTGTCGCCGACATTGCCGCCGCACAGGGCGCATGGCGCGACGGCCAGCCTGTGGTGCCGGTGATCTTTTACCGCGCCTTGGTGCAGGGCGCTGGCCTGAACCCGATCAACCGTTTGGTGAAATCGCTATTGCGCCAGGGGCTGAACCCGCTGCCGATTTTTGTGGCCTCCCTGAAAGATCCAGTATCGGTCGCGACGCTGGAAACCCTTTTCACCGCGGCGGCGCCCTCGGTGATCCTCAATACCACCGCCTTTGCCGTTGGCAGCCCCCATGCGGGCGACCAGGCGCCGGACAACCCGCTGACCATGCCCGCCGCCGCCGAAGCACCGGTGTTTCAGATCGTTCTGGCGGGCAGCACCGAACAGGCCTGGGCTGAGGGCCTCACCGGTCTGTCTGCCCGCGACATTGCAATGAACGTCGCCCTGCCTGAGGTCGACGGCCGCATCCTGTCACGCGCCATCAGCTTCAAGGATGAAGCCTATTTTGATGAGGCCACCGAATGCCCCATCGCCACCTACCGCGCCCAGGGCGACCGGATCGATTTCACCGCCCGCCTTGCCGCCAATTGGGCCAAGCTGCGCCACAAGGCCCCGGCTGATCGCCGGGTTGCCATGGTGCTGGCAAACTACCCCAACAAGGACGGGCGGCTGGCCAATGGTGTCGGCCTCGACACACCCGCCGCCGCTGTGAACATGCTGCAGGCGCTGGCCGGGGCAGGCTACAGCGTTGAAAACGCGCCCGCCGACAGTGACGCGCTGATGCAGCAGATCATGGCCGGGCCCACCAACTGGCTGACCGATCGCGCCGCGCGCGACGGCGGCACGCCCATGACGCTCGCCAGCTACCGGCAGCATTATGATGCCCTGCCCTGGGAGGTGCGCGAACAGATCGAGAGCCGCTGGGGCCAGCCCGAGGAGGATCCGTTCTGCGATGGCAACGGCTTTGCCCTGTCGATCTTCCCGTTCGGCAATGCGGTGATCACGGTGCAGCCCGCCCGCGGCTATAACATCGACCCGACCGACACCTATCATTCGCCGGATCTGGTGCCGCCACACAACTATCTGGCCTTCTATTTCCAGCTGCGCCATGAGTTTGGCGCCGATGCGATCGCCCATATGGGCAAACACGGCAATATGGAGTGGCTGCCCGGCAAGGCACTGGCGCTCTCCTCGACCTGCTGGCCTGAGGTGGTCTTTGGCCCCACGCCGCATCTATATCCGTTCATCGTCAATGACCCCGGCGAGGGCACCCAAGCCAAACGCCGCGCGCAGGCCGTCATCATCGACCACCTGACACCACCGCTGACCCGCGCCGAAAGCTATGGACCGATGAAGGATCTGGAGGCGCTGGTCGATGAATACTATGAGGCCGCCGGCGTGGATCCCCGCCGCATTGAACACCTGCGGCGTGAAATCCTCTCGCTTACCTCGGCCACCGGAATCGGCGAAGATGCTGGGCTAAAAGGTGAGGATGAAGACAGCGATCTGGCCAAACTGGACGCTTACCTGTGTGATCTGAAAGAGGCCCAGATCCGCGATGGGCTGCACATTTTCGGCACGTCGCCCGATGGCGATCAAGCCCGCGATCTGACCATCGCGCTGGCCCGCGTGCCCCGCGGTCAGGGCAAAGGCGCGGACAACTCGCTGATCCGGGCATTGGCCGAGGATCTGGAGCTTGGCTTTGATCCGCTGGACTGTGACATGGCCGCCCCCTGGCAGGGCCCGCGTCCTGGAGTGCTGGCAGATCTCGACACTGCCAATTGGCGCAGTCATGGCGACACGGTGGAACGTCTGGAACTGCTGGCAATCGTCCTCCTCGACACCGAAGGCGCTGCCCCCGGTCCCTCGTCAGCCGAGGTGCTGACGCACCTGCGCACCACGATCCGTCCCACGCTGGACAGCTGTGGCCCCGCCGAAACCGATGGCTTCCTGCAGGTTCTGGACGGCCGGTTCCTGCCCCCCGGCCCCTCTGGCGCGCCGACCCGCGGACGGTTGGATACCCTGCCGACAGGGCGGAATTTTTATTCGGTCGACAGCCGTGCGGTGCCGACCCCAACGGCCTGGGCGCTGGGGTGGAAATCCGCCAACCTGTTGATTGAAAAGCACCTGCAGGATCACGGCGACTGGCCGCGCAGCCTGCTGGTCACTGCCTGGGGCACTGCGAATATGCGCACCGGTGGCGATGACATTGCCCAAGCGCTGGCCCTGATGGGGGTCAAACCCAAATGGGACAATGCCAACCGGCGTGTCACCGGGTTTGAGATTTTGCCAGCCTCGGTGCTTGACCGGCCCCGGGTTGACGTCACCCTGCGTATTTCTGGCTTTTTCCGCGATGCCTTCCCACAGCTGATCGCTTTGGTGGACAGCGCTGCCCGCGCGGTTCAGGCCCTTGAGGAGCCAGAGGATCAAAACCCCGCCGCCGCCCGCGCCCGGTCCGGCGAAGGTCAGGCCCGCGTTTTCGGCTCCAAACCCGGGGCCTATGGGGCGGGTCTGCAGGCCCTGATTGATGAGCGGATCTGGAATGACACCGCCGATTTCGCAGAGGCTTATCTGGAATGGGGCAGCTATTCCTATGGGGCCGGCGGCGAAGGGCAAAAGGACCGCGACGGGCTGGAACAACGCCTGTCACAGGCCGAAGCGATTGTGCAGAACCAGGACAACCGCGAACATGACCTGCTGGACAGTGATGACTACTACCAGTTCGAAGGCGGTGCCGCGGCCGCGGTGAAAACCCTGCAGGGGCAGGACCGGCCCATCTATCACAATGACCATTCCCGCCCTGAACGTCCGGTGATCCGCACGCTGGACGAGGAAATCGGCCGGGTGCTGCGGTCACGCGTGGTGAACCCGAAGTGGATCGATGGGGTCAAACGCCACGGCTATAAAGGCGCCTTTGAGATTGCCGCGACGGTCGATTACCTCTTTGCCTTTGCAGCGACCACCGGAGCGGTCAGAAATCACCATTTTGATTTGGTACATTCCGCGTTTCTGGAAGATCAGGACACCCGCGATTTCATTGCCGAGCATAACGCGCCAGCCCTACGCGAGATTGCTGAACGTTTGCAGGAAGCCATGGACCGCGGGCTGTGGACACCGCGATCAAACTCGGCCCGTGCCTTGATCGAGGCGCTGCGGGCCTAGCTCCTCAGTGGTGTTCAGCACCCTCCGCTTTTGGCCTTGGTTAGGTGGCACATCTGCCGCCTCATCCAGGGCCATTCGTCATATCGTCCCTAACCTGGATCGAGATCGCAGGTTAGGACCTCCGCCGCGAAGCCATCCAGGGCATCCAAACCCTGCAACATACATTTGGATGCACTGCTACCGCCTGTTGGCACTGCCCCTTGCGCGCAGTGAAGCCGCGCGGTGACAACCGCCACATCGCCCGAGATCTGACGAACCCGACAACCAGACACCTGTTCAATCGCCAACCCGGCCAGGGTGCCGACCTGAGCCATTCGGGGCCTAAGCATCCGGTTGAGGCGGATAGCCTCCGCCGTGGTGCCATTGGTGCGCACCGCAAACTGCATCCCGCCAAGGTCAACCCGCGTTGCCGGCAGGCCCCGAAAATCACGCCCGGCCATATCACAGGCCGCGAGCATAAGAATCACCAAAATCCATCTCATCTAAGGACTGTGCCACAAAGGGGTTAACAGCCCCCTAATGCTGCCCCCTGCGACAATCCATCATTTGTATTCCATTTCCAGAATATATATACATTCAGCATATGGAATATTTTGGAGGCCACCATGGCACAGACTCTTTCTAGACCAGCCGACAGCCATAACCCGCTGTATTTCCTCGCCTCTTTGGGCGCAGGCGGATTGTCCGTCACATTTTTCATGTATCTGATGTTTTGGATCCCCCACCCCGGCCAGCCCGTGCCCGTCTTCGAAGACATCGCCCGCGCGCTGACAACGGGCAGCGCCCCTATGCGGGCAAGCGTCGTGATCGCCCTTGCGGGAATCGCAGTTTTTGCGGTGATGAACCTCACCTCACTGGTGTGGAACCTCAAGGCGCTGAGTGCCTTCAAGAGGACGCAAGCCTATGAAACATTGACCAAAACCAACGCTCAATCCAGCCTGTTGGCCGCCCCGCTGGCAGTGGCGATGAGCATTAACGGAATGTTCATTGTTGGTCTGGTATTTGTACCGGGGCTGTGGTCGGTCGTTGAATATCTGTTTCCGCTGGCAATGGTTGCCTTTCTGGCGCTGGGGATCTGGGCGCTGCGTCTGATTGGTGACTATCTGGGGCGGATCCTGTCACAGCCTGGTGCTTTTGACCTGAAGGCGCATAATTCCTTTGCGCAGATGTTGCCGGCATTTGCGCTGTCGATGATTGGCGTGGGTCTTTCGGCCCCGGCCGCGATGAGCAGCAACCAGACGGTGGTGGGCATCGCCTTGGTCCTGTCGGGCTTCTTTGCAGTGGCGGCGCTGCTTTATGCTGCGTTTGCCGGCCTCACCGCGATGAACGCGATGTTGCAACACGGCACTGCCAAGGAGGCTGCGCCGACCCTGTTGATCCTTGTGCCGTTGATGACAGTGCTGGGCATTCTGTTCCTGCGGCAGAACCACGGGCTGCACACGCAGTTCGACAGCCATGTCACGCCGGGGGAAACGATGATGATGCTGGGGCGGATGTTGGCCGTTCAGGTGAGCTTCCTGCTGCTGGGCCTCGCAGTGCTGAAACGCCTTGGGTACTTCGGTGACTTTGTCTTTGGACGCAAAACCTCGCCTGGGTCCTACGCGCTGGTCTGTCCCGGGGTGGCGCTCTCCGTGATGCTGCACTTCTTTGTGAACAAAGGTCTGGTGGGCGCCGGTGTGATTGACAAGTTTTCCACCGCCTATTGGGCGCTGACCGCTTTGGCGCTGCTCAGCCAAATCCTGATGATTGCGCTTGTTTTGAGGCTGAACCGTCAACACTTCCGCGCTGTCCCGCAGGGATCTGCCCTGCCTGCGGAATGAACCAATAGGTCAGGGGCACAACGCCCCTGACCCGCTACCAAATCACTTCGGCAGCAAGACCTTGTTCACCACGTGCACCTTACCGTTGGAGGAGCCGAGGTCAGCCACCGTCACCAGACTGGCGTTGCCGCTTTCATCGTAGATGTAGACATGGCTGCCCTTCAGCTGCGCCGACAGCGCATCGCCGGACACCGTGTTGAAATGGAAGAAACCATCTTTGGAGTGTTTGATCTTGCGCACAAGATCAGCACTGGAGATGTCACCGGCCACCACATGCGCAGTCAGAACCTTGGTCAACAGGCCCTTGTTTTCGGGCTGCAGCAATGTGTCCACCGTGCCGTCTGGTAGCGCGGTAAATGCAGCGTTGACCGGCGCAAAGACGGTGAAGGGGCCATCGCCCTGCAGAGTTTCCACCAGACCGGCAGCCTGTACCGCGGCAACCAGGGTGGTGTGGTCGGGCGAGCCCACGGCGATATCCACAACGGTGCCATTCATTGCAACGGCGGACTGGCTAGCGCCGACAAATGCGGCGGCTAGGGTGATGGTTTTCAACGATTTCATTTGGTCTTCCTCCTGAACTTGTGGTGCAGGATCCGTCGCCCTGAACCTGCATTGGCTACGGGGCGCTGCCGAGAATGGTTCAATGCATTGCGGTCACAACATCATCACGCTTCCGTGAGGGGATCTGGCCCAAACGCAGCCGCCAATTACCCTTGCGCCTATGGCGCAAAGGCCCCTACAGTCGACCTCCAGAACAGGAACATGACATCCGACAGGAGAGCCGCAGATGACTGCCGACAGCGACCGTCACGCAATGAAAATGGCCAAGAAAAAGGCCGCGCGCGATAAGATCATGGCGACCAAGACCGATGAAAAAGGTCTGGTGATGATCAACACCGGCAAAGGCAAAGGCAAAAGCTCGGCCGCGTTTGGGATGATCTTCCGTTGCATCGCCCATGATATGAAATGCGCCGTGGTGCAGTTCATCAAAGGCGGGATGAGCACCGGCGAACGTGACCTGATTTTGGGCAAGTTTTCCGACACCTGTTCGTTCCACACCATGGGCGAAGGCTTCACCTGGGAAACCCAGGACCGCGACCGCGATATTGAAATGGCGCAGGCCGCCTGGGAGAAGGCCAAAGAGCTGATCCGCGACGAAAGCCACAAGATGGTGCTGCTGGATGAGATCAACATCGCGCTGCGCTATGACTACATCGACGTCAATGAGGTGGTGACTTTCCTGACCGAGGAAAAACCGCATATGACCCATGTGGTGCTGACCGGTCGCAACGCCAAAGACGAGCTGATTGAGATCGCCGATCTGGTCACCGAAATGGAACTGGTCAAACACCCCTTCAGGTCAGGCATCAAGGCACAGATCGGCGTCGAATACTGATGTTCATCGGGCATCTGCCCGCGGCCTATCTGGCGCTGAAACCGTTTCAGCGCCACCTGCCCCCGATGGCCTTCGGTGCTGCGCTGGTTGGCAGTGTGCTGCCGGATGTCGACATGCTGTGGTTCTATCTGGTCGACGACCGCGCCCAGCATCATCACGCCTATCTGACTCACCGGCCCATCTTGTGGATGAAGCTTTGGCTGCTGGGCATGCTGTTGCGCCGTTTCGCCCCGCGGCTTGGCATTATCCTGGCGATGCTGGCCACCGGGGCGCTGATCCATATGTTGCTGGACAGCATTGCGGGTGCAATCCACTGGGGCTGGCCTGTTGCCGGCGCGCCGATCACCCTGGTTGAGGTGCAGCCAACCCAAGATCACTGGATCAAATCCTTTCTCAGCCATTGGACGTTTAAGGTGGAAATCGCGATTTGCCTGCTGGCCGCGCTGGTCTGGTGGCGCAGCCGGACGCAACGCCGGCGCCCTGTCTAAAGAACCAGGCCTGACCAGTTCCGCCTGAGCCACCTTGCCAGAGGATTATGCCGGTCATATAAATTGACCAATTGCATAAAGGTGCCCGATGCCATTTCAGAAAGTTCAGCCCGAAAAACTCTCCACAGCGGTGACGCGACAGATTGAGTTGTTGATTTTGCGTGGGATTTTGCGCCCGGGCGAACGGCTGCCGGCCGAGCGGGAACTGGCAGAGCGGCTGGGCGTGTCGCGCCCGTCCCTGCGCGAGGCAATCTCGGAACTGCAGGAAAAGGGCTTGCTCAGCTCCAAGGCAGGTTCAGGGATTTACGTTGCTGATGTGCTGGGCTCTGCCTTCTCAGACGCTTTGGTCAAACTCTTCGCCAATCACGAAGAGGCGGTGTTTGATTACATCTCCTTCCGTCGTGACATGGAAGGTCTGGCGGCAGAACGGGCGGCGCGATTGGCCTCAGACACGGATCTGAAGGTGATCCAGACCGTCTATGACAAGATGGAAGCGGCCCATTCCAAGCGCAATCCGGATGATGAGGCGCAGCTGGACGCTGATTTTCACCTGTCGATCATTGAAGCCAGCCACAACGTGATCATGCTGCATATGATGCGGTCGATGTATCAGCTGCTGCGCGAAGGTGTGTTTTATAACCGCAAGATGATGTTCAAACAGCGCACCACCCGGGACACGCTGTTGATCCAGCACCGGGCGATCAACACGGCGTTGCAGGCGCGTGACGCCGAAGCGGCCCGCGGCGCGGTTGAGGCGCATTTGGATTATGTCCGCACCACCCTGCAGGACCTGAACAAAAGCGAACGCAATGAACGGGTTGCCCAACAGCGGTTTCAGCACGAACAATCCCGCTGAAACCGGCTAAGGGTTAGATCAGCGCCGGGTCAGGAGATCTGGCGAAACCGATCTTCCAGTTGGGTCGCATAAGCAGCGACCCGGGTGTGGAACGCCTTGTTCATCTTGGTGCGCGCCAGCTTCAGCGATTGCAGTACCAGACGCGCCGCCAGATTGTTCGCCTCCAGCTCCACATCGATGGAAATACGGGTCCGCTCAGGCGACATGGCCACCAGATCAACGTCGATCTTGCCCGCCATGCCCTGACCATCGCCGCGGAAACGGATCGCATTGGGCGGATCAAACTCCACCAGGCGTAACGCCACTTCGCGCAGCTTGCCGCGGTAGTGAAACTTCAGATCCCATTCCATCCCGACGCCGGGCACGCTCAACATGTCCTGGCGTTGCACTTCGACACCGCGGCGCAATGCGGCTGTTTCGAAGCTGGAAAAGTCAGTCATCATAGCAAAGACGTGGTCGATGGAGACGTCGACATCTTCTTTGGCGGAGAAATTCATATACTGGCCTGTAGTTAGTCGATTGATCGGATCAAACGTTGGGAACAATTTGGCGCTATTCCATGCGATCCGCAAGCCAGTTGCGCAACAGGAAATGTGCAATTGCACCTTTCCGCGCCGGTTTCAGCATCGGATGACGCCCGGCAAATGCCTGCATGATCTCCTCTCTGCTGAACCAACGGGCATCTTCGATCTCATTGGGATCAATGGTGATCTCATCGCTGAGCGCCTGCCCGGCGCAGCCAAACATCAACGAATTCGGAAAGGCCCAGGGTTGGCTGGCCAGATAGTCAACCGCGCCGACGGTGATGCCCGCCTCCTCCCAAACCTCGCGGCGCACGGCTGCCTCAATAGTTTCACCCGGTTCCACAAAGCCGGCCAGCAGGGAATACATGCCCTCAGGCCAGCCGGGGGAGCGCCCCATCAGAACCTGATTGCCCCGGGTGATCAGCATGATCACAACCGGATCGGTGCGCGGGAAGTGTGAGGCACCGCATTTACCGCAATTGCGCTGCCAGCCGGCCATCGCCAAGTCGCTGGGCTGACCACATTGGGCACAGAACCGATGGCTGCGGTGCCAGTTGAACAGCGCCCGGGCGGTGGCCACCAGTTCGGCGTCACGCGGGCTCAGCGCATTCATCACCATCCGCAGTTCGACAAACTGCGCCTCAGGCAGCAAAGGATGCTGCTGGCGCGATGGGTCTGTGAAGGCATTCAGCGTCGCATCATCGAGCGCCTCGGGATGCCAGGCAGAAATATCCTGCGCAAAAACCGGACCGGTGTCTTCGATGCCAAGGAAGATCGGCGCGCCCTTGGCCAGTTCCAGCACAGGGTGATCCAGCGGCAGGCGCACCAGCTGTGCCAGCGTGTCAGGTTCCGCGATCAGAGGTTTGCCGCGCCAGAGCGCCACAATAGTGCTGCGCGGGTCTGCCAGCAAACCCGATACATCCGCACGCAGCTCTGCCGCTCGGTTTAGGCCTGAGCCACCAAATGTGACGCTCTCTGCGTTTTTCATCACTGCCCTTCCCACATCCCAAATACCCGCATCTTGCCGGCGGCATATGTGCCCTTGGGTTTGCGCGCAGATTAGGCGCTAAGGGACCGGTGCAAAAGGGCAATTTTTCTATGCCAGGCCGACCCTGCGAACCGCAGCCTGGGCCCCGCGCCAGACAGGCGCGAAACTAGCCTGTCAATCCAGATTTTCCAACCTAAGTTTGAGACTGCCATCTCCTTGACACCAAGGGTGGTGAAATCTACCCATGGTAGTTGTGCAGGAGTGTTTGAGTGTCTAATACATTTGTAACCGCACCAATACCCAAGCCTGAAAAGTTGCTCACGGTCGCAGAGGCGCCGACCGGTGAGCTACGCATTTTGCACACCACGGACCTGCACGGGCAGCTTCATTCCTATGACTACAGCCAGGATAAGACCGGCGCAAATTGTGGCCTAGCGCATCTGACGGGGCTGATCCGGCGACAACGCTCTGAGGTTGAACAAAGCCTGCTGTTCGACACCGGGGATTTCCTGCAAGGCAACTTGATCAGCGCGCCCGAAGCACTCACCCGGGTGCCGCCGCACAAACGGCTGCTGGGGGACACCCCGATCGTCGGGTTGATGAACCGCATCGGCTATGACGGCGCGACCTTGGGCAATCATGAGTTCGGCATTGGTCTGGGTCCGCTGAAAGGCGTGCTTCATGAGGCCAAGTTTCCGCTGGTCCTCAGCAACCTGCTGCGTGCCGAGGAGGAGGCCGCGCTGCTCAATGAGTTGCCGCAGGATCTGCTGCTGGAGCGACCGATCATCTGCAGCGATGGGATCCCCCGGACCCTTCGCATCGGGGTGATCGGGCTGGTGCCCGCGCAGACGCCGCTGTGGGAGTTGCCGAACCACCAGCACGTGCTGGAGTTTTCCCCCATCATCGCCGCCGCGCGCGCACGATCAGAGGCCCTGCGCCAGCGCGGCGCAGCGATTGTCATCGTACTGGCCCACACCGGAATAGCGGCACCGGGCACCGGGGCCCCGCCGGATCACAGCGCCTTGGAGATTGCAGCGCTGGAGACGGTGGATGTAGTCCTGTGCGGTCATCAGCACCGGCTCTTCCCGGCGGAGGATTTTGACGATCTTTCCGGCCTCAGCCAAAGCGCTGCGCGGTTGAAAATCGACAGTCGGCGCGGCCGGTTGGCCGGATGCCCGGCCACAATGGCGGGATCCTTTGGCAGCCATTTGGGTCAGATCGATCTGAAGCTGCGTTATGAACAAAACCGCTGGCATCTGGCTGCCAGCACATCGCAACTGCTGCCAGCCGAGGATCCGCCCGTTGAACTGACCCCGCTGTTGGCACCCTATCACAAGGCGGCGCGGCAACATGCCTGCACGCCGCTTGCCCGCATTGATCAGCCGCTGCATTCCCATTTCGCACGGTTCACCAATGACCGCAGTGTGCAGTTGCTGGCCCGCGCGCAAATCGACATGGCGCAAGAGCTGTTGCAGGGGCGCCCCGAGGCTGCCCTGCCGCTTATCTCTGCCGCGACCTCCTTCCGCACCGGCGGTCCAACCGGGTTGGGGCAATACCTGAACGTGCCCGCCGGCCAGCTGGAGCAACGCCATCTGGATGGGCTCTACCCCTATAATGACCTGTTTTGCCTGTCCCGGATCACCGGGCGGGAGCTGAAGGTCTGGCTGGAGGAAAACGGGCGCAATTTCATGCAGATCCAGCCGGGGCTCCCGGATCAGCCTTTACTGGATTCCAGCCTGCCTGGCTATCTGTTCGACCACCTGATTGGCCTCAGCTACGCCTATGATCTGACGGTGCCCTCTGCGCCACCCAGCGCCTATGCCGCTGACCAGTGGCTGACATTCAGCGCGCCCATTGGTCCGGGACGGCTGCGCCAGTTGCACTGGCAGGGGCAGGAAATCCTTGATGACCAGGAGCTGATCGTCGCTGGCAACAGTTTCCGCCTTGGCGGCGCTGGCGGCATTCCGGGCCTGTCCGCATCACGCTTTGTAATGCCGCCGACCCTGCCGATGCGTGAGGTGCTGAAACGGCATCTAACTGCGCTGAACCGCAACGCGGCGCTGCCGGAGCCTGAGAACACCTGGCGCATCCTGCCGATCACCGGCACCACCGTGCGGGTGCCCACCGTTGTGGGCGCCCTGCCCTATCTGGAAGACATCAGCCATCTGCGCCCCGAGGTGGTGCCCGTTGCCCCGCAGGGTCAGTTTGCCCTGCGGCTGCATCTGTAACCGCCGTCACCTGTCGCCGCCTCTTGCGCTGCCCAGCGCCGTCGCCTATATCACCCGTTGAGAGGTTGGCGCGGGCGAGCGCCTCGCCAACCCGGTCAGATCCGGAAGGAAGCAGCCGTAACGAGCCCCGCTTGGGTCGTTGTCCAGCCTCTCACCTACCCACCCCTTTCTTGCGGCACCTGCGATGGATCCATCAGATCCTGCCGCTATTGCTTGCCCTTGCGCCGAAAACCCGCATGCTGCAGGCCAGTAGAAACGCCCCTGAAGGATGAGGCCACCCTGTGAGCATCCATAGCCTTGAAGATCTGGGATGGAGCCCGTTTTTCGCCGATCAGCTGACCGCAGATGATTCGGATCTGGTGCCAGTGCGCGCCGCAACGGTGCAGCGCAGCCTGGCCCGCGGCCTTGGCGCCGAGGGTCTGACCCGGTTGATTTTCCCAAATGACATCAGCGCGGCGGATCTGGCCGTGGGCGATTGGCTGTTGATCGAACCCGAAAGCCACATGATCCGCCGGGTGCTGGACCGTAACTCCAAACTCAGCCGGCGCGCTGCGGGAGTGGAGGCCAAGTCACAGCTGCTGGTGGCCAATCTGGACACGCTGTTCATCACCACCTCCTGCAATGAGGATTTCAATCCCGCACGTATCGAACGGTATCTGGTGCTGGCGCTGGATGCTGATGTGACACCGGTTCTGGTGCTGACCAAATCTGACCTGACCGATGAGGCCGCGCGTTATCTGGCTGAGGCGCAGGCAATTTCGCCCAAATTCGCCGATGTCCTGTGCATCAACGCTACGGTCGCCGATGGCGTTGCCACATTGGAACGCTGGTGCGGGACGGGGCAAACGGTGGCCTTTGTGGGCTCCTCCGGGGTGGGGAAATCGACCCTGATCAATTCCTTGACAGAAGCGGCACAAGCCACCGCTGGCATTCGCGAAACCGATGCCAAGGGTCGGCACACCACCACATCCCGGTCACTGCATTTTGCCAATGCCGGCGGCATGGTCATCGATATGCCGGGCATGCGCGAATTGGGTCTGCACGATGTGGCCGGTGGCATTGCCGAATTGTTCGATGACATCACCGAACTGGCGGCGACCTGCAAATTCCGCAATTGCGCCCATGTCTCGGAACCGGGCTGCGCGGTTCTGGCCGCTGTCGACGCCGGTGAGATTTCCGAGGCCCGGCTGGACCGCTGGCGCAAATTGACGGCTGAGGATCAGCTGAATTCGGAAACGATGGGCCAGACCCGGCGCCGCGCCAAGGAAATCACCCGGCAGCACAAGGCCACGCTGGAGGCGCAATATCGGATGAAGGGCAAACGCAAGGGCAAGAAACGCTAAGCGTTTCTGTGGCTAGGGCGCCTGCGCCTCAGGCCTTCTTTGGTACCCGGCCGGTGCGCGCCCAAACCATCTGATCGTCGGTTTCAATGGCGCAGGGGCGCGTGTGACGCAGCCGTTCCAATGCGGTATCCGGTTTCTCACCGGCCGCCACCATCAGCCGCATCACCACCATACCCGACCGTCCGCAGCCGCCTTTACAATGGACCAGAACGCGGCCGCCACCACTCAGCGCAGCAAGGGCTGCTTTGCTGACCTCGGGCCATTTCTCCATGAACTCACCATCCGGCAGGCCGAAATCCTCAATCGGCAAATGCACGCAGCGACAGCCCGCATCCTGCATGTCGGCGCCAAGGCTGGTCACTTTCGCGGCCACAAACTCCACATCCGTGGTGAGTGAGATCAGCAGCGAGGGTTTCCATTCCTTCAGATGTTCCAGATCCGCGGCATAGTCGCCCCCCTGCCCCGGCAGGGGACAAAGCGCCAGAATGCCGCCACCGACGGTCAGGGCATGCAAAACAAAATCAGACATGGTTCTTCAAATCCCCGGCCATCACAGGCCCCGGCACCCGGTTGCGTCACCCAAACAGTTCTACCAAATTTCAGTCGACGCAGAAATACGGCCGCCGCCCAAAGCTTCAATTGAGGAAAAGCTTAGGGCCAAAGTATCGCGGCGCAAGGATCAAGCCACCAATCCCCGGGGATTCCGGTGGCAACATGGCGTGAATACCACAGGTCACCGGACGCTTTGGAGGGCCGGGCCTAGCCCAGCCCGCCTTCGACCAGCTGACCGGGATAGCGTTGCCCCCAATCACGCAGGAAGTCGGCCACTTCAGGATCGCCGGCCCAGTCAATCGCCTGACGCGGCAATGCCACCCCGTGGGTCAGCGCCATCTCAAGGCAGGCGATGTGATCCCGGCTGGCCCGGTTCGGGCAGTTCTCAGACCCATGAATGATGGTCGACAGCAAGGTGCCGCCATAGCCATTCACATGGCTCAGGTCCGGGCTCTGGCTTAGGAAATATCCCATCACCTCAGGCAGACCTTCCCAGCCCGCCAGCTGCACTGGCGGCAGACCCTGCGTATCCGGACGGTCAAACTCCATCCCCAGCGCCACCAGCGCCTGCATATGTGGCAGCTTGCCCTTCAGGCCAACGATATTGTGCAGCAAATGGCGATAGGCCTCCGGCAGCTGCGCCGGGTCGATGAAGCGCCCCTCCGGCACCTCCCCTTTGGCGGCGCGCGCCAATAGATCCTCCAGATCGCTCAAAGCGGGGGCGCCACGGGCCTCCACGGCTGCAGCCAACGCATCATTGCCAAAGACCCGGGCATAGCCGTAGGCCGTGGCCCCTTCGAAGACATCGGCCGGGTCCGCCCCGGCATCCAGCAGGATCTCGACCATCTCACGGTCGCACATGCGCCGCGCCGCCTGATGCAGGGCCGGGATCACCCAAGGTGCCTCCCCCCCGACAGGATCGGAGGCAAATTCGGTCACATCCGCACCCGCTGCCAGCAACAGGCGTACCGCCTCATGGTCGTTGAAATCCAGCGCCCGCAGCAATGCATTCGTGCCTTTCGGGTTGGCCCCGGCCGCCAATAGCATTTTCAGGCCCCGGTGATGGCCCAACTCCACCGAATGGTAGAGGCTCTCACCATCGTTGGGATCGGCCCCATGATCCAACAACCACTGCGCCAGCACCATATTGTCCGCTTGCCCCAGCGCCCCGTAGAGCACTGACAGCCCATGCCCCTCTGGCCCCGGCAGCGCATCGTTCACATCCGCCCCACCGGCGCGCAGCATCTCCGCAATCTCCAGCATCGCGGCTTCACGTTCGGGCCAGACGTGGATCATCTTGGAAAAACACAGGTGCACCATCGGGCTGCGTGGGCCCAGTTGTTTGGTGGCCGCCGCGGGATCGTCCCAAAGGGCGGCACGCACCGCCTCCACATCATAAAGCGCAATCGCACACCCCAGCAGCCCCTCAGCCAGATCCGGCGTTTCCTGCAACAGGTGCTGCACCACCACGGTCTGCCCATTGGCCAGCGCCAGTTTCAACCGCTGCTGGCGGGCGGCGCGGTCCAGCCCCATGGTTTCAGCCGCCAGTTTCAATGCGGGCCAACTGGCGAAATTCTGTTCGCGTGCAATCACATGCAAATAATCCGCATGGCGCAACGCCGCATCATCGCTGCGGGGGGGATGCACCCGCAACCGCTCCAAGGCATGGGGCACCCCGGCCTCATGATCCTTGCGCAACCCTTTGGCCGCGCGACGCAACTTGTCCAATGATAGGTTAGTCATCGGCTTCTCCTAAAACAGGCCCAGTGGTTCGCTCAAACGGGCAGGAAAATCCGAAGATCGGTTTTCGTCATCTCTCAGAGGGAGGCGCAAGCACTTTCCGCGAACCTGGGGGCCGTCCCTGAGCGGCCTTGGCCAGACCCTAACGCGCTGCGCCGCGCAAGACAACCACCCAGCGCCAGCACCGCAATCTGAGTGAATTTCGCCGACCCGCCAATCCGGTAGACGTGCCCGCCCCCTTCACATACCTTAGCCCGGCAGACGAATCCGCAGGGCGCTTTGCCTCCCCTGCGAAGCCCCCGTGAAAGGCCATCATGAGCGACACCGAAACCACCGCCTATCAGGTCCTGGCCCGTAAATATCGCCCGGAAACCTTTGCCGATCTGGTGGGTCAGGATGCGATGGTGCGCACGCTGAAAAACGCGTTTGAGGCGGATCGGATTGCGCAGGCCTTTGTGATGACGGGTATTCGCGGCATCGGCAAAACCACAACCGCGCGGATCATTGCCAAGGGCATGAACTGTATCGGCCCCGATGGCACCGGCGGCCCAACAACGGAACCCTGCGGCCAGTGCGAACATTGCACCGCCATCATGGAAGGCCGCCACGTCGATGTGATGGAGATGGACGCGGCCTCGCGCACCGGGGTGGGCGACATCCGTGAAATCATCGATTCGGTCCATTATCGCGCGGCCTCGGCCCGCTATAAGATCTACATCATCGATGAGGTGCACATGTTGTCGACCAGCGCGTTCAACGCGCTGCTGAAAACGCTGGAAGAACCGCCAGCCCATGTGAAATTCATCTTTGCGACCACCGAGATTCGCAAGGTGCCTGTCACCGTGCTCAGCCGATGCCAACGCTTTGACCTGCGCCGGATTGAACCGGAACAGATGATCGGCCTCCTGCGCAAAATCGCCACGGCGGAAAGCGCTGAGATCAGCGATGATGCGCTGGCCCTGATCACCCGGGCCGCTGAAGGCTCGGCGCGGGATGCGACCTCGCTCCTCGATCAGGCGATCAGCCACGGCGCCGGGGAAACCAACGCCGATCAGGTCCGGGCCATGCTGGGCCTTGCTGACCGTGGCCGGGTGCTGGACCTCTACGATATGATCATGCGCGGCGATGCGGGTGCGGCGCTGGCTGAACTGGGTGCGCAATATGCCGATGGCGCTGACCCGATGGCAGTGCTGCGCGATCTGGCTGAGATCACGCACTGGATCTCAGTGGTGAAGATCACGCCGGAAGCCGCCGAAGACCCCACCGTCAGCCCCGATGAACGCGCCCGCGGTCAAGCCATGGCGGAAAAACTGCCGATGCGCGCCATGACCCGGATGTGGCAGATGCTGCTGAAGGCCCTGGATGAGGTCGCCAGCGCACCAAACGCCATGATGGCGGCTGAGATGGCGGTCATTCGCCTGACCCATGTCGCTGACCTGCCCAGCCCCGAAGATCTGGTGAAGAAGCTGAAGGATGCAACGCCCCCCCCGATGCCCGGTGGCGCGCCGATGGGCCCCGGCGGCGGTGGCGGCTATGCTGGCCAGCCACAGGGCGGTTCACAGGGCGGCGCGCAGGGTGGCGCGATGACGCAAGCCCAAGGCAGCCCGATGCCACAGGGCGGTGCCCCGATGGGTGGCGGCGGGCCACAGGCGGCGCTGGCGCAGGACGTGCAGGCCGCTCTGGCGCGCTACCCCAGCTTTGACCATGTTGTGGAACTGATCCGCGAACACCGCGATATGAAACTGCTGGTGCAGGTGGAAACCTATCTGCGCCTTGCCGCCTATCGCCCCGGTCGGATCGAATATCAGCCCACGCCCGATGCGCCACAGGATCTGGCCAGCCGTCTGGGTCAAGCGCTGCAGAACTGGACCGGCAGCCGTTGGGCGGTGATCCTTGTGAATGAGGGCGGCGGTGAAACCATTGACGAAAAGCGCAATGCCAAGCTGAACGCGCTGAAGGCCGAAACCGAGGCCCATCCGATGATGCAGGCGATCCGCGCCGCCTTCCCCAAATCGCGCATCACCAAGATCCGCACCCCGGAAGAACTGGCCGCACAGGCGCAGGAAGACGCGCTGCAAGAGGTCGAGGACGAATGGGACCCCTTCGAGGAGGAGTGATCTGATGCCTCCCCGTCAGCGCCGCTTCCTGCAGGTAGATGTGTTTTGTGATGCGCCCGCCAAGGGCAATGGTCTGGCCGTTGTGGTGGATGCGGAGGGCCTCAGCACCCAGCAGATGCAGGATTTCGCCGCCTGGACCAATCTGGCGGAAACCACTTTCCTTTTGCCACCAGAAGATCCCGCCGCCGACTACAAGGTGCGGATTTTCACCCCCGCCAAAGAGATGCTCTTTGCTGGCCACCCGACGCTGGGCAGCTGCATCAGCTGGCTGCATTGTGACGGCGCACCTCAGGTGCCGGGCGTGGTGCGGCAGGAATGCGCCATCGGTCTGGTCGACATTGATGTCAGCGGCCCGCAGCCCGCATTTGTGGCGCCCCCCACCCAGATATCCCCGATGGGCCCGGCAGAGCGGGACCGGCTGATCGCTGCGATGCAGATTGACCCATCTTGGGTGAAGAACACCATCTGCCTCAACAACGGCCCGGCCTGGAACCTCTTTGAAATGCACAGCGCCGCGCAGGTGCTGGCGGTTGATGCCAGCCTGACCCGCGCGCCTGATCACGCCGGCCTGTCGCTGATCGGGGCCCATCCCGCAGGGGCGAACTGTGCCTATGAGGTGCGCAACATCGCCCCCTCCAGCGGCATGTTGGAGGACCCGATCACCGGCTCCCTCAATGCCGCAATCGCCCATTGGCTGGCGGCAGAGGGGCGTCTGCCCACCGAAATGGACCAGCCCATGGAGGTGGCGCAGGGCAGCGCCATCGATCGCCCCGGCCGCATCACCTATGGCCGTGATCCGAACCGCCCCGGTGCGGTGATGATCGGCGGCGCGGTCAATGTGCTGATCGACGGGCAGCTGTACCTCTAACCCGGGGTGACAGCGCAACAGTTTGCCCACCTCCCCCTAAGCCAGCCCTCCCCACTGCCGTTGATAGAGGCACAGATAGCCCCAGCTTCTGCCCCACCAAGGGCTTGTCGCAGCGCAGCACAGCCCGTATCTAATGCGGCAACAACACTTCAGGAGAGTCCCCCATGCTGAAAGGTCTCGGCGGTCTTGGCGATATGGCCAAGATGATGAAAAAAGCTCAGGAAATGCAGGGCAAAGTTGCCGAATTGCAGGAAGAGCTGGAAAACATGACCGTCACCGGTGAATCCGGCGCTGGTCTGGTCAAAGCAAGCTGCACCGCCAAAGGTGTGCTGAACGGTCTGGACATCGATCCGTCGATCTTCCACCCCGACGAAAAAGAAGTGGTCGAGGATCTGATCCTGGCCGCCATCAAAGACGCCCAAACCAAAGCCAGTGCCAAGGCGCAGGAAGAAATGTCCAAACTGACCGAAGGTCTGGGCCTGCCGGCGGATGTAAAACTGCCGTTCTGATCCCTTAAGATCAACACCATGCCCCAAGGGTCCGCCGATGGCGGGCCCTTTTTCATGTCTCAACAGGTGGTGGGCGCAATCGCCTGTTGTTCTTCTGTTGTTCTCCATCGTATCGTCTGCACATGAGTGATCCTGCCCCCAAAGATATCGACAATCTGATCGAGCTTTTGGCCAAGCTGCCGGGGCTGGGTCCCCGCTCAGCCCGCCGCGCCGTGTTGCATATGATCCGCAAACGCGCGCTGCTGCTGACCCCGCTTGCCGACCAGATGCAGCGGGTGGCGGAAACCGCGCGGGAATGCCTGAATTGCGGCAATGTCGGCACCGCAGACATTTGCAACATCTGCGCCGATGAGAAACGCGGCAATGGCATCCTCTGCGTGGTTGAGGATGTCGCCGACCTCTGGGCGATGGAACGTGCCGCCGTGTTCAAAGGACGTTATCACGTTCTGGGCGGCACCCTGTCCGCGCTGGATGCTGTTGGCCCCGAAGAACTGCGCATTCCGCAGCTACTGGACCGGGTCACCGCCGAAGGCATCGGTGAGGTTATTCTGGCGCTCAACGCCACCGTGGATGGCCAGACCACCGCGCATTACATCGCTGACCAGTTGGAGGGTCAGGTGACCCTCACCTCACTGGCGCAGGGTGTGCCCATCGGCGGGGAGCTGGATTATCTGGATGAAGGCACCATCAGCGCCGCCCTCAACGCCCGTCGACAGATTTAACCACAGGTCCGCTCACCTAGGCTCGCTTGACCCATTGCCGGCTGGGGAAAAACCGCCGGGGTAGGTAACCTTCGACAAATTTCACCAGCTCCGCATGTGGCAAGGGTTTGGAAAAATGAAATCCCTGCAACACATCGCAGCCCAGATGGCGCAGGATCAGCGCATGGTCCTCGGTCTCCACCCCTTCGGCGACAATCTTCACATTAATGGTTTTGCCCATCTCCATGATCGAACTCAGCAGGTTGGCGGACTGTTTCGATTTCAGGATCGGCATCACCAGCCGGCGGTCAATCTTCATGAAATCAGGCTTAATCTGCATCAGCCCCACGATCGAGGCATGGCCCGAGCCGAAATCATCAATTTCAATCAGATAGCCCCGGTTCCGGATCTTGTTAAGCGCTTCACGGAACAGGTCGGTCTGATCCTCCAGAAACACCGATTCCAAAATCTCAAACGCCACTTTGGGCCCGTTTGCCGGCACTTCGCGCAGCTCAATATCATTGGCGAGGGTGCGAATGCGGGCCGCTGTGACGTTGAAAGACACCTTGGGGAAGCGCAGGTTGCGCCGCTGCATGTCGCGCGCGACCTTCATACCTTTGCGGAAAATGCACTCATCAATCTCCTCGATACAGGACATCTGCGCCGCCACCGGCAGGAACACATCCGGCATAACAACGCCCAACTCAGGCGAATGCCAGCGCGCCAGGGCTTCAAAGCCGCAAATCTCACCGGATTGGGCACAGATCTGGGGCTGGAAATAGGGCTCAAACTGCTCCTCCGTCAGGGCGCGCTGCATCAGGATCGAAATCTCACGGTTGAAGCACACTGCGTCATGCAGGCTGCTGCCGTAGTGCACCACCTGATTACGTCCGCTCTCTTTGCTTTTGTAAAGCGCGGCGTCGGCACTGCTGATCAGCTCCTCAAGGGGGATCAAACCATCCAGCGTGGAGGCCACCCCGAAACTGGCCCCTATCCGCAGCGGTTTGCCCTCATAGCTGTGCGGTTCATTGATCTTCTCAAGGATACGCTGCCCCAGCTTCACCGCCTGATCAGAGGTGGCCCCGGCAGACATCAGCACGATAAACTCATCCCCGCCAACCCGGGCGGCAATATCGGTCTTGCGGGAATTTTCCGTTAGGATTTTGGCAATGATCGTCAGGACATAATCCCCTGCGTCATGGCCCATCGTGTCATTGATGTTTTTGAAATGATCCAGATCGATCCGCAGAAGGGTGGCGTGCGGAACCTCCCCCTTGGCGCGCAGCTCCAACTCTTCATTCAGCACCCGCCGGTTGGGCAGGCCGGTCAGCGGATCGTGGCGGGCCAAATGTTCGGTCGCCTTATTCGCAGCGGCCAGATCATCACGTTGCTGACGTTCCATCGTGACATCATGCGAAATCGCCATGAACCCGTAGATCTGACCATCATCGCGGGCCAATGGCGTGATGCTGAGTGCGATCCAATAGGGGGTGCCGTTTTTGGCATAGTTCAGGATCTCAGCCTTGATCGCGGTACGCGCCCGAACCGCATGGCTAAAGGCCGCCCGAGTGTCGGGATCAGTATCCGCGCCCTGCAGGAAATTGCTTGGCTTGCGCCCGCGCACCTCTGAAATTTTGTAGCCCGAAAGCGCCTCAAACGACGGGTTACCCCAGATGATCCGTTGCTCCAGATCGGTCACCAAAATTGCGTCATTGGCATTTTCCGCCACCGCCGCCAGCTCTGACAGGTGTTCTTTTTGCTGTTCCAGCGCCTTATGCGGCATCACAATCGTGGCCCGCCCCAACCAGGCAAAGATCGAAAAAGACACAAGCAAAGTGGCGGAGATCGCTGTCATGACGTTGAACAGCAGCATCCGCCCGACCGACGCCGTGGCCTCAACATCCGGGATGGAAACCAGAGACAACTGATCATGCGCCACCGACTCCACCCAATGCCCCAGCGCCTCTTGCTCAGCGACAAACCCCGGATCTGCCGCGGCGACAAAGCTGCGTCGGGTCACGTTGTTGGCGGTGAAAACCGCGTCAAAATCAATATCAACTTCGGCCACCAGCACCCCTTCGGCAAAGCCACGGTTGAACACGGGCACCGCCATCAACAGATAGGGTGCCTGCGTATCCGGGATCAGCTTCACCACCGCTGGCGCATATCGGTTCTCGGCCTTGATGGTCTCTTCAAAGGCCGCGATCCATTCTGGCGACCTCACCGCCTCTTTCGGGACGCCCTGCAGCGTGGCATGGGCCGTCACCTCCTGCAAAGCGTCCAGCAGGGTGACGGAAATCAATCCGTCCGGGCGCGGCAGCGTTTCGAAGTAATTGCTGACGACATCAGCGTTTTCCACATAGCCGATCACCACAGACACAACATTTTCCTGTGCCGCCACAAACTGTAGCAGCTGCTGATATTGCGCCAGTTCATTGTCAAAGGCCCGGGCTTCTTTTTCGGCCTGATCTTGAATGACCTTGGCTTGGTTGGCCTCCAGAAACGGGGTTGAGGTGAACCAGATGGCCCCGGCGCTGCACAGGATTGTGGCACAGAGCACCACCCCAACAAGGAACCAAAAGCGGCGGCTGACAGACACGCGGTTTCTCCTGCAATTAGGGTATCAGGGACGTATTACTGGGCGTGGATCAGATGACCCTCAGGCGCAAACCGCGCCATACAAAGGTCACTGCGCCCCAGCGCCTCATGCGCATCGGGGCTGGACACATCATAGGCATCAAAGGGCTTTTCATAGGATCCAAGGATGCCCTCTACTTCGGCCTCCAGACTTTCCAGCGACAGGCGCACCGCATCGCGTTTCTGCCCGATTCCACCGCCCCACGCGGGGGTTTCCGCGGCCTGCGCCACCGCGGCAACAAATATGCGGCCCAGATCATAGCCATGCACAAATCCAGCCGCCGCGGGCACATCCGCCAGTTCCGCCGGTTCGCCCTTGGCATGAGACAGCGCCAGCTGCAGCGCCGCATTGCCGCCTTTTTCCCGGGCCAAGCCACAGGTCTGCAGCACCTCCAGATCCAAGCGGTCACGGGTGTCCGGCGTGACATGCTGCGCAAACGGCCCGCCCATAATCCCCCAATGGCTGAAGGTCCGAATCGGCTGATCCAGATCGGCCAAGACATTCACAACCTGCGCGCCATTGTCCCAATCCGCCAGCAAAACCGCGCAATCAGCACCGCTGCGCCGAACGTCTTCGGCCAGTCGCTTGGCCGTCGCCTGCCCGATCGTGACATCAAAGTAATGGGTCGAGGCCGGCCGCATCCTCCGCTTATCCAGCGCCGCTGTCAGGGTTTTGTAATTCGCACGCCCCCAACCAGTATCGATCAAAATCAGGCTCACCGCCTGACAGCCCGCCTGATCCACCGCGCGTGAAATCAGATAGCCCCCCGCCTTGGTGTCATCCACCGACAGACGGAACAGCCAGTTTTCACCACCGCTTTCACCGCGGGTGATAGGCCCGCCCGCGGACCAGGGCAGCAGGAACAACACATCGTTTTCATTGATAAAATCGCGGTGTGTCAGATAGGGCGGCGAATGCATGCCACCCACCATTGCAATCGCATTGGTGGAATTCAGAAAATCTTCCATATGGGTGCGCGATCGTTTCACATTGGCCCGGTGATCACGCCGCACCAATTTCAATGTGGTGCCCGCGACCTCGTAGCCCGTTTCAGAAAGGGCTGAGGCCAGGCCGCTTTCAATCGCCTCCGCCGCATGGGAGGCAATCGAATAATCCGCATCAATGTGTACCTCCAGCACCGGCTCAGACGGGGGAACAGGGGCGTTATCGGCGCGGCTGGCGAGGGGCACCAGAGTCCCCAAAACACCGATCACGGACATCAACATCAAACGCAGCATGGGCAGGCCTCCTTTTGCCGGATCAGGAAGCCCGCGGGCACTTAATGCGGTGTTAACGCGGCAAAGCCGAACACCGAGGGTTTTCAGAAATATTGAGGAAAACCAGCGAGACCTCGGCTGAGAAACATGGCTGATTAACTGCTTAGTCCTTGACGCGCCGCAGAAATCTCAGGGGCCCACCCAAAGGCGGGGTGCCCTCTGCCAACAGGCCCAACCCAACACCTAGAAATAGGTGCAATTTTAGGAACCGCGGGTCTCCGCCACCCAATCGGGCAGCGCCACATCCCGCGCAACAAGCGCACCCAATCGGCCCAGCTCATCACTGCATTTGGCACCCCGCCCACTGCCGCCTGTGGCAACGCTGATCCGGTCACTCTGACGTTGCAACACTGGCTGAATACTGTTGGTGAAGGTTGTGATGCAGGGCGCAATTTTCGTAGACGCGATGGCCAGATCCGGCATCCGCTCCTGCAGCCGTTCCAGCAGATGATCGCCAACCTCAGGATCACCGCCACTGCGGAACCAGGCCTTGCGCTCAGCCTCCCCCGGCAATTCCAGATCCACCGGATCACCGCCGATTTTCAGGTAAACGCGGCCATCAGGATAGGCGACCGGCGGCAAGAGGTAGGGATCATTGTCCGGTTCCAGATAAATCAGCGGCGGCATGTCGCGCAGACGATCCTGTTCCGCCGCGGCGACTTCTGCCAACAAAACGGTACGCGCATAGACATGCAGCGGCAGCGGCTCGGGCAGCAGCTCATTGGTAAACCCGCCCGCCGCCACCAGAACCTGATCGGCGCTGAGGTGCCCGGCGGTGCTGTCAATCTCCACCCCATCCCCGGTTTCCCGCAGGCCCGTCACCATGGCGGTGATGACATGGGCGCCCAGCTTTTGCGCCGCAACACCCTGCGCCCGCACCATAAGACGGGGGTTGATATGCCCCGCGCCACGCGGCTCAAACAGGCCCAGAGTGTCTGATGCGAACTGGAAATAAGGGAACCGCTGCTGCAAGGCCTGCCCGCGCAGCGCCTCGCAATGAATGTTGTCACGCTGGGCGCCGCGCTCCACCGCACGGATCAAGGGCGTGTGGTCCGGCCCCGCCATCAACAGCCCTGTTTCAGTGAAAAACCGGATGCCACTGGCCCGCTCAATCTCACTGTAGCGGGCAATGCTCTCCCGGCTGACCCGGCTCCAGAACGGATAGGGATCCAGCGAACGTGTGATGCGGGCCTCATCATAATGGCTGGCAAAAACGCCGGGATGGCTGGCGTAATCCTGCGGCTCATCCGGGCCGATCAGCAGCACCTCCTCACCCATCAGCGCCAGATGCCGCGCCGCCGCCGCCCCGATCATTCCCTTGCCAATCACCGCGATGACCATCGCCACCTCCCGCGCTACACCACCAAACTCTGCGCGGTCAGAGTGGCGAATGCCGCCCCAAATGGAAAGCCCCTCTCAACAGGTGCATCAGATGCTGCGCGGCGCGCACGGATCGTGGCAACAGGCGCGCGGGCAGACGCGCCGCCCGGCCCCCAACCAGCGCGCAAAGAAAAACCCCCACGGGCCGGGCCCGCAGGGGTTTTGCAATCTTCACAGACATGACAGCGCTTAGGGCTGTTCGTCTTCGTCCGATCCGCCGGGGAGGTTGAAGAAGCTATCCGCATCGATGATCTCTTCTTCTTTCTCGTCCTCATCGTCACCGCCAAGGCTAAAGGTCTCCAGACCTTCAATCGCGGTCGGGATCTTCGGCGCTTCTTCTTCCATCGACAGCGACTGTTCGGTGCTCACCAGTTTGCGGCGCTCATCGTCGCTCATCACGCCGCCTTCAGCGGCTTTCTTGGCAACGGCTTTCTGCACCGCCGAATCCAGCTCAGACTGTTTACACAGGCCCAGAGCCACCGGATCCACCGGGGTGATGTTGGCGATGTTCCAATGGGTGCGTTCGCGAATCGCCTGAATGGTCGGTTTGGTGGTGCCGACCAGCTTGCTGATCTGACCATCCGACAGTTCGGGGTGGAACTTCACCAGCCAGTAGATCGACGCCGGGCGGTCCTGACGCTTGGACAGCGGCGTGTAGCGCGGGCCACGGCGCTTTTCTTCGCCAACGGCTGCGGCATTGAACTTCAGCTTCAGCTTGTGCAGCGGGCTTTTCTCTGCCGCATCAATCTCTTCCTGCGTCAGCTGGTTGTTGGCGACCGGGTCAAACCCTTTGACGCCCGGGGCCACATCGCCATCCGCGATGCCCTGGATCTCCAGCTCATGCATGCCGACAAAATCGGCGATCTGCTTGAAGCTGATCGTGGTGTTGTCGATCAGCCAGACAGCGGTGGCTTTTGCCATAATCGGCTTGGACATTGCATGTCTCCTTAACTTACAACTTCCCCGTCGCCTGAAACAGGCTGTCCCGGGACGGAACGGATCACCTTTTAGGGGGAACTTGGCCTCTATATAGTCTTTCAGAGTTGATAAGGAAAGAGAGAATGCATTTGTCCCGCCCACGCCGCAATTCCCGCGTATTTCGCCCATTCTTTAAAGGTCTGAGCCGCCTAGCTGGCGCCTGCCTTATCGCCCTAACCGCGACTGCCCCCGCTCAGGCGGAGGGGGAGCGTTCGGGCGTTTTTGACTATTACGTCATGGCGCTCAGCTGGTCGCCAACCTGGTGTGCGCTGGAAGGCGATGCACGGCAGTCACCGCAATGCGAAGACAACGCCGATCATGGCTGGATCCTGCATGGGCTGTGGCCGCAGTTCCACCGCGGTTGGCCGTCTTACTGCCCCACAACGGCACGCCAGCCGAGCCGCCAAATGACCGCAGAAATGGCCGATATCATGGGCACCTCTGGCCTGGCCTGGCATCAGTGGAAAAAACACGGCACCTGCTCCGGCCTTACCGCGCGCACCTATTACGCGCTGTCCCGGCAGGCCTATGGCACGGTGACCAGACCAGCGGTGTTCCGTAAGTTGGAGAAGACGGTGAAGCTGCCTGCGCGTGTGGTGGAGGAGGCTTTCCTGAAAGCCAACCCTGATCTGGAGCCAGACATGGTCACCGTCACCTGCAAATCCAACCGGATTCAGGAGGTGCGGGTCTGCCTGTCCAAAGATCTGGATCCCGTTCCCTGTGGTCGGGATGTGGTGCGCGACTGTCAGATGACAGACGCGCTCTTTGATCCGGTGCGATAAGCGCGGCCTTTGATCAGTTCCTTAGATCGCCAGGTCGTCGGCAGAGGTGCCGGCGGCCAGCGCGGCATTAAACCAATCGGGCCGGCGGCCTTTGCCGGTCCAGGTCTGTGCCGGGTCTGCAGGATTGCGATATTTCGGGCTGCCTGCCACTTTCACCTTGGGGGTTTTACCACCGGTCAGCTCGGACAGTGAGTATCCCAATTCCTTGGCTTTTGCTTCTAGCTCGGACAGCGCTTCTTTCTTTTTGCGATCTTCAAAAGTTGCAATTGCTTTTACAACCTTCTTTTCCAGCGATTTCAATTCCGCCAGCGAGAGCGCATCAAAGTCGAATTCAGCGATTGAGATAGTATCAGTCATTTCCAGTACCATTTTTTGCGTGGCAAAGTCTATGAGAAGTAAAATTGGATAAATCAATTAATGAATAGATAATTCCGCAAAAAAGAATGGGTATCTCGACCTTAGATCGAAATACCCATTTCTGAATTATCGCTGACGCTGCATGACGCTACGTCAAGAAAAACATCAAAGATGTCAGATCGTTAAGAAACCTTGAGAACAATCTTACCAATATGACCGCTGGCTTCCATCCGCGCGTGGGCTGCACTGGCCTCATTCAAGGGGAATTCGCTGTCCATCACCGGTGCAATACGACCGGCATTCAATAGCGGCCAGACATGTTCGCGCAGGCTGTCTGCAATCTTGGCTTTAGCCAGATCACTTTGCGGGCGCAGCGTAGATCCGGTAATAGTCAACCTGCGGGTCATCACCTGTGCAAAATTCAACTCAACCTTCGGCCCCTGCAAGAAAGCGATCTGCACCAGCCGCCCGTCATCCGCCAGCGTGCGAATATTGCGCGGGATATAAAGCCCGCCGACCATATCTAGGATCAGGTCAGCGCCGCCTTCGGCCCGCATCACCTCAACGAAATCTTCATCCTTATAGATGATCGTACGCTCCGCCCCGAGGGCGGCACAGGCCTTGGCCTTGTCCTGATTGCCCACGGTCAAAAAGACCCGGGCACCAAATTCACGTGCCAGCTGAATGGCCGTCGTTCCGATGCCCGAAGATCCACCGTGGATCAAAAACCGCTCCCCGGCTTGTAGCCCGCCACGTTGGAACACGTTGGACCAGACGGTGAAATAGGTTTCGGGCAGGCAGGCCGCCTCTTTCAGCCCCATGCCATCAGGCACCGGCAGACAATGGGCGGCGGGTGTTGCCACATATTCAGCGTAGCCGCCGCCGGGCAGCAGGGCGCAGACCTGATCGCCAACGGACCAGCCGCTGACACCCGCCCCCAGCGCCACAATCTCACCCGAGGCTTCCAGCCCCGGCAGGTCGCTGGCGGTGGGCGGCGGGGCATATTTCCCGGCCCGTTGCAGCGCATCCGGGCGGTTCACCCCTGCATAGGCCACCTTGATCACCACCTGCCCCGGCGCGGGCTCTGGCACTGGCCGCTGACAGAGTTTCAACACCTCCGGGCCACCGGCCTCGGTAATCTCCACAGCGCGCATTGGTTCAGCCATGCCGCCCTCCCTCATGTTCTTCTGTTATCGATTGTTCAAACTGCCCGGCAGGTCATTTCGGACACTGGCGGGCGCCTTGATTCGCTCCAGCACCGCCAATGGCCCCTTCAGCACACCCGACAACAGCTTGTTGTCCCGCACGCCTGCCTTCAGCTTCTCAAACTGCATCACATTTTCAATGCGGCGGTCCAGAAACTCCCAGCTGGCGGCGTGATCTTCGCTGTCGTCACCCAGCCAATAGAGCAATGTGCTGCTGTAAACGCCCGACAGCGTCGCGCGTTTGGTGTACCAGTTCACATCATCCGAACTGTCGCCCAGTGCCGTCCAGATGTGATCCACCGTGCCCCAGACCAGCCGGGTGCCTTCCGCGGCGTGATGCGGCAAGGCAAACAGGGTCATGCCACGGCGTACAAGTTCTTTATCTTCAACCACTTCCAGCCGGAACCGCACCGCAGCGGCGATCCGATCGCGGAACCGCATCTCGCCCAGATCCGCAGCCGCCAGCCGGTCCAGCATCAGGGCATCGCCCCTGTGATGATAGGCCACCGCCAGATCCAGCGCGCCGCGCGGACACAGCGCATTGGCCACAACGGGGTTCACATCCGCGTCCGCCAGCGCCGCTTCCCAGGTCATCTCAGTCCAGCCATCAAAAGGCACATGCATCAATGCCGCATCCAGCAGCAGATCCTTTGGGTCAGGCATTTCAGAACCGGTCATCCGCCGTCATCCTTCTTGAGTGAGCGTCCACTAGACAAATAGAGCCTTCCTTGCTAAAGGACCACCTCCTGCAACTTCATGCAACTTAACTAGAAAGGTGGTGAAAACCACATGCAGGTTTCTGTTCGTGACAACAACGTCGATCAGGCGCTCCGTGCCCTGAAGAAAAAGCTCCAGCGCGAAGGTGTCTTCCGCGAAATGAAGCTCAAGCAGCATTTCGAGAAGCCGTCCGTCAAAAAAGCGCGCGAGAAAGCTGAAGCCGTACGTCGTGCCCGCAAGCTGGCACGCAAGAAAGCCCAGCGCGAGGGTCTGCTCTAAGATCTTCTTCTCAAAGGCTTTTGCTAGCTTTTGAACGGATAAGTTAGAACCCCCGGTCGCCCTGAGCGCCCGGGGGTTTCTTTTTGTTTCACCGTTTAGGCGCGCGCATCCTCAAGGATCATGTCACTGGCTTTTTCGGCGATCATAATGGTCGGGGAATTGGTGTTGCCCGAAACGATTGTAGGCATCACCGAACAATCCACCACCCGCAGCCCATCGACGCCACGCAGGCGCAAACGCGGGTCCAGCGGCGCATTGTCGCTGGTCCCCATATGAACCGTGCCGGAGGGGTGGAAAATGGTGGTGCCAATGTCCCCTGCGGCGGCGGCCAACTCTTCCTCAGTCTGGGCGGTGATCCCCGGTTTCATCTCTGCGGGATTGTATTTCGCCATCGCGCCCTGTTTCATCACCCGCCGCGCCAACCGGATCGAATTGGCCGCCACTGCGCGGTCGCCTTCGGTGGACAGGTAGTTCGGGGCAATCTTCGGCTTGGCCATCGGATCCTTCGATGTGATCTCAACCACGCCACGGCTTTCAGGGCGCAGGTTACAGACCGAGGCGGTCATCGCCGGAAAATCATGCAGCGGCTGGCCGAAGGCCTCCAACGTCAGGGGCTGCACGTGAAACTCCAGATCCGGGGTTTCCAGATCGGGGCGCGATTTGGCAAAGGCCCCCAGCTGTGACGGCGCCATCGACATCGGGCCGGAGCGTTTAATCACATATTCCAACCCGATCTTTGCCTTGCCGATCAGGCTGTTGGCCATGGTGTTCAGGGTCTTGGCGCCCTCCAGCTTCCAGGCGCAGCGCAGTTGCAGATGGTCCTGCAGGTTGCCGCCCACCTGCGCCTGTTCCAGCTGCACCTCAATGCCGTGCTCCTGCAGCAACGCCCCCGGACCGATGCCCGACAGCTGCAGGATCTGGGGTGAGCCGATGGCGCCCGCCGACAGGATCACCTCACCATTGGCGCGGGCCTGTTTCACCTGCCCCTTTTGTTCATATTCCACCCCAACCGCACGGCCATCTTCGATGATCACCCGGCGGGTGTGGGCATGGGTCTCAACGCTGAGGGCCTGGCCTTTGGTGCGCCGCAGGAAGGCCTTGGCGGTGTTCATCCGCCAACCGCGTTTCTGGTTCACCTTGAAATACCCAACGCCTTCGTTGTTGCCGCGGTTGAAATCCGTGACCTTCGGCAGACCGGCCTGATTGGCCGCCTCCATCCAGTCGTCCAGTACATCCCATTGCAGCCGCTGGTGATCCACCCGCCATTCACCGCCTTCGCCATGCAGGTCGTCAGCGCCTTCAACGTAATCCTCGGACTTCTTGAAATAGGGCAACACATCATCCCAGCCCCAGCCCACATTGCCGGCCTGACGCCAGCCATCATAATCCGCCGCCTGCCCGCGCAGGTACAGCATCCCGTTGATTGAGGAGCAGCCGCCCAGCACCTTGCCGCGCGGATAAATCAGTGATCGCCCGTTCAGCCCCGGCTCTTCGGCGGTTTTGAACATCCAATCGGTGCGGGGATTACCGATGCAGTAAAGGTAACCCATCGGGATGTGGATCCAGTGGTAATTGTCGCTGCCCCCGGCCTCTAACAGCAACACCTTCTTGCCTGCGTCCGCCAGCCGCTTTGCCAATACGCATCCCGCGCTACCGGCCCCAACAACGATATAATCCCAGCTCATGCCTCACCCCACTGATCTGCCGCAACGCCAAACCGCGTCACGTGGCGCGGAGTGTTGCCTCAAATGTCAGACAATTCAAGAGCCGTAGAGATACGGTAGCCGCCTTTGCAAGTTTTACCGCTTCAGAGCGGCAGCGCGGTTGTCTTAAACACCGTGCGCAGGGCAAAACTGGATTGCATCTGCGCCACCCCCGGCAGACGCGCCAGATGCTGGCGGTGAATGCGGGCAAAATCCTCGGTGCTTTCGGCAACAACCTTCAGAATATAGTCCGCGGTCCCCGCCATCAGGTGACATTCCAAAACATCAGGGATACGCGCCACCGCCTTTTCAAAGGCCTCCAGCAGTTCATCCGCCTGCCCCTGCAGCGTGATCTCAACAAACACCGTGGTCGACACCCCGATTTTGCGCGGATCCAGCAGCGCAACATAGTCGCGGATGTAGCCTTCTGCCTCCAACCGTTGCACCCGCCGGTGACAGGCCGAGGCCGAAAGATTCACCGCCTCAGACAGATCGGCATTGGAAATGCGACCCTTGCGCTGAAGTACGTTCAGAATACGCTGATCTGTCGCGTCGAGTGACATTTGCACAAAATCCTTCGTCGTTATAGCAGACATATCGAAGATCCTGCCTTTAGTAGCGCTAACATTGCACCGGATTTCAACCCTTTTGCGCCCTAACTGCGACATTCTGTCATCAGAGATGATTTCATGCCTATGAGGAGATGGCGCGATGAAAATCGGATGCCCCAAGGAAATTAAACCGCAGGAATTCCGCGTCGGGATGACCCCGAACGCGGCACGTGAAGCCGTGGCCGCTGGCCATCAGGTGGTGATCGAAACCAACGCCGGTGTCGGCTCTGGCTTCAGCAACGAAGATTACGTCGCTGCAGGTGCCGCCATTCTGGACACCGCCGAGGAAATCTTTGCCACCGCCGACATGATCGTGAAGGTCAAGGAACCCCAGGCCGTGGAACGCAAGATGCTGCGCGAAGGCCAGCTGCTGTTCACCTACCTGCACCTGGCCCCCGATCCCGACCAGACCCACGATCTGATCGACTCCGGCTGTACCGCGATTGCCTATGAAACCGTGACTGACCGCAACGGCGGCCTGCCGCTGCTGGCGCCGATGTCTGAAGTGGCCGGTAAACTGGCACCGCAGGTGGGCGCCTGGACCCTGCAAAAGGCCAACGGCGGCCGTGGTGTTCTGATGGGTGGCGTGCCCGGTGTGGCCCCGGCCAATGTGGTTGTGATCGGTGGCGGTGTTGTTGGCACCCACGCCGCACGTGTTGCCGCGGGCATGGGCGCGGATGTCACCGTGCTGGACATGTCGCTGCCGCGTCTGCGCTATCTGGATGATGCCTTCCGCGGGGAGTTCAAAACCTCCTACGCCTCCAAGGGCAACACTGCCGAACTGGTGGCACAGGCCGATATGGTTGTTGGCGCCGTGCTGATCCCCGGCGCCGCCGCGCCCAAGCTGATCAGCCGCGCCCAGCTGTCCGAAATGAAGCCCGGCGCCGCACTGGTGGACGTTGCGATTGACCAAGGCGGCTGCTTTGAAACCTCGCGTGCGACCACCCATGCTGACCCGATCTATGAGGTCGATGGCGTGATGCACTACTGTGTGGCCAACATGCCCGGCGCGGTCGCCCGCACCTCGACCATCGCGCTTGGCAATGCCACCATGCCCTTCATGATGGCGCTGGCGAACAAAGGCTGGAAACAGGCCTGCGCCGACGACGCGCACCTGCTGAACGGTCTGAACGTCCACGCGGGCAAGCTGACCTACTACGCCGTGGGCAAGGCGCTGGGAATCGACGTGACCTCACCCCAGTTGCTGATTAAATAAAGCCTGACATTGCTTTCACGCGGCGGGGTTGCAGCCCTGCCCGTGTTCCCCGAGGCCCGGCCGGATCCTCCTGGTCGGGCCTCACCTTTTTCTAGGCCGCCTGCTGGGTTCTGACCGCCACCGGCTTGACCCCAAACCGGGATTTGAACGCCCGCGCAAACGCCTCGCCTGAGCCATAGCCGTATCGCCGCGCCACGGCATCTACCCGATCGCCGCGCATCAGGTCCTGATGTGCCACCGTCAGCCGCCAGTGCCGCAGATAGGCCATCGGCGTCATCCCCACGGTTGCCCCGAACAGCTCGGCAAATCGGCTGAGCGACAGCCCAGCCTCCTGCGCCAGATCAGCATTGGTCCAGCCATGGCCCGGCCGGTCATGGATCGCCACCACGGCGCGGGACAATCGGGGATCCGCCAGCCCGGCCAAGACCCCCGGTTCGGTGCTGCCAGCGCTGATCTGATGCCGCAACAGCCGCACCATCAGCACCTCACCCAACCGCCGCTGCACGGTTGGCCCACCGCAATGGCGGCCCTCAATTTCGCTTTGCAGAAAGGCGATCAATCCGATCAGTTCCGGGCTGTCTTGCAATGGCAATTCCACCGCTTCAGGCAGCGCCTCCATCAGCGGGTTTGCCTCACCGCCCCAGGTGACCCGCGCAGCAAAAACCACCCGGTCGCCGCACCGCCCCCGCGATGCGCCGCGCAGCAGGACGTGGCAGTGCACCCCATCCGGATCGCCCAGCACCAGCAGGTTGGCCGCCGCAGGTTCTACCGATTCAATCTGCATTTCGAACCGTTCCATCAATGCACTCAACCGGTCCATACCTGCGTCTTTCGGTGTTTTGGTCAGTTTATTCGGATCTTCCTGACGACAGATTGGCGCATAACCGCCTCAACGGTCAATCCCTCGCTTTGACCTGCCCCAACCAGAAACAGGAGACAGCCCATGCTGATGCCCCGCCAGAAAACCCCGAACCTGACCCTGCCGACGCTGGACCACGGTGACTTTGAGCTCTCGGCCCAGACCACCGAGCGTGGCACCGTTGTTTGTTTCTACCGCGGCCTGCACTGCCCGATCTGCGCCAAATACCTGGCCGAGATGGAGAAGCTGGCGGACAAATTCGCAGAACGCGGCATCGACATGATCGCTGTCAGCTCCGATGGCGAAGAGCGCACCCGCGCGATGCAGGAGCAGATCGAGAGCAGCAAGATCAAGTTCGCCTATGACCTGCCGCTCTCCGTCGCCAAGGAATGGGGCCTCTATATTTCCACCTCGCGCGGCAAAACCTCGATCGGGATTGAAGAGCCGGCGCTGTTTTCCGAACCCGGCCTGTTCCTGGTGACCGAAAAGCAAACCCTGTTCTACGGTTCCGTGCAGACCATGCCGTTTGTGCGTCCGCATTTCTCGGAACTGCTGGGCGCTGTCGATTTCGCCATCGCCAACAACTACCCGGCGCGCGGTGAATACACCGGCGAAGTGTAAGCGAGACACCTCAGTGAATACAAAAAAGGGGGCCGCTTGGCCCCCTTTCCCGTTCCAGCATGTCGCCGGATTACTTTTTCAGAGCGTCGCGGATTTCAAGCAGCACATCCAGCTCACTTGGCCCGGCGGGCGCTTCTTCGGCCGGGGCCTCTTCTTCCTTGGCTTCAGCGGCCTCTTTCACCTTGTTGACGTAGCGCACCAGCATGAAGACCACGAAGGCTACGATCAGGAAGTTGATCACCGCCATGAAAAACGCGCCATAGGCAAAGACCGCCGCGCCGGCCTCCCGTGCCGCTTCCAGGCTGGTGCCTGCCGCAACCTCACCGGCCAGCACCACAAAGTTGTTGGTGAAATCAACGCCACCGGTGAACAGCCCGATGATCGGGTTAAGCAGATCCCCCACCATGGATTTCACAATCGCAGTGAAGGCCGCGCCGATGATAATCCCCACCGCCATATCCATGACATTGCCTTTGGCGATGAAGTCCTTGAATTCCTGAAGCATAGTGTTCCCTTTCCCCTGACCGTTTCAAAACGATTATTTTGGTGTTTCAATGCACACAGACTATGCTTCTTTTTCACAGTCGTGCGACTTTTTGTCTGGGAAAAAGTCCCTATTTTTCCCTCAACACTTGCTGAGGAGCGCACAAATGACTTTTCCCGACGATTTTCTGATCAACAACCGCTGGCCCGCCAAAGACCCTTCGGTCATCCAGCTGTATTCCTTCCCCACCCCGAACGGCGTCAAAGTTTCCCTGATGCTGGAAGAAACCGGCCTGCCCTATGAGGCGCATACCGTGACCCTGTCGGATGCCGACGTCAAAAGCCCCGAGTTTCTGTCACTGAACCCCAACAACAAGATCCCCGCGATCATCGATCCCTCCGCTGAGGGTGGCCCGATTGGTGTGTTTGAATCCGGTGCGATCCTGATTTACCTGGCCGAAAAGTCGGGCAAATTCCTGTCCACCGACCCCGCGAAACGGGCCGAGACCCTGCAGTGGCTGATGTTCCAGATGGGGGGCCTGGGCCCGATGTTTGGTCAGCTGGGCTTCTTCACCAAATTCGCTGGTGCTGAGATTGAAGATCCGCGCCCGCGTGAGCGTTACATCAACGAAGGCAAACGTATCCTGAACGTGCTGAACGGCGCGCTGGAAGGCAAAGACTGGATCGTGGGCGAATATTCCATCGCCGACATGGCCATCGGCCCCTGGCTGACCGCGCTGGATTTCTACGGCGCCAAAGAGGTACTGGACTACGCCAGCTTTGAAAACGTGGTGGCCTATGAGCAGCGCTTCCTGGCACGCCCAACCGTGCAGCGCGCCCGCAACATCCCACCGCGTCCGGAATAAACCCGGCGACATGAAACAAAAAGGGCGTGCCAAACGGCGCGCCCTTCTTTGTTTGTAGGATCGATATCCGTCAGCCCTTTGGCCGCATCGACTGGCCGTTGTGGAACAGATGCACCTTGGCGGGATCAACCGCCATCTGCACCTCTTGCCCGCGCAGGCCTTTGTGGATGCCGGGCAGTTTGGCGATCACGCCATCGTCGCCGGAGGCGCCATCGAAATAGAGCAGCGTCACCTCACCCAAAGCCTCGGTATAGCTGACCGCGCCACGGTAGAGCGCCTCACCTTCGGTGGACACCATATCCTCAGGCCGGACGCCGATGTTGACCTCCTTACCCAGGTCCCCCTCACGCGTGGGGATGGTTGAGACGGCCTTGCCACCACCGGTGAGTTCGACATGGGTTTCCTGCCCTGTCGCGGAGATCTTGCCGGGCAAGAGGTTCATCGCCGGGGAGCCGATGAACTGGGCGACAAATTCATTGTCGGGGGTTTCATATAGTTCCAGCGGCGTGCCGACCTGCGCGATGCCTTTGTTGGCCAGCACCACAATCCGGCTGGCCAGCGTCATCGCCTCCACCTGATCGTGGGTCACATAGATCATGGTGCGATCCGGCATGGCCTCTTTCAGGCGGGCAATCTCGATCCGCGTGGCAACCCGCAAAGCCGCGTCGAGGTTGGAAAGCGGTTCGTCAAACAGATAGACCTGCGGATCGCGCACGATGGAGCGGCCGATGGCCACCCGCTGACGCTGCCCACCTGACAACGCCTTGGGCAGGCGATCCAGATAGGGTTCCAGCTGCAGCACCGCCGCGGCCTTGTTCACGGCTTCATCAATCTCAGCCTTGGATTTTTTGGCGATCTTCAACGCGAAGGACATGTTTTCGCGCACCGTCATATGCGGGTAGAGCGCGTAGGACTGGAACACCATCGCAATGCCCCGCTGCGCCGGGGGCACGTCATTCATCCGCTGGCCATCAATGGTCAGCTCCCCGCCGGTGATCTTTTCCAGCCCTGCAATCATCCGCAGCAGAGTGGACTTGCCGCAGCCTGAGGGGCCGACAAAGACGATCAGCTCACCGGCTTCGATGTCCAGGTTGATGTTGTTGAGCACATTGACGGCGCCGCCGTAGGTCTTCTCAACATTGCTGAGTTTAAGCTCTGCCATCGAATCACGCCCCCTTGGCCAAAATGCTATAGCCCCATGCCGGCAGCGTCAGGTCACGCCCCGCGGGTGCCACCGCGCCGCGCAGCCCTGTGCCGAGGGGCGTCCAATTGCCAATTGGCAAGTCCAGCTTTTCTTCTGCGTTGCCAAGGTTGAAGGCGCAAAACAGCACTTCATCCCCGTGAACCCTATGGAAGGTCAGCAGATTTCCCTTAGCGGCGAGGCCGGTCTGTTCACCATTTCGCAATGCTTCGCTGCTCTGACGCAGGGCAACGGCGGCGCGGTAATGATGCAGCATCGCCTCCGGATCGGCCTCCTGCCGGTCGACCGCCATCGCGGCCTGTTCGGCGCTGACCGGCAGCCAGGGTTTGCCGTCGCCAAAGCCCGCATGTTCCGATTGGGTTTCCCACACCATCGGTGTGCGGCAGCCGTCGCGACCCTTGAACTCGGGCCAGAATTCGATGCCGTAGGGATCCTGCAGATCCTCAAAGGCGACATCCGCTTCATGCAGGCCCAACTCCTCGCCCTGATAGAGGCAGGCCGAGCCACGCAAGGTCAGCAACATCACCGCATGGGCGTAGACCGCCGCTTCGGACAGGTTCCAGCGGCTGGCATAGCGGGGCACATCATGGTTGGAAAACGCCCAGCAGGCCCAGGCATCCGGCGCCACACGCTCCAGCTCCTCAAACACCTCAACTACCTTCTGCGCGGTCGCCGGTTGGCTTTCGAGGAAGTCAAAGGCGTAGCACATGTGCATCCGCTTCTCACCGGCGGTGTATTCGCCCATCACTTCGACGCCGCGCTGCGCCTCGCCAACCTCCCCCAGACAGGCGCGGGCGCCATATTCATCGGTCAGCGCACGCAGCCGTTCCAGGAAGGCGATGTTTTCCGGCTGGGTCTTGGAATAAAGGTGCAGCTGGTGGTTATAGGGGTTCACCTGCGGCGCGATGGAGGCGTTGCGCTCAGCCTCAGGCAGCGGTGGATTGGACCGCAGCTGGGCGTCGTGGAAGTAGAAATTGATGGTGTCCAGACGGAAGCCATCAACGCCACGTTCCAGCCAGAACCGGGCCACATCCAACAAGGCGTCCTGCACATCGCGGGTGTGGAAGTTCAAATCGGGCTGTGAGGTCAGGAAGTTGTGCAGGTAATACTGCTGGCGCCGGGTGTCCCATTGCCATGCGGGGCCGCCAAAGATCGACAGCCAGTTGTTCGGCGGGGTGCCGTCGGGCTGTGGGTCGGCCCAGACGAACCAATCGGATTTGGCGTTGTCGCGGCTCTGGCGGCTTTCCTTAAACCACGGGTGTTCGTCCGAGGTGTGGCTGAGCACCAGATCGATCATCACCTTCAGGCCAAGGCCATGGGCGGCCTCCATCAGGGCGTCAAAGTCGGCCAAGGTGCCGAACATCGGGTCGACGTCGCGGTAATCGCTGACGTCATAGCCGAAATCCTTCATCGGGGAGGTGAAGAAAGGCGAAATCCAGATCGCATCCAACCCCAGTGAGGCGACATAGGGCAGACGCTGGGTGATGCCGGCCAGATCACCGATCCCATCACCGTTGCTGTCCTGAAAACTGCGCGGATAGATCTGATAGATCACCCCACCGCGCCACCAGTCATCGCCACGCGCGGGCGGTTTCAGGGAAGTTAGGTTGGATTGAGCGTTCATGAGCGAGGTCCTATTTAACCGAGCCAGCCAGAAGGCCGCGCACGAGGTATTTCTGCATTGTGAAGAAGACGAGAAGCGGCACCGAGATCGAAACGAAGGCGGCGGTGGCTAGGATTTCCCAATTGCCGCCACGGGTGCCCAAGAGCTCGACGATCTGATTGGTCATCACCGTGGTCTGGCCCGAACTGTCGATCAGGAAAACCTTGGCCACCAGCAGGTCGTTCCAGGTCCACAGGAACTGGAAGATCGCAAAAGAGGCCAGCGCCGGGAAGCTGAGCGGCAGGATGATCCGGATGAAGATCTGAAAATCGCTGGCACCGTCCACACGGGCGTTTTCGATGATGTCACGAGGCAGCCCGGCCATGTAGTTGCGCAACAGGTAGATCGCCAGTGGCAGGCCAAATCCGGTATGGGCCAGCCAGACGCCCAGGTAGCCCTTGCCGATGCCAATGCCGAGGTGCAGTTTCAACAGCGGGATCAGCGCCAGTTGCAGCGGCACCACCAACAGGCCGACGATGACGGCAATCAGGATCGCTCTCCCTGGGAAATCCATCCAGGCCAGCGCATAGGCGGCAAAGGCCGCGATCAGGATCGGGATCACGGTGGCGGGGATGGTGACGGTGAGCGTGTTGAAGAAGGCCTTGACCATACCGTCTGAGGTTTCTTCGCTCAGCAGCATGTTCTGATAGTTTTCCAACGTCAGCTCGGCCGGGGTCAGCGCGGTGACAAAGATGCGCTGGCCACGTTTGCCGGTGAACTCTTCCGTGTTTTCCGCGCGGTAGCTGCCATCGGCATTCACCGTGATGGTGCCGCCCTTTTTCAGTTCGGCCACTTCACCGGGTTTATAGGCGTCGATCGCGCGGGAGGAGATGCCCCAGACCGAGATGTCCAGATCCTCCTCGGCGAGGCGGCCCTCAATCACATAGAGGTCGCCCTGTTGCACCTGTGCCTCCGGTCCTGCGGCGCGCAATTTCAGGTTCTGTTCGGTGGCGAACGGGGCCTTCCACCAGCCGCTGGCCGCGATCTGATCCGCCGTCCGGAAGGAGGAGATCAGCAAGCCCACGGTGGGAAACAGCCAGAGCACCACCAGCACCACAACTGAGATATTCACAACCCATGACAGGGTGGATTTGGTTCCTGCGATATTGTCCATGATCCGGCCCCCTCAGCGCATTTCGCGGCGCGCGTTGCGCACGTTCCAGACAAGGATCGGCATCACCAACAGCATGATCACCATGGCCGCCGCCGAGCCGCCGCCCCAATCATTGGCGCGGAACAGCTTGTCATACATGTAGTTGGCCAGCACCTGCGTCTCCCACTGGCCGTTGGTCATGGCAAAAACGATGTCGAACACCTTGAGCACGGTGATGGTGATTGTGGTCCAGACCACCAGAATGGTTGTTTTGATCTGCGGCACTTTGATCTTGAAAAAGATCTGCAGCGGGCTGGCGCCATCGACGATTGCCGCCTCAACGGTTTCTTCCGGGATGCCGCGCAGGGCGGCGGACAGGATCACCATGGCGAAGCCGGTCTGGATCCAGATCAGCACCACCATCAGGAAGAAGTTGTTCCAAAACGGAATGGTCAGCCAGGTGTTCGGCTCGGTGCCGCCAAACCAGATGTAAAGCGCGTTCAGCACGCCGATCTGATCGGTGCCAGCGGGGCGGGCATCATAGACCAGTTTCCAGATCACCGAGGCGCCAACAAAGGAAATCGCCATCGGCATAAAGATCAGCGATTTCGCGATATTGCCCCATTTGATCCGATCGGTCAGCTGGGCGGCCAACAGGCCAAAGGCAGTGGACATGGCGGGCACCACGATGAGCCACAGCATGTTGTTGCGGATGGCTTCCCAGAACTTCGGCTCACTCAGCATCTGGCTGTAATTGTCCAGACCCACCCACCTGTAACCGCCGCCCGGCACCCGTTCAGTCAGCGACAGGCGCAGTGTTTCCACCACCGGGTAGGCCAGATAGAGCCCCAGTGCAAAAAGCGCGGGAAACAGGAACAGCCAGGGCCGGATCAGAGTGGCGCGGTTGATGTTGCGGCCTGCATTTGGGCCGCGCGGTGGATAAAGCACCCGGTCCAGAAAGAGGTTAGAAAGGTAGAAATATCCGACACAGCTCGACACACCAATGGTGATGGTGATGAGCCCCAAGAGCGCTGGATGCATGATGTCCCCCGATCCATGAGGCCTGCTAGGCTGGCCTCAGGTGTCCTTGCGGTCTGTGTGGGCGACCCGGTCCATACGGCACCGGATCGCCCAGATTTTCAGTGAGGTCGCTTATTTCAGCGCGTCCCAGCTGGCCTGGATTTCCTTGGCCACATCTTCGGCGGATTTGCCGCCGGTGTAGTCCACCATCCCGGTCCAGAAGCTGCCAGCACCCACGCCACCCGGCATCAGATCAGAGCCGTCAAAGCGGAAGGTGGTTGCACCCAGCAGGATCTCACCCAGACCACGCAGGGTGTCATCCTTATAGGCATCAACGGACGCGCCATTGTGCGGGGTCAGGAAACCGGTCTGCGCCATCATGATTTCATGCGCGATCGGCTGCTTCAGGAAGTCCATCAGCACGTTGGTGGCATCCGAAGGGTCGGTGATCGCCATCAGCGTACCACCGCCCAGAACCGGGTTGCCCAGATCCTTATCCGCGTAGGACGGCATGTAGAAGAAATCGGTGTCTACACCGAACTCCACATCTTCGGGGAAGAAGGCCGGCACGAAGGACGCCTGACGGTGCATGTAGCACTGCGGCGGCGAGGAGAAGAGGCCCTTGGGGCTGTCGCGGAAGTCGGTCGAGGCCACAGCCCCGGCCCCGCCGGAGACTTTGGCGTCATCACGGGCGAACCAGCCAAACTCTTCAATGGCGGCGATCACACGCGGATCGTCAAAGGCCATCTGGTTGGTGGTCCAGGCGTCATAGACCTCAGGCGGCTGGGTGCGCAGCATCATATCTTCGACCCAATCGGTCGCCGGCCAGCCGGTGGCCGCGCCGGATCCCAGACCGATGCACCACGGCACTTCGCCGTCGGCCACGATCTGTTCGGTCAGCGCTTTCAGCTCTTCCATCGAGGTCGGCACGTCATAGCCTGCATCCTCAAAGTTTTCCGGGCTGTACCAGACCAGCGATTTGACGTTCACGTTGTAGAAGAAGCCGTACATCTGATCGGCGCCATTGGCGTCTGCGTAGGTGCCCAGATCCACCCAGGATTGACCTGCGGCATAGTTGGTGCGCACCCAATCGGCCATGTCATCTGCCAGCGGATGCAGCTGCCCCTTGGAGGCCATAACAGCCGCCAGACCCGGCTGCGGGAAAACGGCGACGTTGGGGGCCGAACCGGCCTCAGCATCAATCACGATCTGCTGCTCAAAACTGTCTGACCCGGTGTAGATCGCATCCGCACCGGTGGCGGCCTCAAAGTATGCCAGCATGTTGTTGAAGAAGCCATCTTCGGGCTGCAGCCAGGGGCCGGCAATGGTGACGGTCTGGCCGCTCAGGTCTGGTGCGTTTTCGGCCCAGGCGTTGTAGCTGTCCCAGCTGAACGGACCTTCGCCCGGCTTAAAGGCCAGATGACCATCCGCCGATGCCATACCTGCGCTCAGGGCGAGCGTTGCTATGCCCGCGTAGAATGCATGTTTCATTTAGATATTCCTCCCATGTGATCCCCTGTCGGCGCTGCTGGGCCTCTCCTGCCCGGGCCTGACACGGTGGTTCCGACTCGCCTTTCAAAGCGCTTTGGATGGCATATTTGTAACGCCAAGCGGGGTCAAACTGTCAACGGTAAATATCTTTGAATCCTAAAATTAACTGCAAACCCTTTGCTGCGCTGGGGATTGCGATATGGGTCTTGGCTTGACCGGCGGCAAAAATCTCTTCACATATAAAGAAAAATTGAAAGCGCTTTGAATGGCAATGAACCTGAAACAGCTGGCCGAGGAACTGGGCCTGTCGCAGACCACGGTCAGCCGGGCCCTGAACGGCTACCCTGAGGTCAGCGAAGGCACCCGGCGGCGTGTTCAGGAGGCCGCGGAGCAGCACAATTACCGGCCCAATACGCGGGCGAAGGGTCTGGCAACCGGTCGGTCAATGATGATCGGCCATGTGATCCCGGCCTCGACCCAGCATGAAATGGTGAACCCGGTGTTTGGGGACTTTGTTGCGGGCGCCTCCATCGCCTGTGCCAAGCGGGGCTATGACATGATGTTCACCCGGGTGGACGATGGCGACGAAGAAGCCGCCTACCGCAGTTTGATGGGCAAGGGATCCGTGGACGGGGTGATCCTGCAGGGCCCCAAGATCCATGACAGCCGGATTGCCCTGCTGAACCGGATCGGCCTGCCTTTTGCCGTGCACGGGCGGTCCAGCGATGTGACCGACAGCTACAATTGGGTGGATGTGAACAACACCAGCGCCTTCCGCCGGGCCACTGAGTTTCTGATCGATCTGGGCCACCGCCGCATTGCCCTGATCAACGGTCTGGAAAGCATGGATTTCGCCAAACGCCGCCGCGATGGCTACACCAGCGCATTGGAGGCCGCAGGGATCAAAGTGGATCCTAACCTGATGAGCAGCGAAGAAATGACCGAGGTTTCAGGCCATCACCAAACCCGTGACTTGCTGGAGTCCGAGACGCCGCCGACGGCCATTCTGGCGGCCTCGATGATCTCGGCGCTTGGTGTGCGCCGCGCCATTGAAGAGGCCGGGTTGAAGATGGGCAAGGACATCTCGGTCATCGCCCATGACGATGATCTGTCCTATCTGAAAAACGGTCAGGACGTGCCGATTTTCACCGCAACACGGTCTTCTGTGCGCAACGCAGGCAGCATTCTGGCTGAGATCCTGATCGACAGTATCGCGACCCCGCTCAGCCCGCCGCGCCATCAACTGCTGGAGGCTGAACTGGTTGTCGGGCGCTCCACCGGACCGGCGCCCGCTTGACGGCCCCCTCTGCACCGCAGAAAATCCGGCCAGAAGCGCATCCAATGCTAGCGCAAACATTCCACACTGATTAGGATGCGCCGCGACACGTCAGGGCGAGTCGGACCAGACCGGCCGTAACCCGACCGCAAAAGGAACGACCGGATGCCAGAGCACAGCCTCCTCGCTGCCGATATCGGCGGCACAAACGTACGCCTTGGGGCTTACCAAGGGGACAGGCTGATGGCGCGGGCCCAGTTTTCCACCAAACGTGACGGTGCCTTGCTGGACCTGATCAGCGGATTTGCCGCTGAGATGGACCTGCCGCCCGAAGTGGTGGTTGTGGCCGCCGCGGGTCCGGTTGCAGACAACCGGGTGGAGCTGACCAACGCCAAACAATCGCTTTGCGGGGCTGAACTGCGGGCTGCAACCGGGGCCAGTGAAGCGCAAATCATCAATGATTTCGCCGCCGCCGCCTGGGCATCGCTGTCCCCCGCCCCTGAGGATCTGGTCACCCTGCAAGGCGCCACAACACCGCCCGAGGGCACCCGCCTGGTGATCGGCCCCGGCACGGGCCTGGGGGTTGGCGCATTGGCCCGGGTTGGCAACAGCTATGCCTCCGTCCCCGGCGAAGGTGGACACATCGGCATCAGCCCGCGCAGCCGCGCCGAGGTCGAGGTGTTTGAAGCCCTGAAACCCATCTGGCCCGAGATTTTCTACGGCGACGCTTTGGCGATTGAAGCCGAAGGCATGCTCAGCGGCACCGGCCTGCCCTACCTGTACCGGGCGGTGCAATCCGTGCGCGATGGCGGCAGTGATGCGCCGGATGCGGCTGCGATCATGCAGCGCGCCAAATCGGCAACGGATCCGGTCGCGGTTGAGGTAATTGCGATGTTCAAAAGCCATCTGGCGCAGGTGGCCGGGGACCTTTGCCTGGCCTTCGGTGCCGAAGGCGGCGTGTTCCTTGTGGGCGGCGTGGCGATGAAAAACGCCTGGCTGTTTGACGACGACTTCCTGCGCGCCTTCCGCGCAGGGGGCCGGTTCACCGAAGAACGCGCAAACCGCAGCCTCTATCTGCTCAACGTCGAAAACTTCGGCCTGTTGGGCGCTCAGACCTATGCAAAACAGCTGACAAAATAGAAAGCCGGCCCCGAAGGACCGGCTCATCTGGACGTCAGGGTCAGAGCTTGGGAGGAGAGAGCCCTGACCGTTGGTCCTATCTTACAGGCCGCGTTCCAGTTCTTTCAGAACACCGGTCTGGATCGCTGCGAAGGATGCGTCGTCTTCGTCCAGGTTCTCGATCACGTCGGCGGCAGCGGCGATGGCGTCTGCGTCAACCAGGGTCAGGTCGAAAGCCGGGGCATACTGGCGAACCTGTGCGGAGTCGTAGCCCGAAACATCGGCAGTCATGGCGGAAGCGGCACCGGTCAGAGCGATCAGGGCGGCGGCGGAAGCAGTTACGATACGTTTCATGTCTAAGTCTCCAATTGTCAGGGTCAGATCAGGGGAGCTGATCAAGTGCTGCCCT